>JAEEGF010721494.1_pt1 | contig 244663 bp, 243 predicted proteins | sample 9134171 | NCBI WGS metagenome assembly JAEEGF01 (sample SAMN16246542, study PRJNA631951) | gut metagenome | biome: gut microbiome; feature: rumen; material: AP-attached | host: Bos | place: Iran: Karaj | collected 2018-10 | reverse complement strand
AGGATTAAGAACAACACCTTCAATAGTAGCTTTTACCAAGACAGGTGAGAGACTTGTAGGTGAACCTGCTAAGCGTCAGGCAGTAACCAATGCAGACCACACAATTTCATCCATCAAGAGAGAGATGGGTACAGATTACAAGAAAGATATCGACGGTAAGAAGTATTCTCCACAGGAGATATCAGCTATGATCTTACAGAAGATGAAGGCTGATGCAGAAGGATACTTAGGCGAGAAGGTAACTGAAGCAGTTATCACTGTTCCTGCTTACTTCAACGATGCACAGCGTCAGGCAACCAAGGATGCAGGTAAGATTGCAGGTCTTGATGTAAAGCGTATTATCAACGAGCCTACAGCAGCATCCCTTGCTTACGGTCTTGATAATGAGCATGAGCAGAAGATCATGGTATACGACCTCGGTGGTGGTACGTTCGATGTATCAATCATTGAAATCGGTGACGGTGTTATCGAAGTTCTTTCAACATCCGGTGATAACCGCCTCGGTGGTGATGACTTCGACCAGAAGGTAGTTGACTGGATGCTCGATGAGTTCAAGAAAGCAGAAGGTATTGACCTTTCAACCGATAAGATGGCATTACAGAGACTTAAAGAAGCAGCAGAGAAGGCTAAGAAAGAGCTTTCATCAGCTACAACAACCAATATCAACTTGCCGTTCATTACAGCTAACCAGGATGGTCCTAAGCACTTTGATATGAACCTTACACGTGCTAAGTTTGATGAACTTACCCGTGATCTTGTAGACAGAACAGCAACACCTGTACAGAATGCACTTCGCGATGCAGGAATTACAGCAGCAGACCTTGGACAGGTATTACTTGTCGGTGGTTCAACAAGAATCCCTGCAGTTCAGGATAAGGTAAAAGCTCTTACAGGCAAGGAGCCTTCTAAGGCACTTAACCCTGATGAGTGCGTAGCTATCGGTGCAGCTATCCAGGGTGGTAAGCTTGCAGGCGATGCCGGTGCAGGTGAAATCCTTTTACTTGATGTTACTCCGCTTTCACTTTCAATCGAGACAATGGGTGGTGTAGCTACAAGACTTATTGAGAGAAACACAACAATTCCTACAAAGAAGAGCCAGATCTTCTCTACAGCTGCAGATAACCAGACAGCAGTAGATATCAATGTAGTACAGGGTGAAAGACAGTTTGCCCGTGACAATAAGTCCTTAGGACAGTTCAGACTCGACGGAATCCCGCCTGCACGTCGTGGTGTTCCGCAGATTGAAGTTACATTCGATATCGATGCAAACGGTATCGTAAATGTATCTGCCAAGGATCTTGGAACAGGTAAGGAACAGCACATTACAATTACTGCAGGTTCTAACATGTCTGATTCCGATATTGAGAAGGCAGTTAAGGAAGCAGCTGAGTTCGAAGCTCAGGATAAGAAGAGAAAAGAAGCAATTGATACAAGAAACGATGCGGATTCATTCGTATTCCAGACAGAGAAGGCGTTGGAAGAAGTAGGAGCTCAGTTATCCGATTCCGACAAGGCACCTGTTGAAGAAGATATCAAGGCATTAAAGGCTATGCTTGAGGCACATCCTGATGCAGCAGATATGACCGACGATCAGGTAGCTGAGATGAAGGCAGCTAAGGAAAAGCTTATGAATTCAGCTCAGAAGGTATTCGAGAAGATGTATCAGCAGGCACAGGCGGGAGCAGGTGCTCAGGGTGCCGGCCCTGACATGAGCGGCGCAGCAGGCCCGGATATGGGAGCGCAGGCTTCTGACAATGCAGGACCGGACGTGGTAGATGCTGATTACAAAGAGGTTTAAAAATGGCAGAACAAAAGAGAGACTATTATGAAGTCTTAGGTGTCCCGAAAACGGCCACAGAAGAAGAATTAAAAAAAGCATATAGAAGTCTCGCAAAGAAATACCATCCTGATATGCATCCGGGTGATAAGGATGCTGAAGCTAAGTTCAAGGAAGCTTCAGAAGCATATGCAGTCCTTTCGGATGCAGAGAAGAGAAAGCAGTACGATCAGTTCGGTCATGCAGCGTTTGATGGTGGAGCAGGTGGAGGAGGATTTGACTTCTCCGGTATGGACTTTTCCGATATTTTCAGCGATCTTTTCGGCGGTGGCGGAGATATATTCAGTAATCTTTTCGGTGGCGGCGGAAGATACGGCGGAAGAGGTAACAATGGCCCGAGACGTGGCGCTTCACTTCGTGCCGCGGTAAGAATTACCTTTGAAGAGGCAATGACCGGTGTTGAGAAGGAGCTTGAGATTACACTTAAGGATGAATGCCCTAAGTGTAAGGGTACAGGCGCTAAGCCCGGAACTGAGCCTGTAACTTGTACGAAGTGCGGTGGTAAAGGTAAGATCGTCTATACTCAGCAGTCATTCTTCGGTACTATGCAGAACGTAACATCTTGTCCTGATTGTCGCGGAACAGGCAAGATGATTAAGGATAAGTGCCCTGATTGCGGTGGTACGGGTTATATATCATCCAAGAAGAGAATATCCGTATCCGTTCCTGCAGGTATTGAGAACGGCCAGTCTATAAGAATCACAGGTAAAGGTGAGCCGGGTATCAACGGTGGAGAAAGAGGCGACTTACTCGTAGAAGTAAGAGTCTCAGAGAGCCCTAGGTTCGAACGTGACGGAATGACCCTTTACTCACATGAGAAGATGTCAATGGCAATCGCAGCACTTGGCGGAGAGATGCTTGTTAAGACAATAGACGGAGATATCATCGTGCCTATCAAAGCAGGTACTCAGACGGGTACAACAATGAGAATCAAGGGCAAGGGCGTACCTTCTTTAAGAAACAAAGAAGTACGCGGAGACCTCTATGTTACATTTGATGTTGCAGTGCCGACTTCTTTAAGCGCAGCAGCAAAAGAAGCACTTCGCAAGTTCGATGAAGAGACGGGCGATTCGTTACATGCAACCGAGAACATTAAGACAACCGATGACGGACCTAAGAAAAAGAAAAAGCTTTTTAAATAAAAGCGCTTTTAATTAAAACTACTAATTCCTCTTAAGTAGAGCGGGTTATAATCCGAATACTATTTAAGAGGAATTTTTCATTTCTTTGAAATAAGTTATATAAAAACTTTTTGGTTGCCTTTGAATACTAGATATTGTATAATTTATGTTGTAAGTGGGTACAGCTTGTGTTTGTACAGTGTGCTGTATGGTTTTAGTAAGAGGTATGGTGAAGATATGGATCAGCCGAACTACTCAACTGAGAATATTAAAGAAGCAGTCAACAAATGGCTGTTTCAGGACGCCATCGACATAGAGAAGGACAGAGAAGAATTAAGAGCGGAGAATTTAAGGTTACGCGAAGAGCGTGACAGACTTGAAGAAGAGAAAAGGTGTCTTGAAGCTGATAAGAGACAATTGAATCTTGACAGGCAAGAGTTAGCTAAGCGTATTGAACTTGAGACGCAGCGACATGCCAGAGAGAAAGAACTTTTTGAAATGAAGTGGAAGATTCTCGAGGAAGAACTCGTTAAACTTTCCAAGGAGAAGGTTGACCTAGAGATTCTTAAAGAGAATTATACTCCTAAGCAGGGAATTATCGTAGAAGGTATCTACGGAAGCATGATGTTCAAGGGCGTAACCAACGAACTTGAGTTAAAGAAGCGATATAAGGACCTTATGAAGATATATCATCCTGATAATGTTGCCGGAGACGATTCGGTAGTGCAGGAGATCAATAAGGAATACGATGCTCTTAAGACAGAGTTTCGCGCAAGATATTAAAATATTGTGATTTTTAAGTAAAGCATGGTCGTCCATGCTTTATTTTTGTCCTTTTTTATTATATAATATCATAGGCTTTTAATGTGGGTGAGAAGGGCAAAAACATATGAAATACAGAGAATATACAATCATTACCAATACGGATGCGGAAGACTTAGTGGCTGATATGCTTAATGAGATTCCGGTTAACGGCGTTGAGATTATAGATAATACACCGATATCCCGTGAGGATAAGGCGAAGATGTTCATTGATATAGAGCCTGCGCTTCCTGAAGATGACGGAAGCGCAAGTGTGCGCTTTTATCTTGATATGGAAGATGATGAGGCGGCAGTTATAGAGAAGGTTAAAGCCGGAATCGAAGAGCTTCGCGATTTTATGGATATAGGTACGGGCGAGATTATTAAGGGCGAAACCGATGAAGAAGACTGGATTAACAACTGGAAGAAGTACTTTAAATCTTTCTATCTTGACGACATCTTGATGAAGCCATCGTGGGAGGATATTCCGAGAGACGCAAATTATAAGGTAATGGTGGAAATCGATCCGAAGACATCGTTCGGTACAGGCCATCACGAGACGACGCAGCTTTGTATCAGAGGCTTAAGAAAGTATATGCAGGAAGGCGATACTGTTCTTGATCTTGGGACAGGCTCGGGAATCCTTTCCATTATTGCGTTAAAGCTCGGCGCATCATATGCCTACGGAACAGATATAGATCCGATATGTTCCGAAGCAATTGATGAAAATATGGAGCGTAACCATATAGATAAGGCGGCATACGATTATGTAATCGGTGACCTTATTTCCGATGCTTCCGTTAAGGATGCGGTCGGAACAGAAAAGTACGATATCTGCCTTGCAAATATTTTATCGGACGTAATAATTCCGATGGCGCCTTATGCATATAAAGCAGTTAAAAAAGGCGGGTACTTCGTAACAAGCGGAATAATCGATTTTAAAGAAGAACCTGTAAAAAGCGCTTTAACCGCTGCAGGATTTGAAATCGTTGATACTTTATATATGGGAGAATGGGTAGGAGTAATCTGCCGTAAGTAATATGTTTCAGTTTTTCGTAAGAAGCGAAAAAGTTAATAATGGCTTGGCCTGTATCACGGGTGATGATTATCATCATCTTAAGGATGTTGTGCGTCTTAAAGAAGGCGATAAGGTAAGAATCAGTATCGATACGGGTGAGAATTACATCGGAGTTATCGAAGACTTCACCGAAGATGCAGCGATTGTTGAGTTAACCGATAAGGCTGCAGATACCGAACTTAAAGGAAAGATGACTTTATTTCAGGGCATGCCTAAGTCTGATAAGCTTGAATTCATCATAGAAAAAGCCGTTGAGCTTGGTGTAACCGAGATTGTTCCTACTATGATGGAATTCTCGGTAGTTAAAATCGATGAAAAGAAGATTATATCTAAGGTTGAAAGATGGCAGAAAATTGCGGAAGCAGCAGCGAAGCAAAGCAAGAGAAGCATAGTTCCGCAGGTCTTACGGCCTATGAAATATAAAGATGCCGTAGAATATGCGGCAAGTAATACAATCAATCTCGTACCTTACGAGAATGAATCGGGACCTAAGGGAACGATAGAGCTTTTAAAAGCTGTTAAGCCTGAAGATTCTGTCGGTATATTTATCGGTCCTGAAGGCGGTTTTTCGGAAAAAGAGATAGAACTTGCAAGAGAGAAGAATATGAAGACAGTCTCCTTGGGAAGAAGAATCTTGCGTACGGAGACGGCGGCATTAACTGCGCTTAGTCTTATTATGATGAGTAAGGAAGAATAGAATGGAAGTATATGTAGATAACAGTGCGACAACAAGGGTAAGCGCTTCTGTAATGGAAGTCGTAACCCGAGCGATGCGCGAAGATTACGGCAATCCTTCGTCGCTTCATAATATGGGAATGATCGCGGAGAATTACATAAGGCATGCAAGAGAACAGATTGCTAAGACTTTATGCTGCGAGGAAAAAGAACTTATATTTACATCATGCGGAACGGAATCCGACAATATGGCGCTTTTTGGAATAGCTGAAGGGTATAGGCGCGACGGAATGCACTTAATTACCACCAAAGTGGAGCATGCGGCAATATTAAGCTCGATGAAAAAGCTCGAAAGCATGGGATACGAAGTAACATATCTTGACGTGGATTCCAATGGCAGGATTTCGCTTGATGACTTAAGAGCTGCGATAAGACCTGATACAATCCTTGTATCGATTATGTATGTTAATAACGAAGTCGGTGCGGTAATGCCTATAAGAGAAGCGGGTAAGCTTATTAAGGAAGTTAATCCCAAGACCTTATTCCATGTGGATGCTATTCAGGCTTATTCAAAGTTTGATATCAATCCGAAACGTGATAACATAGACCTTCTCTCAGTGAGCGGTCACAAGATACACGGCCCTAAGGGAGTAGCTTTTCTTTACGTTAAGGATAAGGTTAAGATTAAGCCGCTTATATACGGTGGTGGACATCAGAACGGTCTTCGTTCCGGAACAGAGAATGTTCCGGGAGTTGCGGGACTTGGACAGGCCTGTGAAGATGCATATCGCGACCTTGATAAGACAAGGGAGTACCTATACGGACTTCGCGATTACTTAATAGAAGGCCTTGAGAAGATAGAGGGCGTATTCGTTAACGGAGATAAAACCCACGCTAATGCGCCGCATATCATAAGCGTATCGGTGCCGAATGTCCGCGCGGAAGTGCTTTTACACACGCTTGAAGAAAAAGGTATCTATGTATCAGCGGGTTCTGCCTGCTCATCCAATAAGCCGCAGGTATCAGCGACACTTAAGGCAATGAACTTACCGAAGGACAGGTTAGAATCCACGGTCAGAATAAGCCTTGCAGATACGAATACAAAAGAAGAAATTGAATACGTATTATCCGTCTTAAATGAGGTTATTCCGACTTTGAGGCGTTTTATAAGAAGATAATTAAATGTTTGGAGGTTTTTAACTATGCCGGAAACAAAGAAATATACACTTGATAATGCGACATTACTTATCACGGGAGGTACAGGTTCATTCGGTAACTCCGTACTTAGAAGATTCATCACTCATCCGGGAATCAAGGAGATAAGAATATTCTCTCGTGATGAATTAAAGCAGGATAACATGAGACATGAGTATCAGATGAAGTATCCTGAAGAGAGCAAGAAGCTTAAATTCTACATCGGTAACGTAAGAGACATAAACTCTGTAAGAAACGCAATGCCGGGTGTGGATTACATATTCCATGCGGCAGCATTAAAGCAGGTTCCGTCTTGCGAGTTCTTCCCGATGGAAGCTGTTCAGACTAACGTAATCGGTACAGATAATGTACTTACTGCAGCAATTGAAGCAGGAGTTAAGTGTGTAGTATGTCTTTCAACAGATAAGGCAGCATATCCGGTTAACGCAATGGGAACCTCCAAAGCCATGATGGAGAAGATAATCGTTGCCAAGAGCAGAAACGTTGATTCAGATACAACACGTATCATGTGTACAAGATACGGTAACGTTATCGGTTCAAGAGGAAGCGTTATTCCGCTTTTTATCAACCAGATTAAGGAAGGTAAGCAGCTCACTCTTACAGACCCTGATATGACCCGTTTTATCATGTCACTTGATGAAGCTGTAGACCTTGTTATGTTTGCTTTTGAAAACGGCGTAAACGGTGATATCCTTGTACAGAAGGCAGATGCAACAACGATCGAAGTATTGGCAGAAGCAGTTAAGAGACTTTATAACTATAAATGTGAGAACAAGATTATCGGTATCAGACACGGTGAAAAGCGCTACGAGACATTGCTTACGAATGAGGAATGCAGTAAGGCATTCGATCTCGGAAACTTCTATCGTGTGCCTTCCGATAAGAGAGATTTAAATTACGATAACTATCTTTCAACAGGTACCGACAGAAACGGTATCACTGAGTTTAACAGTAACAACACGAGATTATTAACGGTTGAAGAAACCATGGAAAAGCTCATGAAGATTGCTGACATTAGAGAAGATGTAAAAGAATGGAATAGCGGGAGGGAATAATGGTTTCTGCGTTTTTAATCAAATACGGTGAAATCGCCATAAAAGGTAAAAACAGGCATTTATTTGAGGATGCGCTTGTAAGTCACCTTATACACACATTAAAGCCTGTCAAAGGCGAATTTTTCGTGTCAAAAGAGCAAGGCAGAATCTATGTCGATGTAACAAGCGATACATATGATTACGATCATGCCGTTAAGGCAATGACAAGAATCTTCGGAATCGTAGGTGTATGTCCGCTTTATCAGATAGATGATAACGGATACGAAGACCTTGTACAGAATGTATTTAAGTATATTCGTGAAACATACGGTGATGAAAAGCTCACATTTAAGGTAGTTGCGCGCCGTGCAAGAAAGGATTTCGAGAAAAATTCCACAGAGATTAACGAAGACCTTGGCGGAAGAATCCTGGAAGAGTTCCCTAACTTAAGCGTAGACGTGCATAATCCTGACTTTTATCTGAGTATTGAGATAAGAGAGCGAATCAATATCTATTCGAAGACGATTCCGGGACCGGGCGGTATGCCTGTCGGAACGAACGGTAAGGCGATGCTGCTTTTATCGGGCGGTATCGATTCACCGGTTGCGGGATATATGATAGCAAAGCGCGGAGTTGCGCTTGAAGCAACATATTTCCATGCACCGCCATATACGTCGGAACGCGCTAAGCAGAAGGTTATAGACTTAGCGGCTATAGTTGCAAGATATTCGGGACCTGTTAAATTACACATAGTTAACTTCACGGATATTCAGTTATACATATATGAAAAGTGCCCTCACGAGGAACTTACGATAATCATGAGGCGCTACATGATGAAGATTGCCGAGCACTTTGCGAAGCAGAATCACTGTCTTTCATTAATAACCGGAGAGTCCATAGGACAGGTTGCATCACAGACAATGCAGTCACTTGCCTGCACGAATGAGGTATGTACGATTCCTGTGTTCAGACCGTGTATCGGACTTGATAAGCAGGAGATAGTTACGGTATCGGAGAAGATCGATACATATGAGACATCAATCTTACCGTATGAAGACTGTTGTACGATATTCGTTGCAAAGCATCCTGTTACCAAGCCTAATATTAATGTTATTAAAGCATCGGAAATGAATTTGTCCGAGAAGATCGACGAACTTATGGACGAAGCAATTAAGACAACGGAAGTTATAGAAGTATACGCAAAATAAGGAAGGAATTAATTATGGCTGAGAATATTAAAGTTGTTGGTGTAGTACCGTCGTTAAACCCGGATCCGAAGCTTGTCGATGTAGTAAAAGGACTTTTAGAGGTCGGTATATCCAATGTCCTCGTAATTGATGACGGAAGTAAGGAAGAGTGCCTGTGCTTCTTTAACGAAGTGGAGAAGTTAGAGGGCTGTACCGTATTACATCATGAGGTTAATAAGGGTAAGGGCCGCGCAATTAAGACAGCAATCGAGTACTATCAGAAGAACTTCGATTTATCTGAGTATAAGGGAATAGTGACCCTTGATGCTGACGGCCAGCATCTTTCCAAGGATGTATATAACTGCGCCGTTAAGCTTATGGAGAACCCGAATAGCTTAATCTTAGGTACAAGAGATTTCGATGATGAAAATGTACCTTTTAAGAGCAGAAGAGGAAACAAGCTTACATCCATGTTCTTCAAGCTTTTATACGGAGTCAGAGTTCATGATGTAATGACAGGACTTCGTGCGATTCCTAATAAGATCTGTAACGAAGGACTTGAAATTGCATCGGATAGATTCGAGTGGGAGACCAAGATGCTTATCATGGCTGTTAATCAGCGTGAAAGCGTAATAGAAGTAATAATTGAGACAGTATACTTTGACAATAACAGAGAGACAACCTTCCATCCGGTTAAGGACTCTATAAGAATCTACAAGATTCTTTTCGGTACATTCTTTAAGTTCTTATTCTCGGCACTTATCTGCATAATTGTCGACCAGGGTCTGTTTGCGCTTTTCCAGAAGGTTATATTTAAGAACCTTAAGATTGGCAATGCAATCTTTGCTGCGACAGCACTTGCAAGATTGATTTCTTCGTTTGTAAACTACCTTCTTAACAGAAATGTGGTATTCGAGAATAAGGGCAAATCCAATAAGTCAGTCGTAAGATACTATATCTTATGCGTCTGTCAGATGGGTGTATCGGCACTCGGTGTATGGGGAATTAATAAGCTTACAGATATAGATCCTTCAATAGTTAAGATTATAGTTGATACGCTTTTATTCTTTGTAAGCTATCATGTTCAGCGTATCTGGGTATTCAAGAAGGATGCATCCAAGGAGAATCGGTAATGTCTGTAAAGAAGATTCTTATTATGGGCCATACGGGCTTTGTAGGCTCTAATTTAAGCGAATATCTTAAGGATAAGTATGGCAAGTCCATAGAAATATTAGGCTATAATTCCAAGAGCACTATGGATGACCTTGAAAAAGTTCTTACGGAGTGTGATTTCGTCTTCGACCTGGCTGCAGTTCACAGGCCGAAGAACGAAGAAGATTTTACGATGGTTAACTACGACCTATTGGATACGGTTTGTAAGATATTAGAAAAGCGCGACACGAAAGTGCCTGTAGTATATACGTCCAGCATCCAGTGCGGTAACGGCTCACCTTACGGAATAAGTAAGGGCAAGGGAGAAGAAAGAGTGCTTACCTATTCGAAAGAAACAGGCACAAGAGCTTATGTATTAAGACTTACCAATACTTACGGTCCTAAGGCAAGACCTAACGGACATTCTGTTGTTGCTACATTCTGCTACAACCTTACAAGAGATATTCCGATAAGAGTGGATAATCGTGAGAGCATGATCAGATTCTGCTACATTGACGATGTCTTAAAAGAATTGACCGCGTATATGGAAGATGAAGAAGGTCATAAGACAGGCATTCATAATATACCGGAAGAGTGTATAGATAATGTAAGCGTCGGTGAATTGGCTGATTTATTGAATAGCTTTAAGGATGCCGTAAGAAACGGCGAAGAAGCGGAATTACAGAACAGATTCGAAGAGAATCTGTATAATACATATGTATCTTACTTACCTGAAGAGTAATCATTCTTTGACGAGATAGGAATCTATCGATTCTAATATGCTGTCAAGCTTCTCGTCGGAATGAATGCGCATGGTAAGAGGTTCTTTTAAGTTGAGGCAGAAATATGCCATTATAGACTTTGCGTCGATGATATACTTGCCCGAGACAATGTCAAAATCACTGTCATAGGATGTAAGTACGGCCACAAAGCTCTTGATGTCTTCTATACTGTTAAGTTTAATCTTAACCGTCTGCATATTATGCCTCCTTTAATAATCATATATCTATAATAATCAAATTTTTTTATTTGTCAAATTTTGGGATTGGTGGATTTAAGTTATGTTAAAAGCTGCTTTACATAACTTGGGTTGCAAGGTTAATGCCTACGAAACCGAAGTTATGGAACAACTTCTAATTGAAAACGGATTTGAGATCGTTGATTTCAACGACCTTGCGGATGTGTATGTCATTAATACCTGCTCCGTAACCAACATTGCGGACAGGAAGTCAAGACAGATGATACATCAGGCTGCAAGGCGTAATCCCGATGCGATAATAGTTGCGGCAGGCTGCTACGTTCAGACTTCAAAGGAAGAAGCGGAAGCCGATCCCGATATAGATATAATTATCGGTAATAACGAGAAGAACCGCATTGTTGAACTTATCAAGGACTGTATTGATAAGAAGAAAGAGAAGACAAGCGGTATACATGACCTTACTTATGAGATAACCTATGAAGATATGCTTCTTAAGAAGACCATGGAACATACCAGAGCTTTTATAAAAGTTCAGGACGGTTGTAATCAGTTCTGCACGTATTGCATTATTCCTTATGCAAGGGGACGTGTCAGAAGCAGAAGCATTGAGGAAATCCTTCGTGAAGTAGAGCTTCTCGTTAAAAGCGGCGTAAAAGAAGTGGTATTAACCGGTATCCATGTGTCTTCATATGGCGTTGATACGGGTTCATCACTTATAGAGCTTATAGAAGCCTTGAATGCCGTAGACGGACTTGAGAGAATAAGATTAAGTTCACTTGAGCCGAGAATCATTACGGATGAGTTCGTGGAGAGATTAAGACGTCTTCCTAAGATATGTCCGCATTTTCATCTGTCACTTCAGTCGGGATCGGATACCGTATTGCAGCGAATGAACAGAAAGTATGATACGGCTGAGTATGCTATGTGCTGCGTTAGACTTAGAAAAGCTTTCGAGCATCCGGCAATCACAACCGACATAATCTGCGGTTTTCCGCAGGAAAGTGATGAAGAATTCATAGAGACATGTGAATTCGTTAAGCGAATAGAATTTTTTGAGACTCATCTATTCAAGTATTCCAAGAGAAAAGGCACTGTTGCCGCAGGGATGTCGGGGCAGATAGTTGAGGCTGTTAAGGCTGAGAGAAGCCATACTCTAAGCGGAATACAGAGTGAATATAAGAGAAAGTTTATGTCCTATTATATAGGACGAGATGTAGAGATTCTTGTCGAAGATAAGGAAAGTATCAACGGTAAGGATTACTTCGTGGGATTAAATAAAGAATACGTGCGGATTCTTATTCCGGCGGAAGATTATCACGGCAGTGTTAATGAGTTTGCTACCGTGACACCGTCAGGTTTTCTTAATGAGGACTCACTCGTAGTTTAAAAGTGCTATAGGGGAATGTTATGACTTTTGCAAGTATAAAGTTTTTGTGTTGTTTTGCAGGCTTTTTGATTATATATTTTCTAACGCCCAATAAATTTAAGCGTTATCTTTTACTTATAGGAAGCGTTGCTTTCATTGCGGTTAACAGTATTAAAGGTGCGATAATCGCAGCAGCCTTTGTGCCGATCAATTATTTTCTGGCGCGTAAGGCTTATAACGAATACGACCCGATTATATCAGCAAGAAGATCGGCAGCGCTTAACCTTATCGTCTTATGTATATTCAAAGTGACCGGGTTCTTACCTGTCGGTGCAAGTTTCTACATTTTCACTTATGTAGCGTACCTTATTGATGTCGGAAGACATGATATCAAGTATGAGAAGAATTTCATAGATTATGCGAATTATGCACTTTTCTTCCCAAGAATTCTTATGGGACCGATTGCGCGTTATAAAGATGCAAGAACGCAGTTTAAATCTCCTGTACTTTTGGCAGAGAATGTACAACATGGCCTGGAATCCTTTATCTTAGGATTCTCCATGAAGATAATATTGGCGGACAGACTTATTCATCTTCAGAGAGAAGTTGACAGAATCGGTATAGATTGCGTATCTACTTCGATGGCATGGCTTACCGCGTTAACATTTGCATTGCGTCTATATCTTGACTGGCAAAGTTACTGTCTTATGGCATCGGGCGTTGCCAAGATACTTGGTTTTGATTTACCAATCAATTTTAATTATCCGCATATGGCAAAGTCCGTGAGTGAATTCTATAGAAGATGGCATATGACCTTAACATCCTGGTTTAAGGATTATATTTACATCCCGATGGGCGGAAGCAGAAAGGGAAAGCTTAGAACTATATTCAACATTCTTTTTATCTGGCTTCTTACGGGATTATGGCATGGCCTTACGATTAATTTTGTGTTCTGGGGTCTTGCATTGGGAGTATTCGTGGTGCTTGAGCACTTAGGATTAAAGAAGCTTCTTGATAAGCTTCACGTCCTGCCGCATATCTATGTAATATTTGTAATCACTGCGACGTTTGCACTTTTTGCAACGACTGGTCTTGATAATATTGTATTATATTTTGAAAAGCTCTTCCCGATACACGGTCTTACAGAGTCCATGATGCCGGGAGATACTTTGATTTATTTAAAAAAGTTCGGACCGTATTTACTTGGCGGCGTTCTTTGCGCGCTTCCTTATCCGGAGAGAATCGTCCATAAATTCGGCAGAAAATGGTACGGAGCTGTTATTCTTGCTGCAATTTTCTGGGCAACCGTATATGTACTCTGGAAGAACGGGAACAGTCCGTTTATGTATATGAATTTCTAGGAAAGTAAGGTAATTCCATGTTTAAGAATAGTTTTAATAAATTGAAGATTATGCCGTTATTCTTAACGCTTCTCATCGGTGGTGGGGTGTTCTTTGCACTTCTTAAAACCGATGTGATTGCGATGCCGGGCGGTATGTATGACGTTGCGGAAGATGAGCCGGAGGATGAACCTGTTGAACAATCCGAAGAGCCTGAAGAAGATCCAAAGAACAGTAATGAAACAGCCGATATTATTGCCGAAGAAGAAGTCGATTTCTCAGAAAAGCGCTCGATTGAAGATTATAACAGAGGTTTATATGTTATGTCTCTTGAAGAAGTGGTTCGTGAGAAGGATGCCAAGAAGGGATTCATTATAGGAGAAGTTGATGAGGATTATTTCGATGATGCACTTTTTATAGGTGATTCCAGAACCGACGGTTTAAGATTATTCTCGCCTGTAGGTAATGCGAAGTATTTCTGCAAGACAGGCCTTAATATCATTAAGCTTATGAGTAACGATACGGTTGTAGACGGTAAGACATTACGTCAGTATCTTAAGACTTATACGTTCGGTAAGATTTATATCGAGCTTGGAGTTAACGAGGGTGATTACAATACTCCTAAGTGGCTTAAGATATATGAAGATGCGATTACCGAGATTCATGAGCTTCAACCTGATGCGATAATCGTAATTCAGTCCATTATGTACGTAACCGAGCCTTACGGTATCGAGTGGAAGTACTGCAAGAAGGATAATCTTGATGAGAAGAATGAGGGATTGAAGGAGTTATGCAATGATGAGTATATCTTCTACATAGATATTAATGAGCCTGTAATCGATGAAAGCGGACATCTTAATCCTGAATATACCGGAGATGGTATGCACCTTAAAGCAAAGTATTATTATCTCTGGAGGGATTACATTTATCAACATGCCATAATTAAATAGTGAGATGTATTAAGTGAGATTATTTGTAATCTCACTTTTTTTATTTCCGTAGAAATAGCATAAATGCATATAGCAGGCAGATTTTATACGCTCCTGAACGGCTATTGCTGCACTAAGTTCGCTCATCGCAGGGATGACCACGCGTGCCTCGCTCAAAACTCGCTCGCCTCGCCTTATAAGGGCGAGACGGCTCAAACAGCTTGAGCTCGTTGCTATCCCTGCTCGAGTTCACTAAGTGCGCAATGCAAATGTTCCGTCGCATATAAAACTGCCTGCTATATGCATTAAGATTTAAAAATAAAAAAAGAAAAAATGTGTTGACATATTATATACTTCGTGATACGATATATTACGCAATAGGGAATACAACATAAAAAGATGTATTACATATAGTGATGTATTGCATGGTATGTAACACATGTGATAACACGAGGGGAGGTATAACATGGATACACAAATGAAGCGAGGCCTGTTGGATGTATGCGTCCTTGCTGCAATTCAGTATGAAGATTCATACGGATATCAGATAATCAAGGATATGAAGCCGTACATGGAACTGTCGGAGTCGACATTGTACACGATACTTAAGAGACTTGAGGCAGCGAAGTTACTTACGGTAAGAACAGCGGAGCATGACGGTAGATTGCGAAAGTACTACCAGATAACCGATAAGGGCAAAGAGCGAATTGAAGAATTCAAGAACGACTGGAAAGAAATGATGTCAATTTACCAATTTATCACCAGGGAGGATAAAGTTAATGAATAAAGAGGAATTCCTTAATGAACTTAAAAAAGGATTGTCAGGTATTCCTGAGAACGATAGAAATGAACGCGTGACATTCTATAGTGAAATGATTGATGACAGAATCGAAGAGGGCATGAGTGAAGAAGAAGCAGTTAGTGCAATAGGAGATGTTAATAAGATAATCTCCCAGATTATGGCAGAGACTCCGATGACTACAATAGTTAAGGAGAGAGTCAATAAGAAAAAAGGCGGAATATCACCGTCGACACTTATTCTTATCGTTATTCTGTTTCCGTTATGGCTTCCGATACTTGCAGTAGTATTCGGACTTACAATCGCATTGTTCGCAACGCTCTGGTCACTTGTTGTTGCATTCTATGCAGTAACGGTAGCACTTGTTGTAGGCGGCGCGATAAGCATCGTATGGGTACTCGGAATGCTGTTTACCGGCCATTTAACAGGTGCAGCACTTGGGGTCGGAGCAGGACTTTTCTGTATAGGTCTTGGAATTTTAATGGTATTCGGATGTATAGCTTTTACGAAGGGTGCAATTAAACTTACAGTTGACGTATTGGTTAGTATTAAGAAGAAGCTTGTCGGAAAGGAGAATCAGTAATGAAACTTGCTACTAAGATTTTGGTCGCAGCCGGCGTTGTGCTTATGGTTGTGGGAATTATAATTATGTCAGGGGCTATGGCCACTACCGGTTTTAACTTTAATGTTAAGGAGTTATCCGATGTGGAATATGAAACTAAAAATTATAAGTTTAGTGGTGATCTTGCAGAGATAGATATCGATTCATCGATTGCCGATATTGAGTTTTTTGTTGATGAGAGCAAAGATTTAAGCATAGAGATTAAGCAGTGCGATGATATAACATTTGATGTTGCATTCAATAACGGCAAGCTTACAATTAAGAGCAAAGATAAGAAGAAATTCAACTTCTTCGGCGGATTCTACACAGACCTTCATATCTATGTATATCTCCCAAAGGCGGAACTTGACAAGGTTAAGATTGACGGCAGCGTAGGTGCAGTTAAGATTCCGGCAATCACTTGTAACGATATGAAGATTGATGAGTCCACAGGTTCTACGACACTTGAAGGTGTAACGGTTAAGAATGAACTTAAGATTGATTCAAGCACCGGAAGCATTAAGCTTGTCAATGTAACCGCAGGGTCCATGGACCTTGACGTATCAACGGGAAGCATTTATTTTGAGGATTGTGAAGCTGATGAGATTAATGCGGATGCAAGCACCGGAAGCATCAAGGGAACTCTTAAGGGAGAGTACAATTATAATGCTGATTCTTCAACCGGTTCTGTAAGCGTACCTTCTTCAGACGGAAACAGAAAGTGCAGATTAAAAACAAGCACGGGAAGTATTAAGATTACAAGATCTTTATAGAGTGTTATGATAAAAAGCGCAAGCCTGCAGGTTTGTGCTTTTTTATTGTCTCCTGATCTTAAAAAAGTGTTTTCAACGGGAACCAATAAATATATAATTATAATAGAATCTTTAAATCGAAAGGAGCCTTTGGGGTATATTTTCATGAAGAAACGAATATTAATAATAATAATGGTTATGGCTCTATTACTTAGTGCATGCACAAAGAAAGAGGAGAAGGGAAATAACGATGCCGGAACAGGCACCGCTATTAACGATGTCGGAACAGGCACCTCTATTGACAATACAGACAACAAAGAAGAGAAAGCGGATAACGAAAAAGAAGGCGAGAATGAGCCGGTAGAAGAGGCAGAGCCGCTCACTCTTGATGAGTATCTTGCACTTAGAACCGCGCTTCGAAATGGAGAAGAGGCGGTGCTTCCGCAAAAGCTCGACCTTAGAGATTACGGCATGGTTACACCTGCAAGGAATCAGGGACAGTATGAGACCTGCTGGACCTTCGGATCAATGGGAGCAATAGAGAGTAACGCAATTGTAAGCGGATTTGGAGAATATAATTTCTCGGAATATGAACTTGGGTATACAACTCTTAATATACTTGAAGATCAGGATGAGTCTATTGCCGGAGAAGGCGTTAAATGTGATTGTAAATGGTTTGATTATCCTGCTGAACCGAGATATGTATACGGCCCTTTTATGAGGGGATATATACCGGTAACGGAGAATGATCAGCCATACAGGAATATTATCAAGAAGCTTCCGCCTGAAGCTCTTACAAGTACAGTTTTTAATTCTCACAGTTGTTATATTATTCCGGCTAATGATATTGAGCTTATCAAGAAGATGGTTATAATGAACGGCTCACTTACGATAGGTATCAATGCGCTCCCGTGGCTTGAGGCATATGGAAATTATGACCGGTATGCATTCTACGACAATGAAACCACGATAGATCATTATGTTACAATAGTCGGATGGGATGATACCTACAGCATTCAGAATGCACCGAATACAGGCGCCTGGTTTTTAAAGAACAGCTGGGGACCAACCTGGGGAATTAAGGGACACTGTTATGTGTCATATTATGACGGCGCACTTAATGCAACGAATAAACTTACATCATTTGTACTTACATCAAAAGATGCATATGATTATCAGTATCAGTATGACGGAGCATTTGGTGCGGGACAGCTTAAGTCTGTAACAGATGTTGCGATTGAATTTACGGTAAAAGAGGACCAGACAATTACCGGAGTTAAGATATATCCGCAGCTTGAGTTTGACGGGACACTTCCGGCAAGCAACGTAACAATTAAGGTATTTAAGGGCATTACATCGATAGAAGAGACTGAGAATGCAGCCCCTATATATACGCAGGTAACACCTATTACACTTGGAGGATATCAGATGCTTGAGTTTGACGAAGGCGTCAATATCAATAAAGGTGATAATATACTCGTTACCGTAACATTTGATGCACCGGTTAAGTATGCGATGGATTGTCCGTCAAAGTGCAAGGTTGTGGATCAGTTTAACGAAGTAAGATGGTGTACGGTTACTACATACGCTAATCCAAATGAGACATTCTATAAGGTTACCGATGATAATAATTGGAAAGATGCTGCAGTTGAGACGGAAAATGCCAATATGTGCATCAAAGTTACCGTAAGAACCGGGCACAACAAGGAAGTCATCCACAGAATGTCGATTTTAAGATAATGGGAAGAAATAAGGATTATGATTAAGATTATAGTATTTTCTACAGCACTAAAAGAGCAGCACGTTAAGATGATAGAAGAAGCTGCTTCACGCGTTAACGCAAGGGTCTGCTTTATTAATTCGGAAGACGGAGTGCCGGAGGATTTTAAGGACGCAGATGTAGTATATGGTAACGCTTTTACAATAGCAGGCACATATAAAAGCTTAAGATGGCTGTGCTCGCCGAACGCGGGAATAGATAAGTTCCTTGTACCGGGATTTTTTGCAAACCCTGAGTGCATGCTTTCCAATTCTTCGGGTTCATACGGGGTGTCTATAGCAGAGCATATAATAGCGCAGACTCTTATGATGATGCGTAAGATTACTCTATGCTATAAGGAAGCAATTAACGGAATCTGGGGACCGCAGAGACAGCAGGATTCCATTAAGGATTCGAGAATCACCTGTCTTGGTACGGGAGACATCGGAAGAACGTTTGCAAGCCGTGCAAGAGCTTTTCAACCGAGAAATATAATAGGTGTATCAAGAAGCGGCAAGTGCGACGATCCTAACTTTGATACGATGCTTAAGATTGAGGAACTTGACAGTATCTTACCGGAGACAGATTTACTTGTTATGAGCCTTCCGGGAACACCTGAGACTGAGAACATTCTTACGAAGGCACGTATTAATCTTATGCCGAAGGGATCTTACATAGTTAACGTCGGAAGAGGTTCCGCAATTGACGAAGATGCTCTGGCAGAGGCGCTTTTAGAAGGGCATATTGCAGGTGCGGCGCTCGATGTATTTAAGGTTGAGCCGTTACCGAAGGAAAGTAAACTTTGGAATGTGCCGAATCTTCTTATAACACCGCACGTTGCAGGTAATATGACGCTTCTTCATACGATTAACCGCAATGTGGAGATGTTCTGCGAAGACTTGGAGAATTACGCAAATAACAGACCGCTTAGATATATGGTCGATAAGAACAAAGGGTATTAAAGACATGAAGATGAAGTTATATAACGGAAGGCCTGAAGATACAGACGGAAGACTTCCACGTGAGATAAGAACATACGATTACCTCGATAATCTTGGAATTAACTATGAGAGAGTCGACCACGACGAGGCAAGCACAATGGAAGCCTGCAATGCGATAGATGAAGTCTTGGGAGTCATTATGTGTAAGAACTTATTCTTATGCAACAGGCAGAAGACGGACTTTTATCTTCTTATGATGCCGGGCGATAAGAAGTTTAAGACAAAGGAATTATCTTCACAGATTAACGCATCGAGACTATCATTTGCGGAAGCGGAAGATATGCTTAAGTACCTGGATATTGAGCCGGGTGCGGTAAGCGTTATGGGACTTATGAATGACAAAAATAACGAAGTGCGTCTTTTAATCGATGAAGATGTTTTAAAAAGTGATTATGTGGGATGTCATCCTTGCGTATGTACTTCGAGCCTTAAGATTAAGACGGAAGATGTATTGCGTGATTTCATACCTGCAACGGGACATGACTACACGACCGTTATTTTAAAGGGTGAAGAATAGAAGGAAACCAATAGGATTAACATATTTTTCATTGAATTTTCGTACAAATTATATTAGAATAGAGTAAGTGATTTTGGGTTCGCTTAAGGAAGGTGCGTGAGATTATGGATAGCAATATTAACAGCACTCAGTATTACAAGGTTGAGAAAGAGCAGGAATTACCTGTTTCCGACGTTATTGAGAAGGTATACAATTCATTGAAGGAAAAAGGATACAATCCTGTTAACCAGATTGTAGGATATGTCATGAGCGGTGATCCGACATATATTACAAGCTACAATAACGCGCGAAGCCTTATGATGAGAGTCGAGCGTGACGAGATTGTCGAAGAGATTTTGAAATTTTATCTCGACAAGAGATTTGAGGAGTAATTCTATTTGAGGATATTAGGACTTGATTTCGGATCCAAGACGGTAGGCGTTGCTGTCTCGGATCCGCTTCTTATAACTGCACAAGGTGTAGAGATAATAAGGCGTGACAAGCCGAATAAGTTAAGACAGACTTTGGCACGTATAGAAGAACTATGCGAACAATACGAAGTATCGGAGATAGTCTTAGGATACCCTAAGAATATGAATAACACCGAAGGTGACCGGTGTGAGAAGACGAATGAGTTTGCCGAGATGCTTCGAAGAAGAACCGAACTTCCGGTAACTTTAATAGATGAGCGCTTGACGACCGTTATGGCGGACCGTGCAATGAATGAAGCAGATATGCACGGGATGGATCGCAAGGCTGTGGTGGATAAATTAGCTGCCGTATTTATCCTGCAGACGTACCTCGATTCGAGGAGTAATAACAAGAACATAATTTAAGGAATAACATATATGGAAAAGATTAACTTTTTTAACAGTGAGACAAATGAAGATGTGGAATTTTATGTAGTATGCGATACCAAGTTCCAGGGCGGTACCTATCTTTTAGTTACGGAAGAGGAAGATGGGGATTCTGACGCATACATCCTTCGCGAAGTTAAAGAAGAGAATGACGGTGATCTTTTCTATGAGATGGTGGATGACGACGCGTTACTTGATGCTTTAGGTAACATATTCTCCGAGCTTTTAGATGACGTCGATGTCCGCTAAGCATTAAAAGGAGAGATTTTTTTGGCAAAAGATAACAGACTTAAGATTATTCCGCTCGGCGGCTTAGAGCAGATCGGAATGAATATAACTGCCTTCGAATACGGAGACAGTATTATTGTTGTGGATTGCGGTCTTGCATTTCCTGAGGACGATATGTACGGAATTGACCTCGTAATCCCTGATGTAACCTACCTTGTTGATAATATCGATAAGGTTAAGGGCTTTTTTATCACGCACGGACATGAAGACCATATAGGTTCATTGCCGTATGTATTAAAGGACGTTAATGTGCCGATATATGCAACCAAGCTTACCATGGGTCTTATAGAGCATAAGTTAAAAGAGCATGGTATGCTTCAAAACGTGCGCCGTAAGGTTGTAAAGTACGGTGATACTATGAATGCCGGCGATTTCAGAGTTGAATTTATAAGGACCAATCACAGTATTCAGGATGCAGCGGCACTTGCTATATATTCACCTGCAGGAATCGTAGTACATACGGGAGACTTTAAGGTTGATTATACACCGGTATTCGGTGATGCAATCGATTTGCAGAGACTTGGCGAACTTGGCAAGAAGGGTGTACTTGCCCTTATGTGTGATTCGACCAATGCCGAGAGACCGGGATTTACCCAGTCTGAGCGAACAGTCGGCAAGACTTTCGAATCGATATTTGCAGATAATGTTAATAAGAGAATCATAGTTGCTACATTTGCGTCTAATGTAGACCGTGTGCAGCAGATTATTAATACAGCCGAGAAGTTCGGACGCAAGGTAGCGGTAGAAGGCCGTTCCATGGTAAGTATTATTGCCACGGCATCGGAACTCGGATATCTTAATATTCCGAATAATACTCTGGTGGAACTTGAGGCATTGAAGAATTATCCTGACGAGAAGACCGTTATTATTACTACGGGAAGCCAGGGTGAGTCAATGGCGGCGCTTCCGCGAATGGCTGCCAATCTTCATAAGAAGATTACGATTAAGCCTAATGACTTGATTATCTTCTCATCAAACCCTATTCCGGGTAATGAGAAGGCGGTATCCAAGGTCATTAATGATCTATACCGTAAGGGTGCAAGCGTTATATTCCAGGATACACACGTATCCGGACATGCCTGCCAGGAAGAGATTAAGCTTATATATTCATTGGTTCGTCCAAAGTATGCAATTCCGGTTCATGGAGAGTATAGACACTTAGTTGCACAGGCTAAGATTGCGGAAGAACTCGGAATCGATAAGCAGAATATATTTATTATGAAGTCAGGCGAAGTACTTGCGTTAAGCGAGTTCGGAGCATCCGTTACGGGATGTGTTCCTAACGGAGCAATCCTTGTCGACGGTCTTGGTATCGGAGACGTAGGTAATATCGTACTTCATGACAGACAGCGTCTTGCAGATGATGGTATTATTATCGTATTCCTCGTACTTGAAGCGGGAACGGGACGTGTATTATCGGGCCCTGATATTATATCAAGAGGATTCGTATATATAAGAGGCTCTGAGAGCTTACTTGATGAAGCTACGCAGGTATGCTGCGAGACGGTAGGAGACTTAGAGAGCAGGGGAGTAACCGATTGGAATAAGATCAAATCGGAAATAAGAGATTCACTGGGTGATTATGTATGGAAGAAGACTATGAGAAGTCCTATCATATTGCCTGTTATTATGGAGATTAACGAGTAGTTAAGAGGTGAGAATATGGGTTCTAAGGTAGTACTTAAAATTTTATCGATCTTAACCAGAATATTGCTTATATTGGTTATCGTTGCGGGTTCCATTATCGTCGGACGAAAGTCTTACGAATTCGGATATCGTGTGTTTGCGGAGGAGCCGATGGCACCTGATGCAGAGCATGCAAGGAAAGTCAACGTGCAGATAACGGAGAATATGTCCAACAGAGACATTGCGGAACTTATGGTTAAGAAAGGTCTTGCAAGGAATGAAGTTTTATTCTATGTACAGATTATAAGTTCAGATTATAAGAACTCAATTCAGCCGGGATTATATGTTCTGTCAACCGATATGACTGCAGGAGAGATTCTGGAGATAATCGGTCAGAAGCGTGAAAGTGACGGAAATTCCAATAACAGCGGTGCTGCTGATAGTGAGAAGAAAGACGAGGATAATTCAGGTAAGTAATGATAGTAGATGAGCGATTCAGTTCCTACATTAACTCGCTTAATGAAGGAAATAGCGGAGTCTTATATGAGATAGAGCGCGAAGCCTTGAAGACAGACGTTCCGATTATCCGTACCGAGACTCAGCAATTCATAAGAACAATTCTACATGAGCATAAGCCGGTAGCGATTCTTGAGGTAGGAACGGCCATCGGCTTTTCTGCTGTGTACATGGCATGTAATAATCCTGTACCTTGTCATATCACAACGATAGAGAATTACGAGAAGAGAATTCCGATTGCGAAGGAGAACTTTAAGCGCGCATCCGTAGAAGATAAGATAACGCTTATCGAAGGAGATGCGACTGAAGTTTTAAAAGCGCTAGACGGGCAGTTTGACTTAATATTCATGGATGCTGCCAAAGCGCAGTATATTAACTTTTATCCCGATGTTAAGAGGCTTCTTAAGCCTAACGGAATATTACTTTCCGATAATGTCTTACAGGACGGCGACATAGTGGAATCAAGATTTGTCGTAATTAGAAGAAACAGAACCATTCATAAGCGTATGAGAGAATATCTCTATACTCTTACACATGATGACGATATGGTAACTTCAATCTTACCTATTGGAGACGGAGTTGCCTTCACAGTCAAAAAAGGAGCAATAAATGAGAAAACCTGAACTTTTGGTGCCGGCAGGCTCATTGGAAGTATTGAAAATTGCGGTTATCTACGGAGCAGATGCCGTATATATCGGCGGAGAAGTCTTCGGACTTCGTGCCAAGGCTAAGAACTTTTCACTTTCCGATATGAAGGAAGGTATTGAATTTGCGCATAAGCATAATGTTAAGGTATATGTTACAGCGAATATCTTGGCGCATAACTATGACCTTGACGGAGTTAGAGAGTATTTCGAAGAATTAAAGGATGTACGTCCCGATGCTTTGATAATCTCGGATCCGGGTATTTTTACGATAGCACGCGAAGTTCTTCCTGATATGGAGATTCATATCAGTACTCAGGCAAATAACACGAACTACGGAACATATAACTTCTGGTATAAGCTCGGCGCTAAGCGTGTAGTTACCGCCAGAGAGCTTTCATTACAGGAGATTAAGGATATAAGAGCGAATATTCCCGATGATATGGAGATAGAGACCTTTATTCACGGTGCTATGTGCATATCATATTCCGGAAGATGCTTACTTTCGAACTTTATGGTAGGACGTGACGCTAACCGTGGTGAATGTACGCATCCTTGCCGCTGGAAGTACAGCCTTATGGAAGAAAAGCGCCCGGGCGAATATTTCCCTGTAATGGAGAATGAGCGCGGAACTTATATCTTTAACAGTAAGGATCTTTGCATGATAGAGCATCTTCCTGATTTAATCGAAGCAGAAATCGATTCATTTAAGATTGAAGGAAGAATGAAGACTGCGCTTTATGTAGCAACCGTTGCAAGAACCTACAGAAAAGCGATTGACGATTATCTTGAATCACCTGATAAGTACAAGGAGAATATGCCTTGGTACTTGGATCAGATATCGGACTGCACCTACAGACAGTTTACGACGGGATTCTTCTACAATAAGCCGTCGGAAGATGCACAGATATATACCAATAACACTTATCTTAAGGACTATACATTCCTTGGAATAGTTGGCGATACCGATGAGAACGGTTTATACATGATAGAGCAGAAGAATAAGTTCTCGGTAGGTGAAGAGATTGAGGTTATGAAGCCTAATGGAGAGAATATTCTCGTTACGGTTAAAAGAATTGTTAATGACGACGGAGAGGATATGGAAAGTTGTCCGCATCCGTTACAGTCATTACATATAGATCTTGGAATCAAGCTTGAGAGGTTTGATGTCTTAAGACGAAAAGAGGAAGACAAACTGGGAGAATAAAGGGAGGAAAAATTTAAATGTCTTGGTTTATTTTTACTTTATTGTGTACTTTTTCATGGGGCCTTGCCGAGCTTTTTTACAAGAAAGGTGCCAGACCTGATGAGAAGTATTCTCATTTAAAGATTGTTGTAACAGTAGGTTTTGTATTCGGAATTCATGCGGTCTTTACGCTTCTTACAGGCGATATCGGTTTTAATCCGAAGAACATTCTTATATATTTTCCGGTAGCGCTTTGCTATATTCTGTCTATGGCGCTTTCATATTTCGGAATGCGTTTTATAGAAGAATCTATATCCGATCCTATTGAGAATACTTCCGGTGCGATTTGTGCCCTTCTTGCATGCATTTTCCTTGGGGAGAAAATTGCAGCGGGATCTGCGATAGCTATTGTTATTATTCTTATCGGTATCCTTGGAATCGGGTATTTGGATAATACCGGAACAACAGACCGTAAGAAAGTATTGGGCAAAAAGATGGCAATCGTAGCTTTTGCAATGCCGTTCTGCTATGCAATAATCGATGCTGTCGGAAGCTTCCTTGATATTTTCTATCTTGATGATGTAGCACAGAGCCCGTTGATCGATATTACGGAAGATACGATCGAAAATGTGGCAAATACCGCGTATGAGCTTACATTCTTTGCTGTAGCGATAGTTCTTCTTATCTTCATGAAAGCAAAGAAGGTTAAGTTTGAACTTCCTAAACAGCGTGATAAGATTTTGGCTGCAGTATTTGAGACAGCGGGACAGTTCTTCTATGTATTTGCGATGAGCGGAAACGGTGCTATCGCTGCACCGATTATCTCATCAGTATGTGTAGTATCATTACTTCTTTCAAGAATCTTCTTAAAGGAGAAGCTTACCTGGAAGCAGTATTTGTTCTTATTCCTTGTAATTGCCGGCATTATTATACTTGGAATAATTGAAGGAGATTGATGAAATAAAATATAAGACGGATGATAAGTTATATCATCCGTCTATTTTATTATATAATTTAAATATCGATATAATCAGCAATCGTAAGCAATGCCATTGATTCTATCACTACACCGATACGTGTTGCGATACAGGAATCGTGGCGTCCCTTTATCGTAATCTCTTTAAGGTTACCGTCTCTGTCTACGGTATGTTGCGGAATTGATATTGAAGGAGTTGGCTTAACGGCTACGGTAAATACTATATCCTCTCCGGTACTTATACCGCCTAGGATACCTCCGCTTAAGTTATGCCGGGTTATAAGGCGTCTGTCCTTAATTCCTAAGAATTCATCGTTGGTTACAGTTCCTGTACTATGCGCCATATCAAAACCCATTCCGAAGGAGATTCCCTTAACAGCACCAATAGACATAACGGCGAAGGAGAGAGCAGCGTCAAGCTTATTAAACACAGGTTCACCCAAGCCTGATGGAACGTTTTTAACGGTGCATTTTATGATACCGCCCGTTGAATTGCCTTCTTCGCGTAATTCTTTAAGGTATTCAATCTGTTCATCGGTAATCTTACCGTCGGAAGTAGGTAAGTGTCCGATTGAGACGATCTTACTTTCACATGTTATTCCGAATTTTGCTTTAAGATACTGTGCAACTATTCCACCTGCAGCAACTCTTGTCAGGGTTTCACGGCCCGATGCGCGTCCGCCTCCTACGGGAATCTCACCGTATTTCATATCGTATGTAAAGTCAGCGTGACCCGGTCGGTAGAGATTTTTAATTGAGTCGTAGTCTTTTGAGTGAGTGCTTTTATTCTCAAATTCTATTGTAAAAGGTGTATTCTCAATGGTTGTCAGATTATTAAGACCTGATATAACCGTAAAGGAATCCTTTTCGTGACGAGGAGTTCCGCCGTATATATCGAGAGGTTTACGTCGATTGATAAAGTTCTGAAGCTCTTTGCCGTTAATCGTAAAACCGCCCGGAAGACCTTCTATTGTGACGGACATTTTCGCATCGTGAGAGCCGCCTTCTGTTGTAATCTTAATCTTATTTCCGAATGTGGAACCTGACATTTCATTCTCCTAATTAAGTATTGGTTATTTGTAAGTTATAATATCATATTAAGGTGAAATGTGCTATCATATTGATATTGAGATTAATCTAAGAGGTAGCTATGAGAGCCGGAATTGTTACAATCAATGGTTTATATAATTATGGCAACAGACTGCAGAATTATGCGGTTACAGCCTATCTTAAGAAGCTTAACGTCGATGCTAAGACACTTATATCACAGCCGATGTCATTTCGCTGGGCCATGACTGAAGAAGAGCTTCAATATTCTAAGGATAAGAGCAGTGTATCCTTTACACCGGCGCAGTTAAAGCGCTATAATTTCAAGCTTTTTAATGAGGATTACATTCCGTATGACCTTATTAAGAAGAGAAAGTTCGATAAGGAAGTAGAGAAGAAGTACGACAAGTTTGTTACAGGTTCGGACCAGGTATTTAATCCTTTATTCAGAAGCTCATTAGGACAGATGGACAACAACTTCCTTATGTTTTCCCCACCTGAGAAAAAAGTTCCTTTCGCACCGAGTATCGGCATGGATTCTATACCAGGTAAGTGGACAGAGCTTTTCTATCATGCGCTTACAACTTTTCCGATGATATCGGTGAGAGAGCAGTCGGGTGCAAACCTTATTGAGAAGATTACGGGACGACGCGCGAAAGTCGTTATAGACCCGACACTTATGATAGACAGGCTTTCCTGGGAGACAATTGCGAAGCCGCTTGACGGATTCGATTATTCTAAGCCATACATTCTGTATTATTTCCTCGGAGATAAGGATGTGGAGATGCCGATTGATCTTAAAGCACTTCTTAACAGTGAGAAGTCGAAGAAGGGCTATCGCGATGTAGTGCTTAACGATCCGCTTGATGAATCTGCGGCATCCGCAGGACCGTCGGAATTCCTGGATTTATTTATGAATGCTAGCCTTATTGTAACGGATTCCTTTCATGGCGCGGTATTCTCACTCATATTCGAGAAACCTTTCGTAACGGTTAAGAGAATTCTTCGTCAGGGTAATGAGAATATCGATATGTCCGGAAGACTTAATACATTACTTACATCATTAGGCCTTGAAGATAAGCTTCCGAAGGATGAAGGCTTTACGACGGAGTCGATATTTGCGACCAACTACAATGAGTGCTACGGTAAGCTTAGATTACTGCAGAACGAGCATGAAGCCTTCCTTAAGAAAGCGCTCGGAATCAAATAACGGAGTAGGATAATGAAGAAAGTTATATACGAAGCTCAAGGGAAGTATATTACCAAAAGCTTCATTCAGGAGAATGAAGGAATCATATATAATCCCGAGAATCTTAAGATAGAATACGGCGCGAGTGTAACGGTAGACCCGTCCGCTTATATAGAGTTACTTGCCCCGCTTACAATTAAGAGCGGTGCGGTGCTTCTTGTAGCCGATCATGCTACGCTTACGGTTAAGATGAAGACCGTATTAAACGACGGCGATGTCGTTAATGTCAGAGAATCAGAGGAATATTCATTATGAAATGGTGGCTTAGTGAGAACGAATGTACAGGCTGCCTTGCCTGTGAGAATATATGTAAGAACAATGCGATTACGGTAATGCCTGATAGAGACGGATTCCTGTATCCCGTTATCGATAATACGTTATGCGTTAACTGCGGCGCTTGTAAGAATGTATGCCCTGTTGAAAAGTGCAAGATTAATCCGAACTTCTATCAGGATGCAACAAGAACGGACGTATATGCCGCATGGAATAACGATACCGAAGTAAGACTTGATTCTACATCGGGCGGTGTATTTACGGTACTTGCGAAAAGAACGATAGAAGAAGGCGGGCTGGTATGCGGTGCCGTATTTAATAAAGAGCTTAATGTAGAGAATGTGATGATTAAGAGCCTTGATGACTTGTCAGCGCTTAGACGCTCGAAGTACGTGGCATCGAACCCTAAGCATATCTACAGAGAAGTCAAGGAAGCGTTAGACGCTGAGAAAATAGTGCTTTTCTGCGGAACGCCGTGTCAGGTTGCTGCAGTTAAATCATATGTGGGTGATTCGGAGAATCTATTACTGGTAGACTTTGTATGCCGCAACATTAATCCACCGCTTGCCTACAGGTCATATCTTAAATCCATAGCTGCACATAAGCATGCGGACATAATAGAAGTTGCATTCCGAGATAAGGACGACAGCTGGCATAATTATTCTACGAAGATCACTTTCGATGACGGATCAAAGAAAAATATTAATAGATACGAAGACCCTTACATGAAGGGCTTCATTAACGATAATCTCTATATGCGACCTTCGTGCGAGGAATGTAATTTCAGAGGCTTTAACAGAGGCTCGGATATTACCCTCGGCGATTACTGGGGTGTTCGCGATGAGTGGGACGATAAGAAGGGAACATCGCTTGTTATCGTTCATACTGAGAAGGGCCGCGAAGTACTCGAGGCAGTAAGCAATGACCTTACAATGCATAAGAGTAACGTAACCGAAGCGGTTAATAAGAATAAAGCGATAGTTGAATCGGTTAAGCGTAACAAACGCTCCGAAGAATTCATGGACAGACTCTATAAGGGCGATGACTTCATCGTAACACTCGATGAATTCGAGCACTTAGCAAGCGAAGATAAGAAGGCTGCCAAGAAGGTATCCGTATATATCTTTGGTAAGGATAAGGAAAAGCGCAACATCACCAAGGAATCGCTTGCAAAAGTACGTGATGTTACAGTTGAAATCATAGAGAAGCTCGATAATCCGGATGATATGGACGAATTCCTTGAGAAGTCGACAGGAAGCCTTATATCATTCCTTGAAGAAGGCGACGTAGTTCACTTCGATATGTACGAGCAGGCTTTTAAGAATATGGAAGCCGGTGCGGATGTATCGCTTTTCGGAGTTAAGGAAGTAATCGGCGATAAGGCAACATGGCCTAATAAGAACGCATTTACCGGAGAGGGCAATGTATTATTCTTATATGATTCGCTGGTTCGACATATCGGTAAGGAATCGGATTATACGTCATACGGCGATGTATTCTGCAATAAGGTATACAGGAAGTCAGTCTTTAAGGGCGTGAAATTGGGCCGATTTAACAGCGGATACAAGGAGCTTTGTATGTTAAAAGCGCTTCTTACCGCGAAGTCTAATATCAAGAAGGTTATAGGTTCTACGGTAAGTCGTGTGGACAGATGCGTTAAGCCTTATAGGATCGGCTCCGTAGATGTTGAAGAATATACGAATCTTGTATTTTCCATTGCTGAACTTGCGGATAAGCTTAATGAGCCAATCTTCCGGGAAGCGCTTTTATACCTGTATAAATATGAAAAAGAAGTCGCAAAGCAGATGGAGTACAGGGGTTTTGCGGATGTTAAGAAGAAGCTTCACATGCATATGGGAGTGTTCTATCCTGAAATCTTAGGTGCGGAAGTGCTTATTGATACGAATCTTACGGAACTTGAAGAGTATTATATGGATAAGATTAATACCAGGATTGAGACGGATCAGATACTATGGGATTACAAAGATAAGTATAACAGATTAAAGAAGAAGTACGATGCGCTTACCAATAAGAAATCCGTTAAGTTCCTTATGAAGATTAATGATGTATTTAAGAAATTCAAGGGAATACTCGGTGTTGCGGGTAAAAAAGAGGATAAGTAATGTATGAATTATTAAAGACCGAAGGACGCGCGAAGCGTGCGAGAGTTACGACGGTACACGGTGTGGTTGAGACACCGGTATTCATGAATGTCGGAACGGTTGCAGCAATCAAGGGTGCGGTTTCAACGGATGATCTAAGAGAGATAGGAACGCAGATAGAATTAAGCAATACCTATCATTTACATGTAAGAACCGGCGACGAGGCGATAAAAAAGCTCGGCGGATTACATAAGTTCATGAACTGGGACAAGCCGATCCTTACGGATTCGGGAGGATTCCAGGTATTTTCCCTTACGGGACTTCGTAAGATCGAGGAAGAAGGCGTAACATTCCAGTCCCATATCGACGGACATAAGATATTTATGGGACCGGAGGAATCAATGCAGATTCAGTCCAATCTTGCATCGACGATTGCGATGGCATTCGATGAGTGTCCGCCTGCTTTGGCTGATAGAAAGTACGTCGAGGATTCCGTTGCAAGAACCACCAGATGGTTGGAGAGATGCCGTGTTAAGATGAAAGAGCTTAACTTAAGGGAAGATACAATCAATAAGAATCAGTGGTTATTCGGTATCAATCAGGGAGCAATCTATGATGATATAAGAATAGAGCATGCAAAGCGTATCTCCGAGATGGATCTTGACGGATATGCGGTCGGAGGCCTTGCTGTAGGCGAGACTCACGAGCAGATGTATCATGTACTTGAAGAGGTAGTGCCGTACTTACCGCAGAATAAGCCTACATATCTTATGGGAGTGGGTACACCGGCCAACATACTTGAAGCGGTAGACAGAGGAATCGATTTCTTCGACTGTGTATATCCAAGTAGAAACGGACGTCACGGACACGCGTATACAAAGTTTGGCAAGCTTAATCTTAATAACGAACAGTATAAGTTCGATGAGAGACCACTGGAAGTGGGATGTAACTGTCCTGCATGCCGTAGCTACTCAAGAGCCTATATAAGACATCTTCTTAAGGCAAAAGAGATGCTCGGTATGAGATTACTGGTACTTCATAACTTATACTTCTATAATCATCTGATGGAATCGATAAGAGATGCGTTAGATAAGGGCGAGTATAAGAAATTCAAGGATGAGATGCTTGACAGCATGTCTCGGGGAGAGGCGTAATTTATAAATATTTAATATTCTTTTCTATTGAAGAAATGAATAGATTTTAGTATTATATTTTCATAGTCTTAAAATATATGGAGGGACAGGAATAATGATGATTTTAGCACAGACAGCAGCTTCGGGCGGCGGCTCCATAAGTACAATCTATACTATCGTTATGGTAGTTGTATTACTTGCACTTATGTATTTCATGATGATAAGGCCGCAGCAGAAGGAGACCAAGAGAAAGAACCAGATGCTTGCCGAGATGGCAACAGGCGATACAGTTCTTACAACAAGCGGATTCTACGGAGTTCTTATTGACATCCAGGATGATACGGTAATCGTAGAGTTCGGTAATAACAAGAACTGTAGAATTCCTATGCAGAAGGCAGCAATTGCAGCAATCGAGAAAGCTGAGAACGCGCAGTAAGAAACTAAGGGCACGTATTTATTTGCGTGCTCTTTATTATTAACTTTTTAGGGGGTTAGAATGTTAGACTTAAAGAAATTACCACAGTATGAATTTATAAGAGAAGAGAACCTTGAAGGAGTACACTCCAAGGGTATTTATTTAAGACATAAGAAGACAGGCGCAAGAGTCTGCCTATTTGATAATAAGGAAGATAATAAAGTGTTCTGTATCGGCTTCAGAACACCGCCGGAGAATCATACAGGTGTTCCGCACATTATTGAGCATACAGTACTTTGCGGTTCAGAGAGATTCCCGATTAAGGATCCTTTCCAGGAGCTTGTTAAGAGTTCACTTAACACATTCCTTAATGCTATGACATATGATGATAAGACTATCTACCCTGTAGCGAGCCTTAATGACAAGGATTTCCAGAACTTAATGGAAGTATATCTTGATGCGGTATTTAAGCCGAATATCTATAAGTATGAAGAGATCTTCATGCAGGAAGGCTGGCATTACGAATTAGAGAAGAAAGAAGACCCGATCACGGTTAACGGTGTTGTATACAGTGAAATGAAGGGCGCTTTTTCAGCATTAGACGAGCATATAGCAACAGAGATGGACAGAGCTTTCTTCCCGGATAATGCATACAGCAACTGCTCGGGTGGAGATCCGTTACATATTCCGGAACTTACAAGAGAGTATTATCTTGATTTCCATAAGAAGCATTATCATCCGTCAAACTCCTACATCTACCTCTACGGTGATATGGATATGACAGAGAAGCTTCTCTTCATTGACAGGGAATACTTATCAAAGTATGACAGACTCGAGATTGATACACAGATCAGAGAACAGCAGCCTTTCGGCGTGCGTGATGTTGTACAGAAGTATCCGATTTCATCTGAAGATTCCGAAGAGAAGAAGACGGCATTTGCATATTCAACGCTTGTAAATGAGGCTACTTTCGATCCTGAATTAAGACTTGCTATGGATGCAATCGATTATGTCCTTATGGCTGCACCGGGTGCACCTTTGAAGCAGGCGATTCTTGATGCAGGTATCGGCGATGATATTTCTGCATGGTTTTTAAGTTACAGACGTCAGCCTAATTACATGATTATGGCTAAGAATGCGGATAAGGATCAGTTACCTGAGTTTAAGGAGATTATCAAGAATACTTTAACGGATATCGTTAAGAAAGGTCTTGATAAGAAGGGAATCGAAGCATTCCTTAACAAAAGCGAGTTCTCTTACAGAGAAGCAGAGACAGGTTATATTCCGAAGGGACTTACAATTATCGATAAGTCATTCGAATCACTTCTTTACGATGATGATAAGCCATTCTGCTTAATAGATCTTAATGAGACATATAAGTCACTTAAGGCTAAGCTCAATACGGATTATTATGAGAAGCTTGTCGAGAAGTACTTTATTAACAGCAATCATGCGGTATATCTTACACTTCTTCCTGAGAAAGGTTTAACGGCTAAGCAGGATGAAGAGTTAGCTAAGAAACTTGCAGATTATAAGGCAAGTCTGTCCGATGCAGAGATCGAGAAGCTTATCGAGAAGACAGCAGCCCTTAAGAAGTATCAGTCTGAAGGTTCAAGACCTGAAGATATCGCTAAGATTCCTGTTCTTAAGAGAGAGGATATCGGCAAAGAGCCTAAGGAGATCGTTAATGAGATCCATAAGTGCGATGATACCGAGATTGTATGGCATAACCTTGAGACTAACGGAATTCATTATTTTGCAACATATTACGATATGAAGAAAGTTCCGGTACGTCTTATCCCTTATGTCGGATTATTAAGAGATTTACTTGGAATGCTTGATACAGATAAGCATACATATCAGGAACTTAATAAAGAGATTGATTTCCATACCGGCGGAATATCAACAGATATTCAGTTTAGCCCAAGTTTCAAGAAGCCGGGTGAATATAAGACATTGTTTGCAGTTGCTGCAAAAGCTCTCTATGGTAAGATGGATACTGCAATTGAGCTTATGAAGGAAGTTATAAGCAGTACCCATTATGATTCAGAGAAGAGAATTAAAGAGCTTTTGTCCGAGGGGGTATCCAGATTAAGTGAGGAGATTCCTGCAGCAGGTCATAGATACGGTATCGGAAGAGTACAGAGTTATGTATCAGAAGCAGGCGCAAGAAAAGAGTTGTTTGATGGCGTCGGATACTATGAGTTTATTAAAGATCTGTCCGAGAACTTCGATGCTAAGAAGGAAGAGATCTTCAAGAGCTTAAACGAAGTTGCTCATATCATCTTAAGACCTGAGAATATGATAGTAAGCGATACTTCTACGAAGGAAGCTTTCAATAATACCGAGAAGTATGTGCGTGACATTAAGTCAATTCTCTTTACAGACGCAGTAGAGATGAAGGAAGAGAAGGTTCCTGTAGAGCAGAAGAACGAAGGACTTACATGTTCCGCAAGAGTACAGTATGTATGTACAGGCGCTAACTATAAGGATGAAGGTTTTGAATATAACGGAGCGATTAACGTACTTACAGGTGCAGTTAATAATGACAGCCTCTACATTAATGTAAGAATTAAGGGCGGAGCTTACGGTGTATTCATGAACCATGACAGATTCGGTTCACTTACATTTGCATCATACAGAGACCCGCAGTTATCCAAGACACTTGATGCTTACAATGCTGTTGTTCCTTTCATTGAAGGACTTAATCCTTCCGAAGAGGAAATGACCAAGTACGTAATCGGTGCAATAGGAAGAATCGATTCACCTCTTAGCAACGCAAGAAACGGTGCGAGAAGCTTCGCTATGTATATGTCCGATGTTACAATGGATGACCTTAAGAAAGAGCGTGGTGAGATAATCAATGCAACAGCTGAAGATTTAAGAGCTTTTGCGCCATATATCAAGGCAGTTCTTGCTAAGGGTAATATCTGTGTAATCGGTAACGAAGACAAGATTAAGGAAGAGAAGAAGTTCTTCAAGGAGATTAAGAAGCTCTAATACAAAGTAAATAAGGGAGAGAGGGGTGTCTCTCTCTCCCTTTTTCTTATGAAGACAGAAAGGTTATAAAATGCCGGAATTAAAATCAGGATTTGCAACAATTATAGGACGCCCGAACGTAGGTAAGTCCACATTAATGAATAAGATAATAGGACAGAAGATTGCGATCACATCCAATAAGCCGCAGACTACAAGGAACAAGATCCAGACAGTCTATACGGATATGGAGAAGGGCCAGATAGTCTTCAGCGATACGCCGGGTATTCATAAGGCAAGTAACAAGCTTGGCGAATACATGGTGGAAGTTGCGGAGCATTCTCTTCGCGATATGGATGTGGTGCTTTTTCTTGTAGAGCCGACTAACTACGTCGGTGCAGGAGAAAAGCATATAATCGAAGTCATTGGTAAAAGCAATGTTCCGGCGATACTCGTAATCAATAAGATTGATTCAGTCAAGAAGGAAGAGCTTTTATCCTTCATTGATACCTACAGCAAGGAATACAATTTCGACGAGATTGTGCCGGTATCTGCGAAAACCGGCGAGAACGTCGATGAACTTATAGATGTAATTTTTAAGTATCTTCCGTATGGGCCGATGTTCTATGATGAAGATACTATAACGGATCAGCCGGAAAAGCAGATAGTTGCAGAGATGATTCGTGAAAAAGCTCTTCACGCTCTTAATGAAGAAGTGCCGCACGGTATCGCGGTTACAATCGACATTATGAAGAAGCGTAAGGGCCAGAAGGTAATGGATATAGAAGCTACCATTATCTGCGAGCGAGAGTCACATAAGGGCATCATAATCGGAAAAGGCGGCGAGATGCTTAAGAAGATCGGCACCAATGCCAGATACGAGATTGAAAAGATGCTTGATATGAAGGTCAATCTTAAGCTTTGGGTTAAGGTTAAGAAGAACTGGAGAGATAACGACGTTCTTATGAAGAATTTCGGATATGATAAGAAAAGGATAGACGAGTAGTTTAATGAGTGAAAGGATTACCGCTACGGGCATAGTGCTTATGTCATCTGCCGTAGGAGATTATGACAAGAGAATAGTCTTACTTACGCGCGACATGGGGCGTATTACCTGTTTTGCGAGGGGGGCGCGTAGGCAGAATTCGGCACTTCTTGCGTCGACGAATCCTTTTGCTTTCGGAGAATTTGAGATGTTCGCAGGACGCGATTCCTACACGATAGTTAAGGCAACTATCAAGGAATACTTCAGGGAATTATCGATTGACCCTGATCTTGCATCTTACGGATTCTATTTCTTAGAGATTGCAAACTATTATACCAGAGAAAACTTAGACGGTTCCGATATGATTAAGCTTGTATACGTCTCGTTAAAAGCGCTTTTATCGGAGAAACTTGACTTCATTCTGGTACGGCGTATATTTGAACTTAAGGCGATGCAATTAAACGGTGAGTATCCGGTTATCCGCGATGATATGCCTTATCTTGAGGCCACGAAATACGCTATGAATTACGTTATTAATTCTAGGATCGAGAAGTTATATACGTTTACGGTGTTGCCTGACGTATTGGAAGAGATGGGTTCTATTATAGATACGTTTATGAGTAAGCATATAGACAGAAATTTTAATTCTTTATCGATGCTTCATTTACAAATCGACGAAGATAATGTATAATACGTTCTTGTGGTTTATCTTGGAGGATGTTTTGTTATGAAGAAAATAAGATTGGCCGCGCTTTTAACATTAACAGCAATACTTCTTATGGGTTGCAGTTCGGAATTCAAGACGGATGAAAGCGCGATTAAAGTAAATAAGAATGGCACTGTCGTTGCCGCAAGTATCGAAGAGTTCGATAAGAGCTATTACAGCGAGGAAGAATTATCGACATTTGTTAAGAATTCAATTGAAGAATATCAGAAGGCTAACGGAGCATCATCCGTTAAGATGGAGAGTCTTAAGGTAGAAGAGGGTAAGGCTACACTTTTCATTAATTATGAGACACCGACCGATTATGCTAAGTTTAACGGGGAAGAGCTTTTTGTAGGAACTGTGCTTGACGCAATGGCCGCGGGATATAATCTTAACGGCACATATTATACGGTAGACGGAGTAACTCTAGGAAGTACGACAACCATAGACTTTATCGATGACGACCTTAAGGTTGTTATCGTAAAAGAGAAGGTAAGAGTTATTGTACCGGGCAAGATTAAGTATATCTCCGATAATCTTTCGATTATCGACAAGAATACGGTTACACCTGCAGATAAGAATGCGAGCGGCTATTCAGTAATAATATATAAGTAAATAGATATAAGAAGGATGCTTATAATAAGCATCCTTTTTGTTGTTTATGACAAAAGTTTCGAATCGTTTTTCGTTAAAATTGTTAAAAAAGTACTACACTATTTGATAAAAATATGATACAATATCGTGTACGACAATTTTAGGAGATTTAAATAGGAGGAATAACACATGGCTAAATGGGTATATTTATTCAGTGAAGGTAATGCCGATATGCGTAATCTTCTTGGTGGTAAGGGTGCTAACCTTGCAGAAATGACCAACATTGGTCTTCCGGTACCACAGGGATTCACAATCACAACAGAGGCATGTACACAGTATTATGAGGATGGCCGTGAAATCAATGCTGAGATTAGAAGTCAGATTGATGAGTATATTGTTAAGATGGAAGAGATTACGGGTAAGAAGTTTGGTGACAAGAAGAACCCATTACTTGTTTCCGTTCGTTCAGGTGCAAGAGCATCAATGCCCGGTATGATGGATACAATCCTTAATCTTGGTCTTAATGAAGAAGTAGTTAATGTAATTGCAGAGCAGAGTAAGAATCCAAGATGGGCTTGGGACTGCTATAGAAGATTTATCCAGATGTACTCCGACGTAGTTATGGAAGTTGGTAAGAAGTACTTCGAGGAATTAATTGATGAGATGAAGGCTAAGAAGGGCGTTAAGCTTGACGTAGACCTTACAGCTGATGATCTTAAGGAACTTGCAGGACAGTTCAAGGCTGAGTACAAGGCTAAGATCGGTTCCGATTTCCCGGATGATCCTAAGGAGCAGTTATACGGAGCAATCAAGGCAGTATTCCGTTCATGGGATAACCCTCGTGCTAACGTATATCGTCGTGATAACGATATCCCTTATTCATGGGGTACAGCCGTTAACGTACAGTCAATGGCATTCGGTAACATGGGTGATGACTGCGGTACAGGTGTTGCATTTACACGTGACCCTGCAACAGGTGCTAAGGGCTTATTCGGTGAGTTCTTAACCAACGCACAGGGCGAGGACGTAGTTGCCGGTGTTCGTACACCTATGCACATTTCAGAGATGGAGCAGAAATTCCCTGAAGCATTCGCTCAGTTTACAGAAGTATGTAAGACGTTAGAGTCTCACTATAAAGATATGCAGGATATGGAGTTTACTGTAGAGCATGGTAAGCTTTATATGCTTCAGACAAGAAACGGTAAGAGAACAGCTCAGGCTGCTTTAAAGATTGCTTGTGACCTTGTTGATGAGGGAATGAGAACAGAAGCAGAAGCAGTAGCTATGATCGATCCTAGAAACCTTGATACATTATTACATCCACAGTTTGATGCAGCTGCATTAAAGTCAGCTACACCGGCAGGTAAGGGACTTGGAGCTTCTCCGGGTGCTGCTTGCGGTAAGGTTGTATTCTCAGCAGACGATGCTGTAGCTTGGAAGGAGAGAGGCGAGAAGGTAGTTCTCGTTCGTCTTGAGACATCTCCTGAAGATATCACAGGTATGAAGGCTGCTCAGGGTATCTTAACAGTTCGTGGTGGTATGACAAGCCACGCAGCCGTTGTTGCCCGTGGTATGGGTACATGCTGTGTATCCGGATGCGGTGACATCACAATGGATGAAGAGAATAAGAAGTTTACATTAGCCGGCAAGACATATCATGAAGGCGACTGGATCTCAATTGACGGTTCAACAGGTAACATCTATGACGGACAGATTCCTACAGTTGACGCTAAGATTGCAGGCGAGTTCGAGCGTGTAATGAATTGGGCTGATAAGTATAGAAAGTTAAGAGTACGTACAAATGCTGATACACCACGTGACGCTATCAAGGCTCGTGAGCTTGGCGCAGAAGGTATCGGTCTTTGCCGTACAGAGCATATGTTCTTCGAAGAGGACAGAATCGCAGCATTCAGAGAGATGATCTGTGCTGATACAGCTGAAGAGAGAGAAAAGGCTCTTGATAAGATTCTTCCTTATCAGCAGGGCGACTTCGAGAAGTTATATGAGGCTCTCGAGGGATATCCTGTTACAATCAGATTCCTTGATCCACCTCTTCATGAGTTCGTTCCTACAGAGGACGCTGATATCGAGAAGTTAGCTAAGGCTCAGGGTAAGCCTGTAGAAGCAATCAAGGCACTCGTTACTTCACTTCATGAAGTTAACCCGATGATGGGTCACAGAGGATGCCGTCTTGCAGTTACATATCCTGAAATCGCTAAGATGCAGACCAAGGCTGTTATCAGAGCAGCTATCAAGGTTCAGAAGGAGCATCCGGGCTGGAAGGTTAAGCCTGAGATCATGATTCCGCTCGTATGCGAGATCAAGGAACTTAAGTATGTTAAGAAGGTTGTAGTTGAGACAGCTGATGCTGAAATCGCTGCAGCAGGTGTAACACTTGATTACCAGGTTGGTACAATGATCGAGATTCCTCGTGCAGCTCTTACAGCTGACGAAATCGCTACAGAGGCTGATTTCTTCTGCTTCGGTACTAACGATCTTACACAGATGACATTCGGTTTCTCAAGAGATGACGCAGGTAAGTTCCTCGGTTCTTACTATGATGCTAAGATCTTAGAGAACGATCCATTTGCTCGTCTTGACCAGACAGGTGTCGGTAAGTTAATGGATATGGCTATCAAGCTTGGTAAGCCTGTAAATCCTAACCTCCACATCGGTATCTGCGGTGAGCACGGCGGAGATCCTTCATCTGTAGAGTTCTGCCACAAGATTGGTCTTGATTATGTATCATGTTCACCATTCCGTGTGCCGATCGCAAGACTTGCAGCAGCACAAGCAGCAATAAATAATAAATAGGAATAGCTCTGGAAGCCTTGATTTTACAAGGGTTTCGGGCATCCGACCGTTCACGATCCGGAGACAAAATTGACCCGATTTTGAGGTCGAAATTCGGATTGTGTACATAAAAGTTATTAAAAACCGGCTCTCATTTCAGAAATGGAATGAGGGCCTTATTTTGTCTACTTCTATAGGGACTTTTTCTCGGCTCATATGTAAGGCGACCGGGCTTAACTGCTATAAGTATGTTTTCTTTTGTATTAATGCAGTGGATTTACATGAAGTGCTTGACAATTTATATTGCGTGCAATATAATTGTATCAAATATAAATGCCGTCAAAGAATATGGGCGGGAGATTTTAGCAGCCGTATAATTCGGTAAATATAATGGCGGAAAACATTAGTAAAGGAGTTACATGGAGTATGAATGCGGAATCAAAAGTAAGAAGATGTATTAGTTATACCTTAAAGATAATCGTGGTATTGTCAGCCGCTGTCGGAGTTTTCTTAAGTGCATATGCCGGAAGGAATTCCTTTATGGGAGGAAGCAGAGTGTTTATGTATTTTACAATTCAGTCAAATATCGCAGTGGCACTTATCAGTTTGATCGGATGCTGCTTAATGTTAACGAAGAAAAAGGTCGGTGAAGTTTGGCATGTAATCCAGTTTGTGGGAGCTGTTGCAATCACTCTTACAGGCGTTGTATTCGGATTCGTGCTTGCACCTACACTTGGAGTTAATGCATGGAATGTCCAGAATACACTTACACATGTTGTAGTGCCGATAGCCGCTGTTGCAGATTTCCTTATAGTAGCTTATGGTGAGGATATCAGAAAGAAAAATGTAATCTACGTAATAATCCCACCGGTACTTTATGCAATCTATGCAGCAATCGGATATGTGCGGGGGTGGGACTTTGCACTTGGCATTAATTACCCGTACTTTTTCCTGAACTGGGGAAGTCCTGCCGGAGCATTCGGTTTTACCAAGGAAATGCCATATATGGGAACCGCTTGGTGGATATTGGCATTGCTTATCTTCTTAATTATTGTGGGTTGTTGTTATCTTATGATAATTAATATAAATCGTAAGAATAGACGATAATGAGTTTAAATTCAAACAGGAGGAAATATTATGAGCACATTAGTAACTTATTTCAGTGCAGAAGGAAACACCGCGAGAATCGCCAAAGAATTCGCAGCATCCATATCTGCAGACATATTCGAAATCGTTCCGAAGGAGCCGTATACTGCGGCAGACATTAACTGGAAGAATCCGCTTTCAAGATGCAATAGAGAGCAGTTTGGCGGTAAAGAGGTTCCGGTGGAAGGTACAATCGCAGAGTTCGACAAGTACGATACGATATACATCGGATTCCCGATCTGGTACGGAGCTGCCCCTAGAGTAATATATACATTCTGCAAGGGTTATGATTTTAAGGGTAAGAAAGTATATGCATTCGCAACATCGGGCGGAAGCGGAATAGGTAAGACCGCCGAGAAGCTTGCACCATATGTAGAAGGCGCTGCATCTTTGGATGCAAAGATTGTTAAGAACTTAGATGATCTTACAAATTATTGATACCGGAAAGAGGGAGCTGTATTACAGCTCCTTTTTTTATGTTATAATATCAGAGTATTGGATTAAAGTTATAATAAAAGGGTAACCCCCATACGAAAGGCGCTAATTAGGTATATGGGAAGAGAAGTATACGAAAAAATCGCAATGATTCCGTGGGGTAAAAGCACGGATGATATAACGGAAGGATGTATGGTCCTTGAAGGCGGCGGCTGGAGAGGATTATATACTTTAGGTGTGCTCGATGCATTTATGATTGCGGGAATTAATCTTGAAGCAACCGTCGGGATATCTGCGGGAGCTTTGTGCGGTCTTGGATATACAACAGGACAGATAGGCTGGGGTGCGAAGATTGATCTGACCTATAGACACGATGATAATTTCTGCGGAATCAACGCAATTAAGAAAGAGCATGCGATAACGGGATTCGAGTACTTATATAAGGAGATACTTAAGGAATATCCCCTTGATAAGAAGAAGCTTAAGAAGACACCGAGAAGACTTGCGGTGGGTTGCACGAATCTTATAACGGGACAGATTGAGTATTTTGAAAAGGGAAAGTGCAATCTCTCGAAGGCAGTATCTGCTTCGGCATCGGTACCTTACGTATCGCGCCCTGTTATAATGAACAGAACTCCGTATCTTGACGGCGGATGTGCGACAAAGATTCCGTATGAGTGGGCCGAGAGTAACGGATATAAGAAGGTCGTTGTTGTTAAGACCAGAGAGCATGCGTATCGACGTTCGGAGGACAGCACTTATCGTATGGCACATGCGATGTATCATAAATATCCTGAATTCGTCAAAAGCATAGAAGCTGCCAACAGGAAGTTTAATGAGACGGTTGATATGCTTCGTGCCAAGGAAGAGGCGGGCGAGGTATTTATTATAGAGCCTTCGGAAGTAGTAACTGTTACAAGATTCGAGGGCAATATGGAGAAGCTCGGAGATCTCTACTGGCTTGGATATAAGGATGGTAACGATAATTTGGCAAAGCTTAGAGATTATCTGAACCGGTAAGATTCGATATAATAAAAGGGGACATTGCATAAATGAGAAGAGTATTAATGAAAGGGTTAAGAAGATGTTCAGTGACAGATAGATTAATAATAGACAGAATTACTCCTGATGATAAGGAGAACTATTTCAACAGTATTTCGCATGACAAGAAGGTTCTTGAGACCTTCGTATGTAAGTATGCGGAATCGCTTGATGAATTTGACTTTGAGCCTTATCTTAAGAATGATACTTTATATGCGATTCGCCTTAAGGATACAGGTAAGCTTATCGGAATTATTCTATACTTCATCGAAGCGGGCAATCTTACGGAAGAAGACCACGCCTGCGAAATAGGATACGGCATTAGCTCTTCATATTGGAATAAGGGCTATGCAACTGAAGCGGTCAGAGCTTTTATTGAGTATTGCTTTAAGGAATTGAAGTTTGAGAAGGTCTATGCGTCATTCTTTACCGGCAATGATGCGTCGAAGAAAGTCATGGAAAAGTGCGGAATGCACTATGACCATTTTGTCGAGAAAGAGTTTGAATATCTGGGCATGGAGCGAGATTTGACATATTATGTAATTGAGAAATAAGAAAAACAAGCAGGGAATTGTTTTCTCTGCTTGTTTTATGTAGTTGATAATATATAATTCACTTGAATATATACCAATATATTGAGAAAGTACTATTATTTAAACAATATATATAGAGGTCAATTTTTTTTGACACGTACAATTATATTTGACATAGGGGCGGACATATTGTAGAATGTAATTGCAAGCGGAAAAATACAAAAGGAGAATATGAAAGCAGGAGGTAAAATCGTGGGTAATGAAGTATTTGCACAAAGAATAAAGAAATTAAGAATGGATCGAACTCTTTCATTAGATGGGTTGGCAAAAGAACTTGGTATTAATAAGAGCAGAATTAGCATGTGGGAGACTAACGGAACAGTTCCTAGAGATGAAATACTGCTTAAATTATCCCAATTCTTTGGTGTTTCTATTGATTACCTTTTGGGCAATGAACAAATGGAAGGAAAAGAGCCTGATAAAGGAAAACTACAATATCTTCAAAGAGGCCTTGAAAAGCTCGATGAGAGTAGGCTTGAAAAAGCTGAAAAAATGCTTTCTGTGATGTTTGATGATATTTTTGAAGCAGAGGAGGATGATGACGATGGCATATAACAAACCGGATTTTAAAAGAGCATACATTTTAGCAAATGAAATCTTAGCTGCTTCGAATATGCTATGTAAATTTCCGGTTAATACTAAAGCAATTGTAAAAGAATGGTCGGATATTTCTATTCATAAGTATGAATTTGCTGTTGAATGCGGAATTGATATTGAGGCTTTTGGTAGTAAAGCGGCAGTTTTACAGTGTAAAAGTGGTAGATATATTTTGTTTTATAATAGCAATGATTCGGCGCCTAGAATTAGATTTTCTATATTGCATGAATTTGGCCATTACAGATTTGGGCATGAGCTTAAGAATTATGCTAATCAAGAAGAATATGGTCGCATAGAAATCGAAGCAAATTGTTTTGCGGCTCAGATTCTAATGCCTGAACAGGTGTTAAACGAATTAAAAAAGCGTGGTGCCTATATAAATGTAGATTTTTTAATGAACTATTTCGGAGTTTCTGAATTGGCTGCAAAGAAAAGAATTGAGACTATGGGAAAGGTAAATTATGAATGGCGTTCTGAAGAGGAGCAGATGTTTGACGAAACAATTCTTTATAAATACAAGGATTTTATAGATGCCATATTACCAAAGAAAAACAGTGTTTTTTCTTTGGATAGGGAATATGATATGCAGCAAGAGAGAGATTCTTGGGATTTGGATAAAAGATATCGGTACAGATAATATATTTTCATTTATGATATATATTATAAATCATATAAAGAAAGGATGTGATTATTATGTGCTATGACCAAAGGATAAAAGAAAAGTACCGTACGATAGCGGGAACTACCATACGGTACCAGTCGAGTACAATAACTCGAACACTAACACTTTTATCCTATCACAGATACTCTTAAAGGGGTATAGCAATTATTACTAAAATTTTATATGTAACTATATTTATATTCCTCACGAGTATAATAACTTGAACACTAACAAATTCATGTAAAGTACTCGAGAGGTTACCACCAAAGGGATACTCATGCCCTTTTGGCTGTACACCCATAAAGGAGGTGCTTTACATGAGTAAAATTAATTGTTCTAGAAATAGTTGCAAAGACGTATTTAATGCGTTTCTTGTGTCAATGGCAACTTATGCAGGTATATTTGAATTTCCACGAATCAAAGCAATTTATGAGATTCCTAACAGATTAATACCATTTTCAAAGGCTATATCTTGCAAGGATTATGATCAATGGGTTCACTTCTATGAAGATGATTACTTGTTTGAGCGTATTTGGAGAAATCCGCGTAAGTATCTCGAAATATTAAAACGTTATAATGGCGTAATCCTACCGGATTTTAGTTGCTATAGGGATATGCCTTTGGCGATGCAGATATGGAATATATATCGTAGCCGCGCAATCGGACATTGGTTGCAGATTAATGGTATTAAGGTCATTCCGAATATTAGATATGGAGATAGACGTACATATCGGATAAGCTGTGACGGTATTGAAAAGCACGGTGTTATTGCGTTTGGGTCCCATGGAACAATGAAACATATTCGAGATAGAGTTATTTTTTTAGCAGGTATCGACGTTGCGATAAGTATTTTAAAACCGTCTGTTATAATAGTTTACGGTTGTGCATCTGATAAATACTTTAAGAAATATGCTGATGCAGGAATAAAGATTGTGGTTTTTGCGAGTGATTACTCCGCCACTCACAAGGAGGTGGAGTAGATGGGCATGGGATATCATGGCGGTTTTGGAGCTACAAAAGGTAGCTATAAAATGAATTATACCGGTGAATATCAGAAAACATCGGGAAGGAATTATACAAGAGACGAATTAATAGCGTTTCTTGAAGGCAAAACCGCTCAATCTTCTATAATCGCCGAAAAAATTAAGAAAGGCGAAATAAGGTTAAGTGTTATCGGAGATGAACTATTTGAGAAGGCTTTTGGTGTAAAAAGCGATATCGTGGGTATTGCGATTGATAACAAAATATATTTACGAAAAAACTCTGTAACGCTCCATAGCGATATAGTTCACGAGGGTACACACGCATTAGATTTTCTAAAAGGACTATCATATGATAAGATATCTTCGTGGGATGGCGAGATTAAAGCCTATATTGCCGAGCATTATTTTCAAAAAGCATCGGGATTAGCGATACAGTTTGATAATGAAGATGATATCAAAGTGCATGTATGGAAGAATTACAGAAAGAGAGGTGGACGATAATGAATATTGCAGAATTATTGATCGATTATAGAAATACACGAAATGACATAGTTTTCGGAGATGTTTCTAGTATTGATAAGGAAAATCTAATTATAATCGTTACAGAATTATTATCCTGGTTAAAGCTTGAACGTAAGCGTGAGATTTTTATTGAGCAGGGTCGAAAGACAAAATTAAAACCTATGGAACTTAATATGAATTATCCATGGTGCAAAGACCTAGAAAAGCTTTTAAGTGCTGATAATTCTTTTTCAGAGCTATTTGATATTTCAAATAATGCATTGCTGTTTAAAGAATGCGTATCAGATGAATATGCTCATGAATCCAGAGTACTAGCAGACGAGAAGTATAATCCACAGATGATAATAGGATAAGATGCTAATTACAGTATTAGCGTAAGCTTAATGCAGTTACAGTGTGAAAAGGCCTGCGATATTATTTCACAGGCCTTTTTCAAAAAATAGTAAATAGCCGGAGGGAATAGTGAAGATAGTTACCAAAACGCCGATACTTGAAGGCTGGTCGGAGGACAAGAAGTACTGTATCACGAATGAAGAGGGAGAGCGATTCCTTCTTCGTGTTACGGATATAGCGCAGTTTGACAAGAAACAGGCGGAATTTAATAATATGCAGCGTGTGGCAGCACTCGGAATCCCTATGTGTGTTCCGATTGAATTTGGCACATGCGACGAGGGAGTATATGCCATTCATAGCTGGATAGAGGGTAAAAGCGCGGAATCCGTAGTTCCGAAGCTGCTACCAAGTAAGCAGTATGATTATGGCTTTGAAGCAGGTCAGATATTACGGAAGATTCATTCTATTCCTGCGCCGGAATCTCAGGAAGACTGGGAGATCAGATTTAACAGAAAGATGGACACCAAGATCGGGAAATATGAGGAGTGTCCAATTAAATATCCTAAGGGACAGGCGTTTATCGATTATATTAACGCCAATAGGCATTTGTTAAGCGGAAGACCGCAGTCATATCAACACGGTGACTATCATATCGGCAATATGATGATTGACGACGCGGGAAAGTTATATATCATTGACTTTAACAGAAATGATTATGGAGATCCGTGGGAAGAATTCAACAGAATCGTATGGTGCGCACAGCGGTCAGAGCTTTTTGCATCAGGGATTGTGGACGGGTATTTCGACAATGCCGTCCCGACAGATTTCTGGAAGTTACTTGCGTTATATATCTCGAGCAATACACTTTCGTCGGTATATTGGGCGATTCCGTTCGGGGAAAAAGAGATTGACACGATGCTAAACCAGGCCGCGGAAATCATGAGCTGGTATGATGATATGAAAAACATAATTCCGACGTGGTACAAGCATGATAATATAATATAAAGGCATAATTAGATGATAACCCTTCGTATCAGTATAGCGGAGGGTTAAAATTTTACACAATAATAATATTAATTATGGTAATATCGTACACATATTTAACTTGACAACTTGATGATTCGGTGATATGTTAAGATTAAGTATAGAAACAACATAATTAATAGTAATAACATACAAAAACTTAACAGTCGAAGGGAGGCGAAAATATGAATTTGTATTTTGAACTTTTGCAATATCCTGTTTTTTCGATGAAAGAAGTTAATGCACTATATTCAAGTGAACGAACTGCACGAGCAGCCGTTGAAAAGCTTTTAAAGGAAAAGTTGGTATTAAAAATACGAAACGGATTATACACGTGCGTGAGCGGTGAAAATGGTGGACCGGTTGCAAACAGATTTCAGATTGCAAGTGCAATAACGCCTTCTTCATATATATCTCATCATACTGCATCTGAATACTATGGAATTACAGATCAAGTTTTTTATGAAGTATATGTAGGCTCCAAGACTCGTTTTCATGATTTTGAGTTTGCTGGATATATGTATCATTATGTTAAGGAACAAATAAATGAAGGAGTTGAATCCCCAGAATTCAGTGGAGGTGTAAGGGTAACAGATAAGGAACGAACACTATTGGATTCCGTGAAGGATTTGAATATAATAGCAGGTCTTGAAGAAGTGCTTTCTTTTACGAAGTCGGTTAATAGTGTTGATGAAGCCAGAATGGTAAAATATCTTGAGATGTATAACAATGCTTTCTTATATCGAAAGATTGGTTTCATTTTTAGTGAATATAAAAAGAATATCGGAATTAGTGATGCATTTATAAAACTTTGTAAGGATAAGAGTGGAAACTCGAAACGGTATTTGTCAAATGGTATAATTGATCCTGCTTATTCAGCGGAATGGAATCTTATATATCCTAAGAATATTAAGAGCATGAAGAATGGGGAGATAGATAATGCCACATTTTAACAGAAGAGAGTTGAATATTAGGGCGAGAGAATACGGGTTTAATCGTGATACTTTTGAAAAGGTACTTCGACTTAGATTAATTCTTGAATATATTAATAGCCAGGAATATTTGCAACAACATTTATTACTTAAAGGCGGAACTGCAATTAACTTGACAGTATTTAATCTTCCGAGATTGTCTGTGGATATTGATTTGGATTTTGTTCCGAATATTATAAGAGATGAGATGAAGGAAGAAAGGGATAAACTGACAAGAATCTTGACGGGCTATATGTCGGAGCAAGGATATATTCTATCTGATGCTTCAAGATTTAGCCATAGTTTGGATGCGTTATATTATAATTATGTGAATGCTGCGGGAAATAAGGATATGATTAAAATAGAGATTAATTACTCGTTGCGCTCACATATTTTTCCGGCAGAGAATAGAGTATTTGTAACAGAAGCATTTGGAGAACTGATTAATATACGAACGGTTGCAGTGATGGAGATTTTTGCAGCAAAAGCAAATGCTTTAATAAGTAGAGCAGCAGCAAGGGATTTGTACGATTTTTGCAATATGATAGATATGGGATTATTTTCTGCTGATGAAGATATATTCAGGAAATGTATTATATTCTACGCGACAATCTCTGCAAAAGAAGTAAATAAAAGTTTTGATACAGCTGCTATAGATGGTCTTACTTTTTCAAAGATAAAAACAGAATTATTCCCGGTTCTAGCAGCACGAGAAAAGTTTGAGCTTGATAAAAAGAAGATACAGGTTAAGGAATACATTTCCTTGCTTATGAAATTGAACGATGATGAGAAAGAATATATCGAAAGATTCATAAATAAGGAATATAAGCCTGAACTACTGTTTAAGGATACAGGTATATTGGAGCGAATACGTTATCATCCAATGGCTTTATGGAAATGTGCGTAAAAATCATATAACGAAGAGTCAAAGAAATAGCTTAATATAAGGAGTCCCACATGAAAACCACATCATTTGCTATTGCTAATTACTGTGTTCCTTGCAATGCACATTGCAGGCATTGCCTTTTGTCATCATGCGGGAAGGCAACAGGTATAGATTCCGCGACCTATTACTCCGATGGCAACAGGAATATATTAAAGATACCGGCAATACAATATACGATATGCACGACGAAACCCATAGTTTCAGCGTACATACATAGAATTAGAAGAGGAGCATTACATGAACATAATAGATCTTACAGAAACCCAGGTTGAGGATATTGAGACTCGCCTTGAGGAATATGATGAAAACTACATAACCTTCAAAATGGATGGCAATATACAGATCGGCGTGGAAGATAACGGCAAGCTTATAGCGGGACTTGACGCCTGCATTACTGCGTTTAAGATATTGTACGTCTCGACAGTCTTCGTGGATGAGAATTACAGGAGACAGGGGGTCGGCGAGATGCTGATAAGAGAGATGGAAAAGCGCGCTCTTACCATGGGAGTTAATACCATACGTCTTGACACGTTTAACTGGCAAGGAAAGGACTTTTATGAGGCGCTTGGTTATACATGCGTAGGCCAATACGAAAACGCCGAGGACGGCTATTCCGAGTATTTCTTCTTGAAGCGACTCGGGTAAGGAGGGACGCAATGGACGACAGATTAAAAAAGCAGCTTGATTTTGCGCTTGAGATAGATAAGGAGAAGAATATATTCCGCCAGACGCATCTGTCCGGTCACGGAAGAAACGAGAACGACGCGGAGCACGCCTGGCATATGGCTATAATGGCGTATCTTCTAAGAGAATATTCGAACGAGAAAGTTGACATAGCGAAGGTCATGCTTATGTGCCTTATCCACGATATCGTCGAAATTGATGCCGGCGACACCTACGCATACGATACAGAAGGTCTCGCAACGCAGAAGACAAGAGAAGATGCCGCAAAGGAGCGAATCTTCTCCATGCTTCCCGCTGACCAGAAGGAAGAGCTTATATCTTTATTTGACGAGTTTGAAGAATTCAGCACAGCAGAATCGAAGTTTGCTCACGCAATGGACAATCTCCAGCCGATTATCCTTAATAACAGTAACGGCGGCTCGGACTGGAAAGAGCATAATGCTACCGCAGAGGCAATCTACAGCCGCCATAACAAGACCAGGCTTGGCTCGGAAAAGCTCTTTGCCGTAACAGATGCGATAATCCAAGACAACATCCGCAAGGGAAACTTGTCATAATTTCCACTAACTGTTGCGGGATTGCCAACTCTACTTGGTAGCGAATTTCAACCACCTTCCTTACAATTGATACAGAATCAATTCTAAGGAGGAACCATCAATGAAGACACACATCATCAATTTGCTGCCGTCTAACAACAGAACAGAAATCCCCGCACCGGAGTATGTTATTAAAAAAGTTCTGGCCTTTATACTTATATTCTATGTAGCAGGAGTCATAGGTGAGGCCGCCGTAATCGCCTTATACACAGGAATGGGCTACGACCCGCTTCACGGCGTAATGCCGGAAGGACAGATCACCGCCCTTATCCCATATTACGGATACATCCTGTTCTCTATAGTAGCGATAATTTATTGCATTCTTATAGAAAAGCGCAGCATTCAAGACATCGGCATAACAAAGAAACCCACCGACTATCTAATAGGAATCGTAATAGCAGTCGCAATGCTGATACTTGTAGTACTTATCTCAATATTAACAGGCTCCGCAACATTCATAGGAATTAACCGTGACGTGAACATCAAAGGACTGCTCCTATGGGCATTAGCCTTCATCATCCAGGGCTCAGAAGAAGAAATCCTGTGCCGCGGCTTTTTGATGAATACCCTTAAAAAGAAGATATCTGTTCCAATGTCAGTATTAATAAGCTCGACAGCATTTGTTGTCCCGCACCTTATTATGACCCCAATCTTAGATTCGGGAATAGCCTACGCTACAATCGGCATTGTAAACTTATATCTAATATCAATACTATTTTCCATAATTACCTTATGGCGCAAGAACATATGGATATCCTGCGGCCTTCATGCGGCGTGGAATTATGTACTTAATATAATCCTCGGCCTTACTGTATCGGGAAACGAAGCCAAGATGAACGGCCTATTACAGATCGGGATTAATAAGCTTACCATTATCAACGGCTCCGAATACGGATTGGAGGCCGGAATTGCAACAACGGCAATTACAATAATAACGATTTGTGTTATTATGTATATATGGAAAGGCAGGAAAGATAATGGAATTCAATAATAAACTGTACGAACTTCGTAAGCAAAAAGGGCTTTCACAGGAAGAACTCGCAAATCGCCTGAACGTATCTCGCCAGACAATATCCAAATGGGAGGTCGGCGAATCCACACCGGACATGGAGAAGCTTGCTGCAATCAGTGAGCTATTTGACATATCGCTCGATGAACTTGTGCTTGATAAAGCCGTGAAAAAAGAAGAGCCCAAGGAACAGACAACTAAACAAAAACTCTACAGCGACATCAAAGAGCATGTATTAACGGAAGACAATAAGAAAAAAGCAAGGAAAGGCCTCAAGATAGCAGGAATAGTGCTTACAGTGTTCTTCTTAATTGACCTAATCTCGATGATTATATACTTTGTGTTTTTCGGAGTACCGAAATAGGCCTCATAAGCGCCCCTCGTATAAAAATTCCCACCGTTTACAGATTGTAACCCTACCACCCACTTATTCATTTCGCAAATTTAAATATTGTTTAAAAATGCGAAATGAGATATACTTATATCAAGGTGGTGAATCAGTATGAAGTTAATCAGAAGAGACTATTATCTAGATAAACTTGCTGCAGTAAAAGATGTTCCGGATATTAAGGTTATTACGGGAGTTAGACGTAGCGGAAAATCAAAACTGATGGATGCGTTTATAGAGACATTCGATCAAGATGAGAAAGCAAATGTTGTTCGAATTAAACTTAATTTAAAAAAATATGAAAACCTCTTAAATCCTGATAATCTATATGATTATATAGAAGAACACCATGTGCCGGATAAGGATAATTATCTCTTTATTGATGAGATTCAGATGTGTACCGGCTTTGAACGCGTTATTAACAGTATTTACGAAGAAGAAATATATGATATTTATCTAACCGGATCGAATGCCTTCCTTTTGTCAAGTGACTTGGCAACTTTATTTGGCGGACGTGTATGTGAAATTAGTCTATATCCTTTTTCATTTAAAGAGTATATGGAATACTATCCTTCTGATAATATTGATGAAGCATTTGAATTATATGTAAAAACAGGCGGTATGTCCGGCTCGTATTTATATAAAACCGAAGAAGATGCGAGAAAATATGTTAACAGTATATATCGTACAACTATTACAAAAGATATTGTAACGAAGTTTAGAATTGAGAATGAGGATTTGCTAATTATGATAGGTAATTTCCTCATGGATAATGTCGGAAATCAAACATCAATAAGAAATGTTGCAGCAAAGCTTACGTCCGGCACTTATAAAACTAATGATAAGACAGTAGGAGCATATATTGCTTATTTTTGTAGATCTTTCCTTTTTTATCCAATTCAAAGATATGATATAAAAGGGAAAAAATACCTGGAATCAGACAAGAAATATTATCTTTCAGACTTATCGTTTAGATATTCAGAAATAGGAACTAAAAACACAGATTATGGGCATTTATATGAGAATATCATCGCAATCGAGTTGCTCAGGCGTGGCTATGAAGTATATGTTGGTAAATTATATGATAAAGAAATAGACTTCGTAGCAATTAAAGGTGGGAAAAAGCTATATATTCAGGTTGCGGATGATATTTCAAGGAAAGATACATTTGAGCGGGAAGTTTCGTCTCTTCTTAGTATAAACGATGCATATCCGAAGATGTTATTAGCCCGTACAAGGCATGACATGTCACAGTATGAGGGAATCAGTATTATTGATATAGCCAGATGGCTCAATGATTCGCAAAACGAATAATTTTTTAATTTTGCGAAATGAAAACTTCATATAAAAGCTCCCACCCATTAAGTCACTTAAGCCGCAAGAAAGGCAATAGCAGTGGCAGATATCAGAATATAAAGAAAAAGGTTCTGGACCCTCTGCTAATTCCACTCTGTTAAGATATACATATAATAATCCCCTTAAAGGAGGTCCCCTATGCCATCATTATCACAACTTACATCTCCCGAAGCAAAAGAATCATCCCGCGAAAAGACAATCATCAAGACCAGTATCATCGGAATCATAGCCAACGTATTTCTTGCGGGTTTTAAAGCAGTAATAGGTCTTATGACCAACTCCATCGCAATCGTACTCGATGCGGTTAATAACATATCCGATGCGGGCAGTTCCCTTATTACCATCGTCGGAACGAAGCTTGCAGGAAAAGAACCTGATAAAAAGCACCCATTCGGATACGGACGAATCGAATACCTAAGCGCAATGATAATCTCAGTTATAGTGCTTTATGCCGGTATTACATCATTTATTGAATCCGTAAAGCAAATAATTAGTCCCAAGACACCGGAATATAATACTGTATCTTTAATAATAGTAGCCGTTGCCGTTATAGTTAAAATCGTGCTTGGCCGCTATGTTAAAGGCGTGGGCATCAAGGTAAATTCGGATTCACTTATTAACTCCGGCGCAGATGCAACACTTGACTCCATCATATCAGCATCAACCCTGCTTGCGGCAGGAATCTTCCTTATATTCCATATATCGCTCGAGGCATGGCTTGGTGCAATAATATCCGTTGTAATCATTAAATCCGGCATAGAAATGCTCAAAGACACAATCTCACAGATACTTGGAGAACGTAACGATAAAGAGCTCGCAAAGGCCATTTACGCTACAGTTCTAAGCTTTCCTGATGTGCAGGGCGCCTATGACCTTGTGCTTAATAACTACGGCCCGGACACATGGAACGGCTCCATACATATCGAGGTTCCGGATACATACTCAGCAGACAGGTTAGATCAGCTTATCCGCGAAATCACCATGAAGGTAATACATGAGCACCAGGTTATTCTGACTGCTATCGGCGTATACTCGGTAAATACGAAAGACGAGACAATCATCAGTACAAAAAAGCAAGTTGAAGACATTATCTTTTCGCATGAATATGTTACACAGATGCACGGCTTCTATTTGCAGAAGGAGCAGAAGACTATGCGCTTCGACATAGTAGTAAGCTTCAATGCAAAAGAACGCAGGGCAGTGTACAACGAAGTCTTGGCTGACGTACAAAAGACTTTTCCTGACTATGAATTCCAGATTGCGCTGGATACAGATTTTGCAGAAGAGTAGCTTCGTATAAAAGCTCCCTCCGCTAAGCTACCTAAGCCGCAAGAAAGGCTACGGCAGCGGCAGGTAACGAAGAAAAGAATAGACAGAAGTTGCGTCCCGGGAATCAATAGATTCCCGGGTTTTTTATTGCAAACACATAACAATAAAAACGTCAGAAAATATCAGAAAATCAGGGATTTTGTTTGAAATATATATAGACAAATGTTAAGATTATATATGTGAAGATGTCGTGAAAATTCCGTATTTCGGGTTCCTAATTTGAGTCCCAAGTATTGGACTTAAAATATCATAGAATTAGGAAAAAGGAGTATTAGATGAATAATATAGAGCAGGAAATCTTAGAAGGAATTAAAAATGCATATATAGATAGTACTGTGAATTCGAATCTAGCTTATAGTCCGCAGTTTTTAACTAATAACCATAAGAATGGAACCAAAGTACTATCATACATAGAGAATGAATTGTCACATTGCGATGAATTCTCTATAAGTGTTGCATTCATTAATAGAAGTGGCTTTGTTGCATTGTCTGAAACTCTTAAGGAATTAGAAAAGCGCAATATCCATGGCCGTATTCTTACCACTGATTATCTGACATTTAGTGATCCTTATGCATTAGATAGATTGGCAGAACTGAAAAACATAGAACTGAAGCTATACCGTACGAATGATTCGGGCGTAGGCTTTCATACAAAGGGCTATTTATTCAAGGAAGAAGGAACCTATAGAATAATACTTGGCAGTTCTAATATGACGCAGACTGCATTAACAACAAATATGGAGTGGAATGCTTCATTTGTTAGTACAGAGCAGGGTTCAATGGCGCAAACGATTGTAAATGAATTTGAATCGTTATGGAATGATGCTGCGGCACATGATTATGCTGAAATACGTGAATATTATAAAAAACAGTATGATCATAAGAAGCAGATTGATAGGTTAGTTAGATCCCAGCATAAAATCGCCCTCGAAGAAGATATCGTTGATCTTGAAACTTATGAACTTAAACCGAATAAAATGCAGGAAGCATTTATTGGTAGTATTCATGAGTTAAGAGAACGAGGAGCGAAAAGAGCATTATTAATAAGTGCAACGGGTACAGGTAAGACATATGCATCCGCTTTTGCACTAAAAAATGAGAATCCTAAAAAAGCATTATTTATAGTTCATCGTGAGTTGATTGCAAAGCAAGCGATGAAGAGCTATAGAAAAGTATTTGGAAGAACCAAGAAACTTGGTTTATTATCCGGTAATTCAAAAGAATATGATGCAGATATTTTATTTGCCACAATGAATATGATGGCAAAACCTGAGACTTTTGAATACTTTGAGAAAAACAATATCCATTTCGATTGGATTTGTATCGATGAAGTACATAGAGCCGGTTCACAAAGCTATCAGACCATAGTGAATCATTTTAATCCGGATTTCTGGCTTGGAATGACAGCAAGTCCTGAAAGACCGGATGGTTTTGATATATTTGAGATGTTCGACCATAACATCGCATATGAGATCAGATTACAACAAGCCTTGAAGGAAGACTTACTATGTCCATTCCATTACTTTGGAATTACGGATATAGAAATTGATGGCGAAGCCATTAATAATGAAACTGCTCTAAGTAATTTCAAATATTTGGTTTCGGATAAGAGAGTCAACTATATCTTAGAGCAGGCAAATTATTATGGATACAGCGGAGACAGAGTTAAAGGAATAGTTTTCTGCAGTAGAAAAGACGAAGCAAGTGAACTTGCGAATAAGTTTCTTGAAAAAGGATATTATGCAAAAGCATTGTTTGGGGATGATAGTGAGAATACCCGGGAACAGTGCATTGAATTACTAACAACAGATGTTAACGAAGATATATACAAAGCACATTTAGATAATATCAAAAATGGTATTGAAGCAGATTCGAATAATATGCCGTTTTTGGATTATATCTTTACGATTGATATTTTTAATGAGGGCGTTGATATTCCAGAGATTAATCAGGTATTAATGCTTCGAGAGACGCAGTCTCCAATCGTGTTTGTTCAGCAGCTAGGACGTGGTCTTAGAAAGGCGGATGATAAGGAATATGTTGTTATAATTGATTTTATTGGTAATTATACCAATAACTACATGATTCCAATTGCACTTTCTGGAGATAGAAGTTATAACAAGGATTCAATGAGACGGTATGTGACAGAGGGAACACGTGTTATCCCTGGAGCATCTACCGTTCATTTTGATGAGATCTCAAGGCAGAGAATCTTTAAATCAATTGATTTTGCGAAAACAAATGATATAAGGATATTAAAGAACGCATACGAGCAGCTTAAGTATCGTCTTGGACGTATTCCGACAGTGTTGGATTTCGGAGAATATGGTTCTATTGATGTGAGTAAGTATTTTGAAAAATGCGGTTCATATTATGCTTTTCTAGTTGAGTATGATAAAGATGAGTACGGCATAAGATTAAGTGAGGTAGAAGCGCAGATAATCGAATTTCTGTCTAAAAAAGTTACAAAGATGAAGCGTATACATGAACTCGCGGTTTTAAAAAGTCTTATTACACAAGATTATAGACTTGTTTTATATGCTAACACTATTAGCAGTATGTTTAATATATCATTTGATAAGGCTACAGAGGATTCTGTGTATAGAAATCTTACTAATCAGTTCCCTGTAGGATCAGAACGTAAGAAATATGATAATTGCATTCTTGTTGAGAAAACGAATGGTGGATATCGGCTTTCTTCCAATTTTAGAAACCTATTATTATTAAATGATGATTTCCGTGATATGGTTATAGATTTGCTTGAGTATGGCATGCGCGTATGTAAAGAACAATATGATAATCATTATAACAATACAAATTTGACGTTATACCAGAAATATACATATGAGGATGTTTGCCGATTGTTAAATTGGGATAAAAATAAAAACGGAAGCATTTTTGGCTATTTATATGATAAATCGACAAAGACTCTTCCGGTATTCATTAATTATGATAAGGCTGAAGATGCAATCGCTTATGAGGATAGATTTGTAACGTCTGACAATTTAATTGCATTATCAAAACATCCAAGAAAAGTTGATTCTAGTGACGCTGATCATTTCTATAAACGAACAGAAGATGATAAGAATAATAGGATTTATTTGTTTATTAGAAAAAATAAGGATGATAAAGAAGCAAAAGAATTCTATTTCTTAGGTGAAATGTTTGCGCAAGATGAACCGACACCAATCAAAATGCCAAAGACTAATGATGATGCATTTGAGATTAATTACAAATTGGATGTTCCGGTTAGAGAAGATATCTATGAATATATAGTTGGAGAGGCATAGACGTGAAGACAGTTAAAGTTGTTGCAGCAGTTATCTGCGATTCAATCAAAGAAAAAAAGAAGATATTTGCGACAGCCAGAGGTTATGGAGATCTTAAAGGTGGTTGGGAATTCCCGGGTGGAAAGATAGAAGAAGGAGAAACTCCGGAGCAAGCGCTTGAAAGAGAAATACGCGAGGAATTAGATACAATTATTGAAGTAGGACCATATATCGATACCATCGAATATGATTATCCAACGTTTCATCTTTCTATGGATTGTTTCTATTGTGAAGTTAAAGAAGGCCATCTGGAATTAAAAGAGGCTGAAGCGGCCAAATGGTTGACAAAAGATACTATTGATGATGTTAATTGGCTTCCGGCGGATATAACGCTTATAGATAAGATTAAGGCAGATATGAAATAGAACCGTAGAAGTTGTTGCTCTTATTATAGATTAGATAAAGGTATATTACTAATGAACATACTTCCTTATGATGAGAATCTTAATATTGGCTATCTAAGTCGACTTTTTGATAACACCAGTAATTGCTATAAGTTTTTCTGGTTCCAGGCCGTTTTGGGCAAAATTTCGGCTGATAAGACTACGTTTACGTATGATGAACTTATTAACGAGATGATAGCTGATGCTTGGTACATGGTTACTGAGTATAAGCTTCGACTGGGCCCGGCAGGCGTAACGGATAATCTCGAAGAAGCTGTGAAGTACATTGGAAATAATATATCATTTGTGCCATCTGAGAAAAGAAAGAATATTATCAGTTATCTTGAAAAAACAGATGATCCTCAATTGATTCAATACAAGAAATACTTAATTCTAAACGTTCCATACAGAATACAATCTCCGTTTCTTGAAGGAATAAAGATTGAAGAGCGTGTGTGGAACAAGCCTCAGGAGCTTTTACAAAAGCTTAACTCGCAGAGGAGAATGCTATATTACTATGAATCATTTGAGCAATTGAATACAAGGATTCGGATTAACGAGGACTGGGTGCTGTATTTGATTCGCAATAGGGAGATTCTTCGCGGGTGGATGCAGTTGAATTTGATTCATTATCTGCAGAGGCGCAATCCAAGCGTTCCGGGAATTGCGGATAAATTAAACGCGCCGCAGTCGAGGGATATTGAGCGTGTAAGAGATTATTGGAAGTTGATTATTGAGCTGCGTCCGGAGATTCGCGATATATACGGGCATAAAGATATGTCGCGAGAGGTGATTTCAGTGGACCATTTTGTGCCGTGGCAGTATGTGGCGCATGATGAGTTGTGGAATCTGCATCCGACGACAAAGTTAATAAATAGCAGTAAAAGTAATGGCTTGCCGAATTGGGATATGTATTTTGAGCCTTTGTATAAGCTGGAGTATTTGTCGTATTCTTTGGCAAAAGCGAATGATAAGGTTGCGGATCGATTTGATAAGATAGCGAAGTATCATTTGAATAACGACGAAATTGTGCGGAGCCTGTATTGTGACGGATTGGCAGAAGATGAATTTGGTAGGCGATTGGATAATATAATTCGTCCGATTTATGATGCGGCGAAGAATAACGGTTTCAAAGAATGGAAGTATGAGGAAGGTTTATGTCAGTAATAACATATAATAAGTTGGTCAGGGACAAGATTCCGGAGATTATCGAAAATGATAATAAGATATGTGAAATAAGGATACTCGATGACGATGAGTATCTGAAGATGATTGATGCGAAGCTCGATGAGGAATTGGCAGAGTATCATAAAGACCAGAATCTCGAGGAACTTGCGGATATATTAGAGGTTCTATATGCGGCTACGAAGGCAAGAGGATATAGCCTTGAAGAGCTGGAAGAATGCAGAAGAGCGAAGGCAGAGAAAAGAGGGGGATTTGTGAGGAAGATTTTTTTGGAGACGGTGACAGAAAAATGACGGGTTAGGAGTTGCAATTATATTCTATTTATTATAAAAGGAGAGCAGACAATTGTATTTATTTGAGAACTCTTCGATATATCAGAAAAGCAAGATTATAGATAATACTCCAGTGTGTGTCTTTGAAGAGCATAACATGGCATTGCCAGTATGGGGAGAAATTAATAGTAGAATAGGAAAGTCAATAAACTTGATTTCATTTGATGCACATACAGATACATGGTCGTCGTTCAATTGCTATTTGCATTCTATGAATCAGATTGCTGAAGATGGGCTAGATAATATATATGTGCGAGATTTGTTAAAAGGATTGAAATATCTTGCGGGGGATTTTGACTTTGAAGATGTTTTTTGTATTGCGATTGAAAATATAAAGAATTCTGAACAAATAAAAACAGCTTACGATTTTAAGTATTTGGCTTCTTATACAATAATCCATAAATTAGGAGAAACTGGATATGAGGAATATGATAAAAGAAAAGGATACAATTGCAAATACTTTGAGTATAACAAAATAGATTGGGATTTTTTGAATGAAACAAAGGATCCAATTGTAGTTGATTTTGATTTGGATTTTTTTAATTCTAGAGAAGAAATTACGGAAGAACTAATTAGCAAGCTAAAACCGATTTTAAAACGCGCAAAGGCAATAACGATTGCCGAAGAACCTTATTATTTTAATAAGCTTAAGATTCAGAGCGATTTTACAGAGAAAGAGGCATTGTTAATACTCATGGAATTGCTAAAAAAAGCTATAGAAGATTAATAATACTGAACTTAAAAAAGAAGATACATATATGCCAAGACAGAATAATGCAAGAGTCAGTTATATCATTATAATGAGCCGGAGGCGAGGTTATTCATTGCAAAAAGCGCTAAAAGTTATTTTGGAAGGACTTTAATTATGAAGATAGAAAACATTAGAACACCCAGGTTGATATTACGTGGATTTACTAAAGAGGATGCATTGTGGGCATATAGTATTTGGAATGATCCTGAGATGGGAGAGTTTTTGCCGGATGAAGCTAAAGAAGATATTGATCCGGAATATATTAAAATGTTAGAAGCTTTACCTGATGATGAAGAGTGCTGTTATCTTATTCCGGTATTTAAGGATACGAAAGAACGTGTAGGGACTTGCAGTTTTATGATTAGTGATGACCAAACGATTTTTGATATAGCCTACTGTGTTCATAAGAACTACTGGAATAAAGGATATGCAACAGAAATTGCTCAAGGATTAATAGATTATGCCAGAGCTCAAGGAGCGAAGAAGGTTACTATAGTTGTTAGCCAAGGTAATGTAGCATCTAAACGTGTGGCAGAAAAATGCGGGGGAAGGATTGTTGGTGAAAGCACCTATAATAAAAGAGGAACTGATATTGTTATGAAAGATTATACATATCAGATTGATTTATAAACAAAGAGATAAGGATCGTAAATGCGAAGTAATAGAGATTAAAAATGCAGTATATTAAGATTGTAGATATGGAAGATACGCGGCTTACTCCGTATTTTTCCTTAAACGAGAGTCAGTTATATCATTATTATGAGCCGGATGCGGGGTTATTCATTGCAGAAAGCGCAAAGGTCATTAGAAGGGCGCTTGATGCAGGGTATGAACCTGTAAGTTTTCTTGTGGAAGAGGAGATTATCGAATGCGATAGTGATTGTGCTTCTGACATGGAAATTTGCTCGATTTTGGAAGAATATGACGGTACGCCGATTTATACCTTGCCGCGAGATATAATGGCTCATACGCCGGGATATGCAGTGACGCGAGGGCTATTATGTTGTCTAAGAAGGAAAACATTGCCTTCTATTGAGAGATTATGTGATAATGCGGCTCGTATTGTTGTTCTTGAATCTGTTGATAATCCTACGAATGTAGGGGCGATATTCCGCTCGGCTGCGGCGCTTTTTATGGATGCGCTTTTACTGACTGATGATTGCTCTGATCCTTTTTATAGACGTGCGGCTCGAGTTTCAATGGGAACTGTATTTCAGATTCCGTATGCGTATATTGAAAATGATGGTTCTTCGCATTATGTAGATAGACTACATAAGATGGGATATAAAGTCGCGGCGATGGCTTTATCAGATGATGCAGTATCCGTTACCGATTCACGGCTTAAGGAATGTGATAAGCTTGCAATCCTTATGGGTAGCGAAGGGGACGGATTATGCGCTGCTACAATTGAAAAAGCAGATTTCGTGGTTAAGATTCCTATGACGGAAGGCATTGATTCATTGAATGTATCTGCGGCTGCGGCTATTGCATTTTGGGAATTGAGGGCAGATAGAACTTAAGTGTAAATTGATATATTGATATTCTTAGGTATTGATTGCAGGAGCGTCGGAAATTAGCATGAAGGTATTAATTTGAATTTGTTGGTTTCATTTAATTTAATTATCTTGACTTAGTACGATTATGAGTATATACTGAAAGCGATTTCAGTGAAAAACTTTTCAGAATAAAGGAGCCTGATTATGTTTATCGGAAGAGAGAATGAACTGGCTGAACTTAAGAGTGAATTAAATAACCATAAGCATAAGACTGCGGTACTTGTGTATGGTAAGAGAAGAGTAGGAAAATCTACGCTTATTAATAAAGCTGCTGATACATTTGATGGTGTTGTTATTAATCATTTATGTGTGACCAGTACGTTTGAAGGGAATATGGCGCTTTTATATCAAAGTATTTGCACTGCATTATCTCTTCCTAAAATGAGTTTTGAGTCCATCTTTGCCATGATGGATTATCTTAAATCGCTGGATAAGAAGATCCTTCTGATTATTGATGAATATCCTTATCTTAAGGAGACCAAGAAAAAAGGAGAAGTTGATTCAGTTATGCAGGCAGTAATCGACAAGCTGCCTGAAAATGTAAAGATAATTCTTTGCGGTTCTTACATCTCGGTAATGAAAGAACTTCTTGAAGAAGACAATCCTCTTTACGGAAGATTCTCGCTTATTCTTCATATCAGAGATTTTGATTATTATGATGCAGCTAAGTTCTATCCTTGCCTTTCGCCGAGGGAAAAAGTTGAAATGTATTCTGTTTTTGGCGGATCGCCTTATGTGCTTGGGCTTATAGATGATTCGGTTTCTTTGAAAGATAATATAAAGAAATTGCTTTTACCTGAAACGGGATTGGTCCGTGTTCATGTAGAAAGCATTATGATTAAAGAAATAAAGAAAACCTTTGATACACGTATTTTGGAAGCACTGGGTAACGGCAGAAAGAAATATACTGAAATTCGAGATTGGATGAAGAGCGACGAAAACGGACTTCTAGATAAGCAGTTAAAGATACTCCTTGATATGGAGACAATCAGGAAGGAAGAGCCAATTAATAGGAAAGGTGATAGAAAAAAGCAATTTTACGAGATAGAAGATAACCTTATGCGATTCTATTTCACTTTTATCTTCGGTAATGCCGGAATAATAACAAGAATAGGACCTGAACAATATTATAAGCACAATTTTGGCGAGAATCTTCGTGAATTTATTAGTAGAAGATTTGAAGGTGTTGCGCTCGAATATTTCCACAGACAGGCTGTTAGCGGTAAAATGGATGACATTGAGGACTTCGGCTGCTATTGGTACGACAATCCGGTAAATAAAACTAATGGTGAGTTTGATTGCGTTGTAAAAAGGGCCGGAGATAAATATGATTTCTATGAGTGCAAGTTCTTTGACAGAAAAATGACCGCAGCAGAATGTGAGCAGGAGGAAAAGCAGCTTGAGGAAATTAAGGGTATAAATGTTGATAGAGTCGGATTTGTCAGTGTAGAAGGCTTCTCGTCAAAGAAGATAAAGGATTATATTCTGGTGGATGGAAAGATGTTATATAACTAAAACATTGTTGTGAGGCTTGTATGAATATATATATTGATTTTGATGATTGCTTGTGTGAGACAGCACGATATTTTGTAAAACTGGTTAAGAATATGTACGGGAAGAATATTCCGTATGAGGATATTAAGTTCTTTGAATTACAGAAGTCGTTTGATTTAACCGAGTCCCAATATGAAGAGATGATGATTGAGGCGCATAAGCCGGAAGCGCTTTTATCTTTTGATGAAACTACCGGTGCGGTTAGTACCGTAAATTCCTGGCTTGATAAGGGTTATAATGTGTCGATTATAACAGGACGTCCTTCTGTTGCATATGAAGCTTCACGTGAATGGCTTGATGTTCATGGGCTTAAGCGCGTTAAATTATATTGTCTTAATAAATACGGCAGGGATAGTTTTATCAAGAACAGTGAGTTTAACTTAGAGCTTGATGATTATTATAAGATGAAGTTTGACTACGCGATAGAAGATTCACCGATGGCGTTTAAGCATTTCGAGCATATGAAGGATATTAAGGTTATGGTCTATAATAGGCCTTGGAATGAAACTACCGAGTTCCCGAGTGAGAAGTATACGCGGTGCTATGATTGGGAGACGATAAGAAGGAGGATGTCTTAAACACTTGACGAACGTCAAGTGTTTTTGATATAATGTGTAAAAATACTTTGCGTACGTCAAGTAACTCTAAATACTGATGCGAAAGGAGGATGTTACAATGAAAGATATAATTACAGAACTTCAGGATATGAGATATTTAAATTGGACTAAGAGCAGGAAATCCTCCGGAACGGCAGGATCGTTTTTGAAGGCATATGATGACAGCGGCGCGGTTAAAAAGTATTATAAGTTATCTGATTATGACAGAATGCAGGGTATTATAGGGCAAGAGTGCATAAATGAGATTATTGTGCAAAGGCTGCTTCGAATACTGAAGATAGAGCATTTGGAGTATAGATTAATACATGCCCTGATAGTTGTAGATGATAAAGAGGTAGAAACATATCTTTGCGAGTCTGATGACTTTAAGAACCCTTCAGAGAGCAAGATGTCATTCGAAGATTATTATGATCTTAAGAAAAAAGAAGGACAAAGTCCGCTTGAGTTTTGCAAAGAGCAGGGTTGGGCTGATTATATATACAAGATGCTTATTATAGATTATCTTGTTTTGAATCGTGACAGGCATGGTGCAAATATTGAAGTGCTTAGGTCTGCCAAGGATAAAAGTGTACGTTTGGCACCGCTTTTCGATCATGGTTTATCGTTGGTGTGCAAGTGTCGTAACTTAGAAGAGTTAAAGAAGTTCAATGTCATGGAAGATAAAAGGGTACAGGCATTTATTGGATCCGGAAGCACGTTGGAGAATTTAAAGCTTGTCCCTAATGAGGTAAAAGCGTTGTTGCCCAGGTTATCCGAAAGTGATAGAGACACTATTTTCGAAGGCCTTGACGGAATCATGGATAAAGAATATCAAGATAAGATTTGGGAGATGACTTGGAAAAGGTGGTGTAGTCTTGACAGTATTTGAAATAAGAGACAGTAAGGAAAGAGCAGATAAATTGCTGGGATATCTTTTTTACTATGAAAAGAGTCATCGTTTTTTTGCTGAAATACTGCCTGAGATAGATGAGTGGGATGCGCCGTTTATATTTTCATCTTTTGTAAAAAGGGGTATCTACAGCATTAATTCTGAGTGGTCAATGAGGTTTGTAAGACAACGCATTGTGCCAAGTGACCGCCAAAACTTAGGGGCTATTTTAAAAGCAAACAAAATAAAGATGTATGATGAGTATAAGCTTTTACAACTTAGCGAAGGCAGGTGTGCTCAAGATGAATTGTATCTTGTAAAATGCGGAGATGAAGATATTACAATAGAAATCCGTGAGCGGTTGGATAAGAAAGTTAAAGACGTCGTGCCTATGAATGACCATGAGGTTATGGTCTTTTTTCTAAATGATTACGCATGCACCGTAGACGTTGAGGCTATACGAAAAGACAACCGCCTGTTTTCAAAAGTGTTAAGTGAGCCGGAAACGTTTAAAAACGTAAGAGTTTCTCCGGGCGGAAACGGAATCGAATGGGGAGAGGAACGGTTTATTTCTGCGGAAGAGCTTTCGCTTCGAGGAAAAAGCTCGGAATTGAAATACTCCGACTTGCTTTCATTCGTGTCCGACAGAATAGTAGACACTACAGAAACCGCATCGATATTAAATTGCACGAGACAGTATATAGGGCAGCTTTCATCCAAGGGTAAATTAATACCGATAAAAAGTGGCTCAAACAATAATTTGTATTTGAAAAGTGATATAGAAAGAGCTGATATATAGGGCTTTTATATTGACCTATTCTTTTTAATGGCTTAAAATATGTACGTGCATTTGTCTCCTCCGGGCAGGGCACGAATTATAGTTATACGAAAGAGGTATGAAAAATGAAGAAATTACTTAGCTTATTACTTGTTTTAGCTTTGATTTTGACGTGTGTTGCATGTGGTACTAAGAATAATGGAAATTCTGATTCCGGTACCGATGTTGTAGATAACGGCAACGAGAATAACGAGAATGAGAATGAAAACGACGACAATAATGAAGAAAATGAAGATGATAAGAACGACATCACTATGAAAGAGATCTTCATTAAGTTCTTAAAGGGCGAGTCTAAGGCAATTGCCAATGAAGACATTGAAGGCTTACAGCCGGGTGAAGAATATACAATCGATGAATTAGGTTCAACTTTTAAGGTTATCGTTGGTATCGATTACCGTCTTGATGTACTTGATAAGATTCAGGTTGGTAACATTGATGCAGGTGATGATAAGGACGAAGAGCTTGCAATTAAGTTTACATATACGAATTCCGACGGAAGCGATTCCGCAGAGGTTATGACAGTTCTTAAGAATGTGGACGGTAAGCTTCATGTGCTTATAAGAACAGATTCTTATTATAGAACTGCTTCAGCTATTCTTCAGAACGGTGTTGTAACATACGGTGGCTCTAACAGCGCTTTTGAACACTCTATGGAATATAAGTATATCGATAAGGATGGCAAGGTTAATTACATTGTAGGTATTGAAACGGTATATGGTTTAACAAGATGCGTAATCCCTGCAGGTTATCTTTCCGAAGCAATTTCAGGAAGCGATTTCCCTACAGTTCCGGAGCTTTGCGACGGCGAGCCTAAGTACATTATGCATATGGTAAGAACCGCTCCTTATAATTATGCTAATTATGATATAAGAGAGTACGATGAGTATAGCAGAGAGCATCTTTTCTATATCTTTACTAACATTGATGAGAATGAATACTATGAAGCTGATGAAGAGTATGCTGCATATTACAAGAATAAAGAAGTTAATGTTGTAGCGCCTGAGAAGGCTCCTAACTTCTTTGACAGTTGTTTTGCAGCTTATGGTCTTGATACAACCGCTATGCAGTGCCCTGAAGTTATGTGGCAGGATTTGGAAAAATAGAATGGGAATCAGGGAGTAATTTTGCTTTGAAGTTAAAAGTGAAATATCTTTGATGTATTTTAAAAACCTATATTGATTTAATAAATCAAAAGTGATATATTATTGGTTAGCGAAGGCTAACCAATATTTTTTTATATAAATTGGGCATTTGATTAATTTACGGATTGGGGTGACTAACTATGAGTATGAAAGTTTTTCTTGGAGTTATGATTCCTTTTCTTGGTACTTCATTAGGTGCTGCCTGCGTTCTTTTTATGAAGAACGAGCTTAAGGATAATGTTAAGCGTGCTTTAACAGGCTTTGCCGGCGGTGTAATGGTTGCGGCTTCTATCTGGAGCTTAATAGCTCCTGCAATAGAGCAGTCGGAGCATTTGGGCAAATTAAGCTTTTTACCTGCATTTATAGGTTTCTGGATCGGAATCTTATTTCTTTTACTTCTTGATTCTGTTATACCTCACTTACATGTAAATACAGGTGAGACCGAAGGTATCAAAGCAAAATTTAAAAGAACAACAATGATGGTCCTTGCAGTAACACTTCATAACATTCCCGAAGGAATGGCTGTAGGTGTTGTATATGCGGGCTATATGTCGGGGAATAATACAATAACGATGGGCGGTGCGCTTGCTCTTGCAATCGGTATCGCTATTCAGAATTTTCCTGAAGGCGCAATAGTATCTATGCCGCTTTGCGCAGAAGGTAAGAACAAGGCAAGAGCTTTTATAGACGGAATACTTACGGGCGCGGTTGAACCTATAGGCGCTTTAATTACGATTTTATTTGCAGGACTTATGATTCCTACGATGCCGTACTTATTAAGCTTTGCGGCAGGTGCGATGATGTACGTCGTTGTAGAGGAACTTATTCCTGAGATGGCGGAAGGTGAACACTCGAATATCGGTGTTTTAATGTTTTCGGCGGGATTTACATTAATGATGGTGCTTGATGTGGCACTTGGTTAGGAGGATATAGTAATGGGCGAGAATTTTCTTGAGATTAAGGACTTAAAGAAAAGCTTCGGTCAGGGTGATGTGAGGCAGGATGTACTTCGCGGAATGAACTTTTCCGTAAAGAAAGGTGAGTTCTGCGTACTTCTTGGACCTTCCGGTTCGGGAAAGTCTACTTTACTTAATATTATCGGCGGAATCGATACCCCTGATGAAGGATTCGTCAGCATTAACGGCGATAAGTTAAGAGACATGGATGAAAAAGAGCTTACAATCTATAGAAGAAAGCATCTTGGATACGTATTCCAGATGTATAATCTTATACCTAATCTTAATGTTAAGGAGAATATCGAGGTTGGAGCGTACCTCTCCGATAAGCCGTTAGACGTTGAAGAGGTTCTTACAACCTTAGGCTTACAGGAACATAAGTATAAATATCCGAATCAGTTATCAGGCGGACAGCAGCAGCGTGTATCGATTGGTCGCGCAGTTGTTAAAAACCCTGATATTTTAATGTGCGATGAGCCAACCGGTGCGCTTGACTACAATACTTCGAAGGAAATCTTAAGTCTTATCGAAGAGTGCAATAAGAAGTACGGCAACACCGTAATTATGGTTACACATAACGAAGCCATTAAGAATATGGCGGATCATGTGATTAAGCTTCGTGATGGCATAGTTCGTCACGATGACCTTAATGATAATAAGATTACAGCAGCAGAGCTTGACTGGTAAGGAGGGATTAAGATGAGAAACCCGCTTATCAAGAGGATTCCGAAAGAGCTTAAGTCGGACTGGCATAAGTATATCGTCATCTTAATCTTCATGGTTATGATGATCGGAGTTATCTCCGGTATGTATGTCGGCCACGACAGTATGCTTGATGCGATATATTCAAATAGAGATGTACTTAATCTTGAGGATGGCTCATTCGAGCTTAAGAAGGAAGCTTCTTCTGAGTTTATTGAAGACATTAGTACAGGCGAGATGGCTGATGTCAGAGTATACGAGAACTTCTTTCATGATGAGGAAGAGGACTTTGATTGTGACGGTGTCGAAGATGCCACGGTTCGTATTTTTAGAAGCGATGCCGAGATAGATATGGCATCATTTAATGAGGGCCGTGCACCTGAAGCCGATGATGAAATCGCAATCGACAGAATGCATGCGGATAACGTAGGCGTTAAAATCGGCGATACCATTAAAGTTGGTGGTAAGGAGTTTAAGGTAGTTGGATTTGTGTCTTATGTAGAATATCTTACTCTTCATAAGAATAATACGGACCTTATGTTTGATGCATTCGGATTTGATGTTGCAATGGTAACGCCGTCTGCATTCGATAAGTTAAAGACTAGAATTCACTATAGTTACGCATATAAGTATGTGAATGCACCGGTAGATAAGCCGGAGAAGAAGGTATATGCCGAGAACTTCTTAAAAGCTTTAATTACTCAGACCTTGGTCTATGATAACGAGATAGAAGATTATATCCCTGAATATCTTCGCCAGGGCAGTAACTTTGCCCCATCCGATATCGAGAAGGATTCCGCAGGTTCTGCAATCCTTTGCTATATCTTAATTGCGGTTATAGCTTTTATCTTCGCAATTACGATCAGTAACACAATTGATAAGGAAGCGTCTGTAATCGGTACACTTCGTGCATCGGGCTACAGCAAGAAAGAATTAATAGTTCACTACATGACAATGCCTGTAATAGTTACGATTCTTGGTGCGATTATAGGTAATGTATTAGGATATACAGTATTTAAGGATATCGCGGTAGGGCTTTATTATAATTCATACAGTATGCCGAATTGCAGCGCAGTCTTCAGCGAGACTGCAATCGTTAAGACAACCGTAATTCCGCTTATCCTTATGTTCGTGATTAACCTAATTGTTATCATTAAGAAGTTACAGTTAAGTCCATTGAAGTTCTTACGCCACGACCTGTCTAAGAACAAGAACCGTAAGGCGCGTCGTCTTCCTAATTGGGCTTTCTTAAGAAGATTTAGATTACGCGTATTCTTTCAGAATCTTCCGAACTATGCGGTGCTTGTATTCGGTGTAATCTTTATTGAGTTAATGCTTTGCTTTGCATTTGGATTACCGGATTCTCTTTATCATTATGAGGAAAAAGCTCCTGATATGATGTTTGCGGATTATCAGTACATGCTTACAAGTACCGAGAATGATGACGGTGATCTTATTGTTACATCCGAGAAGACGGCAGAAAAATTCAGCGCGAAAGAACTTTTATACCCGAAGGATGCCCCTGAAATCTTTGCAGGTATGGGTTCTGGCGGTGATGAAGGTGTTACCGTATACGGAATTGAAGATAATAGCCACTATATCACATTTGATAAGAAGCTTAGCGAAGGGGAAGTATATATCTCGGTTTCCTTTATGAAGAAGTTCAATTTAAAGGAAGGACAGACGATTACTCTTCACGAAGAGTACGAGAACAGGTCTTATGATTTTAAAGTTGTCGGTATCATTGATTATGAAGGCGGAATTGCTGTCTTTATGGGTAACGATGCGTTTAATAAGACTTTCGAGAAGGACGAGGATGAGTTTACCGGATACTTCGCGGATAACGAGATTAAGGATATAGATGAGAAGTATATTGCAGCTGTTATTACTTCCGAAGAGGTAATTGCGGTAACGAATCAGCTTAAGCACTCGATGGGAGGTGCGATGAATGTATTTAAGTATGCATTAATCGTAATGACTGCGGCACTTATCTATCTTCTTGCAAAGATTATCATTGAGCGTAACGAGCAGGCGATTTCTATGGCGAAGATCTTAGGCTTTAAGAACGGTGAGATAGCGTCGTTATATATCTTACCTACTGCGATTGTTGTATTATTCTGCACTGCTGTGGGATTCGTTGTTGGATATTACATTATGATATGGATCTTTAAGTTATTCATGCTTTGCATGGACGGATATTTTGCGTTCTACATGAGCGTGCCGTCGATGGGGTTATCGATGCTGTACCTGCTTATAGGTTATGCATTCGTATCGATTATTGATTTCATAAGAATTAAGCATATTCCAATGGATATGGCGTTAAAGAACGTAGAATAAATTGGCTTATAATGCCCCTGGAGCTTATCGATATATGTTGCGATTATGTGCTTTGTATTGAAGACGGTAAGGTTTCGTACTTAAGAAAAGTAAAAAATGAATATTCGAATAATAATCTGTAAAAAATCGTAAATTTGCAGAACTTTCACAATTTAATCATACAGAAACACAAAAAATAGGCTACAATAAAAATGATGTGTTTAATAAAAATGCGGAGGTTCTGACTTTATGAGTAAAAAAGCAAATGAAAAGAGAGCGGTTAAGTCTTTAAGCCGTAAGTTATCGGTTATATTTGCAATCATGCTTGTTGTAAGTATATTGCTTGCCGAGTTGATTGTTGTATACTTCGGTTTCAACATGATTAAGGAACTTACCGACACGTCACTTATCAATGAAGTTGATGTAGATGCAGGTAAGATCAATAAAGAGCTTACTTCAACGTTTTACTATATTAACGGTATAGGCGATACACTTGAGCAGGTTCCGTTCGAAGATAATGACGCGATTAACAGTTATCTCGAAGGAACACTCGGCAGATATGAGCTTATTCCGACAGGTACATATCTTGCATTAAACGATGGTTCTTTCGTATGTCCGGATGATCCTACGTTTGGATATGATGCAAGAAATGAGGAATGGTATCTTGAAGGTATGTCATATCCGAATAGCTGGTTCTACTTCTGGGATGTTCCGTACTTCGATGCTATAACCGGTGACCTTTGTGCTACGGTTCAGAGAAAGGTTACTTTAAGAGACGGAAGACAGGGTGTATTCTTAGCTGACTTTATGATGGGAACTTTCCAGGAACAGCTTGATGCGATTCAGCTTTATGACACAGGTAAGGCTATGATGATCACAGCTGACGGCCTTGTGCTTTCTTATGAAGAGAAGGGCTTCTGCGGATTTACTATTGATGAGATATTGGAAGTATATCCTGAGTATGAATTCCTTGATAAGATAAGAACCGTCCTTGATGAAGAAGACGGTGTTATTCATACAATCAAGACTGATGAGACATATTATGTGGTTTCATCAACAATAACAGGAACTAACTGGAAAGTAATTATTTATGTTAAGCAGAGAGAAGTTCTTGCAGCATTACTTAATATCGTTATAGGTCTTATTATCTTTACTGTTGTTGCAGTAGTAGTTGTAGTTCTTATAATGAAGAGAATTCTTAACAGAACTATTAAGAAGCCTGTTGCTGAACTTACCGGTAACATTGATAACATCTCCGCAGGTGACTTTACAGTTAAGATCAATGCAAAGGGTAATGATGAAATTGCTTTCATGAATTCCGCAATGGATGACTTCGTAGGCGGCATGAGAGACACAATCAGTGATATTAAGAACATATCCGAGAACTTAAGAAAAGAAGCACGTGTATCAAGCGATACTGCGGATGCTCTTGAGTTGGCTGCAAAAGAACAGTCCAATTCAATGGAAATGGTTAGACTTAATGTAAGCAATATTTCCGGTGCTGTAGCAGAAGTTGCTGAAAGTGCAACCAAGCTTGCACAGACTATTGATGAAGTTAATAAGGGCGAGCAGCATATCGAGAAAACAATGAATGGCCTTGTTGAGAAGGCAGGCATTGGTCAGAAGGATATGATTTCCGTTGCCGAAGGTATGAATAATGTAGTAACCTCTATGCAGGAAATGGAAGATGCGGTTAAGAACGTAGATGAAGCTGCTAACCAGATTAACAATATCGTTGATATGATCAATGCGATTTCATCTCAGACGAACCTCCTTTCACTTAACGCATCCATCGAAGCTGCAAGAGCGGGTGAAGCAGGTAAGGGATTTGCGGTTGTTGCAACCGAGATCGGTGAGCTGGCTAAGAACTCTGCAGATGCAACCGGACAGATTGTTGCAATTATTAATGACATGTCCGCTAAGGTTAGACTACTTTCAGAGAAGTCCGAAACAAATGCAACACTTATTAATAACAGTGCGGAGTATGTAAACGCAGCAGCGGCTACATTCCAGCAGATTACGGCAGAGCTTTCCGATGCAACCGATACTCTTAATACGATTGCACATGAGATGGTTGAATTAAACGACGTTGCTCTTAATATGGCTTCCATATCCGAAGAGCAGTCAGCATCAACCGAGGAAATTGCTCAGGCGGTAGAGAAGGTTACAGTAGCAGCTAAGGATGTTGCAACATCCAGCGATAATGTAACCAATGCGGCTAAGTCCGTTGCGGATGCGGTTGAAACAATCAATAATAACCTCGATAAGTTTACAATCTAGACTGAATCTGAAAATTGATTCTATAATAAAAGTTCCTCACACCAAGCGGTGCGGGGAACTTTTTTAACTCCGTTGCATTATTATGAATATTATGTTAACATAATGTCAACAAATAAATACGAATGGTGAAAAAGGAGAACTATATGAGGCGACTTAGAGTTATTGCTTTATTGTTGGCATTGATAATGCTATTTACCTGCGCATGCGGAAAGAACCAAAAGATTGATGTAAAGAGTGATTTGACTGTACGTTATCCGTATGGCGGAGAAGTGGATATTGCATCGAAGGAACCGATTACAATACCTATGCTTTCCGAAATGGAATATGTTCATTTTGATACTACGAATTTACTTGACAGTATTGAGGCTTTGACTGAGAAAATTCCGGAGTATACGGATGCCGGGAAATTATTCGAAGACTATTTTAAGATGTATTCCGAGTATAGAGAGTTCATATCAATGTATGCTCTCAGTAATTTCAGATACAGTCAGGATATTACGGACGAATACTATACGGAAGAATATTCATATTGTGATATGCAATATGATGTTATAGAAGAAGAAATGATGGCGTTATATGCTGCCATGGCGGAGTCGTCTCTAAGAAAAGCTCTTGAAACAGGTTATTTTTATGAGGGGTTCTTTGAGGATTATGACGGCTATGAAGATGCAGGTGATGAGTACTTTGATTTAAAAGAGAGGGAATCGAATCTTGAATTGCAATATACTGCTTTTACGGCAGACGGGGATCTGTATGACCATTACGATGATGTTGTTGATCTTTTTATAGAACTTGTTACGATTCGTAATAAGATTGCCAAAGAGCGCGGATTTGATAATTATCTGGATTATGCTTATAAGCGTGATTATTTAAGAGATTATACTCCGGCAGAAGCAAAGGTATTTCTTGATAACGTTAAAGAGTATATTGTACCTGTATATAAAGAAGTGTATTATTCGGATTCATTCCCAAGTTCTGATTATTTTGATTTGCCGGCAATGCTCGGAACAGCAGCAGAAGCTATGGGAGGGCCTTTTGAACAGGCATACAGATTACTTACAGAGTATGAATTATATGATATTAAATACGGTGATAATAAGCAGGATACAGGATATAAATGGTATATAAGAAAGTATGAGGTCCCTTATATATTCATAAATGGTGCCGATTATGATTCATTTAGTCATGAATTCGGACATTTTGTCGAAGGTGCTTATAATTATGATGCTGATGCAGATAAAGATACGGCAGAGATATATTCGCAGGCAATGGAGTATCTTGCAATTAAGTATACGTCGGATATCTCGGATCGTGCAAAGCAAGAGTATATATGCAATGCCATGGGCAAGATAATGCATAACATTGCTCTTGGGTCCGCCGGCGCAAGCTTTGAAATGCAGATATATTCGTTATCACCGGAAGAATTGTCTAAGGAACGAATAGAGAAAATATGTATGGAAACTTATAAAAGTTATGGATTGGATGTCTATGAAGAGCGTTGGATATACACACCTCATTTCTTTACTTATCCTGCATATTATATAAGCTATGCGACATCTGCAGTTGCAAGCCTGCAAATATGCAGAGCGGAGTATGAAGAAGAGGGTAATGGTGTAGAGCTTTTCTGCAAACTTTTGGACCGTACCCAAGGCAAGCATTTCCTTGCGGTACTTACCGAAGCGGGCATAGATAATCCTTTTGAAGAAGAGACTCTTAAAAAGACGGGAGATTTCCTGAAGGAATACTTCGGATTAGAAAGGCGGACCCTTTAGGGTTCGCCTTTTTTATGCTTGCGCATAAGGATTATATATGCTATTATCAAGAAAGAAGATACTTCGTATCTTGTATAACTTATATGCCTGAGCTTTTTCTTTAGGCATTCAAAAGCCCCGTAAATCAAGGTCTAAATTCCCAATTAATAATACGTAAGAAGGAGGTTGCTAAGCCGTAAGCAATGCATATGGTCCTATTTGCGTTGAAATGACGGCAAATATGATGTATTATGAAAGAACAAAAAAAGATAACGAGTGATAAGATACGGGAGATTATCGCAAGTAATAACCTTATGACTGACTGGTACATGAGTATTTTCTTTGAAGATGATATTGAATGTACTCAAGTTGTGATAAGAACGATACTTGATAAACCCGATCTTATAGTAGAAAGCGTTAGTACGCAGGTATTGCTTGCAAATGTCGGTAACAGAGAAGTAAGACTTGACGTATATGCTATTGACAGTACAGGTAAGAGATTTAATATTGAGATTCAAAAACGTGATGAAGGTGCTGATTTTAAAAGGGCAGTATATCATTTAAGTATGATAAATACGCATTCACTTGAAAAGCGCCAAGATTTCAAGGATTTACCGGAAGTTTACGTAATATTTATAACAGAGAATGATGTAAGAGGCGGAAATAAACCCATATATAAGTATGAGTTTTTGGATATTGAAACGGGTGAAAGCATAGATTGTGGTCAGCATATAATCTATGTTAATGGAGCAAATAAAGACACCTCAACAGCATTAGGAAGGTTAATACATGATTTCTTCTGTACGGAGGCAAAGGATATGTACAATGAGGAATTGGCAAATAAGACCAAGTTTTTGAAAGAATCAGAGGAAGGAGCGAGTAGAATGGGTGGATCAATTGCAGAATTATTGGAAATGGGAAGAATTGAAGGAAGAGAAGAAGGACGTGAAGAAGGAAGAGAAGAAGGTATTATTGAGAATGCACTTGCCATGTTAAAGGATAATCTTCCAATCGAGAAGATTAAACAATATACGAATCTTTCGATAGAAAAAATAGAAGAACTTAAGAAATCGCTGAATCTGTAAAATATGAAAATAATGCCTGCGGGTTTTACCTGCGGGCATTTTTGTACTTATTAGCTAATATAAAAATTAGACTTAATTTTTGTATAAAGAGAAAATTTATGAAATGGATAGACGGATGTAGAATTATGATGTTATAATAAGCATATGTTTACTATATTTAAAGGAGGGTTTTATAATGAGAAGTGTTAATAAAAGAGTATTGTCTGGCGTTTTGATAATTACAATCATCTTGAGCTTTTTTGCTATTTTACCAACAAGTGTAAAAGCAAAAGAGATCTGTATAAATATTGAAACGGCAAAGAAAATAGCAATATTTAAAATTCAGTATTATATTGCTAATAATGAGAGGGACGAATTGAGCAAATGGAGGTGGGGTGAATATATTGAAGAGCCCATACCAATGTATTCACTTGATGGGAATGTTGAAGCATATTATGTGAGTGTAATTAATGAAAAGAAAGAATCGGCGGGGTATGTTATAGTTGGAGCTAATAAAAGTCATGCTCCTGTAATAGAGTTTGGAGTTTTTAATGAGTTTTATCCTGCTGTTGCAATGAAAAAATAGAGGGTGATAGACTTTATTATCTTGGTTCGGTTTGCTATATGGTTGGAAAAGACGATTATATCGTAGATGCTACAAGTTTCGGAGAATTAAAAAAAGTTGATATAGATTCGGTTAAGAAAAATAGTGTTATAAGAGAAGATTATTCTAATGCATGGGATTATTGGGAGAAACAACTTGAGACAAAACATATTAGTATAAAAGATAACAGAATTGAAGAACCTTCTTATAAGGCAGAACTTGTCAAACGAGGTAATTCAAGAGATGTTACAGGCTATAATTTAGCTTATAAAGTTATGGATTCATTTCCGGGTGAAACCAATCATTGCTTGCCGCTTGCGGGAATTAATTTGTTTATTTATTGGACTAATAGGAGTTCGTCTTATGCATCTTTAAGGCAGTATAATGATCAGTTCTGGAAAAAAACTTTTAGAATACTGAAAACTGACATGCAAACTGATCCTATTGATGGAACAAATCCGGATAAAGGTGAAGAAGGTTTTAAAACTTATTTTCGTCGATGTTATATAAGAAATTACGTTGAATATAATGAAAATGCTGATTATTTATTTTGTAAGTATGAAATTAATGCTAATCGACCAATTATAATTGACTATTTATATGATCCGTTTTATCGACATGCTGTTCTTGGCTTGGGATATTCATATGATGATGTATTTAATGTCCGTGTAGCTGATGGTTATTCGGGTTATGCAGGTAGATATTATGCGATAAGCAGTTTTTTAGGTGTGTTTAAGATAGAGTTTTATTAAAGTCTTAATCGGAGGAATGTAAATGAGAAAAAAGGTATATATTTCCCGATGCATAGTTCTGATATTTGCTATACTGATGGCTTTTATTGCAGGAATGTTGATTAAGCCTAAAACTTTGTATGATGCAACGATTAAAAATTACGAAGTCTATGACTGTGATTACAGAGTCCGTTTGGAAAATAAGTACGAAGGCAAAACGAATAGCATAAGTAATGAGGTTAGGATTGACGAGGCGGATCAAAAAGTTTTTTTTGAGCAATTAAAGGAAATCAAAATTACTCGATTCTATGCTAGAGTTCCTGATTATTTTGAAAATATGAAATGTAGCATAGCGATTAATATAAAACTTAAAAGTGTTGATGAGTTTAAAGGTAATCCATGGTGTATATATTTTTTTGATAAAGGGCGAATTAGTGCGCCGGGGTTTTACGGATTGAATTCGCACTTTTCATTTTGGGATTCCGGGGTAGTGCTGTCAGAACTTATGACAAACGATATTGATAGGGTTGAGCAACTTATGGATGATTATTTAGGCGGAGATTGATATGTTAGGATTTATGAAAAAAGATAAATATAGTGTTTTGTTTTGTGCGGCAGGTCTATTGATTGTTGCAAAGATATTGATAGAGCAATTGATTACAGGATACATATATCTTGGAGTAGTAAATAGTGTTATAAGGGGAAGGCAATTGTTTAGTCTTTATATGTATATAATGGCAGTAATGTCGCTTTCCTTAATGCTCGGCAAAAAAAATACTCTTCTTGTTGCTTCAGTTATAGCATATCTTGTTTATATGATTATCGCGAATGTGCAGTGGTTTAATGTATATGACTTTTTAAAAATTGAGGCATATGTGCTATTGCTTTCTATGATTGTGATTGATTATTTGAATATAAAAATAAGAGACATGTTGTTACTTACATTGAACATAATCCCGGCTATTTTGATGCTGCTTTCTGTAATATATAAAATTCTTGCAGCAGGAATATATAGGTATTTATCATTTGCAGTATTTAATCTTCTATGTGACGTTATAGAGTTTGGGGTATTACTCTTAATTGGCATTCATTATTATAATAAATTTAAATGTTTGTATGTTACAACATATAATGAAAACCAATAATAGTACATGTCTTTGCTCTTGGAAGAAGAAAAAATGCCTGCGGGTTTTACCTGCGGGCATTTTTTGTTATAATGTGGTTGGGTAGTAATAAAAATAATGGAGTTATATCATGGAAAACGGAATAAGTAAGAAAACCAAATGGAGCTATTGTGTCGGAGCAACGGGACGTGATGCTGCTTACGTACTTGTAAGCATGTTCATACTTACATATGTACAGTACACATTTAAGCTTACGATTGCTCAGTTTTCGGTAATATCTGCGGCTATGGTCATCTGTATGATATGGGATGCGGTTAATGACCTTATGATGAGTACGATTATCGAGAACTGTCACTTTAAAAGCGGCAAATTTAAGCCGTTTATCATTACGGGAGCACTTCTTAACGCCTGTGTTATTATCGCAATGTTTACGATAAGACCGTCGGGCTGGGCTTTTGTAATATTCTTCTGTATAACATATCTTCTCTGGGGAATGACTTATACGATTAACGATATTGCCTACTGGGGCATGTTACCGAGTCTTACAAGCGATCCTAAGGAGCGCGACGGACTCGTTACACTTATGGGAATCTTCGTATGTATCGGTCAGTTTTCCGTAGCAGGCATAGTACCTATTGTTATTGCAGGTAATGCGGTTAATGCATTCAGGATTATAGCCTTAATTGTAGCGCTTTTATTCATTGCATTCCAGATGCTTACATTCTTCGGAGTAACGGAAAGTAAGAGAGAAGAGAGCAATAAAAAAGTTACCCTGAAGGATATGGCGAAGATATTAGCCAGAAACGACCAGCTTATTACGATTGGAATTGCGTACATATTATTCTGCGTAGGACAGCAGTTATTGCTTTTGCTTGCGGTTAACTTCTTTTACTTTGAGTTTGGATATTCGAGCAGTGGCGATTTAATTACGATATTTACCGTAATGTATGGACTCGGAACCCTTGTGGCGCAGTTTTTATATCCGATCCTCTCGGAAAAGCTCAGTAGGCGCAAGTTAATCTCGGGATGTATGATTGTATTGGTTATAGGTTACGGCTTATTCTTGTCGTTCGGATATATCCTTCCGATGAATGTAATCGTGCTTAACATAACGGGATTTATCATTTTCTTATGTCAGGGCTTATATAATCTTGCGGTAATCGTAATGGTTAATAACACGATTGAATATGATGAGTATAAATACGGAGAGCGTCATGACAGCATTATTTCCGCGATTCGTTCTTTTGCATCGAAGCTTTCCAATGCATTAAATCAGGGTGCTGCATCACTTATCCTTATAATAAGCGGTATCTATGCGGTAAGCCAGGATATAAGCGCTCTTGAAGTAGAGATAGGTAACGGTAACCTCGTAAGAGAAGATGCACTTATCTTGGCGGACGGCTTTATAAGAGGAGTTGAGAGAAGCCAGACCTTGATGCTTCGTATCGGAATGGTATTCGTTCCGTTAATTGCGATGATAGTTGCATATCTTATAATAAGAGCCAAGTATAAGATTGATGAGAAGGAATACAATAGACTTGTTGAAGAGATAGCGAAGAGAAAGAACTAAATATTCTGATATCAAATCGGCGGTGCGCGTTGCATCGCCGTTTTTTACGTGACTTGTCATATCGATTATTGACATCTTATCCACATTATGTTAATATATTGTTAATAATTAGTACAATAAATGTACATTTTTGGAAGGAGCAGATTATGAAAAAGATTAGACTGATAGCGCTTTTACTTGCGGTTATTATGCTTTTTACTACGGCATGTAATAAGACAGTCGACACAGCCGATAATACAGAAGATAATAATGTGACGGATGTATCGTCTGATAACAATGAAGAGAATGAAGAAGAAGGCTTTGCTATGGATGACTCCGAAGGTCCTGTTTTTACCAGATATCCATACGGAAGCGAGTGGGGACTTTGCGCAAAAGAGCCTGTCGATATTCCCAAGCTTAAGGAAATGGAATATGTACATATAGATGCGACAGAGCTTATTGAAGGTATCGAAGACCTTACGACGAAGATATTTGAGTACAACAATGTAGATACTTTATTTAAAGACTATTATGACATATATATGCAGTACAGAGAATTTCAATCAATGCGTGTCATCGGTTATTATAAGTACGGCTGTGATGTAAATGATACTTATTATTCGGAAGAGTACGAATACTGCAGTGATCAGTTTGACATAATTAATGAAGATATGTCTAAGCTTTATGCAGCTATGGGAGCATCAAGCCTTCGCGACGCCCTTGAAGATAAGTATTTTTATCCGGGATACTTTGAAGATTATGATGATTTTGAGGAGGCAAGTGAAGAAGTCTTCGATTTAAGGGATGAAGAGACAAGCCTTGAAATGAAGTATCTTGCATATACAAGTGATGGAGATGCTTCTAAGCATTATGCTGAGATAGCTGATGTATTTATTGATCTTGTAAAGATACGTCAGAAGATTGCCACAGAATACGGATACAGCAATTACCTTGAATATTCATATAAAAATGAATTTGGTCGTGATTATACACCGAGTGATGCAAGAACATTTATTGATGGAATCAAGGAAGAATTATCACCGCTTGGCTATAAGTTATATTATTCCGAGGATTCACCATCTGAAAATATATATGATTTTGGAGAGCTTTTATACGGTGCAGCAAAAGAAATGGGCGGAGTTATTGAAGATTCGGCCAGGCTTCTTATAAAATATGAATTATATGATATAGAGGCTGACGCGAAAAAGCGCGCTATAGGTTATCAGTGGTATATCCCTAAGTACGAGGTACCGTTTATATTTGCATATAGTCCAAAGTATAAAACACTTTGCCATGAATTCGGACATTTCTGTGATTCGGCCTTTAATTACGGTGTGGATAGCGATAATGATACTGCAGAGATTTATTCCCAGGCAATGGAATATCTTGCGATGTCATATACAACGGCATTTCCTGACAGCGTCAAAAAAACGTATGTAAAAGGCAGTTTGGGCAAGTTATATGATAGCTTGATGTGGGGAGCACTTGCTGCTGATTTCGAATTACAGGTATATTCGATGAATCCTGATGAATTAACACCTGAAGTATTGGATGGTATATTTAAAAAAGTAAGTATAGATTATAATTATAATAACTATTACAATAAAGGAGACTGGATATATATTCATCATTTCTTTGACTTCCCTGTATATTGCATAAGCTATGCAACCTCTGTAATTCCAAGCTTATTGATATCAAAAGCGGAATATGATAAGAAGGGTGAAGGCGTTAAGTTATTTAATAGACTCTTAGAGCGTACTTATGGTAAGCATTTCCTTGGAGTATTAACCGAAGCGGGAATCGATAATCCGTTTGAGAAAGAAACCATTAAGAAAACCGCGGATTTCTTTAAAGAATACTTTGGAATAGAATAATACGCGCTTTACGAAGAACCTGTGTAATAAGAATCGGATGGAACGTACATGGTACGGTCTATCCGATTTTTTATGGAAACTGTTGTAAATGAAATATTAAATTTGATATAATGAGATATATGTGATAGTTTGGGTTATTATCGTAACCGTTTAAGAGGGAATATATGATACATGTTTGGGAACAGGCTGCGAAGATGGTTCTTTCGATGACACTCGAAGAGAAAGCCGCTCTGGTATCGGGATTCGATTGTTGGAATACCAAGGTGGTTGAGAGTATCGGACTCGGCAGCGTTATGCTTTCCGATGGACCTCACGGCCTTAGAAAGCAGTTATTAAGTCAAGATAATCTTGGAATTGGCGGCAGTGTGCCGGCAACTTCTTTTCCTGCGCAAGTTTTGAGCGCATGTTCTTTTGATCCCGACGTTACATTTGCCATCGGTCGAGCTATAGGTGAAGAGTGCCGTAAAGAAGACGTGGCAATGCTTTTGGGTCCCGGAATCAATATCAAGAGACACCCTTTATGCGGAAGAAACTTTGAATATGTAAGTGAAGATCCGCTTCTTGCCGGTAAGATGGCGGCAGGGTTTATTAACGGTGTGCAGTCGACGGGTACGGGTGCATGCCTTAAGCATTTTGCGGCCAATAACCAGGAACGCCACAGAATGACGATTAATGCGTTAATTGACGAGAGAACTTTACACGAGATATATCTTAAGGCTTTTAGAATTGCCATTAAGGAAAGCAATCCTCGTGCGGTTATGTGTTCATACAATAAGGTTAACGGAACTTATGCAAGCGAGAATAAGTACCTTCTTACCGATATCTTACGTAACAAGTGGAGATATATAGGACTTACGGTATCGGACTGGGGCGCTGTCCATGACAGAGTTAAAGGCATAGATGCAGGTCTTGACCTTGAGATGCCCGGTTCTGCGGGTGTTAATGATGGTAAGATAATAGATGCAATAGCATCAGGCGCTTTAACAGAAAAAGCTCTTGACCGTGCGGTTATGCATATTATCGTATACGTTCTTACGACGGATAAGAATGTATCGATTAAGTATAGATGTAATTATGATGAGCATCACGAGATTGCGGTAAGAGCTGCGGAAGACTCCATGGTTTTACTTAAGAACGATAACAATATTCTTCCGATTTTAGACGGTTCCGTTGCTGTACTTGGAGAATTTGCGGTTAAACCTCGCTATCAGGGTGCGGGTTCATCCAAGGTTACACCTATAAATCTTGATAATCCGTTTGAAGAGATGAAGAAAGCAGGCCTTAACGTAGAATATGCGCAAGGCTACAGCGATAAGGTCGATAATAAGCTTATCGATGAAGCGGTTGCTCTGGCACGTGTTAAGGATTACGTTGTTATATTTGCGGGACTTACAGAGCGCTATGAGTCTGAAGGCGTTGATAGAAAAGATATGTCGATGCCGGAAAGCCATGTAAAGCTTATTGATGCGGTATATAAGGTTAACAGGAATGTTATTGTAGTTCTTATGTGCGGCGCACCTGTTGATGTCTCCTGGATTAAGAATGTTAAGGCGGTTTTACTTGCTTATCTTGGAGGAGAAGGTGTAGGAGAAGCGATTGCAGATATCATATCCGGTAAGGTATCACCTTCCGGTAAGCTTGCCGAGACATGGCCGCTTTCGTTAAAGGATGTTGCAAGTAACGAGAACTTCCCGGGCGATTTGAAGAATGTCGCATACAAAGAGACTATATATGTAGGATACAGAGATTATATAACCAATAATAAGCCTGTAAGATTTAACTTTACGCATGGCCTTTCATATACGAAATTTGCGTACGGTTCGGGTAAGAATACAATTGGTGCTATGTACGGTGATATTCTTAACTTAAGCTTTTATGTTAAGAATATCGGTAATGTGAAGGCACGTGAAACTTCGTTTATCTTCATGGAATGTGAAGACTCAAAAGTATATATGCCGAAGTATACTTTGGTTGGATTTAGTAAGAACGGTTATAATCCGGGACAGGAAAAACTTATAACCATTCAGGTTGATACGAAGGATTTCGGATACTATCATACGGGATTAAAGGATTTCTATGCACCGAGCGGTGTATATAACTTATACTGCGGACCTTCGATAGATAAGCTTGTTCCGCTTGCACAGGTTAATCTTATATCACCGGAAGTTGCGGAACCTGTACGTTCTCCTGATGACTTTGAGAAGCTTATAGGTAAGGAACTTCCAAAGCCTGTTAATAAGATTAAGAGGCCGTTTACGATTGAGAACTGTCTTGATGATACGAGACATACCCTTATCGGCAAGATGATGATAAGGTTATTTAGGGAAGCTACCGGCAATTCAGCGGAACGTGAAGACGGTCAGGATCTTATGATGGATGCAAGCCTTATGGAGATGCCGTTCTTTGCACTTATGATGTCATCTGCGGGACAGATATCGGAGCGCGCGATGTACGGAATAGTAGATATTCTTAATCTGCATTTTGTACGCGGACTTCATAAGATATTTTGGAATGGTAAGTTTAAACGCTGGAAAGACAATGAAGACGATAAATAAAGAGGTTATCAAATTTTGATTGATAACCTCTTTTTTGCTTTACATGCGATGCGCAAGCAAAGAAAACCTTTTCGTTGAAAAAGTATGCGAAAGTTTGGTATAATAGTATAGTTATGAAAAATAACGCTTGGAGGTTAGAATGGGTAATAGAAGTGATATCAGCAGAAATCAGTTCATGCTAAAAGGCGCTCTTTCTAAGAAGGGATACGACTGGTGGTGGCATAATTTCACCGGCGTTAACGAAGAGACAGGCGAGAGAAAGCAGTTCTATGTCGAGTTCTTCGGGTGTAATCCTGCAAAAGCCAAGGAGAAGCCTTATTTTGTATGGAATAAGTCTAAGAAGAAGCTAGGTGACAGACCGTCTTACTTTATGGTTAATGTCGGTTACTGGGGCAAGGATCATGCACAGTTGCATCGATTCTTTCCGTGGAAGGACGTTAATATCTATGACGGTTTGCCTTTTGTTGTAGAGGCCGGGGATTGCATATGCAGTGAAGTCTACACAGAAGGCAGGGTGTCGGTACATAGCGATATTGAGAAAAAGCACCCTGAATGGATGAGTGACGTGGGCACTATGTCCTGGGCACTTGAAATCGATAAGAAAATTGCTTTTAATGTAGGATACGGTGCAAGTGCTTTCTTTAGAAAGATTAATGCTTTCGAAATGTTCTGGCATGCGGAAGGAATTAAGACAGAATATAAGGGAGAAGTCATTCTTAACGGTGAGAAGTATATCGTAAGCCCTAAGGATTGTAACGGTTATGCGGACAAGAACTGGGGCAAGGACTTTACATCACCTTGGATATGGCTTTCGTCCAATAATTTAACAAGCTTACTCACGGGCAGAAAATTACATAATTCAGTATTCGAGATAGGCGGTGGACGTCCGAAGATATACTTTGTTCCGCTTGATAAGAAACTTCTCGGAGTATTCCATTACGAGGGAAGAGATTACGAATTCAATTTCTCGAAGTTCTGGACTTTATCCAAGACTAAGTTTAAATGCTTTGAGACCAAGAAAGAAGTCGTATGGCATATAGTTCAGGATACGAGAAAAGCGCGTCTTGTCACTAATGTACATTGTAAGAAGGATGAGATGCTTAACATTAACTATGAATCACCTGACGGTCATAAGCGTCACAACAGATTGTGGAACGGCGGTACCGCAAGGGGCGAGCTTTTATTATACAAGAAAGGATTATTTGGTAAGTTAAAGCTTGTAGACGACGTACTGGCTGAGGATATCGGCTGCGAATACGGCGAATACAACGATTAGGGTATATTATGGAAACGAATAACAAATTGGGAAGAAATGAATGGCAGCCGTCGAAGAAGCTTATCGGCGGACTTATAGCCATGGCAGTTGTCTTGTTCATGGTTATATCTTATATATTTGTAATGTATACGGATAATGCCTTTATCTCAAAGTGGCGTACCATATACATCGAGACCGCAATGTCCACGAAGACTCATCAGTGGCTTGCGGAGTGGTTCATTCCTCACGGTGTAATCGATGAGGTTATGGCGAATAAGCGCGCAGAGATGGAGCGCCAGAAGAATAACAATTCTGACTGGGGCGAGAACGGAGAGTTCGAGGGAGAAGAAGTAGAAGGCGAAAAGGACTTCTACAATGTCTATTATGAGCTCGATACAGACGAATTCAGAGACTTTCTTAAAAATCACCCGGAATTCCTTGCGGATGGATATGACAACATTGTAATCGAGGATTTTGAATGCGAGTACGGCCTTGTGACCGCGCAGGGCGATCCGATTGTAGTTGTTAATTCCAAGGAAAAATGTATTATTATCAAGTTACTCGGAAGCGGTTATGAAGGTAAGATGGCTATAGTTAAGGATTCTTCCAAAGTAACTCTTGCGAAGTCCGAGATGCTTGGCTCTTACGGTCAGGAAGTTGAGACATTTGCTAAAAAGTATGATGCTTTGATTGCAATTAACGGTTCTATGTTCTCCGATGCGGGCGGACACGGAAGCGGCGGAATTGTTCGAGGATGTCTCGTTATAGACGGTGTTGACTACGGTGAGCCTAAGGGCGATGACTGGAAGTTCTTCGGAATGAAGAAGGGTGACGATCATCTTAACATCGTAACTTATAAGCCGTCAATCGTAGAAGAGTACAGATGGGCAATTCAGTGCTATCCGGCACTTGTAATTAACGGAACGTCAATCGTTGACGGAACTTTCGGTATGGGTATTCATCCTCGTGCCGCAATCGGTCAGAACTTAAGAGGAGATTTCTTCTTACTTGTAATCGACGGCCGTCAGGTTGGCTATAGTTTAGGATGTACGGTTTCCGACTGTGCATATCATATGGCTAAGTATGATGCTTACCAAGCCGTTAATATCGACGGCGGAAGCTCTGCGGTTATGTTCTATCTTGGTCAGCAGATAACCAAGTCTTCATCCGCAACGGGCCGCGGAAGATATATACCTGATTCAATCATGGTTTTAAGACAGGGAAGCAGTAATTAAGATATTATAAAAGCACTTCACGTTATAGTTGTGAAGTGCTTTTTTATGCTTATTCTTCTTCGGAATTAATCTTACCTGCAAAGGTTCTTGCATCTACGCCGTTAACCGTTAAGTGGGAATCCACCGTAATAACGAGGCATTGCTGACCGTTAATCTCCATTGTTCTAAGTAAATCGGTACGTTCCGGATTAACTTTAATGCTTATATCCGGTGTCTCTACCTTAAATGAACGCTTGTTGATAAGGGATGCTGCAGGAATCGTCTCACCGTTTCCTATTGCGTTATCGAACTTATCATCGAATGAGCTCATCTTATCGCCGTCTGCACCGGCATCGTAGAAGATCTGCTTTAACTCGTCCTTGGTAATCATAACAGGGTCCGGGTTTTCTTCATTCATCTTAATAAGGTCCGTTATGTTGTCGTGAATGTTCTTAACAACTTCGAATTCACAGGCTTCATCAAGTGTATCTTCGATAAGTGTGTTAAAGTCTGCCTTGTGCTCTAAAGTGGTCTTGGCAGGCTCGACGTTAAGAACTTTTTCTATAAACTCAGGATGCATTTCCTTGGCAGCTTTCGTATAGTATAAAACGGAGTGGAGGTCTGTATTTCTGTCATTAAATGCAGGGAACATGAAAGCGGTCTTAGGCGGCTCGACAACCCAGTCGCGGATTCTGTCTTTCATAAGGTTCTCTTCGGCATTATAGCTTAAGCAGCCCTTGGTTAAGGTTACAGGGCAGATAAGTACGTTAATGTAGGAGAATACATACTCGGATGCGTCCTCCATCTCAAGCGAATCCTTGGTGCGCCCCGGGATATCATAGCTTGAATGGATAAGGATAATATAGTAATTCTGGCCGTAGTCGTAAGAGGAGATGATTTTATCGAAGAACTCGTCGATTAAAGTGTCATCCTTAAGCTCGGACTTATTAAGGCGATACAATAAATCCCATTCACCGCCCGGATTTTCGGCATCGATGTTAAATTCCATCGTAAAAAGGTTAGTGCCGAGTGTTCCCGATAAAGACTTACGGAAAAGGTCAAAATACTTATATTCTTCATCCTTGGTTATACTGAAAAAAGAATCCTTGGAAGAAAACTTGATGTCCTTATTGGCGTCGACATAGCAGGTTGCAATTCTGCTTATGGTACATCTGTCTTCCGTGAATTGCTTCTTGATTTCGGATATTTCTTTCTTGTTCATAATAATACCTCTTATTATAAAAATCGCTCTTATGATAATATCAGAGATTTAAAGTTTAAGTCAATTGTATATTTCGATAATTAAAAGAATCCAAATTGTTAAATTCTCGTATTGAAATATTGCCTTTACTTGATATTTGCCTTAAAATATATGTTGAGGTGTAATGGATATGAATGACGATTTAACTAAGTCTGATATTGAGAATATAGAGAAAGAAATAGAGCATAGAAAGCTGGTTTTGAGGAAGCAGCTTATTGAGGCTGTCCAGGAAGCAAGAGCTCAGGGAGATCTCTCTGAGAACTTCGAATACTATGCGGCAAAAAGGGAAAAAAATGCTAACGAGAGCAGAATCCGATACCTTGAGAGGATAATAAGAACCGCTAATATCATTGAGGATGAGGCTGCCGATAATGAGATAGGTCTTAATACCAATGTGACGGTCTATATACCTGAAGACAAGGCAGAAGAACACTACAGGATAGTTACAACCATAAGAGGCAATTCAATGAAGGGACTTATAAGTATAGATTCACCGCTTGGTAAAGCGCTTTTAAAGCATAAAGTCGGTGATACTGTAACAGTTAAGGTTAACGATAGCTATAGTTATGATGTTGAAATCCGTGCAATCGATAAAAATCCGGATGATTCGGATGATGTAATCAGAAAGTATTGAGGTCTTTTTACGTGCGAAGAGATAGAATTACGGAGCCTACGCTTTTAACCAGAGAAAATGCCATTAATGAGCTTTTTGCAAAGCTTTTCTTCTATAGTCTGCCCGTATGTCCTGTTATGTTTATTTTGACAAGGGTCGGAGTATTTGAGATAGAGACGTTTTTCTGCGTTCTTCTTACAATTATTCTTATTATTGCAGGCTTGGGAATGCATTTCCTTAATGCTTCCGAGACCTGTTCAAAGTATGCCAAATATTTCGGCATTATTTCACTTGAGATAATAATTGGATTTGCAGCAACGCGTGCAACCGTAGGTATATATATTTCTTATTCTTTCGCGGTATTTTTAAGCTGTCTCTATGTAAGCCGCACGCTTACGGTGACCGTTAATATCATTAGTTATATTATTCTTCTTATATCGCTTTATTTTAGAAGCCTGGATCAGATTAAACACGGTTTTATTGTTAATACCGCATGGGAGTACTTTATTTCCTATGCGCTTGGCTATACGCTTGAGTGCATTCTGTTGTTCCTTATCTCACTTACCGTTATTAAGTATGAGAAGATGCTTCTGTCGGAGAAGGAAGAAGAGGTTAATAAGCGTATCAGCGCAGAGCTTAAAAATAAGCAGAAGAGTGAGTTCCTTGCAGAGATGTCGCATGAGATAAGAACGCCTATTAATGCGGTTATGGGTATGAACGAGATGATTCTTCGTGAAACTTCCGATAAGGGAATTATTACATATGCCAATACAATTAAGTCTGCGGGCAAGTCTCTTCTTACGATAGTTAACGATATTCTTGATTTTACCAAGATTCAGTCGGGTAAATTAGAACTTGCAGATAAGGAATATGATACTTTTGAATCGATGCTTGATACAATCAATCTCTATGGTTCGCAGGCAAGTGCGAAGAATCTTGATTTTGAGATTCAGATTGCGGAAGATATTCCGGAAGTGTTATCGGGCGATGAATACAGACTTAAGCAGGTTGTGGGCAATCTGTTAAGCAACGCGATTAAGTATACGGAGAAAGGCTTCGTTAACTTAAGAGTTGATTTCAAATACGATGAAGAAGACGATACAAAGGGCGATTTCCTTATATCCGTTATGGACTCGGGTGTCGGTATAAGAGCTGAGGATATTCCGAAGTTATTTAAAGATTATGCCAGAGTGGATGTAGAGAAGAACCGCAAGATTGAAGGTACGGGTCTCGGACTTAAGATATCCAAGCAGCTTGTTGATCTTATGCATGGTGAACTTAATGTATCTTCCGTATACGGAGAAGGCTCGGTATTCTCGATTAAGATACCGCAGCGTGTTATCGATAAGACACCGATAGGATGTTTTGAGGAGCGCTTTTCCGAAGATGAGCCTGTTGAGGAGAAAAGCTCTAATAGAGCGAATGTCACTGCACCTGATGCTGAAATTCTAATCGTTGATGATAACGATATGAATCTTCAGGTTGCTGCTTCTTTGTTAAAGAGAAGTGAAGTGAAGATAGATACCGCAATATCGGGATTTGAATGTATTGATTGTATAGTTAAAAAGCACTACGATATCATCTTCTTAGACCATATGATGCCGGATATGGACGGCATCGAGACATTAAAGAAGCTTAGAAGTGCTTATTCTGAGTATGTTAAGGACACTGCAATCGTCGTTCTTACGGCAAATGCCATTAAGGGCGCAAAAGAGAAGTATCTTGAAGAAGGTTTTGACGATTATGTATCGAAACCTATTGCAACAGAGGAACTTGAAAGAATATTAACCGAATATCTGCCTGCCAATAAGGTATTCGTACATGAGTGTGCAGGAATTGAACCGCCGGAGATGCTTAAACCTGAGAACGTTGATAAGGAGATTGCGATGCAAGAGTTATCAGAGTATGGACTTGATATGGAGAAAGCATTAGATCTTATGGATGGAGAAGTCGAAGTCTTGATTGAAATGGCTGATATTTTCATTAAAGACAGAGCTCCTAAGGGCGATAAGATGATGAATGCTTTAAATAACGGAGATATGGAGAATTATGCCATCCTTGTTCATGCCTTAAAGTCTAATGCAAGAACGGTCGGAGCTTTTGAACTCGGTGAATTGGCTTATGTGGAAGAGCTTAAGAGTAAAGAAGGCGATATAGAGTTTATCAATTCTGATTGGAAAGCACTTTTTGCAGAATGGGATAAGGCTGTTGAAGGCCTTGCAAAGTTTGAATTTATCTGCGGAAGGGCTACGGCTGAAGAAGAGAAAGAAGTTGACACTGCTGATTTGCCTATTATGGATTCCGACGAATGCTCGGATAAGATGCTTATGGCGATGGCCTGCATAGAAGAGTATCAGCAGGAGCAGGCAATGGAGATTCTTCGCGATATATTGGCACATTCTGTTTCGGATGATATCCGCGAATGTGTAGAAAGCGTAATATCAGAACTTGATTCGTTTATGTATGATGAGGCTAAGGAAATGCTTAAAAGTTTCCTTACAGAGATATAAATTGTAACTAAAGTTAGGAGACAGGATTAATTATGGGGAATTGTAAGAGAAAAATTTTACTTATTGCAACGGGAGGAACGATTGCATCAACCAAGACGGAACACGGATTAAGACCGGGTATATCTTCGGACGAGATCTTGAAGTATATTCCGGAAGTTCGTGAATTTGCCGAGGTTACAGCGTGTCAGATATGTGCGGTTGACTCAACCAATATGAAGCCGGAGATTTGGTGCGATATAGTTCGTACGATTAAAGAGCAATACGATAGATTCGACGGATTCGTAATTGCGCACGGTACTGATACTATGGCTTATACGGCTGCTGCATTATCATACCTTATTCAGAATTCGTCTAAGCCTATAGTTTTAACCGGTTCGCAGAAGCCTATTGAATATAAGGAGACTGACGGCGCGAGAAACTTGCTTGATGCATTTATATATGCTGCTGACGATAAGAGTCAGGATGTATCCATTGTATTTGACGGTAAAGTTATTGCAGGTACAAGAGCGAAAAAGGTACGTTCCAAGAGCTTTAATGCTTTTGACAGTATAGATTATCCGTTTATCGCAATTATTCAGGGCGGACAGATAATGAGATATCTTCCGACGATTGAATTTGAGCGTCAGGTTACGTTCTATGAGAATGTAGACGATAAAGTGTACCTTATGAAGCTTATTCCGGGCATGAAGGTTCACGATATGGAATCTATATTCAAGTATTACGATGCCATTATCGTTGAAAGCTTCGGTGTAGGCGGCATTCCGGATACTATATCCGATGATTTTTACAGACTTGTTGAGAAGTATCCGTCAACACTTATTATAATGTCTACGCAGGTTTCACATGAAGGTTCCGACATGACCGTATATGAGGTAGGACAGAAGATTAAGAATGACTGTCACTTCCTTGAGAGCTATGATATGACTCTTGAAGCGGTTATTGCGAAGACCATGTGGATACTCGCCAATACGGACGACAAGAATGCCCGGGAAGAGCTTTTCTACAAGCATATTAACTATGATTTGATATTCGGTAAGAACAGAAATGTAAGATAGGAGTCTTATATGGTACGCGAGAACAGGGCGGATTTCTTCCGTGTAATTGCCAAGAAAAATGCTGCTAATGCGGCAAAATTATATACCGTATTAAGTGTGATGGAGCTTGTTATGCTTTTTGCTCAGCATTTCGTGCCAAGCATATTCGGTACGGGCAAGCCGATATTTAGGATGATGTACATAATCATTTTAGGCTTTTCGCTTACTGCCAATATTGGCCTGCGTATTCTTATGAAGAAGGCTGACAAGAATTATAAGATTATCAACAATCTTGTAATTGCGCTTGGTATTCTTACAATCGGCTGGACTGAATTAATGGCGTACCTTGATTTTAAATACTTGGGCACGTTTGATTTTACGCTTTTCATCGCGATTTCGGTGGCATTCCTTATGTTCATGGTTGTACCTTATTATGCGCTTTATCTGGTTGCATTTTTCAACGGTTTTACTATGGTTGCAATTACTTATTATATAGCGGTTGTATACGGAGAATCGCTTGCACCGACGATTAACCTTATTATGTATATTTTGATTGCAACTTCGGGTACAATTGCGAAGTACAGAATTGCGATGTCGGATTATGATAAGCAGAGCGTAATTATGAAGCGTAACAGTGAGCTTTTCGAGGTTAACGAGCGAATTCTTAACATGAAGGATTCTGCGGAAGCCGCTAACGTTGCAAAAAGTCAGTTCCTTGCCAATATGTCACACGAGATTCGTACGCCTATCAATGCAATCTTAGGTATGGACGAGATGATCTTGCGTGAGAGTGAGAATGCTGAGATCAGTAAATACGCAGCCAATATTGAAAGCTCCGGTAAGAACTTATTACAGCTTATCAATGATATTCTTGATATTTCCAAGATTGAGTCCGGTAAGCTTGAGATAGTTCCTGTTAACTACGACCTTGCGGAACTTATAAGTATCATAGTTAACGAGATGAAGGCAAGGGCAAACGATAAGGCAATCGAGGTCAACTTCGAGGTTGCACCGACTATGCCTTATAAGTACTTCGGTGATTCTGTAAGAATCAAGCAGATTATCACCAATATTATGACAAACGGAATTAAGTACACCGAAAAAGGTAGCGTTACATTATATGTTAACGGTATTGAAATCGGCGGTAATTATATGATAATGATTTCCGTAGTTGATACCGGTATCGGTATTAAGCCTGAAGATATGGACAATCTTTTCGAGAAGTTTACGAGACTCGATCTTGAGAAGAACAGAACCATTGAGGGTACGGGACTTGGACTTGCGATAACCAAGCAGCTTGTAGATATTATGGGCGGCTCGATTGATGTACAGTCAGTATACGGACAGGGTACCAACTTTGCGGTTTCTATTCCGCAGACTGTTGTAGATTACGAGCAGATAGGCGATTTCAGAGAGCGCTATGCCAAGTCTGTTCTCGGACGTGAGAAGTATGAAGAAAGCTTCGTTGCTCCTGATGCGCATCTTCTTGTTGTCGATGATAATGATATGAATATTCAGGTTATCAAAAGCTTGCTTAAGAAGACTAAGGTTCAGATTGATTCTGCATCAAGCGGCAGGAAGGCATTGGAACATACCGCAAAGAATAAGTACGATCTTATCCTTATGGACCATCTTATGCCTATTATGGACGGTATTGAGACCTTCCATCATATTAAGAATGATGATGAGTCAATCAATAAAGAGACGCCGGTTATTATTCTTACGGCAAATGCCGTATCGGGTGCAAAGGAAGAGTATTTAAACGAAGGTTTCTCGGGATATCTTTCCAAGCCTATTGACGGTAAGACTCTTGAGACTACGATTATTAAGTTCCTTCCTGAAGATAGATATACATACATCAAGGAAGAGATTAAGGCTGAAAAAGAAGCCGATAATGAGCTTAAGGATGTGCTTGGTAAGAAGCTTCTCGATAATGATATCGATCTTGATGTGGGCTTAAGATATCTTGATTATAATCTTGATAATTACTACGAGATGGCTGATATCTATGTTAAGACAGCTGATAAGATTGCACCTTCGTTGGATGATTATATTGCCAATAACGATTGCGATAACTTTAGAATTAAGATTCATGCAATTAAGAGTAGTTCCAAGAATTTAGGTGCTGTTAAGTTATCTGAAGATGCACAGCGCTTGGAGACAGCCGCCAAGAATATGGATATCGAGATGATTAAGGGCAGCTGGCCGGGCTTCAAGAAATCCTGGTTTGAGACGGCTGAAGTCTTAAGAGAGGTATGTCCGGAGAAGAAGACCAATGAAATCGATGAGAACAGCAAGATAGAAGATAACGAGGCAGTTAAGGATCTTGTATTCAGAATGAGTAAGGCGCTTTCTGAGTATGATCTTGATACGGCGGAAGAGATGGCGGATAAGCTTAAAGGATACAAGATGTCTCATGAAAAGGTTAAGCTTATTGATGATGCGGTTCTTGCTATGGGCGAATTCAATTATGATGAAGCTGTAGAGTATTTGAATGCATTTCTTGAGAAGTAATATGATGAATTATAGTAAAAAGTAACGCAGGACTTAAGGTCCTGCGTTATTTTTTATGTATAAGATTATGCGTTAAGTAAAAGCTCCGTTAATTTATCGTTGTCTTCGCGATTCATAAAGCAGAAGCGGATGAAGCGGTCGCTTAAGAACGGGAAGGAATCACAGTTACGTATCATAAAGTTATTGCGTATACAAAGTTCGAATAAGCTTGCTGCGTCGAGCTTTTCATCTAAGATTTTTAAAAGGATGAAGTTTGCATCTGCCGGATATGGCTTATACTTACCGGAAGCGTTGAATACGTCGTAAAGCCTGGTCTGTTCCTCGTGCATGAATTCTTTGGTTTTCCTGATATATTCGCTGTCGTTATACATAACGGTACCGGCAAGTGCGGCTATTGAGTTAACAGACCATGGATTTTGCTCGGTTCTTATCTTGTGAAGTAACTCTTTGTTCTGCGTGATTGCATAGCCGAGACGAAGTCCGGGGGATGCGAAAAACTTCGATACGCCGCGAAGAACGATGAAGTTATCGAATCGTTCAGTAAGCGGAGCAGCAGAAGCGCAAGCTTCGTTTCTTGAAAACTCCATATAGGTCTCGTCTATCATAATGAAGGTACCAAGGTCCTTGCAAAGCTGCATGATAAGAGACAATATATCCTGTGAGATTATGCCTGAGGTTGGGTTATTAGGGTTACAGATTACGAGCATGTCATAGTGAGTCTTCTGCAATTCTGTGAAAAGCGCTTCAATATTAAGTCTGAAATCTTCGGATTCCTTTAATTCAAAGTAAGTGATACTTCCGCCGGAAAGGCCGATTTCGTGGCCGTATTCCGAATACGTAGGTCCTATGATAAGAGCTTTTTCAGGATGAATAAACTGCGCCATAAGGCTTATAAGCTCGGTTGAGCCGTTGCCTACTGTTATATATTCCGGATTACAAGCGCAGTACTTGCCGATTGACGCGCGTAAATCCGTATAATTTCTGTCCGGATAGGTTTCGATTACATTGATATGCTTCGTTAATTCCTCTTTTAAAAGAGGGGATATACCCATAGGATTAACGTTAGCGGCAAAGTTGATTATATTCTCTTTTTTAACACCGAATTCTTTCTCGATTAACTCAAGATCACTTCCGTGAAATGCTTTCTTTTTCTCCATTATAAGTCACCTTACATTCCCTAAATTGTTGCACGAATGCTTGAATTTGTATATAATTATTATTGGATTAATAGGTGAAGTATGCCCATTTGTTCCACTAATCATTATAGCAATAAATGCTTAAAAATCAACAGGTACGGATATGAGAAGAAGAATGCAGGATTTGTCTGCAGGCGTATTTGAATATGAGGGTCCGAAGATTAAGCTTTCGGATGACAGGCTGATGCTTACGGCAACCGAAGGAGAAGATCTTAAGGGAGCTTTTACCATAGAGAGCACCAATGGCATTAATATGCGCGGTATTGTATATTCCAATAATCCGCGTATGGAGTTAAAAGAGCCGCAGTTTTCGGGCACATGCGCTACAATCGAATACAGGTTTCATACCGATGGTCTTATAAGAGGCGATATTCAGAAGGGTGATTTCTACATTGTTCTTAACAAGAATGAATATAGCCTTCCTTTTGTTGTTGAGACAAGAAGAGCTTTCTTTAAGATAGGTGATGCGACGATCGACTCTCTTGAAAGTTTTCTTGATGCTGCAAAAAAGGACCAGTCGAGCGCTTTTTCTTTCTTCTCGTCACCTATGTTTAATTCCGTACTTGATAAGGAGAATCAGAAGGCAAGCTTAGCAGCACGCTTACTTTCTTATGAGAAGACAACTCTTCATAATATGGAAGAGCTCTTTACACTTCTTGGGTATAAGGAAGAGATGGTATTAACCACTGATTTCGAGGACCTTTACTATGAGAATCCGACGGAAAGCATAAGAGAGATTATTGAATTAAAAAAGTCTGCGTATGGATTTGCCGAAGTGGATGTAAGAACGGATGTGGGTTTTATAGTACTTCCGAGAGGACACTTCTACAATGAGGACTTTATAGGTTCAACTTTAAAGATTCCATTTTTCCTTGATATAGAGAAACTTCATGCCGGTATGAACTACGGCAGAATTAAGATTAATTCCGGAAGATTTGAATTTGTATTTAATATTATAGTCCATGCCAATAAGAATCGTGAGAAAGAGAAGAGCGAGCTTCTCGATAAGCAGGAAACAGTCTTTAATCTTATGAGTACTTATATAGATTACCGCGTAGGGCGCATTATGACGGCATCGTTCTCTACAAAGATGCTTATGATCTTGGATCATGCCATATCTATCTCGGAAGATACGCTGTTACTCTGGCTTTTTAAGGCACAGGTCTTCTCAGTCAGCAACAGACCTAAGGAAGCGCAGTGGGTTCTTGATCAATACAAGAATGATTTCTTAAGCGCTCCTTCGGATATTTACGGTTATTATTTATATGTAACGACATTCTTGAATCGTGAACCTGCCTATATTAAGAAGGTTGCGGATAAGATTAAAACTTTATATAAGGAATCCGAGCGTGACGAGCTTTTATTCTATTGTCTTTTATTTCTTGATGAAAGCTTTAAAGATTCGCCGCTTAGAAAGTACAGAGCCATTAAAGACCGTGTAATGAACCATCAGTCGAGCCCTATGCTCCTTGCGGAGGCTTATCACATCTTGAAGGATAACGTATCGGTGCTTGAAGAGGTAGGAGCTTTCGAGGTTAGATTGTTCTGCTTTATCAGAAAGTACGGACTTATGCAAAAAGAGATGATTCTTATGCTTTCGGATATGATATCTATGGACAATCTCTATAATAAGTCACTTATTCCGGTACTTATTGAAGGCTTTGACAGATTCGACAGTGACAGAATCCTGATTGCGCTTTGCAAGATGCTTATAAGAAAAGAGCATTACGACAGAAAAGCGAATAAATACTACCTTATGGCGATAGAGCGTGAGCTTAATATTCCCGGACTTTTCGAGGCATATATTATGTCTGCACCGAATAATGTAAGGGAAGCTTATCCCAAGATGGTGTCTTATTATTTCCAGTTTAAGACCAATCTTCCTTATAAGCATAAGGCGATTGTGTATGCGGGAATGATTAATAACCGCGATAAGCAGGAGCAGATATATCTTAAGTGTTGGCCTGAGATAGAAGAGTTTGCGGTTGAGCAGATATATGCGGGTCACCTTGATGAGAATCTTGCGGTAATCTACGAGCACTACCTTAAGGAGGTTTCGATTACCCATGAGCTTTCAAGAGCATTATCGCCGCTTTTATATATTCACAAGCTTATTATATTCGATAAGCCCTATTTAAAACGCGTAGTCTGTATTCACAGACAGACCAACAAAGAGATGTCATATCCGATAATTGACGGTGTGGCATATCTTCCGATATATTCGAAAGAGCACTTAATTGCATTTGAAGATGCTTTCGGCAACAGGTACATATACGGTATTGACTACGATCTCCAGATTCTTATAAGATCTGATGCTTTGACTAAGAAGTGCTTAAAGGTTGCGCCTGAACAGATGCCGTATCTTATTCATTACATCGATTCTATCTGGAAGTCGGACAGCGAGCAGATGGACTTTACGGATAATGATTTGAGTTATCTTAATATATTGTTGTCATCTAATGTTATTACGGATGATTACAAGCACATGCTTCGTCCGCAGATAATAGACTTTTATTACAGAACCGAGAGAATAGAGCTTCTTGACGAGTATCTTAAGTCGCTTGATTTCGAGGGCCTTGATGAGCAGCTAAGAATCCTTGCTACGGAGCTTTTGGTAACAAGAGGCTTCTACGACAAGGCATTTAATGTAATCGTGCATTACGGATGCAATCAGATTGCCCCATCGTTAATGCTGATTCTGTGCTCTAACGAGATAATTGCGCGTAATTATGAGGCGGATGATTATCTGATAGGGCTTTGTACCAATGCATTCTTACGCGGTAAGTACAATGAAGTGGTGCTTACTTACCTTTGTAAGTACATGTACGGCGCGACGGATAAGCTTTATGACTTATGGATTGCAGCCAATGAATACGAGATTAATACTTTTGAGCTTTCTGAGCGTCTCCTTGTTCAGATGATTTATTCGGAAGTATATATTCCAAAGAACGAAGAAATATTAAGGAATTACATAGAGCAGGGTGGTAAGAAGCTTGTACTTGATGCATATCTATCTTATCATGCGTATAAGTATCTTGTTAAGGAATCTATGTATAATCAGCTAACGATGATGCAGCTTCTTGAGATGTACGAGCATAAGATGAAGCTTAATACATGCGAGAAATTGGCGCTTCTTAAGTATCTTACGGAGACCGAGTCGGATAAAATCGATATTATTAAGGAACTTTACGATTTCTTTACGTTAAAGGGCTACGATTTCGCTTTCTTTAATGAGATTCCGAAGGCTGCAACGGTAGATTTTCCACGTGACGGAAGGAAGATATTGGAGTACAGAACGAATCCGGGACGACAGGTATATCTTCGTTACAGGGTTCTTCGAGGTCATGACAACGAAGATACCGCATTTGTCAAAGAGCAGATGACGGAGATGTACGAGGGCATATTTGTTAAGGATTTCGTGCTTTTCTACGGAGATTCGGTACAGTATTACATAAGTGAAAGCAATGATTACCAGGTGGAGATTAAATCAAGCGGTGAAATCTCCAATATGGATATAAGACCTTTGAAGGAAAGTACAAGGTTTGAAATATTAAATGACCTTATAATTTCTGAACAGTTAGGCGAATTGTCGCTGTATGAGAGCAAGAAGAAGCGTTACGATATGCTGCTTGCCGAAGCGGATAAGCGCTTGAAGAGAAAGTAACCCCGGAAGGAACTGGAAATGGAAGAGATTACCTATTTCGGATTGGATTTATCTGAGTATTACAGCCAAATAAGTTATTTCAGAGACTCTATGGAAGAACCTGTCTCGATAAGTACGCATCCGGGAACGGAAGAGTATCTTATTCCTACCGTTGTCGGGAAAAAGACCGGTATCTCTCAGTGGTTTATCGGTGAAGATGCTTTGAAATTAAGTAATCCGATTAAGGGTATCTTAAGCAAGGCCTTCAGAAAAGAGAAAATCATTGTAGAGAATGAAGAATACGAGGCGACAGAGCTTTTATCCTTGTATATAAGAAAAGTGCTTACAATGGCCTCATCCGTATCTCTTGATAAGGAGAAGGATTACTTTATTATCTGTATAGACCATGCGACGCAGATGCAGACGAATACACTTCTTTCGATAATGGAGTCATTGTCTATAGCTAAAGATCGCGTAAAAATCTGCTCTAAGCAGGAGTGCTTCTGCTATTATGCGATGAATCAGGAGCCTTCACTTACTTTGCATGAGTCAATCCTTATGGATTACTGGAATAATTCATTGAGGTTATATGTTCTTAAGAAGGATACGAGGATAACGCCTATCGTTGTTAAGGTATCAGAATTACAGTTTCCTTCTTTAAGCCATATGTCGGATGAGCTTAATATGACCGAAGAGGAGCTGAAAGAGCATAAGGACGGCGTATTCTTAAAAGCGCTTGATGATATCTTGGGTGACAGAATTACATCTTCTGTATTTCTTGTCGGAGACGGATTCGACGGGGACTGGATGAACAGGTCGAAGAGCAGATTATGTGCCGGAAGAAGAGTATTCTTCGGTATGAACCTTTTTACAAAGGGCGCTTGTTACTACGGTCAGATTATAAGGCGTAAGTTCAAGAATCAGCCTGAATACCTATATATGGGTGGTAGCAATATGCTCTATAACATATGCCTTAAGGTATTTAACAAGGGCGATTTCAAGCTTAAGCCGCTTATTTCGGCGGGATATAATTATCAGGATGCGTACGGAGCTATGGATGTAATCGTTGTTCCTGATGAAGAGCCTGATATTACGATATACTGTAAGCCTATTAAGGGCGGGGATATTAAGGAATATACTTTCCCATTAAAGGGACTTGCAATAAGCGAGAATCTTACGACGAGACTTCGTGTCTTCGGTAAGGCGCAAAGCCCTGAGAGAATTCTTATAAGTATTAAGACCTTACCTTTTGGAGAGATAGAAAAGGATTTAGGACTTTCCTGGGAATATGAGATTATGCTCGGTAAGAGCGAAAATGAGGGAATATAGTTTTAGACATAAAATATAATGTAGAATTAAGAAAGGAGTAAAGATGTCCAGATTCATATATTGTCCGATATCGATGTCGGACCATCCGTATCATGTGAGAAGCCTTGATTATAACTTTTACTCCTTGGAAGAGCTTTTCTACTATTACAGGAAGAACAGGATTCTTATAGATAACAGTATAATGGAACCTGACTTCGTATATTGGATAAGACAGCAGGGCGAGGGAATGCTTGCCGAGAAGCTTACGCAGATTATTAAGGGTAAGGGCACTTTGATAATGTATATTGAGGCGCTTTTGCCGTATGTTAATACATTTACCGATGAGGAAAAGCAGGAATTCACCGAGAGTATCAGAAGGCTTGAGGACAAGAAGGAATACGAGAGACGGAAGATGCTGGCGGATCAGATGCTCGACAGAGGCCGTTACCACTCGGCGATTCTTGAGTACAGAAGAATTCTCGATTCACATCCGTACGAGCCCGGAGAGGAGAATTTCCTCGTTGCTGTATGGCATAACTTAGGTATTGCTTATGCTTACCTGTTTCATTTTGATGAGGCTTCGTCGTGCTTTAAGATGGCATACAGTTATTCGGGTAACGAGGATACTTTGGAAGCGGTTGATTTTGTCGAATATGCCAAGGATTTGCTTGCATCGGAAGTTAAGCCTTACGAGAACGATAACTTCGTACATATGCTTGAACTGTCGGAGACGAGAGGCTTAAGACAGAAAGAAATACAGGAAAGAACTACTAATTACCTAAGGAGTACAATGTAATGTGCCTCAGATTCTTTAAGAAAAGAAAAGAAAAAAAGAAACTTAAGGAAGTAACGGACAGATACGAAGCCGATATTCTTTCATCGGAACGATTGAAGGATATTGATTTCGTTAAAAGGTATGTTGTCGAACAGTGCGAGCAGATGACGAAGTCTGCGACGGAACTTTCAGACCTTAAGAAGGAATATGCGACGCTCACATCATATCTTACCGATATCCAGCTTATTGAGACGATGGACGAGGAAGACCATAATAAGCTTCTTGATATTGCCAATAATATCGTTAATCTTAATAAAGCCAAGAAGGATATGATGGAGACCCTGGGTAAGATTCCGGATTCAAGATATAATGCTTTGGATAGCTACGAGGATGATATACCTAAGGCAATCGAAAGATTAAGAGAAAACGAGCATACGCAGGCTGTCATGAAGAAGGATATGGAATATCTTGACGGTGAGAAGATTGAATGGGCGTATGAGAAGTCTGCTATCAATGATGAGCAGAATACTTTAAAAAAGTTTTCATTTTTGCTTATCTTGCTTATAGGAAGCGCAGCAATCGTATATTTCTGCCTTATGAATCTGTACGGCGGCGAGAAAGTTCATCTGGCACTTATTATAGCGCTTATATCGGGTGTTGCGGAATGTGGTATATTATGGCGTATGCAGAACAATAAGCGGGACATTTTGCAGTGTAACGTTAATTACAATAAAGCAGTCGAGATACAGAATTCGGTTAAGCTTAAGTATGTCAATATAACCAATGCGGTTGATTATGCGCATGATAAGTATAATACCAAGTCTGCGGACGATCTGGCGGCTGACTGGCAGAAGTATCTTGAGGCAAAAAAAGACAGAGAACGCCTTATTGAAGCCAATGAAGACCTTGAGTATTACAGAAATGCAATGGTAGAGCTTTTACGAAGTTATAACCTGTATGACGCAATTACATGGCCTTATCAGGTAGACGCATTGCTCGACCCTAAGGAAATGGTTGAAGTTAAGCATGCGCATCTTGAGAAGAGGCAGAATGTGCGACTTCGTATGGGTGAACTTATCGATACGGTAAGAGATACCAAGAATGTTGTTGAGAAGCTTACTACGGAGCAAAATGTGCTCAATGCGGAAGTAAGAGGTATCATAGAGACTGTTAACAGAATCACGGGTGATATTGCCTAGAATCGTCATATAAGGAGTGATAACCATATGTTAAAGGGTAAGACAGTTGTTTTGGGAATTACGGGTTCGATTGCTGCGTATAAGATTGCGAATCTTGCGAGTGCGCTCGTTAAATTGCATGCGGATGTGCATGTTATAATGACACAGAATGCGACAAATTTTATTAATCCGATAACGTTTGAGACATTAACGAGAAATAAGTGCGTGGTTGATACGTTTGACAGGAACTTTAATTACGAAGTCGAACATGTATCACTCGGTCAGAAGGCTGATATTATGATGATAGCACCGGCGTCTGCCAATATTATCGGTAAGCTTGCCAATGGTATTGCGGATGACATGCTTTCAACGGTAGCTTTGGCTATGAGAGCTCCGATATATATATCGCCTGCAATGAATACGGCAATGTATGAGAACAGAATCGTTCAGGATAATTTAGAAAAGTGCAAGTCTTACGGTATGCATATAATCGATCCTGCGGAAGGATTCTTAGCCTGCAGAGATGTGGGCGCGGGAAAAATGCCTGAACCGTCAGAACTTTTATCCTATATAATGCATGAAATTGCTTGCAAGAAAGATCTTACGGGTAAGAAGGTGCTTGTAACAGCAGGACCTACCCAGGAAGCAATCGATCCGGTTCGTTATATAACCAATCATTCTTCGGGCAAGATGGGCTATGCCATTGCCGAAAATGCGATGTTACGCGGTGCTGAAGTATATCTTGTTTCGGGACCGACTGCATTACCGGATGTTCCTTTTGTTAATATGTTAAGAGTTAATTCTGCCGCAGAGATGGCAGAGAAGACTTTTGAAATTAAAGATAAAATCGATTACTTCTTCTTATCGGCTGCCGTTGCTGATTATAGACCGGCAAATCCTGCAACGGAGAAGATTAAGAAAGCCGATAACGATATGGAGATTAAGCTTGAAAGAACTACGGATATATTGAAGACTCTTGGTGAAGACAAGAAGGATTCTCAATTCTTATGCGGTTTCTGTATGGAGACAGAAGACCTTGTAAACCGTGCAAAAGAAAAACTTGTAAAGAAAAATGCAGATTTAATTGTTGCCAATTCTCTTAGACAGGAGGGCGCGGGATTCAAGAGCGATACTAATATAGTAACTTTAATCGCTAAGGATTACAGCGAAGAATTGCCGATTCTTTCTAAGAAAGAAATTGCAGCAAGGATAATCGATTATGCGGTAAGTAAAATGCGTTAAGATAATCATTGAAAGTTTAGAGCTTTTATTATATTATTGATATTGAATTTTCTATAGAAAGCAGGAGATTATTATGAAGGTAAGAACAAGATATGCGCCGAGTCCGACAGGAAGAATGCACGTCGGTAACTTAAGATCGGCTTTGTATGAGTTTTTGATTGCGAAGCATGCGGGCGGAGACTTTATGCTTCGTATTGAGGATACCGATCAGGAGAGATTCGTCGAAGGTGCGACGGAGATTATCTATAGAACCCTTGAAAAGACAGGCTTAAAGCATGACGAAGGTCCTGATAAGGACGGCGGATACGGCCCTTACGTTCAGTCCGAGCGTATGAAGACCGGTATCTATATGAAGTATGCCAAGGAATTAATCGAAAAGGGCGAGGCTTATTATTGCTTCTGCGATAAGGAGAGACTTGAGACATTAAAGACAAGCGTTGTGGATGGCAAGGAGATTACCGTATACGATAAGCATTGTCTCCACTTAAGCAAGGAAGAGATTGAGAAGAATCTTGCTGAAGGTAAGCCTTTTGTTATAAGACAGAATAACCCGACCGAAGGAACAACCACTTTCCATGATGAGTTATACGGAGATATAACTGTAGATAACTCTGAACTTGATGATATGATTCTTATTAAGTCAGACGGCTATCCGACTTATAACTTCGCTAACGTAATCGATGATCATACAATGAATATTACACACGTTGTAAGAGGTAACGAGTACCTTTCATCTTCACCTAAGTATGTAAGACTTTATGAAGCTTTAGGCTGGGAAGTTCCGACATATATTCACCTTCCTCTTATAACCGATGAGAATCATAAGAAGTTATCTAAGCGTTCAGGTCATTCTTCATTTGAAGATTTGATAGAGCAGGGATTCTTAAGTGAAGCAATCGTAAATTACATTGCCCTTCTCGGATGGAGCCCTGAAGATAACAGAGAGATTTTCTCACTTGATGAGCTTATTGAGAAGTTTGATTATCACAGAATCAATAAGTCACCGTCAGTATTCGATATTCAGAAGTTAAGATGGATGAACGGCGAATACATTAAGATGATGGACTTTGATAAGTTCTATGAGATGGCATTGCCTTATATCAAGGAAGTTATCAAGAAAGATATGGACTTTAAGAAGATTGCCGAGATGGTTAAGACAAGAATCGAGGTATTCCCTGATATAAGAGAGCATATTGATTTCTTACAGGAGCTTCCTGAGTACGATCTTGCAATGTATGAGCATAAGAAGATGAAGACCGATATGGATTCATCTTTGAAAGTTTTAAAAGAGGTGCTTCCTTTACTTGAGGCACAGGAAGATTACTCCAACGATGCCTTATATACCATGCTTTGCGATTATGTAGCTAAGAATGAGTATAAGAATGGATATGTTATGTGGCCGATAAGAACCGCTGTATCCGGCAAGCAGATGACACCGGGCGGAGCTACAGAACTTATGGCACTTCTTGGAAAAGATGAGTCTTTAAAGAGAATAAGAAAAGGAATAGAGCTTTTATCAAATAGATAAGCTAAGATTACAATATGAACTATAACAAGTCTCAGCAAAGGGCTATCCGTCATAAGGATGGCCCGATGCTTGTAATCGCCGGACCCGGCTCAGGCAAGACATCAACTTTATGCCAACGGGTGTTCAATCTGGTGAGTGAATATGGGATTCCCGAGAATAAAATCCTGGTTTTAACTTTTACTAAAAAAGCGGCTGCTCATATGAAAGAGCGGTATGAGATGCTTTCAAAAAAACCTTCACAAGGTCGTTTTTCAACAATACATTCATTGTGTTACAGCATACTTTCTGACTATCGTCAAAGTAAATCCATTAATATTTTAAGCGAATCGGAACGGAATAAGATAATTAAAAGACTTATATTGGAAAAGTTCGGTATATCGGAGCTTGATGAGGAAACAGTGCAATATATTTGCAAATTATTATATGACATGTCGATTTCCGTGGAAATGGGAAAGAAATTTAATGGTGATATAATTAGTAGCGGAGTATTTCAATCGGAAGAGGGACTTAGATACTTTTACGATACTCTTCAGGAATATAAGAGAAAATATGAATATATGGATTATGACGATATGCTATATGAAGTAAGAAGGATTTTTCTTGATAATAAAAGGATTCTTGAAAAGTGGCAGCGTTTATTTTCTTATATTCTGGTGGATGAGTATCAGGACACAAATGAAGTTCAGTTTGAAATAATAAGGATGTTGGCGGAAAATTCTCATAACATTTTTGTGGTGGGAGACGATGATCAATCGATATACGGCTTCAGGGGAGCAACACCTGACATAATGAAGAAGTTTCTTTCGTGCTACGAGGATGCGGAAACGGTATATCTTGATATTAATTACAGGAGTACACCTAAGATTATCGCGTTTTGCAATAAGTTTATTACAGAGAATAAGGAAAGAATGCCAAAAGTTATGAAGCCGGTTGAAGAAAATACCGGAAATGTAATGATTAGAGTCTATAAGGATCAGGCAGCGCAGTATAAGAGAATCTTAAGCGAGATAATTAAATTTGGATACAATCCGGAAGATACTGCTGTTTTATTTAGAACCAATATACAAAAGGATGAATTTCTTGAAGAAATGGCATTTTATTCGTATTTATCAGGAAAAGGAGGAGGTAAAAAGCCCAAAGTATATAAAGGTATAGCTGCATTTTATAGGGTTTTATCGGGACATTATATTGCGGAAGATATTGCACTTAGTATGAATCTTTTCGGAGGCAATATATCTCCGTATTTTATGCCTAAAAGAAAAGAAGATTTAAAATGTTGGCCGGATATATGCAAGAGCTGCAATGAAGAGGAGGAAGCTCGTGAAGTCACTGAATATATCAATATGATAGATTTTTGCGAAAAATTGAATCCGAAAATCGTGTTTTTTACAATTGTCGGAAATAAAGGGTTTGTTAATATGTTAAAATCTGAGTTTGAAGAAGAAGCTGATTTTGAGAGATTTTTTAATGAACTTAAAAATAGTATTAATTTATGCCTTGAGGATTGTAATTCTTTTTCCGATGCAGCTGCAAAAATAGATAAGGCATATATCGTGGGAAAAAATTGCGGATTTAATTCTTTAAATGTATTAACTATGCATGAAAGCAAAGGACTGGAATTTGACAATGTATATATTCCGGATTTAAATATGGGATTAATGCCTATAAATAAAGCTTCGGGAGAAAACGGAATTGAAGAGGAGAGAAGACTTTTGTATGTTGCAATGACCAGGGCAAAAAAGAACCTGATGCTTTCATACTTTGCAACTGCTAACGGCCGCGAAACCAAAGCATCAGGTTTCATAAATGAATTGAAATAATTAATACATATTAATCTTCGTCGAGTGAGTCGTAATATGATTCATCCATAAGCTCGTCAAGACGATCGGATACTGCTTCGTATTCTTCATCATCTACGATATTCTCGAGAGAATAGTTGCCGTTTTCGTCTTCAAAATATCTGTATACGAAGATTTCAGCTTCTTCGGCATCCGGGTTATTGGCTGTTTCGGAAGGCTCGAGTACGATATAGCTCTGCTCACCAAGATCGAAGATTGTGAGAATCTCACATTCAACCTCAGATCCGTCATCAAGTGTGAGAGTTACGCATACGTCATCATCGAGTACTTCATTATTATTCTTATTATCGTTCATGTTATACCTCGCTTTAAAATTAATAACTATTAATACTATACTTTAATTTGTGAATTAAGGCAATACATATTGAAAGGAACCGAAATCGGCAGGTAACGGCGCGGTTATATGCATATTCTTGCAGGTTATCGGATGGGTAAACTCGATTTCTCCGGCATGTAAGAGCTGGCGTCCGTTAACACCGGTATTTTCTTCCTTACCGTATAAGAAATCGCCCACAAGAGGATGGCCTATATAAGCCATGTGCACTCTGATCTGATGAGTACGACCTGTCTTAAGTCTACATTTAACTAATGTATTACCACCGGCTGATTCAATAGGTTCGTATTCGGTTATTGCGTTCTGACCGGTTTGAAAGTTGACTTCTCTTGTAATGATTGAGTCGGAAGTCCTTGCAATAGGAGCATCTATGATTCCCTTTTTATCTATAATGCCACGTACAACGGCATAGTAGATTCGGTGAATATTGTCAGTCTTCATCTGCCTCGAAAGGATAGCTGATGAGAGCGGATTCTTGGCTATTATTGTTATTCCTGTTGTGTTCTTGTCGAGACGGTTTATGCATCTATATACAAACGGTGAATCTTCATTTCTATAGTAATAGCTTAGGGCATTGGCCAGTGTTCCTTCGCGGTGTTTTATCGAAGGGTGTATCGGCATGTCTTTATCTTTATTGATTATAATAAGATCTTCATCTTCACAAAGGATATCAAGAGGAATATTTGACGGAATAAAATCTGATTTTTCATATTCACGAATTACCGTTGTTAAGTTAATTCTATTTTTAATTTCTCTGTTCAAAAAGCCCGGTTCGCCATCACATATAACATCACATGGGTTGGCTTTCAGCTTCTGAAGTAAAGGAATAGAGTATCCTTTTTCTTTTAGAAATTCAATTATTGTTTTATAATCTTCGTTTTGAAGATTATAGCTTATCGTTCGATTCATTTTTCCTTATATCCATTCAAATTTTAGTTTTATTGTATCACGAAAAAGCTGAATTTTATAAAAATTTTATAATTTATTCGCTTTAAAGCTTTCTGAATATATGATATGTTTTACTTGTTCGTTATGGGTGACATTCGTCATCTTATTTCCTTTTGAGAGATACTATGTGGGATTAAGGAGGTCTTTTTTGCTCGGAAGTGCTATTACTGCAATGATGCAGGGAATGAAATGCATCATCTGTCGTGTTGAATGCGAAGTTGCAGACGGTTTGCCTATGTTTAATATGGTAGGATATTTATCCGGCGAAGTGAAAGAGGCAAGAGAACGAATCTTAAGTGCAATAAGACAGCTTGGGTATCATCTTCAGCCTATGAGAATAACAATGAATATATCTCCGGGATATTTTAAGAAATCAGGTACGGGATACGATCTTCCTTGCGCACTCGCATTACTGCAGGCTTATGCTTTTCTTAAATGTGAACATATTGATAAGATTTTCTTTGCGGGGGAATTAAGCTTAAAAGGAGAAGTTAAGGGCATTAACGGTATTTTGCCTATGCTTATTGAAGCATCCAAGCAAGGATACGAATATTTTGTTGTGCCGTATGAGAATCGTGCCGAAGCATATAAGTTACCCGGGATTAAAGTGTTGCCTGCACTCTCGCTTAAAGAAGTTATTGACTGTCTTGCTTCGTTTTCACCTGATTCACAGGAAGATGATGGCTTTTTTAAGCTTAACGAAGCTAAGGTTTTGCATTATGCTTCGGATAATAATAATGGAATTACCGATTTTTGCAATATAAAAGGTCAGATAATGCTTAAAAGAGCATGCGAAGTTGCTGCAAGCGGCATGCATAATCTTCTTATGATAGGTCCGCCGGGTACAGGCAAATCCTTAATAGCCAATGCTATGAGCGGGATTCTGCCGGAATTATCGGAAGATGAGGTTTTGGATGTTGCAAGCGTATATTCGGTAGCAGGACTTCTTAATGATGAAGACGAGCTTGCCAACAAAAGACCTTTTCGAGCTCCGCATCACAGCATATCAACTGCAGGGCTTGTGGGTGGTGGTAATCCTATAAGACCGGGTGAGATAAGTCTTGCCAATCATGGAGTGTTATTTCTTGATGAACTCCCTGAATTTAAGCGTCAGACCATTGAAGTATTAAGACAGCCGCTGGAAGAGAAACAGATAAGAATAACTCGTGCGACCGGGACTTTTGACTTTCCGGCACATTTTTCTTTAGTTACTGCGATGAATCCCTGCCCTTGCGGCTTTTATCCCGATTTAAACCGGTGTAAGTGCACTAAGGTTCAGATAGAAAACTACCTTAATAAGATAAGCGGGCCTTTACTTAACAGGATAGATATATGCGTTGAAGTTGATGAGGTGAAGTTTAAGGATATGGAATCGGAAGAAAAGGCGGAGAGTTCGGAAGAGATAAGAGAAAGAGTTACGAAGACTATAGAACGACAGAAAAAGCGTTACGTTAAGCATAATTTTAGTTATAATTCGGAACTTACCATTGAAGAGATTAAGAAATACTGTTCGCTTACACCCGAGTTAAAAGATTATATGGAAGATATCTACAATAATATGAAGCTTGGTGCGAGAGCATATCATAGGACTTTAAAGGTTGCAAGAACCATTGCGGATATGGCGGGTCGTGACGAAATCATTCTCGATGACCTTAATGAAGCGCTTTTGTACAGGGGAATAATGGAAAGATACTGGGGTGAGAAGAAATGAACAAGTATTTTTATCTGTCGCAGATTAAGGGCATAGGAATCATGCATATGGATGAGATATTCTCGGAGTTTCCTTCGATTAAAGCGCTAAAGGAAGCGGATGAACTTGCTTTGTACAGATGCCAGAGTCTTACGCCGAAAGAGATTAATTCAATTAAAAAAGCTCTGAAAGATGATGACTATATATGGAAGAAATGGGACAGATTAAAGGAGAAGAATGTAAGATATATAGGAAGAGATGATGATGTTTTTCCTGATTTTTTAAGATTCATAGCGCTTCCACCCGCGGGAATCTATGTAAAAGGTAATCTTCCTTCAAAGGATAAGAAGAAAGTCGGTATGGTAGGGGCAAGGATGTGCACGCCGTACGGTATGAGTGCGGCAAGAAGTATAGGAAAGTCACTTGCGGAAGCCGGGGCTGAGATAATAAGCGGAATGGCAAGAGGAGTTGATGCGTATTCTCATGAAGGAGCTTTAAACGGTAAAGGGAGAACTTTTGCAGTGCTTGCAGGAGGCGTAGACGTTATATATCCAAGGGAAAATGCCGGGCTATATAACAGAATTCTTGAGAACGGAGGAGGAATTATATCTGAACATTATATAGAAGAAGAGCCGTTGCCGGGTATGTTTCCACAGAGAAACCGCATTATAAGCGCTTTATCCGATGCGATTATTATAATAGAAGCAAGGCGTAAGTCGGGTTCACTTCTTACCGCCAATTATGCCATGGATCAAGGGAAAGACTTGTATGCACTTCCCGGAAGAATTACAGACGAACTGTCTCAGGGGACGGATGAACTTATACGGGAAGGCGCTTTTTGCATAGCATCCGTTGAGAAACTTCTTACGGATCTTGAGCTTAAGGGATGTGAGAGAGTATCTTCCGAAGATAATAAAATCATACTTGAAAAAGAAGAATCTTTGTTGTATAGTTGTCTACGGTTGACCCCAAAGGGACTTGATGAATTAAGCCGGGAATCGGGGTTATCATTGACTAAGGTTATTAATGTACTTGCAGCACTCCGGGCCAAGGGGTACGCGTCAGAGTACTTTATGAACCAATATATCAGGAGAGTTTAACCGTGGCTAAGAACCTTGTTATCGTAGAGTCGCCTGCTAAGGTGAAAACAATTAAGAAATTTTTGGGTAATACTTATGAAGTCGTTGCCTCCAACGGACATGTGCGCGACCTTCCGAAGTCTACCATAGGTATAGATGTGGAACATGATTATGAGCCTAAGTATATTACTATAAGAGGAAAGGGAGATGTACTTGCCAAGCTTAGAAAAGAAGCTAAGAAGGCTGATAAGATATATCTCGCAACCGACCCCGATCGTGAGGGAGAGGCTATTTCGTGGCATCTTATATTTGCGCTTAAGCTTGAAGATAAGAAGGTATACAGAATAAGCTTTAACGAGATTACCAAGACTGCAGTTAAGGAAGCAATCAAGAATCCCCGTGAGATAGATATGAACCTTGTCGATGCGCAGCAGGCTCGTCGAGCATTGGACAGAATTGTAGGATATAAGATAAGCCCGATTCTCTGGGCTAAAGTTAAGCGCGGATTAAGCGCAGGCCGTGTTCAGTCCGTAGCTTTGAAGATGGTATGTGAGAGAGAAGCGGAGATTGAAGCTTTTATACCTGAAGAATACTGGACGGTATCCGCAGATCTTGCGGCAGGTAAGACACTTTTTAATGCCAAGGTTATGACAGGCACTAAGGATGATGGCATTAAGACAGAGAAGGACGCGCTTAATATTAAGAAGAAGATTGAAAAGTCCGCTCTTAAAGTAACCGAAGTTAAAAAGGGCAGCAAGACCAAGAAGGCGCCGCTTCCTTTTACAACAAGTACTTTACAGCAGGAAGCTGTTAAAAGACTTAATTATGCTACACAGAAGACCATGCGTATTGCTCAGCAGCTCTATGAAGGCGTAGATATCAAGGGCGAAGGCACAGTCGGCCTTATTACATATCTTCGTACGGATTCCACACGTATATCCGATGAGGCAATCAAGGCATCTAACGAGTATATTAAGGAAAAGTACGGCGAAGCTTATCTTACTGCAGGTAACGCTAATAATAAGCAGAAGAATAAGGTGCAGGATGCGCACGAAGCGATAAGACCTACCGATATCAACAGAACTCCGGCACTTGTTAAGGATTCGTTATCAAGAGACCAGTACAGACTTTATCAGCTTATATATAACTGTTTCCTTGCAAGCAGAATGGCAGATGCAGTATACGAGACCTATTCTCTTAAGATTAAAGTTGATGATATGACGATGTCCACATCTTCTCAGAAGATGGTATTTGCCGGTTTCAGAGCAATCTATGACGATGATGTCGAGGATATAGAAGAGAAGGAGAAAGCAATTACTTCTATTAAAGAAGGTGATTCTCTTAAGCTTAACGAGGTTAATCTTGAGCAGCACTTTACACAGAGCGCTCCGCATTATACTGAAGCTACTCTTGTAAAAGCGCTTGAAGAGCACGGTATCGGAAGACCGAGTACATATGCTCCGACAATTTCGACAATTATTGCAAGAAGATATATTACTAAAGAAGGCAAGAATCTCTACGTAACAGAACTCGGAGAGATAGTTAATAAGATTACAACGGGTTACTTCGGACCTGTGGTTGACGAGACATTTACTGCAGAACTTGAAGAAAAGCTCGATAATGTAGCTGAAGGAAAGCAGGACTGGAAGGGCGTAATGCGTGATTTCTATCCTGATTTCAAGGATATGGTTGCGAAAGCGGACGATGAACTTGATAAGATTGATGTTGCCGATGAATTGGCTGATGAATTCTGCCCTGAATGCGGCAAGCAGCTTGTTATAAAATACGGCCCTCACGGTAGATTCCTTGCATGCCCGGGATTCCCGGAATGTAAGTTTACCAAGCCTTATCTTGAGAAGATTGACGTAACCTGCCCTAAGTGCGGCAAGGATATAGTCGTAAGAAGAAGCAAGAAGGGCAGACTTTTCTACGGATGCGAAGATTATCCGAATTGTGACTTTATGTCATGGGCTCGCCCGAGCACCGAGAAATGCCCGCAGTGCGGTAAGATGATGTATTACAAGGGTAATAAACTTATCTGCTCTGATGAGAAATGTGGCTTCATTTGTGAAAAAAGCGAAAAATAGTATCTACATTCTGTGAATTCTGTGAAAGTTGTTGATTTTCAGAAAATTCTGTGATATTATAATCGAGCGACTTGTAGCATAGGATTCGTATGGAGGTATGTAAATGAGCGTACAACTGCTTGATAAGACCCGTAAGATTAACAAGCTGTTACATAATAACAATTCTTCAAAGGTTGTATTTAATGATATATGCAGTGTACTTACGGATATTTTGAATTCCAATGTACTTGTAATAAGTAAAAAAGGTAAGGTTTTAGGAACTTCTTTAAGTTCCGCAAATGATGAGATAAAAGAATTGATTGTTGATGAAGTAGGCGGATTCATAGACGGAATGCTTAACGAGAGACTTCTCGGAATACTTTCCACAAAGGAAAATGTCGATCTTCAGACACTTGGTTTTGAATCTAAGAATATTAACTCATATAAAGCAATTATTACACCGATAGATATAGCAGGCGAGAGACTCGGAACATTGTTCATATATAAGGAGGGCTCGGCTTACGATATTGATGATATCATTTTAAGTGAGTACGGTACAACCGTTGTCGGACTTGAAATGATGCGTTCGGTTAATGAAGAGAATGCTGAAGAGACCAGAAAGATACAGGTTGTTAAATCAGCCGTATCAACACTTTCTTTCTCGGAACTTGAAGCAATTATTCATATATTCGATGAACTTGGAAGAACAGAAGGCGTGCTTGTTGCAAGCCGTATCGCTGACAGAGTCGGTATTACAAGATCCGTTATCGTTAATGCTTTAAGAAAGTTCGAAAGTGCCGGAGTTATCGAATCACGTTCGTCCGGTATGAAGGGTACTTATATTAAGGTATTAAACGATTATATATTTGAAGAATTAGCCAACATTAAGAAGCAGAGCACAAGGAAATAGCGTATTTTGCTTTTCATATGGAAATGAAGATTTAAATGGACTTATAGAGCAATCTGTAAGTCCTTTTTTGTACTTTTTTTGGAGGTGATTCCCATGGGGTTTTAATTAATTCGGGATTATATAAAAACGCAACAACCACTATATATAGTTAGTGCGAATTGAAATGCGTAAAATCAACAAATTGTGGACATCGTTCAAATTATACACAACATAATGTTAAAAAAGTGGAAAAACCCCTTGTCTTTTTTACAATATTCTTTATAATAGATAAGGAGATAGTATATCTATATTTAGTGGTGAAAGGAGATTGGCCTATGATAAAATCGGGAATTTACGATTATATCAACGTGTTGGATAAGGCTGCAGATGCAAGCTATTTACGTAATGAAGTGCTTGCTAACAATATCGCCAACCAGGATACACCGGGCTATAAGAGAAAAGATGTCGATTTCGAATCTGTTCTCACCCGTGAGCTTGGCAAAAGTAAATATATCTATCTGGATGATAAGATTAAGGAAGTTAATTTAGGCAGACTTGGTCAGGTATCATCAAGAATCGACAGAGAAGCATACGGCTTTTCATACAGACTTGACAGGAATAATGTCGATCCGGAGACGGAACAGGTAGAACTTGCATCCAATCAGTTGGTATACAAGGGTCTTATACAGAGTATGGGACAGGAATTCAACCGCATTAAGTCCGCTATCAAGTAGTGTTTAAATAGGAGGAAAAGCTATGTCAGTATTCCAATCGCTTAATATATCGGCATCCGGCTTAACAGCACAGAGATTTCGTTCTGATGTAATAGCCGAGAATATTGCCAATGTCAATACAACAAGAACTGCCAACGGTACGCCTTACAGACGTCAGGTAGTGACTTTTACGGAGAAGGACACATTGCCGTTTACACATCATCTTGCAAGAACCAAGTATGGTGCTGTAGGTAACGGTGTTAAGGTTTATTCTCTTACGGAAGACCATGAGTCTGATTTCATTATGACTTACGATCCTTCTCATCCTGATGCTGATGAGAATGGATATGTATCATATCCTAATGTCAATATTGTTACCGAAATGACCAACCTTATTGACACAAGCCGTTCTTACGAAGCCAATGCAACGGCTTTCGAAGCGAGCAAGTCGATTCTTTCAACCGGTCTTACTCTCGGGCAGAGCTAGGAGGAGTAATAAATGGATGCATTAAATGCACTTAGAGGTATATCCAATCAGTATAATAAGATAGCCGCAGGCTCAGCTGCCTCAGAAGTTAAGGACAACAGCTTTGCGACCATTTTTCAGTCTGCCAAGGATATGCTTGAAGAGACAAGCAATTTGCAGAACAAGGCGGAAGAGCAGGAGATAAAGTTTGCTCTCGGTCTTTCCAATAATACGCACGATCTTCAGATCGCGCAGGAGAAAGCTAATATCGCATTACAGTATACGATTGCTGTTCGCGATAAGGTTATAGAAGCATATAAGGAACTGATGAATATATCGGTTTAGGAAGGTTTTAATCTGTTATATCATAGGGAGTGGTTATCATGCCTGAGAAAATTAAAGAGATTCTGGACAAAATTGTAGAATGGTGGAAGCATTTCACGAGAAAGCAGCAGATTGTTATAGCGGGAATAACTGCGTCGACAATCTTATGTCTTGCTATACTGGCAGTCGTAATTTCACGCCCGAAGATGGTGACTCTCGTAATTGCGGATACGACCAAGGAGGCAGCCTCAATTAAGGACCTTCTTGATTCGGATACATCGATTGATTATACGATTGGTGAGGACAGCCTCACATTTAAGGTAAGACAGGAAGACCTTACAACAGCCAAGTATTTACTCGGTACCAATAAGATTCAGTCGGAAGGTTATTCCATAGAAGACGTTCTCGACGGAAGCTTTTCTACAACGGAAGCCGATAAGACCAAGAAGTATCAGCTTTTCTTAGAGAAGCAGCTTGCGGAAGATCTTATGGGATTTGAAAATATCGTTGAAGCAACGGTTAATCTTTCAATCCCGAACGATGACGGAACAATCTTAGCAAGAAAGCAGCTTACATTTGCGTCGGTTAAGCTTAAGCTTTCAAACCCTCTTGAAGAAGGTCAGGCAGAAGGTATAGCACAGTATGTTGCAACAGCGGTAGGTGATGCGACAACAGAAGCTATTACAATTCTTGATTCACAGTCCAACGTATTATTTGCGGGCGGCGATGAATCTTCTACAGCAGGAACGTTAACCAAGCAGCAGTCACAGAGAGCTGCAAGAGAATATGAGATTAAGAACGAGATTAAGTCAATAGTTATCGGAACCAATGTATTTGATAATGTAGAAGTAGCTCTTAATCTTAATATGGATTTTACATCCAAGACTATTAATGAAGTTATATATTCGGTAGCTGACGGTAAGGAACAGGGTTATCTTACCAACAGATCCCAGTATAACGAGGAATCGATCGGTGGTTATGCCGGAGTTCCGGGTACGGACAGCAATGACTCCGATACTACTTATGTTATACAGGACGGTAATACCCAGTCCACAACAATTTCCGATGTTACCGAGAATTTTGCGCTTAATACCAAGACAACAGAGACAGTCGATCTTGGCGGAACAGTTAATTACGGCAGTTCCACAGTTTCACTCGTTGCAATTTCTTATGTATTCTATGATGAGGATACAATGAAGAAGACGGGTCAGCTTGACGACATGACTTTTGATGAGTTTGTCGCAGCCAACAATAATCGTGTTCAGATTGAAGTGCCTGATGATTATTATGACATGATCGTTAATGCAACGGGATTTTCCAAGGAGAATATTACAATTATGGCTTATGAGGTTCCTTACTTCCAGTATTCAACGGGCCCAAGCCGTACAGTAATGGATTACATAGAGATAGCACTTGCGGTTCTTATATTCTTACTTTTAGGATTCGTAGTATTCAAGGCTACAAGACCTGTTAAAGAAGAAGAACTTGAACCGGAACTTTCTGTTGAGACTTTGCTCGAATCTACCAAGGCTGCAGAAGAGCCTCTTGAAGATATCGGTTATGCAGAGAAGTCACAGACCAGAATACTTATTGAGAAGTTTGTTGAAGAGAAGCCGGAAGCTGCTGCAGCTTTGCTCAGAAACTGGCTTGAGGAGGATTGGAACTAAGTTATGGCAGTTACAAGCGAATTTACATCGGTACAAAAAGCTGCGATTTTGCTCATCGCATTGGGACCTGAGAAATCCGCGCTCATATTTAAGCATTTGAAAGAAGAGGAGATTGAGACTCTTACTCTTGAAATTGCCAATACCCGTTCCGTATCTCCACAGGATAAGGAAGACGTATTAAACGAATTCTACCAGGTATGTCTTGCTCAGCAGTACATTGCCGAAGGTGGTATCGGTTACGCAAGAGATCTTCTTGAAAAAGCTCTCGGCGAAGATGAGGCTCAGAATGTCATTACAAGACTTACTGCGTCCTTACAGGTACGTCCTTTCGAATTTGTACGTAAGGCAGATCCGTCACAGGTACTTAACTTCATTCAGGATGAACATCCTCAGACCGTTGCCATGATTCTTTCATATCTTGCACCGGCTCAGTCGTCAATGATTTTAAGTGCGTTACCGCCGGAGAAGCAGTCTGACGTAGCCAAGAGAATTGCATTAATGGACAGAACCAGTCCTGATATTATTAAAGAAGTTGAATCTGTACTCGAGCGTAAGCTTGCATCTCTTATCAATCAGGATTACACCGTTGTCGGTGGTGTCGATGCTATCGTTGCCATCCTCAATACGGTTGACCGTGGTACTGAGAAGCATATTATGGAGACTCTCGAAATCGAAGAGCCGGAGCTTGCAGACGAGATCAGAAAGAAGATGTTCGTATTCGAGGATATCTTGTTGCTTGATGACAGAGCTATCCAGAGAGTACTTCGTGATGTTGATAATAAGGACCTTGGAGTTGCACTTAAGGTTGCCAACGAAGAGGTTAAGAATGTTGTATTTAAGAACCTTTCAAAGCGTCTTGCTGCTATGATTCAGGAAGACATGGAATACATGGGTCCTGTACGTATGAAGGACGTTGAAGAAGCACAGCAGAAGATAGTTGGTATCATTCGTAAGTTAGAGGATGCCGGTGAGATTGTTATTTCACGAGGCGGAGGTGACGAGATAGTTGTATAACCTTGTTAAATCCACCAATAATCAGCCTGATAACTTAAGCAAGCGAGTTATAGATGCTAACGAGAAGTTTAAGGAGATAAGGCAGCGTCAGGAAGAAGAGGCTCGTTTTAAGCCGGGACTTCCTATAGAGAATTCCGAGGAAGAAAAGATTAACTTTGAAGAATCGGGATTTGATGAGGGTGCGCTTTTTGAAGACAGAGGCGATGCTTCTTATGATAATTCCACACCGGAAGGATATATGGATGATGAGACTGTAGCGCCGGAAGAAGCTATGGATGAACCGGAAAGTGAAGGTTTTACACCGGGACTTGCCGCAGAGCATATTGATGATGCTTTGCCGGAAGATAACGATATTTATGGTGAGGAACCGGACGATACACCGATTCTTTCCGATGAAGAAATTCTAGCTTCGGTTCAGGAACGTGCAATGCAGTTTATCGAAGAAGCAAGAGAACGCGCTAAGCAGGATTCGGACGAGCTTTATGAAAAAGCTTATGAGAATGCGATTATCAATGCCAGAGCGGTTGCACAGGAAGAACACGACCAAATGATGGCTGAGATAGAGGCTAGAAGAGATTCTCTTAACGAAGAATTTGAAGCGAAGGTTGATGAATTAAACGAACAGTTTATTCCTACGCTTTTATCGGTATTTGAAGAGGTACTTTCGGTCGAAATCGAAGATTACAGACCGATTATATTTGAACTTATCAAGAAGACACTTCTTAATATAGACAGTCCGCGTCAGCTTACAATCAAGGTGTCTGCAGCTAATTATGATACAGTTAATGATGCTTTGCCGGAGATTGAAAGTATTATCGGACGTACGTCTTTGATTGAAGTATTAAGAGAAGAGTCTTTTGATGATACCATGTGTACGATTGAGACGGAGCGCGGCATATTTGACTGCGGTTTCGATACGGAGCTTAAGAACCTTAAGAAGCGTATATTCTTGCTCTCAAAATCGTAATATAGGAGTAATCTAGTGGATATTGGTAAATTTGAAGCACTGAAGGATGAGACCTTTTTTGACAGACTGGGTAAAGTTGTCAAGATCGTCGGATTGACTATTGAGTCGGTCGGTCCCGAGGCCAAACTTAACGATATATGTATGATCAAGACAGGCGGCGAAGGCGGCGAGACAATCTATTGCGAAGTTGTCGGATTCCGTGATAACCGCCTTATTCTTATGCCGTTTGGTCGTGCAGACGGTATAGGTATTGGCTCCGTTGTCGAGAATACGAATAGCCCGCTTATGGTTACCGTAAGTGATGAGTTACTTGGACATACCCTTGACGGACTCGGAAGAATAACGGATTCGGATACTGTAATATATGGAGACAAGGCACTTGTTGAGGCAATGCCGCCTGATCCTATGAAGCGTAAGATTATCTCAGAGGTTTTACAGCTTGGAGTTAAGGCTGTTGATGGCCTTATTACAGTAGGCAAGGGTCAGCGTATCGGCATTTTTGCAGGTTCCGGTGTTGGTAAAAGCACCCTCCTTGGTATGTTCGCAAGGAATACCAAGGCAGATATCAATGTAATAGCACTTATAGGAGAGCGTGGCCGTGAGGTTAAGGAGTTCATTGAACGAGACCTCGGTGAAGAAGGTATGGCACGTTCTGTTGTTGTAATTGCAACTTCGGACCAGCCTGCACTTATCAGAAATAAAGCAGCCAAGACAGCAACGGCTATAGCTGAATACTTCAGAGAACAGGGTAAGGACGTTCTTCTTATGATGGACTCGCTTACGCGTTTTTCCATGGCACAGCGTGAAATCGGTCTTGCCAGCGGTGAACCGCCTGTTACAAGAGGATATCCGCCGAGTGTATATTCGGAGATGCCGAAATTACTTGAACGTGCGGGTACTTCGGAGAAGGGTTCGATTACCGGATTATATACGGTACTTGTAGACGGTGATGATTTTAATGAGCCTATTACCGATACGGCCAGAGGTATCTTGGACGGTCATATTGTACTTTCAAGAAAGCTTGCACAGCGTAACCAGTATCCGGCTATTGATATATTGGCGAGTATAAGCCGTGTTATGTCGGCGATTGCAACTCCTGAGCATAAAAAGGCGGCAGGAACTTTTAAAAATGTATTATCTGTATATAACGAGGCCGAAGACCTTATCAATATAGGCGCATATAAGAGGGGAGCTAACCCTGATATTGATTATGCGATTGATAAAATAGCCAAGATTAAGGAATACATTATGCAGTCGACGGCGGACAGATTTGATTTTGATGATGAGATTGCAATGCTTGAGGGCATTTTTAATTAAGATTGGTGAGAGATTATGAAGAAATTTGCTTTTTCACTGCAAAGCGTATTGAATCTGCAATATAAGATTGAAGATCAGGAAAAGCAGGCTTTCCGTGAGGCAAGCATGAAGCTTACCGAAGAGGAAGATAAGCTTCGCGAGCTTATTACTCAAATGGAAGGCTATGAGAATGATCTAAAGGAAGCATTAAGCGGTACGCTTGATGTTATGGAAGTTAATAATATCAAGCATTCGATTGATGTTATGAAAAGCCGCATAAGAACGCAGATGATTGCGGTTCATGTTGCGGAGAAAAACGTGGAAGCTGCAAGAATAAGACTTACCGAAGCGGTTGTTAATCGCAAGACTTACGAGAAAATGCGTGAGAAAGCTTTTGAGGAATACAGGAAAGAAGCGGAGGCGGAAGAAGGTAAAGAGATTGACGAACTTGTCAGTTTCCGCCATGCCGTAAGCGAATAGTGGATCGGTGGTGAATGATATGGCTGAAGAATTCGATAATGAAGAGAAAGAATTAGACGAGAAAGCCGTTAAGAAAGCTGAAAAAGAGCGTAAGAAGCAGGACAAGGCCATGAAAAAGAAAGCCATGAGTGAGAGTGCTGCGGAAATTGAAGACGACGAGCCGGGCAAGGGAAGTAAGTTTTTGCTTTTCATGGTTGCTGCCGTCTTAATTGCGTTGTGGGTATTGCTTTTTGCTCTTCTTATTAAGTGGGATGTAGGAGGCTTTGGTTCTTCCGTATTATATCCGATATTTAAGGATGTACCTTACGTTAAAGAGATTTTACCTGAAGTAAAAGAACCTGAGGACGACGATCCGTATGCGTTTAAGACCATGGATGAGGCTGTTGAGCGTATTAAAGAGCTTGAAAGACAGCTTGAAGCAATTTCCGACGCAAGCGGAGAAGATAAGGATTTAATAGCTTCTTTGTCTGAAGAAATCGCAAGACTTAAGATTTTTGAGCAGCAACAGGCAGACTTTGAAAAAGTTAGAGAAAAATTTTATAAAGAGGTTGTTTTTTCCGACCAAGCACCCGATATAGAAGAATATAGGTATTATTATGAGCAGATTGAACCTGAGAACGCGGCAGCATTATATAAGCAGGTCGTTCGTAAGATTCAGGAAGATGAAGAACTTGCCGATTATGTTAAAGCATATTCGTCAATGAAACCTAAGAATGCGGCAGCAATTCTTGAAAAGATGACGGACGACCTTAAATTGGTTGCCAAAATTCTTAAGAATATGAATGCCGAAGCCAGAGGTGCTATTTTGGCCGCCATGGACGAGAAGATCGCAGCAGATCTTACAGAGTTGATGGAGCCTTAATATACAGTCGTTAAATCGACATACATCTAATATTATGAAAGGAGGATGTAAATATGACAGACGCAACTGTTCAGATGCTTGTATCGCAGCTTGGCAATGCAAACATCAAGAACTCTTCCAAGAAGGAACTTATGGAAGCTGCGGCCGGACTACCAGACTTTGGAAATATCCTTTCCAATGCCGGCAATCGCGTAGACAACGTTTCTTTCACGGAAGAAAGGGGAGCGGGTCAGTCATGGAAGAAAGATGCGAGCCTTTCTGATACATCTGCTTTGAAGCAGGCCGCAAAAGTGCTCAAGAATTCAAATAAGCCATCCGAACCTGACCGGGTAACGGGCGATAACAAGGAGATGAGCTTATCTGAGAAATTGGGATTCGGCGACGGAGAAACAGATGTAGAAGAAATGGCTGACGCACTTGTCTACCTTACTTCCCAAATGATGAATGTTCTTACGGAGAAGCTTAATGTAACCGAAGAACAGGTTAACAATTACTTAGAGCAGAACAATCTCATTATGACAGATCTTCTTGATCCTACCAAATTAGCTGAGGCTTTCATTCAGCTTACGGGCGAGAATCTTGAAACAATTGATGTTGTACGTGATGAGGAATTCAGTTCAATGCTTACTGCATTCGACAATGAGATTAATGAAATCTTCGGAGAGAATGCCGATATTAACAAGGCAGACCTTGTAAATAAATCTCATATCCTTGTTGATTACGGTGTTATTGATGCAAAGCTTACAACAATCTACACCGGCGAGCAGGTAAATAGCGACGATGAATCGGTTACCGAGATTTTACAGGACAATGTAGTATCCGACAACAACAATGGTGTCAACAATTTGTCTGAAAATATGGAAAATCCGTATATTTCGGAAGCAGTTGTTAATGATGCCGAGACAGCAACCGATAATATTATTGCTGATGCAAATTTACTTGCAAACGAAGCTTTAGTTAACGGCGAAGCAAAGAAGACGGAAACAACCGACAAGAACGGTGCTCCAACTACTTCACCTGACGGAGATCCTAAAAAGAAGCTTGTATTTACAACAGGCGGTGAGGCAACTCCGATTACACCAAGAGATTTAACACCTCGTGAAGGCGAAGATCCACTTGAATCTGTTCTCAGAAAGAGAATGAGAATCATAGACGGACATAAGACAGGTGATAATTCAGAAGAAATGATGGCATTCATGAGAGGTATTAAAGCTAATGCTAATGCCAATGTAACTGCCAATCAGGATGTACCTACAGTTGAATTCTCAGATATGATCTTCAAGGTTCAGGAGTACATCGAGACATTATCAAGAGACAGCAAGATTACATCTTTATCGATGCAGCTTAATCCTGAGAATTTAGGTAAGGTTACAGTAGAAGTTGCAACCAAGGACGGAATGGTTTCAGCTAAGGTCTATGCTGATACACAGGCAGCAAAAGAAGCTTTACAGATGAATCTTCAGTATCTTAAGACCAACCTTGAGAACCAGGGTGTTAAGATCGCAGATATCGAAGTAGCAGTTGAAGCTCATGCTTTTGAACAGAACTTACAGCAGGACGGCAGCCGTGAACAGGAACAGCTTGCAAAGGAAATGCAGCAGGAGACACAGCGTAATCTTAGACAGATTAATCTTAGAGAAGTTGGTCTTAATGAATTAAGAGGCCTTATGTCAGAAGAAGACATCGTTGTAGCCAAGATGATGGCAGATAACGGAGAGACACTCAATATTAAGGCTTAAGTATGAAAGGAGATTAGAAGATGGCAATTACAGCTTTGATTGAAAACGGTAAAGTTATTAGTACCGGCGCAACTACCTCTTCGAAGTCTACGGAAAAGGGCAATAACTCAGTTAATGAGGATATGTTCTTACAGTTACTTGTAGCTGAAATGAAGTATCAGGATCCGCTTGAACCGACTTCCAATACCGAATGGGTTTCACAGTATGCAACATTTACTCAGATTGAGCAGAGCACAGCAATGCAGCAGTCAATGAAGCAGATGGAAGCTCAGGACCTTGTAGGTAAGGAAGTAATTATGAAGTCGACCAATGAAATTACCGGAGAGACAAGTTACTTCAGCGGTGTGGTTGATTATATGTATGTTGAAGGTAATGAAGTATTCCTTTCAATTAACGATCAGCTCTATAACATCAATGATCTTGACTCGGTAGTTAACGGTGACTACATGAAGGCAGTATCTGTTGCCAAGGATTTTGAGACAATGATGAATAAGCTTCCGGGCATCAATGCTTTAACAATTGCTGATAAGCAGTTAATCGAGACAGTAAGAGCAACATATGATGCAATGACAACATATCAGAAGGAATTCGTAAGCAAAGATCTTACAGACCTTTTGGAAAAGCTCGAACAGAAGATGAAAGAGCTTACAGCAGCTGCTGAAACTGAAGAGCCTGAAGTAACTGACAACGAAGAGACAGAGACTACCGAAGAAGTAGCAGAAGAAGAACCTGAAAACACTGAAGAAGCTTAAGTCGATAGGATGTTGACTTTCTTAGAAAGAGGTGAATGAAATGGATTTCAATAAAATTCAAAACCAGTTTGCTTCAATTGAACAGGTTACCGACCAGTATTTAAATTCCCAGAAAAAGGCGGGCATTTCCAATACTAATGCAGCCGGGATGTCTTTCGAAGAAATCTTAAGTCACAGAACACGTGAGATTACCGATCTTAAATTCAGTAAGCACGCTGAATCAAGACTTAACGAGAGAAACATTAATTTATCAAGCGATCAGATGAAGCGCCTTAACGAAGGTACGATGAAAGCTTTTGATAAGGGAATTAACGAATCATTGGTATTGGTGGATTCACTTGCTTTTATAGTTAATACCAAGAGTAATACAGTAATAACGGCACTTGATTCACTTGATTCAAACGAAAACGTATATACAAATATTGATGGGGCAGTCATTATATAGTTGGACCTTATGGAAACTTATCTCCCTGACCGACTGATGGGAGAGTTGATTGTCCCCTCCAAGTAATTTAAGGAGGGTATGTCCTATGATGAGATCACTCTATTCTGGTGTTGCGGGACTTAAAACTCACCAGACAAAGATGGACGTTATCGGTAACAATATCGCTAACGTTAACACAGTAGCCTTCAAGGGCTCAAGAGTAACTTTTAACGACATTATGTATCAGACAACATCGTCTGCATCCGGCCCTAACGCTTTAACAGGCGTAGGCGGTACCAATGCAAAGCAGATCGGTCTTGGTGTTACACTTGCTACAACAACAACTTCAATTACAACTGCAGGTGCAACTCAGACAACAGGTTCTGCACTCGACTGTAAGATTAACGGTAATAGCTTTTTCATCGTTAATAACGGTACTGAGAATGTATTCACAAGAGCAGGTTCATTCTACTTTGATGCGGTTGGTAACTTATGTATGTCTTCAACCGGTTTTAACGTAATGGGATGGCAGGTTGATCCTGCAAGCGGCGAGATTAAGAAGGATACAGTTTCTGCATTAAGAATTATGTCGGAAGCTAACCTTGTATCTCCTCCTGAGGCTACTACAAACGCAGTTGCAACAGGTATTCTTGATGCTAACTCTACAGCAGTTGAGACTGATGACGGTTATGTAATGAACCTTAACTTCTACGACGCTTTGGGTTATCAGTATACAGCTAAGTTTAAGGTTGTAACGGACAGATCCGGTGAAAAGGGACTTTATGATGTATCTCTTTCCGATATCTATGATATCAACGGTAAGTCAATCCTTACAGGTCAGATCACAGCCAAGGATCTTTTCGGCTCCGCTGATACGGCTGTATCCGATAAGGGTACACTTCTTGCAGGCAGATATCCTAATAAGCAGCCTGATATCGTATCCGGTGCTACATATCCTGACGGTTATCCTGCACCTGCAAACCTTTATCATTACTACTTAACCGACGTTGACGGCGGCGATGAGAGCAACAAGATTGAAGGTTCCGATCTTTACATTGATGATGACGGAAAGTTCTATTGCAAGTATGAAGATGGTACCAACCCTACAGTTTATGTACCGCTTTCGGATACATCCGATAAATATGCCAACATAGTTTCCAAGACTTCTCTTGAAATCAAGGCATACTTTAAGAATAACTTTGCAAATATCGATTCTGACCTCTATGTAGACGGCAACTCAACATATAAGAATGCAACCGTTTATTCAGACTTTATCGAAATCGGTGGACAGAAGTTCACAACAGCCAACGGCTGGAGAATTAAGGGTGACAACCTTGATACAGATCATCCGACCAATATTTATCTCTGGAATCAGTTGACAGACGAGACTTATCCTACAGATAATGCAACACCTCCTCAGACACAGCCTTGGGCTAATGTTAAGTCAATGCAGGCAGCTTTTGAGGATCCGCAGTACTTCAAGACAACTGCAAATGCTACAACAATCACACAGATTCTTAGTGTCGCAGATCCTACAGCTAAGGTCGATGTTGATAACGATAAAGATAACTACACAGATTATGTAGTAGATATCGTTGGTACAAAATATTATACACAGCTTAGATTCAATACTGATGACGGTACATTCGCATCTATCGGTGCATCCGATATTGCAACACTTGCAATGAAGAATCTTGATGGAAAGTTTGAGAATATCTCCATCGACTTTACAACCGTATCAATGTTCAATAACGGTGGTACTTCAACAATGGGTATGGAATCCGGTAGCGTAGGTTCCACCGAAGGAGCAGGTAAGAAGCTCGGCGCCATGACAGGTGTATCAATTAACTCCAACGGTATGATCTATGGTTCATACGACAATGGTAATACAGTACTCTTAGGACAGATTGCAGTAGCAAAGTTTGCTAATGCATCCGGTCTTGAAATGATCGGTGACGGATGCTATCAGACAACACTTAACTCCGGTACATTCGATGGAATCGGCGTTGATATCTCAGCAGACGGTGGTTCGCTTACAACAGGTGCTCTTGAAATGTCCAACGTAGACCTTTCTTCAGAGTTTACCGATATGATTACAACCCAGAGAGGTTTCCAGGCTAACAGCCGTGTAATTACAACCAGTGATACCTTACTTGAAGAGCTTATCAATCTTAAGAGATAATTAATTTTAATTAAATATTGAAAATTTAGTGTATATTGGGGGAGCAAACTTCTTGCTCCCCCAATATCTTGTATTTTTTATGAAAAAATATATAAATATGAGTAGACAATAGCACAAAAGTTTAGTAAAATGTAAACAGATTATTTTAATGTCTACAAGTGTGTGCTGATTTAGGCATCATGCAGCACTTATATGACAGGAAGAAGAGGGTTTAACCATATGGATATAGCTTCACTCGCGGGTCTTGTATTAGGTTTTGTAATGGTTGTATTCGGTATATTCAGTTCCGGTGGTGTAACAGCCTTCGGTAACTTTATTGATGTACCTTCTGTTATTATTACAATCGGTGGTTCCATCTGTGGTGTTGTAGCTTCCAATACAATTCCTGACTTCCTCGGAGGATTAAAGGGTTTCCCGCTTTCACTCAAAGCATCCACCGACGATCCGGAGACAGTCATTAAGACAATTATTGATTTATCCAACGTTGCAAGAAAGGAAGGACTTCTTGCACTTGATGAAGCAAGTAACTCTATAGAAGATCAGTTTTTAAGAAAAGGCGTTATGCTCGTAGTAGACGGTACCGATCCTGAATTGGTGCGTGGAATTCTTGAGACGGATCTTGTTTGTATTGAAGAAAGACATAAAAAGGTTATCGGAGTATGGGATAAGTGGGCTGACTTAGGTCCTGCGTGGGGAATGATCGGTACTTTAATCGGTCTTGTTAACATGCTTAAGAACCTTGAGGATGCATCGTCCATCGGTCCTAATATGGCCGTAGCCTTACTTACTACATTGTACGGTTCTTTGATTGCCAACTGGATTTGTTCTCCTACGGCATCAAAGCTCCGCGTTAAGAATGCTACCGAGATCATGATGAAGGATATTATGGTTGAAGGTCTTCTTTCGATTCAGGCAGGTGAGAACCCGCGTGTTATCGAAGAGAAGCTTAAGTCATTCTTGTCACCTAAGAATCGTGAGAGCATGAAGGAAGGCGGCGGAGGTGAAGAGTAGTGGCTAAGAAGAAACAGGAAGAACAGGTCAAGTCCGGTGGTTGGATTACGACCTTCTCCGATCTTATGAACTTACTTCTTTGCTTCTTCGTATTACTTTTCTCCATGTCTACGGTAGATGCTCAGAAGTTCCAGGAAGTAATTGCTTCTTTGCAGAATTCATTCAGTATTCTTCCGCAGGGTGGTTCATCGGTCGGTGACGGCCAGATGGTCGGAAGCGGCATAAGCCAGTTAAAAGAGCTTGATATATATTTTAATCAGGTTATTAATAACAATTCCGACGGCAAGGAAGAAGAGAAGAGCGATGTTAAGGAAGAATTCGACAAGGAAGCTGAGAAAGAATCCGAGAAGATGGCTGAAGAGATTGGCAAGCTCCTTGAGGAAGCCGGTCTTGCAGACAAAGTTAATGTCGAATTTAACCAGCATTTCGTACTTTTGACACTAAATGGTGCTATACTTTTTGACTCGGGCAAGGCTGAGATTATGAAGGATGCCAAGCCTATAATTGAGAAGATAGCGATTATTCTTAAGAAGTACGAGAAGAATATTATTGAAGTTGAAGGACATACGGACAATGTTCCGTTATCGGGCAGGTCAAAGTTCGAGAATAATGATGTATTATCATTCTACAGAGCTTTAATGGTTGCCAATTATATCAAGGAAATAGCCAATGTAGATCCTAAGCGCCTTAAGTATGCGGGACGCGGTGAGACAATTCCTGTTGCCTCCAACAATACCGCAGAAGGCAGAGCCAAGAACAGACGTGTAGAGATCAAGATATATAACAGCTTTTATTCTAACTAACCAAAGGAGCAATTATGAAGAAGAATTTAATGTCAGTATTGATTCTGGTTTTACTTATCGCGAATCTTGTTATGACGGCGATTTTGACATTCTCCGTTATGCCGGCAACATCCAATGCCAACAAGCTTATCGAGCAGGTTGCCAATGCGATTCACTTAGAGCTTAATACGGGCAAGACAACAGGTCAGAACAACATTCCGCTTGATGATATTGTGCTTTATGAGGTTAACGAAGGAGAGCAGCTGGTTATTTCACTTACACACGGAAGTGATGATGTGGATCATATGTGTGTAGTTAAGGTATATCTTTCACTTAACTCAAAGCATGATGATTATTCAAAATGGAGTCCGGATAAGATTAAATCTCATGACAGTACAATCAAGAATTGTATTATCAATGTTATTTCCAAGTACACCAAGGATGAGATTAACAATCCTGATTTCCAGTATGAGGCTTCACAGAAAATCCTTGATGATTTGATAGCATTATTTGATTCTGATGTAATTGTAAGTGTAGGCTTCAGCTACCTTATTTGTCAGTAAGTTTGAATGAGATTTTGTTAGCGACAGGTGGTGAGGGAACATGGGAGAGGTACTATCTCAAAATGAGATAGATAATCTACTTCAAGCTTTGAACAGCGGTGAGCTGGATGTTGAAGAGATAAAAGAGAATACCGAGAAACAGGCGAAGAACTATGATTTCGCCCGCCCTGCCAAGTTTTCCAAAGAGCACTTACGTACGCTTGAGATTATATTTGAGCACTACGGACGTTTGTTATCAACAACAATGCCTGCTTACCTTCGCAAGACGGTACAGGTTGAGATTATGAACTCCGAGGCGGTTACCTATTCAGAGTTTTCCAATGCACTTTCGAACCCCGTTATCTTGGGTATAGTCGATTTTGCACCTCTTAACGGTAATATTATCATGGAACTTGCGACCAACCTTGGTTACGCAATGGTTGATAGAATGCTTGGCGGTCCCGGTGAACCGCTTGAACGCAGCCGAGAGTTTTCCGAGATAGAGCTTTTAATAGTAGAGCGTATGCTCTCAATTGCAATAGATCTTCTTCGTGAGCCGTGGGAGAACGTTATCGATCTTTATCCCAGACTTGAGAGAATCGAGACGAACTCGCAGTTCGCGCAGATTATATCACCGAGTGAAATGATAGCGATTGTTACAATCAACTTAAAAATCGGTGATGTTGAAGGCCTTATGAATGTCTGTCTTCCATATTTGACTTTGGAAGATGTTATGGACAAATTGAACACAAAATACTGGTATTCTAATACTAAGGCCAAAAAGGAATTACAATACAGGGATAACATCGAGATGCTTATTAATTACGCACCGATGCCGATTAAGGCAGTTCTTGGTAACAGTGTTATATCGGTTGATGATTTTATCAATCTTCAGGTGGGTGATATTATAAGGCTTGATAACAAGGCTGACAATGAACTTTCGGTTTATGTCGGTAACATTGAGAAGTTTAAGGCATTGCCGGGTTCGTCCGGCGACAATTATGCCGTACAGATAACAGAAATAATAAGAGAGGAGTAGGGATATGGACGGAGGAGTTTTATCACAAGAAGAGATTAACGCTTTGCTAGCCGGTTCCGGTGGCGATGATACATCCGCTGCAGATGATGGTGAAACCTTAAGTGATGAAGAACGCGACGCCATCGGTGAAATTGCGAATATAAGCATGGGAACTGCCGCTACGACACTTTTTTCTCTCGTTAACCGCAAAGTAGAGATTTCTACACCGGTTGTTTCTATTGCAACCTGGGAGGATGTAATTGAGAATTACGCCAAGCCCTGTGTATTTATCCGAATCGGATATACGGTAGGTCTTGACGGAAGCAATATACTTGTTTTGAAAGAGGGCGATGTTAAGGTTATTACCGACCTTATGATGGGCGGTGATGGTACCAATACAGACGGTGAACTCGGAGAATTGCATTTATCGGCAATCAGCGAGGCTATGAACCAGATGATGGGTTCATCTGCAACATCCCTTTCTTCAATGCTCAATAAGATGATAGATATCAGCCCGCCTACAGCTGATGTAGTCGATCTTCAGACTACGACAGACGGCGCCGAGATTGACGATTTCCTTAAGGGCAAGTTCGTAAGAATTACCTTTAAGATGGAGATTGGAGATTTGGTTGACAGTACTATTATGCAGTTGTATCCATTTTCATTTGCACGCGATATGTATAACAGCATTGCAAAGAACATGGAAATTGATATAGCTGGTGACGAAGCAGCAGTAAATGCTGCCGAGGCTCCAAAAGCTGAAGCGCCTGCACCGCAGCCGGCACCTTCGCAGCAACCGATGATGGGACAGCCGATGATGGGTCAGCCGATGATGGGTCAGCCAATGATGGGACAGCCGATGATGGGTTATCCGGATATGTCGATGATGTATCAGCAGCCTCCGGTTAATGTCCAGCAGGCACAGTTCCAGCCGCTTATGATGAGTGATTTTAATCCGATTCAGCAGCAGGAGAACATCGATCTTATTATGGACGTTCCGCTCGAAGTTACAGTAGAGCTTGGACGTACAAGTAAGTCCATTAAGGAGATTTTGGAGTTTTCACCCGGAACAATTATTGAACTTAATAAGATCGCGGGTGAATCAATCGATGTACTTGTTAACGGCAAGTACGTAGCCAAAGGCGAAGTAGTAGTTTTGGAAGAAAACTTCGGTATCCGTATCACGGATATCATAAAAGAACAGCCTAAATAATATATTTGTAAGGAGAGATGACAAATGGCTAAGAATATTTTAATTTGTGATGATGCAGCATTCATGAGAATGATGATCAAGGATATCTTGACCAAGAATGGTTACGGTATCGCAGGAGAAGCTGAGAATGGTCAGATTGCTGTAGATAAGTACAATGAGACCAAACCTGATCTTGTACTTATGGATATCACTATGCCTGAAATGGATGGAATCCAGGCATTAAAGAAGATTCGTGAAGCAGATTCCAATGCAGTTGTAGTTATGTGTTCTGCAATGGGTCAGCAGGCAATGGTTATCGAAGCTATTCAGTCCGGTGCCAAGGACTTCATCGTTAAGCCTTTCCAGGCCGATCGTGTTCTTGAAGCAGTTAAGAAGGTTATCGGCTAATCTGAGGACAATAATATGATAATTGGAGCTACAGGCGGTGATAGTCTCATTCAGCTTATCGTAGTCTTGGTTATCTTTGCTTTTGTACTTGTAATGACGGTATTTACAACCAGATTTATAGGTGGTTATCAGAAGCTTAAAATGAGCAATAAGAATATGCAGCTTATTGAGACATTAAGGCTTTCGAATACCAAGTATTTGGCGCTTATGAAGGTTGCAGATAAGTATGTTGTTATCGGTGTCGGCAAGGATGAGATTAACAAGATTATTGAGCTTGATGAGAGCGAAGTCCCGGATATTCAACCGGTTGAAGAGGGGAAGCCTGATAGATTAGTCGAAGGTTTTCAGGACATTCTTGAGAAATTTAAGAACAAAAAGGGCTAGGTGGAAGAATTGAAAAAGATATGCTGTATTGTGTCGATTGCGCTCGGTACGATATTTTTGGCAGGTGCTTTAACCTTGCTTATACCTTATCGTATTCACGCAACGGGATCTTCGGAAAGTACGTCGACTACAACTACTACCGATGAGGACATAATTGAACCTAGCGATCCTAGGGCAGATATTAATAATGGTTTTCATATAATTTATAATAACGACAGCGGTCAGATATCCGGTACGGTAAGGATATTACTCGTATTGACATTAATATCGATCGCTCCTTCGCTTATTATAATGTTGACGTCATTTACGAGAATCATTATCGTTCTGCACTTTTTAAGACAGGCGTTAGGTACTCAGACAGCACCGCCTAATCAGGTTCTTGTAGGACTCGCATTGTTCTTGACGGTTTTCATAATGTCACCGGTATTTTCGGAGATTAACGAGAACGCGATTAAGCCGTTTGATGAAGGTAAGATAACTCAGGATCAGGCAATAGAGGTAGGTACGGCTCCACTTCGTGAATTCATGTACGGACAGACACAGGAGAAGGATCTTGCATTACTTTGTGATATTGCCAAGCAGGATTATCCGGTTACGGATGAAGAGTTTGATACACTGCCGATGACGACGGTTATACCTGCTTTTATCCTAAGTGAATTAAGAACGGCATTTGTCTTGGGATTTATGATTTACATACCGTTTATCGTAATAGATATGGTTGTATCATCAATCCTTATGTCAATGGGTATGATGATGTTACCTCCGACAACGATTTCGATGCCGTTTAAGCTTTTGCTTTTCATACTTGCAGACGGCTGGGATCTCGTAATAGGACAGCTGGTTAAGTCATTTTTCTGATAGGGAAGGTGTTAGTTAATGATTACCGAAGGACAGATACTGGATATCGCCAGAGATGCAATCTATACAATTGTTATGGCCGCGGCTCCGGTGCTATTGGTTTCACTTGTTGTTGGACTTATTATAAGTATATTTCAAACAGTTACATCTATTCAGGAGCAGACTCTTACATTCGTTCCTAAGATTCTTGCCGTATTTGCAACAATCCTTATTGGCGGCGGATGGATGCTCAATCTTATGTCTACATTTACTGTCAATTTATGGCAGGATTTCAGTAAATATGTAAGATAGGATTTCTTGTAGATGGTAAATTATAATTTTGACTTAGCATCATTTGAATATTTTCTCCTGATTCTGGTGCGTATTACTGCGTTCATGGTAACCGCACCGTTTTATGGGATATCTACTGCACCGGGAAGAGTTAAAATTGGTTTTTCGGGAATTGTTTCGATTCTTTTGTATCAGACAATTCTGCCTAAAACTGATTTGGTTTATTCCGGTGTTTTTAGTTATAGCGTACTTGTTCTCCGCGAAACTTTTGTGGGACTTCTTTTGGGTTTTGCGGGATATATCTGCAACACGATTATTCTTACGGCGGGCAAGCTTATCGATATGAATATCGGTCTTTCAATGGCATCAGAATACGATCCGCTTACTCGTTCCGAATCTTCGGTAGTATCGCAGATGTATAACTATTTTGTAATGCTTTTACTTATAGTTACGAATATGCATCATTATATGTTAAGAGCATTGGTTGATTCATATGAGATTGCGCCTATCGGACGTGTTATTTTCGATATGGATCATCTGTTTGCGTCCATGGTCAGATTTATGACGGATACATTCATTATTGCATTCAGAATTTTCCTTCCTATATTTGCTGTAATAATGATTCTTAATGTTATTCTCGGTATTCTCGCCAAGGTTGCACCGCAGATGAACATGTTCGCGGTAGGTATGCAGATTAAGCTTCTTGCGGGGCTTGCTGTAATGTTTATTACGGTATTCCTTCTTCCTGATATAGCTAATTTTATATTCAGGGAGACCAAGAATATGGTAACGCTTTTCAGTAACGGAATCGGTACTTATTAAAAGGTGATGGGATGGAAGATAAGTTAATAATGCCGCTTTCGATGAACTTACAGTTCTTTGCGCAAGACGGCCCGGGTGGTGAGAAAACCGAACCCGCTACAGCCAAAAAGTTAAAAGATGCAAGAGAAGAGGGTAAAGTTGCCAAGTCTAAGGAACTTAACTCGGCGTTTGAGCTTTTATCCTTATTCCTTATTATTAAAACTCTTACGGCATTTTTTGCCGACGGATTTATTGAGACTTTCTTTGACGTATATAAGAAGATGCCCGATGTATGCCGAGACAGTGTATCGGGATTCAGTGGTAAACAGGCTCAGAGTCTTATTAATTATTCGCTTATTCAGATTATTAAGATTATCTGGCCGGTATTGCTTATTTCAATGCTGGTATGCTTTTTTACCAGTCTTGTACAGGTCAAATGGAAGCCGACAGCTAAGCCTATGCAGCCGAAGTTAAGTAAGCTTAATCCGGCACAGGGTATTAAGAAGATTATTTCGAAAGATTCGTTATTCGAGCTTCTTAAGTCAATCATTAAGATTGTTCTTATCAGTTGGATTGCTTATTCAAGCATTAAGGACTACGCCAATGAGCTTTTTATGTTGTATGAGATCAGTCTTAATGCGGCAATCGGTCTTGTTGGCAAGATAATTATTGATACAGGAATCAAAATTTCGATATTCTATATTGTCTTAGGTCTGTCTGATTACGTCTACAACAAGCATAAGTTCAATGAAGACATGAAGATGACCAAGCAGGAAGTCAAGGACGAATTCAAGAATACAGAAGGTAACCCTGAGATTAAAGGCCGTCAGCGTCAGGTTATGCGTCAGGCTTCGCAAAAGCGTATGATGCAGGCGGTTCCTAAGGCGGACGTAGTTATTACGAACCCTACGCATTTAGCGGTTGCTTTAAGCTATAATAACGAGCCGGGTTCGGCACCGATTGTTGTAGCAAAAGGTGAAGATTATCTCGCAATGAAGATTAGGGAAGTTGCGAAAGAAAATAAAGTAGAGATTGTCGAGAATAAGCCACTCGCAAGACAATTATATCTAAGTGTGGATGTCGGTCAGGAGATTCCGCCTGAACTTTATCAGGCGGTTGCTGAAATTTTAGCCGAGATTTACAGAAAGAAAATGGCTTAGTAAATTGAGAAAGATTAAAAGAAAGGGGGAAGAAAAGTGAAAAAGGGCGATTTGGGCGTTGCAGTATACTTGCTTTGCGCGGTTTTATTCTTTATTATCCCAATTCCGAATTTTCTGCTTGACGTAATGCTTGCATTTAATATTGCAATGGCATTGATAGTCCTTTTTAACTCACTTTTTGTCAAGGAAGTTCTGGACATGTCCTTCTTCCCGACATTACTCCTTTTTACAACCATATTCAGAATTTCGCTTAACGTATCGTCTACCAGACTTATCCTTTCAACAGGTGATCCGGGTAACGTAGTTAAGACTTTCGGACAGTTCGTAGGTGGTAACGACCTTGTTATCGGTGCAATCGTATTCATTGTACTTGTAATCATTCAGTTCGTTGTTATCAACAAAGGTTCCGAGCGAGTTGCAGAAGTAACCGCAAGATTTACGTTGGACGCTATGCCCGGTAAGCAGATGGCTATCGATGCCGATCTTAATACCGGTGCAATTACAGAAGCACAGGCAAGAGAACGAAGAAACAAGATTCAGGCCGAATCCAATTTCTTCGGTGCCATGGACGGTGCTACTAAGTACGTAAAGGGAGATGCGACCGCAGGTATTATCATTACGGTAATCAACCTTGCCGGTGGTACCGTAATGGGCGTTATGAATCAGGGACTTGGTGCCATGGACGCCTTCCAGAAGTACGGTTTGCTTACTATAGGTGACGGACTTGTATCCCAGATTCCTTCAATGCTGATATCTCTTGCAACAGGTATTCTTGTCACCAAGGCTTCCAAAGAATCAGACTTTGGAGATGTGCTTATATCACAGCTTTTCGGTATCCCGAAGGTACTTTACCTTGTCGGCGGTACTATGATTGCACTTGGATTTACACCTCTTAATTTCTTCTTGTTCCTGGCATTCGGTTTAACTTTTATTATTGCCGGATATACAATTCAGAAGAATACCGAGGTAAAAGCTATAGAGCAGGAGGCAGAGGCGGAGGAAGAGTCCGGCGAAGAGATTCGAAAACCGGAGAATGTTATATCGCTTTTGCAGGTTGACCCGATTGAACTTGAGTTTGGATACGGTATTATTCCTCTTGCGGATGCCAACCAGGGTGGTGACTTACTTGACCGTGTTATCATGATTCGTCGTCAGGTAGCGCTTGAACTTGGTACAATTGTTCCTATTATCCGTATGAGAGATAATATTCAGCTTAATCCGAACCAGTATATTATTAAGATTAAGGGTATTCAGGTAACGGAGGGTGAGATTCTTTTCGACCACTATATGGCCATGAACCCGGGACACGTAGAGCAGGAGATTTCCGGTATTCCTACGTTTGAGCCTTCATTCCATTTGCCGGCTATCTGGATTACCGAGAGCCAGCGTGAGAGAGCGGAGAGCTTTGGTTATACGGTTGTAGATCCGCCTTCAATTATTGCGACTCATATTACTGAGATTATCAAAACCCATATTGCAGAGCTTTTATCAAGACAGGATGTACAGACTTTAATTGATAACTTGAAAGAGACTAACCAGGTTCTTGTTGATGATCTTGTACCTAAGCTTCTCGGTATCGGTGAGATTCAGAAGGTATTGCAGAACCTTCTTCGCGAGCAGATTTCGATTAGAGATTTACTTACAATATTTGAAAGTCTTGCGGATCATGCGCAGACTACACATGATACAGATGTTCTTACGGAATACGTAAGACAAAGCTTGAAGAGATCGATTTCGGCGAAGTATTTCCCGGCTAACGAGACTACTTCGGTTGTGACGTTAGATCCGCAGGTTGAGCAGGACATAATGAATTCTATTAAGCAGACCGAGCAGGGAGCATATCTTACCCTTGATCCTGAGAAGACCAAGGCTATTATGAACTCGGTTGAAGAAGAAGTATCAAAGCTTGAGAATATGGGAAGTAATCCTATTATAGTTACTTCTCCGATCGTAAGAATGTACTTTAAGAAGTTAACTGAAGACTATATCAAGGATTTGATAGTGGTTTCATATAATGAGATTGACAACAACGTTGAATTACAGTCGGTAGGGATGGTGACTTATAAGTAATGAAGATTAAAAAGTTTGTAGGGAAAACGGAAGAAGAAGCTACCAAGAAAGCAAAAGCCGAACTCGGTCCAAGCACTGTCATAATGAATGTTAAGCAGACCAAGCCTTCGGGTTTTTTCAAGGCTTTTAAGTCCTCGACTTTTGAAGTGACGGCTGCGGTTGAAGAAAATGAATACAAGATTAATGTGTCCGACGCAATTAAGTCACAGACACCTATGCATCAGACCAAGATTAATCTTGCTGCCAACGATGAGATTAACGTAAAGGATATATCCAATACTACGGTAAGTCTGCCCAAGGATAACATGGCTTATAACAGAAACAATATAAGAAAAGCAGATCCTGAAGCGGAAATCAGAAGAATTATTCAGGAAATGCCTAAAAATAAAGGAATGGTTACCGATAGAATGCCGGAAGACAAAAGCTTAGACAAGAGTATTAACGGATTTGAAGAAAAGCTCGACAGTCTTCATTCCATGCTTGAAGAGAATCTTAAGACATCAAAAGAAGAAAGTGCCGTAAAATTTGAAGAGCCTGATGAAATGTCCGAGAAGGATATAAGACGTCAAGAAGGCGTAAAAATGGCTAAGATGATCTATAACACTCTTCTTGACAATGAAGTTGATGAAAAGTATGCCAATCTTCTTGTTGAAGAAATGGATAAGACATTAAACCACAGTTCGAATATTGATCTTATGCTTTCCAACGTATATCAGAAAATGATTCTTAAGTTTGGTGAGACAAGTGTTATCAATACAGGCGGAAGAAAGCCGAAGATGATATTTTTCATAGGACCTACCGGCGTTGGTAAGACAACTACGATCGCCAAGATTGCAAGTAAGCTTAAGTATGAAGAAGGTAAGAAGATTGCACTTTTTACAGCAGATACATACAGAATCGCGGCAGAGGAACAGCTTAGAACTTATGCCAACATTCTTGAGACACCGCTTACTATTATTTATTCTGCCGACGAATTAAAGCAGGCAATAGATAAGGTTAAGGATGCTGATACAATTCTTGTAGATACTGCAGGTTTTTCACATAAGAGTCCCGATCAGAAGGCTGATACAAGAAAGCTTATCGCATCGCTTCCACAGGAAATCGAAAAGGAAGTATATCTTGTATTAAGTGCAACCACGAAATACAGAGATTTACTTGAGATTTGCGATTCGTACAGAGAGATTTCAGATTATAAGCTCATATTTACGAAGCTTGATGAGACTTCGACATATGGCAATTTATTTAATATAAGAATGTATACGGGTGCTTCCATGTCTTATGTAACAACCGGACAGAATGTTCCGGACGATATAGAAGTATTCGATACGCAGCGAATAGTCAAGAGGCTACTCGGAGGGAAATAGGGGATATATAAATGGATCAGGCAACATCGTTACGTAATATGGTGAATGAGCGTAAAACAAGCGCTCCTATAAGAAAAGCCAGAGTTATTACGATTACAAGCGGAAAAGGCGGAGTGGGAAAATCCAATACGTCTGTAAACCTTGCTTTAGCACTTTCTGAACTCGATAAAAAAGTTATTATCTTTGATGCCGACTTTGGACTTGCTAACGTAGAGGTTATGTTCGGAGCACTTCCGAAATATAATTTAAGTGATGTAATCTACAGGGGAAAAAGAATAGAAGATATTATAACCGAAGGACCTAACGGAATAGGCTTTGTATCAGGCGGTTCCGGAATTGTCGGTTTAAGTAATGTCAACAGAGACCAGCTTGCATTTTTAATACATAACCTTAATAATCTCGACGGTCTTGCTGATTTCATAATCATTGATACCGGAGCCGGTATATCGGACCAGGTACTTTCTTTTGCAATGATGGCACCTGAGATTTTTATGATAACAACACCGGAACCAAGTTCACTTACCGACTCTTATTCACTTATTAAAGCATTATATCGTAATCCTAATTTTGATAAGGATAATACGACAATAAGAGTTATTGCCAACAAGGCTTCCACAATAGAGGACGGAGAGCTTGTGTATCAAAAGCTTTCGAGCGTGGTATCGAAATTCTTACAGGGAAGACTTGATTATCTCGGTATGGTACCGCTTGACTCGACAATTGATAAGGCAATAAGACAGCAGAAACCGGTAATGATATCGTTCCCTAACTGTAAGGCATCAAAAGCATATAAGCTTATAGCCAAGGATATAGTTGACGGAACGCATCTTGCCAACAATGTTAAACGTGGAATTTCAGAGATTTTCTCAAGTATAATGCTTAACAGAAGATTATAGAATACTTAAGGAGAGGAGAAAAGACATGGCAGACGAAATTATTAAGCTTGGAATGAGAATAGAAATAAGCGATGAATTTGTGACTGAAGAAGAGAGAGATGCCAAGCCCTTGTATATAAGTCAGGTTCAGAATCTTTTCTCTAACGGCGATTTCGAAATCGATATGCCTATATATCAGAGACAGTTAGTGCTTTTACATAACGGTTCAAGATATAAGTTCTTATTCTACGGTGAAAAGTATAATTACGAAGCTATTGTATTGATCAAAGACAGATATAAGGCAGATAACAGATATTTATTAAGAGTTCAGCTTATAACACAACCGGAAAAGGTTCAAAGAAGAGAATATTACAGATGTTGCACCACTTTTGACGTTAAATTTCACGATTTGGCCGAATCGGAAATCAATTCGCCACAATTAAGTGAGATAATGAATAGATATAATGGGATTAATTTGAGACCTCTTTTGACCGAAGGAATCGTACTTGATATAAGCGGAGGCGGAATGAAGATGGTTACCAAATTCCCTAATGAAGTTGGTAGTTATAAGAGACTCATATTTGAATTGCAACTGGAAGGAAGGACAGAAAAGTTTAATATATGCGGTCAGATATTAAGCTGTACCGCAAAAAAGGATACAGTTTCAAGATATGAGAATCGTTTGAAGTTTATTAAACTCGATCAGGATTCAAGAGAGAGAATAATACGATTTATCTTTGAGGAAGAGCGTAAGCTCAGGAGAGTTAGCAAAGAATGAAGAAAAATATTATGGTAGTTGATGACTCTGCACTCATGAGAAGAGCACTGTGTGATATAATCAACGCAGATGATTCGTTCACGGTGGTTGATATGGCACGCGATGGTCTTGAGGCTTATGACAAAATCAAAGCCAACAATTATGATGCAATCGTCCTTGATATCAACATGCCGAGGATGAACGGTCTGGAATTACTTAGAAAACTTCATACAGAACATATCGACGTTGTAGTTATCGTAGCAAGTACGTTAACTAAGGCAGGGTCGAAGGAAACCTTCGAAGCTTTGTCACTTGGAGCAGTCGATTTCGTAACTAAGCCTGAGAATATTATCGAGGCAAGAGGCGGTAGTTTTACTTCGGATTTAACCAAGGTATTACGAGCAGTCTTAAAAGTCGATACATTTAAGGCAGAGCCTACGACATCAAGACCTCCAAGCACCGAGCCAAAAGCTCCTGTACGAGAGATTAAGATTCCTGAGATAACTAAGCCGATACTTAATGCGGCTCAGGTTAAGAAGGATATTGAAGCAGGTGTTCCAAAAGTAAGTCCGGTCAAACCTGGTAATAAATTGATTGCTCTTGCTTGTTCTACCGGAGGACCGAAATCTTTGCAGGAAGTCATCCCGTTTTTGCCGAAGGGCATGAATGCACCTATGGTTTTGGTGCAGCATATGCCACCGGGATTTACGAAGTCCATGGCTGAGAGACTTGATGAGATATCAGAAGTCACTGTTAAGGAAGCTGAGGAAGGAGATGTGCTTAAGGTTGGACATGTATATGTCGCACCGGGAGGTAAGCATTTACAGGTTGTAAAGAAGCCTACCGGCGACCATGTTGTACATCTGGATGACTCGCCACCTATCGGCGGATTAAAGCCTTGCGCGGATATAATGTATTCATCGCTTAAGGGAAGTACCTTTGATGAGATTGTATGCGTGGTTTTAACCGGAATGGGTGCGGACGGTACCAAAGGTATTACGGATTTAAACGGTAGTAAGAAGATTTTCACCATATCACAGGATGAAGTAACATCCGTTGTATATGGTATGCCGAGGGCGATAAGGGCTGCAGGACTTTCTAATGTAGTAGTTCCGTTACAGGAAGTAGCATCAACAATCATTATGAATGTGGGGGTACGATAAGTATGGATGTAAGCCAGTATTTAGAGATCTTTATTGATGAGACAAGTGAACATATCCAGAGCCTGAATGATTGTATCATGAATTTGGAACAGGAACCGGATAATAAGGACACAATTAATGAAATCTTCAGAGCAGCCCATTCCTTGAAGGGTATGGCAGGTACTATGGGCTTCAAGAGAATGCAGCATTTAACCCATGATATGGAGAATGTATTCTCTGAAGTTCGTAACGACAAAGTAAAAGTTAACGGCGAGATGATCGACGTATTGTTCCAGTGCCTTGATGCAATTGAGGGATACCTCGAGACCATTAAGAGTACTTCTGATGAAGGAACTGAAGAACATGAAGATATTATTACCAAGCTTAACGAGATGTTAAACGGCGGCGGAGCAGCAGCTCCTGCAGAAGCACCTAAGGCAGAAGCACCTGCAGAAGCACCTAAGGCAGCCGCTTACGAGGAGAAGTTCCTTGACGCTGAGTTTAATGATAGCGATAAGCAGGCCGTTAAGGATAAGGAAAAGGAAGGACTTAAGATTTACGGCGTTACGGTTTATGTTGACCAGAAGTGCTTACTTAAGTCTGCAAGAGCTTTCCTTGTATTCAAAGCTATAGAAGAAATCGGTTCTATTGTATATTACAATCCGTCTTCTCAGGATATCGAAGATGAGAAGTTTGATTTCGACTTCAATATAATTGTTGCAACAGATCATTCACTTGAGGATGTTCTTAATGCAGCTAAGGGTGTATTGGAGATTGAAAATGCTGTAGGACGTGAGATTAGTTCTGCTGAACTTGAGAACGAAGCAGGCAATGATGTAGCAGCTCCTGCAGAGGTAACTGAAGAAACCAAGAACGTTCCACAGGTTAAGACACAGGCAGCTTCTACAGGTAACAAGGCGCCGGCTAATAAGCAGGCAGTTACAAGCAGAACAGTCCGTGTAGATATTGAAAAGCTCGATACTCTTATGAATCAGGTTAGTGAGCTTATTATTGCTAAGAACTCACTCGTATCCATTTCGAGCGCTGAAGGTGCAGGCGGACAGAGCGCATCCTTCACAGAACAGATAGAATACCTTGAGAGAATTACCACAATGCTTCATGAATCAGTTATGAAAGCTAGAATGGTACCTATCGAGAGCGTAGTTAATAAATTCCCGCGTATGATCAGAGACCTTTCCAAGACTCTTAATAAGAAGATGGAATTGGTTATGAGCGGTGAAGATACAGAACTTGACCGTACAGTAGTTGACCAGATTGGCGATCCGTTACAGCACTTACTTAGAAATTCCGCTGACCACGGTCTTGAGAGTGATGAGTTACGTATTAAGAGAGGAAAGCCTGAGGTAGGTAAGATTTTCCTTAACGCTTACCAGGAAGGTAACAACGTTGTTATCGAAGTAGGCGATGACGGTAACGGCATCGATACTCAGCAGGTTAAGCAGAAAGCCATCGAGCGTGGTCTTGTTTCCGCAGATCAGGCAGAGACATTATCACAGAAGGAAATTATCGACTTCCTTTTCATGCCGGGATTCTCAATGGCAAAGAAGGTTTCCGATATTTCCGGAAGAGGTGTAGGTCTTGACGTTGTTAAGTCCAACATCGAAGCACTCGGCGGTGATGTAGAAGTTAAATCAAATCTTGGCGAAGGTTCCAAGTTTATCGTAAGACTTCCGTTAACACTTGCTATTATCCAGGCGTTGATGGTAGAGATAGAAGACGAGAAATATGCTATTGCATTAGGTTCCATTCAGAATATCGAAGATATTCCTGCAAGCGATGTTAAGTATGTACAGGCTAAGGAAGTTATCACATTACGTGGTTCCGTTATCCCGCTTATCCGTCTTGACAAGATGCTTGATGTAGAGAGAAAGGATCCTGAAGCAGAAGAGAAGAAGACAAATCTTACGGTTGTTATCGTTAAGAAGGGTGACAATTTTGCAGGTCTTGTAGTTGACAGACTTATGGGACAGCAGGAAATCGTTATCAAGTCTCTCGGAAAGTATATCAACAACAATAAGATGATCAGCGGCGCAACAATTCTCGGTGATGGCGAAGTTGCTCTTATCTTAGACGCCAATACATTAATTTAGGAGGTCTATAGCTATGGCAGATAATAAATTATTAATGACAGAAGCAGATGCTAAGCAGTATATTGTTGTTAAAATCGGCAACGAGCAGTATGGTATAGACATCAGTTATATTGATAATATAGTTCGTATGCAGAAGATAACGAGAGTACCTAAGGCACAGAGTTACTTCAAAGGCATCATCAACCTTCGTGGTGAGGTTGTTCCGGTAATGACCATCAGAGTTCGTATGGGACTTGATATGGATGAATTTACCAACGATACAAGAATTATTATCTTGAAGATGGAAGAGCACGGTAAGCTTGGTGTTATTGTAGACCAGGTTAAGGAAGTTGTTACCTTAACTCCTAACGAAATCGATCCTTATATTCCTGATACAAGAGATGAGAAAAGCGCTTTTATCAAGGGTATCGGAAAGCACAGCGATCAGCTTATTTCGTTACTTGAACTTAATTCCATTATTGAAGACAAAGAAGCAATCTAACATAAGATTGGCAGTAGAGGGACCCTTCCTTAAGGTCTCTCTATTGTCATAAAAAGGAGGACTTAATGGCCGAGTATAGTTTGGAAGATGTCAATAATATATATTTTGATGTCTTAAAAGAGATAGGAAATATCGGAGCCGGTAATGCTACAACAGCAATTGCATCTATGTTGCAGATCCGTCTTAATATGAATGTACCTAAGGTCCAGCTGCTTACTTTCCCTGAATTGGGTTCGGCAGTCGGTGGCGAAGAAGATCAGGTAGTAGGAATATTCCTTGAAGTAGGATCGGATATTTCCGGAAGCATGATGTTCATTCTTACACTTGAATCTGCAAAGTTTTTGGTTAATAAATTAATGTACAGAGAGCCTGACGCTGAAGTTTTATTTGATGAGATGGAAATGTCGGCATTAAAGGAAATCGGTAATATAATCACCGGTTCGTATCTTAATGCGCTTTCATCAATGACAGGTCTTACGATTACACCTTCAATTCCCTATATCGCAATTGATATGGCAGCTGCAATTCTTTCTGTTCCTGCTATTGAATTTGGTCAGTATGGAGATCATGCATTATTAATTCAGACCGAATTCGGTGATGATGTACTTATTGACGGTTACTTTATTTTATTACCTGAATTGGAATCATATGCAAAAATATTGAGTTCTTTAGGCATTCAGATGTAGGGGTGTAATAATTAATGCTAAATGATATGATTAAAGTCGGAATGGCTGACTTAAAGACCGGTAAGAACAGCGATATAATTACAACGCTCGGACTCGGTTCTTGTATCGGAATTGCATTATATGATCCGGCGACAAAAATTGGTGGTTTGGCGCACATAATGCTTCCGGATTCAACAGCCATTAAGAATAATTCGAATATAGCCAAGTTCGCAGATACCGGTATCACCGAACTGCTTAATCAGATGCTTGCGATGGGTGCTTCAAAGGCAAGAATTGTTGCCAAGATTGCAGGCGGCGCGAGCATGTTCGAAATGAAGGGATTGTCAAATATCGGTAATGTCGGAGACAGAAACGCAGAAGCTTCACGTAAGACGTTAAAAGAACTTGGAATCAAGCTTATTGCTGAAGATTGCGGTTTGAATTACGGTCGTACCGTTGAACTTTATTGTGATACGGGAAAATTTATTATTAAATCTGTAGGAAAAGATATTAAAGAAATATAAAATATGTTATTCTGTTATTAGGGAGAGTATAGTATGAAGACCAAATATATTCCGTCGATTATAATGCTAGTGGCGGGACTTATAAGAGCAATCGCCGGTGTATTCTATCGACAGGATATTAAGGACTTTTTATGGTCTATACTTATTGTAATGATTATCTTCTATATAATCGGCAGTGTTGTTAAGGTTGTTCTTGACAAGCAGGTTGTTGTTGAAGATGAAGAAAAGGAACCTGAGAGCGAGGTAGATATTGTACTCGGTGACATAAGTGAAGTTGAGGATAAGGAAAAAGAGAACTTCGAGCAGGAACCTGACGGAGGAATGGATTTCGTCGAGAAAATCAGTGAATTTTCTGAGAAAGTTGATGAGAACGAGTAATTATTAAGTCTGTAAGTAATTACTTTATTGGAGGACAGACATGAAGGCTGAAGAAAAAGACAATTTGTGGCTTAAATATCGCAAAACGCCTACTCCCGAACTTCGAGAGCAGTTGATTTTGGAATATGCTCCTTTAGTCAAGATTGTTGCCGGAAGATTAGGGATGTATCTTGGTGGCAATATTGAGTTTGAGGATCTGGTAAGCTATGGCATTTTTGGCCTTATTGATGCGATTGATAAGTTTAATCTTGAAAAGGAAGTTAAGTTTGAAACTTATGCAAGCTTAAGAATACGAGGCGCAATTCTTGATCAGGTAAGAAAGATGGACTGGATTCCACGTACTGTAAGACAGCGCCAGAAGAGAATAGACGAAGCGATTAAGACAATAGAAGCAAATTCCGGTAAGGCAGCAACGGATGAGGAGATAGCAAAAGTTCTTGATATCTCTAATGATGAATTTCAGGAATGGCAGAGTCAGATGAAGGTTACGAACGTAATATCTTTAAATGAGTTCGTTGACCAGGGGCCTGAACCGGTTATGGATGCCAGAAATAACAGCCATTTTATTGAGCCTGAGAAGAATATTGAAAAAGAGGGCCTTAAGGAAGCATTAGCAGTTGCGCTTGAGGCTTTAACTGAGAAAGAGAAACAAGTTATATTACTTTATTACTATGAAGAGATGACGTTAAAAGAGATCAGTTTAATTCTGGAAGTTACCGAATCTCGAGTGTCACAGCTTCATACCAAAGCATTGGGAAAGATGAAAGAGCATATGGGTGACTTTGTCGACCTGTTGTATGATTAGGAGGGGAATTATGCCACAGAAAAATGGATATGTTCAATTAGTTGTTAAGGGCGACGAGACATATGCGGTTGTTTGTCCGCCTGCTGAAGGTGGTACACCGTTGAATGTATCTGAAGTTATAGCTTATTTTGACAGACAGCAGCTTAAGAGTTATGATCTTAAGACTGTTGCGGCTGCATGTAATAATTTATCTCAGAGAACTGAGTTTAAGGTTGGTATGGCACCTTTCAGACCATACAATGAGATTATGGATGTCGATGTATCACTTGACAGAATGCAGGCGGTATGTCGTTTCTTCCCGCCTTCACAGGGTGGTTCACTTATGGATGAGCGAGAGATCTGTATGCAGTTACAGCAGAGTAAGATTGTCTTTGGCGTAGATCCGACTGCAATCAAGAGCTTTTTAGCAGATAGAGTATATTATACCGATATTGTTTTTGCGAAGGGTAAAGAACCTCGTCAGGGTCATGACGGTAAGATTGAATATTATTTCAATACATCACTTAATACCAAGCCTAAGAAAAATGAAGACGGTACGGTTGATTATCATAACCTTAATACAGTATCAATGGTACAGGAAGGCCAGAAGCTTGCATCTCTTATCGCAGCAGACCACGGCGATCCCGGTACCGATGTTATGGGTAATGTTATTAAACCTTATAACGTAAGAGAGTTCCATCTTGATTTTGGTAACAATATTATTGCCAATGAGCAGAGAACGGAGATTTATTCACAGGTAACCGGACATGCAACTGTAGTAGAAGGCAAAGTCTTTGTATCGGATGTGCTCGAGATTCCTGCAGATGTAGACAACTCTACCGGTGATATTAATTACAACGGTTCAGTTCTTATTAAGGGTAATGTTAAGAGCGGATTTAAAGTGTCTGCAAAGGGCGATATCGTTGTAGAAGGCGTAGTAGAAGGTGCTTATGTTCATTCTGAGGGACAGATTATTATTAAGCGTGGAATTCACGGTATGAATAAGGGTGTCCTTGAAGCGAAAGGCAATATTATAAGTAAGTTTATCGAGAGTGCTACGGTATCAAGCGGTGGATACATAGAGACAGAGGGTATTATGCATTCCAAGGTTGCTGCTGCAACCGAGATTCAGGTATCCGGTCGTAAAGGTATTGTTGCGGGCGGTGTTATAAGAGCGGGTAATCTTGTTATGACGCAGGTATTGGGCTCCGAAATGGGAGCACAGACTGTGGTTGAAGTGGGTTCCAGCCCTGAAAAGAAGGCAAAGTACAATCAGTTAACCGAGATTATTAAGGAAAAGAAGAAAGAGCTTGATACAATTAAGCCTATACTTACAACTTTCTCAGAGAAGATTGCACAAGGGGTTCAGATACCCAAGGATAAGATGCTTTACGTTCAGAAGCTTGCAACATCATACAAGAATATGCAGGCTGAACTTGAACCGTTAAGAGAGGAACTTGCCAAGCTTCATGAAGAGATTTCTTCAACAAGTGATGCCAGAGTTAAGGTTGGTAAGACAGTATATCCGGGAGTTACAATTGTAATTGCCGAGGTTAGTCTTACTACAAGAGAGCCTAGATCTTTCTGCCAGTTCGTAAGAGAGGGCGGAGAAGTGGCGGTCAGAAACCTGTAATTATCAGGAAAGTGAGGTGGCACTTATGTCTATAAGTCCTGTTAACTTTAACGGCCTGATGCAGCGTACCAATGATGTAAGTGCTGTCAAGGCTAACGAGGATCAGCATCCGATTGTAGAACAGCAGCATATCGGCGCTATGCAGGAAAAGAAACTTGATGAGAAAATGCATAGGGTCAATGATGCAGAGAACAGGGATGAGACCGATACAAGGCATGATGCGAGAGAAGAAGGACGCAATAAGTATTTTTCTACTCGCGATATGAATAAGAAAAAAGAACCACAGGATAAGGTTTCAAAAAAGCACGAGTCCGGAGGATTTGATATCAGAATCTGATGGATTTAAGATGAAGGAAAGTTTGTAATGGGAGTACTTGAAGCTGTACTTATTATAGTAGGTATTTTATTTGTATTCGCAAGCTTCTTTATACCTGATAGGCTTACTGCAAAGGAAGCCGAGAAGGTATCGAGATTAAGCGAAGATCAACTTAAGATTATTGTTGAGCGTAAGCTCAAAGAAGCCGAGAACGCGATCGACACTACAATTGACGATCGCGCGGATTTTTATGCGGAAAAAGCAGAAAAACTGCTTGAAAAAGAGTCAATTGAGAAAATTACTCACATAAGCGAGTATTCTGACGGTGTATTAAGTCAGATTAATAAGGCACATGAAGAAGTAATGTTCCTTTACAGTCTTCTTAACGATAAACATTCTGAACTTACAAATCTTGCCACTAATTTAAGCGGACTTAAGACCGATATCGAAGCATTCGGAGATAAGACTACCGAGATTATTAAGGAACAGACTCTTGCAATGGAGAATAGGGAAGTTATAGAGGATCCGGTTCCGGAACCGGTAGAGGACGATAATACAGTTGATGAGAGTCTTATAAGAAATCATAACGAAATGATTCTTGACGCTTATAAGGCGGGGCGCGATGAAGTCGATATAGCGCGTTCACTGGGGCTTGGAATCGGTGAAGTAAGATTGGTTATCGATTTATATAAGGGAGAACATAAGAATGAAGTTTAAGTATTACTTAAGGGGTGCCGGAGTAGGACTTATAGTCGCCACTGTAATCCTTATGATTGTGTTTTCCAAGCATAATGTGAAGCTTAGTGATGACGATATTATAGCAAGAGCCAAAGAACTTGGTATGGTAATGGAAGATTCCGGTGACAACAAGGAAGAAGAACCTGCCAATAACGATGATAACGGCGAAGATAATCCGGATGACAACGGGGAGAATAATGAAAACCCTGATAATAACGATAATCCGGATGACAATGATAATCCTGACGACGGTAACGACGATAACAACGAGAACGGCGAAGATAACGGTGGAGAGAATGAGACGGAATTCGTTGAGTTTGTAATAAGAAGCGGAGAGTTTTCGGATGTTGTAAGTAATCATTTATATGAAAAAGGCCTCGTTGACGATCCCGTTAAGTATAATGAGTGGCTTATGGCACACGGGTATGACAAAGACCTGCAACCGGGAACTTTTATGATACCAAAAGGTGCAACTTATGAAGAGATAGCTAAGATTTTAGTATATGTCGGAGAATAAAATGTCGACTTTCGGTCGGCATTTTTATTTTTACTCTTGCAAAGTATGTAAAGTTATGCTAAAATCTATCAGTCTGAGTGTGTGTGCTTAGACGAGTAACAATATTAATCACATATGCGGACATATGGGAAATGGTGCCTATGGTTTTCCCTTTGAAGGATGCATATGGAAGTTTTAACCAATGGAGGTAATTAAAATGGGCGTAATTTCTATGAAGCAGTTATTGGAAGCAGGTGTTCATTTCGGACATCAGACAAGAAGATGGAATCCTAAGATGGCTCCTTACATCTATACAGAGCGTAACGGAATCCATATTATCGATCTTCAGAAGTCTGTAGGCATGGTTGATGATGCTTACAAGGCAATCGCTGACATCGCTGCACAGGGTGGTACAGTACTTTTCGTAGGTACCAAGAAGCAGGCTCAGGAAGCTGTTCAGACAGAAGCTGAAAGATGCGGTATGTATTATGTTAACGAGAGATGGTTAGGTGGTATGCTTACCAACTTCAAGACAATTCAGAACCGTGTTCAGAGATTAAAGGATATCGAGAGAATGTCCGAAGACGGTACATTCGACGTATTACCTAAGAAGGAAGTTATCGAGATCAAGAAGGAATGGGCTAAGTTAGAGAAGAATCTTGGCGGTATCAAGGAAATGAAGAAGATTCCTGATTGTATCTTTGTTGTAGATCCTAAGAAGGAGAGAATCTGTATTCAGGAAGCTCATACATTGGGCATCACATTAGTAGGTATTGCTGATACTAACTGCGATCCTGAAGAATTAGATTATGTAATTCCTGGTAATGATGACGCTATAAGAGCAGTTAAGCTTATCGTTGCTAAGATGGCTGATGCAGTTATCGAAGCTAATCAGGGTGAAGCTTTTGTAGCACAGGAAGCAGTTGAAACTGATGAAGTATCTATGGAAGAGATCGCTTCAGAAGAGAACTAATTAATAATCTATATTCAAATTACGGAGGATAAATAAATGGCAGAAATTACAGCATCAATGGTAAAAGATTTAAGAGAAATGACCGGCGCAGGTATGATGGACTGCAAGAAGGCTTTAAATGAAACAAACGGTGATATGGATGCCGCTGTTGAATTTTTAAGAAAGAACGGTCAGGCTAAGGCTGAGAAGAAGGCTAACAGAATCGCAGCTGAAGGTCTTTGCTATGTAACTGTTGAAGGCAACAAGGCAGCTGTTGTAGAAGTTAACTCCGAGACAGACTTCGTTGCTAAGAATGAGAAGTTCCAGACATTTGTTAAGGAAGTTGCAGCTCATGCACTTACAACTAAGGCTTCCGATATGGATGGATTTATGGCAGACGCTTGGGAAGCCGGCAAGACAGTTAACGATAAGCTTGTTGAAATGATCGCTGTTATCGGTGAGAAGTTAAGCATTCGCCGTTTCGAAGTTGTTGAAGAGAACAATGGTTGTGTAGTTTCTTATGTACACGGCGGCGGAAGAATCGGTGTTATTATCGACGCTGAGACATCTGTAGTTAACGATGAGGTTAAGGAAGCTCTTAATAACATCGCTATGCAGACAGCAGCTATGTATCCGAAGTATATCGACAGAAGCGAAATCTCTGCCGATTACATTGCTCATGAGAAGGAAATCTTACTTGCTCAGATCATGAATGATCCTAAGGAATCTTCAAAGCCTGAGAAGGTTATAAATGGTATGATCGAAGGCCGTGTAAGCAAGGAATTAAAGGAAATCTGCTTACTTGACCAGGTATATGTTAAGGCTGAAGACGGCAAGCAGACAGTTGCTCAGTATATCGCAGAAGTTGGCAAGAAGGCCGGATGCGATATCAAGATCAAGAAGTTCGTTCGTTTCGAGACCGGTGAAGGTATGGAGAAGAAGAATGAAGACTTCGCAGCAGAAGTAGCTGCTCAGATGGGTAACTAATTCTAATCTATAATATTGACTTGATAGAACCCTCTTTATCTTACAACCGATAGAGAGGGTTTTTATCTTTTTTCAGGGAATCATTAAAATGCCTAATATTCATATATAAAGATTGATAAATCTTGTATTTGTTTGTTATAATATCCTTGTATGACTGTAGAAAGGTTTCGTTTGGGTTTATGATTTATTATATTGTGGCTCTTGCTTTATCGTTTATATTTACCGGAATATACGTATTGAAGTACAAGAAGTACTTTGATTCGCATGTTACGGTCTTTTTTACGCTTATTCCGGTTGTAGAACTCGGATATCTTATGTGTGCCCGTGCGACATCTTCACAGGCAGCGCTTCTTGCGGTTAATATAACATATATTGCGGGATTTTATCTTACGCTTTTTATGACTTTATATATATTTAAGACATGTAAACTTAAGATTCCTTCATTTGTTACATTCTTGATGTATGCTATCAATACAGGATTCTATCTTTTTGTTGTATTTTCCAAATCAAAAGCTTATTACAAGACGGTTGTGCTTGAATATAACGGTGATGTAAGTTATCTTACCAAGCAGTACGGATTTGCACATATGTTTTTCTATGTGATCCTGGTACTTTATATTGCTGCAGGCTTTGTTGCGCTTATTTTAAGCTTAAAAAAGAATGATGTACCGCGTGTCCTTGTTAAATATCTTTTGGTTTCCGAAGTTGTACCTCTTGTATTATATATTGCTACGAGAGCATTTAAGCTGGAGTATGAGATGCCTGCAATTCAGTATGTTATCGTGCAGGGAATTTTACTTTTGATTGCTGAAAGAACAGGTCTTTACGAGATTGACGAGTCCTTACTTGAATCCGTTATTAAAAAAGGCAAGATGGGATTCTTCTCGTTCGACCTTCACAGACGCTTCTTAGGTGTTAATGATGTAGCGATTGAGTTTTTCCCGGAGCTTGCGGAACTCGGTATTGATAAGAATATTATCTATAAGACCAATGACTTTTTTAATACTGTATATAAGTGGATAGATGAGACAGATTATGAGAAGCAGAAGGAATTTTTCTACGAAAGAGACGATAAGGTCTATAAGATAACACAGACGGTTATTGTTAAGGGTAAGCAGGTTAAAGGCTACCAGTTCTTCGTTATAGATGATACCGAAGAGCAGAAGTATATAGAGCTTATCAATAATTACAATACCGAACTTGAACTTAAAGTCAGCGAGAAAACCGCCCATATTCAGGAAATGCAGGACAGACTTGTCCTTGGTATGGCGGATATGGTTGAAAGCCGTGATGTCAGTACGGGTGGTCATATTAAGAGAACGAGCAGCGTTATTAAACTCTTTGTTGAAGCAATGAGACAGGACGTCAGACTTAAGATTCCTGAGAGCTTTTATATCCATGTAATTAAAGCTGCGCCAATGCATGATCTTGGTAAGATTGCGATTGATGATGCAATTCTTAGAAAACCTGAAAAGTTCTCGGAAGATGAGTATAGAATCATGAAAGAGCATTCCGAGAAGGGCGCCGGTATTGTGCGCCAGGTATTAAGCGGTATAGATGATAAGGAGTTCGTTCAGATTGCCGAGAACATGGCACATTATCATCATGAGAGATTTGACGGCAAGGGTTATCCTGACGGTTTAAAGGGTAATCAGATTCCGCTTGAAGCGCGAATTATGGCGATTGTTGATACTTATGATGCGCTTGTGTCCAAACGATGCTATAAGGAAAAACTCCCATATAGTGAAGTTTACGATATCATAGAATCAGGCATGGGAACACAGTTCGATCCTACACTTAATCAGTATTTCCTTGCGGCAAGAGAGAGTATCGAGGAGTTTTACAGAAATGCCCAATAATACAGTTTATAAAAAGTACCAGGGAAAGTGCGACTATTCATATACGCTTGGCGCTTTTCCGACGATAGAGCTTCTTAAGAATAAGCCCGAACATGTTATAAAAGTTCTTATCCATCCGGATATGGACAGTGCGGAACAGCTTTCGATTCTTACGGATCTGTGCGGTAAGAATGGTATAGATTTGGTTACAAGTAAAGCTGAAGTCGAAAGACTTCGCGATAAGGAGAATATATTCTGCATAGGACTATTCAATAAGTATAACGGAAAGCTTAATGATTCGAAGGGTCATATTGTACTTGTTAATCCGGGCGATATGGGAAACTTGGGAACAATCATAAGAACCGCTATAGGCTTCGGATTTAACGATTTGGCGATTATTGAACCTGCAGCCGATATATTTAACCCTAAGGTTGTTAGAGCCTCAATGGGTGCGCTTTTTCAATTAAGATTCAGGAGGTATGAAAGCTTCGATGAATATGCTTTAGAGAATAAGTACAGAGCTTTTTATCCTTTTATGCTTAAGGGGGCAACGGATTTACAGACTTTAAAGCGTGATATAAATGAAAAGTTTGCTTTGATATTCGGCAACGAAGCTACAGGATTACCTGATGAATTTGCAGAAAAAGGTAAGAGTATATTAATAAGACACGAGAAGACAATTGATTCCCTAAATCTTTCCATGGCATGTGGAATTGCACTCTATGAGTTTGCAAAATAGTACTTTAAAAAATAAATATTTAATTGCAGATTCTGTGGATTGTGATAAAATAAAATAGGAACTTTTTAGGGGAGGCAATTTATGAGTAACAGCACGATTGTCGGCTTGAAAGAAAAGGAAAAAAGGAGACGCAGAGTTAACCGACTTAAGAAAACTATTATCGGTGTAATCTCGTTTTGGATGCTTTTTTCTTTGGCAGCAATAATTATACTTACAGTTTCTCTTTGTTCTTCGAACAGGAGAGTTAATAAGATAGTAGAGAAGATTAATGCGTCGGGTGACGCAATCGGAGAAGTCGATAATAATAATAGCGAAGATGAATTGGGAGATTTTGAAGACGACGATCCGAAGGAAGATGTAACGGAGCCCATTAATAACGACCCGGAGCCGGAAGATCCGAACGATAACGTCGATCCTGATGCCAAGAAGGTATATCTTACATTTGATGACGGACCTTCAGTCAATACGGAAGCTATTCTTGACATATTAAAAGAATATAATGTTAAGGCAACATTCTTTGTAATCGGAAGAACTGACGATTATTCGAAGTCTTTGTATAAGAGAATCGTAGATGAAGGACATACAATAGCACTTCATTCATATACACACAGATACAGTTCAATATATGCATCACTTGATGCTTATAAGGAAGACCTTCAGAGAATAAGCGATCTTGTATATGAAGTAACAGGCGTTAGGAGCAAGTACATAAGATTTCCGGGCGGAAGCTCCAATCAGGTAAGCCGTGTATCCATGAAGGATATAATACGTTACGTATGCGGAGAGGGATATACGTACTTTGACTGGAACGTGATTAACGGAGATGCGACCGGTAAGGCATATACGGTAGATGAACTTGTTAAGAATGTCTTTGATGACTGTGGAAAGTATGATACCAATATCGTACTTATGCATGATTCAGAAGCCAAGACCTCAACGGTAGAAGCATTACCTAAGATCCTCGACAAGCTTATTGAGGATGGTTATTTAATACTTCCTATCGATGATAATACAACACCGATACAGCATATTAAGGCAAGCTCGGTGCTTAATAATTAATGGAGGAGAAAGATAGATGAGCTTTTTTAAGGATTTCAAGGAGGATTTATCAACTGCAGTTAATGAAATGCTCCCGGGGGAAGAAGAGAAGCAGACCGATTATTTAGAAGAGAGCGCTGCTTTAGATGAAGATAGTATCGATACAGGACGTATGGAGGAATTAACCAACGAATTAAAGAATTCTGTTTTCGCTGAGCCTGAGAAGCCTGCTGCAGATGATTTCGTGATTCCTACATATACAGCTAAGACACCTGAATATCATGCACCACGTGCACAGCAGTATGCAGCAGCATCCGAAGAGAATGCAATTATTACAGAAGGTATGACAATTACAGGTAACCTTGAATCAACAGGTTCTGTTGAAGTAAGAGGTACATTAAACGGTGATGTAAGATGTAATGGCAAGCTTGTTGTTACAGGTGTTATTAACGGCAATACACAGTCATCAGAGTTCTTTGCTGATAATGCAAAGGTTACAGGCGAGATTTTGGCAGATGGTTCTGTCAAGGTTGGCGCAGGTTCGGTTCTTATCGGTAACATTACAGCTACATCCGCAGTTATAGCAGGTGCTGTCAAGGGTGATATCGATGTAAGAGGACCGGTTGTTGCAGATACATCAGCAATCGTTATGGGTAATATCAAGTCCCGTTCAGTTCAGATTAACAATGGTGCAGTAATCGAAGGATTCTGCTCACAGTGCTACTCTGATGTAGATCTCTCAAACGTATTTAACGGTTAAGGAGTTATATATGAAAAGAGTGTTACTCAAGCTTAGCGGTGAAGCTTTAGCAGGAGAAAAAAAGACAGGTTTTGATGAACCTACGGTCATTGAGGTTGCCAAGCAGGTTAAGAGTCTTGCAGATAAAGGAATCGAAGTAGGTATAGTTATCGGTGGCGGTAATTTCTGGAGAGGAAGAACTTCCGAGAGAATGGAGCGCTCCAAGGCAGATCAGATCGGTATGCTTGCAACGGTTATGAACTGTATATATGTATCCGAAGTTTTTAAGAACGAAGGTATGAAATGCGCTGTACTGACCCCGTTTGAATGCGGTTCTTTCACCAAGTTATATTCTCTTGACAGAGCCAATAAGTATTTTGAAAAAGGTATGGTAGTGTTCTTCGCCGGAGGTACGGGACATCCTTACTTCTCAACAGATACAGCTACAGTACTTCGTGCGGTAGAGATTCATGCAGATGTTATTTTACTTGCCAAGGCAGTTGATGGAGTTTATGATTCGGATCCTAAGACCAATCCTAACGCAAAGCGCTATGATGAAGTAACAATAAGCGAAGTAATAGATAAGAAGCTCGCAGTAGTCGATCTTACGGCATCGATTATGTGCATGGAACAGAAGATGCCGATGTATGTATTTGCTTTACAGGAAGAGAATTCAATTGTAAAAGCTATCTCCGGTAACTTCAACGGAACTAAGGTTATATGCTAAATGGAGGTATTTATGGACGAGAGAATTAAGCCTTATCAGGAGAAAATGGAAAAGACTATTCAGAGTCTTGTAAATGAATATGGTACGATTCGCGCAGGTCGTGCTAATCCGCATGTTCTTGACAATATTAAGGTTGATTATTACGGAACTCCTTCCGCAATTCAGGCAGTTGCCAACATACAGGTTCCTGAAGCAAGACTTATTCAGATTCAGCCATGGGAGCCTTCACTTTTAAAGGAAATCGAGAAGGCAATCAATATGTCTGATTTGGGAATTCATCCGACGAATGACGGTAAGGTAATAAGACTTGTTTTCCCGGAGCTTACCGAGGAAAGAAGAAAAGAACTTGCCAAGGATGTTAAGAAGAAAGGCGAAGATGCCAAGGTTGCCATTAGAAACATTAGACGCGATGCCAACGATGCAATGAAGAAGCTTAAATCAGCTGATATATCTGAAGACATGATTGCTCAGTTGGAAGATGAGATTCAGAAGGTAACCGATAAGTTTATCAAGACAATTGATGAAACAATCGATGAAAAGACAAAAGAAATTATGACGGTTTAAATTTACGGGGACAGGCCGTTTGCCTGTTCCCGTTTTTTAGAGGGAAAGATGAATACATTGAATCATTTGGCCATTATCTTGGATGGTAACGGAAGATGGGCAAAAAGCAAAGGCTTGCCACGTAAAGCGGGCCATGTAGCGGGTGCCAAGAATGTCGAGACAATCTGTAGAGCGGTACATAAAAGAGGTATCAAATACTTAACGGTCTATGCTTTTTCTACAGAAAACTGGAATAGACCGGAAGATGAAGTTTCGGCAATTATGAAATTGTTTGATTCATATCTTGATACCTGTATTAAAGACTGTGAGAAGAATAATATGGTAATCCGACTTATAGGTGACAGAAGCGGAATCGGCAAGCTTCTTCCTAAGGTTGAATTACTCGAAGAAAAGTCTAAGAATAATACAGGCCTTAATCTTACAATCGCTATTAATTACGGAAGCAGAAATGAAATCTGTCATGCTGCCGAGAAAATTGCAGAAGATTATAAGGCAGGTAAGATATCCGAGATTAATGATGAACTATTTAGTGATTACTTATATACCAAAGATATTCCTGACCCGGATCTTATATTAAGAACCAGCGGAGAACAGAGATTGTCGAACTTTTTATTATGGCAGGCCGCTTATTCGGAATTTCTTTTCGTAGAGAAGCCTTGGCCTGATTTTGATGAGAAAGAGCTTGATAAGGCGATTGAAGCCTATAACAATAGAGACAGAAGATATGGGAAGATAAAGGAGGACAATTAATCGGTGTTTTGGAAAAGAGTTGCCAGTGGAGTTATTTTAATAAGTGTATTGGGAGCCGGTTTTTATTTCGGCGGTATTCTTTTACTTGTAATTATGTGGCTTCTTTCACTTATAGGACAGTTTGAATTATATAGGGCTGTTAAGATTGAAAAGTCATTATTTGCATATTCGGGATATTTTATAACTACAGGTTATTACATTAATCTGTATACGGACATAATCAAGGATCCGTTACTTTTCATTATTCTTACGGTACTTGTGTTCATGTTCATTTACGTATTCAAGTACTATAAGTATGACATAACTCTTGCGGGACTTGCGTTTTTGGGAGTATATTATGTGCCTGTAATGCTTTCTTTTATCTACAGAGTAAGAATGCACGGTTATCATGGTTTCTTTTTTGTATGGCTTATTATAATCGCTTCATGGGGAGCGGATACATGCGCATATATTGTTGGAATGCTTTTCGGAAAGCATAAGCTTGCACCTGTACTTAGCCCGAAGAAGTCCATTGAAGGCGCTATTGGAGGAGTAGTTGGTGCATCATTAATTGCATTACTTGATGCATTCTTAATGACAAAGTACAGTGATATATCTGATTATGAGCTTTTAATAAGTGTAATCGTCACTATTTGCGGTGCATTGATGTCTATATTCGGTGACTTGGCGGCATCGGCAATTAAGAGAAATCATGATGTCAAGGACTTTGGTAATCTTATTCCGGGTCATGGCGGCGTATTGGACAGATTTGATTCTGTAATCTTTACGGCACCGCTTGTATATGTACTTGTATTTTATCTTACGTAAATCGGGTAAGTTTGAAGGAATAAAGAATGAAAAACGTTGCAATTTTAGGTTCTACAGGTTCAATCGGTACACAGACGCTTAATATCGTAAGGCGTTCCCGTGATTTGAATGTAGTGGCATTATCTTGCGGTAAGAATATCGAGCTTCTTGAAAGACAGATCAGAGAGTTTGAGCCGCGCCTTGTTTCGGTTGAGACAGAAGAACTTGCGAATGATCTTAAGAATCGTATTAAGGATTTAAATGTTAAGGTTAGTTTCGGTCTGGACGGTTTGTGTGAAGTAGCTACAATTAAGGAGAGTGAAATCTTAGTTACCGCAATAGTGGGAATGCTCGGACTTATTCCTACAATCGAAGCGATTAAAGCAGGTAAAAAGATTGCACTTGCCAATAAAGAGACGTTGGTTACTGCCGGTCATATTATTATGCCGCTTGCACGTGAACTTAAAGTTCCGATACTTCCGGTTGACAGTGAACATTCTGCAATATTCCAGTCAATTCAGGGAATTAGCGGTAACAAAATTGAGAAAATTCTTCTTACCGCTTCGGGCGGTCCGTTTAGAGGCAAGACTTTAAAGGATTTAAAAAATGTATCCGTCAAGGATGCCTTAAAGCATCCCAACTGGACGATGGGCAAAAAAATTACCATAGACTCTGCTACAATGGTTAACAAAGGACTTGAAGTAATGGAGGCTAAATGGTTATTTGATGTAAATGTTGATAATGTGGAAGTTTTGGTACATCCTCAGAGCATATTACATTCTGCGGTTCAGTTTGAAGACGGAGCGGTTATAGGTCAGCTTGGTGTTCCTGATATGGAATTACCTATCCAGTATGCGCTTTTCTACCCGGAGAGAAGAAAGGGAAGCGTTGAAAATCTTGATTTATTTAAGATTAGTGAGCTTACTTTCGAGAAGCCTGATTTGAAGACTTTCTACGGATTAAGACTTGCATATCAGGCTATGTATATGGGCGGCAACGCAGCTACCGTATATAACGCAGCCAATGAAGCTGCAGTTAATCTCTTCCTTAATGAGAAGATTAGATTTATCGAGATTCCTGAGATTATTCAGGGCGCACTTGAGAATGTCAAAGCAAATAAGGCGCTCACAATTGATGAGATTCTTGATACCAAGAACGAGACTGAAGAATATATTAAATTAAGGTGGATGTAATGAACATAAAAAGCATTATTATAGCAATTATCATATTTAGTCTTATAATCCTTTTCCATGAACTTGGCCATTTTCTTTTGGCAAAAGCTAACGGAATCAGAGTTAATGAGTTTTCGTTAGGCTTGGGACCGACACTTATCGGCTTTACCAAGGGCGAGACCAAGTATTCGATTAAACTTTTGCCTTTCGGCGGCGCTTGTGCAATGGAAGGTGAGGATGAGGATAGTCCGGATGAAAGGTCCTTTAACAATAAGAATGTGTGGCAACGAATGAGTGTTGTATTTGCCGGTCCTTTCTTTAACTTTATAATGGCATTTGTTTTGTCTATCGTTGTTGTTGCTGTATCAGGTGTAAGCAAGCCTGTTATAAGCTCCGTTATGGACGGTTACAGTGCTAAGAATGCCGGTATCGAAGCGGGAGATACCATTGTTAAGCTTGGTAATAAGCGTATTCATCTTTTCTCTGAGATTACTTTCTACATGTTCGTTCATGCCGGCGAAGATGTAGAGGTTACTTATGAAAGAAACGGTGAGAGATATGAGGCTGTATTAAAGCCTACATATAACGAAGAGTATCAGAGATATATGATAGGTATATCGAGCACATATCCTGAGAAAACAGGTTTTTTTGAGACCTTGAAGTATAGCTTTTACGAAGTGAAATATTATATCGATACGACTCTTGTAAGTCTTAAGATGCTTGTGACAGGTAAGGTTTCGGCTAATGAGCTTTCAGGACCTATCGGAATAGTTTCAACAATAGGAGAGACATATGAAGAGACTTCGGAAGCAGGCTTTTTATCTGCATTCCTTTCGATGTGCTCCATGTGTATTCTTTTATCGGCTAATTTGGGAGTTATGAATCTTCTTCCTATTCCGGCACTTGATGGCGGAAGACTTTTATTTATGATTATTGAGGTCATAAGAAGAAAGAAGATTGATCCCGATAAAGAAGGAATGGTTCATTTTATTGGCATAATATTGCTTTTAGCACTTATGGTAATAATTATGTTTAATGACATTAGAAAGTTATTCATGTAATGAGGTAAATATGGCACGAAGATTAAGCAGGGAAGTTAAGATCGGTAACGTAACAATAGGAGGTAACAATCCTATTGCAATTCAGTCTATGTGTAATACCAAGACTGAAGACGTTAAAGGTACGGTAGAGCAGATTAAGAGTCTTACGGCTGCGGGCTGTGAGATTATTCGAGTTGCTGTGCCGACGGTTGAGGCAGCCAATGCAATTAAAGAGATCAAAAGTAAGATTTCAATTCCGCTTGTTGCTGACATTCATTTTGATTACAAACTTGCTATTCTTGCCATTGAAAACGGTGCGGATAAGATTCGCATCAACCCGGGTAATATCGGTGATGAGACTAAAGTTGAAGCTGTTATTGACGCCGCTAAGTCCCGCAATATACCTATTAGAGTAGGCGTTAACTCGGGTTCACTTGAAAAAGACCTGGTAAAAAAGTACGGCGGTGTTACGGCAGAAGGAATTGTCGAGAGTGCGCTTTTAAAAACAAAGCTTATAGAAGATATGGGTTACGATAACCTTGTTATAAGCATTAAGACTTCGGATGTTATGATGTGTGTAAAAGCGCATGAATTAATAGCAGATAAGACGGATTATCCTTTGCATGTAGGCATTACTGAGCCGGGTACACTTTCTTCAGGTAATATCAAGTCGGGTATAGGTTTAGGGCTTATTCTTTCACAGGGAATAGGTGACACCATTCGTGTATCTTTAACCGGTGATCCGATTAATGAGATAATATCCGCAAAGACTATTCTTAGGACGTTAGGCTTAAGAAAGGGCGGTATTGAGCTTGTTTCATGCCCTACATGCGGAAGAACCGAGATAGACTTGATTTCTCTGGCCAATAACGTTGAAAAGCTCATCATGAACTATGATTACAATATAAAAGTTGCGGTTATGGGTTGCGTTGTTAACGGTCCGGGTGAAGCTGCAGAAGCAGATCTTGCGATTGCCGGCGGAAAGGGAGAAGGACTTCTTATTAAACATGGCAAGATAGTCGGTAAGATTAAGGAAGAATATTTCCTTGATACATTGAAGAATGAGCTTGACCATTGGAGTGATCATTAATGAATTTGTTTTTGGATGTATTTCCGAATATTAAGATAAGCGATGATATAAAATCGCTTTTGAGTGATGTGGAAATAGTCAAAATTGCATCTAATTCCGCATCTACAAGAATAAGAATATATATTAAATCCAATCATATAATTGAGAAAAAAGCGGTATACGAGCTTGAAAAAGTTATTAAGAGTACAATTTACGGCAGCATCAATAATGCTACGGTCAAGATTAATGAGTGCTTTACGTTATCCAAGCAGTATACGGCGGAATCTTTCTACAAAGAGTACAAAGACAGTATCATGCTGGAGCTTAAGAATACAGAGGTAATCTTAAGCGTTTATTTGGATGAAAGTAATGTTACTTTCAAATCCCCTAACGATATGTTAATAACGCTTCCGAATTCAATTATTTCGGAAGGAATTTCTACGGACCTTAAAGACTATCTTTTAAGGGTCTTTTCTGAGCGCGCCAATTTATCGGATGTTAATATTGATATAGATTATTATGAAGTCGATTACGAAGAGTCCAATCTTAAGAAGGAAGCTTTGCTTAACGAGAAGGTTATGAAGATTATGACTCTTAATAACCTTGCGAAAGAAGACAGTATAGATATCAGTAAAAGTATCGAGGCAACGGAACAGACAGAAAAAACCGAAAAGAAGAGTACTGCTTCTAAGGGCAATTACGCAGGTTCCGGCAAAAAATCTTATTCCGGCGAGAATAAAGCATCTAAAAGTGTTAATCCCGATGTTGTATATGGAAGAGATTTCGATGATGATACGATTAATATTGCCGATATCGAAGGCGAGAATATGGAAATTGCCGTAAGAGGCATGATCCTTTCCGCAGAATCCAGAGAACTTAAGAAGACAGGTAACTTTATATATATTTTCAGTATTACAGACTTTACCGATACCATTTCTTTTAAGCTTTTTATTAAGCCTGAGAATAAAGAAGAGATCGAGTCGGGCATTAAGGTAAAAGGCTTTTATAAGATAAAAGGTCTTGTTGCCATGGATTCATATGACCATGAACTTACATTATCTCATGTATCCGGAATCAAGAAGTCATCTGATTTCAGAGTTCCGCGTATCGATAATGCGTTGAAAAAGCGCGTGGAATTACATTGTCATACCAAGATGAGCGATTCCGACGGTGTATCTGCGGTTGAGGATATTATAGACAGAGCTGTATCTTTCGGCCATAAGGCACTTGCGGTAACGGATCACGGTAATGTTCAGGCGTTCCCGCTTGCTTTCCATCATTTGGAGAAGAGAAAATATACAGAATCCGACATTAGAATTATCTACGGAATGGAAGGCTATATAGTTGATGATACCATTGGTATAGCTGTTAATTCCAAGAATCAGTCACTTGATGATACCTATGTTGTATTTGATCTTGAAACTACCGGATTTAGCGCTACAAATGACAGAATTATTGAGATAGGTGCGGTTAAGGTAGTTGACGGTAAGATAACGGATCGTTTCTCACAGTTTGTTAATCCGAAGATTCCTATTCCGTACAGAATTACGCAGCTTACAAGTATTACCGATGAAATGGTAATAAATGCCAAGACGATAGAAGAAGTGTTGCCTGAATTTATGGAATTTGTGGGCGACGCAGTTTTGGTTGCGCATAATGCGGCATTTGATGTGGGCTTTATTAGTGCGAAACTCGAAGATATGGGTATTAAGCGCGAGTTTACGGTTGTCGATACCATTGCAATGGCAAGATGCCTTATTCCGACTATTTCGAAGTATACGCTGGACCATGTTGCCAAGACGCTTAAGATAAGCCTTGAGAATCATCACAGAGCGGTTGATGATGCAGAGTGTACGGCACTTATATTTCTTAAGCTTGCCGGAAGATTAAAAGATGCGAATATATCTACTCTTGATGAAGCCAATACTTTTGCAAGAGATGATGAAGCATCCATAAGAAAACTCCCTCATTATCATATTATTTTACTTGCGAAAAACGAAGTCGGAAGAGTTAATCTCTATAGACTCGTATCCGAATCGCATCTTAAGTATTATAACAGAGTACCTTGTATGCCTAAAAGCTCTGTCGAGAAGTATCGCGAGGGCTTGATCTTAGGTTCTGCCTGTATAGAAGGAGAACTCGGACAGGCATTGATTCGTAATAAGAGTCAGTCGGAGATTGCGAATATCGTTGAGTTTTATGATTATCTTGAAGTACAGCCGATTGTTAATAACTTCTTCTTGCTTAGGGGAGACAAGAAAATATTTGATTCCGAAGAACAGTTAAGGGATTTAAACCGAACCATAGTTAAACTTGGAGAACAGTTTAATAAGCCGGTATGTGCTACCTGTGATGTTCATTATCTTAATCCTGAGGATGAGATATACAGAAGAATAATCCTGGTAGGCAAGGGAATGGAAGATGAGGATTCAGCGCTTTTCTACAGAACTACTGAGGAGATGCTCGAAGAGTTTTCATACTTGGGTTCTAAGAAAGCTGAAGAAATCGTTGTTACCAATACAAATATGATTGCCGATATGTGTGAATACATTGAACCGGTGCGTCCGGATAAATGTCCGCCTGTTATTCCGAATTCCGATAATATGCTTCGAGAAATCTGTTATAACAAGGCTCATTCGATGTACGGTGAGGATTTACCGCCGATTGTATCCGAGCGACTTGAAAGAGAACTTAATTCAATTATCGGTAACGGTTATGCGGTTATGTATATTATTGCCCAAAAGCTCGTATGGAAGTCTGTCGAAGACGGTTATCTTGTAGGTTCCCGTGGTTCTGTAGGCTCTTCTTTCGTTGCAACAATGGCGGGTATTACGGAAGTTAATCCTTTATCACCGCATTATTACTGCAAAGAATGTCATTACAGCGATTTTGACTCTGATGAAGTTAAAGCGTATGCCGGTATGGCAGGATGTGACATGCCTGATAAAAAGTGCCCTAAATGCGGTGCTCCGCTTGCTAAGGATGGATTTGATATTCCTTTCGAGACTTTCCTTGGATTTAAGGGTGATAAGGAGCCTGATATTGACCTTAATTTCTCGGGAGAATATCAGACCAAGGCTCATAAATATACAGAAGTTATATTCGGAGAAGGCCAGACATTCAGAGCGGGAACCATAGGTACACTGGCTGAAAAAACCGCATACGGACTTGTTAAGAAGTATTACGAAGAACGAGGAGTTCATAAAAGAGAAGCTGAGATTAACAGACTCTTACAGGGCTGTGTTGGTGTAAGAAGAACAACGGGACAGCATCCGGGTGGTATTGTTGTATTACCTTTCGGAGAGGATATCAATTCGTTTACACCTGTTCAGCATCCTGCTGATGATATTAATTCGGATATTATAACAACTCATTTTGAGTACCATTCAATAGATAAGAACCTTTTAAAACTTGATATATTAGGACACGATGATCCGACAATGGTTCGCCGTCTTGAAGATTTATCCGGCGTTAACGCGATGAGCATACCTTTTGATGATCCTAAGGTTATGACTTTATTTAAGAACACGGAAGCACTTGGAATTATGCCCGATGATATCGACGGATGTCCGACAGGTTCATTAGGACTTCCTGAATTCGGTACGGATTTTGTTATCCAGATGCTTCTTGATGCTAAGCCTCAGTGCTTTTCCGATCTCATAAGAATATCCGGACTATCACACGGAACCGATGTATGGCTTAATAATGCGCAGACACTTATTCAGGAAGGCAAGGCTACAATTTCTACTGCAATCTGTACAAGAGACGATATTATGACTTATCTTATCCATAAAGGGCTTGAACCTGAAATGTCATTTAAGATTATGGAAGATGTCCGTAAGGGAAAAGTTGCGGGCGGAAAAAGCGATAAATGGCCGGGCTGGAAAGAGGAGATGAGAGCACATGACGTACCTGAATGGTATATCGAATCATGTGAGAAGATTCTCTATATGTTCCCACGTGCGCATGCAGCTGCCTACGTTATGATGGCTTGGCGTATCGCATACTGGAAAGTATATTATCCGCTTTGTTATTATGCTGCGTATTTTTCCATAAGAGCACCGCTTGATTATGAGCTTATGTGTCAGGGAAAAGATAAGCTTAAATTCCATATGGAAGAGATTAGAAATAAAGAATTCCCGACTGCTAAGGAAAAGGATATGCTTAAAGATATGCGCTCCGTTCTCGAGATGTACGCAAGAGGCTTTGAGTTTATGAAGATAGATATATTTAAAGCAGATGCCAGAGATGTCAAAATTATCGATGGCAAGCTTATGCCGCCTCTTTCAAGTATATCGGGACTTGGAGAAGTTGCTGCGGATTCAATAGTTGAGGCTGCAAAAAATGGCCCGTTCCTCTCGAAGGATGACTTCAAGAGCAGGGCCAAAGTTGGTACATCTGCAACGGATCTATTAAGTTCTCTCGGAATAATAGATCTTCCTGAGAGCAATCAGATCTCATTATTCGACTTGATATAAGTTATTTTGTTTTACCCGGATTAAAAAGCTGTACGTATACTTTGCCGGTCGTAGGAGTCATGAAAAAGGTCTCCGGATTCTCATAGCTTGCGAAGTATACGTATTGGCTTGTGACGTTGATATTACAGAATACTCCGTCGGAGATTTTGGTAAGTTCGCTTCCGTCAAGTCTTATACGTAAAAGCGCCGGAGATTCAGCCGAACTTCTTTGGTAGAAGATGAAGTTACCGTACATATTAAAGCAATCCGCACGCTCCTTAGATATATCGAGCTTTTCGCCTGAGTTAAGGTTATAGCATGTTACATGGAAGTCGTTATCAGGATCCATATAGTAGACGCATTTGCCGTCTATTATCGGATTGTAAAAGTTCTCTGACGATACCTGGATAACAGAATTATCTGATGTATCGATTCTGTACAATGCGTGGTCTCTTTCGTAACCTACATAGTAAAGGTATCTTTCATCGGTAACGAGAGCGGTAACGGGTTCACGCATAACCATGCCGCCATCTTTACCGTCAATTTTAATACGGTTAAATGTGGATGCATACTTATCCGTATATCTTATGTAATAGAGATAATTACCGATAAGAGCAACCTGCATGGAAGGGTCGTGTACAAGAGTCACTTTCTGCTTGCCGTTCTTCTTAACGCGGCACAAAGCGCATCTGTCCACTACAAGGAATGAGAACGCAGAACCGTTAAGCTTGTTGTTACGAGCGTAATATATATAATTGTCATCAACATTGATATAAGTTACATAGTCTGATGTGATTTTCTTAAGATCGGTACCGGCTCTTGTGATAGAATAGAGCGACATACCGTCATCCGGATTGGCAAAGTATATAATGCCGTCTTTTTCACAGAAATAGCCGCCGTTATAAAGATTGCCCGCAGTATTACCGTTGACGTAAGAGTCATTGTAGCGAACTTTGGAATTAACGCGGTTAACGATTATAATTATTGCAACAACCACAGCGATAGTTACAACCAATACTATTTTGAGTTTTTTTATAATAAAGTCTTTGACATTTTGAAATAACATCTTTACACCTCTTTGTTATTATTATAAAGAATGTATAAGTTATGTTCAAGAAAAAAGGAGAGAGCATGAACAGAAAATATATTTTTACCGATCTTGACGGAACACTTCTTGATGATAACAAAGAAGTATGCGAAGAGAATAAAAAAGCAATAGAAGAAGCCTTATCTAAGGGACACCAGATTATTGTTGCGACGGGGCGTCCGCTCCCTGCTGCGGTTATAGGTTCAAAGCACGCAGGGTTATATAGAAAAGGCTGTTATATCCTGTGCTATAACGGAGGCATGATATTCGACTGTACCGAAGAGAAAGTCATATATGAAGCAAGCCTTGATATGGACAACATAAGAGCATTGTATAAAAGCGCCAAAGAGGCAGGCATACATGTGCAGGCATATGACAAGGGTAAGGTTATATGCGAAGAAGATGATGAGGAGATTAAGTTCTATGCAAGACACGGACAGATGGAATATGAGTTGAGGGACAATTTCCCGGAAACCTTATCCAAGCCTTCTTTAAAAATGCTTTTGATTTCATTTGACAACGAAAAACTGGTTAAGTTTAAAGAAGCGCATCCCGAACTTGAAAATGACAAAATGCATTCGTTTTTTTCTTGTCTTGAATATCTGGAGTATATGCCGGCCGGAATATCAAAAGGCGATGGAATAATTAAGATGGCAGAGCTTTTACACTTTGATATTAAGGATACGATTGCAATAGGCGACGAGAGAAACGATCTTACGATGATAGAAAAGGCCGGACTTGGAGTTGCGATGCAAAATGCGGCAGAAGACGCAAAGAAGGTTGCTGATTATATTACTGTTAAGAATAATAACGAAGGCGGAGTAGCGGAAGTGATTCGTAAATTCGCATTATAAAACAAGCGGAAGCAAATGCTTCCGCTTTAATTATCTAGTTATTAAAATGAGCTTCTTTAAGCTTTTCAAAGTATTTATAAGGTACATGCAAGTTGCCGCGACCGCTTCCCAAATGGATGAAAGGCTTATTAATTCCGTGATAATCGGAACCGCCCGTTAAGAGAAGATTGTATTTCTTGGCAAGTTCACGCATATTACGTTCATCATCATTATGATATGTTGAGTAGATTGCTTCGATGCCTTCTAATCCATTATCTTTGAAAGTTGAAACCACCCGGTCTAATTCGGCTTTTTCCATTCTGTATAACGGAGGATGCGCAATTACTGCAGTTCCACCGATGTTTTTGATAAGCTTTATGGCATCAAGAGAATTAATCTTTTCACGCTTAAAGTAGCAACATTTACCATCACCGATATACTTATCAAAAGCATCTTTCTGGCACTTTATCTGTTCAGTCTTAAAAAGATAAGTAGCAATATGAGCTCTTGTTATTACAGCAGCGGGATTAAGCTTATATAAGTCTTCAAGGGTAATATCAAATCCGTTGTCGCGTAATGCGTTTAAAATGCGCTCTGTTCTAACATCACGAGCTTTTACATTCTCGGAAAGCATGCTTAAAAGCTTTTCATCGGTGTAATCATAATAATAGGCCAGGATGTGTATTTCATGTCCTTCGTAATCTGTTGAAAGTTCTATTCCCGGGACAAATTCTATATTGGCTTCTTTACAACAACGAATCATTTCCGGGATACCGTCGACGGAATCATGGTCCGTAAGCGAGAGCGCACGAAGCTTAAGCTTACTTGCAAGCTTTACAATTTCTTCCGGAGAATCGGAACCGTCGGAATATATGGAATGAAGATGTAAATCGATTGAGTTATCCATAGGTTACCTCATATTATAGGTTTATTTTTGATATATTATATTGTATAATTAGAATATCATAAAAAGCATAAGTTTAACAATTGTTTTTCTTTCGAAGATATGTTTTTTGAAATATGTGTTGACAGAAGTAATAGCTTATGTTAAGATATGAAGCGTTGAATAAATCAAGCAGAGTTCCACTCTCACCTTAGCATTACGAATGACTAAGAGTTCATAACGAGATTTTTAAGAATCGTACTATGATTATGTGGATAGCTTTGCTGGCCACATTTTTTTTATGTTATTTGATTTGGAGGTGTTAACTCATTAGCGAATTAATGATCAACGAACAGATCCGTGATAAGGAAGTTCGATTAATTGGAGAAAACGGTGAACAGCTTGGCGTTGTTTCCATTGAAGAAGCAATGCGACTCGCAGACGAAGCAGAGCTTGACCTTGTTAAGATCGCGCCTAAGGCAGAACCACCTGTATGCAAGATTGTAGACTACGGTAAGTACAAGTATGAACAGCTTCGCAAAGAGAAAGAAGCAAAGAAGAAACAGAGGACTGTTGAGTTAAAGGAGATCCGTCTGACTCCGGTCATTGACAGCAATGATCTTAACACCAAGATTAATCAGGCTATCAAATTCCTTCAAAAAGGTGACAGAGTTAAAGTTACTTTAAGATTCAGAGGTCGTGAGATGGCTCATATGCAGCAGAGCAGGGGTATACTTGATCAGTTTGCAGAGGCCGCAAGCGAAGTTGCAGTGGTTGAAAAGCCTGCAAAGATTGAAGGTAGAAGCATTTCTATGGTGCTGGCAAAGAAAAATTAGAGGATTTTAGGAGGACAAAATCATGCCAAAGATGAAAACCAAGAAGAGCGCAGCTAAGCGTTTCAAATTGACAGGAACAGGAAAATTAAAGAGAAATAAAGCTTTCAAGAGCCATATTTTAACCAAGAAGTCCACAAAGAGAAAGAGAAACTTAAGACAGGCAACAACAACCGATCTTACCAATGTAAAGGTAATGAAGAAGATTTTACCATATTTATAATATAGGATTTCAAGGGAGGAAATATCATGGCAAGAATTAAAGGCGGATTAAACGCTAAAAAGAAGCATAATAGAGTATTAAAGTTAGCAAAGGGTTATAGAGGAGCAAGATCCAACCAGTACAGAGTTGCAAAGCAGTCTGTTATGAGAGCTCTCGCATCTGCATACGCAGGAAGAAGAGAGAAGAAGCGTCAGTTCAGACAGTTATGGATTGCTCGTATTAATGCTGCAGCAAGACTTAACGGTCTTTCATACAGCAAGTTTATGTATGGTCTTAAGCTTGCAGGCGTTGATATGAACAGAAAGATTTTAGCAGAGCTTGCTGTTAACGATGCAGATGGATTCGCAACACTTGCAGAGCTTGCAAAGTCAAAGCTTAATTAATATCTCTCTTGACGAAGTCAAGAGTGCCCGCCGGCATTGAGGCATAAGAGAATCCGCAGGATTCTTACTTTGTATAATACGCTATTTAAGTAGTTTACAAAAAAATAAAAAAAGTGCTTGCATTATTTATTGGTTTATAGTAAACTACTTTTTGCGTGGCTCGTTGGTCAAGAGGCTAAGACGCCGCCCTCTCAAGGCGGAATCACGAGTTCGATTCTCGTACGAGCTGCTTTCCTTTAAAGAAAATCCGTTTTATGCGGATTTTCTTTATTTTTATTATTAAAGCACTTGCAAAGATATGTAAAAAGTGTTACTTTAATAATGTAATACGTGTTGATGCTTGAGAGTGGGCCTAAAAAGTCCACTCTCAAATCATTGTATAGGTATTTTTTCGGAGGTAATATGGACAAACGAAGCGAATATGAAATGAGAGCGGAAGCTCTGATTGAACCGATTGTAAGCGCTAAGAAATTTGAGCTTGTTGATGTTGAATATGTTAAAGAAGGCAGTGATTATTACCTTCGTGCATATATTGACAAAGAAGGCGGTATAACAATTGATGATTGTGAGCTTGTAAGCAAGGCATTTGAAGAAAAGCTCGACCGCGAAGACTTCATCAAAGATGCTTATATTCTTGAAGTAAGTTCTCCGGGGCTTACAAGACCTTTAAAGAAAGACAAGGATTTTGACAGAAGCATCGGTAAAGAAATAGAGATTAAGACTTATAAGCCTATCAATAAAATTAAAGCTTTTGAAGGAACATTAAAGTCTTATGATAATAATTCCGTTACGATTGAATCTGACGGAGAATCAATTACGATTGAGCGCGACAATATATCACTTATTCGTCTTGCGTTTGTCATGTAACAGATCAATATAGGAGGATTAATATAAAATGAATGAATTAATGGAAGCGCTTGCAGTGCTTGAAAAGGAGAAGAATATTAACAAGAACATACTTCTTGATGCTATTGAGAATTCACTTATAATGGCTTGCAAGAATCAGTACGGTAAGGCTGATAATGTTCAGGTTGACATGAACAGAGAAACAGGTGAATTTCATGTATATATGGTAAAGCAGGTTGTTAAGGAAGTTGAAGATCCTGCACTTGAAATTTCTGTTGAGGATGCAAAGAAGATTAGTTCTAAGGCTAAGGCAGGTTCTGAAGTCAAGATTGAAATCCAGAGCAAGGATTTCGGACGTATTGTTACTCAGACTGCTAAGAATACAATCTTACAGAAGATCAGAGAAGAAGAGCGTCATGCTCAGTATGAAGAGTATTCAAGCCAGCAGCATGAAGTTGTTACAGGTATAGTTCAGAGAGTTGTAGGTAAGAATGTTAAGATTAATCTTGGTAAGATTGATGCAACATTAACCGAGAATGAGATGATTCACGGTGAGGTATTAAAGCCTACAGACAGAATCAAGGTATATGTACTCGAAGTTAAAGAAGGTTCCAAGGGACCTCAGGTACTTGTATCAAGAACACATCCTGAACTCGTAAAAAGATTATTCGAATCTGAAGTTACCGAAGTTCGTGACGGTATCGTTGAGATTAAGGGCATCGCAAGAGAAGCAGGTTCAAGAACCAAAATTGCCGTATATTCATCAGATGAAGATGTAGATCCGGTAGGAGCCTGCGTAGGTGTTAACGGTTCAAGAGTTAATGCCATCGTTAATGAATTAAAGGGTGAAAAGATTGATATTATCAACTGGAACGAGAATCCTGCAATTCTTATTGAGAATTCTTTAAGTCCCGCAAAGGTTATTTCCGTTATTGCCGATGCTGATGAGAAGGTTGCAAAGGTAGTTGTTCCTGATTATCAGTTATCACTTGCAATCGGCAAGGAAGGTCAGAATGCACGTCTTGCTGCTCGCCTTACAGGATTCAAGATTGATATCAAGAGCGAGACTCAGGCAAGAGAAGCAGGAGATATCCTTGACTACGATGAGTACGATGAGTATGAAGATGAAGAATACTACGACGAGGACGGCGAATACTACGATGAGAACGGTGAGTATTACGACGAAAACGGCGAGTATTACGATGAAGCCGATGGAGAAGGTGAAGAAGATAGAGACAAGTAATAAGAAAACTCCACTTCGTATGTGTATCTCATGCAGAACGATGTTTCCGCAAAAAGAGCTTTTACGAATTGTAAAAACAAAAGATAATGCGGTAATGATAGCAAAGAGCAGCAAAGTTAACGGAAGATCGGCATATTGCTGTCGCAATAAAGAATGTATCGAGAAGGTAATAAGCAAGCATCTTATCGATAAGCATTTTTCGATGTCGGTACCGGACGGCGTATACGAAGCGTTGAAAAAGGAGATGAATTAATCGCATGCAAGATAAGGTCCTTTCGCTTTTGTCACTTGCTACTAAAGCGGGTAAGACAGTAAGCGGTGAATTTATGACCGAAAACGAAATTAAGTCCGAAAAAGCAAAGCTTGTAATATTAGCTTCCGATTGTTCGGATAACACTAAAAAGAAATTTGAAGATATGTGCGCGTACAGAAATATTAAGATAGTGCAATACGCAAACAAAGAAGAACTCGGTAAGTATATCGGTAAAGAATTCAGAGCTTGTGTAGCGGTATTGGATCAGGGTTTTGCAGCGAGCATTCTTAAACAACTTGAAAATTTTTAACGATTAAACGGAGGTATATACGTGTCTAAGATAAAAGTACATGAATTAGCAAAGGAATTAAATGTTCCTTCATCGGCAGTCGTTGAATACTGCTTAAATCATAATATTCCGGCAAAGACTGCCAGCAACGCTCTTGAGGATGATGTGGCCGATTCTATAAGAAAAGGTTTTTCCGCAAAAGCTAAGCCGGAAGCCGCTCCTAAAAAGGAAACTGAAAAGGCTGTTTCTTCGGAAGCAGCACCTAAGAAAGAAGAAGTTAAGTCTAAGCCTGAAGAAAAGAAGGCCGAAGAGAAAAAGCCTGAAGATAAGGCATTAGAACATAAGAAAAAAGCCAGTATTTCTGCTGTATATAATCCGCAGTTCGGTAATAATCCGGGTGCGAAGAACGGCAAGAGAAAGACTATGAGCGGTATAGGCCAGCGTCCTGATGATAAGAAGCGTCCTATGCCGGGTCAGGCTCCAAACGGCGAAAGAAGACCTGTTAGACCGGGTCAACCGGGACAGCCAACACAGCGTCCAATGTCAGGAGAGGCACCAAAGCCTGTTCGCCCTTCAGAAGGTAATGCCGAAAGACCGGTTGTAAGACCGGCTGAAAATAGACCTGTTGAGAACAGACCTGTAGAAAAACCTGTTGAAAGACCTGTGGAAAAAGTTCAGGATAGACCTGCTGAAAGACCTGTTGTAAAACCTCAGGAGAATAGACCTACTGATAGACATAAGGACAGACAGTTTGACAGACCTTCCCAGGACAGAAATCAGGACAGACCGAGAAGGGACTTTAATAAAGACGGTAACAGAGAAGGCAACAGAGATTTTAACAGAGACGGTAACAGAGGCGGCAACAGACCTTTCAACAAGGAAGGCGGTAAGCCGTTTAACAAAGATAATGACAGAAGAGATAACAGAAGAGATAACCAGGGCAAGAACAGACTTGACGGTGAAATCGATCGTATGAACAGAAATTCTGAGGCCACATCGGAAGAGAAGCCTAAGGACAGAGAACAGAGAAGATTTAACTCCAAGCCTCAGAAGCCTTCATACGGACAGCAGAAAGAGAAGCATTCCGAGAACTTCTTCCAGCTTGAGAAAGTTACAAAGAAGAAGAATCACGGTCCTAAGCATGAAGTTGTTGATACAGATGAAGTAAGAACACTTGTCCTTCCTGATACTCTTACCATAAGAGAACTTGCGGATAAGATGAAGAGACAGCCGTCCGAAATCGTTAAAAAGCTCTTTATGCAGGGTAAGATTGTTAACGTTAACCAGGATATCGATTTCGATACAGCTGAAGAGATTGCACTTGAATTCAACTGCATCTGTGAACATGAGGTTAAGGTAGATGTTATTGAAGAGCTTTTACGTGAGGAAGAAGAGGATACGTCATTAATGACAACACGTCCTCCTGTAGTCTGCGTAATGGGTCACGTTGACCATGGTAAGACATCGCTTCTTGACGCAATAAGAGATACACATGTAATCGACAGAGAAGCCGGCGGTATTACACAGCATATCGGTGCATCTGTTGTTACAATCAACGGACAGAAGATTACATTCCTTGATACACCGGGACATGAAGCATTTACAGCAATGCGTATGCGTGGTGCTAAGTCTACGGATATCGCAATTCTTGTTGTTGCGGCAGACGACGGTGTAATGCCTCAGACAGTCGAAGCTATTAACCATGCCAAGGCTGCAGGCATCGAAATTATCGTTGCAATCAATAAGATTGATAAGCCTAGTGCCAATATCGATAAGGTTAAGCAGGAATTATCCGAATATGAACTTATTCCTGAAGACTGGGGCGGAAGCACAGTATTCGTACCTGTATCCGCTCATACACATGAAGGTATCGATACTTTGCTTGAAATGGTACTTCTTACAGCAGAAGTTCTTGAACTTAAGGCAAATGCCAAGAGGCTTGCAAGAGGTCTTGTTATCGAAGCTAAGCTTGATAAGGGCCGTGGTGTTGTTGCAACACTTCTTGTTCAGAAGGGTACATTACATGCAGGTGATCCTGTTGCCTGCGGCAGCTCATACGGTAAGGTAAGAGCCATGGTAGACCCTGTAGGTCACAGAGTTAAGGACGCTGGTCCTTCAATGCCGGTAGAGATTATCGGTCTTAATGAAGCGCCTAATGCGGGTGATACTTTCGTAGCATTTGATAACGAAAAGGAAGCAAAGAACTTTGCTAACGTATTTATTTCTCAGAATAAGGAGAAGCTTGTTGAAGAGACCAAGGCTAAGATGAGTCTTGACGACTTATTTAATCAGATTCAGGCCGGTAACCTTAAGGAACTTAACATTATCGTTAAGGCAGATGTTCAGGGTTCCGTTGAAGCCGTTAAGACATCACTTCTTAAGCTTTCCAATGATGAAGTTGTTGTTAAGGTTATTCACGGTGGTGTAGGTGCCATTAATGAAAGCGATGTTACACTTGCATCAGCATCCAATGCAATTATCATTGGATTTAACGTACGTCCTGATGTTCAGGCCAAGGCAACGGCAGACAGAGAAGGCGTAGATGTAAGACTTTACAAGGTTATTTACAATGCAATTGAAGACGTTGAAGCTGCAATGAAGGGTATGCTCGATCCTATCTATGAAGAGCAGGTAATCGGACATGCAGAGATAAGACAGATCTTCAAGGCATCCGGAATCGGTAATATCGCAGGTTCATACGTACTTGACGGTAGATTCCAGAGAGGCTGCAAGGTTAGAATCTCAAGAGACGGAGACCAGATATTCGAAGGAAATCTTGCATCACTTAAGAGATTTAAGGACGATGTCAAGGAAGTTAAGGCGGGATTCGAATGTGGTCTTGTATTCGAAGGCTTCAGTGATATTCAGGAAATGGATATCGTAGAAAGCTACATCATGGTTGAGGTTCCAAGATAGGAAGTGGCTATATATGAGAAAAAACAGTATTAAAAATACAAGAATCAATGAAGAGGTATTGCATGAACTCTCCAATATCATAAGAGGAGAGATTAAGGATCCGAGAATCAACGAATTCACTTCTGTTGTAAGTGTTGAAGTTGCACCGGACCTTAAGACATGCAAGGCTTATATAAGTGTCTTGGGTGATGAGGAGTCACAGAAGAGTACGCTTGAAGGACTTAACAGTGCAAGAGGATATATCAAGAACCGGCTTGCCAAGTCAATTAATCTTAGAAATACACCTGAGATTACTTTTATCATCGATCAGTCTATAGAATATGGTGTGAGAATGTCCCATCTTATCGATGAGGTTAACTCAACCATCAAAAATGAGGCTTAAATCGAATTTTAAGAGGTTTTGTAATGAATCTTGACAGTATTTTAAAAGATGTTAAATCGGTCGGAATATCGGGTCATGTGAGACCCGATGGCGACTGCGTCGGTTCCACTCTCGGACTTTACGGATATATTCGTAAATATTATCCCGAGATAGACTGTAAACTCTATCTTGAGAAGGTTCCGGAATGCTTTTACTTCCTTTCGGGAGCAAAAGAGATTGTTCATGTTCCGGACGACAGAGTATTTGATTGTTATTTCGCGCTTGATTGCGGTGATTTAAGCCGTCTCGGAGACTTTGCCGATATGTTTTCTAATGCAAAGAAGACGGTTTGCATAGATCATCATAAGTCGAACAGCGGATTTGCCGACGAAGAACTGGTTGTACCCGGTAAAAGCTCTACATCGGAGTTGATCTTCGAGCTTTTACCGAAGGAAAGGATTACCAAGGAAATAGCGGAAGCTTTGTATGTAGGTATTGTTCATGACACGGGTGTATTCCAGTATTCATGCACAACAGCGGCAACAATGAATGCCGCAGGTTTTCTTATGGAATGCGGAATAGATTATTCGGGAATAGTTGATTACACATATTACGAGAAGACTATTAACCAGAATAAGATTCTTGCATATGCGATTAATATATCGAAGCTTGTGCTTTCGGGTGCTGTGATTGAATCCGTTATAACCAAGGCAGATATGGAACGTTTTGAAGTAACTCCTGCGGACCTTGACGGAATAATCAATCAACTTCGAATAACAAAGGGTGTTGAAGTGGCTGTCTTCTTATATGAAAGCGGCGATAACGAATACAAGGTTTCTTTAAGAAGCAAGAGGAAAGTTGACCTTTCCGAGATTGCCCTTAAATTCGGCGGCGGCGGACATGAAAGAGCCGCAGGCGCTACAATGAAAGGAACACCTGAAGAGATATTCGCTAAACTTGAAGAAGAGATTAAGATAAGGCTTTAATGTATGAATAACGGTTTTCTTATTGTTAATAAAGAACGCGGATTCACATCATTTGACGTATGTGCCAAGCTAAGGGGCATACTTAAGACCAGAAAAATAGGACACACCGGTACGCTTGATCCGGACGCGACCGGTGTCCTTTTAGTATGTGTTGGAAATGCAACGAAGGCGGTAGATATACTACCTTCCGAAGATAAAGAATATAGAGCGGTTGTTCACTTTGGAATAACAACGGATACCGAAGATATATCGGGGCAGGTACTTACAACCTGTGATGATACAGTATCGGAAGATGCCGTAAGAGAAGCAATTTTAAGCTTTACAGGAGATATCAAGCAGATACCGCCTATGTATTCTGCAATTAAAGTGGACGGTAAAAAACTATACGAACTTGCCCGTGAAGGCAAGGTTATTGAGAGAAAAGCGCGAGACATAACAATACATGATATAAGAATAGAATCGATAGATTATCCTTTTGCAACTATTCTGGTTAAGTGCTCGAAAGGCACATATATAAGGACTTTGTGTAAGGATATCGGTGAGAAGCTTAATGTTGGCGCTTGTATGGAGTCGCTTGTAAGAACAAGTGCCGGAGGATTTAATATATCCGAAGCGCTGACTTTATCTGAAATAGAAGAGAAGGTTAAGGCGGGGCTTATTGATGAAATTATAATTCCTACCGAGAGATTGTTCGAAGAATATGAGATTTCTTATATGAAAGATGACAGGATAAAGCTTGCGGAGAACGGCAATCGATTGAATGCCGATGATTTTAAAAGCATACCGAATACACTTCGTACAAGAGTTCATATCGGCAATCGTTTCATCGGAATATATGAATATGATAATGAAAAGGGCGATTATAAGCCTTACAAAATGTTTTTGGAGTAAGTAAAAGTGGAGATTCTGGATAAAAATTCCGTTGAAAAACTTAATACATATACATGCATAACTATCGGTAAATTCGACGGATTGCATACCGGTCATGACTACGTATTCAATACGGTTAAAGATATAGCTGCGAAGGATAATCTTAAAACCATGGTATGTACCTTTGAGGCTCCGCCGCTTGATTTTATAGATAACAGAGAAAATGACATACTTCTTACCCTTGATGAGAAGAAATCAAGACTTAAGAAGATGGGAATCGATTATCTTAACATTTGGTCGTTTGATGAGCGCTTTATGCATATTATGCCCGAAGAATTCATTAAAATGCTTTTAGAAAAGTTCGGAATGAAGGCTTTCGTATGCGGAGATGACTTTAGATACGGCTACAGAAGACAAGGTGATACAGAGCTTTTACATAAGCTTTCCGAAAAGTACGGGTTTAAACTTTCCGTATTAAAGAAGTTTAAGGATGATGAGATCACGGTTTCGTCAACCAAGATTAAAGAGCTTTTAATGTCGGGTGATATTAACGAAGCCAACAGATTACTGGGATATGAGTACTTTATAGGCGGTAAGGTTGTGTCGGGTGCTCGTCTCGGAAGAAAGATGGGTTTTCCGACGGCCAATATAATTCCTGAGATTCAAAAAGTGCTTCCGCCTTTCGGAGTATATGAATCAAAGGTTGAAATTGGTGGCAGAATCTATAAAGGAATGACGAATATAGGTACAAAACCTACAGTAACAAGCGATCTTAAGATAACGGTAGAGACTTATCTTAAGGATTTTACGGGAAATCTTTACGATGAATATATCGATGTCGAGCTTGTAAGATTCATCCGTCCGGAGAAGAAATTTAACAGTATAGAAGAGCTTGAAATGCAGATAAAATCTGATGTTGAGGCGATTTAGCAGGAGCAATTATTACATAATTATTACATAAAATTTGACTTTGTGTTTTTTTAGTGATATAATAACTAAAGTTTATAAATCAGTATGTTTGTAAGGAGTATTCAATAAAATGAAAAATCCGATAAGAAAGCTCATTGCGGGAGCGCTTATAACATTTATGGTAATTACTTCTTCATTTGCGGGAATGTCAAATGAAGTACATGCAGATATTGAGAATAACAGATTACAGGCAGGTGTTACCGCAGCCTTTTCATATCAGCTTATGAAGACGGTTGCATCTGTAAGAGCCAATCAGACATCACTTTCACTTATGTCCGGTAACGGTGGTGTAGCTGATGAACTTATTTCATATAATGAAGACGGTAACAGAACAATCTGCGGTTATATTAATCTCGGTATCGTACAGGTAGAGGGTAACCTCAATGTTAGGGAAGAGCCGTCAAAGGATGGTAAGATTGTAGGTAAGATTACCAACAATTGCGGATGTGAAGTTTTTGAGATTGAGAACGGCTGGGCAAGAATTGAGTCCGGTAATTGTAAGGGATATATTTCGGCTGAGTATCTTGTATACGGAGATGAAGCACTCGAGCTCGTTAATGAGGTTGCACGTCACGTTGTAACAGTTACAACAGACTGCTTAAGAGTTCGTTCCAATCCGTCTACGGATTCATCAATTATGACTACAGTCGGCAAGGGTGAGCAGCTTGAGATAGTTGAGATTCTTGACGGTTGGGTTAAGGTTAACGTAGATGATGATGAAGGTTATGTAGCAGCTGATTATTGTACCATTTCTTATGAACTTAAGAAGGGTATGACACTTTCTGAGTTGTATTTTGGCTCGGGAGTATCGGATTTAAGAATTAAGCTTGTACAGTTTGCTCTTAAGTATGTGGGCAACAGATATGTATGGGGCGGTACATCACTTACCAACGGTATCGACTGTTCAGGTTTCACAATGAAGGTATATCAGCAGTTCGGTTATTCACTTCCTCATTATTCCGGTTCACAGGCACAGATGGGTACAAGAATTAAGGCTTCGGAAGCTAAGCCGGGTGACCTTTTCTTCTACGGACACGGTGGAACAATCGGACATGTTGCAATTTACATCGGTAACGGACAGATAGTACACGCAAGCAATAAGCGTGACGGTATCAAGATTTCGAGCTGTTCATACAGATCGATAATAAGAGTTGTTCGTATTCTTCCGGATTAATGTAAGAATACTTAAATATTGTATTTACAAGACATTCTATTTATGATAGAATGTCTTTTGTATTATGGTTAGCAGTAGCCTTTTGCTATGTTTTGGGACACTCCGACCCGATACTTGGTATTTGGCGCTTTTGCTGACAGATTATAGGAGGATTTTAAAATGATTTCTAAGGAAAAGAAACAGGCTATTATTGCCGAGTACGGCAGAGGCACAGGCGACACAGGTTCACCTGAAGTACAGATTGCTCTTCTTACAGAGAGAATCAAAGAGCTTACAGAGCATTTAAAGGCTAATGACAAGGATCATCACAGCAGACGTGGTCTTTTAAAGATGGTTGGTCAGAGACGTAGTTTACTTGCTTACTTAAAGAACAAGGATATCAACAGATATCGTGAACTTATTTCACGTTTAGGAATCAGAAAATAATCTCGTATACGAGATTAAAAATAGGGCGGATTTTATTTTCCGCCCTATTTGTTTAAAAATAAAGTCTATTCGGGGATTATACCCGAAGCCACTGAAAAGTTAAATATGACATTTGATTTTTCAGTAGTTTCGGATCCTCGAATAAGTATAAAGGAGGATTAAGATGTTTAAGAGTTTTACTATGGACATTGCCGGCAGAACTTTAAGAGTTGATGTCGGCAGAGTAGCAGCTCAGGCTAACGGCGCTGCACTTATTTATTACGGTGACACCTGTATTTTATCTACAGCAACCGCATCAGAGAAGCCAAGAGAAGGTGTAGACTTCTTCCCGCTTTCAGTTGAATTTGAAGAGAAGATGTATTCTGTTGGTAAGATTCCGGGCGGATTTAACAAGCGTGAAGGTAAGGCTTCAGAAAATTCTATTCTTACCGCACGTGTTATCGACCGTCCTATGAGACCGTTATTCCCTAAGGATTACAGAAATGATGTATCCCTTAATAATATGGTAATGAGCGTTGACCCTGAGTGCAGACCTGAACTTGTTGCTATGCTCGGAAGCTCAATCGCTACATGCATTTCGGATATTCCTTTTGACGGACCTTGTGCTATGACTCAGCTTGGTATGGTTAACGGCGAGTTTATCGTTAACCCGGGCCAGGAAGTATGGGACAACGGAGACCTTCAGCTTACTGTTGCATCCACAAGAGAAAAGGTTATCATGATTGAAGCAGGTGCTAACGAAGTACCTGAAGATAAGATGATTGAAGCAATCTATAAGTGCCATGACATTAACCAGGGCATTATTGCTTTTATCGATAATATGGTTAAGGAAGTAGGCAAAGCTAAGCATGAATATGTAAGCTGCGCTATTCCTAACGAGATGTTTGAAGCCATGAAGAAGATTGCATCTCCTGAAGAAATGGAAGTTGCAGTATTCACAGATGAGAAGCAGAAGAGAGAAGCCAACATTTCCGCTATTATGGATAAGATGACTGAAGCTTTTGCTGATAACGAAGAGTGGCTTGCAATTTTACCTGAAGCTTTATATCAGTATCAGAAGAAGACTGTAAGAAAGATGATTTTAAAGGATCACAAGCGTCCTGACGGCCGTGCAATCGATCAGATTCGTCCTCTTTCTGCAGAAGTTGATCTTATTCCTCGTGTTCATGGTTCTGCTATGTTCAAGCGTGGTCAGACTCAGATCTGCACAGTTACAACGTTAGGACCTTTATCCGAGGCTCAGAAGCTTGACGGTATCGATGATTTTGTAACAACCAAGAGATATATGCATCATTATAACTTCCCTTCATACTCGGTAGGTGAGACAAAGCCTTCAAGAGGACCGGGAAGAAGAGAGATCGGACATGGAGCATTGGCTGAGAAGGCATTGGTTCCTGTTCTTCCTAGCGAAGAAGAGTTCCCGTATGCAATAAGAACAGTATCCGAGACTTTTGAAAGTAACGGTTCCACTTCACAGGCTTCAATCTGCGCATCTACAATGTCACTTATGGCTGCAGGTGTTCCGATTAAGAAGCAGGTTGCAGGTATTTCCTGCGGACTTGTAACAGGTGAGACAGACGATGATTACATCGTTCTTACAGATATTCAGGGACTTGAGGACTTCTTCGGAGATATGGACTTCAAGGTAGCCGGTACTCACGACGGTATCACAGCTATTCAGATGGATATCAAGATTCACGGTCTTACAAGACCAATCGTAGAAGAAGCAATTGCCAAGACAAAGAAGGCAAGAGAGTACATCATCAACGAAGTACTTACACCTGCAATTGCAGCTCCTCGTGCTGAAGTATCCAAGTATGCACCGAAGATTCGTCAGATGCAGATCGATCCTTCCAAGATCGGTGATGTTGTCGGACAGAGAGGCAAGACAATCAATACGATTATCGAGCTTACAGGTGTTAAGATTGATATTACAGATGACGGATTCATTTCAATCTGCGGTACAGATCTTGAGAAGATGCAGGAAGCTATGCATATGATCAAGGTTATCGTAACAGATTTCGAAGAAGGCCAGGTATTTACCGGTAAGGTTGTAAGTATTAAGGAATTCGGCGCATTTATTGAATTTGCTCCGGGCAAAGAGGGAATGGTTCACATTTCCAAGATTTGCAAGGAAAGAATCAATCATGTAGAAGATGTTCTTACACTTGGTGACAAGGTAACTGTTGTATGTCTTGGTAAGGATAAGATGGGAAGATTAAGCTTCTCCATTAAAGACGTAGATCCTAACGCTGAGGTCATCTAGAATATTTAATAAAGCCGGAGTATAAGCTCCGGCTTTTTTTAAGGAAAAGTTTATGCCATATATTTTATTGATAATTCCCGCACTTATCGCTATTCATTATATCTTCTTTTTTTTCTTTAAAGTAACAAGATGTGAGATTACGACGGATAAGATAAGTAAAGACTTGAAAATAGCATTTATATCTGACCTTCACGGCTTTACATACGGTAAGAGATTGTATAATAAGATAAAAGCGCTTAACCCGGATGTTATTTTAATAGGTGGTGACTCCGTCAATAAAGACGAAGCTGAATCCATAAGAAAAGTTAAGCCTTTTATATGTTCGCTGCCACTGATTGCACCGACATTCTATGCTTTCGGCAATCACGAGGCATTTATACAGAATCTTTCGTATGATAATAATGCCGAGCTTAAGAGTGAATTTAATGCATTTATAAGCAGTTTGCGCGAGAATAATGTATGGCTTCTCTATAAGGAAGTTGAATATTACGGTGAGCTTGCATTTATGCCGATAGATCTGCCGTTATCGTACTATAAAAAGCGTGAAATCAAGCCTTATGACGCAAATGAAGTAATGAGTTCCGTAATCGGTGACCTTTCTGTGTCCGGTTTTAACATAATACTTGCTCATAATCCATGTTATGCAGGAAATTATGCAGAATTAAATCCTGATCTTATACTTTGCGGACATACACACGGTGGTTTAATAAGAATCCCGTTTATAGGTGCTTTTTTAAGTCCGGAACTTACATTTTTTCCAAAGTATTCGGGCGGAATTTATGATATAATGAGTAACGGCAGAAAAATAAAGCTGATTGTCAGCAAGGGCTTAGGTACGCACGGATTTCATATTAGAATCCATAATATGGCTGAATTAATAGAGATTAAGCTTAAAAAAGGCGAGAGTAATGAGTGAAATCAGTTTCAAATTAGAGAAGTTTGAAGGACCGTTGGACCTTCTTCTTCACTTGATTGATAAGAATAAAGTTAATATATATGATATTCCGATTGCGCTTATTACCGAGCAGTATATGGAATATTTGGAGGAAATGAAACGCCGTGACTTAAATGTCATGAGCGAATTCCTTGTAATGGCGGCAACTCTTCTGGATATTAAAGCCAAGATGCTTCTTCCTAAGGAAGTCAATGAAGAAGGCGAAGAGATAGATCCTAGAGCAGAACTTGTTCAGCAGTTGATCGAGTACAAGATGTATAAGTACATCTCACTTGAACTTCGCGACAGAGAGATGGATGCCTGCAAGACCTATTACAAGAAAGAGACTTTGCCGAAAGAAGTTAAAGAGCATGTTACGCCTGTTAACCTTGAAGAACTTGTCGGCGATATGACTCTTCTTAAGTTAAATACCATATTTAAGTCACTTATCGAACGTCAGGTAGACAGAATCGATCCTGTACGTGCGTCTTTCGGTAAGATTGAAAAAGAAGAAGTTTCGATGGAAGAGACCATGGAATTCTTTGATCTTTATATAAGAGAGCATAAGAATTTTACCTTTAGAGAAATCATGCAGGAAGCAGGTTGCTCGAGAGAGAGATTAATCGCATTTTTCTTATGTATTCTTGAGAATATGAAAATGGGAACCATTAAGATATCTCAAAAAGAGATCTTTGATGATATATATATCGAATCTAATCTTGCAAAGTAGGAGATTAATAAATGGATACGAATAAATTAAAAGCGGCCATTGAAGCAATACTATTTTCGTTCGGTGATACAGTTCCGCTCGGTAAGATTGCTACGGCGCTTGATATGGATAAGGATAAAGTTAAAGCACTTATCGAGGAATATGCCGAAGAACTTGAAAAGGATGAGGATAGAGGCCTTCGAATAGTCTCTTATGAGAATGCATATCAGTTATGCACCAAGGAAGATTATTACGATTATCTTGTTAAGATTAACGAGGTTCCACGTAAATACGTACTTACCGACGTTCTTCTTGAGACTTTGTCCATAATTGCCTATAAGCAGCCTATTACAAGAATAGAAGTCGAGAAAATCCGTGGAGTTGCATGCGATCATGCAATCAATAAGCTCATTGAATATAAACTTGTACAGGAACTCGGAAGACTGGATGCACCGGGAAGACCGTTACTTTTCGGTACGACTGAAGAGTTCTTAAGAACGTTCGGAGTTCGTTCCATTGATGAACTTCCGACGATTAAGCCGGATCAGCTGGCTGAATTCAAAGAGCAGGCAGAGCGCGAGATGAACGATATTAAGACAGTAGAAGTATAGTAATTATAATAACCACATCAGGGCATAAATTAATTTTTATGTAAAGATGTGGTTTTTTTTCGTCTTTATTCTCGGAATCTATTGTTTTTTGGGCAAAGAATGATATTATTAAAATTGAGGGAAATTTGGAACTTCAATATATATATTTATACGGAGGTATGTAAAATGAATCAAGGTCATAACAGTAAGGCTTATGATGCAATTAAGCTTTTGCTTGATCAGAACAGTTTTGTTGAACTGTCAGGTTCTGTATGTGCCCGTACTACAGATTTTACCATTAATGAGCTCTCCGAAGAGTCTGATGGTGTAATAACTGGTTACGGTCTTATGAACGGCAGAGCAGTATTTGTATTTAGCCAGGATGCCGAAGTTTTACAGGGTTCTATGGGAGAGATGCACTGCAAGAAGATTGAAGAGCTTTATAACATGGCTATCAAAGTCGGTGCACCTGTTGTAGCTTTATTAAACAGCACGGGAATGCGTATTCAGGAGTCTGCGGATTGTCTTACCGCATTCGGTAATGTAATTAATGCAGTTAATAACGCAAGCGGACTTGTACCGCTTTTTACCGTTGTTACAGGTAACTGCGGCGGAGGACTTTCACTTATCCCGTCAATGTCAGACTTTAATTATGTAGTTAAGGACGAAGGACATCTTTTTGTTAATGCGCCTAATACCATTGACAATAATTACACCGAGAAGTGTGATTCTTCTGCGGGAGATTTCCAGGGTAAGTACACGGGTGTAGTTGATGACTGCCTCACATTGGAAGAGATAAGAAATTCAATCATTAATATTTTAAATCTCGTTCCGCTTAACAATACGGAAGGCGTTACAACATATGAGTGTAACGACGATCTTAATCGCGAGATTACAACAACATTTGATACATTCGAGCCATATAACTTAATAGCAGAGATAGCTGATAACAATATCTTTGTTGAGACAAAGAAGTTATATGCTCCTGATATGATTACAGGATTCATTCCTATGAACGGAATTACTGTCGGTGTTATAGCCAATAATGATAAGGACGGAAGAATCACTGTTGATGCATTAAGAAAAGCTAATTCATTTGCACTTTATTGCGACGCATATGAGATTCCGATGCTTTTCATCGAAGATGCTGTAGGATTTGAAGCAACTATGTGTGCTGAAAAGCACATTGCCAAGGAGATGGCCGCTTTCGTTAAGACATTATGCGAAGCAGATGTACCGAAGATTACATTAATTCCAAGACGTGCTTACGGAACACCTTATGTTATGATGAATTCCAAGGCAATCGGTGCTGATTTCGTATATGCTTACGAGAGAGCATCAATCGGAATGATGCCTGCTGAATTTGCCGGCAAGATTCTCTTTGGTGACGATCCTGAAGCACAGGCTAAGACAGCTGATTTTAATACAACTCATCAGTCTGCAATCGCTTTTGCAAAGCGTGGAGCGGTAGACAGAATCATTGCAGAGAAGGATACAAGAAAATATCTTCTTTCAGCATATGATCTTTTATATACAAAGTACAATGCGGTATGTGATAAGAAGCATGGCTTAAGATAGGAGAATATATATGATAGTTGATGCATTACTTAATATGGTAATCGGTATGGCATCGGTATTTATGGTTCTTATTCTTATAAGTTTACTTATCGCAAGTCTTAACATTGTTCCTTATTTACAGAATAAGTTAAATGCTAAAAAGAAGGCGAACGTTACCGAAAATACCGCATCCGTACCGGAAGCAAGTGTAAGTTCATATGACGTATCAAATGATACGCAGCTTGTAGCCGTAATTACGGCAGCAATAATGGCATACGGCAACAATGCATCGGATAGCGATTTTGTTGTCAGAAGTATTAAGAGAAGATAATAAGAAGGAGATATTAAGATGTTAAAGAATTATACAATTACGGTTAATGGCGTTGCATATGATGTAACAGTTGAAGAAAACGGAGCAGGCGCACCTAGAATGGAAATGCCGGCAGCTCCTGTAAAGAGCGTTATGCCGGCGACTCCGGCAGCACCTGCAGGCCCTAAGGGCGGCAAAACCGTTACAGCCGGCGCAGCAGGAAAGCTCCTTAAGGTAGAAGTTAAGGTTGGAGATACAGTTAAGAAAGGACAGTCCGTAGCCGTTCTTGAAGTTATGAAGATGGAGACACCTATTGTTTCCAGCGAAGACGGTGTTGTAGCATCTGTTGAAGCAAAAGAAGGCTCAATGGTTGAAGCAGGACAGGTATTGGTAACTTTAAATTAGGAGGATATCATGCAGTATATTGGTAATACATTAATCAACCTCTTTCACCAGACAGGTTTCTTCAGCCTTACGTGGAAGAACGGAATAATGATTCTTGTAGCATGCCTTCTTCTTTACCTTGCAATTCAGAAGGAATTTGAACCTTTGCTTTTGGTTCCTATCGCATTCGGTATGTTACTTGTTAACCTGTTTCCGGATATCATGCAGACTATTGAAGATGCTCCGAACGGAGTCGGTGGTTTGTTCAGATATTTTTATTTACTTGACGAATGGTCAATCCTGCCGTCAATCATATTCTTAGGAGTCGGAGCCTCAACTGACTTTGGCCCGTTGATTGCCAACCCGAAGAGCTTTTTACTCGGAGCGGCAGCACAGTTTGGTGTATTCGGTGCTTACTTTATGGCAATCGCATTAGGATTTAACAATAAGGCTGCTGCAGCAGTATCCATTATCGGTGGAGCAGACGGTCCTACATCAATCTTCCTTGCAGGTAAGCTTGGACAAGGTGACTTAATGGGACCTATCGCAGTTGCTGCATATTCTTATATGGCACTTGTTCCTCTTATTCAGCCGCCTATTATGAAGGCGCTTACAACCAAGAAGGAACGTCTTATCAAGATGGAACAGTTAAGAAAGGTTTCCAAGCTTGAGAGAATACTTTTCCCGATTATCGTTACGATAGTCGTATGTTTGCTTATTCCGCAGACAACACCTCTTATCGGTATGCTTATGCTCGGTAACCTTTTCAGAGAGTCCGGTGTAGTTAAGCAGCTTACAGAGACAGCTTCGAATGCTTTGATGTACATCGTAGTTATTATTCTCGGTGTATCCGTAGGTGGTACAACATCAGCAGAGAACTTTCTTAAGTTTGATACACTTAAGATTGTATTCCTTGGACTTGTTGCATTTGCATTCGGTACTGCTGCCGGAGTATTATTCGGTAAGCTTATGAGCAAGATTTCACACGGTAAGATTAATCCGTTAATCGGTGCTGCAGGTGTATCCGCAGTTCCTATGTCTGCCCGTGTTGCACAGAAGGTCGGTGCAGAAGAAGATCCAACAAACTTTTTACTTATGCATGCTATGGGACCTAACGTAGCCGGAGTTATCGGTACTGCAGTTGCAGCCGGTGTATTCATGGCAATCTTTGGGGTTTAGGAGGAATTATAAATGTCTGAGAATATTAAAAAGAAAGTCGGCATTACCGAAACCGTTCTTCGTGATGCACATCAGTCTTTGATTGCAACAAGAATGACAACAGAAGAGATGCTGCCGATTATTGATAAAATGGATAAAGTAGGATATCACTCAGTTGAGTGCTGGGGTGGTGCTACATTTGATGCCTGCCTTAGATTCTTACATGAAGATCCGTGGGATAGACTTAGAAAACTTCGTGACGGATTCAAGAATACCAAGTTACAGATGCTTTTCAGAGGACAGAATATCTTGGGATATCGTCATTATGCAGATGATGTTGTTGAGTACTTCGTACAGAAGTCTGTTGCCAACGGTATCGATATTATTCGTATATTCGACTGTCTTAACGATATCAGAAACTTAGAGGCTGCAGTTAAGGCTGCCAATAAGGAAAAAGCTCATGCACAGATAGCTCTTTCTTATACATTGGGTGATGCTTATACACTTGATTATTGGAAAGACGTTGCTAAGAGAATTGAAGATATGCACGCTGATTCCTTATGTATTAAGGATATGGCAGGTCTTCTTACACCTTACCGTGCAGAAGAGCTTATTACAGCATTAAAGGAATCGGTTAATATTCCGATTCAGTTACATACACATTACACATCCGGTGTTGCTTCAATGACTTATCTTAAGGCAATCGAAGCGGGTGTTGACGTAATCGACTGTGCAATGAGCCCGCTTGCTTTAGGTACCAGCCAGCCTGCAACAGAGGTTATGGTTGAGACCCTTCGCGGAACTCCGTATGACACAGGCCTTGATCAGAATCTTCTTGCTGAGATTGCTGATTACTTTAGACCGTTACGTGAGAAGTACATTGCATCAGGTCAGCTTAATACCAAGGTACTCGGTGTTAATATCAACACTTTAAGATATCAGGTACCGGGTGGTATGCTTTCCAACATGATTTCACAGCTTAAGGAACAGCATGCTGAAGATAAGTACGAAGAAGTTCTTAAGGAAATTCCTAGAGTTCGTCAGGACTTAGGTGAGCCGCCGCTTGTTACACCTTCATCACAGATTGTAGGTACACAGGCTGTATTTAACGTACTTAGCGGTGAGAGATATAAGGTTATTACAAAGGAGACTAAGGCTATCCTTAAGGGTGAGTATGGTCAGACAGTTAAGCCTTTTAATCCCGAACTTGTTAAGAAGGCACTTGGCGATGAGAAGCAGATTACCTGCAGACCTGCCGATTTAATCGAGAACGAGCTTGATTCTCTTAGAAAAGAAGCAGCTTCGTACATTAAGCAGGAAGAAGATGTTCTTACTTATGCATTATTCCCGAAGGTAGCTGTAGATTATTTCAACTACAGAGATGCTCAACAGGGTAAGATTGATACTTCTATTGCAGATAAGAAGACCGGTTCTTATTCCGTATAAGATTTTATCTTAATAAATACAAGAAAAGGGCAGAGATTTTCTCTGCTCTTTTTATTGTTAGAGCTTTAAAATTATGCTAAAATACATTTGATTAAACTAATTGTGAGGAAGTTATGGCTTATAAGAACGATCTTTTGACAAGAATTAATGACAAATACGGTTCATTAAGCAAGGGACAGAGATATCTTGCAAAGTATATTTCGGAAGAGTACGATAAGGCGGTTTTCTATACCGCGGCCAAGCTTGGTGAAGCAGTCGGCGTCAGTGAATCTACGGTTGTAAGATTTGCGTCGACCTTAGGATACAAGGGATATCCTGAGTTCCAAAAAGCTCTTGAAGAGCTTGTTCTCGAGAAGCTTTATACAAGTAATAAGGTTGAAGTCAATTATGGAAGACTTGATAAGGATAATCTTCTTAATTCAGTATTGTTAACCGATATCGACAGATTAAAAAGCACGGTTAATTCAATCGACGAATCCACTTTTAATCTTGCAACGGAACTTATATCCCAGGCGAAGACCATCTATGTAATCGGACTTCGTTCTTGTATGATGCTTGCAGATTTTTTGAGCTTTTATCTTAATCTTGCATTCCCGGATGTAAGACAGATTAAGACAACTTCCTTAAGCGAGATATTTGAGCAGATGGTGCATATCGATAAGGATGACGTAATAATCGGCATAAGCTTCCCGCGTTATTCAATGAGAACAATTAAAGCCCTTGAATTCGCCAATATGAGAAGTGCTAAGGTTATTACAATTTCGGACTCGATTCATTCACCGCTTAATCTATACAGTTCCTGCAATCTTGTTGCGGAAAGTCATATGACATCTTTTGCTGATTCTCTTGTGGCGCCGCTTTCACTTATTAATGCGCTTATTGTAGCGCTTTGCATGAAAAAACAGACGCAGGTTGTTAAGACGCTCGAAGAGCTTGAGAATATATGGGATGATTATCAGGTATACGGTACCGACGAGATAGATTATTTTGATGAAAGTTCGGTTCAAAGATATCCAAGGCCCGAAAAAGCCTGATTATTACGGTAAATCTTATGAAAAAAGTAATTGTTGTCGGCGGCGGTGCTGCAGGTATGATGGCTGCGATAGCAGCTTCCAATAACGGAAATAAAGTTACTCTTCTTGAGAAGAATGAAAAGCTCGGTAAGAAAGTCTATATTACGGGCAAGGGCAGATGTAATCTCACCAATACCTGCGATATGGAAGAGTTATTCAAGAATATTGTACATAACGGTAAATTTATGTATTCATCGCTTTATGCTTTTGATAATAAGGCGACTGTTGAATTCTTTGAAAAGCTCGGCCTTAAGGTAAAATATGAGCGCGGTAATCGTGTATTTCCTGAGTCGGATCATTCTTCCGATGTTATAAAAGTCTTACATAATGAGCTTTTACGAAGAAATGTTGATATAAGACTTAATACAGAAGTCAAATCATTGATTATAGAAGATGATTGCGTTAAGGGAGTTAAGCTTAAAAACGAAGAATTATCGGCCGATGATGTAATTCTTGCTACAGGCGGTATATCTTATCCTTCAACGGGAAGTACCGGTGACGGCATAAGATGGGCAGGGGAGACAGGTCACGACCTAAAACCCCTTTTGCAGTCACTTGTCCCGTTCGAGACCAAAGAGACCTTTGTCGAAGAACTGATGGGACTTTCTTTAAAAAACGTGGAAGCCTCCGTCTATGATAGCCGGGATAAGCTTTTATACAAGGATTTCGGAGAGATGCTTTTTACACACTTCGGTGTAAGCGGACCGATTATTATATCAGCATCTGCTGTGGTTAATGAGAGACTTGCCAAGGAACAGTTAAAGTTATACATAGATCTTAAGCCTGCCATGAGTCACGAAGAATTGGATAAGCGTGTACTTCGCGAATTCGATATGAATAAGACCAAGCAGTTTAAGAATGCTGTTACACCGCTTTTTCCGGGTAAGCTTGCACCTGTTATGGTTAAGTTATCGGGAATTAATCCTGACATTAAAGTGTGTGAGATTAAGGCGAATGAACGCAGTAACTTTGTGTCGCTTATGAAGAAATTACCGCTTACGATTACGGGATTAAGGCCGTTTACGGAAGCAATCGTTACAAGAGGCGGAGTATCGGTTAAAGATATTAATCCTAAGACTATGGAATCAAAGAGAATTAAGAATCTTTACTTTGCGGGAGAAATGATTGACGTTGATGCATATACGGGAGGCTTTAATCTCCAGATTGCATGGTCGACGGGAATGACCGCCGGTAAAGGAATAGATGAAGTATAGGAGGACGTTATGAGCTACAATATTGCAATCGACGGACCTGCGGGTGCGGGTAAAAGCACAATTGCCAAGACATTGGCCAAGAATCTTTCGTTTATCTATGTAGATACGGGAGCAATGTACAGAGCTTTGGCAATTTTCTTTATAAGACAAGGATTAAGTAAAGATGATGAAGCGGGAATCTGCGCTGCTGTTAAGAATGCAACCGTAACGATTGAATATAAGGGCGGCGTTCAGCAGGTTATCCTAAATGGTGAGAATGTAACCTCCATGCTTCGTACGGAAGAAGTCGGCAATATGGCTTCCGCATCATCGGTATACGGTCCTGTAAGAGCTCATTTACTTGAATTACAGCAGTCTCTTGCAAGAGAAAACGATGTAATAATGGACGGACGTGACATCGGAACCTGCGTATTGCCTAATGCGGATCTTAAGATATACCTTACGGCATCCGTTGAAGAACGTGCAAGACGTCGCTATACGGAACTTAAAGAAAAAGGCGAAGACGCTGACATGGAGAAGATTAAAAAGGATATAGAAGAGCGTGACTATAGAGATATGCATAGAGATATAGCACCGTTAAAGCAAGCAGACGACGCGATATTCGTAGATTCTTCCGATATGACAATTGATGAAGTTGTTGAGAAAATTGCTTCTTACGTAAAAAAAAACCAATAATTAAAGTCGCTAAGACCGCAGGATTTTGCTTCGGAGTCAAACTTGCAGTAAATAAAGTATATAAGCTTTCGGAGAATGCCAAAATTCCGATATATACATACGGTCCGATAATCCATAACGAAGAAGTAGTAAAAGAACTTGAAGAAAGAGGCGTTAAGATAATAAACGACCTTAATAAGCTTTCCGAATATCCGAAAGGAATCGTTGTCATTCGTTCGCATGGTGTAACACGTGCAGAAGAGGCTTTACTTAGGGAAAGTGGGTTTACGGTAGAGGACGCAACCTGTCCCAATGTGAAAAAAATTCATACGCTGGTTTACGAACATTCAAGTAACGGTGAAACAATTCTGATAATAGGAGATAAGAACCATCCGGAAGTAAAAGGTATCATGGGATGGTGCGTAAACTCTAAGGTTTACGCGATTGACAAGGCAGAAGAAGCGGAAGAATTTCGTGCAGAAAAAAATGAAAAAATATGTATTGTTTCACAGACAACATTTAATCTTAATAAATTTGAACAATTAGTTGAAATTATTCGTAAAAAAAGGTATGATATAAATGTTATAAATACCATTTGTAACGCAACAAGAGAGAGACAGGAAGAAGCCGAATCTCTTGCGAGGACTTCTGATTGCATGATTGTTATCGGGAGTATGACCAGTTCGAATACGCGTAAGCTGTATGAGATCTGTTTAAATACATGCGCCAATACTTACTATATTCAAACCATCAACGATCTTGAGGGTGATTTTCCTCGAGAGGTCCATTCTGTAGGTATTACAGCAGGGGCATCAACCCCACACAAATTAATTGAGGAGGTTCAAACTAATGTCAGAAGTAAGTTTTGAACAAATGCTTGAAGAATCTTTTAAAACTATAAGGAATGGGGAGGTCGTTGAAGGTACAGTTATCAGCGTTAAGCCGGAAGAAATCGTTCTTAACATCGGCTATAAGGCAGACGGAATTCTCTCACGCAATGAGTATTCCAACGAGCCTGTTGATTTAACTACTGTTGCAAAGCCGGGCGATAAGATGGAAGTCAAAGTCGTTAAGGTTAACGACGGTGAAGGCCAGGTAATGCTTTCCTATAAGAGATTAAGAGCAGAAGCAGGCAATGAGAGACTCGAAGCCGCATTTAACAATCACGAAGTATTAAAAGCTCGTGTAACCGAGGTATTAAAGGGCGGAATTAGTGTAATCGTTGACGAAGCTAAGGTATTCATTCCTGCAAGTCTCGTTTCCGATACTTTTGAAAAAGATCTTACAAAGTACAAAGATCAGGAGATTGAATTCGTTATTACGGAATTTAATCCGAGACGTCACAGAATCATCGGTGACAGAAAACAGCTTGTTGCTTCCAAGAGAGCTGAAGCACAGGCAGAATTACTCGGAAAGATTAAAGAAGGAGATGTTATCGAAGGAACAATCAAGAATGTTACTGATTTCGGTGCATTCGTTGACCTCGGCGGAGCTGACGGACTTCTTCATATTTCCGAAATGTCATGGGGCAGAATTGACAACCCTAAGAAGGTCTTTAAGCCGGGCGACAGCGTAAGAGTTTTCGTTAAGGCTATTAAAGATACAAAGATTGCTCTTTCAAGAAAGTTTGAAGATGAGAATCCTTGGAGAGATGCAACAACCCGTTTTGCTGTTGGCAACATCGTTAAGGGTAAAGTTGCTAGAATGACTGACTTTGGAGCATTCATCGAACTTGATGAAGGCGTTGATGCATTATTACATGTGTCACAGATTTCCAAAGAGCATATCGAGAAGCCTGAAAATGTGCTTAAGGTTGGAGATACAATCGAAGCTAAGATTGTTGACTTTAACGAGGCTGATAAGAAGATCAGCTTAAGCATCAAAGCAATGCTTGAACCTGATGCACCGGCTGAGGCTTCCGAAGACTTAGCAGACAAACAGTAAATGAGGTGAATCAATGCCAGTTCTTGAAGGTTACGAGAAGTTTAAAGGCGACGTGTTCAATCTTACAAAGATTGATCTTAATGCTTACAAAGAGAAGCAGATGAAAAGGCGTATTGATACGCTGATCGGTAAGAATATGTGCAGCACATACGATCAATATGTTGCATTAATTCGCGGAGACAAAGAACGCTTTGAAGAATTTGTCAACTTTCTTACGATTAATGTGTCTGAGTTCTATCGTAACCCTGAACAGTGGGAGCTTCTTGACAAAGAAGTATTTCCTAACTTAATCAGCAAATTTGGTAATAACCTTAAGGTTTGGAGTGCAGCCTGCTCGACAGGCGACGAACCATATTCACTGGTTATGGCTTTGTCCAGACATTTACCGTTAGAGAAAATCAAAATATTTGCAACTGACATAGATAAGCAGGTCATTGCCAAGGCTAAGGTTGGATTATATGCAGCCAAGAGCGTTGAGAATGTACCGGCTGATCTGAAGAAAAAGTTCTTCACTGAAATAGGCGGCTCCTACCAGATCTCTGACGCGATCAAGCAGAGAGTTGAGTTTAAGGAACATAATCTTTTAAAGGATCCTTACCCGACTGGCTGTCATTTAATAGTTTGCAGAAACGTATTAATATATTTCACTGAAGAAGCAAAAGAGGACATTTATGCCAAGTTCAATGATGCACTTGTGACAAATGGTACACTCTTTATTGGCTCAACAGAACAGATCATCAACTATCGCGAATTAGGTTATGACCGTTCCAAGTCTTTCTTCTTCACCAAGAACAAATAGTTTGAGATTTGATGACGTATAGTGTCACTTATCTACTGTAGATCAAATAAGTTTTGAAAAGAGTCTCCGAATAGGGGGCTCTTTTTGCAGGAAGGAGTTTCCCTTAGGGAAACTCCTTCCGTATATGACCAAGTCCGAAGGACTTGCCGCGAAGCGGGTAAGGCGCGGCATTCTCATTAGACGCCGCGCCTTAAGTCTAATAGAAAACGGGTTTCTCTAAGAGAAACCCGTTTTCTATATTATAACCCGCAGTATTGCCAGCATATATTCCTTTAGCAATTCTTTGTTGTTTAAACTGTCTTTATCAAGTGTGTATTTTCCGTAGCAGTTTTCTTTAGTCGCGCGTTTTTTATTATTCTTATCAACGCAAGTGGCAAGTTCCTTTAATACAGCCATATCTTCGCTTATAAGATATACATACTCCTTGTAATTCTTATACGGGACCCTTATCTTGCCGTCTTTAACGGGACTTGTTATTACAATCTTTTTATCATATATGCTTATGTAATAACCATATTTATTGTAAGACACAGGATTTAAGACTTCGTTTTCGATACTTCCTATAAGTACAAGTTCTTCGATTTCATTACCGTAGTAATCATTGGATTTCTCTGTGTGTGCGCTTTTATATGAGAATTCTCCGGATAATGGCTTTAAGTAGTCCTTAATATTAAGAAGCTTAATCATACCGAGGACATCTTCATAGTTATGAAGAAGAAGTATTGCTTCATTTTCTTTATCGTGTAAGTGAAGATATGCTTCATATACTTTAATTAATTCACCGCCTGAATAAGGGTCTCGTCTATCTATTCCGAGGAACTTTTCAAGGGTTTTCTGCTTCATATCCGGTAATTTAAAAAAGTCCTTATATGGCTTTAATTCCTTGTATATGTCATAGGACGGGAGCATGAACATATCTGTATCAATATTGTATTTATCTGCTTTTTCAATAAGGTACGGTATATCAAACTGGTTACCGTTATAACTTATGTAAGAATTTATACCGATGTTCTGAGAGAAGAATGAAGTAAGAAGCGATACTTCTTCCTTTTTATCCTCAGCAAGATACTGAACTATGTTAAGGTAATCGCCTTTTCTTTTTGCACATCCGATCATATAAAGAGAGGATGTCTTGGCCGAAAAGCCCGTAGTTTCAATATCAAAGAAAAGCGCATCCTCGGGGATGTATGTTTCGTTAATTCCGTTTATATCTTTAATTTTCAATTCACTTTGAATGATTTTCACAGACGGACATCCTTTCATTTTTGTATTATTTTGTATTTGAAAAAAACCACGTTAGAATAATAACATAATATCATATAGTAAATCCCTATGATATAATTAAATTGTATTTTTTCGTACTTAATTATTTAAATAAAATAAACAGGAAAGTGAGACGAATATGGGAGATTTAACTTTTAAAGGCGGAGTTCATCCTTATGAAGGCAAAGAACTCTCAATGGATAAGCCGATTAAAGAATATCGTCCAAAGGGCGAATTGGTATATCCGCTGTCACAGCATATCGGAGCACCTGCAAAGCCTGTTGTTACCATAGGAGAGCATGTTAAGATCGGTCAGCTCATTGCTGCAGCTGACGGTTTTATGTCAGCACCTATATATGCATCGGTTTCAGGTACGGTTAAAGCTTTTGACAAGAGAATGAATGCAATGTCCAATTACGTTGATTCTATCGTTATTGAGAACGATAATAACTATGAAAGCGTTGAATTCTCTGAGGTTGAAGATGTAACTAAGCTTACACGCGAAGAGATAATGGAGAGAATTACGAAATCGGGTATTGTCGGCATGGGCGGTGCGGGTTTCCCACAGCATGTTAAGCTTAGTCCTAAGGAGCCTGAGAAGATAGAATATATCATTGCAGACTGTGCTGAGTGCGAGCCTTATCTTACATCAGATTACAGACTTATGATGGAAGAGCCTGAATCCCTTGTTGAAGGTATGAAGATTCTTGTTTCATTATTTGACAATGCAAGAGGATATATAGCTATAGAGAATAATAAGCCTGACTGTATAGAGAAAGTTAAAGCGCTGGTTAAGGATAATGACAAGATCGAAGTTAAAGTTCTTGAAACCAAGTATCCTCAGGGTGGTGAGCGTCAGATAATCTTCGCAACCACAGGAAGAAAGCTTAATTCTTCCAAGTTGCCGTCTGATCTCGGATGCATCGTTCTTAATAACTCATCTATTATGAACATGTATAAGGCTGTTAAGTTCGGAAGACCGCTTACACACAGAATAGTTACCATTACAGGTGAAGCAATCAAGGATCCTCGTAACTTCGATGTTCCACTTGGAACCAACTTTATGGAACTTGTTGAAGAAGCAGGCGGATTTGTTGATACACCGGCTAAGATTATCTGCGGCGGTCCTATGATGGGATTTGCGGTATCCAATATGGATATTCCGATTGTTAAGACAAGCGGCGCAATGCTTTGCTTCCTTAAGGATCAGGTTGCAATGTATGAATCCACACATTGCATTAACTGCGGTAAGTGCGTTGAGGTATGTCCTCAGAGACTTGTTCCTTCAAGACTTGCCAAGCTTATGGAACATAATGATATCGAAGGCTTCGAAAAGATGAACGGACAGGAATGTATGGAATGCGGTTCCTGCAATTATATATGTCCGGCTAAGAAGCATTTGACACAGATGATAAGAACAGGTCGTCAGACGGTTCTTGCCAATAGAAGAAAGAAGAAGTAGGAGGAAATCATGGGAGATTTATTAAATGTATCTTCATCACCGCATGTAAGATGCAAGCTTACAACTCAAAGAATCATGCTTATGGTAATAATTTCATTACTTCCTGCTACGATCTTTGGTGTAATTAACTTTTATGCCGTATCCGGCTTGAATTCATTGTTACTTATCTTAGTAACAATTGCAACTTGCGTATTGACAGAATACGTATTTAATCTTGTATTAAAGAGAAAGCAGACAATTAATGATTTATCTGCAGTTGTTACGGGACTTTTGCTTGCGCTTAACTTCCCGTCAACATTACCTTGGTATCTTGCGATTATCGGCGGTTTCTTTGCAATTTTCTTTGTAAAGATGGTATTCGGCGGTTTAGGTCAGAACTTTATGAATCCTGCATTAGCTGCAAGATGCTTTATGGTTATCTCCTTTGCGGGATATATGACAAACTTCCCGTTAGATGCAATGGGTCGTGCAACACCTTTAACATTACTCAAAGCAGGTGAGAGTGTAGATGTATTCAAGATGTTCTTCGGTAATATTTCGGGTACAATTGGCGAGACATCTGTTATTGCTATTCTTATCGGTGCTATAATTCTTCTTGCTTTCGGAATTATTGATATTACAATACCGGGAATGTATATTCTTACTTTCTCCGTGTTTATCCTTTTATTTGGTAAGCATGGATTTGATATGCATTTCTTAACCGCTCATCTTTGCGGAGGCGGATTAATGTTCGGTGCATTCTTTATGGCAACCGATTATGTAACAAGTCCTATTACAACAAAGGGTCGCATTATTTACGGTGCAATTTTAGGTATCCTTACAGGATTATTCAGAATCTATGGTGCATCCGCAGAAGGCGTATCATTCGCAATTATATTCTCAAACCTTCTTGTACCGCTTATTGATAAGATATCAATGCCGTTACCGTTTGGTTTCGAAAAGACGGGAGGTAAGAAGAATGAATAGAATAATTAACGATACATTAAGAATCTTCTTAATTACTCTTATTGCAGGAGTTTTACTTGGTGCAACATATATGATTACCAAGGATCCGATTGAAGAAGCTGAGAAGAATGCGAAGATTGAAGCATATTCGATGGTATTTGAAGATGCTGCCGATTTCCATGATGACTGGGATGCTTCAATAATTGATGCTTCTTACGGTGAATTATTTGAAAGTCAGGGAATTGAAGGTGTTACAATTAATGAAGTTATTACCGCAGTTGATAAGGACGGAGCGATTCTCGGTTATTGCGTAACCGCAACATCATCAAAGGGTTATGGCGGAGATGTAACAATTGTTGTAGGTATAAGAAATGACAATACGGTTAACGGCATTTCATTTTTAACGCTTAACGAGACACCGGGTCTTGGTATGAAAGCAAAAGAAGAGAGATTTTATTCCCAGTTTGCTAATGTTAAGACCGAAAAGTTCCGTTTGACGAAATCCGGAGCGACAGGCGAAGATGAAATTGATGCGATTTCCGGTGCAACAAAAACTTCAAATGCAGTTACTTCAGCTGTAAACGGAGCGCTTTTATACAAAAATTCCGTACTGGGATATTATGAAGACGGAGGTGATAACTAATGAATAAGCCTCTTGAGAGATTATATAACGGTATTATCAAAGAGAATCCTACCTTTGTGCTTATGCTTGGTATGTGTCCGACACTTGCGGTTACAACTTCTGCAATTAACGGTATTGGAATGGGACTTTCCACAACGGTAGTACTTGCATTATCCAACTTACTTATATCGATTTTACGTAAGGTAATTACCGATAGAATAAGAGTTCCTTCTTTCATCGTTGTCGTAGCTTCATTCGTAACTATGGTACAGTTTTTGTTACAGGCTTATGTACCTGCAATATACAGTGCTCTTGGAATTTATATTCCTTTAATCGTTGTTAACTGTATTATCTTAGGACGTGCGGAAAGCTATGCTTCCAAGAATCCACCGATTCCTTCATTATTCGACGGTATCGGAATGGGTCTCGGATTTACCTGTTCAATTACAATTATCGGCGCAGTACGTGAACTTATCGGTTCCGGTACGGTATTTGGTTTTAATATTATTCCGATTAAGGATGTAGCAGCCGGTACCCACGGATATATTCCGATTTCGATTATAGTGCTTGCACCGGGTGCATTCTTTGTACTTGGTATTATAATGGCTATAATCAACAGAGTAAAACTTAACAATATCAAAAAAGGCCGTAAGGTCTATGAAGCAAACTGTAAGGAATCCTGCTTCGGTTGCCCGCACAGCAATATCTGCCTTAACTCAGCATCCGAAACCAAGGTTATTAACAGTAACAAAGCTAATGAATAGGAGGGGATAATATGAAGACGGTTTTAGTTGTAACTTTAGGCGCAGCAATCGTTAATAACGTTGTATTAAGCCAGTTCCTCGGATTATGTCCTTTCCTTGGAGTAAGTAAAAAAATCAAAACAGCTGCAGGTATGGGCGGTGCGGTTATCTTCGTTATGACGCTTGCTTCACTTGTCTGCAGTATAATCGACAAATTCATACTTAAGCCTGCAAATCTCGAGTATCTTAATACAATCGTATTTATTCTTGTAATTGCAGCTCTTGTACAGTTTGTTGAGATGTTCCTTAAGAAGAATGTGAAGAGCCTCTATAATGCACTCGGTGTATACTTACCGCTTATTACAACCAACTGTGCGGTTTTAGGTATTGCAATTAAGAATGCGCAGACAGGCTACAACATATTATTATCTACATTAAACGGAACTTTTACCGCTGCAGGTTTTGCGATTGCAATTATTATTATGGCGGGTATAAGAGAAAAGATAGAATACAACGACTATCCTGAAAGCTTCAAAGGCCAGGCATCAGTATTGATCGCTGCAGGTCTTATGGCAATAGCTTTCTTCGGATTCTCGGGCTTAATATAAGGAGGATAAAATGCAGGGAATAATTATTGCCGGCGCATTAATTGCCGGTGTAGGTTTATTTATCGGTATCTTCCTCGGTATTGCAGGTAAAAAGTTCGAGATTGAGGTTGATGAGAAGGAAGAAAAGATTCTTTCGCTTCTTCCGGGCAATAACTGCGGCGGATGCGGATATCCGGGATGCGCAGGACTTGCAGCTGCGATTGCAAAAGGCCTTGAGCCTTGTAACAAGTGTCCTGTCGGAGGTAATCCGGTAGGTCAGGCAATCGGTGATATAATGGGTGTATTCGTAGCTGACCAGAAGAGAATGACGGCATTTGTTAAGTGCAGCGGAAACTGCGAAAAAGCCGGTAACAATTATGTGTACTATGGTAAGCTTGATTGTAACTTTGCATTTAAAGTTCCGGGACAGGGAGCTAAGGGATGTGATTACGGTTGTTTAGGTTACGGTAACTGTACCAAGGTATGCGAGTTTGATGCAATTCATGTAATCGATGGTATTGCGGTTGTAGATAAAGACAATTGTATGGCTTGCGGAAAGTGCGTTAACGCTTGTCCGTTCCACTTGATAGAGCTTGTACCGTATGATGCAAAGCATATTGTACATTGTTCAAGTAAAGACTTCGGTAAGAAAGTTAATGAAGTATGTTCCGAAGGTTGTATCGGATGTAAGATCTGTGAAAAGAATTGTCCAAGCGGTGCAATTACTGTCACAGACAATCTTGCTCATATCGATCAGGAAAAGTGCAATCAGTGCGGAATATGTGCTGAGAAGTGTCCGAAGCACGCAATATTGTAAGTTTAAGACCTTCAAGTCGAAATATCGATTTGAAGGTCTTTATTTTCTTTACGATTAAATGAGTAATATGATAAAATATCATTTGAAAGTAATTGTAGTAAGGAATATAAGATGAGTAAGAAACTTGTAATTAATCCAAAGCTTTATGATATTCTTGACAATGCTCCCGAAGAAGAGGTTTCACGTCAGGAATATTTTATTGAAAAATTAAGAGAAGAAGTTGAGGAACGAGAAAAGCGCCTCGGCAGAAAGTTAAAATGCATGGTTAACACTTTCGGTTGCCAGATGAATGCCAGAGATTCCGAGAAAATCCTGGGAGTCCTTGAAAAAGCAGGATATGAAGAAGCTGAAGATGAGAAGCATGCTGATTTTGTTATATATAATACCTGTACAGTTCGCGAGAATGCCAATAACAAAGTATACGGCCGTCTTGGCTACTTAGGTTCATTAAAGCGTAAGAACCCTGATATGATAATTGCTTTATGCGGTTGTATGATGCAGGAAGAACATGTGAGAGAGAAGATTAAGGAAACTTATCGTTTCGTTGATCTTGTATTCGGTACACATAATATCTTCAAGTTTGCAGAACTTGTTGTTAATGCCGTATATACGAATAAGCAGGTTATGGAAGTATGGGATTCAACTGACAAAATTGTCGAAGAACTTCCTATTGTACGTAAGTATTCTTTTAAATCCGGTATAAATATTATGTTCGGCTGCAATAATTTCTGCTCTTATTGCATAGTTCCTTATGTTCGAGGAAGAGAGCGTAGCAGAAAGCCGGAAGATATTATTAATGAGATTAAGACGCTTGTAGAAGACGGTGTTACCGAGATTATGCTTCTCGGTCAGAATGTTAATTCTTACGGTAAAGAGCTTGAGACACCTATGACATTCGCAGAGCTTTTATCAAAGATTACAGAGATTGATGGCTTAAAGAGAATAAGATTCATGACATCGCATCCGAAGGATTTATCCGACGAACTAATTGAAGTTATGGCATCCTCGGATAAGATATGTAAGCATCTTCATCTGCCTGTTCAGTCCGGAAGTACCGAGATTTTGCGAGTTATGAACAGAAAATATACGAAAGAGCAGTATCTTGCACTTGTTGATAAGATTCGTGCCCGTATTCCTGATATTTCGCTTACAACGGATATTATTGTCGGCTTCCCGGGCGAGACTGAAGAAGATTTCGAAGAGACAATCGACCTTGTTAAAAAAGTTCGATACGATTCGATATTTACCTTTATTTATTCGAAGAGAACCGGAACGCCTGCTGCCAAGATGGAGAATCAGGTACCTGAAGATGTAGTATCCGCACGCTTTGACAGACTTCTTGATGTGGTCCAGAAGATTTCCAACGAGAATATGGAAAAACTTACAGGTTTTACCGTAGAAGTGCTTGTGGAAGATGTTAATTCGCAGCTTGAAGGATACGTTACCGGAAGACTTGAGAACAATGCCATTGTACACTTTAAGGGCGACAAGTCCTTAATCGGTAAGTATATAAATGTTACTCTTGATGAATGTAAGGGATTTTACTTTATAGGAACCGCGAAAGCCTAGGAGGACTTAATATGTATGCTTTTATACAAGGAACTCTTGAAGATATAGATGCTTCCGAAGTAACAATAATGGCCAATAACGTTGGATACAGAATTGCAGTACCTATGTCTGTAATTAACGAATTGCCGTCTCTTCATGAGGAAATAAGATTATATACTTATCTTTCGGTAAGAGAAGACGCATTGCAGTTATTCGGTTTTCTTACGAAAGAAGATAAGGAGCTTTTTAAAAAGCTTATTACCGTTAACGGCATAGGACCTAAGGGAGCTCTTGCGATTCTTTCAATTATGTCACCGGAGCAGCTTATAATGGCCATATTTAACAGTGATGATGCAACTATAAGTAAAGCACCGGGTATAGGTAAGAAAACGGCTCAGAAGCTTATTTTAGAGCTTAAAGATAAGCTTGATTATGAAGGAACGATAAACAGATCATTAGATAAAGGTGCCAAGGAAGAGATATCGGGTATTAGACAGGAGATTAACGATGCGGTTCTTGCACTTACTTCTCTCGGTTATTCTTCGACAGAAAGCAAGAATGCCGTTTCCCGTGTGGAAGTTACCGAAGGCATGAAGTCTAATGAAATATTAAGAAAAGCATTACAGTATCTTGCATTTTAAATAGGGGTGCGTTATGGAGAAACGTATTATCGAAACCAATATATTAAAAGAAGACGAGAAGATAGAACAATCTTTAAGACCGCACTTTTTAAGCGAGTATATCGGACAAAGTAAGGTCAAAGAGAATATGAAGATAGCGATAGAAGCTGCAAAAAGACGTAATGAGCCGCTCGATCATTGCCTTTTCTACGGACCTCCGGGACTTGGTAAGACAACAATTTCTTATATTATCGCCAATGAAATGGGTGTTAATATTAAGATATCTTCAGGCCCTGCAATTCAAAAGCCGGGTGATATGGCTGCTATATTAAGTTCATTATCAGAAGGCGATATATTGTTTGTGGATGAGATTCACAGACTTAACCGTGAGATAGAAGAAGTATTGTATCCTGCGATGGAAGACTTTGCGATTGATATTATGATAGGCAAGGGCACATCGGTTAAGTCCGTTCATCTTGACTTGCCGCATTTTACTTTAATAGGCGCAACAACACGTGCCGGAATGCTTTCAGCACCGCTTCGTGACAGATTCGGTGTAGTAAATCATCTTGATTTCTATACTCCTGAAGAATTAAAGGATATTATCCTTGCTTCTTCGAAAAAGTTAAACGTAAAGATTGAGGAAGACGGTGCAATCGAGCTTGCAAGAAGATCTCGAGGAACTCCACGACTTGCCAACAGATTGTTAAAGAGAGTTAGAGACTTCTCAGAAGTTAAATATGACGGGGTTATAACAAAAGCCGTTGCGGATGAAGCGCTTACCAATCTAGAAGTTGATGAACTGGGCTTAGACAGAAACGACAGATTAATTCTTCTTACATTAATCGATAAGTTTAACGGCGGTCCTTTGGGTCTTGAGACAATGGCGGCATCAATCGGTGAGGATTCGGGAACCATAGAAGATGTATATGAGCCTTATCTTTTAAAACAAGGCTTTATTACAAGAACTCCGCGTGGCCGTATGGCAACAGACAGAGCTTATGAACACTTCAAAAGACCTAAGCCTGCAATCGAATAATTCACTATTGTAATTAGTGGCTAACGAGGTTATAATATACAATATATAGTGTAATTTAATTCATATAAGGTGGTTATTGTATGGCAACCAAGATCAGTGCCGATGTGCTTATCGGTGGCAAAGTATATACATTAAGCGGTTATGAAAGCGAAGAATACCTACATAAAGTAGCTTCATTCCTTAACAAGAAGATAGATGAGCTTGTTAACGGACTTGAAGGTTATAACCGTCTGCCGCAGGATACCAAGGCTTTGCTTTTACAACTTAATATTGCCGATGAATATTTCAAGAGCAAAGAGCGTGTCGACGAACTCGAGACAGATCTTGCCGATTATAAGCAGAATCAGGCTGATATGAAGCATGAATTGATTGCTTTGCAGATTAAGATGGACACCTTGAAAGATTCTATTTTGGAGCTCGAGACAAGAAACAAAGAGCTTCTTCATAACAAAGAGCAGCTTGAAGCTGCTTTGGAGAAAAAGTTATTATGATCGAATTATTGGCTCCGGCAGGGAGCTTGCCAATATTTTATGCGGTAATTAATGCCGGCGCTGATGCTGTGTATGTGGGCGGACCGAAGTACGGTGCAAGGGCATATGCGAAGAATTTCAGCGAAGAAGAACTCATTACCGCGATTAATTATGCTCATTTATTCAAAAAGAAAGTCTATATGACTTTCAATATACTTCTTAAGGATGAAGAATTCTTCGAATCTCTTAAGATGCTCATTCCTTTCTACGAAGCCGGACTTGATGCGGTAATTATCCAGGACTTAGGATTAATTCCATATTTGAAAGAATATTTTCCGGGAATGGAGATTCATGCAAGTACTCAGATGTCAGTAAGTGATGCGGCCGGTGCTTCATTTTTAAAGGAACAGGGCGTAGTAAGAGTTGTAACATCCAGAGAATTATCCCTTTCTGAAATTAAGAATATTAAGGACGCCGTAAATATCGATATTGAATCGTTTATTCACGGTGCTTTGTGCTATTCATATTCCGGTCAATGTCTGTTAAGTTCATTTATCGGTGGACGTTCCGGCAACAGAGGTCGGTGTGCACAGCCTTGCCGCATGCCTTATAAGGTCCTTGACGAGAATAAAAAAGCTATGACTAAGGAACTCGATATCTTAAGTCTTAAAGATTTATGTACTATTGAGCTTTTACCGGAGATTATTAAAGCCGGAGTGACTTCTCTTAAGATTGAAGGCAGAATGAAGCAGGCTTCATATGCTTATACTGTAACTTCAATTTACAGAAAGTATCTTGATATCTATCTTAATAATCCTAAGGGTGAATACAAGGTAAAAAAGGAAGATTACGATGCCTTGCTTAACGCAGGTAACAGAAACGGTTTTACAGAAGGCTATTACAATAAGCATAACGGCAAAGATATGGTAACACTTTCATCCGCCAATCATGAAAGCGCCAAGGGAAATATTGATGAAGCGGAAATCTGTACTTCGAAAAAGCTCCCGATTGTAATTGATGCAAAATTTTCGGTGGGCGACGATGCAATTAAAGTTTCGCTTAAGAATAATAAAGATAATGTATCTATCGTTAATAATATATGGTCGCGTGACAGTATAACCGAGCCGGCTTTGAACAAAGCCATGACAAGAGACGACTTTGCCAAACAGCTTAAAAAGCTCGGCAATACATTCTTTGTGGTTGAAGATGATGAGAAAGACCTTAATATTTCGATAGAAGGAGACCTGTTTGTACCTGTATCAAAGCTAAATGAGTTAAGAAGAAAAGCGTTATATGAGCTTATCAATAATCTGCTTCAGAATAAGAAGAGAAGATTCAGGGGCGAGATTTCGAGAATTAAGCCACATGTATCTTCTGTAAGTGACGGGACAGCACCGTATTTATCTGTCGGTTCATATGAGAATTTCATACCGGATGCGTTTCTTGATAAGAAATACGTAAAACGAATCTATATTGAACTTGCTAACTTTAACGATAATACGATTAAGCTTATAAAGCATATCAAAGATAAGTATGATTCCAAGGAAGTTTATCTTTCTTTCCCTTATATCTTAAGGAATCATAATAAGAATAAGATTGCTAAAGCTATAGAATCATTGGGAAGTGATTACTTCGACGGTATTTTGGCCCGTTCCCTGGATGGTTATTCATATGCAAGACGTTTTAAAAAGCCGATTATACTTGATCAGAATATATATTCATATTCGAAATATACTGTTGATTACTTAAGTTCATTTAATCTTGTCGAGGGATTAACAGTACCTTACGAACTTTCCGAGTACGAGATGAGTGATAGAGCACGTAGCGGTTCAGAGCTTTTATTATACGGATATGTACCTGCAATGATTACGGCAAACTGCATTCATAACACATATAATAAATGTATTAAGAATACAAAACTTTTGTACATTAGAGATAAGATGGGATTCAACTTCTCGGTACTAAATAGATGCGCATTCTGCGAGAATCTTATATTTAACAGCGCACCTATATGCCTTATCAATAAGCCTACGGAATTTAAAGAGAACTTCGGATCATACAGAATAAGCTTTTTAAACGAGAATATAGACGAGATTGAGAATATCTTATCTTTATACGAAGCCAATATACTTAAGAGCAATGTAAAAGCAAAAGAATTATCGCAATTTACAAAACAGCACTTTAAAAAAGGCGTGGAATGATTCCTTTGATTTTAGTGCCTTGATGCGTTATAATTAAGACAATTAACTGAGCAACATCATGGAGGGCGTACAATGATAAAAGCTACGAGCAGTGGTGGTGTAGTAATATTTCGCGGTAAGATTCTGCTTCTTTATAAGAATTATAAGAATCGCTATGACGGATGGGTTTTGCCGAAGGGAACGGTTGAAGAGGGAGAAGAGCTCTCAGATACGGCAGTTCGTGAAGTCAAGGAAGAGACCGATGCCACAGCCTCAATAATCAAGTATATCGGAGAGAGCAGTTATTCTTTTAATGCTCCGGAAGATACGATAGAGAAGACGGTTCACTGGTTTTTGATGTCTTCTGAGAACTATCACAGCAAGCCGCAGAAGGAAGAATTTTTCAAAGATTCAGGCTATTATAAGTTCCACGAAGCATATCATATGCTTAAGTTTTCAAATGAGAAGGCAATCCTTGAGGAAGCATACAACGAGTACCTTAACATGGTTAAGAAGAATTTGTGGAGGAGCAAGAAGTACTTTTAAATGAAATGGTATAAGCCTCTATATATCGGAGAATCTATAGAAAAGAAGAAAACGAAGATCGTATGGAAGATTGAGCACAATGTGCTGCAGCCAAGTATTTATTTAATACTTCTTTCAACCAACGGCAAGGATAATTTTAAAATCATACCGTCTGCGCTTTTCTTACAAAAGTTCTACCCGAAAGATGATGCCTATATATTGGGTATTGCCAAGGGTACCGACGAAGCAACCAAGCTTGTAGGTCTTATGGTAGAAGATGCTATAAAGAAGACGGGAGACACGGACAAGATAAGAGAGTACTTTTGCTAACGGATAAATATGGCTATATTTTTGCTGACACTTAAGATAATCGGAATAACACTATTGGTAATCTTAGGGATTATTGTTCTTTTAATCCTTATGATTCTTTTTGTGCCGACAAGATATAGAATTGATGCGGTTATTCCGGAAGAAGACATTAAGTTAAGTTCTGTAAGTGCTTATATTAGATACATGCATCTAATAAGAGTGTGGGTCGAATATAAGGAAATGAACCTTAATTACAGGCTTAAAGTCTTATGCTTTAAGATAAACTTAGATAAGTTCAAAGATACTGAACCTGTTCATGAAAATGAGAGTGAAGTTGTAAATAAAGAAGTTTCCGATAAGATAACTGCTAAACCGTCGGAAGATATTACGAAAGAAATTCCGAAAGAGACGACCGTTAAAGAACCTGTTAAAAAAGAAGAGTCTAAACCATCGAAGAATACGGGACATAAATTCGGTAGTAAAAAACCGAAGAAGCCTACGAATAAAAAGAAGCCTAAAGCAAAGAAAGAAAAGGGTAAGTTTAAAAAGCTTTGGAGAGAGATTAAGTTCTACTATAAGATGCTTAAAGATGAGCATAATAAAGATGCCTTCGGTTATTGCATTAAGCGTCTTAAGAAATTACTTAAGCATTATATGCCGAGAAAAGCGGCTGGATATGTCAATTTTGGACTTGACGATCCTTCGAATACAGGACTTATAACCGGATTTTTAAGCCTTTTTCCTTTTATGTATACGGGCAAATTTCATGTATATCCTGATTTTTGCTTTGATAAGAATTACATTAACGGTGAAATACATATAAAAGGTCATTTAAGACTTGTGCATTTACTTAATGCAGCAATACTGATATACTTTAATAGAGATGTAAGAAGATTTAGGAGACTATTGAAGAGACATAAGCAAGGAGGAATAGATAATGTCAGAGAATAATTTTGTTTCAACTGTAGAATCACTTTTCCACGGAATGGATAATTTCATACATGCAGGTCTTGTTGTAGGTGAGGCAGTTCATATCGGTGATACAATAATCCTTCCGCTTGCCGATGTGTCTTTCGGTTGCGCTGCAGGCGCTTTTGAAAAAGCTCATAATGAAAGCGGTGCCGGTGGTCTCGGCGGTAAGGTTTCACCTTGCGCAATCCTTGTTATTCAGAACGGTCATACCAAGCTTGTTAATGTTAAGAATCAGGATTCCATGACCAAGATTCTTGATATGGTTCCTGATATAGTTGACAGATTTACAGCAGGCAAGGAGCCTTCACTTGATGATATGGTAGATCATGTAAAGAATATCAGAAAAGATAAGAAGAATAATAAAAATACGGAAGAGGCAAAAGAAGAGTAATAAGTAAAAAATAAAGCCGAGGATTAAATCCTCGGCTTTTAAATCAACTACAATTATGCTCTTTCAACCTTGCCACTTCTTAAGCAAGAAGTGCAAACATACATCTTTCTTGGTGTACCGTCAACCATACACTTAACGGACTTGATGTTAGATTTCCACATTCTAGATGATTTGTTATTTGCGTGGGAAACATTGTTACCGAAGTGAACGCCTTTTCCACATACACTACATACTGCCATTCTAAGCACCTCCTTGCAAATTTACTACGAATGGCTCAACATGCCAAAATCGCAACACGTATATTTTAACAAACCTCTTGCTATAATGCAAGAACTTTTTCAATAAAATGTTTTGAATTTGACGAGTGTACCAAAAAAGGATATAATAGTTAGGTCGTTGACATTTGGATATTAAATGGAGGGAATCTTATGAACGGTAGATTAGACACAAAGCTTGGCAAAGTAGTTATTGATGAAGAAGTAATCAAAGCTTATGCCGGTAGTGTGGCAGTTTCATGTTTCGGTATTGTCGGCATGGCTGCTGTTAATATGAAAGACGGAATCGTTCATCTTCTTAAGAAAGATTATTACAATCATGGAATCGCATGTCGTATCTTTGATAACAAGATTGATATCGACTTCCATGTAATTATTGCTTATGGCGTTAATATTGAGACTATTTCAGAGACATTGATCAGCACAGTTAAGTATCAGGTAGAAGAGTTTACCGGACTTAAGATTGAGAAGATCAATATATATGTTGAAGGCGTCCGCGTCATAGATTAAGGGAGGAACGTAATACATGTTAACTATAAATGCTGAATTACTTGGCAAGTGTTTTGTTGCGGGTGCCAAGAACCTGGAAGCCAAGAAGGAATGGATTAACGAGCTTAACGTATTTCCTGTTCCCGACGGTGATACAGGTACGAACATGACAATGACAATTATGTCTGCCGCATCTGAAGTAGCCAACTTAAGCAATCCTGATATGAAGACCTTGTGTAAGGTAATAGCATCAGGTTCTTTAAGAGGCGCAAGAGGTAACTCCGGAGTTATTCTTTCACAGCTTTTGCGTGGTTTCACAAGAGTATGTGAGAATTATAATGAAATAGATGTTGTAACGCTTTCCGAAGCAATTGAGAAGGCTGTAGAGACTGCATATAAGGCAGTTATGAAGCCGAAAGAAGGTACAATCCTTACGGTTGCAAGAGGAATCAGTGAAAAGGCATTATCCCTCGTTAACGAGGTTGATGATATAGAAGAGTTTGTTTCGATTCTTTTTGAAGAAGGCGAAGCAGTTTTACAGACCACACCGGATCTTTTACCTGTATTAAAACAGGCAGGAGTTGTTGATTCCGGCGGACAGGGCCTTATCGAAGTATTAAGAGGTGTACTCGATGTACTTAAGGGTAAGGAAGTTGATTATTCTATCGAAGCAGGTAAGTCGGGTGGAGTTTCTTCATTTGCTAAGATTACAGCTGAGACTGAAGCAGAGATTAAGTTTGGTTACTGTACCGAATTTATTATAGTACTTAATAAACCTATGACAGAGGCAGAAGAATCCGAATTCAGAGTTTTCCTTGATAATATCGGTGATTCAATCGTTCTTGTTGCAGATGATGAGATTACCAAGGTTCACGTTCATACGAACGACCCGGGTAAGGCAATATCCAAGGCGCTTACATTCGGTTCTTTAAGTCGTATCAAGATTGATAACATGCGTGAAGAGCATCAGGAGAAGCTCTTTAAGGACGCAGAAAAGCTTGCAAAAGAGCAGGCTATGCAAGAAGAAAAAAAGGAAGAACCTTCTGAGCGTAAGCAGTTCGGATTTATCTCCGTAAGTGCGGGTGAAGGTCTTGATGAGATATTCAAGGGATTACAGGTTGACTATATGATTAAGGGCGGTCAGACCATGAATCCCAGTACGGAAGATATGCTTAATGCAATTGAAAAGGTTAATGCCGAGCATATATTCATTCTTCCGAATAACGGTAACATTATTATGGCAGCTAATCAGGCAAGAGATCTTACAGAGGATAAGACAATTCACGTAATCCCTTCTAAGACCATTCCGCAGGGTATTGTTGCTATGATTAACTTTATTCCTGAGAGAACAGCCGAAGAGAATGAAGCAACAATGATTGAAGCTCTTAGCACTGTTAAGACAGGTTCCGTTACCTATGCGGTTCGTGATACCGAAATAGACAATGTTAAGATTAATAAGGACGACTATATGGGAATCGGTGACAAGACAATTCTTTCAGCCGGAACCGATATGGACGTTGTTATAAAAGAGATGCTAGATAAGATGGTTGACGAAGATTCTTCGATTATCACCATTTATTACGGTGAGGATAAGACAGAAGATGATGCCAATGCACTTATGAGTAAGTTTAATGAGTATTATCCGGACTGCGACTGCGAAGTATATTACGGAGGCCAGCCTGTATACTATTACCTTATCTCAGTAGAATAGGAGCAAACATGGACCTTAATTCACCTGTATCCGTTATTAAAGGAATAGGAGAAAAAACAGCCAAGACGTTAAATAAGATAGGAGTATATACCGTAAGGGATATACTCCTTCGTTTTCCGTACTCATTTTTGGAGTATCCGGAAGTTACTGATATTGCTGCGTCCGAAGATGATGTACTTGTTGCAATTAAAGGAAAAGTTTGCGCAGTTCCGTATAAAAAGGGCGGTAAAAACGACCAGGTTATTACAAGAATTACGGACGGTACGGGGAACTTAAGCGTCCTTTTCTTTCATATGCCGTATGTAAAGAACAACCTCCATGTAGGCGATACATATGTATTCTACGGTAAGATTTCCAGAAAAAACTCTAATCGCGCGCTTATTCAGCCTAAGATATTCTCTGAAGAAGAATATAATTTAGTTAGAAAAGCTCCTGTGCCTGTATACCATCTGACACAGGGCTTATCCAATAATGCTTTTACGAAGTATGTAAAAGAAGCCTTAAGTTTTGCATGTCTTCTTGATGATTATCTTCCTGATTCCGTTATTACGGAAAATAAGTTATCAACCAAAGAAGATGCGATTAAGACAATGCATTTCCCGTCTGACTTTAATGAGCTTATAAAGGCCCGAGAAAGAATAGTATTTGAAGAGTTTTTCTTATTTTTACTTAAAATCGAGCTTAATAAGGAAAGCGTACTTCATAATGGAATTGTATTCACACATAAGAATGACGTATTAAAAATTGCCGATAATCTGCCCTTTACATTAACGAACGGACAGAGCAACGCATTAAATGATATATTAACCGATCTTGAGTCTGATATTCCAATGCAGCGTCTCCTGCAGGGTGATGTAGGCTCCGGTAAGACCATTGTGGCCTTTCTTTCCATGCTGGATTGCGCTTTTTCGGGACATCAGTCAATACTTATGGCACCGACCGAAGTACTTGCAACTCAGCATTATGAGAAATTATGCGACTTTATTAGCACACAAGAACTTGACTTTAATGTATATCTTCTTACGGGAAGTGTTACTCCGAAGGAAAAGATAAGGATAAAAGAAGCAATACAAAATGACGATACTGCACTTGTTATCGGTACGCATGCTCTTCTTGAAGAAGACGTGGTACTTCCCAAGCTTGGACTTGTAATTACGGATGAGCAGCACAGATTCGGCGTAAAGCAGCGTGAAACCATGTTTTTAAAAGGGGTTAATCCGCATGTACTTGTTATGTCCGCAACCCCGATACCGCGTACGCTTTCCATAATTCTATACGGTGACCTTAAGGTTTCCCTTATTACGGAGCTTCCGAGTAACAGAATTCCGATTAAAAACTGCGTGGTAAATAGGTCATTCCGTAATAAAAGCTATGAATTTATAGAAAACGAAGTGAAAGCAGGTCATCAGGCATATATTATCTGTCCGCTTGTCTCGGAATCTGACGGCCTTGACCTTTGTGACACCGAAAGCTACTTTAAGATGATGACCGATTATTACGGTGACAGAGTTAAAGTAGGTATTTTAAACGGAAAGATGCGTAATAAAGATAAGACAAGGATAATGGAGAATTTTAAGAACAAGAAAATCGATGTTCTTATATCAACAACCGTAGTTGAAGTAGGTGTAGACGTACCGAATGCAACGGTTATGATGATTGAAAATGCCGAGAGATTCGGACTTTCACAGCTTCATCAGCTTAGAGGAAGAATCGGTAGAGGTGAGAGCCAGTCATATTGCATCTTTATGCAGGGAAATAACGGTGAAATCAATAAGAGACTTAAGATATTAAACGAAAGTAATGACGGATTCTATATTGCAAATATGGATCTTAAATTACGAGGCCCGGGAGACATATTCGGAATAAGACAGAGCGGTGAGCTTAATTTTGTTGTTGCGGATATATATAACGATGCAGAAATCCTTAAGACAGCTTCAAATGAAGTCTCCAAAATAAAAGATGCTGCAACAATCTCTAAATACAGAGAATTATTGCAGCAACAGAGTCTTAATCTTTAACTAATGTAAGTGATTCTACAGACGGCGTAATAGCCATGGAATAGTTCGTATAGTATACGACAAATCCCGGCTTTGCGCCGTTTGGTTTTTTAACCTTGGATTTAATCAGGTAATCTACTTCAACCTTATCGGTATCGCGTGCTTTCGAATAATATGCGGCAGCTGCTGCAGCCTCCGTATAAGATTTATCGGTAAGCTCTTTACCGTTTGCACGTAAAATTACATGGCTTCCCGGTATTTTCTTGGCATGAAACCAGTAATCATTATTACCTGCAAATTTAAAGGTTAATTCATCGTTCTGGGTATTGTTCTTGCCGATATAGATATCAAAGCCTTCGCTTGTAACGAAGTGAAGCGGAGCACTTTTATACTTTTCTTTCTTTCCCTTAACGTGCTTTTTGATATATCCTTCTGCAGATAATTCATCCTTAATGGCTTTAAGATCGTCCTCTGTTTCAGCCATATCAAGGCAGGAGAGTACCGACTCCAAGTAATCAATATCTGTTTTTGTCTCAACAATCTGAACATCAAGAGCTTCTTTGGTCCTTTTTAATTTACCGTATCTGTCGAAGTATTTCTGAGCATTTTCCATTGCGGTTTTGGTATTATCAAGAGGAATGGTAATGTCTTCGTTGGTATAGTAATTAAGGCAGGTAAATTCTTTACTTCCCGGCTCAATATTATATCCGTAGGTATGCAATAATTCGCCGTAAATCTTGTATTTATCTCTTGATTCTGTATCGTTAAGCTGTTTTAACTGAAGATCAAGTTTTTTTACGTTTCTTTCGAGCACCTGCGTTGCAAGAGCCCGTAATTCCGATGATTTCTGGCGATTACGTAAGTACTTTTCTTTTTCAAGATAAAAATCTTCGAGCTCTTTTGAAATAGATTCGTACATACGCTTATTGCGGTCTTTGAGACTCACATAATCAAAGCAAGTATATTCAACAGGCTTATTGCCTTCATAATAGACATATGGTGTAAAAGCGCTGTTTTTAACGTCATCGAAATAATTATTAAATGTATTGATTATATGAATACGCTCTATATCTGTAAGAGAATCCGTTATTCTGTCAGGGTCTACGGAAGCTCTTATTAAGATTTCAATTGCGGCAACATTACTTACACCCGTAAAAGAAGATGAGAGAGCTTTTACAACGGAAGACGGTTTCTTAAGTATCTCTTTAAATGAATCATCCGTAACGGTTAAAGGGTTAATCTTATCCATTGTATTCGGTATAAAGTAAGTTCTGCCCGGTAAAACCTCACGAACGGATGATACGGATGAAGGAACATGCTTAATTGCATCAAGTATTATGTTGTTGTCATCGGTAAAGATGATATTGGAATACTTGCCCATAAGCTCAATTATTAAGTGCTTAACGCATAAATCACCCATTTCGTTTAAATGTTCAAGCTTAAAATCGATGATTCGCTCAAATTCAGGCTGGGTAACATCGATAATTCGGGCATTTCCTATGTGTTTTCTTAAAAGCATAAGAAATGCAGGCGCTGTAATAGGGTTATTCTTTTTATTTTCAGTAAAATAAATAAGCGGAAGAGAAGCGGATGCAGACATAAGAAGCATTCTTTGCTCTTTTGTATTTTTAAGCGTAATAACAAGAGCATCCTTTTCGGGCTGTGTAATCTTGGTAATTCTTCCGTTTATGAAATTATCCTTTATTTCGCTTACGATAGAAGCAACGGTAATTCCGTCAAAAGCCATTTTTTAAACCTCATAATCAATTAAAAATTATAACTTGTCACATTCAATTATTATACGCATTTTATTGACTTAAAACAAGATTTTATCTATAATAAAAGTATCTGTGCACAGATACAAATTTGTTGGATGCACACAATACTTTTAATTGAATATAAGGAGACATTATGTTAAGGAGCATGACCGGCTTTGGCCGTGCGGAAGCCGTTAATGAACAGCACAAATTTACCGCCGAACTCAAAGCTGTTAATCACAGATATCTTGATCTTAGCATCAAGATGCCTAAGAAGCTCAACATGTTCGAGAATCAGATAAGAGCACTTATCAAGAATTATATTGAGCGTGGTAAAGTAGACCTTTATATTTCTTTCGAAGATTATACGGAAGAGAATGCACTTGTTAAGTACAATCATGAGATAGCAGGCGAATATCTTAAGTACTTGAAACAGATGGGTGAAGATTTCGGACTTGAGAACGATATCAGAGTATCGACTCTTTCGAGATTTCCGGAAGTATTCACTATGGAAGAGCTTGAAGTTGACGAAGATGCACTTTTCTCAGAATTAAGCATTGTAATAGAAGATGCCTGCAAGAAGTTCGTTGAAGCCCGTGAGGTTGAAGGCGAGAAGTTAAAAGAAGACCTTCTTGTTAAGCTTGATGAGATGAAAGGATATGTTGATTTCATCGAGAAGCGTTCACCGCAGATTATCGAAGAGTATAAGAATAAGCTTGTCGAGAAGATTGAAATGTTACTCGGTGACAATAAGATCGACGAATCAAGAATTGCTCAGGAAGTTACAATCTATGCGGATAAGGTATGCGTAGATGAAGAGATTGTAAGACTTAAAAGCCATATAGAAGCTATGTGTTCAGCGCTTTTATCCGGCGACAGTGTCGGAAGAAAGCTTGATTTCATCGCTCAGGAGATGAATAGAGAAGCTAACACAACACTTTCCAAGTCGACAGATCTTGAGATTACCAATATAGGAATCGAACTTAAGACTCTTATTGAGAAGATAAGAGAGCAGATACAGAATATCGAATAAGGTGACAAAAATGAATAAAAAAGGTGTTTTAGTTGTATTTTCCGGCTTTTCCGGTTCCGGAAAGGGAACGATTATGAAGAAGCTTATGGAGAATCACTCCGATACATATGCTCTTTCGGTATCGGCCACAACGAGATCTCCTCGTGAAGGCGAAAGAGAAGGAATTGAATACTTTTTCAAGACTGTTCCTGAATTCGAAGAGCTTATCAAGAATGATGAGATGCTTGAATATGCTCAGTATGCCGGTAATTATTACGGCACACCTAAGGCTTATGTAGAGCAGAAGCTTAATGAAGGATTCGATGTAATCCTTGAGATTGAGACACAGGGAGCTTTGAAAGTTAAAGAGAAATATCCCGACACGTTATTGCTTTTCGTAACTCCGCCCTCTGCGGATATCTTATATGACCGTCTTAAGGGGAGAGGTACGGAAGAAGACGATGTAATCGCTAAGCGTATGAACCAGGCCGTTAATGAAGCCAAGGTCATCGACAGATACGATTATCTTGTTATTAATGATGATATTAATGAATGTGTAAGTCACGTTCATGAAATAATTAAGAATACACACGACCGCACAGTATTTAAGGCCGATACAATCGAAGCTTTAAAGAACGGTCTTAACAAATATCAAAGGAGAGATTAATATGTTACATCCATCTTATGTAGATCTTATGCAGGTAGTTAACAGCGGTGTTGAAATCGGTGAAGAACCGGTAGTTAACAGCCGTTATTCCATCGTAATCGCAACAGCTAAGCGTGCACGTCAGATTATCGACGGTGCAGAGCCTAGAGCAATCAGCACATGCGGTAAGCCTTTCTCTACAGCTGTAGAAGAGTTATATCGCGGCAAAATCAAGATTATGACAGACGAAAAGGCTTAAATTATAAGCCTTTACAGTTAGTGCCTTAACTCAAGGCACTTTCTTTTTTGAAATGGAGAAATAAATGAAACTTTTTCTTGCATCACTTGGTTGTGATAAGAACCTTGTTGATTCGGAGAAGCTTCTGGGACGATTTATCGAGCAGGGTTATACATTAACCGATGATGAATATGAAGCAGATGTTATTGTAATCAATACCTGCGCATTCATTCATGACGCGAAAGAAGAAAGCATTGATACGATTTTAGAGATGGCTGAGCATAAAAAAGACGGCAATCTTAAGAAGTTAATCGTAACCGGATGTCTTTCCGAGCGCTATAAGGATGAATTCAAGAAGGAACTCCCTGAAGTAGACGAGATAATCCCTATGAAAGAGCTTTTCAACATTAAGGCTGACAGAATTATCTCAACACCGGGTCATTACGCACATTTAAAAATTGCTGAAGGCTGTAACAAGAACTGTGCATATTGCGTCATTCCTTCGATTCGCGGTAAATATGTATCTTATCCGATAGAAGATCTTGTTAAAGAAGCGGGAGGCCTTGCATCCCGCGGCGTTAAGGAATTAATCCTTGTTGCACAGGAGACTACGATGTACGGAGTCGATCTTTACGGCAAGAAATCCTTACATATTCTTCTTAATAAACTCAGTAAGATAGAAGGTTTAAAATGGATAAGAATCATGTATTGTTATCCCGAAGAAATCTACGACGAGCTTATAGAAGAGATTAAGACTAATGAAAAGGTCTGCCATTATATTGATATGCCTATTCAGCATGCTTCCGATGAAGTTTTGCGTAATATGAACCGCAGAACCAATAAGGCGGAACTTACGGAAAGAATTAATAAACTTCGCGAAGAGATTCCTGATATAGTACTTAGAACAACGCTTATATGCGGCTTTCCGGGTGAGACCGAAGAGAATCATAAAGAACTTAAGGACTTTGTCAAGACGATTAAGTTCGACAGACTGGGAGTATTCACTTTTTCACCTGAAGAAGGAACCAAAGCGTATGATATGGACAATCAGATAGAAGAAGATGTCAAAGTAAAGTACAAAGACGATATAATGTCTGTATCAGAGAAAGTTATCGCCAAAAAAGGAAAAGAACGTATCGGTAAAACTTTTACCTGCATTGTTGAAGGAAAAGTTCCCGACGAAGATACCTATATAGCCAGAAGTTACATGGATGCACCTGATATTGACGGATATGTTTTCTTCGAATGTGACCATGAACTTCTTACCGGAGCTTTTGTTAATGTTAAGATAACGGGCGCTTCGGAATATGATTTACTGGGAGAACTTAAAAATGAACTTACCTAACAAACTTACAGTATTCAGAGTATTGTTAATACCTTTATTCGTACTTTTTATGCAGCCGTTTATGCCTTACGGTGATGTGATCGCACTTATTATCTTTATTGTTGCTTCACTTACAGACCTTTTCGATGGCAAGATTGCAAGAAAGTATAATCTTATTACCAATTTCGGCAAGCTTATGGATCCTTTGGCAGATAAATTGCTTGTATGTACCGCAATGTTATGCCTTATGGATATCGACAGACTTCCTGCAATTGCTGTAATTATTATTATTGCACGTGAATTTATTATCTCGGCGGTTCGCCTCGTTGCAGCATCGGAGAATGTTGTAATTGCTGCATCTATGTGGGGCAAGGCCAAGACCGTATCTCAGATGACAATGGTAATAATCTTACTTTTACACTTTGACTGGCCTTATTATAATTACCTTGAGCTTTTATCAATCATTGTTGCGACAGCACTTACGGTAATTTCGCTTGTCGATTATCTTATCAAGAACAGATTTGTATTTAAAGAGATCAGTTAATGAATATTGATTTAAGTAAAGAAACACAAGAATTATTTGAATATCTTACTGATAATGACTTGACGGTTACCTTCGCGGAAAGCTGTACTGCAGGCCTACTTGCAGCCAACTTTTGCGATATACCCGGTGTAAGTTCCGTATTTAAGGGTTCGCTTGTATCATATTCCGATGAAGTAAAGGTTAATAATCTTAATGTTAAACCTTTTACAATTAATGAATATACAGCTGTAAGCGAGCAGACAGCATTAGAGATGGCAGTTAACGCAGCGGAGTTATTCAATGCGGATTGTGCAATATCCGTTACGGGATATGCGGGACCTACGGGAGGAACCGACAAGGATCCTGTCGGAACTTTTTACATCGGAATGTACGACAGAGGTTATACTCTTGTTACAAGAGAGTACTTACCCGGACTTACAAGAAACGAATTAAGGCAGAAAGCCTGCGAGTATGCCTTTATGCGTTTTACGGAGAATATTGTATTAAGGAACATGAAGTTGGATTGATAAGGAGCTTTTGATGCGTGTAATAGCCGGTGAATTCAGAAGACTTATATTGGAGACTCCGAAAGGGGATAATACAAGACCGACACAGGACAGAATTAAAGAAACTCTTTTCAATATGATTAATGATAAGCTCTATGATATAAGATTCCTGGATCTTTTTTCGGGAAGCGGCGGAATAGGACTTGAAGCAATAAGCCGAGGCGCGAGAGAATGTTATTTCATTGAGAATAATAGAGATGCTATTAAGTGCATAGAGAATAACATTAAGAAAACCAAAGCCGAATCTCGTGCACACCTTATTAAAGGTGATGTATTCTCGACAATTCCGACATTAAGAGGCGAATTTGAAATTGTATTCATGGACCCGCCTTACGGCAATGAATATGAGAAAAAAGCTCTTAAACTGCTCGCCGACAATAAGAAGATTAACAAGGATTCCTTAATAATCGTTGAAGCAGACCTTAATACCGATTTTTCATACCTTGAAAAGTATGGGTTTACACTTATAAAAGAGAAAATATATAAGACAAACAGGCATTTATTTATTGCCTTAAGTTAGGAGAACTATGGTAAAAGCTATATATCCGGGTTCATTCGATCCGGTTACAAACGGACACATTGATATTATCAGAAGAGCATCGGGATTATTCGATAAACTCTACGTCGGAGTGCTCTCTAACAGCTCCAAAAATCCGTTGTTTTCTATTGATAATCGTGTTACTATGATTAAGGAAGCAGTAGGCGATATCGCTAATGTAGAGGTCGTATCATACGACGGATTACTTGTCGATTATTGTAAGAATAACGGCATTACGGCAATAGTTCGAGGACTTCGTGCCATTACCGATTTTGATTATGAACTTCAGATAGCGCAGACCAATAAGGTTATGGAACCTGAAGTCGACACGGTATTCTTAACAACAAGCCTTGAATATGCTTATCTGTCATCCTCGATAGTTAAGGAAATAGCCTCGTATCACGGTAATATAGATAAGCTTGTACCGAGTAACGTAAAGTGCGAATTAGAAGCAAAATATATATAAATCGAAAGGGGAATAAAGATGACAAGCAAGATGGAACAGATGATTGAAGAGATTGAAGCGTATATTGAAAGCTGTAAATTCGCGCCTCTTTCAAAAGACAAAATCATCGTTAATCATGATGAATTATTGGAGCTTATCGAGGACTTAAAGAATAAGACTCCGGAAGAAATTAAGAAGTATCAGAAGATTATAGCCAATCAGGAAGCTATTCTTGCAGATGCAAGAAAGAAAGCCGAAGATATTATATCCGAAGCACAGGTTCACACCAACGAACTTGTATCAGAGCATCAGATTATGCAGCAGGCTTATGCAGAGGCTAACAGAGTAGTAACTCTTGCAACCAATCAGGCACAGGAGATTCTCGACAATGCAACAACGGATGCCAATAACATTAGAACAGCAGCGATTTCTTATACACATGATATGCTCAACAATGTTGAAACTATCTTAAGAACCGCTATAGATACATCAAAGCAGCGTCAGGAAGCATTTATCAATAACCTTAATAACTGTCTCGACGTTGTACTTTCCAACAAGGATGAACTTTTACCTGATGAGAAGCAGGATGACATCCCTGTTCTTGAGAGACTTGAAAAAGAGATCGATCTTCCGCTCGGTAATACAGGAAAAATCGACAATTTAAACTAAGTAATGTGAGAGGGGAAGAATAATGCGTAATTCATTAAATCTTAATCCGGATGAGGTATTTTACTATTTTGAGGAGCTTTGCAAGATTCCTCACGGCTCAGGCAATACAAAGGCAGTAAGCGATTACTGCGTGAATTTTGCAAAAGCTCATAATCTTGAGTATCATCAGGATGAAATCAATAACGTTATAATTATTAAGGAAGCTACACCGGGATACGAGAAGGCTGAACCTATCATTATTCAGGGACACCTTGATATGGTATGCGAAAAGGAAGAAGACTGCAATATCGATTTTGAAAAAGACGGTCTTGACCTTTATGTTGACGGAGATCTTCTTAAGGCTCGCGGAACAACTCTCGGCGGTGATGACGGTATTGCAATTGCTTTCGGACTTGCGCTTCTTGAGAAAGAAGATCTTGAGCATCCCAGAATGGAAATGATTTTCACGGTTGACGAAGAGACCGGTATGGACGGTGTTCAGGCAATCGATTTAAGTCCTATAAAGGGACATATAATGCTTAATATTGACTCCGATGAAGAAGGTATCTTCTTAACAAGCTGCGCAGGCGGTGCCGAAGTTAATATTTCTCTTCCTGTTGAAAGACAGAAAGCAGAAGGAACAATCCTTAAGGTTACCGTTAACGGTCTTGTCGGAGGTCATTCAGGAGCAGAGATTCACAAAGAGCGTGGTAATGCCAATAAGCTTATTGCCCGTGTACTTAAGAAATTATATGATTCTGTTGACTTTAAGATGGCTGAACTTGCCGGTGGACAGAAGCATAACGCGATCACACGTATGGCTTATGCAACAATCGTTGTAGATGATTCGGACGTTGAAGTTGTTAAGAATGCCGTTAAGGAAATTGAAGCCGATTTCAAGAACGAGTATAGAACAGCAGATAAGGATGTATTTGTTAGTGTTGAGAAGTTAGACGGTAATTCAATCGATGTTATCGATCCTACATCTTTAACCAAGATTATCTTCTTGCTTAGAGAAATTCCTTACGGAGTACAGGCTATGTCCGTAGAGATTCCTGATCTTGTTGAGACATCAATGAATTTAGGTATCTCAAAGCTTGAAAAGGATGCATATAACTTATGCGTATCAATCAGAAGCTCGGTATCATCAAGAAAGTACGAACTCGTTGACAGAGTTATCTTCCTCGGTGAATTCTTAGGAGCGGATGCTTCTAAGGGTGATGATTATCCTGCATGGGAATATAAGAAAGAATCAGCTGTAAGAGGCAAGATTGCAGATCTTTACAAAGAACTCTTTAATGAAGAGCCTCAGATCAAAGCAATTCACGCAGGACTTGAGTGCGGATACTTTGATTCGATGATTAAGGATCTTGATGCGGTTTCCTTCGGCCCGGCTAATTTCGATATTCATACTCCTCAGGAGAGATTAAGTATATCTTCAACAGAGAAGTATTGGAAATTATTGGTTGAATTCTTAAGAAGAGCAAAATAACTGATTAGATTAACCGGGAAACATTATTGCTTCCCGGTTTTTTAAGGTGATATGACGATAAGACTTGATAAATGGATATGCGATAATCTTAATAAAACAAGAAAAGAAGCCAAGGATTATATTAAGGCCAATAATATTGTTGTTGACGGTGTAAGAATCAAAGATTCCGATTATAAATTCGATCCTTACGCCTCGGAAATTACGATTAACGGTAAGTCAATAACTTCAAAGCCCGAATATACCTATATTATTCTAAATAAGCCTGCAGGGTACGTATCAGCCAATTCAGATAACGTACATAAAACGGTGTTCGAGCTTTTACCGAAGGAATATAAGGATTATTCGATTGTGGGACGTCTTGATATCGATACGGAAGGATTAATGCTTATAACCAATGACGGTGCGCTTAATCATAAGATTACATCTCCCAAGCATCATTTTGACAAGACTTATTTCATAAGAACCGATTCGCCTTGTAACGAAGATGATGTCAAGAAGGTTGAAACAGGCTTTGATTACGGTGAAGAGAAGCCATCACTTCCGGGACGATTAAATATACTTTCGACAGAAGAAAATGACTGTACGGCCGAAATTACGATTCATGAGGGCAAGTTTCATCAGGTTAAGAAGATGATGCATACCTTGGGACATGAAGTTATATATCTTAAGAGACTTTCCATGGGGCCGATTACCCTTCCCGAATCATTAAATACCGGCGAATGGCGTCTGCTTAACGAAGAAGAGATTAAAAGTATAGAGGAATACAATGTTTGATAATATAGATACTCTAATTTTCGATATGGACGGAACGCTCATAGATTCAATGAATATATGGCACGAGATTGATAAAGAATTCTTTGAAAACCATGGGAGAGAGTTTCCGTCAGACCTTGTCAAAAAGTTAGACGGATTATCCTTTGATGATACCGCTTATTTGTTCATTAACTATTATAAGTTTGATTATACCAAAGAAGAAATCCAGGCAATCTGGCATAAGATGAGCTACGACCATTATAAGAATACGATTCCGTATAAAAAAGGTGCGGAAGAATTCATTAAGAAAGCCAAAGAAAAGGGCTTTAAGATGGGTATTGCGACAAGTAACTCAAGAGATCTTGTAGAAGCTATAGATTCAAGACTTCATATAAGCGATTACATCAGTGTATTTATTACCAACGATGAAGTAAGTAACGGTAAACCTGCTCCTGATATTTACTTAAAAGTTGCGGAAGTTCTTAATTCCAAGCCTGAGAATTGTCTTGTATTTGAAGATGTTCCGGGAGGAATAAGAGCCGGTAAGGCTGCAGGTATGAAGGTTGTGGCGGTACAAGATGACTTAACGGCTTATCTTGATGATGAAAAGCGTGCACTTTCAGATTATTATATCAAGGATTATAACGAAATCGAAATAAAATGAAAGAGATTAAAATCAGTAAAAACGAAGAGAATACAACTTTAATAAAAGTGCTTATCAAGCATTTTCCAAATGCCACTTCATCATTTTTATATAAGATGATACGAAAGAAGAACATAGTTCTTAACGGTAAGAAATGCGACGGCAAAGAGCACCTTGCAGCAGGTGACACTATATCTGTGTTCTTTTCCGATGACACTTTTAATAAGTTTTCGGGTAATACTGATTCCGGTTCGGTCGATAGGGAATTCGATATACTTTCAAAGCTTGATACAAATGAATTTGAAGTAATATATGAAGATGAAGATATCTTGGCTATCAATAAGCCTGTCGGAATGCTTTCTCAGAAAGCAGAGAAGAATGATATCTCGGCTAATGAGCTTTTCTTATCATATATGATAAAGAATAAGCTTCTTACACTTGAAGAATATAAAGTATTTAAGCCTTCTGTGGCCAACCGCCTCGACAGGAATACGTCGGGGTTATTGCTTTTCGGTAAGACTATGAAAGGACTTCATTATTTATCGGATGCACTGAAAGAACGAAGTATCGATAAGTATTATGTATGTCTTTGTGAAGGTGTAATCAAGGATAAAATTAAAACTGAAGCTTATCTTATAAAGGATGAAAAAACCAACAAAGTTATAGTTAAAGATTCATACTTTAAAGGTGCAAAAAGTATTATAACCGAGTATGAACCCTTATCTGATAACGGGAAATATACAAGACTTCGTGTTCATCTTATTACCGGAAAAAGCCATCAGATAAGAGCACATCTTGCATTCCTGGGGTATCCGTTACTCGGAGATGAAAAGTATGGTAATCATAAGCTTAACAAAGAATTGAAAATAAGGTACGACATCAATTCACAGCTTTTGCATGCGTATGAAATAGATTTTAAAAACGGAAACAAAATAATCGCACCGATTCCACAAATTTTTTATAAGATAGAATTTGGTGTGTGAGGACAGATTATGCCAACATATAATTCGCGTGGTTTACGAGGCTCGGCGCTTGAAGAAATGATTAATATGTCGAATGACAAGTACGAAGAATCGGGACTTGCGCTTATTCAGAAGATTCCGACTCCGATAACGCCGATTGAAATAGATCACGATACTAAGCAGATTACACTTGCATATTTTGATAAGAAAAGCACGGTCGACTATATAGGCGCTGTGCAGGGTATTCCTGTGTGCTTTGATGCGAAAGAATGTAATGATGATACGTTTACTCTTCATAACATTCATGAGCACCAGATTAATTTCATGAAAGAATTCGAGCATCAGCAGGGTATAGCTTTTTTCCTTTTGTACTATACAAAAAGAGACATATTCTATTATCTGACACTCGAGAAATTGCTTCAATTTCATAAAAGAGCCGAAGAAGGCGGAAGAAAAAGCTTTACTTTCGATGAACTTGATGAAGAATATTTCTTTAAAAGTAAAAACGGTGTATTGGTACCGTATCTCGATAAATTAAACCAGGACTTACAGTCAAGATAGGAGTTAAAAATGGATATCACAACAGATAAGAAAAACCTGATGGCGACCATTTATCTTAAGGCGGGTCGCGCAATTAAAAGTGCCGAAGATAATACAACTTTGGGCAAAGCTGTAGATATCGCACGTATTTACAACGATTCCGGTGTAGATGAATTGTTGCTATACGATCTTTCCGAGACAATAGAAGAACACGAAAGAACGTTATCTGTAATCAAGGAAATCAACAGGATTCTTGAGATCCCTTCATATGCTTTCGGCTTTACCGGTACGGTTCGTAATATCAGAGAATATCTTGTATCGGGCTGTAAGAGAGTAGTTCTTAACTCTTCAGACCCTGAATTACTGAATATTCTGCCGGAGTGTCTTCAGTTATTTAAGAAAGACAGATTGTCTCTTGCAATCGATGACGTTAACTTCTTATTCAAGAAAAGAGCGGAGATTGATGAAAGTTTCCACGATTTATATGTATTTGACGACAATATCCTTGATTCTATAGCTTTTATGACATCATTCCCATATTATTACATGGTTTCTTCCGTAGAAACAGAGGAATACAAAAAAGCTCTTGAGAATCCACATTGCTTGGGCGTTATGGGTCCGCTTATCAATGATACGCTTACGGATATCGTATTACTTAAGCGTTCTTTAAGTAATAACGGAATAAATGTTAATGTATACGAAGCTTCAATGCATTATCAGGATTTCAACATTGATAAGGTAGGCTTTATTCATTACGTAACTCAGGATTACATCACCAATGAAGTAATCGGATACGGAATTATGAATGAAGAAGCATTCGAAACCAGTATGCAAAACGGTAAAATGCATTATCTTGACCCTAAAACAGGCAAGGTCATAAGACAGGGCTGGGAGAATAATAACTTCCAGTATATCAAGTCGGTATATGCAGATAAGGGCAAGCACGGAATAGTAGTTAAGGTTTCTCAGCTTGATTCTACGGCAAAAGATGACGAACCTTTCTTAATCGAGATTCTTCATAAGGATTTTGCCGATAAAAACACCGGTAAATTACTTGAAACCATATATAATCATATCTGCGAGCGTCGTGTTAATCCTCGAGAGGGTTCGTATACAACTTCTGTTCTTGAATCCGGTAAGAACGGAATTGCAAAAAAGTTTATGGCTGAAGGTACAGACCTTGTATTATCGGCAAAAGTTCATGATACGGAAGGCGTAAGAGCAGAGATATCAGATCTTATCTTCCTTATGATGATTATGATGAGCGAATTTAACATCTCCTGGGATGACATTATGAATGAGCTTTCACAGAGAAAGTAGGTAAATATGAGAAAACTTGCCTTATCCGATGACATATTAATGTCCATAGATAAGCCTGCGCGCTATATCGGAAACGAAGTTAACAGTGTTGTAAAAGATAAAAACAAGATAGATATTAGATTTTGTATGTGTTTTCCTGATGTATACGAGATCGGTATGTCGCACTTGGGCATTCAGATTCTCTACGATATGTTCAATCAGAGAGAAGACACATGGTGTGAGAGAGTGTATTCTCCTTGGCCTGATCTTCATAAGATTATGAAGGAGAAGAACATTCCTCTTTTTGCGCTTGAATCTCAGGATCCTTTGAAGGATTTTGATTTTCTTGGTATTACAATACAGTACGAGATGTGCTACACGAATCTCTTACAGATTCTTGACCTGGCTCAGGTTCCGCTTTTATCAAAGGATAGAACTAATGAGCATCCTATCGTTATTGGTGGTGGTCCTTGTACATATAATCCTGAACCGATTGCCGATTTCTTCGACATATTTTATATAGGAGAAGGGGAAACCGTATACGACGAGCTTCTCGATACCTATAAGAAAATGAGAGACGAAGGCTGCGACAGGCGAGATATATTGCATGAACTTGCCAAGATTCGCGGTATTTATGTACCTGCACTTTATGATGTAACATATAACGAAGACGGAACTATAAGTTCATTTAAGCCTATATATGACGACATTCCTGCGGTTATCGAGAAGAACGTCGAGATGAACACAAGTAATATAGGTTGGCCGAGAAAGCCCGTTATTCCTTTTATAAAAGCTATACAGGACAGAGTTACGCTTGAAATTATGCGAGGCTGTATAAGAGGCTGCAGATTCTGTCAGGCAGGTATGTTATATCGACCTACAAGAGAGCGCGATGTTAACGAACTTAAGGCTATGGCTGATCAAATGCTTTCTTCGACCGGTTACGATGAAATATCGTTAAGCTCCTTAAGCTCGAGTGATTATCGACCTTTGAAGGAATTACTTGACTATTTAATTGAGAAATACAACGGAAAGGGAGTCAATATATCTCTTCCTTCATTAAGAATAGATGCTTTTTCACTTGATGTAATGAGTAAAGTGCAGGATGTCAGAAAAAGCTCATTAACCTTTGCGCCCGAAGCCGGAACTCAGCGTCTTCGTGATGTTATCAATAAAGGTCTTACCGAAGAAGATATTCTTAACGGTGCCGGACTTGCTTTTGACGGGGGATGGCAGAAGGTAAAACTATACTTTATGCTCGGACTTCCTCTTGAAACAGAAGACGATATCAAGGGAATTCCGCAGCTTGCGGAGAAGATCTGCAGAAGATATTACGAGATTCCTAAGGACCAAAGAAACGGAAAATGTCAGGTAACAATGAGTACTTCTTTCTTTGTTCCTAAGCCTTTTACACCATTCCAGTGGGTTAAGATGGCTACTTCCGATTACTTTATCGAGTCAGCCAAGCTTGTTAAAGCAACCATGATGGAACAGCTTAATAAAAAGAGTATGCACTATATCTGGCATCACGAGGATGTAACAATTCTTGAAGGTATATTTGCAAGAGGCGACAGAAAACTCTGCGACGTAATCCTTAAGGCTTACGAAAAAGGCCAGATTTTTGATGCATGGGAAGAATACTTTAAGGTTGACGTATGGAATGAGTGCTTCAGGGAATGTGATGTTGACCCTGACTTCTATATATTCCGTGAAAGAGATTACGACGAAATCCTTCCTTGGGACTTTATTGATGCAGGTGTAAGCAAAGATTTCCTTATAAGAGAGTATGAAAATGCCAAGAAGGGTATTGTTACGCCTAACTGTCGTAAAAAATGCGCCGGCTGCGGTATAGCTCAATATAAAGGAGGTGTCTGCGTTGAACATAAGGGTTAAGTTTTCAAAGCATGGTTCAATGAAGTTTATAGGACACCTTGATATCATGCGCTTTTTCCAGAAGGCAATCATACGTGCCGGTATAGATATTGCATATTCCGAAGGATTTAATCCGCATCAGATCATGTCATTTGCGGCACCTTTATCCGTAGGTGTTGTAAGTGACGGCGAATATATGGATATTAGGGTTAAATCGACTAAGTCTTCGGCAGATTCAATAAGAGCATTGAACGAATGCATGGTAGAAGGCATAAGAGTTGAAGATTATAAGCTTTTACCGGATAATGCAAAGAATTCAATGTCAATAGTTGCATCTGCAAAATATGCGATATATAATAAGACTTCGGGCGTTGGATTCATAAACGACGTTGATTACCTTAATAAGATGATTTCTGATTATTTAAGCCAAGAGGAAATCCTTATTACCAAAGAAACTAAGAAAGGCGAGACAACACTCAACCTTAAACCTTTTATATATGAATTTAAGGCGGAAGTTAAGAGCTTTCCTGATGAAGAAGCAGTAGACAGAGCCTGTCTTATCTTCAATATTTCAACAGGTTCTCTTACCAACATTAAGCCTGAACTTCTTTTGCAGTCATTCTTTGATTACTGCAAGGAAGAATTCAATGAGAATATTTATCAGATATATCGTTTGGAAGTATATAGTCGCGATGAAAGCGAGAATCTAGTATCTCTTAACGATTTGGGAGCTAACATTGAGTACTAAACTGATTCTAACCAAAATGCAGATTAATCATGAGGTTGCGACCAATAAAGAACTATTGGTTGCGGCCAAGATTGAGAACGATCACTTAACCGACCTTAACGTGATATCGGACAGACAAGGTTCGCTTATTAATCATGTATTTATAGGTCGTGTAGATAAAATAGCAGAGAACATTCACGCGTTCTTTGTTAAATTCGGTCCGAACGAGACCTGCTATGTACCTTATTCCGATGCGAAATATGCAATATTTACGAAAAAGCTTTCGAAGAAGAGCATAGCTGTCGGGGATGAGCTTTTAATACAGATTGTTCGAGACCCTATTAAGACTAAGCTTGCAGCTGCATCAACAGCCATAACATTATCCGGACAATACGTTGTGCTTTCGAGTAATAAAAAGCAAAGCGGTGTGAGTAAGAAAATCACGGGACGTAAGCGTGAGCATCTGTCCGAGCTTATGAAGGAGATTAACGACGAATATCCTGAAATCGGTATAGTTGCAAGAACCAATGCAAAGCACGTAAGTAATGAAGAAATCTTAAAAGAAGCGCATGATATGGCTGAAGTCTTTAACGAGATGTTAAAGACTGCGCCTTATAAAACAAGATATACCTGCATATATAAAGCTATGCCGGAATACTTGAACCTTATTAAGAACAGTTATAAGGGCGAATTTGATGAGATAATTACCGATGACAAGGAAAAGTTCGACACAATAACCGAATATATGAATACTTTTCCGGAAACCCTTCATACACCGCTTAGATTCTACAATGATTCTTATCCGTTGGAAAAACTCTTTTCACTGCAGCGTGAGATAAGTCAGGCACTTGATAAGGTTATATGGCTTAAGTCAGGCTCATACCTTGTTATAGAATATACCGAAGCAATGACGGTTATCGACGTTAACAGCGGTAAGAATGCCAATAAAGACTTTGGAGACTTCTTCTTAACAATTAATCTTGAAGCAGCTAAAGAGATTGCACGCCAGTTAAAGATTAGAAATATATCCGGCATGTGCATGATAGACTTTATCGATATGAAAGATCCCGAACATAAATCCAAGCTTATCGATACATTCAGGGAACTTTTATCAAAAGATCATATTACAACGACGCTTGTAGATATGACAAAGCTTAATCTTGTTGAAGTTACAAGAAAAAAAGTAAATCGTCCGTTAATTGAACAAGTAAGAGAAGAAAATGCTTGACTTCAATAATAGGCTGTGTTATTATACTTTAGTATGCCGCACAATTAGGTTAAAAGTTCTATGCAAGCCGGCGACAAGGAAAGAATCCTTAAGGATTCTTTTGATGTCTCAATGCCGACGGGCACTCTTGGCCAAAGCCAAGAGAGACACCAACATTGGCGAGTAATGATAAATAGGAGGTGCCATATGTACGCAATTATTGCAACAGGTGGTAAGCAGTACAAAGTAGCTGAAGGCGATATCATTACCATTGAAAAGCTTGGTATGAATGACGGTGATGCCGTAACATTCGATCAGGTATTAGCTGTTAATAACGGCAAGTTATCCGTTGGTTCACCGGTAGTTAAGGGTGCAACCGTAACAGGATCCGTTGTTCGTGAAGGCAGAGCAAAGAAAGTTATCGTTTATAAGTACAAGAGAAAATCTGGTTATCACAAGAAGAACGGTCACAGACAGCCTTTCACACAGGTTAAGATCGAGAAGATCAACGCTTAATCAATAATGATTGAAGTTACGTTTGATATTAGAGACAAAAGCCTTATAGGCTTTGAATTTTCAGGACATGCAGGCTATGCCGAATCAGGTAAAGACATTGTATGTGCCGGCGTGTCTTCACTGGTTCTTAACATGATTAATTCGGTTGAGGAATTCTGCGAAGACAAATATATGCTGGATATCGATGAAGATATGGGACATGTTAAATTCTCATTTGTGGACAACCCGTCTTACAATGCGATACTTCTCATTAATTCGTTGGAACTTGGCATAAAAGGAATTGAAAAGACATACAGTCAACATATTAATTTGAACTATAGGGAGGTGTAAACATCATGTTATTAATGAACCTTCAGTTATTTGCTCATAAAAAGGGAGTAGGTTCTACCAAGAACGGTAGAGACTCAGAATCCAAGAGACTTGGAGCAAAGAGAGCAGACGGACAGTTTGTAAAAGCAGGTAATATTCTTTACAGACAGCGCGGAACCAAGATTCATCCTGGACTTAACGTTGGTCGTGGCGGTGATGACACATTATTCGCTTTAACAGATGGAATCTTAAGATTCGAGAGACTCGGCAAGGATAAGAAGCAGGCTTCCGTACATCCTGTAACAGAGAAATAATTGTATTAACCGGCCCGACTGAAAGTAAGCTTTTGGTCGGGCTTCTTTTCAAATGTAAAGGATCAGTTATGTTCGCAGACAGAGCAAAAATATTTATTAAATCAGGAAAAGGCGGCGACGGTCATGTAAGCTTTCGCCGTGAGAAATATGTTCCTGACGGCGGCCCCGACGGTGGAGACGGCGGTAACGGCGGTTCCATTATTTTTGAGGTTGATGAGGGCTTAAATACATTAACCGATTACCGTCACATAAGAAAGTATGTGGCTGAAAGCGGTGAAGAAGGAAAGAAGAGAAATTGTCACGGTAAAAACGGCGAGGATCTTATCTTAAAAGTTCCTAAGGGTACTGTGATTAAAGATATAAATACAGGTAAGGTTATTGCTGATATGTCAGGCGATAACCTTAGAACCGTTGTGCTTCGCGGTGGAAGAGGCGGCAAGGGTAATCAGAATTACGCAACTCCTACAATGCAGGCACCAAAGTACGCACAGCCGGGTCAGCCTGCGCTTGAACTTGAAGTAATGCTTGAACTTAAGGTTATTGCCGATGTAGGTCTTGTAGGCTTCCCTAATGTAGGTAAGTCAACATTCTTAAGCCGTGTAAGTAATGCACGCCCTAAGATTGCAAATTATCATTTTACGACATTACAGCCTAATTTAGGTGTTGTAGACCTTGACGGTGCAAAAGGTTTCGTTATAGCCGATATTCCGGGTCTTATTGAAGGTGCTGCGGAAGGTTTGGGACTTGGACATGAGTTTTTGCGTCATATCGAGCGTACCAAAGTTATGATTCATATTGTCGATGCAGCAGGTACCGAAGGAAGAGACCCTATTGAAGATATCAAAACCATCAATAATGAGCTTTTATCGTATGATGAAAAGATATTGGAAAAGCCTTTTGTCATTGCAGCCAATAAGATCGATGTATCACCTGACGGATGCGAGGATACAATCGAGAAGTTAAGAATAGAATTTGAGAACGAGAAAACCAAAGTATTCCCGATTTCTGCAGTTTCAGGACAGGGAGTTAAGGAATTACTTTATTATGTAAACTCACTTTTGGAAAAGCTTCCTAAGGAAGATACTGTATTCGAGAGCGAATACGATCCGATGGAAGATTACAACGCACCTACAGAAGGTTATACCGTTACCTACGATGCCAAGGCAGATGAATACGTAATCGAAGGACCGAAGATCGAGAAGATGCTCGGTTATACCAATCTTGAATCCGAGAAAGGCTTCATTTTCTTCCAGAAGTTTATGAAGGACGAAGGTATTCTTGATAAGCTTGTTGAACTCGGTTGCGAAGAAGGAGACATTGTTAGACTTTACGGAAACTCATTTGAGTATTACAATAATTAAGAGGATAAATTATGAATCTTACCAGTAAACAAAGAGCATATTTAAAAAGCAAAGCGCAGACAATGGACCCTGTGTTACAGATTGGCAAGTCGTCCGTTACAACAGAACTTGTTCAATCAATATCGGAAGCTATTGAGAAGCGCGAACTTATTAAGCTTCATATATTGCAGAATTGCCTCGACGATCCGAAGGAAATCGCCAATACGATTGCTGAAAGAACTCAGTCGACCGTTGTGCAGATTATAGGCAAGAAGATTGTGCTTTTTAAGCAGAAAAAGAAAGATTCGGCTTACACATTGCCGTTATAATCGGAGGCCTTATGAGAATTGGAATCTTGGGCGGTACTTTTAACCCTATTCATCTTGGACATTTACTTATAGCAGAGAATGCATTCGAACAGTTTAAGTTAGACAGGGTCAATATTATGCCTGCACATATTTCTCCATTTAAGATTGATACGAAGGTACTTGATAAAGAGCACAGAAAGAAGATAATTGAGCTTTCAATAGCCGATAATCCTCATTTTGTGATGGATCCGAGAGAGATTGATTCCGATTCGATAAGCTATACTTACTTAACACTGTCCGATATGAAGGCAAATAATCCTGAGGATGAGCTTTTCTTCATCCTGGGTGCCGATTCTCTTAAGACGATTAAAAACTGGCGCAATCCGCAAATTATATTCGATAACGCGACAGTACTTGCAGCTGTTCGTGATAATGACGATACAGACGATTTAAAGTGTTATGCAGATGAGCTCAAAGCACTTTTTAACGGTAATGTCGGTTTTATCAAGACTCCGACATATGATGTATCTTCAACGGATATAAGAAGACGAATTGCCTCCGGCGAAAGTGTCAGATATATGTTATGCGATGCCGCAATAGAATATATTACCGACAATAATCTATATAAGGAAATTAACTGATATGGATGCAACAATAAGCAAAATCTTAAAAGACATACGTCCGCAGATGAAATGCGAGAGATATGAACATACTTTAGGTGTAATGTATACCGCAGGCGCTCTTGCCTTCAGATATGAATATGACCCGAATAAAGCTATGCTTGCCGGTGTTCTTCATGACTGCGCAAAGATATATACATGTAAAGATTATGTGGCAGAATGCCGGAGTCTGGGTATTGAAGCGACTCCTCAGGAAATGGCATTGCCGCATTTGCTCCATGCACCTCTGGGAGCATATTATGCAGAGCATAAGTATGGAGTAACCGATCCGGAAGTATTACATGCCGTAAGAGTTCATACCTTAGCAGGTAAGGACTTAAGTCTTCTTGATAAGATTGTTTATGTTGCGGATTATATAGAACCATCAAGAAAAGAGTGCCCTAAGTTATCAAAGATAAGGGTTCTTGCTTTTACGGATATAGATAAAGCTATATATGCCAAACTTGAAAACGTTGTATGTTACCTTAAAAAATCCGGATATGAGGTAACAGATTCAACGCTTGAATTACTTGAATACTATAGAAAGATAAGTGAAGGAGAAACTAATGAATAACGCAAAAGAAATGATGGAAATCGCTGTTAACGCTCTTGATGAGAAAAAAGCGATTGATATAAGAGTAATAGACATAAGCAATGTTTCTCTCGTTGCTGATTATTTCGTTATTGCCGCTGCATCCAATCCCAATCAGATGTCAGCTTTAACAAGAAATGTAGATGAAATGCTTACCAAAGCAGGATATAATCTTAAATCCCAGGAAGGTAACAGCTATTCAACTTGGATTCTTCTTGATTATACCGATATTATTGTTCATGTATTCACTGAGGAAGACAGAGAATTCTATAATCTTGAGAAGTTATGGCAGGACGGTGTCGAAATTCCTGTTAAAGATATTATTAAGAAAAAAGAAGAACAGTAAATATAATAAATGCCTCCGTTATACGGAGGCATTATTAATTATATATTATCTGAAGAATCTGAAGACACCGATTACTTTACCTAATATGCTGCAGTCGTTGACAATAATCGGATCCATATGATCGTTCTCAGGCTGTAAACGAATGTGATCTTTCTCTTTGAAGAACGTCTTAACCGTTGCGGAATCATCAACAAGAGCAACAACTATATCGCCGTTTCTTACATCCTGAGTCTGTTCGACAAGGATTAGGTCTCCCGAGAAGATACCGGCATTAACCATGCTTTCACCCTTAACACGTAACATAAATGTCTGCTGATTAGGCATATATTCAACCGGAATAGGGAAGTAGTTAGATATGTTCTCAACAGCAAGAAGCGGCTGACCTGCAGCAACCTGACCAACAACAGGAACATTAACCATTTCTTTTCTGATAACTGTGAATTCATCATCTACAAGTTCGATCGCACGAGGCTTCGTTGGGTCACGTCTTATCAGTCCCTTCATCTCGAGACGCTCTAAATGAGCATGAACGGTAGAAGTAGATTTCAAACCGACGGCTTCGCATATATCTCGAACAGTAGGCGGATAACCTTTCGAGAGAATCTCTTGCTTAATAAAATTCATTATCTCTAACTGTTTGGATGTAAGTCCTCTTTCATCTCTTTTCAGTGTCATCATATCCCTCCTTAAGATCTGTATATATATATATATAATATCATAGGGTAGAAGAATATGCAAACATATATTCCGAAAATTTGTTCGAAAAAACTGTTGACAAACAGCTGTTCGATTATTATAATATAATCAAACAGTTGTTCGGAACATATTTTCGGAGGTTTGGATTATGAAGTACAATAACGAGGAATATATTAAGAGAGTCGCTGCAAGAGAGAAGCAGTTGAGAACCTATAAGAACATCTTTTATCTTTTTCTTATAGCATTATCTTTAACATTTATTGTTTTTATCGGAATTGCCTTTAATAACGGCGGAAGAAGAGCAAATGCATCATCTGATTTCAGTACATGTTACATTTCAGTAATGGTAGAAGATGGTGATACACTTTTTTCACTTGCGGATAAGTATTACAGTTCTTATTCCGGAACCAAAGAAAACTTCATAGAAAGTATTTGCAGAATCAATAATATCGATTCCGATAATATTGATGCCGGTGAGTACATAATTATTCCATTGACCGGTACAGACAATTAATCCTTCACCACTTATTATTTATACATTTTTACAAGGAACACTTGCTTTTGGCAAGTGTTTTCTTGTATTTTATTTGTTGTTTTTATCTCAAATTCAGATATAATATACATTATAGGAGATACAATATGATAAGATTTTATTACTCAATTATAATGAATTTTTTCCATTTATGGCTTATTCCATACATGAGATATGTCGATATGCATAAGGACAAATATTCACCGGAATACAAGTATTCTCTGGTTCAAAGAGTAGTAAGACATGTAACACACGCCAGTAACGTTACAACCAATTACCATGGTACAGAGAATATACCTAAAGATGGCAACTATGTCGCTTACATTAATCATGAGGGCAAATATGACACTATAGCGCTTTTACCATCTTTCAAAGATCCGATGTCGATTGTAATGGATTACAAACGTTCGCATATGGTTTTGTGCGATGAAGTAATGCGTATGGTTGACGGCAAACGTCTTAAAAGAGACGATGTCAGACAGGCAATTACAGTTATGGCCGAAGTTACCGAGGAATTGAAGAAAGGCAGAAGATTTCTCATTTTCCCGGAAGGCGGATACTTAAGAGATAAGGGCAATAAATTATATCCTTTTAAGCCCGGTGCTTTTAAGTGTGCTTTAAAAGCTCATTCAACTATAGTTCCTACGGTTCTTTATAATATGGGTGATGTTTATAAATATACAACTCTTAGACACATGGAGAATGATATATATTTCCTACCGCCTATTTATTACGATGAATATAAAGATCTTAAGACTCAGGAAGTAGCTGAGCTTGTGCGCTCTAGAATAGCTGAAAAGCTTGCTGAACTCGATAATATTCCTGTTGAGGATGTATATGAAGAGATTCCTGAGGGAGCAATACTAATCTAAATGTTTTAAGGAGATAATTGTTATGAGAAGTATTAAAAAACTAGTTTCCGTACTTATGGCATTGACTATGCTGGTATCAATGTTTCACGTTGTTGATGTAAAAGCGGTAAGCGCTGATTATTCAGTTAATCGCAAGGCAAGTGATACCGAATCGGGTATTATTGATCGTATTAACAGTGCTTTTGAGACTGTAGGCGGTAAGACAACAGCTTCCGGTAATACTGTTGTAGATGCTGAAGTCAGAGTAAACTTTAATGAAACTCTTGATGAATTAAAAGCAGCGCTTGCAGCAGCCAGAGTTACTGTTAAAGATAATACTGGCGCCCCTCTGGGAACATTCCCGGTTACCGGCCTTCCGGAATATGATGGAGATCTTTATAAAGAACTTAAAAAGCAACTTGGAAATAAAGAATATGCACCTTATGCAGCAAACTTTACCGGCAGAACATATACTTTACACGGAATCGCTGATTTACATTCAATTGGCGACCCAGAGCTTTCAGCTACAGAAGCAGTATTCGTAAAGCTTACAATTTCTCCAATGTTTAAGGAGATGGTTGATTCTACTATTACGGTAGAGGTTAAAGCCGGAACATCATTAGACCAGTTTAAGAGTACAGTTAATGCTGCCACCAAATTAGCAAGGGTCAGACTTACCGATAACAGTGTTGTACAAGTACCGATATTCATAGGACTTGCATCGAATTCATATTCATATTCTTCTTACTATGAAATGTTTGATTTATGGTACCGATATACTTATAATCCAAACGATACTTCTGTAAGACAATATGTAATGGAAGTATCTGTTGATTTATCGAATTACGGTGTTACAACCAAGAGAGCAATTGCTTTTATAATTAAAGTTACCGAGAATAAGACGGTTAAGTCTGTAGATAATATTGAAATTAAGATTAATTCCGGTGTTAGCGAAGAGCAGTTTAAAGCAGCTGTAAATGCCGTACCTAACGCTACTGTTAGATTTAATGATAATACAACCGTAAGCTTAAAGGTTTATCCGATTTACAGAGCTTCAACCCAGACAAGATATTCATCTTTCTATGAAGAATTTACTGCCAAGTATCCGGGTAGCAAGGGATATGACAAGAACAAAACCACTACACAGAACTTTGAAATAACCGGTCATATTGATTTGTCACCATACGGTAAGCTCAAGGATACAGTAGTTACTATTAAAATTATTGTCGGAGCTGCCAAGAAAGTAACCAAAATTGAACCTATTACAATAAATGTCGAAAACGGTATTTCTTTAACCGAGTTTATGTCAACTTTAAACTCAATTAAAAAGACTACCATTAAATTTGAAGACGGAACTACATCTACAATCGATGTAACACCCGGATTTGTAGGAAGCTCCAGTAACAGATATGCAACATTTTATGATCAGTTACATTCAATATACGGAGAGAGAAGCTATAGTCCTGATAATAAAAGCGCTCAGACTTATATCATATTCGGCAACATAGATCTTACCAAATATAACGGTAGTACTAAAAATGATGTACAGATTACCGTAAATGTCAGCGCATGCAAGGAAGCAACCGTTACATTCGATGGTAATGGCGGAGAATACTACGGCGATAGGACAATGAAGGTTAAGATTGGTTCTTCATATGGATTTACATATGTACCTTCTTATTTCATAAAGGAAGACTACATATTCGAAGGATGGTATACAGAACCTGTCGGAGGCGACAGAGTATGGGCCGGCACAATTTGTACTAAGGATATTACTCTCTATGCACATTGGCGTAAAGTATTCTGCGGTAAAAGTTGGGGAATAGAAGCTAAGTCATGGAAGAAAGGTTGCTTGACCGTAGAATGGGAGACAATTCTTACCAAGGTTAACGGTTATGAAATTGCTATTTCTACAGACAAGAAGAATTGGACGATTTCAGCCGCTCCGTTTAGCAGAGTTAAATACTTTACGGGACTTAAGTCGGGAAAGACCTATTATGTTAAGGTACGTGGCTTCAGATATGATTCTGTCGGAAAGAAGATTTACGGAGTTTGGTCAGATATAGAAAAGAGAAAAGTAAAATAATAAAACATTTAAGGCCGTGTGAATTTCCACGGCCTTTAAATTATTCATCTTTTCTTAGATGTACTGCATTTGCGGCTCTGCGACGTCTTTCGTCTTCAAGAGCTGCATAATGCTTCTTGGTAGTATTAACGTCCTTATGACCAAGCACATCGGCTACAAGATATATATCACCTGTTTCTCGATAAAGCTGTGTACCGTATGTACTTCTTAGCTTATGAGGTGTAATATTCTTTAAAGAAGTAACAGTGCGAGAGTACTTCTTAACCAGATTCTCAACGGAACGTACCGATATGCGCTTTTTCTGCAAGGAAAGGAAGAAAGCATTCTCATGACCTTCAACAGGCATTATTCCCTGACGCTCATAATAGTAGTCATGAAGCGCTTCCTCAACTTCGGGGCCGAAATATACAACAGATTCGTTACCGCCTTTTCTGAATATCTTAACTCCGTTATTCTCAAAATCAATGTCGTTAATATTGATTCCTACGCACTCCGATACACGGATTCCGGTTCCGAGTAGAAGAGTCATCATCGCAAGATCTCGTACCTTAGTCTGCTCGTGAAAGGCTTGTTGTTTTGGCGTCAATTTATCGCCATTTTCAACTTGATCTAAAAATTTGACTATTTCATCGACATCAAGGCGAATAATATTCTTTTCGTGCCTTTTTGGAAGCTTAACGAGCTCTGCAGTATTCTTTTCTATAAGTTCTCGTCTGTAAAAGTAGTTATAGAAACTCTTAAGAGATGCAAGCTTACGAACAAGACCACGCTCGTCATTTGTAAATTCTTTGCCGTCCTTCTCATAATAGCGAAGATAGGAGAGATATTCTTCAATATCCGCAGCAGAAATTCTGTCAAGAACAGATATAGGGAAGTCTTTAATCTCCATTTTGGCGCATTCCGGGTTATTTTCATGCATAAAATGGAAGAATACACCAAGATCGTAAGCATAAGCAATACGAGTCCTAGACTGAGTCTGTTGCTCGATTCCGATAAAGAATTCCTTACAGAATTCAGGTAAATCCTTCAAAAGCTCTCGAAGCTTAAGCTGATTTCTTTTATTAACTTGATTATGATAAGCTTCATCAGGCATAAAACAACTCCTTATGCAAAATACTGTGGTTTCTATGGCTTAATTATACTATAGATTGTAAAATTATTCCATAAATGATAATATATCTTTACTGAATAAATTATAAGAGGTATGCTATGAAATTCGTTATTCAAAGAGTAACCCATGCAAGTGTTACTGTAGAAGAGAAGATTATCGGAAGTATTGATAAAGGTTTTCTTGTATTAATAGGAATATGTAATGATGACACCGAAGATACAGCCGATAAAATGATTAAGAAAACTGCCGGTTTAAGGATATTCGATGATGAAAACGGTAAGACGAATCTATCGTTAAATGATGTCGGCGGAGAACTTTTACTTGTTTCGCAGTTTACATTATATGCAGACTGTAAAAAGGGATATAGACCATCATTTATCAATGCAGGTTCTCCGGATCACGCCAATAAGCTTTACGAATATATTATTAATGAATTTAAAAAGCTTGAATTTAAAGTTGAAACCGGTAAATTTGGTGCTGATATGAAAGTAGATTTACTAAACGACGGACCGTTTACAATATTACTTGATTCAAATGAATTATAATATAAAGGAAAAGGCTAACCATTCATATATGGCTAGCCTTTAATTTTATACTGAAATTCCGATATAAGAGCATTGCTTATCCGACATGCAACTATTCGCGAAAGTCAAGTTTAACGAAAAGTTAGAACGATATTTAAGGAAAAATCGCTATATAAGTCCTTCTTTATGCTTTTTCTTAATATCAATGTAATTAAGGATTACATCAACGGCGCCTTCAATACCTACATCACTTGTATTGATACATAAGTCGTAACTTGATGCAGCTCCCCATTTTTTACTCGTATAATAATCATAATAACTTGCACGTTTTTTATCTGTCTTAATCATTAAGTCACGTGCGGTTTTTTCATTGCATTGATATCTTTCCATAAGACGTGCAAGCTTAAATTCCTCATCTGCACGAATAAACACGGAAACAACGTTATCATAATCCTGTAAAGCATAATCAGCGCATCTGCCGATCATAACACATGATTCCTGGTCGGCAATCTTCTTAATCGTATCAAACTGAGCAAGGAAAACCTTCTGATTAAGAGGCATATCAAGTAATCCCGGTGCAGTCTGATATGTACCCAAGGCATGTGAATCCATTACCAATGAGTATAAAAAGCTGTTTGTAGGCTTTTCATCATGATGCTCGAATATTTCTTCGCAAAATTCGGATTCTTTTGCTGCTCGTTCCAATAATTCCTTATCATAACAAGGTACATTTAAGTGTTCTGAAAGGCTTAAACCAACGTTTTTACCTGCAGAACCAAATTCGCGTCCTATAGTAACTATTAAATTTCCCATAAAATCGCCTCCTTAGATGTCAATTTTGATTATATAATACACCTTTTTTTCTGAAAATTCAATTAATTTCAATCAAGTTTTTTCAAAAGTTCAT
>JAEEGF011560696.1_pt1 | contig 287263 bp, 251 predicted proteins | sample 9134171 | NCBI WGS metagenome assembly JAEEGF01 (sample SAMN16246542, study PRJNA631951) | gut metagenome | biome: gut microbiome; feature: rumen; material: AP-attached | host: Bos | place: Iran: Karaj | collected 2018-10 | reverse complement strand
ATTCCAATCTATTGTCTGGAATACAAGGGAGAAAAAATAGCTTTTTATCTGACTGGAATAGGTTCTGCTGTTGCATCCTCTATGTGTTATGAAAGCCATCACGTGATTGGAGCAACAAAGTATATTATGTTTGGCTCATGCGGTAGCCTTGATAAAGAAGCGACGAAAGGCAAATTTATTATCCCAACTGAATGTTATAGAGGTGAAGGAGCATCCCATTATTACGCACCTTCTTCTGACTACATTACTATTAAAAATTGTGATGTGCTTGCAGAGATATTTGAAAAAATCAAAGCACCTTTTGTTAAAGGTCGGGTATGGACAACTGATTCTATGCTCCGTGAAACGAAGGGACTCGTGGCAAAAAGAAAAGGTGAAGGGTGCATAGCAGTAGAAATGGAGCTTGCAGGTGTTCAGGCAATATGTGATTTTTACGGGTTAGAACTTTATGATTTTCTGGAAGCAGGCGATGTATTGGGAGATAGTGGATATGAGTTTGAAGGACTGAATAATGCTAACCATAATATTGGGAAAGCATTGATAGCTCTGGAGGCTGCAACATATTTGTAGATTAATTGTTGTTTTGTACGGAGGAAGTGATAAAAATGAATCTGGTAGTGCTGATAGGAAGTGGTGCAGTCGGCAAGATGACGGTAGGTCAGGAGTTAATGAAGATAACGGATTACAGGCTGTTTCATAATCATCATATGATAGAGCCGGTAATTGAGATATTTGGAAAGTACGATGGAGCTATGGTCAGTAAGCTTCGGGAAGATATCTTTGATGCCTTTCTAAAAACTGATTATAGTGGATTGATATTTACTTATATGTGGGCCTTTGATATGCAGTCAGATTGGGATTATATAAAGTCGGTTACAGATAAATTCGAGGCTACCGGTGGAAATGTATATTATGTGGAGCTTGTTGCGGACAGGGCAGTTAGAATAGAACGAAACAAAACGGAAAACCGCCTAAAGAACAAGGCTTCAAAGCGGGATATTGTGGTATCAGAAGATCGTATGCTTCGTGAGGAGACAAAATATCGACTTGTAAGTAATGATGGGGAGATTCCTTTCGAAAATTATATGAAGATTGATAATACGAATCTTGAGCCTTCAGAGGTTGCTCTTATGATAAAGGAGAGATTCAACTTACAGGGAATTGGTGTAACTGGACTGATGAGAAAAGATAAAATTACGGAGGTGTGAAAGGTGAGACTGAGACCATATAAGAGCTGTGACGCCAAAAGGATTATAAGCTGGATAAGGGATGAAGAGGTCTTTCATAAGTGGGGCGGAGATCATTTTGGATTGTACCCTATCAGTGCAGAGACTGTTGATAACAAATATTTAAAGGATAACGGCGATTGCAAGGAGGAAGATAACTTCTATCCTTGGATTGCATTTACAGATGAAGATGGTGTTATCGGGCATTTTATCATGAGATATATTCATGGGGATAACAAAGTCCTGCGTTTTGGCTGGGTAATAGTTGATGACTCCATCAGAGGAAAAGGTTATGGAACAAGCATGCTTCGCACAGGACTTGATTATGCTTTTAATATCCTTGGAGTCCATACTGTAACAATTGGTGTATTTGAACATAATGACATTGCTCATAACTGTTATAAAAAAGTTGGTTTTGTTGACAAAGAAATTGTTCACCATGAGCGAGATAATATTATTGAAATGGCAATTACAAAAGAGGAATACATTATAGGGTAGCTATGACTCAGATAATAAGCTAGAGAGAGGGATAATATGAGACTACTTATTACAGGTGGAACAGTTTTTGTCAGTAAGTATGTGGCAGGATATTTTGTTTCTAAGGGAGACGAAGTGTACGTCCTGAACCGCAACAGCAGGCCGCAGATACCAGGGGTTAGGCTGATTGAAGCTGACAGACATAGTCTGAAAGATGAGCTAAAGGGCAAAGTGTTCGATGCGGTTATCGATGTAACAGCATATACGGCTTTGGATATTACCGACCTTTTGGACGCAATAGATTCTTTTGAAAAATTTGTAATGATCAGCTCCAGTGCGGTTTATCCGGTGACTGAGCCGCAGCCCTATAAAGAAGATGCTGTTATTTCGGACAATAACTGCTGGGGCAAATATGCTACAGATAAGATTGAAGCCGAGAAGACGCTTCTTAGCAGAATTCCGGACGCATATATTCTTAGACCGCCATATTTATACGGACCTATGAACAATGTATACAGAGAAGCTTTTGTATTTGATTGCGCAATGCAGGACCGCAAGTTTTATCTTCCCCGAAACGGTGAGATGAAGCTTCAGTTTTTCCATGTCAGGGATCTTTGCAGAGTTATCGAAGCCATTATTACCGAAGGCCCGGAAGACCACGTTTTCAATGTTGGAAACAGCGAGGCAGTTTCTATAAAAGAATGGGCAACCCTTTGTTACGAATCCGTCGGCAAGAAACCTGAATTTGTAAATGTATTCGAAAATATAGACCAGAGAGCATATTTCAGTTTTTATGATTATGAATATAAGCTTGATATCACGCGACAGAATAAACTCATTTCAGACACAGTTTCTTTAAAAGAAGGTCTTAAAGAGTGTTTTGAGTGGTACAAAAACCATGCTGACGAAGTCCGCAGAAAGCCGCTCATTGAGTTTATTGATGCAAATTTTTAGTTTGCGAGCCTCGTGTGCGATCTGAGGGAGGAAGATAAATGGGAGGAGAACTTAGTATGATTAAACCTGAACGATTAAAAAAAGGTGATAAAGTCGCGATCGTCAGTCTGTCATGGGGAGGATTGGGAGATAAGGAGCTTATCCACAAGTATTATATTGCAAAAGAGCGGTTGGAAAGAGACTTTGGATTAGAGGTTGTTGCCATGCCCAACGCTCTAAAGGGAAGCGACTTCGTATATGCTCATCCGGAACTTAGAGCAAAGGATTTTATGGATGCGATTAAGGATAACACCATAAAGGCAATCTTTTGCGCAATAGGGGGATCTGATTCTGTTCGTATTCTCCAATATATGGATATAGAAGCAATCAGAAATAATCCTAAAATTTTCATGGGATATTCCGACTCAACGGTATCTCATTTTGTTATGAACAAAGCTGGGGTAGTGTCATATTACGGAGCGTCGGTCATGTGCGAATTCGGTGAGTATGTGAAGATGATAGATTACACCGAAAATGCGGTGCGAAACATACTTTTCAAAAACACAGACGGATATGCCGTTGAATCAAGCGATGAATGGTCAAAGGATTCTGTTAAATGGACAGAAGAAAATATTAATGTCCAAAGGAAAATGATTCCGGAAGAACATCACTATGAAGTGCTTTCAGGAACGGGAGTTGTGACAGGAAAACTGCTTGGCGGATGCCTGGATGTGTTTCCTATGATAATCGGAACCGAGATTTGGCCAAAGCCTGATGAATGGAAGGGCAAAATCCTGCTCCTTGAGACCAGTGAAGACAAACCTTCTCCGGACTATGTTTTATATTATTTGAGAAATCTCGGCGCTCAGGGCATTTTAAATAATGTCAATGGAATCATAGTCGGTAAGCCGAAGGAGGAAGCTTTCTATGAAGAGTATAAAGAGGTTTATCTTACGGTATTGAAGGAATTTAACTGTGAGGATTTGCCGATAATTTATAATGTAAACATAGGTCACGCTGTTCCTACCGGAATCCTGCCGTTAGGGATAGAATGTGAGATCAATCTTGATAATAAAACTATCCGATTGCTTGAATCGGCTACAGAATAGTCGGAATATACGGTACTTTATAATTCAGTTAAAAAGAATCAGAAATTCTTATTGATCGCAGCCATATGAATATGCGTTAAACAATGGAAGATGATATCAAAGGGGAATTATTATGATGAAGAATAAAACAGATTTGCATAAGAAACTGTATAGCCTTCAGGATTTGAAATATCGTGATATGCAGATAAGGATAGTCCCAAACATAAGCCCCGAATCGATCATTGGGGTGAGGACTCCGGAACTTAGGACTATGGCAAAGGATATGATTAAAGCCGGAAATTATAAGGACTTTCTTAAAGAGCTGCCCCATAAGTATTTTGAAGAAAATCAGTTGCATGCTTTCATCATTTCCGAGATTAAAGACCTGAAAGAAAGCTTTGAGGAGCTTCGGAAGTTTCTCCCTTATGTGGATAACTGGGCCACGTGCGATCAGATGTCTCCAAAGATCTTTAAGAAGCACAAAGATGAGCTTCTTTTGCATATAAAAGAATGGATCGGATCTGAAATGGCTTATACTGTGAGATTCGGGGTGGGTATGCTGATGGAACATTTTCTGGATGAGGATTATGATCCGAAGTATCCGGAGATGGTATCCCGACTCAGATCAGATGAGTATTATGTAAACATGATGATCGCATGGTATTTTGCCACTGCACTTGCCAAGCAGTATGAAAGCGTACTTCCATTTATAGAACAGAAAAGGCTTGATGACTGGACACACAACAAAGCCATTCAGAAAAGTGTAGAGAGCAGAAGAATTACAGAGGACCAAAAGGCTTATTTGAAATCCTTGAAAGTGACACGTTAACTTCGATGCGGAACCGTTTATCTTCCGGAATATACTGACGGCGGCCCATCGATAATGAAATCAGAAACTACTGCGTCATGCCATAGTTTCAAATAAAGCCTATTTTAGTTAAAATATCAAAAATATAAAGCCTTCATAAATAATTATAATAAAGCATGAATAATCCCTTTGGGATTATTCATGCGCCCGATAATAAGGCGCGAAGCGGTTTATTATAAAGCCGATAATAAAACGCGAAGCGGTTTATTATAGCGCCCGATAATAAAGCGCGAAGCGGTTTATCGGAAAGGTTATTTGGGAGGCTATTTTTATGGGTAAAAAGAAAGCAGAGAGCAGAACAAAAAAGAGAGTCGGGATAACAGTTAAAACCATGGCTCCTGTCGTTGGAATTGTTGCATTTATGGTATTCAGCACCATATTTTCAATCGGGAAAGTACGGTCGCTTATCACTGAACTGGATACTTTGCAGCATAAGACCATTGTTATAAAAGATCTGTCTGAGCAGATTCGCTATGATGTTCTTTCTACAGCGGATGTGTTCACAAGAATATCGGCTACCGGTGACACGGAAATGTTCAAGGACGCCGAAGAAAAAAAGGCCGAATTTGAACGTCTGATCGGAGAACTTAAGGAAGTTGACGAGGAATCCACGGAAGAGCTGGATGAGAGAATAAAAGGGTATGCAGAGTTTTACTCAGTGTGCACCAAAATGGCATATACTTATATCTCAACCGGCACAGAATCCGGCAACAAGGTCATGAAAATGGTTGATCCTATTGCCAATTCGCTTATAGAGAGCGTTGATAATGCATCTAAGGCCATGACTGACAGGACGGCGGAGCAGATAGCGGACATCTCTTCCGATAGCGTTGCCGTGGTAATTATCGTCACCGTCACCTCTGCTGTGAACATATTATTGGCCTTTTGGATAGGCATAACCATAGTAAGAAATGTGATCAAACCCATAAAGAAGGTTTCGAAGTCAATTCTGGTTCTTGCTGATAATGATCTTACCGGTGAAGAAATAAAGCTTAAACAAAATGATGAAATTTCAGATCTTGCAGGTGCATACAATAAGCTTCTTTCTTCCCTTAATGGTATAATGGCGAGAATGCTCGAATCGGCCAATTCCCTGGAAGAAAAAACAGAGGTCATGCAATCAAATTCAGCCGTAATCTTACAGAATGTATCAGATATTGCCGTGGCGGTAGAAAATGTAAGCACAATTGCCGGCGAGCAGGCTAATGATATCGAAGATTCCATGAAGGAGGTCGTGGGACTTAAAAATATTGCAGGCATGAATCTTAAATCTTCCAATACTCTTTCGGAAGCGAGCACGGAAATTTTTGCGGCAAGCACCCGCGGAAACGAAGTCCTTGATAAACTGTATACGGTTACAAAAGAAAGTGAAACGGCCTTTGGGGAAATCTTTGAAAGCATTGATAAGATTCAGATAAGTACCGCAAAAATTGAAGAAGCATCCAATATGATAGAAAGTATCGCGGCACAGACAAATCTTCTTTCGCTGAATGCATCAATAGAAGCAGCGAGAGCCGGTGAAATGGGTAAAGGCTTTGCGGTAGTTGCCGACGAGATCAGAAAGCTTTCGGATGAATCCACGGAAAGCGTTAATGAAATAAACAGAATGCTTGATGAACTTAAAGAAAATGTAGGTCACGCCACCGAGCAAAGCAGTAATGTGAAGGAAACCGTGGAAAAACAGGTTCTCGGCGTTGAGGATACCCGCACGAGCTATAGCGAGATTGCAAAGAACTTAGATCTTATAAATTCAGAGATCGAAACCCTTGCCCATGTAAGTAAGTCCATGAGCGAAAGCTGTAATAAGGTAACTGATTCCATGGAACGCCTATCAGGTTCGGCGGAAGAAAATGCGGCAGCAACAGAGGAAACCAACGCTTCCATCGAAGAAGTTCTTTCCATGACAGAACAGATAACAGAAGGCGCAAGGGATATAAAGATGCGGTCCGCAGAACTGCACAAAATCGTCCGTCTATACAGTATCTGACCGAGTGGACCTGGGGGACGGGGTTCCTGGTCCAATTTGGGTGGGTGGACCAGGAACCCCGTCCCCTAGGTCCATTTTGCTCTATCACTTTTCGGTGCGCTCTGTTAGAATAGAAGAAAGTTCGCGATAGAACACCGGAGGTATTTATGGGATCACTACTTTTAGCAGTTATATATCTTATCTTTATAAGTCTGGGACTGCCGGACTCACTTCTTGGTTCGGGCTGGCCCAAGATGCAGGTAGCATTTAATGTGCCGTCATCATATGCAGGATATGTGTCAATGACCATATCCTTTATGACCATTATTTCAGCCCTTATAAGTCCGAAGCTTATAAAAAGATTTCATACAAAGTGGATAGTCATCGTATCCATATTCATGACAATACTGGGTCTTTTGGGATTTTCCGTGTCAAAAGAATATTGGGTATTATTTATAATCGCAATTCCCTACGGCCTTGGCGCCGGAGCCATCGATGCATCCGTAAATCACTACGTAGCAAATCACTATTCAAGCGCCGCAATGAATTTCCTTCACTGTTTTTACGGAGTTGGCGCTATGATAAGCCCCTATATCATGGCACTGGCACTTAGCAAAGCCCGCTGGAACGAAGGATATCGTTGGACTGCATTTGTTCAGGCGGGAATCCTGTTAGTATGTATTCTTTCTCTACCCTTATGGAAGAAAACAGAAGATGCTTCCGACGAAGAAGCCATCAAAAACAGCGCCGGTATAAGAGCTACTCTTAAAGTCCCCGGTGTTATTCTGACTCTTATTGCTTTCTACGCATATTGCTCCGGCGAGGCCACATGCTTCTTGTGGACACCGAGCTATTTTGCAGGTACAAAAGCAGGATTATCCGATGAGCTTATTGCTTCTTTTGGTTCCCTTATATTCGGTGGCCTGATGCTTGGCAGGCTCATATCCGGCTTTATTTCCAATAAACTCGGTGACAGATTGCTGATCAGAATCGGTATCGGGGTCGAACTTCTCGGAATTCTCTTGGTATTCCTTCCCGGAGTTCATTACATGGTAGCGGCAGCGGGCTTTGTGATCATCGGAACCGGAATGGGTCCCGTATATCCGTCGATTCAGCACATGACTCCCGTTAATTTCGGAAAGAGATATTCGGCGGCAGCAATCGGCCTTCAGATGGCATCTGCATATGTGGGAAGCACATTCATGCCCCTTGTATTTGGTATTTTGCAGCAACACATAGGAATCGCCATAATGCCTGTATACCTTCTCCTTTTTGCAATACTGAACATAGGACTTTTGGAGATAGCATACAGAAAGGCTGACGCCAATACGGAAAAAGAAGCATAATATATGAAATACGAAAATGTAACCAAGGCCACATTCATTGACCGTCCCAATCGCTTCATTGCCAATGTCGAGATAGATGGGCAAAAAGAAACAGTACATGTAAAGAATACCGGCCGATGCAAGGAACTCCTGATCCCCGGATGCGAGGTGTGGCTTACAGCCCCCGACTCTCCTGGGAGAAAGACCAAATACGATCTTATTGCCGTGCGTAAGGATACGGGGGTTCTTTTTAATATAGACAGTCAGGCTCCCAATAAAGTGGTAAAAGAATGGCTTTCGAATAAAAACTTTGACTTGGTGAAGCCTGAATACACATATGGAGAATCGAGAATAGATTTCTATATGGAGCGGGGAAAAGAAAAATACCTGATGGAAGTTAAGGGCTGCACTCTGGAACGGAGCGGAGTAGGATACTTCCCCGATGCGCCTACGGAACGCGGCATCAAGCATATACATGAGCTTATAAAAGCTAAGTCCGAGGGCTATCATGCCATGCTTGCCTTTGTGATTCAAATGGAAGGCGTAAGCGAGGTACGCCCCAATGTGAGTACGCATCCGGAATTCGGTATAGCCATGGAAAGCGCAAGAAAAGCAGGGGTTCGGATCCTGTTTTTGAAATGTCACGTAGAGCCGGATGAACTGGAAATTAAGGTTGACCTTTAAAAAACAATCTGATAAACTGACAATACAAGACTAAAGAAAGCGAGGTATTCATATGACAGCGAACAACAGAATAGCGATTGAAATTGAATATGGTGTGAAGACCTCGGTTTATGCATTTTAGTTTTTGTGTCTAAATTTGTATTTCTAACCGTGGCATTTGTCACGGTTTCTTTTTGCCCAAAAGGCAGATCATGACCGTAGTCTCCACACTTATGTAAACCAAAAGAAACTTGATGACACAGCACTCAGATTAGGACATGAGTGCAACTAAATATGAATGGAGACTAAAACATTGAATCAGATTATTATCAGAAAAGAAACCAAAGAAGATTATTTTAAAACCGAACACATGGTAATGAGGGCATTCTGGAACATACATGGCCCCGGTTGCAATGAGCATCTTTTAGTGCATAAATTGCGTACTTCTCCGGATTATATCCCCGAATTAAGCCGTGTGGCTGAGCTCGACGGTCGTATCGTAGGAGCTATATTTTATTCAAAAGCGCGGGTCATGGAAGGTGATGTAGTTCACGAGGTACTGACCTTCGGTCCTCTGGCAGTGGAACCTGTATGCTTTAGTATGGGGATAGGTGCGAAGCTTCTTAATGAGACCATTGAATCAGCAAGAAACACCGACTATCCCGGCATTGTGATATGTGGCGAACCGGGCTATTATCCGAAACACGGATTCGAGCTTTGCGAAAAGTATGATATCCATCATCCCGCCTTTGGAAATTCAGACGCATTCATGGCATTTCCTTTAAAAGAAACATTTAAGGATGTCCATGGCTTATTTTATGAATCACCCATCTTTGAAGAATGCGAGGATGAAGCTGAGATAGCGGAATTTACTAAAGAATTTCCATATTACAGGCCCCTTAAACTTTCCTGTCAATGGCTGCACAAGGAAAGGCTCGGACGCATTTCGGAAATAAGAAAAAACAGTTTCACCATACGTTTCTTTGAAAAAGAACTTCCTGCAAAGCTTAAAGGAAGCTTTGATGCGACACTTCCCGAAAACCTTCCGATAGTCGGGGATTACGTGACTTTTTTATATAATCCCATAGGTGAATCACAGATACTTTCCGTATGTGACAGAACATCGCAGTTAGAGCGCCCCGATCAGGCTAAGACAGGGGTAATGCAGCACATGGTTGCTAATGTTGACTATCTGTTTATAGTTACTTCACTTAATGATGATTACAGTTACAATCGAATAGCAAGATATGTAAGTGTTGCCCTGCAGGGAGGCGTAACACCGGTAGTGGTCCTTACCAAGTCGGATCTATGCACAAATCCCGGAAGATTTGTAAGAGAAGTCGAGGGTATTTCCGAAAAAGTGAGAGCCCATGCGGTTTCTGCTTTATATGGGATCGGTCTTGATGAATTAGAGGATTATTTTATCCCCGGAAAAACCATATGTCTTATGGGCTCATCCGGTGCGGGAAAATCAACAATAATTAATGCAATCACAAAAGAAGATATCATGAAGACAGGCAATGTCAGAGAAGCGGATGCTCACGGACGACATACAACCACTCACAGGCAGCTTATAGAACTTGAAAATGGTGTTTCAATAATCGACACCCCGGGAATGCGAGAGATTGGCATGGCCAACGCAGGGGCGGGAATCGATGATACCTTTACGGATATCAAAGAGCTTGAAGCAAGGTGCAGATTTTCCGATTGCAAGCATGACACGGAACCCGGATGCGCCATAAAGAAAGCCTTCGAAACGGGCGAACTTTCCATGGAACGCTTTATGCTCTATAAAGATTTAAGTAAAGAAAATGAAAAAAACTATGCAAAGAAGAAGCAGATATCCAAGTGGGCCAAGGCTGCAAAGAAGGGTAAAGTGGTCTATTAATAACTTGTTTCTTTTGCAAAGATAAAGTTAAATAGTATTAGAATGCTCGAACTAACTTAAAGGAGAAAAGTCATAAAAGAGTTTTATTCTGAAAATAATACTACAACTGAAATTTTCCCGCCTTCGGAGGAGTTCTGCGTGCCGGAGCCGTTAAATATTCCGGACCATGAGTTTGTTCCGCCCACGGAACCGGATGCTGTGAATGACGGCCGCGAAAAAAGAAAACGTAACATGATATTACTTAAGACAGCCGCAGCCCTTCTCAGTGTGGTGATCGTTAAGGATGCCTTTAATTTCGATATTCTTCATAGCGATCCCCTGGGAAATCCTGACAGGCACTACCATGACGTGGAATTTGAAGAGATCACGGATACTGTAGATACAGTATCTGCTCCTGTAGAAGTGCCGGAATTACAGCCTGAAGCTTTGGATAAAGCAGATACTTCATTCCCATTACTTGATAATCTTGAACCAAATGGAAATGTTCCGGGATACGGGGTACTTGATGAAGAGTTTGTAAGGCTTGAAAATGCCGACGGTTCCGTTGATTATCTCTATTGCACCGACGGTGTCTGGAACAGAGGCGGATATGTGATCGATGCTGAGGGACTTCACCTTGATGACGGAACAGTGGCAACGGATTATATCTACAGGCCTGAAGTTACGGATATAAGTCAGATCGAAGATGATTATATAAATTCTCCCGGTAACTGGACTCTTGATGAACTTGGATTTGTATGGTTCATACCGCCCGGTTTCAATGAAGGGAATTATTCAAGTACCGCCATGCCGTTAAGGGAAAATGCTCCCATTGGACCGGTAAACGGGGCGTCATATGATGAGTTTACCAATACCCTCACCCTTAATAATTTTACGGGACATTTTCTTAATATAAATCTCATGGGTAACGGATTTAAGGTTAAGCTTGTTGGCGAAAACCGTTTGACGGGACTTGTGGGCTGGGGTTTCATGTATGGAGGAAGCATCACTCTTACAGGTACCGGAAGTCTATCGATCAATAATCCCGAGGGCCCCGGCATAAGGCTTGAATGTGAAAACAGCCGAAGCTGTCTTATGATAGATAAGGATGTGAAGCTTAATGTTTACGGAGCAAACGGAGCGATCCTTGTAAGAGATACACTTATGGATAAGGGCATTTATTATCTTGAACCCCTTAAGATGGATTCTTTCGATGCGCCTGATGCAATAACAAGAGATTTTGTTACATTTGATGGTATGACATCAGGTAATATTTATTCTGTAAGAGATACTGAAGGAAGAATCGTAAAAGAACTTTCATTTGCCAAAGAGGAGGACTGAATATGAGTGACGAAAAGAACCTGGAAACGAAAGAAAAAGAAACTAAAGAGAAGGATCTTAATGCTTTATTGGCTAAAAAGAAAAAGCGCAATATAAGTATTAAGAGGATTATCGGCTTATTGATCGCCTTTTTTGTTTTTTTGGTGATCACAAATCCCTCAATAATACCCTTTCTTTCAGATGATACAAAGCTCAATTTAGAGGCCACATGGAGCAGGCTTTTTGGCGATGTTGGAAAGATATCCAATACATTCAGATTTAATTTTGCAACGCTCTTCCAGATAATCGCAATCATCATACTGATGGTGGCAATTACGGATATCGTTCTTTTTATTACAGAACATGTAAAACCCAAGAACTCCAAAACCATGAGCTTTTTAACGCTTTTAAAGAGTGCCATAAGCTACATCACATTCTTATTTGGCTTCTTCTGGTGCCTGGCTGCTCTGGGAGTCAATGTAAGCACTATTTTTGCCAGCGTCGGAATATTGACATTGGTAGTAGGCTTCGGAGCTCAGAGCCTTGTGGAAGATCTTATTACAGGTTTATTCCTGGTGTTTGAGGATCAGTTCAACGTGGGCGATATTATCGAAGCAGGCGGTTTCCGCGGCACAGTTGAAAGCATCGGTATCCGTATCACCGCTATTAAAGATATGGGTGGAAATATCAAGCTTATAAATAACTCCGACTTAAGAAATGTATTGAATCGTTCCGCGGCAGAAAGCGTTGCAGTAACAAGCGTAAGTGTTTCTTATTCAACAGACCTTGAAAAGGTTGAAAAAGTTATGGAAGAGCTTCTTCCGAAAGTACGTGAAAAATATTCGGATGTATTTTTAGAAGAACCCAAATACTGCGGAGTCCAGAATCTTGGAGAAAGCGGAGTTGAGCTTAAAATAATCGGTAAAGTCGAAGAAGAAAATATCTTCTCTGCTCCGAGGCTTCTCAATAAAGAAATAAAGATCGCCTTCGATGAAGCAGGCATAGAAATTCCCTTCAACCAGATCGTGGTTCATCAGGGAAAATGACAATTATAATTCGATAATGGGCTTTTTGTATAATTAACGGTGGGTGTACTAAACTCACCGTTTTTTTATTATATGAGGACGAAAGGAGATAGAAATGTCTGCAGAAAACAGTAATGCAGTTAAAAAGAAAGCGGGTTTAAAATCTATCAAAGACGAAATGCTTGCAGTTATCATTCCAATAGTAACTGTCATTGTCATTTCTCTTATTGTGATTTCCTACAATGTTTCAAGAAGTATGATACAAAGATTGTCGGAGGAAAGACTTAAAGCCTCTGTTTCAAGCCAGGCTTCAAAGATAAACAGCTGGGTTGAATTAAACCTTGCCACAATAGCCTCTGTAAAAGAAGCTATTGAAAGTTCGGATTGCTCCGATGAAGAATTGCAAAAAGTATTGAATTCATATTATGGATATAACAGCGATTTCCCGGAAGGTATCTATGTTGCTTCCCAAAACGGAACCTGTTTAAAGGCTTTAAAGTCTGAAAAATCCTTCAATGATTTTAAAAATTCCCCGTGGTTTAAACATGGTCTCACGACTGTGAGTATTTCAATAACGGACCCCTATGTAAATTCCGAGGGTACCAAGATCATATCAGCATCGGGACTTATTAATGAAGAAGGCTCCGATGTGCGGGTTATAGGTGCGGATATGTCCCTTGATGCCGTGACCATAATCGTTAATTCCTCCATCAGTATGGAGGGCGCCGCAGCCTTCCTTGTAGATCTTAACGATCTTTCGATTTTAGCTCACAGAGACAGCAGTCTTCTCGGCACAAAGCTTACCGATTCATCCGATCCGTTTTTAGCTTCCGTAAGTAAAAAGCTTGCAGAAAGAGATTACAGCTTAGCTGACCTAAACGGAAACATGACCTATATGAAAAAAGTAGGCTCCACCGGATGGCTTCTTGTTTCCTATATTCCCGATAATATCATTTATCATGATGCGAGAATGCTTGGAAATAACATGACGGTAATAGGTGTCATTGCAGTAACCATCATGGGTATCATCATAGCCCGCGTGGTAAGATTCCTTGTTAAGCCGATTTCCGGCCTGACCAAGAATATAACGGATATGACCTCCGGTGACTTTACCATCAGCGTCAAGCATAAAGGAAATAATGAAATAGCAGTAATGGGTGAATCCCTCGATGAATTTTCCGGCTCCATGCGTGACATGATCGCCGATATAAGACAATCTGCCGACAATTTAAGCCGTCAGTCCGAAAACAGCAGTAAAGCAGCCAACTCGATGTACGAAGCTGCCAAGATCCAGGATCAGTCCATGGAACAGTTAAAAGAAACTGTCAATCAGCTTTCTGAATCCGTCAATGATATTGCCAACAACGCGACTGTCTTAGCGAGAGTTGTATCGGATACACGTGAAAAGGGCGGCGATGCGGATGAAAAGATGAGAGCAACCGTTTCAGTTTCCATTAAGGCAAAAGAAGAAATGGAACATGTCGGTGTTGCCATGGACAAGATCTTACATAGCATGTCAAGCCTTAGAGATGCCATCAACAAAGTGGGTGATGCTTCCGAAGAGATTACCAATATTGTTGCCCTTATCGGAGATATTGCCGATGAAACAAATCTTCTTTCGCTTAATGCTTCAATTGAAGCTGCGAGAGCGGGAGAATCCGGGAAAGGCTTCGCTGTTGTTGCTTCCGAAATCGGAAAACTTGCAGCTACCAGCGCTGATTCCGTGCAGACCATTTCAACTCTTATAGAAGAAATACACAGGCTCATCGGCGCCGCGGTGGCACAGGCAGAAGAAAGCACCAAGAATGTGGATGAATCCAGTGCATCCATAAAGGGCGCTGTTGATACCTTTGATGAGATTTATGATAATATTCAGGCAACCAATACACTTATCAATGACGTACTTAATAAGATAGAAGAGGTTGACGGTGTTGCTACCAACGTGGCAGCAGTATCTGAAGAACAGGCAGCAAGCTCACAGGAGATTCTTGCTACAAGTGAGAATATGGTTGAACAGGCCATCAATATTACCGAGAACAGCCAGAAGGTGGCTGATGATTCCGTGGAACTCGCCAAGACATCAGAAAGTCTTGCAGAGCATATGAGCAGATTTATTATAGACAGAGGGGAGGCGTAAGCAATGAAGAAGATATTGGTATGTTTACTTACAGCGGCACAGATTCTTTTCCTTGCTTCCTGCGGAGGAAAGGCCGGTGCTCAGGATGGTAAGGCAAAGCTTTTCATTTCATATACCACTGATGATTTCAGACAGGCTTTTGCGGATTCGGCCGTTGCTGAAGCCGGAGCGCGAGGAGTTACCATTGTCGAAAGCCCCAACGACGATACAGTGGAAAAACAGGTGGAATCCATTAAAAATGCAGTGGCAAGCGGCTGCACCGCGATCCTTTGCATTCCCGTGAATTCCGCTACCGCTCAGCAGTTAGAGGTTGCAGCCGACGGTGTTCCCGTTATATTCTGCAATTCCGCTCCCGATGAAGAATATATGAAAGCAAATCAGTATATCTATGTGGGTTCCAGCGAAGAGCAGGCGGGTGAATTCCAGGCAAAGAGACTTATGGAGTTGAATCCCGGAAAGAATGAGTTTAATATTGTAATGTTTAAGGGCGTTAAGGACCATTCAGGTACCGTGGGACGTGAAGCCGGTTTTAAGAATACCATGAAGGACAACGGCATGACCGTAAATTATGTATTCGAGGATTATGCCGACTGGACAGGCGAGATTGCTGTCGCCAAGTTTAAGCAGTTTTTAAGGACCGGACAGGATTATGACGCGGTAATATGTCACAACGACACCATGGCTGTGGCAGTTGCCGAGTATATGGCAGGTAAAGGTATCAAAAAGCCTGTGTTCGGCATTGATGCAACTGCCGACGGCATTGCCGCTCTTGAGAAGGATGAGCTGGTATTTACTGTATATCAGTCCGCAAAGGGCCAGGGAATGGCAGCGGTTGAAGCGGGCATTCTTTTGAGTAACGGTGAGACGGTTGCTTCCGTCGAAGGAGTGGATGAATCCGAAACCTATATTTTCGTTCCGTTTGAACCTGTTGATAAGACCAACGCTCAAAACTACAAATAATGGAGCAATATACATAATGAGACCTACGAGAACTGAAAAAGAAAATGCGATCCGAGAGAAGATGATGGCAGAGCTGTATTCCAATGAATATAACAGCTTTATCGGATTCGAAATACTGGAGCTGAGCGCCACATACAGTAAGGCAAGGATCAAGACTGACGCGCGGCTGTATAATACCTACGGAAGCATACACGGAGGAGCACTTTTATCCTTTGTGGATGCCATGGCAGGAGCTACCGGAAGCATGAACGGTTACTATGTAACTACCGTCAGCGCCAACTTAAACTTCCTACTCCCTGCAGTAAATACAGAATACATCTACTGCGAGTGCATGAAACTAAAAACCGGTAAGCACATCCTTGTTTTTGATATCCGTGTAACCGATGATAACGGAAACCTTTTGGACAGTGGAGAATTCTCATTCTTTGCAAGCAAAGTCCCGGTTCTTGGCGACAACTTAAGATTCAGCTGAATTAAGGCCCGACCTCGTGTCGGGCTTTTTTGCAGCTTTTCTTTTTCTCCAAAAACAAAGCCCGACACGAGGTCGGGCCACCCTTGTATCCCAATAAGCTTTTCGGAAGTTTTTTGTGATATTTTTGTTGTTTATAAACCTTTCAGATTGCTCCACGTATCCCAATACGGAAATAAAGGTCAAGTTGGGATAGTTTATCACGGACAAAGCCATTTCAGATTGACGCAGATATCCCTAAATGGAAAACTTGATTCAAGTTGGGATAGTTTATCACGGACAAAGCCATTTCAGATTGACTCAGATATCCCTAAATGGAAAACTTGATTCAAGTTGGGATAGTTTATCACTGACAAAGCCATTTCAGATTGACTCAGATATCCCTAAATGGAAAAATGATTCAAATTGGAATAGTTTTTCATAGAAAAAGTTGCTCCAAACTGTTTCAACTATCCCAGAAGTTTAGTCAAATTCATATAGGGATATCAACACCAGGAAACGTATGGCAATTTGACTTAATAAAGAGTAGTAATTGAGCTTATTATATTAAAAAAGCCCGACACGAAGTCGGGCTTTTTAATTACATTAATTTTTCATCGTAGATCGCGCGCTGGCCACCTACGTATTTGGGACGACGACGGGCACATGCAATAGGAGCTTCGCCGATTTTACGGAGAGATATGCGGAGAGGAACGGCTACGTTCATCATATGCATTCCTATCATGGTACCTCCGATGTCAATGCCTGCTTCGGCTTTGTTGCGAATGGAGTCAACAAGCACGGGATGTTCGAAGCGCTCATAACAAACTGTTGCAAAAGCACCGCCCGCATGATTGGGCTGAGGGATTGCATTAACCTGCTCGAAATCATAGGCTTCCATGGTATCTTCCTCCACCACGAGAGCACGGTTAAGATGTTCACAGCACTGAGCTGCCACACGGATACCATTTTCTTTTAATACAGGTATGATGCCATCGAAAATAGCATTGGCAGAATCTAAATTGGTGGCGGTTCCGATCCTCTGGCCCAGCACTTCACTTGAGGAGCATCCGATCACAAAAATGGCGCCCTTTTTTAAGTGAGCTGCTTCAAGGATTTCAGTAACTGCCTGACGTGCCTGTTCTTTTATCTCTTCGTAATTTAAATTATCCATTATATTTCCCTTTTATGAATTTTCGATTCTTCTGAAAATCTTGTATAATCCGGCTCCGTAGCATAAAATCAGTGAACCGGCCACACCGAGAAGCGCCTGAGCGATTTCATAGGGAAGCTTAATCATGGCGTATTCAAAGGTGCTGTATACATAGATTTTTCCTAACGTGTATCCGACTACCATTATAACACCACCGATAAGTGTTGCAACAAGGCTTAAGGCAATTCGCTTCTTCTTGTCGGAAAAAGAAACATTCTTAACAATAAGCGCAATTACAAGAGCCTGAAGTCCGTGGGTTACCAAAGATACAAACATGGGGGCGGGATAGAAGATCAAGTCTCCTAAAAAAGCTCCGACGCCGCCCGCAATGCAGGCTCCGATAGGATCAAGCAATAAAGCCGCTGTGCAGATAACCACATCACTTAAATATAAATGCCCGCCGGGTACGGGAATACCGAAGCTGGACACGGCAATGTTGATTGCCATAAAAATGGCTACTGTGGTAAGCCATCTGGTGGGATTTCCCTTTCTTAGATTTTGATTGGTTGTTTCAGGATTTTTACTCATATAAGTTACCCCTTATAGTATATATTTTGAAAAGAACAAGCCATTCTCACACTTATTCTGTTCAATCAAGTCATCTGCGGCGGGAAATAAAAAACGCAGCAGTGGAAACTGCTGCGTTCTTGGTAATAGGCTTATTCTTTGTCCTTAAGCTTGAATCTTGCTACGTTTTCTCCAAGAGTTACGGCAATTTCGCTTAACTTCACGGAATCTTCCTGAATGTTAACTGCGATGGTGTCGATATTGGAAACGCTTGCAGAGGATTCTTCCGTACTTGCAGCATTTTCTTCTGCAATAGCGGTAAGGTTCTGAACCGTATCAACTACGGAAACACGGGCGTTGTCAATTTCTTTAACCTTTTCAACGATTCTTTTAATGGATTCATTGGAAGTGTTGATACCGTCAGAGATAAGATCGAATGCTTCGCCGGTCTTCATGATACCTTCGGTCTGTACTGCTGTTGCATTTTTAACCTCATCCATGGAAGCAACTGCTTCGTCGGAGTCGGCAATAAGTTGTTTAACTATATCATCAATCTGGCGAGCGGATTCATTGGACTGGTCCGCAAGCTTGCTGATTTCTTCTGCTACAACCGCGAAACCTCTTCCTGCATCGCCGGCTCTTGCGGCTTCGATGGATGCGTTAAGAGAAAGAAGGTTTGTCTGGTTGGCGATGCCTGCGATAAGAGCGGTAACTTCCTGAATCTTTTCTGCTGATTCATTGGTCTTTGCCGTCTTTTCCGCGATGGTATCGATTACTTCGGTTGTCTTTTTGCTGATCTCATTTAATTCCCGGAGAGTTACCTGAGCATTGGACTCTGCATTGGACATGGATTCGGCAGCGGTGCTTAATTCATTGACTGCTTCGTTGGTAGCTTCAATCATAACACCGATGGTTACGACGTTATCCGTAGCCTTTGAAGTTTCATCTGCCTGGTTCGAAGCGCCGTCCGCGATTTCTAAAACCGCTCTGTCAACTTCTTCACAGGTTTCGCTCATATTGGTAGCAGATTCACTGAGTTCTGCCGATTCCGTTTTAAGGATTCCTGCCTGCTTTGAAATAACTGACATGGAATTATCGAGAGAGTCGCACATCTTGCTTACTGCGCGGGACATGAGACCAATCTCATCGGAACGATTTAAAAGTGAATCATAGTCATCAACGGTTAAGTCAAGATCCGACACTCTGTCCACCACATTGGTAAGAACCTTGAGGGGTCTTGTGATGGCACGGACAAGATAAATCATTCCGAATATATCAAGAGCGATAAGAGCAATCAAAGATAAGATAATAAGCACGTTAATGGTTCTGTTTATTACCATGAACAGATCGTTCTTGTCGGCTGTGATAACAAGGATAAAGCTCTGAGCCTCGTCGATATAGTAACCGGCATATTTGATGGCTCCCTTGTATTCATATTCAATGATATCGCTGTATTTATTAAGAGTTCCGGCCTGAATGTCAGCAACCAAACCTTTAACAACGGAATTTTCAACGGGCTGACCGATCTTGCTTTCCGTAGGATGCCACATCATGGTCGCATCGGCTGATACGAGGTAAGCATAAGAAGAAGCTGTACCATTGACATTGATCCCTTTAAGTAACTGTGTCATGGCTTCTTTATCATCAATGGATGTACCGTTTGATACCGCATTATCGATGACACGACCGGTCATATCGGCCTCTGCAAGAATGTAATTTCTTAAGGTGTTATTCATTTCTGACTTAAAACGTACCGTAGAAGCGGTAAGTAAAATCACACCAAGAAGGATCATTCCCATGTTGACCATAATTATTATTTTGGTCTGGATACTGTTTCTAATTTTTTTTCTTTCTTTTCTTTCCATTTTAGTATCAATCTCCTGAGTTAAAAGTAAACTGGGATGTTATGTCATCCTCGTAAAGCATAGTACTTTTTTGCCTAAAATTAAAGATATTTAGAGATTTTTGGTACTTTTATGGAAAAAGAAAAAGAGATTTTATGTAAATTTACCACAAACCAGATAGGTAATTGGTACTTTTGGACCATCACCTTCGGTTATAAGGTTAAATCAGGTCGGTCAATTTCTTTTTAAAAAAGAAATCCCGCATCAAAGCATCATATTCCTGCCACATGGGTAAGGTCTTACAGAAGTCTCTGCGGTTGCATTGATAGTTTTTATCTGAAAGACAGGCTACAGGAGAAAGCCCTCCTTCCATAAGCTCCAGTATTTCGCCGACTATATATTCTTCCGGTGCCTTGGAAAGCATGTAACCGCCGCCTTTTCCGCTTACACCTTTAAGCAGATTGTTTGATACAAGATCCCTTACAATAATTTCAAGATACTTTTTGGATATTTCCTGTCTCTCGGCTATATCCTTAAGCGGAATATACGTGCCGTTGCTGTTTTCGGCAAGATCCAATAAAACTCGTAATGCATATCGCCCCTTCGTAGAAATCATAAAAAACACCTCCGTTTTACCCACTATAACACAAGGTTTATGAGCACACAACAGAGGTGTAAATCATTTGCTTTATCGCCGACTATAAGATTATTTTATAAATAGATTTGTGATAATGCCAACCAATAATGATGCAAAGAAGGCTGTATTTATAATGATAAAGTTTTTGATGGCAGTGAAGAAAGTGGTTTCTTTCTTTTGCTCAACCTTAAATTCCTTAATGTTCTTTATTACTAAAGGAAGTGATAAGAAGAACACAAGAGTGAAGGGATTTAAGATCTTAAAGATAACCATCAGTAAAACTGCAACGTAGCAGCCGTAGTAAAGAATGGCGTATAGCCTAACCGCTAATTGTCTTCCTATATAATGAGGGAGAGTGAGTCGACTGACGGCCTCATCCTTCTCAATATCGCAGGTGTTGTTGGCAAGCATGATATTGGAGGTTGTGAAGGTAGTGATAAGTGAAAACAGCAGGAATACAAGGAAAGGCACTACTTTCAACGAAAAATCAATACTTTCCAAATTGATGGTAAGTGTGAGATAATAAGTAGGATCATTGATATATAACATAAGGAAAGGAATGAACATTCCGTATGCTACTCCGGAGAGTACTTCTCCGAGAGGGATTCTTGAAATGGGAATGGGTCCGAATGTATAGAAGACACCCATTATGAAGCAGATGCCGCCCAGTAACAATACAAAGAGGCCGGTTCTGTAAGCAAGATATAAACCGAGGCTTGCGCTTAATGTGAACATTATGATAATGGAAGCGAAAGCAGCCTTTCTGTTGATGGGAAGCATTTCAGGGTAGTCTTTACTGTCAATATAGTTATTGATGGCGGTGGTTGTAAGGTCAAATACGAACATTGCCACGAAAAAGATCGCCATGAGGGGAATATTGATTTTCTTTCCCTGGTAGATCATGAACAGAAGAGTGTTTAAGAATGCGTAGAGACTGGTTATTTTAGTGGTAATCTCTACATACTTGAGAAATCTTTTTACCATTGTTTAATTCCTTTTCTTTAGTATTATTTGGTGTGGATAGCATTTTTTTGCACACCGGCAGGATATATTGGTTATACGGTAAAAAAATAACATAAATTGTTGTATAAATCAATTGAGTGTGATAAGATACATTGGTTTGTGAAAAAGGTAAAAAAATCTGGAGTAATTATATTTTTTTATTTTAACACGAAAACAGAAAGGAAATTGAAATGACGAAGATCGTGGTAATCGGAGCAGGCTACGCAGGTGTGCTTGCAACAAAGAAACTTGAGAAGAAATTTCGCAAACTCAAGCTTGCTAATGAAACTGAAATTACACTTATCGATAAGCATCCTTATCATACAATGCTTACCGAACTTCACGAGGTGGCAGCTTGCCGTGTAGGTGAAGAAAGCGTGAAGATGAATCTTGACCAGATATTTGCCGGAAGAAAGGTAAATGTGGTTCTTGACACAGTAACTAAGGTTGAATTTAACGACAACAGGGTAGTAGGTAAGAACGGAAATTATGACTATGACTACTTGGTAGTTGCAGCAGGAAGTAAGCCTACTTACTTCGGAGTGGAAGGCGCCAAAGAAAACAGCTTCCCCTTATGGTCTTACGATGATGCCGTTAAGCTTCGTGACAGAATACATGACTGCTTCAGACTTGCAGCAGATGAAACAGATCCTGCTAAAAAGAAAGAACTTCTTACTTTCTATGTAGTAGGTGCCGGATTCACCGGTGTTGAAATGGTGGGTGAACTTGCAGAATACACTCCCGTACTTTGCAAGAGATTTAATATTAAGCGTGAAGACGTAACGATCGTTGATGTTGACGGACTTCCCCGTCCCGTGCCGATCCTTCCCGAAAAGCTCAGCAACAAGGTTGATAAGAGACTGAAGAAGATGGGCGTTTCCGTTGTGATGAGCACCAGCGTTGTTGGCGTAGGAAAGAATACCATTAAATTAAAGAAGGGCGATGAAGTAACAGAGCATGTTGCAGGCACAGTTATCTGGACCGCAGGTATCGAAGGCTCTGAGATCACTTCAGAGATCGCTAAAGAAGTTACCGGTGGCGGACGCGGACGTATCACCGTAAACGAATATTTACAGAGCGTTGATCGCGAAAACGTATATGTAATCGGTGATAACATGCTCTTTACCGCACCCGGTGAAGAACGTCCCGTACCTCAGATGGTTGAAAATGCAGAACATTCTGCAGCAGCAGTAGCTAAGAACATCATCTGTGCCATTACAGGAAAGGGTGAAAAAGAATCTTACAATCCTAAATTCCACGGCGTAATGGTTTGCATAGGCGGCAGATACGGTGTTGCAAGAGGCGGAATGGCTAAGCATCAGATGAATTTTGCTTCCTTCTTCGCTATGTTTGCAAAGCACTTTATCAATATAATTTATTTCATCCAGGTTATGGGTTGGACCAAGATCTTCTCATACCTTAAGCATGAATTCTTTACGGTAAGAAATAACAGAAGCTTCCTTGGCGGACATTTCTCAAACCGCACACCCAGCTTCTTACTTGTACCTTTAAGACTCTGGCTTGGAGCTGTATGGGTATTTGAAGGTGTTATGAAGATCGTTGAAGGCTGGCTCACAAAGCCCATGCTTTCAGGCTTCTTCGGTGGAGCAAACGGCTGGTTTGATACTCTTCTCGGAAGGATCGATCCCGCAGACGCAGTAGCAGCAGCTTCAGGTGAAGCAGCAGATGCCGTTGCATCAGCTTCCACAGCAGTAGCAGAAGCAGTAAGCTCCGGAACAGTTATTTTTGACTGGAACTTTAAGTTGTTTGAAACCATTCTTGTATCCGGTACGGATCTTGCACATTCTACAATCTCCGATATCGCATTCAAGATTCAGGTTCCTTTTGTAGATTGGTTTGTTAACAATTTCGTACTTGCAAGCGATGGCATGCAGATCTTCATGCAGGTAGTTATCTGCCTTGCACAGATCCTTATTGGTCTCGGACTTATGGGAGGATGCTTCACATTCCTTTCTGCCGGTGTATCACTTGTACTCCAGGCAATGTTCGTAACCACAACAGGCCTTTACTTAAATACCTTCTGGATGATTTTCGCAAGCATAGCAGTACTTATCGGCGGCGGATATACACTTGGTATCGACTATTACTTAATGCCGTTCTTGAAGAAACATTGGAAAAACGTAAAGTGGGCTAGAAAGTGGTACTTATATAATGACTAATCTCAAAATTGATTTTGAGACCGCCTTTTCACAGGTACAAAAAGAAACTGCCCGAATTTTGACTAAGGGTCCCGGTCTTGTATCCGGTTATACTTCCTATTTATCCAATGCCACGGGAAAGATGATGAGAGCGAAAGCCGTTCTTGCCTGTTCCATGGATAAAGAAGGCCTTGTATCCAAGGATGCCGTTTACTTTGCCGCCGCAGTTGAAATTTTACATCTTGCAACTCTCGTGCATGATGATATTATGGATGATGCTGACACAAGACGAGGTCAGGTAACTCTGCATCGCAAGTCCGGCGACAGAGTCGCAGTTATATGCGGCGACTATCTGCTGGCAGCGGCAATAAAGGAGCTGACCCACGCCACTCAGGATGATAAATACAAAAGCTTTGACTTTTCAAAATACGTCCAGAGCATTGCCATAGGAGAACTCAGGCAGACAGTTAACAATAAGAACTTCAGGCTTAACGATTACAGATATTTCACCATAATTGACGGTAAGACAGCGGCACTTTTCGAAGCTTCTTACCATGCAGGAAGTCTTGCGGGCGACAACGATCTTAAGAGAGTTAATCTGTTTAAGAAGCTTGGTCGTTTCACCGGAATAATATTCCAGCTGACGGATGACTGCATCGATTATGAAAACACGAAGGAAACGGCTATGAAGCCGGTGCTTTCGGACTATGAGAACGGAGTGATAACACTTCCTCTCATTCATGCATTTTCAGAGGAGCCGGAGCTTATTGACAAAGCAGAAGCCGGTCTTTTGTCAAAAGAACAGATAATTGAAAAGGTCGAAGCTCATGACGGAGTGGGATATACTCACAAAGTCGCTGAAAAGTTCTATAAAAAGGGCTTAAGTATTCTGAAATCCCTGGACCTTTGCGGACTCCAGGAGGAAATCCTTACGGGGCTTTTACAAAAGGCTTACGTGGGATTAAAAGGTTGATATTTTTCGTGTGGGCAACTACACTTAAAATATAAAATTTTTCATCAAAAGTATTATTTATTAACAGAAAGGGAGAAAAAGATGAAGAAGAAATTATTAGCACTTATGTGCGTTGCAGCTCTTACTCTTGCTGCTTGTGGCGGAACTTCTACAAGCGTAGTTGAAAGAACTGAAACATCCACAAAGACAGAAACAAAGACAGAAACAGAGACTTCCACAGAAACATCTGTAGAAGAAGCTCCTGTAGTTGCAGCTGAAGGCAGCCTTTTAACAGGTGTTGGTACATATGCAACTATCGACGGTTCCAAGGACGCTTCCGCTGAAGGCGACGGCGTATGCGAAGGTTACACAACTGTAGCAGCAGTACTCGTTGACGAAAACGGTGTAGTAGTTGATTGTAAGATCGATATCGCTCAGACAAAGGTTAACTTTGATACAACTGGTAAGCTTACAACAGATATCAACTCTGAAGTAAAGTCAAAGCAGGAACTTGGCGATGACTATGGTATGAAGAAGGCTTCCGCTATCGGTAAGGAATGGTGGGAACAGGCTAACGCATTCGCAGCATGGACTGTTGGTAAGACAGCAGCAGACATCAGCGGTATGGCTCTTTCCGAAGGCCGTGCAGCAGATGAAGATCTTGCAGCAAGCGTTTCCGTACACGTAACAAACTTCCAGGCAGCAGTTGTTGAAGCTATCAACAACGCTCAGTCTCTCGGCGCTAACGCAGGCGACAAGCTTGGTCTTGGTCTTTCAACAAAGATCTCCGGTTCCAAGGACGCTTCCGAAGAAGGCGATGGACTTGCAGAATGCTATACAACAATCTCTGTTGTAACAGTTAATGGCGGTGTTATCACATCCAGCATTCTTGATGCAGCTCAGGTTAAGATCAACTTCAGCACAGCAGGTGCTATCACAAGCGATCTTTCCACAGAAGTTAAGTCTAAGAACGAACTTGGCGAAGCTTACGGCATGAAGAAGGCTTCCGCAATCGGTAAGGAATGGAACGAACAGGCTGCAGCATACGCAGCATACACTGTTGGTAAGACTGTAGCAGAAGTTGACGGAACAGCTATGGAAGAAGGCCGCGCAGCAGATGCAGACCTTGCAGCAAGCGTTTCTGTACACATCACAGACTTCAACAAAGCTATTGACAAGGCAGTTGCTTCCGCAAACTAATTGCAAATAATATTAAAGGGAGTGTGTCAAAGCACTCCCTTTTTTTGAGTAGAGCACTTAGCGAGGTTTTTTCGAGCTTAGTGCGAACCACATAAGTTCACTTAACGAGGTATTTGCGAGTTTAGTGAAGCTTATGTTTCCTTATTAATCCAATCAGAGTAATGTTTATGAATAATAAAAAAATCACCAACCTGGTAATAGCCGTCCTTTTTATCCTGGCGATTATCGGAGCTATATTTTTAGGTTCCTTCCTGGGGAAAAAGATCGTGCAGCCTAAAGATGTGAATTCCGCGAAGGAAATGCAGAAATTCACAACATCATTTATAGATATATTTGATACCAGAACCGAGATTCTGGGCTTTGCAGAAAATGAAGAAGAATTTGACAAAATGGTGGCCCATATTAAGGACCGCCTGATCATATATAATAATTACTACGACATTTACAATGATTACGAGGGTATCAACAACATTAAGACCATCAACGACAATGCGGGAATCGCTCCCGTAAAGGTGGATCCCGAAATCATTGATTTAATAGAATTCAGTAAAGAAATGTATTATGAAACCAATGGCAGGGTTAATATTGCCATGGGTTCAGTATTAAATATCTGGCACAGATACAGAGAGGCGGGAAGTCATGACCCTGAAGAGGCAGAGCTTCCTAAGCTTGAAGATCTAAAAAAAGCAGCTGAACATACCAACATCGAAGATGTCATAATCGACAGAGAGGCCGGCACGGTCTTCTTAAAAGATCCCGATATGCGTCTTGATGTGGGAAGTACGGGTAAGGGCTATGCCTGTCAGAAGGTAATGGATTATCTTCGCGCAGAGGGCTATGACAATCTGTTATTAAGCCTCGGAGGGAATATTTCAGGTATCGGCAGGCGTATTGACGGCTCCTATTTTAACATTGCCATTCAGAATCCCGATCTTACAAGTGACGAGGCCTATATTGAAACCGTTCATATCGATGACGGACAGTGTGTGGTATCATCCGGAGATTATCAGCGTTATTATATTGTTGATGATACGGTTTACTGCCATATCATCGACCCCGATACATTGTTCCCTGCCAATACCTTTGCGGCGGTTTCGATCATAACCAATGACTCGGGAAAAGCAGATGCTTTTTCGACGGCAGTTTATAATATGACCTATGAACAGGGCCGAGAATTCGTGGACAGTCATCCCGATGTTGAAGCCATGTGGGTATATCATGACGGCACAAAAGTTTATTCCGAAGGTTTTAAGAAGTAATTATGAAAAAGAATGATATGATATTGATAATATCAATATTACTGCTGGCGGGAGCCTTTTTAGTGGGCTATCGCCGCTATCAGATTATGAATACAGGGGATAATGCGCGCGTTACGGTAACAGTTGCAGGGGAAGCCTATGGAGAATACTCGATTTCCGAAGACAGAACGGAGAAGATTCTTTTGCCCGACGGAAATTATAACATCCTGGAGATAAAGGACGGATATGTTTCTGTTTCAGAGGCTTCATGCCGCGATAAGATATGTGTTAATCATGCGCATATTCATTATTCGGGAGAAGAGATCGTATGTCTTCCCAACAAGGTGATAATTGGCATTATAAACGGCGAAGAGTCGGATATAGACGGATTCGCGGGACAATAGGAGTGTTACATGAAGAGTAAAAAGTTGGCTTTCCTGGGCCTACTCATTGCTTTAGCCTTTGTGCTTTCGTATATCGAATACATGATGCCCATAAATATCGGCATTCCCGGTGCCAAGGTGGGACTTGCGAATCTTGTGGTAGTGGTTGCACTTTACACTTTGGGTGAAAGAGATGCTTTTACACTGTCTATAATAAGGGTGCTCCTTGTGGGACTTACCTTCGGAAACATGGCAATGATGATGTATTCCGCAGCAGGAGCAGCCCTTTCTTTTATTGCCATGTTTATTGTAAAAAGAACGGGAAAATTATCCCAGACCGGCGTAAGCGTTATCGGCGGAGTCTTCCATAATGTGGGGCAGATCATTGTGGCAATATTCGTGCTGGAAACATCGGCAATTTTATATTATCTTCCGTTTTTGGTTATCATCGGAACTCTCTCCGGTGTTGTCATTGGATTGATATCCGGCATGATAATCGTAAGAGTAAAGAAGATTTTCCGTTGGTCATAACGGTTTATTTGCCTATAAAAACAAAAAGAAGAATCTAACATGAAAATCGAAAGAGTTACGGTGAACGACACCGAAGAGATCTTAAAAATCTACAGGCCTTACATAGAAAAAACGGCGGTGACCTTTGAATATGAGGTGCCCTCAATGACGGAATTCAGAGAAAGGATACTTAACATACTTAAGAAGTATCCATATATAAAGGCTGTGGATGAAAAGGGTGAAATCCTTGGCTATGCCTACGCTTCAAGCTTTAAAGGAAGAAAGGCCTATGACTGGTCCGTTGAAACAAGTATTTATGTAAAAGAATCGGAACATGGAAAGGGCATCGGAAGGGCTCTTTACGCATCCCTCGAAAAAGCCTTAAAATCCATGGGCATTATCAATGTAAATGCCTGTATTTCAAGTCCGGTTACTCAAAAGGACCCCTATCTTACAAACGGAAGTATTCTTTTTCATGAAAAAGAAGGTTTTAAGCTTGTAGGCACTTTTCATAATTGCGGCTATAAATTTGACCGCTGGTATGACATGATCTGGATGGAAAAGTTTATAGGAAAGCACAAAGTACCCGTAGAACCCGTTAAATTCGGGGATTGGACAATAGATGACTGAAACTCTCAGTATTTATCTTTATGATGAAAATTTAAATGAACGTGCCGGGAAGCTTGCATCAAATCTTAATATTCCCCTTGTGAGAGATATCCCCCGGGAAAAAGAAAGCTTTAAGCTTTGTTTCGGCGAGGGCAAGGTTTTTTTGCAGGGTGGCGGCATGGAGCTTGTTCCTGATTTTACTGACCTCAGTGATAGGGTGAAGCCCGGAAGATTAAACACGGAAGTACTTGTTAAAGCCTGTAAAATAAAGGGAGATAATAATACGACCGTATTTGATGCAACGGCGGGACTTGGCGAAGACAGCTTCATCCTTGCGGCGGCCGGATTTAATGTGATTCTCTATGAAAAAGACCCTGTGATCTATGAGCTTTTACTTAACTCATGGGAGAGAGGGCGTAAGGATCCTAAAATCGGCGCCATTCTGTCTCGAATGCATATTTATTCCGGTGACAGCACCGAAGCGCTCTCCATGCTTACGGAAAAGCCCGGGGTGGTTCTTTTGGATCCTATGTTTCCCGAAAGAAAGAAATCGGGACTCATAAAGAAAAAGTTTCAATTACTTCAGAAGCTTGAAAGCCCCTGCGATGATGAAGAAGGTTTAATGGCTGCAGCGCTTAAAGGAGCAGGCAAAAGAATAGTAATAAAACGACCTGCCAAGGGTCCTGATCTTGCGGGACGCGTTCCTGATTTTTCCTATCCCGGAAAAGCCGTGAGATATGACTGTATATTGATTAATTCTTGACGGATATACTTGAAAAAGGCAGTAAAAAAAATTATAATAGCCAAGGTATAATTATTAATAACAACACTAAATTTATAACAGAAGGTAATTATTATGTCAGAAAATGTTAAATCCAAAGGCTTAGGCGAAAACAAGTGGATTCGCGGAGCCATTCCCGCATTACTCTTACACATGAGTATCGGTACAGTTTATTGCTGGTCAACATTCAGCGGAGAAATTTCCAACTACATCGGCGCTTCAAAGAGTGCGGTAGGCTGGGCATTCTCACTTGCAATTTTCTTCCTCGGCATGTCAGCTGCATTCCTTGGAGATGTTGTAGAAAAGAATATTCACAAGTCATCACTTATTGCAACAATCTGCTTTACCATAGGTATGATCGGAACAGGTGCAGCGATCTTACTTAAATCTCTTCCCCTCATTTTCTTATTCTATGGATGCATCATGGGTATCGGTCTTGGTACAGGATACCTTTCCCCTGTAAAGACTCTTATGCTTTGGTTCAAGGATAAGAAGGGTCTTGCAACAGGTCTTGCAGTTGCAGGTTTCGGTGCGGCAAAAGCTCTTGCTACACCTATCATGCAGTTCATCCTCAATAAATTTGACAACAATCCCGCTCCCATGTTCTTCATTATGGGTGCTGTATATTTCGTAATGATGTTCGTAGGACATCTTCTTTTAAAGAAGCCCTCCGATTGGGTTGAACAGCATTCCGAAGGCGGTTTGAAGGAATTCTTCCGGACACTTGGTTCTAACTTCAAGACTTCTTTCTCTAACAAGACCTTCATCGGAATCTGGCTTATGTTCTATATCAACATTACCTGTGGTCTTGCACTTATCTCTCAGGAAAAGCAGATCTTCACCACCATCGGTCTTACAGCCGGTGTAGCTGCAGCTCTCGGTACTGTAACAGCGATTGCCAATGCGGCAGGTCGTCTCGGCTTCTCCGCTTGGGCTGATAAGCTTAAGGACCGTAATACAATTTACAAATTGATCTTCATCCTTTCCATCGGTTTCTCCGCTTGTGTTATCTTCACAAACGGTATCGTAAAGGGTGCTGCGGTTCCCGCTCTCGGAATTATCTGTATTGCTCTTCTTATTATGGTCAATGCAGGATACGGCGGCGGTTTCTCTAATGTTCCTACACTTTTATCCGATCATTTCGGCATGAAGAAGATTTCTTCCGTACATGGTATGTGCTTATCCGCATGGGCTATTGCAGGTCTTACCGGTAACCAGATGGCAACATATATCGTTAATCACTTCGGAACCCCCTCCGAAGCAGTTAACCCCGTAGGTTACCAGACAGTTCTCTATGTTACCTGTGCACTTTACGTTGTAGCTTTGATCATCAGCTGCGTTATGGTTCCCAAGCTCAACAACCATGAAAAATAAAAACCAGCGGTTTTTATTTTTCGCCCGATAATGAAACGCATAAAGCGATGGAATTTGTTCCATCGCTTTATTTATTGTGTTATAATCCTAATCGGCGTAATAAATTTTTTGGGAGACAATAAAAATGGCTAAAGAATTAATTAAAAGAAGCGAAGTAAAGGTAGAAGATACCTGGGCAGTTGAAGATTTATATAAGACCAAGGCTGACTGGGAAAAAGACCTTGAATGCGCAAAAAACATTGCAGAGGAACTTGCAAAAACAGAGGGACATGTATGCGACAGCGCAAAGACACTTTTAAATGTCCTTGAAAAACAGGCTTCACTTGAAGAAAAGCTTGATTATGCATACAGCTATGCATCACGTTTAAGTGACCAGGATACGGCAAATACAGAGCACCAGAGCATGGTAGCCAAGGTATTTTCTTTATATTCCGAAACCGGTGCAAAGCTTGCTTTCATAGAGCCTGAAATCCTTGCTTTATCCGATGAAGCAACCGAAAATTTCATAAAAGAAGAAAAGGGTCTTGAACTTTATAGAAGACAGCTGGAAATGCTTGCAAAGAAGAGACCTCACACATTATCCGCTGAGATGGAAAAGCTTATGGCAATGACCATGGAAATGGCTGCCACAGCTGAAGATACTTACGGAATCTTAGACAATGCCAACATGATCTATCCTGAAATCAAGGATGAGAACGGCGAAGACGTGAGAATTACCACGGGAAGATTCATTCCCTTCCTTGAAAGTGCTGACAGAAGAGTAAGAGAAGATGCATTTACCAAGTACTATGAAACCTACAAGCAGTTCATTAATACCTATGCATCTTTATATAACGGTCAGGTTAAGCAGCAGTGCTTCTACAGCAAGGTAAGAAAATATAATTCAAACCTTGAGCGTTCCGTAAGCAACAACGAAGTACCCACAGTTGTATATCATAATCTTATAAATACCGTAAATAAGAACGTAGACAAGCTTCACCGCTATGTTCGTCTTCGTAAGAAGCTTTTAAATCTTCCCGAGCTTCATATGTATGACGTATACACACCCATTATCGGTGATGTTGCACGTACCTACACCTTCGAAGAAGCAATGGATATCTGCTTAAAGGCTCTTGAACCTATGGGTGAAGATTATGTAGCCATGATAAAAGAAGGCTTTGACAACAGATGGATCGACAAATATGAAAACCAGGGCAAGCGCGGCGGTGCTTACTCAGCAGGTGCCTACGGATGCCACCCCTTCGTGCTCATGAACTTTAACGGTTCCCTTGATAATGTATTTACACTTATCCACGAAATGGGTCACTCCATCCATTCCTATTTATCCAATAAGAATCAGCCCTTCATCTATTCCCAGTACAAGATCTTCGTGGCAGAAGTTGCTTCCACATGTAATGAAGTTCTTTTGCTTGAATACCTTCTTAAGAATACCGATGATGTCAAGATGAAGGCATATTTATTAAATCATTATCTTGATATGTTCAAGGGTACACTTTTCAGACAGACTCAGTTCGCTGAATTCGAGCTTAAGACCAATGAAATGGTTGAGGCCGGAGAAAGCCTTAATGCTGACAATTTAAGCGATCTTTATCTTGAGATCAACAAGAAGTATTACGGACCCGATATGATAAGCGACGATCTTATCAAATACGAATGGGCACGTATTCCTCACTTCTATTACAACTTCTACGTATATCAGTACGCAACCAGCTTTTCCGCTGCAGTTGCCATTGCTCATGAAATCTTAAAGGGCGGCGAAGTTGTTGACAGATACAAGAAGTTCTTATCATCAGGCTGCACAAAGCCCCCTGTGGATTTACTTCGTGACATGGGAATCGATCTTGAATCCGAAGCTCCCATCCAGGAAGCACTTGATGTAATGAATGAAGTTCTTGATAATATCGAGAAGCTTGTATAAAGCATAAATGATCTTACATAAAATTTTGAATCTGTTTTAAAAGGGTAATCGAAAGGTTACCCTTTTATGTTACACTTAATCTATGGCAGAAGAAAATGAACTTGAGCTTTTTACTGAATATGCGGAGAAAATATTAAACCTGGCGCGAGATACCATTACCGTGCGCTACAGGTTTTTTGATGCTGCCTTAAATAAGCTTAAATTAAAATCGATGCCGGGTAGTTTATGCTATGAGACCAATGGGGAATTCTTATATTACGATCCCATAAAGCTGTTAAATGAATACAAAGATGAACCCAATATAGCTACAAGGCTTTTACTTCACGTTCTTTTTCATGGGATATTCATGCACAGCTTCAGATTCGACAAGACCAACGAGAATTACTGGAATCTTGCTACGGATATAGCTGTTGAAAATATAATCTTAGATATGGATATTCAGGCTTCTCACATGACTAAAGATGATGAAGAACGCACTGTTATATCCAAGCTAAAAAAATGGGTTCCGAAGATCACCGCGGAAAAACTCTATCGGGAATTTGCCGTGGGCGGCCTGTCGCAGGATTCGGAAATCCTTTATAAACAGCTTTTCACCATGGACAGGCACAGAAAGCGAGTCAATATAAAAGAAGAGCCTGACATGATGATCACCGAAGAAGATTGGAAGAAGATCTCGGAACGCGTTAAGGCGGAGCTTGAATCCTTTTCGAAGGCGGGGAGCACTCCGGAAAGCTTAAAAGAAAATCTCGGTGAGTCCACAAGAAAGCGTTATAACTTTGATGATATGTTAAGACGCTTTTCCGTTCAGGGAGAGGAAATCACCGTAAATCCCGATGAATTTGACTATATATATTATACATATGGTCTCAGTAAATACGGGAATCTTCCGTTGATCGAACCCCTGGAATATGCTGAAATAAAGAAGGTAAAGGAATTTGTCATAGTCCTTGATACTTCCGCTTCCTGCAGGGGAGAGGTGGTGAAGAACTTCCTTAAAAAGACATATGACATTCTTACGGAGGAAGGTTCTTTTTTCAATAAAGTGAATGTACATATCGTAGAGTGCGACAGAGAGGTACAGAGAGATTACAAGATAACTTCTTTAGAAGAGTTCAAACGGCTCACATCTGAGATAAAGCTTACGGGTTTTGGCGCCACAGACTTCAGACCGGCCTTCGATTATGTTGATGATCTTATTAAAAATAAAGAATTTGAGAATCTTAAGGGACTTATTTACTTTACCGACGGATTCGGAATATATCCCGAAAAAGCACCGGATTACGATGTGATCTTTGCATTTTTGGGAGAATCGGAGCACAGGCCCCATGTTCCCACCTGGGCCATAAAAGCCGTATTGGAGGAAGAAAACTATGAACATTAGAGAAGCAAAAGAATATATAAAGGATACGGTATCCATCTATCTGAAAAAAGATGAATTCGGAGATTACAGAATTCCCGTTGAGAGGCAGCGCCCCATATTTTTGCTGGGAGCACCGGGTATCGGTAAGACTGCCATTATGGAGCAAATCGCCGAGGAACTTAACATAGCTTTGGTAAGTTATTCAATGACCCATCACACCCGTCAGTCCGCCATCGGCCTTCCCTTTATTTCGGAAAAGGACTACGGCGGCGAAAAGGTAAGTGTTTCCGAATATACCATGAGTGAGATCATTGCATCCGTCTATGATACTATGGCGGAAAGCGGCGTAAAAGAAGGCATTTTATTTTTAGATGAAATAAACTGTGTTTCCGAAACACTTTACCCTTCCATGCTACAGTTTTTGCAGTTTAAGGTCTTTGGCCGCCACAGAGTGCCTGACGGCTGGGTTATCGTAACTGCCGGCAATCCCACGGAATATAACCGTTCCGTAAGGGAATTCGATGTGGTCACTCTCGACAGATTAAAGGTATTATCCGTGGAAGCTGATTACAAAGCATGGAGAGAATATGCCGTTGAAAAGCGCATACATCCCGCCATTGTAAGCTTCCTTGATTCCAAGAAGAAATTCTTTTACCATATGGAGACTACAGTAACAGGTAAATCCTATGTAACGGCCCGAGGCTGGGAGGATTTATCCGAAATAATCGGCATGTACGAAGAGGATGGACTTAAAGTTACGGAAAGTCTGATATCCCAGTACTTAAGAAGCGACGAAATCGTTCGCGAATTTGCGGCATATTATGACCTTTATAACAAATACAAAAAGGATTATAAGATCAACGATATCTTTAAGGGCAATCCTTCGGAAAAGGCATTTGCCCGTGCAAAAGAAGCTAAAATGGATGAACGCATCGCTTTGGTGGGCATTTTACTCGATCGGGTAAAAGAAGATGTTTCCGAGATCATGCAGGGAACGGAAGCCTTAAAAGAGATACTTCCTTCCGTTAAGATCATATTGGAAGCCGAAAACAGGCAGGAATCCATCGTAAAGTATATCGATGCCCGTCGTGAGCTTATTAAAAAGCGCGAAAAAGCAGGCGCTCTTAACAGTGCGGAAAAGAAGAAGCAGAAGCGGATCATAGCTATATATGAAGACCTGCAGAAGTGCAATGATGTGAAACTCGAGTACAATTCAAAGGTTCAGATCCTTAAGAAGGAGACTGCGGCGGAGCAGGGCCGAATCGACAACATGCTTTTATTTATAGATAAAGCCTTTGGAGAAGAATCCAATGAGATGCTGGTTTCAGTTACCGAACTTACATTAAACAATGACACAGCCACCTTCATAAATACCTTCGGTTCGGAAGCCTATGATAAATATAATAAATTATTAAATGTAAAAGAACGAAGAAGCGACCTAAGGCAGGAAATCCTGGGTATTTTATAAACATAAAAAGAAAGCGAAGTCATATTAATGATAAGTATTAAACTTTCGGGAATGGAACTCATGTGTGAAGCTGATGGGCATACCCTTACCGTGAAAGAAGCAAAAGGTGACAGTGTAAATCTCACCATTCCCGAAGCAGTGACGGTGGACGATAAAACCTTCACCATTGATAAAATCGAGAAAAAAGCTTTCTTAGGTAAAAAGAACCTTAAGGAGCTTCATATCGAGGCACCCGTATCATTTGTGGGAGACTGGGCTTTTTCTCAGTGCACACATCTAAAGAGACTTTATTTTGATAATTCCGATGAAAACCTTACTTTCGGACGCGCTGTTTTTGAAGGGTGCGAACGTATGCAGGCAATAAAGATCGGAAAGATGGAACAGGGAATATCTTATCTTTTGGGAAGCTGCGTAAACCGCTTTAACGGCGGCTTTTTATTAAAGGACAGCGACATTGGTTCCGAAGGCTGGTGTCACAGGTACGACCTTGCTCTTTTAAACTTCCTGTCTCAAAGTGATTTTGAAGGCTATTCAGACAGAGCATTATGCGGCGAAGAGGATATTTCCTACGATGAGATCGGTTCCATAGATGGCGAAATGTCCGGTGAGGATATGAGTTACATCATGAGTGTAGCGAAGAATAAATGCTACTTATGCTTTTTACGATTGATGAATGATGATTATTTAAAAAACGAAACCCGGGATAAGCTAGTGGTTTACATAAGTAACAGAGCCTTCGGCGAAAAGAACCCTGCAGCCTGGCTATCTTTAAAAGAAATCTTTTTTGACAAGCTTGAGTATTTTAAATTATACATGGATCTGATAAAGCCCGACAGGGACTTGGTCAATGCCATGATAAAGGATCTGGGCGAAGAGCTTTTCGAAGCCCGTGCCTTTTTGATCGAAGCGGAAGCACCTTCGGGGAAGGATGCTTTCTTCGATGATATGATGCTTTAATAGAAAAAACCTCGTAAAGTTAACTTTTCGGGGCTTTTTCTTTGTCTAAAGGTTAATAATGTCCATATATAATCTTGTTACTAATACTCAATGGAGGACGATTTGAGTAACGGAATATATTTTTCAATTCTAATAATGACATTTTTAATATCCAATGCGGCGTTGTGCTGGATTTCCATGCTCTGCTTCGGAAAGAAGACTCATGTGGGCACCAATTTGGGGCGTATGATATCCGCATGTAATATGGTACAGTGGTGCTTTGTGTTCAATTATCTTTTCGGCGGTCGCGAATTCAAAGCAGTCATGGTTTCTTTAGAACGCGTATTTTTGGCATTCGCCATTTTCTTTTTGGCAGAATACATTTTTTATATGTGTGAGATGGAGATGCGAAAAGAATTAAAGGTTTTTCTTTTCGTGCTTTATGTACTTGATGCAGCTCTTCTAGCAACCAATCCCATTAATCATTTTGTGGCCAATGTTTATTATGTTGAGAACGGTTTCTCGGAAGTGGCAAGACTTGAGCCGAAGTTCTTATTCTATGTTCATGTGGCTCTTTGCGTGGCACTTCTTACTCCGGTTTCCGTGGCACTTGTCATAAAGGCCGTTAAGATGTCCAGGTTTTATAAGTTTAAGTATCTGAGCCTTGTGGTGCTGGAGATGCTGGTGATTCTTTTTAATACCATATATTCTCTTAAATTTGATATGGGCTTTGACTTCTCTATAGCTGTTTATGCGCCCGTGATCGCTGTGATCTATTATATGACATTCGTTTATAAACCGCTCTGGCTCACGCGTAAATTTCAGACCTATACCAATGAGCATATCATGGATGCCATCGTATTCTATGATAAAGATGGCAGAGTCTTAAGCCACAACGATCGCGTCGACCAGATTTTTGATAAAGAGATCTGGTCTGACAAGGAAAGATTGTATGAATATCTTGGTAAGCCCGCCGAAGGCACTGCGATTCAGAAGGTGGGGGAGCGTTTTTATAAGGTAAATTACACTCCCATGTATGATAAGAATAATGGTCAATACGTCGGCGCGGTTCTTATTTTTCACGATAATACTGAAACAATGAACCGTTTGGAACGTGAACACAGGATCGCCACATACGATTCACTTACCAATATCTATAATCGTCTCGGTTTCTTTGAAGCCAGCAACAATCTGCTGCGAAACTGCAGAGAAAAAGCAGGTTTTGTGCTGGTGGTAAGCGGAATTTATAATTTTAAAGGAATCAATACATCATATGGCGTTACATACGGTGATGAAGTATTAAAAACTATAGCAAATTGCTATAGTAAGCTCAGCAAGAAGATGCAGATGGTATATGGAAGAACAGCGGAAGCCAAGTTTTCCTGCATCATAAAAAGAAAGAAGCTTGACGCGCTGGTGGAAGCATTGACTTCTATTCCCATAAGCGATGAAAACGGCATGGAAATCTATGTCAATATGCTCCATGGCTTTGTAAATCTCGATGATCCCACCAAGACCCTTGATTTTTATTACGAAGAAGCGCTTATGGCACTTGCCAAGGGAAAATATATGCAGCGAAGCCCGGTGGTTGAATATACGCAGGGCATGGACGAGGAGCTGAAGCGGAGACAGTCCCTTATTTCCGAGATGAAGAGTGCTATTGAAAAGCGGGAATTCTTCCTTGAATTACAGCCTCAGATCCATTTAAAGGAGCATAAGATCACAGGGGCGGAAGCGCTGGTGCGTTGGAATCATCCCACCCTCGGACGCATTCCTCCCGGAGAGTTTATTTCGCTTTTTGAGAGTAACGGTTTTATTACGGACCTTGATGAATTTGTATGGGATGAAGCGGCAAGCATCATTAAAGAGCTTAATCAGGAAGGAAGTTATTTAGGACCCATATCCGTAAATGTATCTCAGGAGGATATAAACAATACCGATGTTGTATCGATATTTGAGGGAATCGTTAAAAAGCATGACCTGGCACCCGAGAAGCTCCATATAGAAATTACCGAATCTGCCTGCGCAGATGACCGTACCAAGCTTATTGAGACCATGAAGGGCCTAAGAGAAAAGGGCTTCTTAGTGGAGATCGATGACTTCGGAAGCGGATATTCATCTCTTAATGCCCTCATGAATCTGCCCTTCGATATTGTGAAACTGGATATGCTCTTCATGAAAAACAATAATTTCGATGAAAAGAGCGAAACCATTGTAAATGCTATGACCCAAATGATACATGCGATAGGTGCGACCATCATCGTTGAGGGTGTAGAAAACGATGAGATCGTAAGCAGAGCCAAGAAGTTTGAAGGCGATATCGCACAGGGCTACTTCTACTCAAAGCCCATTTCCGTTGAGGAGTTCAAAGAGTTTGTTAAAAAGTTTAATTAAGGATCGGCTCACGATGCGGAATAAAACGATAATTGGTTATTAAATTTTTTACACTAAGAATTACAAAAACCCGAAACAAGTTTTGTTTCGGGTTTTGCCGTTTGTAACGAAAAATACTTCAAGCTAGCTTGAGTAGTTTTTTCGTTACAGACGGCAAAACACAGCTCTGCTTCGCAGAGCGTGTTTTTGTAAATGCAATCCGGTTCTTTCAATGTCTGAAAATTCGCTTTACCGTCCCTTATTTTTCTCATATAGCAGTTTACTATCTTTCGATTCTTTGATAAATTAAAGAAAGAGGTTTTAGATACCTGTTTGAAAGGAGAATTAGAAGAATGGGACTTATTAAAGCAGCAAAACAGGCAGTGGGTTCATCCCTTGCAGACCAGTGGAAAGAGTATTTCGGATGTGATGCCATTGATAAAGATGTGTTAATGGTTAAGGGAAGAAAGATCGTAAACGGTAAATCTTCCAATACTAACGGAAGTGACAATATTATTACAAACGGATCCATAATCGCGGTAGCAGACGGTCAGTGCATGATTATCGTGGAAAAAGGTAAGGTTGTGGATATCTGTGCAGAGCCCGGTGCTTATGAATTCAATGCATCCACCGAACCCAGTGTGTTCTCGGGTAATCTTGGAGAAAGCATTATAGAATCCTTTAAGACCATGGGTAAGCGTTTTACCTTTGGCGGCGATACAGCCAATGATCAGAGAGTTTATTATTTTAACACCAAGGAAATTCTTGATAATAAATTCGGCACACAGAGCCCTATTCCTTTTAAGATTCATGACGAGGATACAGGCTTTGCGCTTACCATCGACGTAAGATGTAACGGTGTTTATTCCTACAGAATCGTAGACCCCATTGCATTCTATACCAACGTATGCGGTAATGTTACCAACGAATTCAGACGTTCTGAGATCGACAATCAGTTAAAGACCGACTTTATTGCCGGCTTAACACCTGCTTTTGCAGAGCTTTCAGGAAAAAGAATCTCCATCGAATCAATTGCAGCTCACACTTCAGAGCTTGAAGAAGCAGTCAACAATGCTCTTGCCAAAAAGTGGAAGGACAGAGGCCTTCAGGTTGCCACAATTTCTATGAATCCTATCGCTCTTTCCGATGAGGATAAGAAGAAACTCAACCAGGCACAGACATCAAGATTCTACTCAGATGCTTCAAATGCTGCCGGCATGATGGCTTCCGCTCAGGCATCTGCTATGGAAGCAGCAGCCAATAATAAAGCAGGCGCCATGACAGGCTTCATGGGCATGGGAATGGCCATGAACGCAGGTGGCATCAACACAAATCAGTTATTCGAGCAGGCCGCAGCCAATAAAGCAGCTAAGGGAAGCACTTCAACCGACAGCTGGAAATGCTCATGCGGCGCTACAGTAACCGGTAACTTCTGTCCCGAATGCGGAGCTAAAAAGCCTTCAGCAGAGGGTTGGACATGCCCCACATGCGGAAACATCAATAAAGGTAAATTCTGCGGAAACTGCGGAGCAAAGAAACCTGCGGGAGCACTTTTATATAAATGTGATAAGTGCGGATGGGAACCTGAAGATCCCGCTAATCCTCCCAAGTTCTGTCCTGAATGCGGAGATCCCTTTGATGATAAGGACATTAAGTAATCAAATATCTTTTTAAATCAAGAAATATAAGATGCAGGCGGGAAACCGTCTGCATCTTGGTATAGGAGAATTATGGCGGAGTTAATACAATATAAATGTCCGAATTGCAACGGGGGACTTGAGTTTGATTCAAATTCTCAGAACATGAAGTGCCCTTACTGCGATGCGGAATTTGAAGTGCAGTCTTTAAAGACTTATGACGAAGACTTAAAGGCCGATGAAGACGGCAACATGACCTGGGATACAAAGGCAGGAAAAGAATGGGAAGCCGGAGAAACCGCCGGTATGGTAGTATACCAATGCGAGTCCTGCAACGGCGAAGTAATTGCCGATGAAACTCTTGGAGCAACCGCATGTCCCTACTGCGGTAATCCCATAATCATGAAGGGACAGTTCGCAGGAGATATAAAGCCTGACCTGGTTATTCCCTTTAAACTTGATAAAGATGCCGCAAAAGAGCGGTTTAAATCATATTTACTGAATAAGAAACTGTTACCTCGATCCTTTAAGACGGAATCTTCTTTGGAAGAGATCAAAGGCGTTTACGTACCTTTCTGGATTTTCGATTCCGATGCGGATGCCCGTATCAGATATAAAGCCACAAGAACCCGTGTCTGGAGTGATTCTCGCTACAGATATCATAAGACAAGCTATTATTCCGTGGTAAGAGGCGGAAATGTAAGCTTCAAAGCAGTTCCCGTGGACGGTTCCTCCAAAATGGATGATACATTAATGGAGTCCCTTGAACCCTTTGATGTAAAAGAAGCAGTGGATTTCCAGACGGCTTTCCTGTCAGGATATCTCGCTGATAAATATGATGTGGACGCGGAAGCAAGTATCGATCGCGCCAATGAACGTATAAAGCAATCCACAGTGGAGAGCTTCAGAGAAACGGTAACGGGTTATGATGCCGTTATGCCTGAAAGTGTCAGCATTAATCTGAAGAACGGGAAGTCATCCTACGCCCTTTACCCTGTATGGGTCATGACAGTGCGTTGGGACGGAAATCCTTATATGTTTGCCATGAACGGTCAGACCGGAAAGTTCGTGGGAAATCTTCCCTGCGATAAGGGACTTTATAAAAAATATTTATTCAGAACTCTGGGAATAACATCTGCCATCACCATGGCAGTGCTTTCAGCCTTCTGGATGTTTATGTAGGAGGGCGCCTGTATGAAAAGACTTTTAAAAATCCTTCCGGTATTATTAATTTTGCTTATCCCGGTAAGATCGTTTGCGTGGGAGCCCTATATTCTCGATGCCCCCAGATTGAATGATGAGGCAGGTTTACTTTCCGAATCGGAAGAAGCCATTGTATTAAATGCTCTCGATACCGTCAGTGAAAAATACGGAGTTGATATCTCTATAGCCACGGTTAACGGACGCACCGGTTCCATCGTTTCTTTTGCCGATGATTATTATGATGCAAGATACGGTGAAGACGGCGTAATGCTTTTGATAGATATGAGCGACCGTTCATGGTACATAACGACATGTGGTGAGGGAATCCTGGCATTTACGGACCGAGGAATCGAATATGCGGAAGATATGTTCCTTGACTATTTATCCGATGGAGATTATTTGAGCGCATTCCTTAAATTTGCCGAGGTTTCGGATTTCTTTTTTGAAAACGAAAGAGCGGGGCATCCCATTGATGTCCGGAACATTCCCAAGGGTCCCTTCCCCGTTATGCCCTTTATAATCATAAGTCTTGCCATAGGATTTGTGGTTGCCATTATATATGTCACTTCTTTAAAGGGGCAACTGAAAACTGTGAGAAATCAGTATGGTGCAGGAGGCTACATGGTGCCGGGAAGCCTTGATCTTAACGAATCAAGAGATAATTATATCTACAGCCATGTGACAAGAACCGTAATTCAATCTTCGTCATCATCTTCAGGCGGTTCCCGTACCCATTACTCATCATCGGGACGATCCCACGGTGGCGGTGGCGGACACTTTTAAATTTGAAATCCAAGCGGTGTTTATACACCGCTTATGCTTTTTGGAGGTTAAAAATAATGCGTTTTGTTTTTATAAGACACGGAGAACCTGATTATGTGACCAATACTCTCACGGAAAACGGGGTAAAAGAAGCGGAAGCTCTCAAGGAGCGTGTCATTAAATGGGATGTTAAGGATTTTTACGTATCCCCACTGGGTCGCGCCAAGGCTACGGCAGAGCCTTCTTTAAAGGCTTTAAACAGAACAGCCACAGAATATGACTGGCTTCAGGAATTCTATATTCCCATTATGGATCCCACTACTAATACAGAGCACTGTACCTGGGATTTAATGCCGAGGGACTTTACTGCAGACCCCTTAATGATGGATAAGGACCGTTGGTTTGATTCAAAGATTTACAGAGAATATCCCGAAATCAAAGAGCGTGCTCTTCATGTATACGAAGAAACGGATAAGCTTGTGGCCAAATACGGCTATATAAGAAAGGGAGATTTTTTTGAATTCAAGGATCCCACAGGTCATGTAAATCCGGCATCAGCTAAAGACATCATGCTTCACGGTACCAGCAATTACGTGCCCCGTGATGAGGATGACAAAGAAACCGTTGTTATTTTTTGTCATCTTGGCATTACCTGTCTTATGATCGCGCGTCTTATAGGCATTTCACCCGTGGTTCTCTGGCAGTATACATGTATCGCACCCACAGGAGTTACCATTTTGAATACCGAAAAGCGTATCGACAATGAAGTTCACTTTAGAATTCAGGCTCTTGGCGACACCTCTCATTTATATAAAGAAGGGGTTAAGATATCAGGCTACGGAAGCTTTGCATATACTTTCCAGGGTTAATAATAAATAATCTAATTATCTATTAATCTGATTTTAATCTTTCCGGAAGGACGGCTTAATGTTGTGATTTTATAGTTTCAACATAAACAACAAACAACCACACATTAAGGAGAGGAATTTAAAATGGATTTATTTGAAAAAGTAGAAAAGATAAGAAGAATTGCAAACGTTTCTTTTGAAGAAGCCAAGGAAGCCCTTGAACAGTCAAACGGCGATTTACTTGACGCCATGATCTATCTTGAAAAGAACGGGAAAGTCGAAAGCGCAGGCATGGGCACTCATTCCACAGAGAATGAAAGCACTCCCGAGTACGAAGCAATCCCCGTAATGGACAAAAAGAAAAAGGACGGAGATTCTTTTGGTAAAAAGGTAGCTGATACCTTAAAGATCTGCGGTGAATATTTAAGTAACAATCACCTTGTTGCAGTTAAGGACGGAAAGATCAAATTCGACATCCCCCTTTGGGCAGTCGTAATTCTTGCATTAGTTACCCAGTGCCTTATTTTCGTACTTATGATTATTTCACTTTTCTTTGGATGGACCTATAAATTCGAAGGTCGCGACAACATGTCAGGCGCTCAGGATGTAATGGATAAGGCAAAAGATGCAGCGGATCAGATCAAGGAACAGTTTGAAGGCAGTAAGAACAACTAAGAGGTAGATTATGGCACATCTTTTAATCGTAGAGGATGAAGAAAAACTTGCTAGATTCATAGAGCTTGAGCTCAATCATGAAGGCTATGAAGTTACAAAGGCCTTTGACGGAAGAGAGGGTCTTAGGCTTGCAACGGAAAATAAGTATGATCTCATACTTCTCGACATAATGCTTCCGGGCTTAAACGGCCTGGAGGTATTACGCCGTTTGCAGCAGGATAATCCCACGCCCACGATCCTTCTCACTGCTCGGGATGCGGTTATGGACAAGGTGTCGGGACTTGATGCCGGGGCTGTTGACTATATCACCAAGCCCTTTGCAATAGAGGAGCTTCTTGCGAGGGTGAGAGTTGCACTTAAAATTCACGGAAGTATCGCTTCGACCTCCGGAAAAGAAACAGGCGCTTCCGATGAAGAGGGCATTCTTACCTGGCGTGACCTTGTATTAAACGAAAAGAAGCATGAAGTAACTTATCAGGGACATTTGATAGAGCTTACCAACAGAGAATTCATGATGCTTCAATATCTTCTTTTAAATAAAGATATTGTGTTATCCCGAGATACTCTTCTTGAAAAGGTCTGTGGCTATGACTATATAGGCGAGACCAATATGATTGACGTATATATAAGGTATTTACGTACTAAAATTGATGATGCCTTTGATGTTAAGATGATTCAGACCGTAAGAGGTGTTGGATATGTCATTAAATCAGAATAACGAAAGCGTTACGCTAAACAACAAAAATGCCAAGGTAAATTCAATAGCAAGGAAACTTAAGCTTCAATTTGCAGGTATAAGGATCAGGTCCTTTATTTCTTTTGACCTGTTCTTTTTGGTGTTTTATTCAATTGCAATCCCACTTTTCTTTGAATTGCAGGCTGCGGGGAATTTTGTATGGGACAGGGACAGGGACATAGTATTTAACGGGTCCATATACGAAGCCGTTTATTACGTCTATGAAAAAACCGGAGCCACGGTTCTTAAGCTTCCACTTAGGAATTACGCCATTCTTTTTACAGTATTTTTAAGTACCATTGTGTTCTTCCAGCTTATTAAGCTATTGTCTTCCATAGCTTCCGACAATAACAGGGTTTATGAACTTTTAAAGCCATTAAATGAAGTGGCTCTTAAGACGGAAGAATTATCAAGGCTTGCCACCAGTGAAGGACTTGATTTTCATGCGATTGAAAATGCCATTGACAGCATAAGCTCAGTGGAAGAAGAAACCATAAATCTTCATGATGATAATTTAAAGGGCATAGAAGTCGCCATTAATAATCTCCTTAAGCGATTAAGAGATTCCTACAGGCAGCAGACCCGATTTGTTAATGATGCTTCCCACGAACTCAGAACGCCCATAGCTGTTATAAAGGGTTATGTGAATATGCTTGAACGCTGGGGGAGAGAGGACGAGAAGGTGCTTGATGAATCGATCACAGCCATCTCTCACGAAGCGGAGCATATGAACATACTGGTTGAACAGCTGCTTTTCTTAGCTCGAGGCGACAGCGGAAAGACCGTTCTAAAAAAAGAAGAGCTTTCGGCAAATGATCTTATGCGGGAGATTTATGAAGAATCATTTATGATTGATGAAGATCATCCCTATAGATTTAATGATTGTGACGAAAAAATTACCGTTTCCGCAGACCCGACTTTACTTAAGCAGGCCATAAGAATCTTAATAGATAACGCTGCGAAATACACCAATGCGGGGGATGAGATTATTTTGTCCCTTGGAAGAAACAAGGATAATAGGCCCATGTTTATGGTGGAAGATACGGGAATCGGCATGAGTAACAGTGACGTATCCCACATGTTTGAGCGGTTTTACCGTTCCGATGAAGTAAGAAGCTATCGAGGCACGGGTCTCGGCCTCTCGATTGCAAAATGGATTGTGGACCGCCACGGCGGACACTTTGAGGTTCTTTCACGAGAAGGCCTCGGCACAAGAATATATCTGGTGCTGTAAAATAAGAATTAAAAAGGACGTTTATACGTCCTTTTTTTTGTTCCGGGAATTTTCCAATGTGATTTTTGGAAAATTGTCCTCTTTATTGAAAAATCGTCGCCTTGTTAGTGCTTAAGGCTAAGGTTAAACTTAAGTTGCCATATGAAATTCGTGTAGTTTGATATGGCAAAGGGGAGCGTTTATTAAAGAGAAGGAGGACAAAATGTTACGAAAAAGCAAAATGAGAACTCTTGCAGCACGGTTTCTTTCAGGTGTTCTCACAATGGCAATGGCAGTTGTTATGATGCCGTCAACGGGTGTTGGGGCTATAAAAGCATATGCTGCCGAAAATGACCCTTATGCGGTTTCCGTAGGAAGAATGGTTTATGCAAGTTCTACCGGTGGAAACAGCGACCCATCTTATGCAGTGGATGGTTCTTTGGGGACAAGATGGGAGAGTACCTGGGACCATACCTCTGAATGGATGTATGTGGACCTCGGTAAAGAAACTGAGATTACGGGGGTTAATCTTTACTGGGAAGGTGCTTTTGCAAAATCCTATAACATCCAGGTTTCAAATGACGAAAATAACTGGACGCAAGTTTACAGTACCGCCGCAAGTAACGGCGGCAACGAAAATCTTAACATAAATGCAAATGCAAGGTACGTGCGCATCAACATGCTGGAAAAACAGCTGCCTGCATATGGATATTCTTTATATGAATTTGAAATTATGGGTCGTAACGGTCTTACCAAGAGACCTGCCGATTACGGTACGAATCTTGCTCTTAATAAGCCTGCTACGGCATCTTCACTTAGAGACATCTGGTGGATGTATGATCCAAACGGCGTCATCGATCAGACATCGGTACTTGCAAAAAATGCAGTGGATGGTGCCGACAATACCCACTGGACATCCGGACAGGATGATAACCAGTGGATCACCGTGGATCTTGGAAGAAACTATACCATCGGTCGCGTAATCCTTGACTGGGATTCAGATGCGGGAAAGATTTACGATATCCAGGTTTCAACGGATGGAGTGAACTTTAATACCGTCTACAGACAGACCCGCGGATATGCTTTTGAAACAGCCAACATTCCCATGTATGCTACCGCAAGATATGTAAGAATGTATGGTTATACAAGAGTAGAAAACGGAAGCGGATTTTCTATAAAAGAATTCAAAGTATATGAATATAAGAATGGGGATGAAAGACCTACATATACAATTCCGGAGCTTCCGGAGTCTTATATAAAGCATTACACAAAGGGTACCGTCATCAGTAACGACATGTATTTAGAGCAGGCTAAGCTCCCTGTCTACATTGATGAAAGTTTAGATGCTCCCATTGACAGTAATGACTGGTGGCAGTCTTCACTTATAAACAGATTCGGAAATCCCATGAGTACCTTGCCCTTTAAGACAAGATTCTCAGGTCAGGGCCTTTCCGTAATAACTGTTACGGAAGGCTGGCTTCCCACCATGGGACCTACCGACGTGAATATTTCCATAGCGACAGAGAGTGCAGTGGATCTATTCGTAATGCCTGAAAATCTGGATTCAGCATCAAGCTATGATAAAGTTCTTGATTACAGTGATTATTCGGTGACGTTAGGATTATATGACGATAGTCACCGGGCTATGAAGGCTACATTCGTAAAGGGTTCACCTTATATCTTTACTGAGTACGGTGACACAAGAACCATTTACGTATCAGCTCCCGCTCTTGCTGAAATCTATAACGGAGCAGGCAATACTATCCTTGTGAGTGATCAGGACACCATTACCGCAGATCATATCGGAATCAAGGTAGTGGATGATGATAATAAAGATAAAACAAAGACAAGTGAAACCAATTACTGTCTCACGGTTCCCGAAGGAACAGTCTTTAAGAAAATAGGTAATTATATTAAGATTACCTTCCCCGGTAATAATGGATATATGTCCATCGGTACCATGACAAGTAAGAATCAGATAGATACTTTCTTTTCACATGGTTATGCTTTCCCTACTGACACAAGCGTAACTTATAATTACGATGAAAACACGGCGGAAGTTAAGACTTATTACAAGGTTACGACAAGTGTTAAGAGAGGAGGATTTTCAGGTGATACCATCCAGTGCCTCCTTCCTCACCAGTGGAAGCATTCATCGGATGATAACGGTTCTTTTGCAACTTACACTTCAGTAAGAGGTGACATGAAGGCCGTTACAAAGAATCAGTTTGAGACATCCAATACTTTTGCGGGACTTCTTCCTGCATTCGCACTTCCCAAGAATGCTGAGTTTGACAGGACGGCGTTACTTACATACTTAGGCGAACTAGAAGATGCTACAAAGAACCTTAATCCTGCCGGAGATGCATACTGGGAAGGAAAGAACCTTCATCCTCTCGGAATGGGCGTTATCATGGCGGACCAGATCGGCGAAACCGAGCTTAGAGATGTATTCTTACAGAGAATAAAGACTATTCTCGTTAACTGGTTTACCTACGACGGACCCGGCGATGTAAGTTATTTTATCTACAACGAAAATTGGGGAACGCTTTTCTATAAAAACAGTGAGTTCGGTGCCAATACGGCAATCTGCGACCATCACTTTACATACGGTTACTTTATGTTTGCGGCAACGGTGCTTGCAACCTACGATAACGGATTCTACAACGACTATAAGGACATGATCGAACTCTTAATAAGAGATTATGCTAATCCTTCCGATACCGACAGTGAATACTGCCGCTTCAGAGCTTACGATCTCTATGAAGGTCACTCCTGGGCAGGAGGATATGCCGACAATGATTCAGGTAACAACCAGGAATCAGCATCGGAATCTCTTTTCAGCTGGGCAAGCATGTACCTTTGGGGCGTTCTTTCCGAAAATGATACCTACAGAGATGCGGGTGCTTTCGGATTTACAACTGAAATGGATGCAGTTGAACAGTACTGGTTCGATTATGATAAAGATAACTGGATCGGCGACTGGCCTTATGAAGTTGTGGGACAGGTATACGGATCCACCAACTTCTACGGAACCTTCTTTGGAGGACAGCCTCTTTACGTATATGGAATCCAGTGGCTTCCTATTTCCGAGTACCTTACATATTACGGCATGAATCAGAGCAGATGCGCTGAGATCTATGCAGGACTTGAAGCTGATACGGATATTGCCATAGCTAAAGCTGCGGAAGTAGCAAGAAAAGAAGGTAAGAGTCAGGCAGAAATTGATAAGCTTATACGTGAGTATGCGCATCAGGATACGGGCTGGCAGCATATTACATGGCCTTTCCTTTCTCAGACCAATCCCGGCCGTGCTCTGAATCTTTTTAATGCACATGCAAGTGAAGTTCAGAAAACAGATACAGCCAATACCTATTGGTTTATTAATGCCATGACGGAACTTGGCGTTAAGACTACAGATATCGTAGCAACGGGCGATATTGCCGCAACAGTTTATAAAAAGAACGGAAAGTACACCGCTGTAGTATGGAATCCTACCAATTCCACTAAAGTCGTGAACTTTAAGTCAAACGGAAATTACGCGGGCAAAGCTAATATCGGCCCTAAGATGCTGGTAAGCTTCGAAGTATTTACAAGCGGAAACTATGAAATCACTCCGGAAGGTAACACTAATCCGGATCCCGTTATTCCTCCCGTCTACGAAAACGTAGCTCAGGGAAAGAACGTAGTAACTTCTTCTTCTGAAAACGCAGGAGTTGACGGAAGCAATGCGGTGGACGGTAATTCAGGTACACGCTGGTCATCTGAATTTAATGATAATGAGTGGATTTACGTTGATCTTGGAAGCAATAAGAACATAAGTAAAGTGGCTCTTGACTGGGAAGCTGCATATGCAAGTGAATATAAAATTCAGGTTTCAAATGACGCTCTCAACTGGCAGACAGTTTATGAAACGCGTAACGGTAACGGCGGAAGAGAAGAAATAAGCTTCAATGCCGTAAATTGCAGATATGTTAAGATGCAGGGCGTAAAGAGAGCTCTTGTATACGGCTATTCGCTTTGGGAGTTTGAAATATATGAAGCCGGTGGAACGGGTGGCGTTATTCCTGAACCCGAACCGGAACCCGAACCTAATCCCGGTTCCGGAAGCGTAAATATCGCAAAGGATAAAAATGCCATATCATCAGGAGATGAAAGCGTCGGAACACCTGCTTCCAATGCAGTGGACGGCAATGAAGGCACCAGATGGTCATCTGAATTTGTCGATAACGCATGGCTTACTGTTGATTTAGGTGCTGAATATTCCGTAAACAAAGTAGTTCTCAAATGGGAAGCAGCATACGGAAAGAAGTATTTAATTCAGACGTCCACAGATGGAGCCAACTTCACCACTGTTAAGACAGAAAACAATTCAGACGGCGGAGTTGATGAGATTAGCTTTAATGCCACAACTGCAAGATACATTAAACTTAAGGGCGTGGAGCGTGCTCTTCCTTATGGTTATTCTCTTTGGGAGATGGAAGTATATACCGTAGGAACCGGTTCTCAGGGCGATTCCGGATCAGGTGAACCTGACACCGGCGGCGACGCAGGAGAATCAGCGAAGCTTACAATCGCAGCCGTAACGGCTTCAGGAGAAGAAAACGTGGGAACGCCTGCAACCAACGCCATTGACGGAAACGAAGGTACCAGATGGTCTTCAGATTATTCGGATACAGCATGGATTACCTTTGACCTTGGAAAAACCTATTCCGTTGATAAGGTTGTACTTAACTGGGAAACAGCTTATGGCGAAGACTATAATATTCTTGTTTCCACAGATGGAAATGTATTTACACCAGTAAAGAATCTTACTGGTATGGACGGCGGAATTGATACAATCACTTTCACAGCCGTAAATGCGCGCTATGTTAAAGTGCAGGGCGTAAAACGAGCCCTTCCCTATGGCTATTCCCTTTGGGAAGCAGAAATCTGGGGTAAATAAGAAACAGACCTTAAACGTAAGCTAGGGCATAATTAAAGGCGGGAGATTAAGTCTCCCGCCAGACTGTAGACTTTCATACTTTTCCGTACTTTGGTAATGATAAATCAGAATGTATTGTTGTGACGTAAATAACGTGATATGCTTACCTTTAATTGCAGTAGGAGAAATTCTTATGAAAAGAAGATTGTTGGTCATAACTACCATTACCTTAATAGCAGTAATCTTAATAGCCGTATGTTATTACAAAAAGAACAATTACAGCAAAGAAGATTGCATATCTGCAGTAGTCACATATTTAGAAGCGCAAAAAACAGTCATAGGAGATGATGTAACAATCCCATCTGAAATTGATCAGGAGTCAGGCAGAGTAATACGTATATACGCCGACAGCGATTATTTCATTGACAGGGTCATTGCATATTGTGAGAATGCTACAGATGCGAAACGTGTTAATGATATTCCTAGGCTAGAGTATCCCTATGTGTATGTAGGGGATGCGTTATTTGGAAACAACAAGAAAATCTATTATTCCGAATTCGGGAAAATATACGAGCTTACTTTAAGCGAAAAAGACAGCCTTGCGTTCCTTCTTTATCTGACAGGAAGTGGCTCGCTGTATCCTGAAACTCGAGAATTCTTTACCAAAAGTGCAATTCTACAATTGAAAAATGAGATTGTTTATGGAAATGAAGACATAATAGAAACTAATAACGGATATCTTGAAAGCATAGACATTAAAACTCATGATACAGCAGAATTGTTGTTTGAGTGTATTAAGAACTGTGTTAAAATAGTCGACTTGACGGATACCAATATAGAACCCATGGCTCTTCCAATCGAAATAAATGGACAAGCTGTTGGCACTTTTGACGCATTATATATGACTTGTAAAGAAACGGGTCAACTAATATGTATTTGTTTCTCTCAGGAGGATTCAAAGCGCTTTTATGAGTATGTAATGGCACTAACAATGCTAAGTCAACAGGATTAGTTTGATATTCAACAAAAAAAGGCAGGAGATTAAGTCTTCTGCCTTCTTCACTATATGGTAAGGAAATCTTTTGCTGACAAATGTACTTACACAGTAATCTTTTTGTTAAAATCTTTAAATTTAAGTTCCCACATGATGAAAAGAACGAGGGTTGAAATGACCCATGAAATGGGGAAGCAAAGGTATAAAGTATTAAGAGTGGTGTGAGCTTTAAATATCGTTGCAATATAGACAAGTCTCACGCCTACGATGCCAAGAAGCATGGCGATTACGGGGGTGGTACTGTATCCCATACCTCTCATGGAAAGAGCGGGGATATCGAGTAAAGCATTAATCCATAAGAAGAATACTACATAAAACATTCTTACCATGCCGGCTTCAATTACTTCCGGGGAGTCAGTAAAGAATCCAAGGAAGAAAGGACCGAACTTATAAAACATAAAGCCTACAGCAAAGGTTATCACGCTGGTGAGGGCTGAAAATACAAATAGAAGCTTTCGTATCTTTTTAGGTTCTTTTGCGCCGGCACATTGTGATGTAAATGTAGTTATTCCCTGGGAAAAGGACTGCATACCTACGTAACAGAAGTTTTCAATATTCTGAGCCGCGCTGTTTCCTGCAACTGCAACGGAACCGAATATATTAATTGATGACTGAATGGCAATATTTGAAACAGCCCAAAGCATACCCTGACATCCTGCGGGAATCCCAATTTTAAGTATTGATGCAAGATGCTGGGGGTTAGGCTTTATTTTATTAAGATAAAGCTTCATCTCATCATTTTCTTTTACAAGAAGTATTGTAATGAGCACTGCGGAAATGGTTTCGGATATAACGGTTGCAAGTGCAACGCCTTCCACATCCATTTTGAAGCCTACTACAAAAAGAATATTTAAAAGTACATTTAAAACTCCGGCGATGGACAAGTATATGGCAGGGCGAAGGGTGTCGCCTTTGGCTCGGAGTATTGCTGCTCCGAAGGTATATACCGTTAAAGGAATGCTTCCGAGAAAATATATAATCATATAGGAAATACTTTTACTTATGATATCTTCAGGGGTTCCCATGAATCTAAGAAGAGGGCCTGACAGGAAGAATCCCAGTAGTGTAAGGAGCGCACCTCCTGTTAAAGCAACAAAAAAAGAAGTGTGTACTGCGTCACGGATACCTTCTTTTTCATTCTTACCGAGCTGCACTGCAATTATTATGTTGGCACCGGTGGAAAGCCCGTTAAATAAAGAAACTAAGAGATTTACCAGAGGAAGGCATACGCCAACGGCGGCTAAAGCCTTCTCACCACAGAATTTTCCCACTACCATCTGGTCTGCCGCATTAAATGCAATCTGCAGTAAATAAGTGACCATCAACGGCATGGCGAAAATAAAGATATTCTTAATTAAAGGGCCATTTACCATGTCCATGGAACGGCTCTTTGTACTTGTGTTACTATTCATGAGACCCTCGCGCAATTTAGTCTAAAATGTAGGTTACACCCTGAACCCGCACTGTGACAAGTTGAAGCGAAAGAGAGTACATGAAACAGAGAAGACCTAAAAAATAAAAAAGGTTGTAAAGGGCCTAAAAACAAGAAAAAAGCTCCGGTTACTTTCGGAGCTGATTTATTTCTTATGCTGTTTTTCGGCGAAGGCAAGGTGGTTTTTTAATGCCTGGAAGCTTTCTTCACTTAAGTCATGTTCGATCCTGCAGGCGTCCTCCCTAGCAACATCCTCGGAAACACCAAGAGCTATTAAGCACTTTGAAAGGATTACGTGTCGCTCGTAAACGGATTCGGCGATTTTTAAACCTTCTTTTGTCAAGGTTAAGTATCCTTCAGGACTTGCCTCAATCAAACCCTTTTCCCGCAGGAGCTTCATCGCAACACTGACGCTTGATTTTTTAAAGCCCAAATCGTTTACGACATCAATGGAACGCACGTGGGGAAGCTTTTCCGACAATATTAAAATTGATTCCAAATAATCTTCCTGAGATTCGTTTCTTTTCATGTATTAAATTATAAAGCATTCTATAGAAAAATCAAATAAAGTATTTATAAAGCTTTTTGTTGATTTTTTCCCATATAAGAAGTAGTATGAAAACAGTGTTTTGTTAAATGAATTGATAGTGGGAGGAATTATGACACAATCAAGAACACATAATTGTAATGAACTTAGAATAGAAAATGCAGGCGAGAGAGTAACTCTTGTAGGCTGGTATGAAAATATCAGAAGAGTCAGCAAAAATTTAGGATTTGTAGTACTTCGTGACTTCTACGGCACTACGCAGATCGTGCCTGAAACCGAAGAGATGATGGAGAAGTTCTTAAGCGTTAACTGTGAATCCACACTCCTTGTTGAAGGCGTGGTAAGAGAACGTTCCAGCAAAAATTCCAAAATGGCTACAGGTGATATCGAAGTAGTACCCGACAGAGTTGAAGTATTAGGTAAATGTATTTATAACGAGCTTCCCTTCGAAATCAACCGTTCAAGAGAAGCGGATGAAAATACAAGACTTAAATACAGATATCTTGATTTAAGAAATCCCGAAGTAAAGAATAAGATCGTACTTCGAAGCAAAGTAGTTTCCGAATTAAGAAGTCTTATGACCAACGAAGGCTTCCTTGAAATCACAACACCTATTCTTACGGCTTCATCTCCTGAAGGCGCCAGAGACTATATCGTACCCAGCAGAAAGTTCCCCGGAAAGTTTTACGCGCTTCCTCAGGCACCTCAGCAATTTAAACAGCTCCTTATGACCTCTGGATTTGACAGATATTTCCAGGTTGCGCCCTGTTTCAGAGATGAAGATGCAAGAGGCGACCGTACACCCGGTGAATTCTATCAGCTTGATATGGAAATGGCTTTTGCAAGCCAGGATGATGTTCTCGGTGTACTTGAAAAGGTTCTTGTTCCTGTATTTGAAAAATACGGAATTTACAAAAGAATCAGTCCCGCACCCTTCAAGCGCATTCCTTTCCGCGAAGCTATTGAAAAGTACGGTACCGATAAACCTGATTTAAGAATTGATTTTTGCATACAGGATGCCACCGAAGCCCTTTCCGATATCGGTTTCGAGCCCTTCAACGGACAGAGCGTTAAGGCATGTGTAGTTACTGACTTCAATGCCACAAGAAAGCAGATCGACCAGCTCATCGCTGATGTAGAAGTTCAGACTGCAGAAAAGACCTATTGGTTCCGTATGGACGAACAGGGTGAAATCGTAGGCGGTATTGCCAAATTCGTACAGCCCGTAAAAGAAAAGGTTGTTGCAGCTCTCGACTTAAAGCCCGGTTGCTTCGTAGGTGTGGCAGCAGGAAAAGAAGCAGTAGCATTAAAGGCTGCCGGCGTTATGCGTTCAAAGATTGGTGTTCTTTGCCCCAACCATATGGATAAAGAACAGTACCAGATGTGCTGGATCGTTGATTTCCCCATGTACGAAATGGGAGAAGAATCCGGTGAACTTGAATTCTGTCACAATCCTTTCTCAATGCCAAACGGCGGAATGGATATTCTTCTTAAAGCAGAAAAAGGTGAAGTTGATCCCTTAAGCATTACCGCATTCCAGTATGACTTAGTTATAAACGGTTACGAATCAGCATCCGGTGCCGTAAGAAACCACGATCCTGAAATCATGATCAAGGCCTTCAACTTAGTCGGACTCGGAGAAAACGAAGTTAAATCCAAATTCCCTGCCATGTACAACGCGTTCTGTTACGGAGCACCCCCGCATGCAGGAGCAGCTCCCGGCGTAGACCGTATGATCATGTTACTTACAGGAGAAGAATCCATTCGTGAAGTTATCTGCTTCCCCATGAACAAGAATGCGGCAGACGTTATGATGGACGCACCTTCCACGGTAGACCAGAAGCAGCTTGACGATGTTCACATTGCAATCGCAATGCCCAAGGAAGATAAGTAATTCTTTCGATATCTATATAAGAACGTAAAGACTTCAAAGAATCAGCGCAGACTGATGATTTGAAGTCTTTTTTGTTTTCTTTTTACAATGAATCCCTCAATTCGAAATTATTAAAAAAGTATAAAAATAATATTGACAAGTTAGGTATGGCTAACTAAAATATAGTTAGTCAAAACTAACCATAGCGAATTATGGTTTTTTATAAAAGGAGGAATGAGATGATGCCTCTTGTTTATGCAGATACGGGACTTCCGCTCATTATTAAAAAAATAGGCGGTACTCCCGAAGTTAAGAAGCATTTAGAAGACCTTGGCTTCAATGTGGGCGGCGAAGTCAGCATTGTAAGTTCATTAGGGGAAAACCTTATTGTCAAGGTAAAAGAAAGTCGCATTGCGGTAAGCGACGAACTTGCAAGAAAAATAATGATTTAGTGTAGGAGGACTCAAATTGAAAACACTTAAAGATGTAAAAATCGGAGAAACCGTAAAGGTTGTTAAACTCCATGGTGAAGGAGCAGTGAAGAGACGAATCATGGATATGGGTATTACCAAAGGCGTTGACATATATGTACGAAAGGTAGCTCCCCTGGGAGATCCCGTAGAGATCACAGTGAGAAATTACGAATTATCTCTTCGTAAAGCGGATGCCGAAATGGTGGAAGTTGAATAGTTTGTTTCTTACATGAAAGAGACTTAATAAGAATTAAAACTCGGAAAGGATATTATTATGAGCATTAAAATTGCATTGGCCGGAAACCCCAACAGCGGTAAGACTACATTATTTAACGGCCTCACAGGCTCCAACCAGTTTGTAGGTAACTGGCCCGGAGTTACAGTTGAGAAAAAAGAAGGAAAGCTTAAAAAGCATGACGACGTTACAGTTACGGACCTTCCCGGTATTTATTCTTTGTCACCTTATACTCTGGAAGAAGTGGTGGCGAGAAATTACCTCATTAACGAAAGTCCCGACGCTATCTTAAATATCATCGACGGAACCAACCTGGAGCGCAATCTCTACCTAACCACGCAGCTTGCCGAACTTGGAATTCCCATGGTTGTAGCCGTTAATATGATGGACGTGGTACGTAAAAACGGTGATGAAATAAACATTAAAGAGCTTTCAGAAAGACTTGGCTGCAGGATAGTTGATATTTCAGCTATCAAGGGCGAAGGCATCATGGAAGCTGCGGAAGAAGCGATCAAGGCTGCAAGAGAAGCAAAGCCCGTTCCCAAGCATACTTTTTCAGGCCCCGTGGAACATGCCCTTGCTCATATTGAGGAAGCAGTTGTTCACGATATGCCCGAAGAAAAGCAGCGCTGGTACGCAATAAAAATCTTTGAACGCGATGATAAGGTTCTTGAACAGTTAAATATTCCTGCAGATGTTATGTCTCACATTGAAAAAGATATTGTTGCTGCAGAAAAAGAACTTGATGATGATGCGGAAAGTATTATTACAAATGAAAGATATGTTTACATCGCAGAAGTTATAAAGACCTGCTATAAAAAGAAAAATGCAGGATCTCTCACAACTTCCGACAAAATCGATAAGATTGTTACGAACCGCTTCTTGGGCCTTCCCATATTTGCGGCAGTTATGTTCCTTGTATACTGGATCGCAATGGTGGCAGTCGGAGCGCCCGCTACGGACTTTACCAATGATGCGATCTTCGGAGACGGATTCCACTTATTCGGAATGGACGGCGGATACGGTGAAATCTCAGAGAGCTTCGCAGAAGCTTCCGCAATAGTGGATGGCTATGACATTTACGTTGAAGAAAACGGACAGGCTCCCGATTCTGAGTTCACATATGAAACAGAAGATGAAGAAACCCTTGAAATTTCCGTGGAAACAGCCACAATAGATGATTACAACGAAGCAGTTGCCACACTTTCTGAAATCGGTGAAGAACCTGACCCTGCTGAGTACGGTGTATGGGTTCCCGGTATTCCCGCTCTTGTAGAAAGCGGTCTCGATGCTCTTAATGTAGCAGACTGGCTTAAAGGTCTTATCCTTGACGGTATCGTAGCCGGTGTCGGCGCGGTTCTCGGATTTGTGCCTCAGATGCTTGTATTATTCTTAATGCTTGCTTTTCTTGAAGCCTGCGGTTACATGGCGCGTATTGCATTTGTTCTCGACCGAATCTTCAGACGTTTCGGTTTGTCCGGTAAATCCTTTATCCCCATGCTTATCGGTGTGGGCTGCGGTGTTCCGGGTATCATGGCAAGCCGTACCATTGAAAATGAACGCGACAGACGTATGACCATTATGACCACCACATTTATTCCCTGTGGTGCCAAGGTTCCTTTTATCGGCATGATTGCAGGCGCGATATTCGGTGGCTCTGCATGGGTATCAACATCAGCATACTTTATAGGTATGGCTGCAATAGTAGTTTCAGGTATCATGCTTAAGAAAACAAAAATGTTCGCAGGAGATCCCGCTCCCTTTGTAATGGAGCTTCCCGCATATCATATGCCCACAGTAAGCAACGTACTTCGTTCCATGTGGGAACGCGGATGGTCCTTTATCAAAAAGGCAGGAACCATTATCCTTCTTTCAACAATAGTAGTATGGTTCACAAGCTTCTTTGGCTTCGCTGAAGACGGATTCAGAATGCTCGCGGAAGACGAACTTGAATTCTCTATCTTAGCAAAGATCGGAAACCTGATCGCCTGGATCTTTATCCCCCTCGGATGGGGTAACTGGCAGGCAGCGGTAGCTTCCATCACAGGACTTGTAGCAAAAGAAAATATCGTAGGTACCATGGGCATCCTTTATGGTGGCGGAGAACTCACTGCATGGCAGGCTCTTTCACAGGCATTTACAGGAATTACAGGATTCTCATTCTTAGTATTTAACCTTCTCTGTGCTCCCTGCTTTGCAGCCATCGGCGCCATTAAGCGAGAGATGAACAATGCAAAGTGGACCTGGTTTGCAGTGCTTTACCAGTGCGGTTTTGCATATGCCATATCACTTATAATCAACCAGTTCGGCGGCCTCTTTACAGGTAAGGTAAATATCTTCGGATTGATCTTTGCCATCGCAGTGCTTGTATACATGATTTACATGCTTTTTGTTAAAAAGTACAAAGAAGCCGATAAGCTTAAGATGTAATCTTAATACATAAAAAACCTAAAAATATCCCAATAGACTTTTTGAAAGTCTTTTGGGATATTTTTTTACTGCCTAAGCCCTTTCAGGATGATTCCTGTATCCCAAAACGGAAACTAAATTCAAACTGGGATAGTTTTTCATAGAATAGCCCCTTTCAGGCTGACTCAAGTATCCCAAAACGGAAATTAGCTTCAATCTGGGATAGTTTTGAGTAGAGCACTAAGCGAGGTGTTTTCGAGCGTAGTGCGAACCATACAAGTTCACTAAGCGAGGTGTTTTCGAGCGTAGTGAAGCTTGTACATAGAATAGCCCCTTTCAAATTGATTCAAGTATCCCAAAACGGAAAATAAATTCAAACTGGGATAGTTTTTCATAGAATAGCCCCTTTCAGGTTGACTCAAGTATCCCAAAACGGAAAATAAAATCCGTCTGGGATAGTTTTGAGTAAAATAGCTTCTTTCAGGTTGATTCCTGTATCCCAAAATGGAAAATAAATTCAAACTGGGATAGTTTTTCATAGAATAGCCCCTTTCAGGATGATTCCTGTATCCCAAAATGGAAAATAAATTCAAACTGGGATAGTTTTTCATAGAATAGCCCCTTTCAGGCTGACTCAAGTATCCCAAAACAGAAGTCAAATCCGTATAGGGATACAAGAAAGGGGCAGGAAAGATGGAGAAGTGGCAGATGAGGTGAAGAAGAGCGGAAAAAGGGCATAGAAAGCCTATAATCATGCGGAACAGACGATATTTCCGGGATTAAATCGGGAGCAAATCCCCTTTTATCTAAAATATACAAAGAGCCCCTTTTATATTTTCACATTTCTAACAAATCGTTAATTATTTTGACAATTCGCGTTGACAGTTTAGAGGTTTGGGGTTATAGTTAGTTTAACGTTAAACGAAACAAAACGAATCAAAGCATTCGGGGAGGAAAATTTTAGCGAGTGGAAGTCCACTTGCTTGAGTTTTATAGGGGTTTAACGTTAAACTGACTTTTCGTATATTATTGAAAGGAGACATTGAAATGGCGAAAAAGTTATTAAGTGTATTGGTAGCAACTTCCATGATGGCTGCCATGCTGGCAGGATGTTCAGGTAAAGCTGAATCCACAGAAACTCCTGCTGCATCAACAGTAGAATCTGTAGCTGAAACATCTACAGAAGAGACTGCTGAACCTGTTGAAATTACTTTAGGTATTTGGCCTGAAGATACTTTAACAGCAGATATTGAAATTTATGAAGGTTACGTAGAAACAATGAAGGGTCTTCACCCTGAAGTAACCTGCACACCTGCATATTACAAATATGCAACAGACACATTCATGCCCATGGTTGAAGCAAAGACAGTTCCTACTGTATTTGAAACATGGTTCACAGAACCCAAGAAGCTCATCGCTAACGGCGCTGTAGCAGACATCACAGAAGAACTCAAGGCTCGCGGATGGCTTGACAAGATGAACCCTTCCATCAAGGCACTTCTTTCTGATGACTATGGTAATGTATACGGCGTTCCTCGTGACGGTTATGCACTTGGTCTTATGTGCAACGTAGAACTTTTCGAAGAAGCCGGACTTGTAGATGAAAACGGATATCCTCTTTTCCCTACATCCATGGAAGATCTTGCTGAAAAGGCTAAGATAATTAAAGAAAAGACCGGTGCTGCAGGCCTTTGCTTACTTGCTAAGGATAACGCAGGCGGCTGGCACTTCTCCAACATCGCTTGGAACTTCGGTGCTACAGAACTTTGTAAAGATAACCTTGACGGAACATTCACAGCAAACCTTGCTTCTCCTGAAGCAATCAAGGCTATGGAATTCGTTAAGAGCTTAAAGTGGGACTACGACGTACTTACAGCTGACCCTACCAACGAAGATTGGGGTACAGGTTTCATGCAGTTAGGTACCGGCGCAGCAGCTATGTACATCGGTGCTAACGATGCAGTTGCTCAGCCTACACAGGTTAACGGTCTTCCTGTAGACAAGCTTGCTATGTGTGCGATCCCCGCAGCTGAAGGATGCGACCAGTATTCATTATTCGGTGGTACTCCTTACATGTTCTCCAAGGAATCCACACCTGAACAGATCAATGCAGCTCTTGACTTCCTTGAGATCATCGGTAAGGCACCCGTTGCTACAGATGAAGCTATCGCAGGTATGAAGGCAGGTGCTCAGAACAACGTTGATAACGGTGTTCCCGTAATTTCTTCCTTCCCTTGCTGGACAGCAGAAGATTACCTTACAGCTCAGGCTGCAGTTGTAGAAGAATATTCAAACGTAGATCCTAAGATGTTTGATTCTTACTTCAATGCTACAAAGACAAGCGGACTTCACCCTGAAGAACCCGGTTCAACACAGGATATGTACGCTGAACTTACAAAGGTATTACAGGAAGTATTAACCAACAAGGATGCTGATGTAGCAGCTCTTATGGCTCAGGCTAACGCTAACTACCAGGCAATTCTTGATGCTACTTTCACTAAGTAATCAGGATAATTGAATTCTTAATTATTCATAAATCATACTTAACCTTTCATTGGTGGGCGAGGTGAAAATCCTCGCCCATTCACTGAAAGCCTCTTTTTAAAAATCACGAAAAGTCAAATCGGACTTAAGTTCGGGAGAAATATATGGTTAAAAAGAAATCTTTTAAAAGACAGGATCTGTGGGGCTGGCTCATAATGCTTCCTTCCCTCATCCTTTTCGGCTTCTACGTATGGGAGCCATTATTTGAAAACGTAAGACTTTCGCTTCACAACTCAATTCGTTATGAAGTATTGGATTTTGTTGGATTCGACAATTACAGACGTGTTCTTGCAAGCCCTGATTTTATCGCAGCTTTCAGAAACACCTTTTCATATACACTGTGGTCTTTGGTAATCGGTTATCTCGTTCCTATTTTCCTCGGCATTATCATTTCGGAAACTGTACACATGAAGGGATTTTTCAGAACAGGTATCTATTTTCCCAACATTGTACCCGGTATTGCGACTATTTGGATTTGGAACTATTTCTTTACCCCCGGTGCCACAGGTGTACTTAATATCATCCTGGGAAAACTCGGAGTGGCGCCTCTTGAATGGCTTAATAACACACATTGGACCATACCCCTTATAGTAGTGACTATGACCTGGAAGAGTGCAGGCTCCACAGCTCTTATCTATATGGCCAATATCAGTGCTATCAGCCCTGACCTCTATGAAGCCGCTACTATTGACGGCGCAGGTATCTGGAAAAGAATCTTCCATATCACTATTCCCAGTGTGTTTTCACTGGCAAAGACGTTGCTTATTTTACAGGTGATCTCAGTATTCCAGATCCTGTATGAACCCATGGTACTTAAGAACGGCGGACCCAATAACGCCAGCATCTCACTTATGATGCTTCAGTACAGATACGCATTCAGGGATTTCGATTTCTCAGGCGGTGCTGCATTAAGCGTTATGATCTGCATTATCTTGATCATACTGAGCGGACTTTATATGAAGCTTACAAGGTCCAAGGAAGATTAGGAGGTGCGGTAAATGAACGGGTTTTTTACAAAATATAAGAATAAAAAAGACGGTGTAATACGAGGCTATGATATAAGCTCTACCTCTGTTAAGATCGCTTGCATCATCATTATGCTCATATGCCTTGCCATCGTGCTGTTTTCCGTATTCCCCATTATCTGGGTGTTCCTTGCAAGCTTTAAGGATATCAAGGAATTTAACAGAAACGTCACGATCTTACCGGATGTATATGATTTTTCAAGATTAAAGGCAACCTGGAACGCTTTCAGTTTCCCCAAGTTCTATCGCAATTCACTGATCATGGTACTTGGATGTATTTTGACAAGCGTATTCTTTAACGGACTGCTTGCCTATGCCCTGGCTATATTAAAACCCAAGGGACATAATGTGGTATTTCTGCTTGTTATGTGGAGCCTGCTTATTCCATCCTCCACCAATATCATTGCTTTATTCAGAAATATCAACATTCTCAATTTAAACGGTACCTTCTTTCCGCTGTGGTTAGCATATGGTGCCAATGCTTTTTACATCGTGCTGTTCAAGGAATTCTTTGAGGGAATTCCCAAAGAGTTGCTGGAAGCGGGAAAACTGGACGGAGCAGGCGTAATGAAAATCTTTACTGCCATAATTCTTCCTCTTTCCAAGCCCATCATCATGGTAGTGGCTATATTTGCGGTAACGGCAGCCTGGTCAGACTTCCTTCTTCCCTATCTTGTGTTAAAGGGAACAAATTACGAAACAGTTATGGTTAAACTGTTCTCATTCAAGGATACACCTACGGATGCGGTAAGTGTGTTAAGAGCCTGTCTCTTTGCGATCATTCCGCCCACAATAATCTTTGCTCTTTTCCAGAGACAGATTACCGATGGTGCGGCAGCGGGAGCGGTTAAAGGTTAATTTAGGAGATTAGAAATGGCTAAGCAAGCTGACAGATATTTTGAAGTTCATCCCTGGAAAATAATTGAAGAAGGCTTCGATCCCGATTATTCGGAGGTGGCTGAATCGGTATTTTCCCTGGGTAATGAATATATGGGTATAAGGGGCTTCTTCGAAGAAGGCTACGAGGGTGATTCTCTTGTGGGAAGCTATTTTAACGGGATCTACGAGCGTGATCCGAAAGGAAAATCCTATAAGGGCGTGGTAGATGCTACGGAATATATGGTAAATTCCGTTAACTGGCTTTCAACCGAAATTACCGTAGCCGGAGAAAAGCTCGAATTATCCAAAGTTAAGATTTGCGATTTCAGGAGAGAACTTGATCTGAAAACCGGCATCTTAACAAGAAGCTTTATATGGTTATTAAAAGACGGTAAGGGAATAGAAGTTTCTTTTGAAAGATTCTTAGGGATGGAAAATTCCCACATGGGATTTTCAAAGCTTTCCCTTCGTCCCATAAATTGCAGTGTTGAAGCCTATGTAACGGTGAAGCTTGATTTCAGCATCATCCATAAGGCTGTTAATAAATGCATGTGGAACACCGAAAGAGGAGTTGCCGACGGCAATTACATAAGCATCCTGGGCATGACCAAGACCACCGGTCAGAAGGTATTTTCAAGCGCCCTTATCAATGCTGATAACATTCTTTCGGAAGAGACCGTTATAGACCAAAACGTGGTGGGCAAATCCTACGTCCTTGATCTTAAAGAACGTGAGAATACCTATGTTACAAGAGTCGTATATAACACCATATCAAAGGCTCTTCCCGGTTCAAAAGAATATGATGAATGTGCCATTAACTTCATCAAAGAAATTGATAACAGCAAGAATTTACTTAAAGATACCGATTACGAGACCGAGAAATTCAATACTATTTCCTGGTGGGATAAGGCATGGAAGCAGTCTGATATCGAAATAGAAGGTGACGAAGAAAACCAGCAGGGTATCAGATTCTGCATATTCCAGATGTACCAGACCTATCATGGCGCTGAAAAGGGCACCAATATCGGAGCCAAAGGATTAACGGGCGAAGCATACAACGGTAATGCATTCTGGGATACCGAGGTATTCTGCCTTCCTTTCTACATATTTAACGATTTAAAGGCTGCGAAAAACCTGATCATGTACAGATACTTAACTCTTCCCGAGGCAAAAGAAAGAGCCAAGGATCTTGACTGTAATGGGGCGTTTTACCCCATCGCGACCATAAGCGGAAGAGAATGCTGCAATCTCTGGCAGCACGCGAGCCTTCAGTTACAGGCCTCCACAGCTGTGGCATACGGAATCTGGATGTATGTAAATATCACGAAGGACAGAGATTTTCTTTTGGATTACGGCCTTGAAATGTTGATAGAGATTTCAAGAATGCTTTTATCGAGAGGCGACTATTCTCAGGACGGAAAGAACTTCGGTTACTATTGCGTAATGGGGCCCGATGAATTCCAGATGATGGTGAATCACAATTTCTACACCAACTATATGGCAAAGTGGACCTTTGAATATACTATTTCCTGCCTCAACGAATATGAAGAAAATGGTGAAGCAAGAGTAAAGAAGCTTATAGAGAGATTGAATGTTACGGAAGATGAGATTAAATCCTGGCAGAGAGCTGCTGCAAGAATGCTTATCATAAAGGACAAGGCTACCGGCGTATATGAGCAGCATGAAGGATTCTTCAAGCTTCCCCACGTGGATGTTGATAAGATTCCCATTGAGGATTTCCCTTTATACAACCACTGGTCCTATGACCGCATCTATCGTAATGACATGATAAAGCAGCCCGATGTGTTAATGGCAATGCTTTTGCATAATTCGGATTTCACGGAAGAAGAATTAAAGGCAAATTATGAATATTATGAACCTAAATGCATTCATGAAAGCTCCCTTTCTCCCTCTGTTCATTCCATTCTTGCCTGCCAGCTAAAGAAGCAGGAGGAAAGCTATAAATTCTTTAAATTTGCTACAAGAATGGACCTTGATAATTACAACAGAAATACCTGCGAGGGTCTTCATACCACAAGTATCGTGGCAGCATGGATGAATATCGTATACGGCTTCGGCGGACTGAGATCCGACGGAAAGGTACCCGAGATTTCGCCTCAGATTCCTGAAGAGTGGACAAGATATACCTTCAGATTCCTGTATGGTGATGACGTGGTAATTGCCAAAGTGGACCATGACAATCTGTCGGTGAAAACTCTTAAGGGCCATGTTGTTGACCTTAAGATCTACGGTAAGGACGTGGCTGTTTCGGGAAAAGAAAGTAAGATTAAATTAAAATAACGGATTAAAGCTATGGATATTAATAAAGAGAACTGGTTGATAAAAGAAGAGGGTTTTGATAAATCCCGAATTGAGGATAACGGTAACCGTTTCTTACTTGGTAACGGTTACATGGGTATAAGAGGTACTCTCTCGGAATATGGCAAGGAACAGCTTGTGGCTGTAAACCTTGCAGGCATCTACGATAAAGTGGGTGATTCCTGGAGAGAACCCTTAAATGCACCCAATTTCCTCTATTCAAAGCCCGAATTCAATAATACGGAATTAAGTGTATTAAGCATAAATCCTAAGGATCACAAAGTGATCCTTGATTTTTATGAGGGTATTTTATACAGAGAGTCGGTTTTCTGCGTTGACGGCGTCAATGTAAGGGTAAGATCGGAGCGTTTCCCCGACATGGATAATGTTCATTTAATTTGGGAAAAGTGCGTGATAGATGCTGATTCTGCTGGACGTTTAACGTTAAATGCAGGCATCGATTATGATATCTGGGATATTAACGGGCCTCATTTTGTGCGCTTTGAAAAAGAGATCGGTCACGACGGCTCCGTTTCCATAAAGGGCTTTACTCAGAAGGATACTGAGTTTGTTCATGTAAAAGAAGCTCTTGTTTCGGTATCTCTACTTAACAGGCCACTTGCCGTTAAGGATGATGAAAAAGAAAAGCTGCTCCTTCATCATGGAATATTTGATATTAAGGCAGGTGAAACTGTTTCTTTTTACAGAGTCGCATCGGTATATACATCCAAAGATACAGATGCAGAGCCTGCAATTTCCGGAGAAGCAATAAGTCCCGAAATCTATATGGAAAAGAAAGAAGCTCACAAAAAGTGGTGGGCTCTTAAATGGGATAATTCCGCGGTGAAGATCGAGGGTGATGAGGAAGCTGAAAGAGCAGTTAACTATTCCCTTTATCATTTACATTCCATTGCGCCGAGGCACAGGGACAGCATGTCAATTCCGGCAAGAGGACTTTCGGGACAGACCTATAAAGGCGCAGTGTTCTGGGATACGGAAATGTTCATTCTCGATTTCTTTTTATATACGGAACCCCGGGTTGCAAGAACACTTATAAAGTACAGGATCGATACGCTTAAGGGCGCTCTTGATAAGGCAAAGAGCTATGGATATAAAGGCGCTTTCTATGCCTGGGAAAGCCAGGAAGGCGGCTTTGATGCATGCTCCGATTACAATGTCACGGACGTATTCACAAAGCGTCCCATGAGGACCTTCTTTAAAGATAAGCAGGTACATATTTCATCTGCCATTGTTTTCGGCTTAAAGAAATACTTTGACGTAACCGGCGACATGAGTTTATTGAGTGAAGGCGCTTTTGAAACCGTGATGGAATGCGCGATCTTCTACTCAGAGCTCCTCGTTAAGAAAGTATACGGTGACTGTTACGAGATCAGGGATGTTATAGGCCCCGACGAATACCATGAAAGAGTTAATAATAACTTTTATACCAACAGAATGGCGAAGATGGTATTTACGGAAGCCTTAAGACTTATAGATAAGCTCGATACCATAGAGGATGCAAGAAAAGAAGAGATCATTAAAAAGTATAACGTGAAAGCTCTTAAGGAAATCTTTGAAGATGCTTCGCGTAAGCTTTATATTCCCGCTCCCGGTGAGTCCGGCGTAATTCCCCAGTTTGACGGATACTTCGATTTAGAAGATGTAAGCGTCGATACCGTGCGGGGAAGACTTCTAGATCCCAAGGAATACTGGGGCGGAGCCTATGGTGTTGCAAGCCATACTCAGGTAATAAAGCAGGCCGATGTGGTAACCTGTTTAAGCTTATTCAAGGATGAATATTCTTCTGAAGTTTTAAATAAAAACTATGATTATTACGAAAAAAGAACGGAACATGGTTCTTCATTAAGCGCATGCATGTACTCCCTTCTTGCATGCTACTGCGACAGACCCGATGAAGCATATCCCTTCTTTATGAAGTCTGCTTCGGCTGATATAAAAGGCGGCGGAAAGCAGTGGGCAGGCCTTGTATACATAGGCGGATCCCACCCCGCCAGCGAAGGCGGAGCATATATGAATGTGCTTCACGGTTTTGCCGGGATCAATGTTAAAGACGGTAAGCTTGTGGCTTCACCAAAGCTTCCGAAGAACATTAAAAAACTGGAATTCAGGATTATCTTCAAGGGCATACGATATCTCGTGACCGTTGAAAAAGAAAAAGCAGAGTTTAAACCCTGCTAGTTCGTTAAATCATTGTTTTGTATAAATAGTGCTTACGCTTTCTCTTATCACAAGCTCGGTAGGAAGTGTGACATGGGAGTGCTTTAATGGCTCACCCTCCAACTTTTTGAGCATTATATCTACCGCAATGGAACCTTTCATGTTCATATCCTGGTGCACTGTGGTAAGAGGAGGTGTTATAAGCTTCGCAAGGGACAGATCGTCGAATCCGATGATGGAATAATCTTTGGGACAGGATTTGTGGAAGCTTCGTAAGTGAATCATGATACCTGCAGCAAGTACATCAGCAGTGGCAACGATCCCGGTAACACCGGGAAGTTCCAGGATGCTTCTTGCGGCAGTGAGACATGAATCATAATCGAGCTCTGTTTGGATCACCATGGATTCGTCGAAGGGAATGCCCGCTTCTTTGAGGGCCTTTTTATAACCTTCAAAACGCTCATATACAACACCTTCTTCAAAGAAGGGAGGAGCGGCAAAAACGATCTGTCTGTGACCATGGTCGATCAGATATTTGGTGGCCATGTAGCAGCCGGTCCTGTCTTCCAGACCTACATTGGAACATTTTTTGGAATCGATATAGCTGTCGATAAGAACTACCGGAATGTCGAGGCTGTCAATGGTTTCAAAGAAACTGTCCCTGAATACGCCGTTTATGAATAACCCGTCCATGTTCCAGTTTCTGAGTAATGCGAGTAACTCTTCCGAAGAAGTGACGGTTCTTACCATTAAATAGTATCCGTTCTCACGAAGAGCCTTTTCGATGATACCTATGAAGGTTGCTGTGAAAGGGTCATCCATGGGATTGTAATCGCTGGTGGGCATGGTATGGTTTATGAATCCAACCACCTTGCTTTGGCGGGAAACAAGAGCTCTCGCCGACATATTAGGGCTATATCCGAGCTTTTTTATGGCTTCATTGATCTTGGCAACGGTTTCTTCAGAAACTCTGTTGCTGCGGCCGTGTATGACATTTGAAACAGTGGTGGCGCTGACCCCTGTGGCAGCGGCGATGTCCGTAATTGTTACCATTGTAATCTCCCCGATTTAAAGCAGTAAGTTTAAGGTTAAACCTATTTACTAGTGTAGCATTAATATTTTTTTTTGCAAATAGATTAATTTACTTAAGGAGGCAGTATGATTAACACTGTGATTTTTGATCTCGACGGAGTGCTGGTATCCACCGATGAACTCCATTATCTTGCCTGGAAACGCCTGGCAGAAGAACTGAACATAACGGGATTTACCAAGGCTGACAACGAGCGTCAGAGAGGCGTAAGCCGTATGGAATCTCTTGAAGTGGTGCTTGAAAAAAGCGATAAGAGCTATACTGATGATGAAAAGAAAGTTCTTGCTGAGAAAAAGAATGATTATTATAAAGAAAGCCTCCGTGATGTGGATGAATCGATCATCTTACCCGGGGCAGTGGAAACCTTAAAACTTTTGCATGAAAGAGGTGTAAAAGTGGGTGTCGGTTCAGCCAGTAAGAATACTCCCGCTATCCTTGATAAAACCGGCCTTGCAGGATTGATCGACAAAGTAAGCTGCGGCCTTGATACCGATAAATCAAAGCCCGAACCCGATGTGTTCTTAATTGCGGCTGAAAAGCTCGGAAGCGATCCTTCTGAGTGCCTTGTGGTGGAAGATTCCGCAGCAGGCATAGAAGCTGCCAAAAGAGCCGGTATGAAGAGCCTTGGAGTAGGACCTTTCAATAAAACATTAGGTGCTTCCATCTGCGCCGACAACTTAGCCGATAACGTAAATTGGGATAGGATCTTAAATTAGGGGGTCATTATGAAGAACATGATTTTAAATATCCTTATAAGCGTTGCATCTTGCATCGTGATTCTTTTCGGAGTGTTAACCTATATGAAACTTAATGTGAAAACCGCTGATTACAGCAACACAAAGCTCGTGATCTATGAAGGCCCCAAATCTCTTCGAGATGCGACAGAAGAAGATTTAAAGGCAACCAATGAAACACAGAGAGATTTTTCCATGCTCCACTGTGTGGATACTTTGGTTTCCGTTAATGGTAAAGACCTTTACGTGTACGATACCAACGTAAACCATTCAAGAACCTGGAATAATTCATATCTTCCTTCGATTTCAAGGACACCCATTACCTATTTTGACTTTGAAGGCAAGGCAGAGATTACGGTAACGGTTCCCGAGAGAGGCTTTGAGACCGTTAAGGTAAGTCCTCTTTCTTACGGTATTGAGCCCAAGGTCAACAAGGAAAACAATACGCTTTCTTTTGTCATTGATACACCCGATGCCTATACCGTAACCTTTGACGACTCACCTTCAAGAGCCCTTCACATTTTTGCGAATCCCTTGGAAAAAGAAGAAGAGCTTCCTGATTTCAATGATGAAAGCGTTATCTATGTCGGACCCGGTGAATGGAATATTGATTCCATTTCCCTTGAGTCAGGCCAGACTTTATATATTGCCGGAGGTGCGCTTGTTCACTCCGATATCAGTGCCAACTTTGTTAAGAACGTTAAGGTTCTTGGACGCGGTATTATAGACGGTTCCCAGTATCAGGGATGGCATGGTACTGCAGCTCACATTCCCCTTAAATTTGACTATGCGGACAATTCCGTTATCGACGGCGTAATTGTCACAAATCCCAACGCATGGTGCCTGCAGGGCTATTCCACCAAGAACCTTACCGTTAATAATGTAAAGATCATTTCCTGCCGTCCCAACGGCGACGGAATCACCATCCAGTCCTGCGAAGATGTTAATGTAAGTAACTGCTTTGTAAGAAGCTGGGATGATTCACTTGTTGTGAAGAATTATGCCGACAACACGGAAAACGTTAATTTTAAGAACATCCAGATCTGGACAGATCTCGCGCAGTCCATGGAAATCGGTTATGAAACCAATAAGGGTAATCGCGAAAACAGTACCGTAAGCAATGTGACCTTTGAAGATATCACGGTGCTCAATAACTTCCATAAGCCCGTAATCAGCGTGCATAATGCGGATAATGCGGTGGTTTCCGATATCACATTTAAAAATATCACTGTGGAAAACTGCCGTGTCGGTTCGGGAGACGGCTCCGAACTTCCCTATTTAATAGATATCGCAATCGTTCAGAACACCAACTGGTCCACCACCAAGGACAGAGGCTATATTAAAGACATTACGATAGAAAATGTAAATGTTTTAGGCGGCGAATTCGTAGGCTCTCGTATTCAGGGCTTTGACGAAGAACATACAGTCACCGGTGTTAAGATTAAAAACCTGAATGTGCTCGGTAAGAAGATTACAAGCCTTGAAGATGGTGAATTCAAGGTAAAAGAAGGCACATATTCCGATGTGACATTTGAATAGGGGGTGGCTTGATATGAAGAAAAAGATTGTATTATGCGTACTTGTTATATTGGCTGTTTTATCAGCATGTATATATTTCCTGATTCCCGAAAAGAAGGGCGGAGATATTCCGGACGAGAATATTAAGGTGGTTGCGGCAGCAGAACAGACCGAACCCATGGAGCATCCGGCTTTTAAGATCGAAGAATTTGATCCCGTCATTCCCGACGGCACCAATGTAGCTCTTAATGCAAAGGCTACCGCCAACAATATGGGTCCCGGCTTTGTTCCGAGAAAATCCAATGACGATAACAGAAATACCTACTATGAAGGTGCACCCGGCGAATATCCCAACGAGCTTACCTTGAAGCTTGAGGGTGAATATACGATCCATGCGGTAAAGGTCCTTCTCTGTCCCGATGCGGTCTGGGCAAAGAGAGTACAGACCATTGAAATACTGGCAGGAACAGATCCTGAAAACCTTGAGGTCGTAGCCGAAAAGAAAGAATACGAATTCGATCCCATCAAAGGCGGTAATGAAACCGTGATCGAATTTGATAATACTGAAGCTTCTTATGTAATGCTCCGCTTTTACGACAACACAGGCGCTGTAGCGGGACAGGCAGCAGAAGTACAGGTTTATGCTCTTGATTAGTAATTGCTCATACTGAATAAATCAAAAACAGAGTGCCAGAATACAAGATTATGACTCCGGAATCCTTCATGAACTTAAGTTTATGGAGGATTCTTCATGTTTTTTTTGAAAAATTCAAAACTTTGTGGTACAATTCTTGAGTTTAATAATGAGGTTAAAAATGAGTATTGAAGAAGTAAAGGTAAAAGAAAACCCTCTTGGCACTCGCCCTGTAGGCACATTATTACGCCAGTTTGCCATTCCAAGCATCATCGCAATGCTTGTGGGTGCGCTTTACAATATTGTTGACCAGTTCTTTATCGGTAATGCCATAGGAGAACTTGGCAACGCGGCAACCAATATCGCTTTTCCCTTAAGCATTTCCTGCGTTTCCATCGCATTACTTCTTGGTATCGGTGGCGCCAGTGCTTTTAATCTTACCATGGGAGAAGGAGATAAGGAAAAAGCACCTTACTATATAGGTAATTCCGTATCTTTGTTATTGATTCTCGGAGCCATATTAACGATCGTTACCGAGGCATTTTTGCCCACGCTTTTAAATATATTCGGTTCCCCCAAGGATGTTTATCCCTACGCCCTTGAATATACAAGAATAACCGCATGGGGCTTCCCCTTTATGATCCTTGCGGGCGGAGGCGCTCATGTAATAAGAGCGGACGGTTCCCCCAGGTTTTCAATGATATGTAACTTAACCGGTGCCGTTGTAAATACTGTTCTTGATGCCCTTTTTATTTTCAAATTCGGTATGGGCATGCGGGGTGCCGCTCTTGCAACAATAATCGGACAGTATGTTTCAGGTATCATGGTTCTTATATACATCCGCAACTATAAGACCGTAACACTTAAAAAAGAACATTTTATTCCCAAGGCAGAATATTTCTTAAGAAATATGTCCCTCGGTGCAGCTTCCTTCATGAACCAGATCGCCATGATGGTAGTGCAGATAGTACTTAATAATTCGCTTAAATATTACGGAGGAAGATCCATTTACGGTGAGAACATCCCTATAGCGGTTGTGGGAATCATCTCCAAAGTAGGAATGATGTTCTTCTCCTTTATAATCGGTATCTCCCAGGGCTTGCAGCCCATTGTAAGCTTCAATTACGGAGCAAAGAAATTTATAAGAGTAAGAAAAGCAACATTCCTTGCTTTGATCATATCAGGAATACTTTCAATCGGTTCTTTTACCGTATTCCAGGTATTCCCGAGAAATATAATCGAGATCTTCGGAAAGGGCTCCGGTGAAGAATACTATCGCTTTGCGGTAATGTATTTCAGAATTTATTTCTTTTTCACCATAATTAACTTTTTACAGCCCATTATTTCCAATTTCTTTTCAGCAACGGGAAGACCTCAGAGAGGTATGTTTTTATCTCTCACAAGACAGATTATTTTCCTGATCCCGTTAATATTGATACTTCCCTTATTCTTTGGTATCGACGGAATCCTTTACGCAGGTCCCATAGCGGATGCTGTTGCGGCAATAATCTGTATTACCATGGGAATTATAGAATTTAAAAAGAAAGAATACTGGATTGAAGATAAGAACTGATTTCCGCTTTTGATACGAAACTATGAGGTAATAATAAAAAATGAGCAGCTTATATTTTGATGATGAAATATTAAAAATGGGCATGGAGGCCGAAGGCGTTTTACGTGAGTACTACGCGGCAATAGAGGATACAGCCCTTTATAATTCCAAAAAGGTTCTCGAAGCATTTATTGAAAATAACGTAGCCTACCAGGATTTTCAGGAAGTAAACGGCTATGCTTTCTTTGATGAGGCAAGAGATAAGATCGAGCGTATTTTCGCGAAAGCCCTGGGTGCAGAGGATGCTCTTGTAAGAGCTCAGATCATGTCAGGTACCAATGCGATCTATCTTACTCTTTCAGGTCTGCTTCATCCCGGTGATACTGTTCTTGCAATTTCCGGAACACCCTACGATCCCCTCCAGGAGATTATGGGAATAAGAGGTGACAGCCCCTTATCACTGATGCGTAACGGCGTTAAATACGAGGAAATAGACCTTGTAAATGACGACTTTGACTATGAAAAAATAGAAGAACGCGTTAAAAAAGGCGGCATTACGCTCGTTGAAATTCAGCGTTCATGCGGTTACAGTCTTCGTCGTGGTATCTCTATCGAAAAGATGGAAAAAGTATGCTCTGTTATTAAGAGCATTGATGAAAATATAATTATCATGTGTGATAACTGTTACGGTGAATTTGTCGAGAAGAAAGAGCCTACGGAGGTGGGCGTTGACATTATCGCGGGTTCACTTATGCATAACATCGGAGGCGGCATAGCTACTTCCGGAGGTTATATTGCAGGAAAAGAAGATCTTATCGCACAGGTTGCCGACAGACTTACTTCCCCCGGTATGGGAAAGTACTTAGGCGCCAACTATAACCAGAATCTTAAATTCCTTAAAGGTCTTTTCATGGCACCCCATACGGTTTCAAATGCCTTAAAGGTCATGACCTTCGCAAGCTATATGCTTGAAAAAATGGGTGTATCGGAGGTCGTACCTAGATACTACGAGAAGAGAAGCGATACTATTCAGAGATTTAATCTGCTTTCTGAAGAAGCGCAGGTTATGTTCTGCAATGCTCTTCAGCAGGCTTCTCCCGTGGATTCTTTTTATGAGGCAGTTCCCTGCGAAATGCCCGGATATCCTCATAATGAGATTATGGCAGCAGGCTGCTTTTCACAGGGCTCAACCATAGAGCTTAGCTGTGACGGCCCCGTTGTAAGCCCTTACACCATTTTCCTTCAGGGAGGCTTAACATATGAAACCGGAAAGCTCTCTATAATGTCGGCGCTTTCCAAGGTGAAAGGACACATTTAAAATGAACGAAACACAACTTAATACAGAAAAGGCAAGCGTATTTGTGCGTCTTAAAAATTATTTTTCCACCTATGAAAAATGGTGGATGCTTTCCATGCTTTTACTTACGGTAGCTTTGGCAATTATCCTTCCCGAAGATGATGCCAACGGCGTATCAGGATGGGTCATCACCTTACTTTATGTTTTTGACGTACTTATCGGTCTTCTCTGTGAGCTTTTATTTTCAAAGCAGAACAGATGGGCATTCTTGATCTATAATGCCGTAGAAGTAATAGAGATCGTCACAATGATAATTCTTCGTGTAAGATTTGCATCCCTTGCAGTGGCAATGTTTTACTGGATACCTGCTCATACACTCGGATTCTTCCAGTGGAACCGCTTTAAGGATAAGAGAGATAAGAATGTTACCGTAGTAAGAAGACTTAAGACCTGGCAGACAGTTTTAATCTTTGTTCTCACCGCTGTATGGACTCTCGGTATCGGATATCTTGTTGCAAAATACAGCCCTGATACGGATTTCTATTCAAGTGATAAGATCCTTGTAATAGTTGCTTATCTTGATGCCTGCTTAAGTATCATGAGTATTATAGACGGTATCTTAATGTTCTTCAGATCCAGAGAATCCTGGTGGACATGGTATTTATACATCTTTATTGAAACAGTCGTAAACATTATTTCCCATCAGTGGATTTTACTTGTATATAAGATCGGTTACTTAACAAATACCACCTATGGTCTTATTAAATGGTCAAAATACATTAATGAAAATGAATCCGTAGAGATGAAATAATTCTCCGGATCATGTCAGCAAGGCGTGAAAGAATACAAGAAAAAAGGCCCCGGCAGTTTGCCGAGGCCTTTGTGATTTTTATGAAGCAAAATCTACATGCTGAATTGTTCCTGCGGAGCCGTCTTCCCGTAAAAAGAAACCTGTGTTACGGATGATCCCTCCCGTAGAATTGTCGCGTAGATCATTAAGTGAGAATTCCGTAGGAGAGTAGCCTAAATAGATGGCGCCGATATCCATATCCTTAAGAGTGTAAAGAACGTCGCGACCGTCGTAATCCTTAGTATAGATCTTAAGCTTGTCGAAAACCGTATCATTTTCATCGATCCAGCCGTTACCGTCGGAATCATACTTCTTTAAGTCCTTAAAGCCGTTACCGGATCCGGTGCCGAAGAGTTCGGAGCCGTTATTGATCATGCCGTCTTCATTCTTATCAAGCGCAAGGAAACCTGAACCTGCCGCAAGGCCATGTATTTCTTCTTCAGTGCCGTTAGCATCAAGGTCAAATAAGAAGGTCATATCATTTAACCTGGCAGCATCAGTATCAAAGTTAATGACCAGGGGGTCGATCAATGAAAGATCCGCCATGGATATTTCTTCTTTATAATGCGCGGAGAAAGACCTTGTCATGTAGATATTTAAATTTACACCTATTTCACGGCCGTCTGAGGTTTTCACAATGCCCTCGGCATTCATGCTTGTGGTTTCCGTTTCTTCCACCCATTCTTCGATGGAAACATGGGATACGCTCATGGTGAGATTGCTTATTCCCGACGTTGCATATCCCGTCAGGTCATTCTGCGAATTAATGCAGGAAGTATCTCTTCTTGGCTTAATCCCCGTGAGGAGTGCGAGAATTTCCTGCATCATCATGTGATGAAGCTTATTAAATTCATTGCGGGCATCATCAACCGATGTGATTTCTCTTGCCCGAATCTTTGAATTTAAAGATAAAAAAGCATCATCCACCGATGTCTGATCGGAGAGGGTGTTTAATGCACCTTCTTGATCCTCCGTAAGCTCCTCGTCAGGATTAGTGAATCCCGAATAGGATAAGAAGGACTGATTAAGTGTTTCATGTCTTTGCGTCTTGCGTGTGAAATTTCTTTCGGATTCCATTCCTATGTTGTAGGAATCGATTTTCAAGTATTTACCTCCTTTTTGGGTATGATTAATAAAGTAATGTAAAATACATTACCATTACCGAAGGCAGAAGATAAGCGGCATATTATCTTACAGGCCTACACAAAAAAAGACTTACAAGCTTTGGTGAATCCCTTCGCTTATAAGTCCTTCCGTGTAAAATTTATATCGGCTTAATTTCCGAAAATCTTAATCCTCTTTAAATCTTACTTCCTTATATGCTTTTATTTCTTCTACGCACTTTTCAAAGCCAAGCTTCGATGAATCAAGGCACAGATCGTAGTTTCTTGCATCTGTCCAGTCGCGACCCGTATGAATCTTGTAATAAGAAGCTCTTTCTTTATCAATTCCGGTGATATATTTTTCAAGTTCCTTGCCGGTCTTTGAAATCTTTTTACCTGCCTGCTCCATTAAAAATTCCTTGGGAGCATGTACGAACACGCTTAATACATCATCACGGTCACGTAATATGTAATCGGCTGCCCGGCCGATTATTATACAGGATTCCTTATCTGCCAGGTCTCTTATGATCTTTGCCTGGTAATTAAAGATGTTTTCCTCGGAAGTAAAGTTGCTGCTGGAGGGATCAAGTACCTCGCCACCGTAATTCTTTTTTCTGAAGCGTGAAAAGAATTTTCTTACGGAATGTTCATCGGAGTTAGCGAAGAGACGCATGTTTATGCCGCTTTCTTCGGATGCCTTGATGATCAGATCTTTATCATAATATTCAACACCCAGTTCACGGGCAAGCATCTGGCCGATGGTACGTCCGCCACTGCCGAACTGTCTTGCGATTGTAATTACGAATTTTTTCATGTTTAAACCTCCGGCATTATTCCCCAAGATATGCTTTCTTAATGGCATCATCGTTTAAAAGGCTCTTAGCATTGCCGCTTAATACGATGTTACCGGTTTCAAGTACATAGGCTCTGTCTGCAATGGAGAGGGCTTTATTCGCATTCTGCTCTACCAGAAGAACCGTTGTACCCTGAGCACTTACCTCTTTAATTATATCAAATATCTCATTAACAAAAATGGGAGAGAGGCCCATGGAGGGCTCGTCCATTAAGATGATGGAAGGGTGGGACATAAGGGCTCTGCCCATGGCAAGCATCTGCTGTTCGCCACCTGAAAGAGTACCTGCTAACTGGTTCTTTCTTTCTTCAAGTCTGGGGAAACGCTTATATACTGTCTTAAGTGTTTCATCCAGTTCTTTTTTATCTTTTCTTGTGTAAGCACCAAGCTTAAGATTCTGTAAAACCGTGAGTTCCTGGAAGACACGTCTTCCTTCAGGTACATGAGCCATACCCATGGATACGATCTTATGACCGGGGATCTTTGTAATATCTTTTCCTTCAAAGGTAACTGTACCCTTTGTGGGAGTAATGAGTCCGCTTATTGTATGGAGAGTGGTGGTCTTGCCTGCGCCATTGGCACCGATCAGGGCAACAACCTCACCCTTTTCAACTTCAAAGCTTATTCCCTTTATTGCCTGAATGACACCGTAGTGAACTTCCAGGTCTTTAATCTCTAACATAGCCATTTTAAAGCCTCCTATTCGCCCAGATATGCGGTGATAACTTCAGGGTTTTTAAGTACTTCCTGTGTGGGACCTTCTGCCAGTACACGGCCGAAATTAAGGACCGTAAGGCGCTCGCAGATACCGGACACAAGCTTCATATCATGTTCGATCAAAAGAATGGTCATATCAAATTCTTTTCTGACAAAAGAAATTGTCTCCATGAGTTCTTTTGTTTCATTGGGATTCATGCCTGCAGCCGGCTCATCAAGGAGCAGGAGCTTCGGATTGGTGGCAAGAGCTCTTGCAATCTCAAGCTTACGTTGTTTACCGTAGGGAAGATTGGAAGCCTTAAAAGAAGCTTCTTTATCAAGATCGAATACCTTCAATAATTCCAAAGCGCGCTTATCCATTTCTTTTTCAACCTTAAAGAACTTGGGAAGGCGCAGGATTCCCGTGAGAGTGCTGTAGTCATAGGAATTGTGAAGACCCGCCTTAACATTATCAAGAACGGTTAAATCCTTAAAAAGTCTTATGTTCTGGAAGGTTCTGGCAATTCCTGCCTTATTTATCTCAATATTGCTTTTTCCGGTAATTTCCTTGCCGTCAAGGATAATACGTCCCTGGTCAGGCTTATAAACACCTGTAAGAAGGTTAAAAGCAGTGGTCTTTCCGGCACCGTTAGGTCCGATGAGGCCGTAGAGCTCGCCTTTGTTGATGGTTACATTAAATTCATCAACAGCGCGAAGACCGCCGAAGGAAATGGACAGATCCGTAACTTTAAGCATGGGAGTATTATTTTCCATTGCTGCGTGCCTCCTTCCTTCTTTCAATAAAGCGCTTAAGCGAGTATTCTTCGCGAACGACCTTAAGCTTGGGTGACCATGTAAAGATCATTACTACAATCAATACGATGGAATAAATAAGCATTCTGTAGTCGGAGAGACCGCGGAGGGCTTCCGGAAGTATCGTAAGGAGGGTAGCTGCCACAATGGATCCGGGAATGGAGCCGATACCGCCGAGAACCACAAATACCAGGATCATGATGGACTGGTTGTAACCGAAGTTACTGCTGGTGGCTGTTACCGTTGAAAGGTTATGAGCATATAACACTCCGGCACCGCCTGCTATTGCTGCGGAAATGGTAAAAGCAAGAAGCTTGTAACCTGTAATGTTAAGACCGATTGATTCAGCGGCGATACGGTTATCTCTGATAGCCATTACAGCGCGCCCGGTGCGTGAATTTACGAAATTATATACTATCAAAAGTGTAATGATGATAAGGATTATTCCAAGGGTAAAAGAAGATAAATGGCGGATCCTCGCAAGTCCCTGAGGACCGTTTACTATCCACTGTGATGTTTCGGGATCGGACACAAGATTCTTGGAATCACCGAATGCAAAGTGAAGACCGTCCTTATCCTTGGCAATATAAATAACATTTACGATGTTCTTAATGATCTCGCCGAAAGCAAGAGTTACGATGGCAAGATAGTCGCCACGGAGTCTCAGTACCGGAATACCGATTAAGAATCCGAAAATCGCCGCCATAATAACACCGATTAAGAATGCGATGATGAATAAAAGAATGTCACTCTTAATATAATCTGATAAAAGCTTTGATGCGGTGGTTCCGAAGAAAGCGCCCACACACATAAAGCCTGCATGTCCCAAGGATAATTCACCAAGATAGCCTACGCACAGATTAAGACCGATGGCTGCAAGGGAATAAACACATACGGGAACAAGGATACCCTGCATAAGACTGGATACGGCTCCTAAAGAAATAAGTAACTGTATTACAAGATATACTAAAACCAAAACCCCGATTGTTATAAGAGGCTCTTTCGTACTTTTTTTCATGTTTTTAAATTTAAGCATTTCGGCCTCCTTATACTTTTTCATTGATCTTCTTGCCAAGGATACCTGTAGGCTTAACAAGAAGCACTATTATCAAAACCGTGAATACGATGGCATCGGAAAGCTGGGAAGAAATATAAGCTCGTCCCAATATTTCGATAACACCTAAAAGAATACCGCCTATCAATGCTCCGGGAATGGAACCGATACCACCGAATACCGCAGCGGTGAAAGCTTTGATACCGGGCATGGAGCCTGTGTAGGGAGTAAGAGTGGGATATGCCGAACAGAAGAGCACACCTGCAATGGCAGCAAGTCCGGAACCTATGGCAAAGGTAAGGGAGATTGTTGCATTGACATTAATACCCATTAACCGGGCCGCGTCCTTATCTTCGGAAACGGCGAGCATTGCCTGTCCTGCTTTTGTCTTATTTATGAAAAGTGTAAGTCCCACCATGATCAAGATACACACAACCACTGTTACGATGGTGGTAACGGAAATCGAAAGCCTTCCGTCAAAGAGCTTTATGGGACTCAACGTAATGACCGATGTAAAGGATTTTGTATTTGCGCCAAAAACCAGAAGAGCGAAATTCTGAAGGAAATAGCTGACACCGATAGCGGTAATGAGCACCGCAAGGGATGCTGCTCCTCTTAAGGGCTTATAAGCGATTCGCTCAATGGTAATACCTAAAATGGTACATATAACGATTGAAATGATTATGGCAAGGATGGGATTTAATCCTGCCTGATTGATTGCAAGATAAACTACGTATGCGCCGATCATGATAACATCGCCATGGGCGAAGTTAAGCATCTTTGCTATACCATAAACCATGGTATAACCGAGAGCTATGATGGCATATACACTTCCGAGACTGATACCGTTTATAAGGTATGTCAGAAAATTCATAAAAAACTCCTTCCAATGACCGCTTTGTGAAATAACCATAGAAAATTATAACACATTATAAATAGGAAAAGTGGGCAGATTTTGTCTGCCCACTGATTGAATCCTTAAATAATTATTCAACAGCTGCGTAAGCACCGTCTTTGATGATTACAGCCTGGGGATCCTTGGATACTTCACCGGAAGCAAGCCATGTCATGTTGGAACCTGTTAAACCGTTTACGGAAATGGTTGTCATTGCAGGGATCGCAACATCACCGATTTCTTTTGCAGACATTGAAGGTGTTGCATTAGCTGCTTCAAGAGCTGCCTTGATAACATAAACTGTATCATATCCGTCAGCTGCGAACTGGTTGGGAACTTCGCCGAACTTTTCCTGATACTTGCTTACGAAATCCTTGGAAGAATCAGCTACAGCGATGAAAGGTGTAAGAAGATATACGCCTTCAGCGAGGGATAAATCAAAACCTTCAACTGTAAGGATACCGTCAAGACCGTCAACACCGAAAAGCTGTGCATCATAATCCATGTCGTTCATTTCTGTTAAGATTGTTGTAGCTTCCTGATAGTAGTAAGGATAGAAGATAAGGTCTACGCCTGCATCCTTACATTTCTGAAGCTGAGTAGTGAAGTCAGTGTTTGTTTCGTTGGTGAAAGCTTCTTCTACAAGGATTTCAAGACCAAGTTTGGCTGCTTCAGCTACGAATGTGTCACGAACACCTGTGGAATATACTTCCTGGCTGTTGTAGATAACGCCAATCTTTGCATCTGCAAAGTGTGCTGAGATGTAGTCAGCGGAAAGTGTTCCCTGTGCGGGATCTGTGAAACATGTCTGGAATACGTTGTCATTAACGATTACTTCTGTTGAAGAAGCGGAAGGAGTTACCTGAAGCATTCCGTCTGCGGAAGACTTTTCAGCAACTGCGATACAGGGTGTTGTGGTAACTGTACCTGCAAGAACCTGCATGCCCCAGTCCTTAAGAGAGTTGTATGCATTAACGGACTTTTCTGCATCATGTACGTCATCTTCAGCTCTGAATTCAACCTGGAATCCGTTGATACCGCCATTAGCGTTGATTTCATCTACGGCGATCTGTGCGCCGTTGATAGCTGCGTTACCATAAATTGCAGCACCGCCGGTAAGGGGTCCGATTGCTCCGATCTTAAATGTGTCTCCGTTGGCAGATGTCTTAGCACCGCCTGCGCCACAGCCTGCAAGTGTGCCTGCAAAGAGAGCAGTAGCAAGTACGAGGCTTACTAACTTTGTGAGTTTTTTCATAATTAATTCCTCCTAAATATATCTCACTGCAAAATCTATAAATACTGATTTATCATGGATGGAATACTTTGTCAATGCAATACGCTAAAGTTTTAATGTATTTCACAAATAAATGCCCGAAAACCACCGTTTTATTGACAAAATATTCTGATTTTTTATATAATAAACTTAATGTAGTCATACTACTGAAGGGTGAATTTTCTATGAATATACTTAAGCGGTTCAACTACTGGCGATATTTGGGTCTTTCCAAAGAAACGCTGGCAACTTATGTGGAAAAGGTTGCAAAAGAAAATCTGGCAGTGCTCCGTATTGAAAGTATTACTCTGGCAATATTATGCTCCTTATCATCTTTGCTCCTCATTGCTTCCGGAGATTTAGGAATTATTAAGAATGGTCTTTTATTCTTCGCGGCATCAATCTTCCTTATATTATTCTTTGTATCGGACAGATGCCTGCGTGTGGGCTATAAAGGGTATTTAAAGGTGGCTATGGTCACCGTGTCCGTATTTCAGTGGACACTTTTTATATTGACGGCCGGGATCGCTTTTATCGAAAAGAATGATTATGCATCTCTCTTCCTGTGCGCCCTGGTGGTTTCCGTTGTTTCTTTTGATATATCGCCCTCATGGAATGCATGCATGGTCCTTATCATGTACTGTATTTATTTCCCCGTTTCCTTTTATATGAGGGACGCGGATCTTTTCCTGAGGGATATGTTAAATATCTTCTCGGCAACAATAATCGCTTTGATAGTTTCCTGGAAGAAAGCAAAAGACAAGTGGGAACATGAAGAAGCGGTGAGTCTTGTAACAAGAAATAATTCCTTATTATATCGTGACAGCACTACGGATTTTCTCACCGGCCTTAACAATAGAAGAAAGACCTTCGAAAGCCTTGAAGTAGTGAGTGCAACGGCCAGCGTTTCGCGAAGAAAGCTCTCCGTTATGATCATGGACATAGATCATTTTAAAAAATACAACGATACTTACGGCCATCCCCAGGGCGATATCCTGTTAAAGGGCCTCGGTAACCTTCTTTTAAATCTTGAAAAGAAATACGGCATCAATGTCGGACGTATAGGGGGAGAAGAATTCATGGCTTTCTTTCTTCCCAAGGATGAACATTTTACCGAAACCGTGGCAATGGAAATTTCCGAAGGGATCAAGGGGCTTCCTCACCCGGAAAGCAGTAAGGGATTATATACCACCATCAGTATCGGTATCTGTGAATGCATTCCGGAATTGCAGGATTCGGGAAGCCGCCTTTACACAAAAGCCGATTCCGCATTGTATGAAGCCAAAAGGAACGGCCGAAATCGCATAGAATATTATAAAGAAAAGGTTTAGCTTATGAGATGGCATATTCCCTTAACGGCTATTTTTACGGACCTGTTGCTGTTTGTTCCTTTATATAACTGGAGCAAGTTCCATCATGTAAAAAGAAACATAAAATTATATATAAAGGGCATCTGCATAGGTTTTCCCTGTCTTGTGCTGCTTACGGGGATAGTGGATCTTTATTCAAGAGGAGTCGTAAATTATATATCCCTTATATTCTTAGCAGGAATGTGCATTTGCTTTGCAGGGGATATAATACTTGAAATAAAGTTCATACGGGGTGGAATCTGTTTTGCATTGGGGCACTGCGTTTATTTTGCAGGGCTCTTTTTATTGTTTAAAGGAAATCTCTTTTTACTGAGCGTGGGAGTATTTGTGCTTTTATTGTCCCTTGGAAGCGTTCTTACCCATATTAATTTAAGTAAAAAGTATCGTGTATATTTGTATTTATATAATGCGATCATAAGCGCTTCTTTTTCACTTGCATTGCCACTTGCATTTTCCGGAGAACCGGGACCTGCGGCCGTTGGCACCGGCGTTATGATGCTTGTTGTTTCCGACTGGGTTCTCGCAGGAAACAAGCTTACGGGAGTGACTTTCTATAAATCCCTGGTTTCTCTTTTGCTTTATTTCGGAGGACAGCTTCTTATAGCAGCCTATCCCTTCCTCATAGAATTCCTTTAGACGCTAATAATCCGTTTTCTTTTTTATATAAAATTTTTATAGAATTTTAATTGAATAAAGCGTGAATCGTTTTTATAATGCCATTGGTACGGGGGAAACCCGTTTATCGTATATAGAATAGGAAAAAAGAAAATGATATCGAAATTAAGCGTCAAAAAACCCTTTACGGTCCTCGTAGGGGTAATCTTGGTATTGGTTCTGGGATTTGTCTCCGTAACAAAGATGTCTACGGACCTTCTTCCCAATATTAACCTTCCTTATGTAATAATCATGACAACATATGTGGGAGCCAATCCCGAAACAGTGGAAACCGTGGTAACGGAACCTGTGGAAGAATCCATGGCAACCATCAGTAACATTAAAAATGTAAGTTCCAGGTCTGCGGAAAACTATTCTGTTGTAATCCTTGAATTCGAACAGTCCGCAGATATGAATGCGGTTTCGCTGGAAATAAGAGAAAGCCTGGATCAATTGGAATCCTACTGGGATGATTCGGTAGGAAGTCCCGTTGTTATGAAATTAAACCCCAACATGCTTCCCGTAATGATCGCGGCGGTAGGTGCCGAAGGCATGGATGATGCCGAGGTAGGCGAATTCGTGGAAGAAAAGATCGCACCGGCAATAAAAAGTATTGAAGGTGTTGCTTCAGTATCCACGTCGGGATTACTTGAAGACAGCATTCATGTAGTAATAAGCGAAGAAAAGATCGCAGAAGTAAATGCCCGTATTGCAACCTATATTGATGATAAATTCGCTGACGCTTATCAGGAAATAGAAGATGGTAAAGAAGAACTTGCCAAAGGCGAAAGGGATCTTTTAAAGGCTGAACGTGATGTAAATAACGGACAGAAGAAACTGGACGACGGTAAGAAAGATCTTGAAAACGGAAAGAACGAATTAAACAAGAAAAAGAATGAAACTCTGGATCAGTTAAATGATGCCAAGTTAAAGCTTCTTACAGGTAAGGCCGATCTTGAAGCGGCCAAAACCAACATAAATACCAATATTACAACGGCGGATGCCCTTTTTAAAGGCTATCAGGGGCTTGTAACAGCCAATACTGCTTTATCCGATCCTGCAACGGATGCTGCCTATACAACAGCCATTCAGCCCGCATTTACAGGCTATCAGGCGGCAAAAGCCGGCTATGATGGTGCCGTGATCACTTACAATGATGCGGTTCAGGCTCTTTCTGCAAATCCCGACGATACTGCCTTACAGGATGCGGTTACTGCAGCAGAAACGGGAGTGGCAGCTGCTTCAGCAGGTTTAAGTGCTGCCGAAACAGGTCTCAGCCAGGTCAAGACTCAGCTTACTTCCTCCCAGACAGGATCACTCGGTATGCTTTTTACCGATGAAGTAAGAAATTCCATTAAAGCAATCGATTTTACAAGTGCAACTGCATATACACAGTACACGACAATATACAACACTTATAAAGCAACACTGACCGCTCAGCAGACTTCTGTTGAAAATCAGTTAACAGGTCTTATCGGAGGCACCACTCAGGCCCATCTTGATACCTATAAGGCAACTCAGAAGGCTGCTATCGCCGAAATAGATAAAAACATTAAGACTGTTGATGAAAACATCTTAAAGGTATATGACGGCGAAAGCGAAGCGGTTATCGGTTTTGCAAACGGATTATCACAGATCGATCTGGCAGAGTACCAGCTTAATCAGTCCCAGGCCCAGATCGATTCCGGAAAAGAAACCATCAAGAATTCCAAGGAATCCATCAAAGATGCCAAGGAACAGTTAAAAGACGGCGAGGAACAGCTTGAAGATGCCAAGAATGATGCTCTTGAAAAGGCAGACATGTCAAGCAATCTTACAGTTGATACCGTTTCCAAGCTTTTAACTGCGCAGAACTTCTCAATGCCCGCAGGCTATGTTGAAGAGGACGGAACCTCCTACATGATAAGAGTGGGAGATAAGCCCGATAATATCGACGACTTAAGGAACATGGTCTTATTAAAGCTTCCTTTATCGGAGGATGAGGTCATTACCTTAAATGATGTGGCAGATGTATTTTCCACAGATAACAGCAGCGAAGTTTATACCAACGTAAACGGCGAGCGAGGCGTGGTTCTTACCATTCAGAAACAGACAGGATATTCAACAGGTAATGTTTCGGATGCTATTGAAGAAAAGTTTGCAAGCCTTTCGGAAACCTATCCCGATGCAACCTTTGTAACACTTATGGATCAGGGTATTTACATCGATATGATCATGAATACCATCATGGAGAATGTGCTTATCGGTGGCTTGCTTGCGATATTAGTCCTTATTATCTTCTTAAGAGATATTAAGCCCACCCTCATCATTGCAATATCAATCCCCATCAGTTTGGTATTTGCGATAGTTGCAATGTATTTCAGCAATGTAACCCTTAACATCATCTCGCTTTCGGGTCTTGCTCTGGGTGTAGGTATGCTTGTTGATAACTCCATCGTAGTTATTGAAAACATATATCGAATGCGTAATGAAGGTATGGGTGTTAAAGAAGCTGCGATCCAAGGCGCAAAAGAAGTTTCCGGCGCCATCATCGCTTCAACACTCACAACCGTATGCGTATTCTTACCCATTGTATTTACGGAAGGTATTACCAGACAGCTCTTCGTAGATATGGGTCTTACCATTGCATATTCACTTTTCGCAAGCTTGATCGTGGCATTGACCGTGGTGCCCGCCCTTGCTTCCGTATCTCTTAAAAAGGTACGAAAGATTGAAAACAGAACCGACAAAGGCTTTTACAAGGGCTATGCGAAGTTCCTTCGCGGCTCACTTAAGCTAAAGCCCATCGTACTTATTGTAGCCATCGGACTTACTGTTCTTTCAGCATTCCTTGCAACCAAGAACGGTACAGCCTTCTTCCCCGACATGGCATCAACACAGATCACTGTGTCACTTTCACCTGAAGAAGGTTCAGGCATTACCGATGTTAAGGATGAGACCAATACCATGGTTTCAAGGCTGCTTGAACTTCCCGATGTTGTGGACGTAGGTGCCATGGCTCAGGGTTCTGACCTCGCTCTTATGGCAGGCTTCAGTGAAAGCAGTGACACCGTTGATAACTCTGTGATCTACGTTACAACCAAAGAAGATCGAGAACTTACCACCGATGAGCTGGTTGCAAAGATCAATGAGATGGGAAGCGACCTCGAGGGAATCAATATATCAATAGAAACCTCCACCATGGATATGAGCGCTTTAGGCGGTTCCGGTGTTTCGGTTAATATCATGGGACGAGATCTTAACACCTTATATGAGATCGCCGAAGATGCTACGGAAATCATGAAGAATACGGAAGGTGTAGGAACGGTTTCTTCTGATGTTGATACGGCGGGTGATGAAATAAGAATCCTTGTGGACCGTGAAAAAGCAGGAAAGTACAACTTAACCGTTGCCCAGGTATTCCAGCAGATATATCCTCATCTTGCTTCTCCCGGTGTAGCTACAAAACTTTCCACTGCAAAAGAAGATATTTCCGTATATGTGGAAGACGGTTCAGATAAGGAACTTACAAGAGATGACATTAAGAATATGATGATCTCATATACCAATGAAGAAGGCGAAAGCGAAGAGATTTCTTTATCGGAGATCGCAACCTTCAAGGACGCCAAGGGCTTTAATACCATTTCAAGAGATCATCAGACAAGATATATTTCCGTAACGGCAAACCTTGCGGAAGGATATAACATCGGCCTTGTTGCAGATGATATCGAAGAGAACATGAAGGAACTTACTCTTCCCGAAGGTTATACCATTGAATTTGCCGGTGAAAACGAAATGATTAACGATGCACTTAAGCAGCTGATGCTGATGCTTGTTTTGGCAGTAGTATTCGTATACCTGATAATGGTTGCCCAGTTCCAGTCACTGTTCTCGCCCTTTATCATCATGTTTACGATCCCTCTTGCATTTACAGGCGGATTCCTGGCCCTTTACTTTACGGGCTTTGAAATGAGTATCGTAGCAATGATCGGTTTCGTAATGCTTTCGGGTATCATCGTAAATAACGGTATCGTGCTGGTTGACTATATCAATCAGAGAAGAGCGGAAGGACTCAGTAAAAAAGAAGCTATTATAGAAGCAGGCGTAACAAGACTTCGTCCCGTACTTATGACAGCACTTACAACGATCCTTGCATTGGTTATCATGGCATTCTCCACCAAAATGGGAGCGGACATGAGCCGACCTCTTGCAATTGTAGTGATAGGCGGTCTTGGCTACGGTACACTTATGACCCTTGTGGTTGTACCCTGTATCTATGATATGTTCTCCCGTGACAAAAAGAAGCACGACGATTCCGGTTCCGGCGATGAATATGTTGAAATAGTTGAAGGCGTTGCCTTTGATGAAGAAGAACCTGAAATAGTAGCTATAGAAGAAGATGAAGATTCAGTAAGCGATTCTTCTGTGGCTTTAGCTTCGGACAAGTCCGAAAAGGAGCTTAAGAAAGAAAACAAGAAAGCTTATAAAGACGCAAAGAGGGCTGAAAAAGAAGCTAAGAAAACCGAAAAAGCGGCAAATAAAGAATTAAGAAAAGCCGAAAAGAATGAATCAAAAAAGGAATCCAAAAAAGAAAAGGATCAGGATGCCTCCGGAGACAATAAGTACTCTGATATTCTTGCGGGTGTCTGAGTATTTGTTAAATAAAACCTTTGATTAGTGAAATGACAAAAAGAATGGATAGAGCATATGCTTTATCCATTCTTTTTATATTGCGGCAATTTAGTGATATTACCCGTTTGACACATATTGAAACATAATATATAATGTTACTAGTCCGCTTTAAAGCGTTAAAGTTTAAAACTTTCACGTATTAAAGTAAATACAGATTAGGGGAGATTTATATGATAGCAAAAATCATTCTTTTGTTACTGTTTTTCAGTGTAATGATTGCAGTAGGAGTTTATTCAAGAAAAGCGGCTTCGGACGTTAACGGCTTTGTCCTCGGAGGACGTAAGGTTGGTCCCTGGCTTACGGCTTTTGCATATGGAACATCTTATTTTTCGGCAGTTGTATTCGTAGGTTATGCAGGTCAGTTCGGATATAAATACGGTCTTTCTTCTACTTGGATCGGTCTCGGTAATGCCATTATCGGATCCCTTCTTGCATGGGTCGTATTGGGCAGAAGAACGAGAGTAATGAGTAAACATCTCGATTCAGCCACCATGCCGGATTTCCTTGGTAAGAGATATCATTCAAAGGCCATCAGGATCGTGGCTGCTCTTATTTCTTTTATATTCCTGATCCCTTATACGGCTTCGGTTTATAACGGCTTATCCCGTCTTTTCGGCATGGCCTTTAACATTCCTTATGTAGTATGCGTTGCATTAATGGCTGTACTTACAGGTGTATATGTTATCCTTGGCGGTTATATGGCCACAGCCATCAATGATTTTATCCAGGGTATCATAATGCTTTTCGGTATCTGCGCGGTTATCGTATCCGTGATCAACAATAACGGCGGATTCTTTGAAGCTTATAAGAATCTTTCTTTATTGGAAAGTGATGTTGCAGTAACCGAAGGTCTTCGCGGAGCATATGTTTCTTTCTTCGGAACGGATCCCGTTAATCTGCTGGGAGTTGTGATACTTACATCACTCGGCACATGGGGACTTCCTCAGATGGTACAGAAATTCTATGCGATCAAAGACGAGCGCTCCATTAAAACCGGAACCATTATTTCTACTTTCTTTGCGGTCATTGTGGCCGGCGGATGCTATTTCCTCGGAGGATTTGCACGTCTTACCGATGTTAACGAGATCACCGTTGACGGAAAGATCGTCTATGATGCGATCATCCCCAATATGTTAAGCAAGCTTCCCGATATGCTTATCGGTATCGTGGTGGTGCTGGTGCTTTCGGCTTCCATGTCCACTCTGTCAAGCCTTGTTCTTACATCAAGTTCCACTCTTACACTTGACCTTATCAAGGACAACATGGTAAAGAACATGACGGAAAAGAAGCAGCTTTTCATCATGAGAATATTCATCGTGGTATTTATTGCCATTTCCGTAATATTGGCGGTCAATCCTCCTACATTTATCGCTCAGCTCATGGGTATTTCCTGGGGCGCGCTGGCAGGTGCATTCTTAGCTCCCCTTCTTTACGGCCTTTACTGGAAGGGAACCACAAGACTCGGCGTATGGGCAGGCTTTATATCAGGTGTCGGAATTACCGTTTTAAATATGTATCTTAAATTTGCCAATCCCATTAATGCGGGAGCCATCGCCATGGTGGCAGGGCTTGTTGTGGTACCTGTTGTTTCACTTATCACACCTAAGCTTGATAAGGGCGAGATCGATTTCTCATTCTCCTGCTACGAGAAAAAGAAAGTTATTGAAGAAAAGATCGCTCTTCCCGATGATGTTGTGGAACAATAAAGCTAATCCATTATTTTATCCATAAGATTAAAATGAAAGTGTCTAAATAACCCTCCGGGTACTGTCCTCGGAGGGTTATTTGTGCTATATTAGTGTGTATGAGTAAAACACAATTTGACGGCCAAATGGACTTTCTCAATTTACTAAATGAATATACGGACGATCAGGGCGCCACGGTGAGAGTGAGCGATCCTAAGGTGCGTAAAGCAAAGCCCAAGCTTGTATTTGAGGATCTGGATCAGATAACTTTCGAGGATTTATCAGCCGAAGAAACAGTGGTCAGCGAACATGTTACAGAGGCTACCAAAGAAGAACCTAAGCCTGAGCCTGAACGTAAGCCTAAGCCTAAACGTAAGCCGGAGCCTAAGCCGGAGCCCGAGCATAATTCAGAGCCTCCTTTGGGAGAGTTTCTTTTTAAGGATTGTAAGCGGTGCTGGTGCCATGATTGCAAGCATAATTCAAGGCTTAAGGGCGTACCCAGAGAAATGTGCGGACGCATGATGCCCTGCCCTTCATGTGATGATTGCATAGCCGAGAATCACGCAAGCATTTGTGAAATAGGAAATGCCAAAGAAGGTTGTATGACGAGAGCCATTGAAGAAGGATTGGTCGTTACGGAGGAGTTTTAAATGAAAATCATTGTTGCAGGATACGGAAACGTGGGTTCCAGTATTGCTAAAAAGCTTACCCAGGAAGGTCACGACGTTACGGTCATAGATAATAACGAAAAGAAAATACATGAAGTCAGCGAAACCTTTGACACCATGGCAATTGTTGGTTCCGCGGCAAGCCTTGAAGTATTGAAGGACGCGGGGATCGACAATGCAGATCTTCTTATTGCCGTTACGGATTCCGATGAAAGAAACTTACTTAGCTGCCTGCTTGCCAAGAAGTGCGGCTGTAAGAATACCATCGCAAGGGTAAGAAATCCCGAACTTGGCGGCGGTATCGGTATCATAAAGGACGATCTTAAGCTGTCTCTTGTAGTAAATCCTGAGCTTTCCGTAGCTGAGGAGATCGCAAGACTTCTTAAATTCCCGGCTGCCATAGAGATCGATACTTTTGCAAAAGAAAAGGTTGAACTTTTAAAATTCGAACTTACAAAAGAATCTCCTCTTAACGGAGTGGCATTAAAGGATCTTGCAAAAGAAATCAAGAATAAGACACTTATATGCATCGTGGAAAGAGGTCAGGAAATCTCTATTCCAAGCGGTGATTTTGTGCTGATGGAGGGAGACAAGATATCTGTTGTTACAGCTCCCAAGCAGGCATACGGCTTCTTTAAGGAAGCCAATATCTATACGGGCAAAGCCAGAAACTGCATGATCATCGGCGGAGGCGTTACCAGCGTATATCTTGCCGAGATGCTTTTAAATGAAGGCGTTTCCGTAAAGATCGTTGAGAAGAACAAAGCGCGATGCGACTACCTTGCAGAAAGACTTCCCGGAGCAATAGTTATCTGGGGCGACGGCGCCGACAAGGAACTTCTTGCCGAGGAAGGCGTCGACAAGATGGACGGTTTTGTATCCCTTACGGAACATGATGAAGAAAATGTCATGATGTCCATATACTGTAAAAAGAAGAGTCCCAATGCCAAGGTTATCACCAAGGTGCACAGAAGCGCTTATGATGAGATCATCACCGACTTAAACATCGGAAGTATCGTAAATCCTAAGCTTTTGACTGCCGAATATATCGTAAAATACGTGCGTTCCACCAGCAATCTTCATTCAGGCAGCATGGAAGCTTTATACATGATAAGCTCCGGCAAGGCTGAAGCCATTGAATTCAAGGCAAAAGAAGATGCAAGGATCACGGGCATTCACTTAAGGGATCTTCCCATTAAGGATAATGTGCTTGTTGCCTGCATCATTCATAATAAAAAGGTTGAGATTCCAAACGGTCAGTCCGTAATAGCTAACGGCGATTCCGTAATAGTGGTCACTACGGAAACGGGCTTCGATGAATTGGCGGATATCTTGAAGTAGGTGTGAGACATGAATAAATCCATTATCAGATATATTATGGGTCGCGTGTTGCAGTTTGAAGGATTGTTTATGTTGCTTCCTGCAATTGTGGCTGCGATCCACAGAGAAAATTCAGGATTTGTATTTTTAGGCGTAGGTTTGGGCTCTGCACTGGCGGGCACACTCCTTGTGATAAGAAAGCCTAAAAGCACTGTTTTCTATGCAAGAGAGGGTTTTGTGACAGTCAGTCTTTCATGGATAGTATTATCTCTGATAGGTGCTCTTCCCTTTGTAATAACAGGCTTTATCCCCAATTATATAGATGCGGTTTTTGAAACGGTATCAGGTTTCACCACAACCGGTGCCAGCATTTTAAGTGACGTTGAAGCTCTTGATTACAGCACTCAGTTCTGGCGCTGCTTCACACACTGGGTAGGCGGTATGGGTGTTCTTGTATTCATCATGGCGGTTCTTCCTCTTTCGGGAAGTCATAACCTTCACTTGATGAGAGCGGAAAGCCCGGGACCCGAGGTTGGCAAGCTTGTACCGAAGATCAAGGACACTGCCAAGATCCTTTACGGAATATATTTAGGTTTAAGCCTTTTACTGGTGGTTCTTTATGTAATAAACGGCATGAGCCTCTACGAAGCATTTATCTATTCTTTTTCCACCATGGGAACAGGCGGATTTGCCAATAAGAATGCAAGTTTAGGCTATTATTCCGATACCATACAGGTAATTACCATTGTATTTATGTTCCTTTGCGGTATCAACTTTAACGTATACTTTCTTGCCATGAAGGGAAGGGTAAAAGAAATCTTCAAGATGGAAGAGGTAAAGCTCTACATCCTTGCGGTGGTGCTGGGAACCGGTATTATCACCTATCAGATCGCCGACAGATACACGGATCTCTTCCATGCGGTCAAAGATGCGGCATTCCAGATCGTGGCAGTGGTATCCACAACAGGTTTCTCAACAGCGGATTTTGTTGCCTGGCCCATGCTTTCTAAGGCGATAATCGTGCTTGTCATGGTAACGGGCGGCTGTGCCGGCGCAACCTGCGGTGGCTTTAAGCTTTCGAGAATAATAGTTTTAGCTAAGACCCTTAAAAAAGAAGTCATGCATTTAACACATCCGAGAAGCGTGCACAAGATCCGTATGAACGGTGCTCCCGTGCATGAAGAGACCTCCAAGTCGGTTGTTTCATTCCTTGTATGCTATGTGCTTTTTGCATTTGTTTCGTTTTTACTTGTGGCAGCCAACAATCTGGACTTTGAAACATCCCTTACATCGGTACTTACCATGATCGGTAATGTAGGACCGGGTCTCGGTCAGGTAGGCCCCACCGGCAATTTTGCGATCTTCAATTCTTTTTCAAAAGTGGTGCTTATATTTGACATGCTGGCAGGAAGACTTGAGTTATTCCCGCTTCTGGTGCTCTTTAACTTTGGCACCTGGAAAAAATCATAACGGAAGTGTATATAGATGGTAAAAGAAGAAATACGATTAAGACAGGTTATTTTACATATACTGGATTCAACCGCGGGAGAACCGGTTTTATCGGACGATTGCCTGGAAATGAATGCAGAGCTTCAGGAATTCATAAAAGAACATATTATTAAGCTTGTAAACGGCGATGATTCCAAAAAGTGTGAATTCCATAAAAAAGAATCAGAAGTATATGAGATCCTTGATACATATGATGATGCGGAATTCGTGCGTATCAGTAAGGACCTTGCAAAGCATCTTTACAGCATCATGAATGCCAATATCGATATTCCGTCGGCGGATCTGTTTATAGTAAGATTTTCCGCAGATTCCATGGAATACCTTGCGATCCTTAAGATGAACTATAAGACCATGTATACTCACAGGTCAGTGCCTGAAGAAAACATGATCAGGAATGAAGTATTCAGATTCAAAGAGTTATTGCCGACCGAATCCCAGAGATTGTCGGAAGCCGCAGTCATCAGATTAAATGATCTTGCAGTAAGCCTTATCGAAAAAAAGGCAGAGATAAATGGTAAGAAAGAAGATTATTTCAGCGAACTCTTTTTAAAATGCAAGACCAAGCTTTCAGACAAAAAGAAGTTAAATCTTGTGCAGAAGGCCATAGAATCCGTTAACAATCAGGCATATGAATATGAGGAAGTATATGAGCCCCAGATGAAAGCAAAATCCATCATAAGCGAGCAGCTTGAGAAAAACGGTGGCTTCGTGGTGGAAGAACTGGGAGATCTTATATTCAAGGACCGTGAAGATTTAAATACTGCCTACAGAGATAAGCTTGAGCAGTATGACATCGTAAAGGAAGAGGTGCTTCCCAAGGCAGAAAGTACAACAAAGAAATACTTAAAGCAGCATCTCATCACGGATACCGGGATAGAAATAAAAATACCCATGCTTCAATACGAAGAGGGAAATGCCGAGATTATTAATAATCCTGACGGCACAATTTCCCTTCACATTAAGAACATAGGAAACATAACCGCAAGATTTTAGGAGCTTAGCATATGGGAAATATTGTTGATTATCTTAAAAGCTTCGGACAGAAGCCGTTTTCAGAGGTTAACTTTAAAAGAGAGGATGCATTATGCCTTTCTCAGCTTTCCTATTTGAAATTCGATGAGCTGTTATCGGAGATGAGCCCGGAGCAGGTTTTATTAAAGGATTTAAGAAACTATAAAACATTCGATGCTCTGTTTTCCGATGTGCGTTATGAAAAACCGAACAGAGAGCTATACGATGCATTTACGGCCTCCCGTCGATTTGAAAATCTGAAGCTTTCTTTTTACATTAACAGGATAGATACAGAAGACGAGACGCAGTTTTCGGCAATCACTTTTACCATGCCCGGTGCGGGAGTATTTGTATGCTTCAGAGGCACCGACGAAAATATGGTGGGCTGGCAGGAGGATGCACGGCTTGCTCTTAATAAACCTGTGGAAGGACAGAAATTAAGTGCAAGATATTTGGATGATGTGGCATCGGGAATTCACGGCCCCTTTATGGTGGGAGGACACTCAAAGGGCGGTAATCTTGCCATGTATTCATCAATGTGCTGTCACAAGGCTGTAAGAGATCGCATAAGCCGTATCTACAGTTTCGACGGTCCCGGCTTCAGAAGGAGCTTTCTTGAGAGCCACAACTATGCTGAGATCGAAGACAGAGTTGAGCGTATTATTCCGAAGTCTTCTTATGTCGGCCTTATGTTTGCTTCGGATAAGAATCACATGGTGGTGGAAGCAAAAGAACTGGGTCTCGCACAGCATATACCCTATAACTGGGTGATTGAGCGCGGCCGCTTTAAGGAAGGCAAGCTCAAAAAGAACCACGTAAACATGCTCGATGCTTTTAATAAAACGGTTCTTTCTCTTGATGAGAAAGGTGCGGAGACCTTCGTAAATTATCTTACGGAATTAATGGGAAGCTTTGATGCGACAACCACCATTGAATTGTCGGAAGATGTGATGAAGCACATGTTAAATGCTGCAAGAGCCCAGAAAGAAGTGGATGAAGAAACCAAGAAATTCATGGAAGATTTCTTAAAGACATATTTCGAAATCCTGGGAGACAGCATAAATAATGATATGAAGGATAAAACCTCGGAATTTCAGGCAAAGCTTGAAGAGGTTTTCGGAAAAAGAAAAATCAAAAAACTCGGGGGAGTTTAATATGAAGAAGGTAGTATACGGAAATCCTGTTCCCTGCTTTGCAATTGAAAAAGAAGTGGAGGAAGCCAAGGAATTACCGGGGTTTACAGTGGAAGACACTGTTGAGGGTTACTTAAAATTTACCATGGCAGTTTCAGAAAAGACCGCGATCTACGGGCTCGGTGAAACTGTCGGTAATATCAATAAGAAAGGGTCTAAGTTCATAAGCTTTAATACCGACGACCCTCATCACAGAGAGAATACTCTTTCTCTATACGGATCCCACAATCTGCTGATATTTGATGAACTTAATATCACTCCTAAGCTTGGTTTCTTTTTCGATACACCGGGTAAGGTGATATTTGACCTTGATTCTGAAAAGAAGGGTAAGGTAAAGATAACAGTCTTATCCAAGGACTTAAGGGTTTACTTCTGGCAGCAGGATACAGCTTATCTTGCCGTAAAAGAATTCTTATCATATATCGGAAGAAGCTTTATACCCCCTTTGTGGGCCTTTGGCTTATGCCAGAGCCGCTGGGGTTATAAGGACGAAAAGGATATTAAATTCATAATAGATGAATATGAGAAAGCGGGTCTACCCTTGGATTCAGTGTGCATGGACATTGATTATATGGATAAATACACTGATTTTACCATTAATAAAAAGCGCTTTCCCAATCTTAAAAGATTCAACACGGAGTGCATGAACAGAGGGGTTCATCTTGTACCCATTATCGATGCGGGAGTAAAGATACTTCCTAAAAATCCCTTCTTTAAAGAGGGAGTCGAAAGGGATTTATTCTGTAAAAACATAGAAGGAAAGCCCTTCATGGCAGCAGTATGGCCGGGTCCCACACATTTCCCTGATTTCTTTAAAAAAGAAACAAGGGACTGGTTCGGAAAAGAATATAAGATACTTACGGATGCAGGCATTACGGGCTTCTGGAATGACATGAACGAGCCCGCGGTTTTCTATAGTGAAATGGATAAATCCAAGGGTATCATGGAAACCATAATAGGTTTTCTTAATCCTCATACAAAAGAAAAGAAAGCAATGGAAGAATCCAGAGCTTATAAATCCTATAAGCATTTCTATCATGAAATAGACGGGAAAAGTTATGTTAACCAAGATGTCCATAATGAATATGGTTCCCGCATGACTCAGGCAGGTTATGACGGATTGACTGAGCTTACGGATAAGAGATTCTTGTTATATTCGAGAGCTTCAATGTTAGGCGGCCATCGCTACGGCGGTATCTGGACCGGTGACAATGAATCAAGATGGGATCATCTTTTTATGAATGTCCGTCAGATGCCATGTTTAAATATGTGCGGATTTCTTTATTCAGGCGCGGATACCGGTGGATTCGGAGGTAATGTTACGGAGGAATTATTGCTTCGCTGGACGGCAGTTTCTCTTTTTACGCCTCTTTTCAGAAACCATACAGCCATTGCCACCAGAAATCAGGAATATTTCAGATTTGAAAACAGAAAGGCATTTAAGAATCTGCTTAGCTTAAGATACAGACTTATTCCCTATTTGTATTCAGAGTTCATGATCGCGGTGCTTTCTTCTGATATGTTTATAAAGCCTTTGAGTTTTGCTTTTCCCTATGATGAAAAGGCAAGGAATATAGAAGATCAGCTTATAGTGGGCGGGTCTCTCATGATTGCCCCGGTTCTTACGGAAGGCGCAAAAAGCAGGAATGTATATATTCCCAAAGATATGGAGCTGATTCGATATAAGAATGGAAGTTTCACAAGAGAAAAAGTCGCAAAGGGCATGATCTGTATAGAGGTGCCCGTCGATGAAGTCGTGTTCTTTCTTTTGCCGGAAAAAAGCTTTATTTATGCAAGGAAAGAATACAGTAATACTAAGAATCTTGATCTCTCCGATGTGGAGCTCGTCGGGGATTCAGATTATAAGCAGTATATGGATGATGGTTTGACAAGAAAGTACTCTCTTAACGAATGCGTAAGAATTGTTAAAAGATGCCAAAACTAGACATACCTGTACTTGAGAGGTAAATGCTATAATACAGTTGTTGAGTCCTAACCAAAGGAGGATGGTAAATTGAGTAAGCGTGAAAAGAAAATGGTTGAAAAAAGGCCCAAAAAGATCAAGACCCGAAAACCCACAGAATCAACTATTGCCGGTAGAATAGAGACCGCCATTAACAGGATTGTTGTGAGCCTTCTCGTCATCTTAGGGGTAATTGCTCTTGTATGTATTTACGTAACGACCAAGAACCGTGTTGAAGAAGATTTCGCGGCGATGTCAAAGCTGGCGGCAGACCGGGTTTCCAAGGAAATAGATACCATGAAAATGTCTGCCTATGAAATCGGATGTAACCAGATGTTCTCGAGCTACAGTGTAAGTAATGCGGACATTACGGAAGTGCTGGAACAGAAAAAAGAAACTTACGGTTTTCAGGATTTCGGTTATATCACTCCGGACGGCGTTGACTTAATAAGCGGTGCAAGTACATCTACGGATTCGGTTGAGATGGCCCTCGCAGGGGAAACCTACATTTCGGAACCGGTTAAAGGAGAAGACGGAAGCTTCACATCATATCTGTCAGCTCCCGTATGGAAGCATGGTGTACCGGGTAATGATGTAATTGCTGCAATTGTTTTTTATACCGATAATACATTCTTAAACAATATCGTGGCAGATATACATATCAGTAAATCAAGCTACGCATATATGGTTGATAAGAATGACAATGTTATTGCCGATCCCACCGGCGAACTGGTAAACAGTCAATTTAATCCCATCGCTCTTGCGGAAACAGACAGCTCCTATAAGTCTCTTGCAAAGGTACATGAGAAGATGATTGCCGGAGAGAGCGGATTTTCAAGTTTCAAAAGAAACGGAACATACTTTGTGGCATATGCTCCCGTAGAAGGTACCGAGTGGAGCGTTGCGGTAATTGCAAACAGAAACGACTTCTTCGGAGGAATCGTAATATCCAGCATATTCGTGGTGCTGGTAGTGGCTGCCGGTATTCTTGTTTCATCAAGAATGTCCAAAAAGGTTGCAAAGAAAATAAGCGATCCTCTCGTAGCAGTGGGAGAACGACTTGATAAGATGTCAGCCGGTGACCTTCATTCCGAGTTTGAGGTTAATGATGATCTTAAGGAAGTTAAGGTGCTTACCGATTCAACAAAGAAGCATATTAAATCCCTTACTGCATTGATAAATGATATTTCCGTTGTGCTTGAAAAACTCTCTGACGGAGACTTTACTGCATTTACGGAAATACCCGAAGCTTATGTGGGCGACTTTGAAGGTCTGCTGATTCCTATTGAATCTTTAAAAGAAACATTAAGCGAGACCATTAAAGAGATTCAGGATACGGCAGGTCTTGTAATGAACGGATCAAGCCAGCTTGCAGGCGGAGCGCAGTCCCTTGCTGAAGGTGCCGTTACACAGACAGAAGAGCTTGACGAGCTTAGAAGGACCATTGATAAGGTTAAGGCTCTTGTTAAGGAATCCACCGATGCTACCAGAGTTTCAGTTCAGAAGATGGAAGGTATTAAAGACGTAACTGCCGAAAGTACCGAAGAAATGTCTGAAATGACGGATGCCATGAAGAGAATCTCCGAAACAAGTCAGGAAATTGCCAACATCGTATCCGGTATCGAAGAGATCGCTGCTGAAACAAACCTTCTTTCTCTCAATGCTTCGATTGAAGCGGCAAGAGCAGGTGAAGCAGGTCGTGGTTTCGCGGTAGTTGCAGAAGAAATAAGAAAGCTTGCAGAAAACAGTGCTCAGTCGGCAGTAGGAGCCAAGGCTCTTGTAGATGCGGCTGTAGCAGAGGTTGAAAGAGGCAGCGGCATTGCCGATAAGACGGCGGAATCCCTTGGTAAGGTTATCGACGGAATCGACCTTATCAGAGAAGAAGTTGCCAATACTGCTACCTATGCAGATAAGCAGGCTTCAGCTATCGAAGATATTATTGACGGTGTTCAGCAGATTGCGGGAATTACCGAAAGTAACTCCGCGGCAGCAGAAGAAACATCTGCCACAAGCGAAGAATTATCGGCTCAGGCAACAGGTCTTAATAATCTTGTTGAAAAATTCATCATCGAGTAATAATAATCCCGGAGGGATTATTATTACGATGACAATAAAGCGCGCAGCTGTTTATTGTAGAGGATGACAATAAAGCGTGCAGCGGTTTATTGTAGAGGATAACAATGCCCCCGTGAAAACGGGGGTTTTTGTTATTTAGAAATATTTCTTGAAACAGATTTATTTAGGTGTTACGATGGGAAAAAGGTGGGATTGTTATGAGCACAAGATATGATGAAAGCATATACAGTGGCTATTACATTACCAGAAGGCGTTTTCTGCCCGATGAAATCGTCACGCTTAAAGACGATAAAATTCTTTACATGGATGAAGATCTGATCCTGACTCACTGGGCAAGTCTTACGCCCAAGAAAAAGTTTTCCGGCGGTATATCCGCGTATTATCCTAAAGAAAATTGGAAAATAAGCATGCATTACAGAAATGACGGTACCATATTTCATTGGTATTGTGACATGATGGAGTCCCATGTTCATGAAGATAAGCACATAGAAACCGTGGACATGCTTCTTGATGTTATTATGGAAGACGGTCAGGTTCTTGTAGTTGACAGTGACGAACTGGCGGAAGTGCTGGAAGATAAGAAGATCACTCAGGAATTTGCAGTCAGCGCTCTTAAGAGTATGGATAAACTGCTTAGGAAGATCTATGCGGGAGAGTTTGACGAAATTGCCGCTCCCGTTAATGAAGCTTACAGGGAACTCGTGCTTCCCAACATAAAAAAAGAGGCTATTTAAAGCCCCATTTAAGAAAATATTTGCACATTGATGAAATGTGATGCATGAAGAGGGTCTTACTTTTGTGAGAACCCTTTTCCCATTTATGGATCACTTCCGTATACGGACAGTAATACACGGGGGCAATGGCATTGGCCCTCTTACATAGATCCGCATCTTCCATATACATAAAAAATCTTTCATCAAAGCCGTTAAGTTCTTTGAAGGTTTCTGTTTTCATCACTAAGAAACTGCCCTGGATAAAGGGCACCTGAAAGGGCTTTGTGTAATCCATGTGATCTAAAGTATGATAATTCTTTCTTTTTTCAAAGCCTTTCTTTACAAACATACGAAGAAACATGTCCGTTACAGTGGGATAGTGCCTGTATGCCTTCTGCATTTCTCCGTCGGGAGTGATAAGCTTTGGCGCCACAATGCTTGCGTCATTTTCTTCAAGGAACTTTATCAATATGGAAAAAGAATCTTCTTTTAAGATAATATCGGGATTAACAATGGCATGATAAGTGGATTCAAGCTTGGGAAGCACCTGATTGTGGCCATGGCCGAAGCCTAAATTCATGGGCATGGGCATTAAAATAACATCATCGTATTCTGAAAAATCTTCTTTTGCAAAAATCCCGGGGACAGAATTGTCTACGATGTAAATTCTCTTTGAAATAGAAGAAGACGTACATTCTTCCATGGATCTGACCGCCTGAAGTACGTCTTTTTTATTATTGTATGCAACTATGGTAACAGATAATTCGTAAGTTTCCTGCATCAGCCTGCTCCGTTTCCGTTAAATACGACCAGGAATGTCTTAAGTAAGATACGCACGTCCATGGAAAGATTCCAATTGGAGATGTATGCGGTATCCAGAGCAACGATGCTCTCAAAGTCCTTGATATTGCTGCGGCCGCTAACCTGCCACATGCCGGTAAGGCCGGGCTTTATTCCGAGACGCGCCTTGTGATGAGCGGCATAATTGTCAAATTCATCCTCTGTGGGAGGGCGTGTGCCCACCAGACTCATGTCACCCCTTAATACATTAAAAAACTGGGGAAGCTCGTCTATTGAATACTTTCTCATGAAATGCCCGATGGGGATAATGCGGGGATCGTTCTGAATCTTAAACATATTACCCTGCATTTCATTCTGATCCATCAATTCTTTCTTTCTGTCTTCGGCATCCGCATACATGGAGCGGAACTTGTATAAAAAGAATCTTCGACCGTTCTTTCCGACACGTACCTGCTTAAAGAAAACAGGGCCGGGGGACTGCTTTTTAATGATGGGAGCGAAGATTATAAATGCTATTCCGGTGATGATTAAACCGATCACGGCGCCTAAAATATCCATGGCACGCTTAATAAATAACTGTCTGGGTGATGCAGTGCCGATACTGGACGTAAGCACCAGGTAATTTCCGCATTTTTCGATGGTATTACCGGGAAGTGATTCTGCTTCATGAATAAGCTTGAAATGTACTATAACACCCATTTCCATCAGTTCCTTTGAGAGCTTTTCGGAAACGGCAAGGTCATTGGAATTTATGAATACTTCGTCCACCACATTGGAACGGATGTAATCGATAAGATTATCGGCATTGGCTACGATGGGCACTTCTCTTACAACATCACCCTGACGGTCCTTATCCATTACCACGATACCCTTTATGACGAAATTTCTGTAGATATCATGCTCAAATTCCCTTATAACGCTTTCAACACTGTTATTGTCGGTAAGTAAGATCATAACGGAACGGTTCTTATCTTCAAGAACACGGCCGCGGATGTAGCTTTTCCAGATAATGTGGAAAGCATAGCTTATGGGTATGGAGATAAGCCAGGAAAGACCCACGATGATACGGGAATATACTTCACCCAGTCTGAATGCGTAGATATATGCAATAACAATACCGAAAACCAGAGAATTGTTAAAAAGAACCTTCTTCAATTCCTGAAAACGGTCACGGCGAAGTATGTCTTTGTAGGGTTCTGAGAAGAAAATGACTGCGATCTGAATAAGCACCATAATGGCGGCGAGACGGGTATACCAGTCGTTGCTGTAGGCAAGCCCGGAGTGCAGTCGTACGATATATGCGATATTAAATGCAATCTGAGTGCAGATAATGTCGAAAATTGTGAAATCTATATGTTTAAGCCAGCTTTGCTTTTCTTTCTTGTACATAGAAGATACCCCATAAAATAAAGGTTTCAAGCTACGTTAATGATACGATAGACCTTTATTTATTCAATATAAATAATTCTTAATATTTTCTTATTTTGAGTGGTTAAGCTCGTAAAAGAAAAGATATTGTTGAAGGATGCCTCTGAAACCTGTGAAATTCGCGTCATTGAAGCCGTTTTTATAGTATTTGTCAAGTAACTGCTTCACATGGGTATCTACGGGAAATGCATCAATATGATGAAGGCCGAAGAGGCATACGCAGTCAGCCACCTTGGGACCGATACCTTTAAGCCTTAAAAGTTCTTTTCGGGCTTCTTCATAGGAGAGGACTTTTAGTTTACATAACCAGTCGGGGTTATTTCCGATAAACTCATAAAACTCTTTTAAATACACATTTCTGTAGCCAAGTCCCAGTGATACATCATCAAAAAAATCACCAGGTACCTGTCCGGGTCCCGGAAAGGCATATTCATTTTCATGACCCGGGACTTTAACTCCTGCTTTCTGCGATATGAGTTCGATGCTTTTTTTGATCCTTTTTATATTATTATTCTGTGAGATCAGGAAGCTTACGATGATTTCAAACAGATCCTGATTAAGTATCCTTATGCCGGAGCCCTCAAGAAAAGCTTCTTTTAAATGGGCATCGTCTGACGCCATAATGATCCGCCCGATCTCGGCATAGTCGGTTTCGACATCAAAATAGTGAGCCCAGGTATCTTCCCATTCTTTTTCATCGCAGGAAAAAGAAAAGCGGTCATCACCTAAATCCTCAGCTTCCAGATATTTATTAAAAGCAACAACGCTGTATTTATTGTCATCTGTTCTCTTAAAGCGAAAACACTGACCGCTTTCCGCGATCTGATTTAAATTAAAGTTATTTAATGTTATGATCTTCATATATTTACCTGTTAAACCCCACATAGGGGATTATACAAAAAGAAAAGTTCAGAGTCCATGGAATATTATTCTTTAAATAAATATTTAAAAGAAAAATTCGGAAGTAAAGTCTATAAGATCGCTTTAGATGGCGGTTTTACCTGCCCGAATCGGGACGGAAGGATCGGAGTCGGCGGATGTATTTTTTGCTCTGCGGAAGGCTCCGGTAATTTTGCCGGAAACAGGAATAAAACCATAAAGGAGCAGCTTAATGAAGGGATACTTAAAATAAGTTCAAAGCTTCCCAAAGAAGGAGATCATAAATTTATCGCATATTTTCAGGCATTTACCAATACTTACGCCGACGTTTCATATTTGCGAAGGATCTACGAAGAAGCGATCTTTGATGAGAGGGTGGTTGCATTAAGCATCGCAACAAGACCTGATTGCATACCTGATGACGTATTGCTTCTTTTGGCGGAATTAAACAGATATAAACCTGTGTGGGTTGAGCTGGGGCTTCAGACCGTAAGAGATGATGTGGCGCGGTATATACGAAGAGGCTATGAGAATGCGGTCTATGATGATGCGGTAAAGAGACTTTTAAATAAAAATATCTATGTGATCACCCATGTGATACTGGGGCTTCCCGGTGAAACAAAAGAAGATATGGTAAATACCTGTAAATACGTGGCGGATTCGGGCGTTAAGGGAATAAAACTTCAGCTTCTGCACGTCCTTAAAAACACGGATCTATTAAAGGATTATGAAGCCGGTAAGTTTAATGTAATGACATTGGACGAATACACGGATACGGTAATTGCCTGTTTAAAGGTACTTCCCGATGATATGGTGGTCCACAGGATTACCGGTGACGGAGACAAGAAAGAACTGGTTGCACCTCTCTGGAGCGGCGACAAAAAGCATGTTTTAAATACCTTAACACGGTGCATAAAGAATGCATAAAATTTATCCATGTTCGTCTTGTGAGGCATCTTAAATTAGTGTATGATTTTTTAAGAATCGCAAGGCAGGTTTTTTTATGAGTATGTATGATAAGTTAAATGAACAGCAAAAAGAAGCGGTTTTCCACACAGAGGGACCGCTTCTTATTTTGGCAGGTGCGGGTTCGGGTAAGACCTCCGTTATTACCCACAGGATCGCGTATCTGATAGATGAGGCAAATGTCAATCCCTATAACATCCTTGCCATAACCTTTACCAACAAAGCGGCAGGAGAGATGAGGGAGCGAGTAGATAATCTTGTGGGATTCGGTTCGGAGCAGATTTTCGTATCCACATTCCACTCTCTTTGTGTGCGCATTTTAAGGCGTCATGCCGAGAATTTGGGCTATACCAACAATTTTTCCATTTATGACAGTGACGACCAGAAAACCGTCATGAAGGAAGTGATCAAAAAGCTCAATCTGGATACAAAGCATTATAAAGAAAAGGCGCTTCTTTCAAAGATCTCTTCTCTTAAAGATGAACTGGTATCACCGGAGGAGTTTGCGATTTCCGCAGCGGGAGATTATGAAAAGCGCATAACAGCTTCCTGTTACAGCGAGTACCAGTCGGCTCTTAAAAAGAGTAACGCTTTGGATTTTGACGATCTCATAGTAGAGGCTGTCGAGCTTTTCAAAACATGCCCCGAAGTTTTAAATAGTTATGTAAACCGCTTTAAATATATCATGGTGGATGAGTATCAGGATACCAACACCGCCCAGTTTGAACTGGTGCGCCTTCTTACCGGCAGCAACAGAAATCTCTGCGTAGTGGGTGATGATGACCAGTCAATTTATAAATTCCGCGGAGCCAACATCCGTAACATTCTTGATTTTGAACGTTTCTTTCCGGAAGCAAAGGTTATAAAGCTTGAGCAGAATTATCGTTCCGTTCAGAACATCCTTGATGCTGCCAATGCGGTTATAAGAAATAACTCAGAGCGTAAGGATAAGGCCCTTTGGTCCAAGCAGAAGGAAGGGGACCGGATCCATTTCAGAGAATTTGATAATTCCTATGAAGAAGCCGAGTTCGTGGCAAGGGATATTAAGAAGAGCGTACAGGAAGGAAAGTCTGATTTCGGCGATAATGCAATTCTTTATCGTACCAATGCACAGTCCCGTTCCATGGAAGAAAAACTGGTGCAGGAGAACGTGCCCTATAAGATTTTCGGTGGTGTAAATTTCTATTCAAGACGCGAGATCAAGGATCTTCTTGCATATTTAAAGACCATCGATAACGCACGGGATGATCTGTGCGTAAAAAGAATCATAAATATACCGAAGCGCGGTATCGGCGCCACCACAATAAACAAGCTTCAGGCAACGGCGGACGAGAGAAATACCACTTTCTTTGATTCTTTGATGCATCCCGAATGGAGTGATCTGAAGGGCGCTGCTGCGGATAAGCTTCACGGCTTTGAACTTCTTATATTAAGACTCCGTGCCATGGCTGAATCCGAGAAACCGACGGCTGTATTAAAAGAAATTCTTGATACCACCGATTACATTAATCAGATGGATGTCGAGGACGAAGAAGATGCGGAAAACAGAATCGAAAACATCGAAGAATTAATAAGCAAAGCCCGGCTCTATGAAGAAGAAGCGGAAGAGCCCACCCTTTCAGGTTTACTTGAAGAAATAGCTCTTGTGGCTGATATAGATTCCTATGATGAATCCGAAAGCCGCGTGGTGCTTATGACCATTCATTCCGCCAAGGGTCTTGAATTTAAGAATGTTTATATGGTGGGTATGGAGGATGGATTATTCCCCAGCTACAATTCCATCAATCAGGGCGATGCGGAAATTGAAGAAGAAAGAAGACTTTGCTATGTAGGTATCACCCGAGCAAAGGAAAAGCTTACTCTTACCAGAGCCAAAGCCCGCATGATGCATGGGGATACACAATACAATCCCTTAAGCCGATTTGTGAACGAGATCCCGAGACAGCTCTTTGATATAGCTCCCGTTACAAGAAAGTATAATGACAGCTACTATGATCCCGACACTTCGGAGTCAGGCGGTTACAGAAGATATGATAATTACCGTGATGATGAATCGGGATATGGTTCCTTTAAGAGAAATTCTTCTTATGACGGCGCGTCGGGCTACGGAAGCAACTCTTCGGGAAAGACAGGTTACAGTGGTTTTTCAAGGGAAGCTTCGGCAGGAAGCAGTTACTCAAGCGGAATATTCTCAGGCTACAAGAGACCTACCGCATATAATACCAAGAAGGAAACTCCGGAAGAAGAAAAGCCTTTCTTTACCAAGATGAATGGGTTGTCAGGCCTTACCAAGGGTTCGGATTTAGCTAAGCCCACAGGAGATCTTTCCGCAGGTGACAGAGTTAAGCATATTAAATTTGGCGAAGGCACCGTAATAAGCGTTGTAAAAGAAACAAAGGACAGTAAAGTTACCGTTCAGTTTGATACCGCAGGACAGCGTATCATGTATGCTTCTTTTGCTAAATTGCAGAAAATCTAGGATGCTGGCGTATTGAGACCCCGAAGGTTATGTGTTATACTGAATAAACAGATTACAAGGGGAGGTTTCTATGAATATATTAAATAAACTCGATGAAATTAAAGCACTTCTTCTGGCGAATAATCTTTATTCAAAGAAAGAAGAAAAAAAGCCCAATGTGGTGCTCATTGTTTTGGCATGTGTAGGTGCTGTGGCAGCCATTGCCGCAATAGCTTATGCGGTTTACAATTATCTTACACCTGAAGATTCTGAGGATTTTGAAGACTTCGATGAAGATCTTGACGATGAGGATTATTTCAGCGTTGATTAAATAGCAAGGAGAAGGGATGCCTCTTGGAGACATCCCGTTTTTTATGAAAAAACACGAAGTATTACAAGGAAAAGTACTGGAAGTTAAGTTCCCCAATAAAGGAATAGTCGAGACTGAAGAAGGCCTCTGTACAGTTAAAAACGCACTCCCCGGTGACACTGTAAGTTTCAGAGTCATGAAGGTGAGAAAGAATAAACCCGAGGGAAACCTTCTTGAAGTTATAAAAAGGTCCGATGATTCCGTAGAGAGTCAGTGCCCTCATTTTGGCATCTGCGGTGGATGTACTTTCCTTACAATGAAATATGAAAACCAGCTGAAGATGAAGGAAAAGCAGATCAAAACCCTTCTTGATTCGTTACTTGAGGATGGAAGCTATCAATGGGACGGCATTCATAAGAGCCCCGTTTTTGAAGGTTATCGTAACAAAATGGAATTTTCTTTTGGCGATGAATATAAAGACGGCCCCTTAACGCTGGGAATGCATAAGCGCGGCAGCATGTATGACGTGGTATATACCGATTCCTGCTACATTGCGGATCCCGATATGAAGGCGATACTTAGACTCACCAAAGAATATTTTGAAAAAAAAGACCTGCCTTTTTATCACAAGGTAACCCACGAAGGTTATTTAAGACATCTTCTTTTGCGTAAGGGAAAGAAGACCGGAGAGATAATGGTGGTGCTTGTAACTTCAAGTCAGATCGATTTTGATCTGTCCGAATACAGGGACCTGTTACTTGATCTAAGATTAGAAGGCAGTATCGTAAGCATTCTTCATACCGTAAATGATTCTTTATCAGATGTTGTAAAGAGTGATTTTACCGAGATCCTTTACGGCCGCGATTACATAGAAGAAGAGATTCTCGGACTTAAATTCAAGATAAGTGAGTTTTCTTTCTTCCAGACCAACTCTCTCGGAGCCGAAGTGCTTTATTCGGTTGCCAGGGATTTTATCGGTGATCTGTCCGACGGGAAAGAACCTGACAAGACCGTTTACGATCTTTATTCCGGTACCGGAACCATAGCCCAGCTTATGGCTCCCGTATGTAGGAAAGTTATAGGCGTTGAGATCGTGGAGGAAGCGGTGGAAGCTGCCAAAGAAAATGCAAAATACAACGGAATTAAAAACTGTGAATTTATAGCAGGCGACGTATTTAAGGTGCTTGATGACATCACGGAGAAGCCTGATTTTATTATCTTAGATCCTCCCCGTGACGGAATCCATCCCAAGGCACTTCCCAAGATAATAAGCTACGGCGTTGACAGAATATTGTATATATCCTGCAAGCTCACAAGTCTTGTTCGTGACCTGGAAGTCTTTTTACAGAATGGTTACACCGTAACCCGTGCAGCCTGCGTCGACCAATTCCCCTGGACCGCAAATTGCGAAACTGCCGCCTTGTTAGTGAGGACATAGTCCGAGCGTTACAAGCGGCGTTGTTCTGTCGAGCACGAAGTGCGAGAGCGGAACTTCCGCTTTCAAGCTGAAGGCGCAGTCTGAGTATATTTTTAATTAAAATAGAGAAAGACGGAGGTAAGTTAATGAATGTCGCAATGATTATAGCCGGGGGCGTGGGCGCCAGGCTTTCAGATAAGATTCCAAAGCAGTATATAAAGGTGCTGGGGAAGCCGGTGCTTGCCTATACCATGGAAGCATTCGAGTCTCATGAAGAAATCGATGCCATTACCATAGTGTGCCATCCCGATTACGAAAACGAGATTTGGGACATGGCAAAAGAATACGGAATCAGTAAGTTAAGGCACATATTCCATGGAGGTGCAACCGGACAGGAATCCATAAGAAACGGTGTGTTCGGTTTAGAAAAGCATTATAGCGGTGATGACCTTACCCTTATTCACGATGCTATTCGCCCCTTGGTGGATCACGAAGTTCTTTCTGACTGTATTCGCGTAGCAAAAGAAAAGGGCAATGCCATAGTATGTATTCCCTGTGTAACCACCATGATGCAGAAGGTGCGTGATGAAAAAGGGGAAGAGGGTAAAGGCTTAGAATGTTCTGATGCAATTTACCCGAGAGACTTAATCATGGAAACCCAGACTCCACAGGCGTTTCCTCTTTCACTCCTTGGCTCTAAGCACAGGGAAGCTCTTGAAAAGGGTATTTTAAATGAAACCGCCTCCTGTGCACTCATGACAAGACTTGGTGAGAGAGTTTATTTTTCCAAGGGCTCGGAAAAGAACATAAAAATCACAGTCCCCGAGGATCTGGATTTAATGGAAGCTCTGCTTAGCGTAAAAGAAGGTTCATGGAGGAAAGACAATAATCTATGAAGAAAATATATGATGGCGAGGTTGCGGTGATTCCCGCCGATGAAATAAACGGAGCACTTAAAATTACCGACAGACAGTATGTACAGGGAAACCTCCAAAAAGAACAGGATATAAGCTTTATTAAGACTTCTGAAAATGAAATAGGAATTTCGGATTATAAAGAATATACCCATGATGATCCACATTATCATGATGAAATAACGGAGACTAATTACGTGGTAAGCGGAAAGGTCTGCATGAAGATTCTTGATACAGACACGGATTATGTTATTGAAGCAGGGGGAGTATTCTCAATTCCTCCAAAGATAAAGCACGTGCTTAAGATCAAAGCGGGTACCAGGATTGTATTCTTTAAATCCAAAAGTATTAACGATAAACATTCAATTGATTTTGACAGCTTAGGTTTGGACGATTGGTTCCGTGACGAGGATTTCTAAGATGAAATATAAAGAATACCGTAAAAAATCAGCAGAATTAAATAAGTTAATAAAGGGAAGCGAAGCCAACAGGGCGTTATATTATAAATCCTGGCTTTCTGTGGGACTATCCATAATTGGCGGATTTGTAGCCGTGTGGCAGTTACCGGATACCATTTGGGGATTTAAAATAAGTCAGGCCATTCCTTCCTTTTTTGGAAGGTTCATTAAGTTAAGTGATGCCTTGTGGAATTTAATAACCTTCGCATTATTTATTTCCATATGCCTTATCATTTTAGCGGTTGTGAGAATAAAAAAGCGACTTGAATTCGGAGAATACCTCCATAAAAAAGTCGAGGCGGAGCGCCCCGGATGCTCCATAGAAATCCGCGTTGCAGATAGCTTTTTAACGAATGCCTTCGTAAATTACCCCAAATCAGCCATGATAATCGGTATTAACAAGACCTTTCTTTTTGAGGAATCGGAGAAGGGCTCTTTGATCGATGATATGTGCAAGCGCTTTAAAAAGATGGGCGTTGATAAGCATGAGATTCAGACAAAGATTGATGAAGCACTTGAGAACCTTTATAAAATAAAGGGTGAAGCTATAATCGATGAAACAAGACCCAATGTAATGGTGAGAAAATCGGTGCCTGAAGGCGAAAAGGTCATAGTCGGAGAAAACGACTGCGCAATGCGTAAAAACTATAAAATAGGTACCATCGTGGGAGTTGATATTAAGTATGAACTTAACGGTTCTCCCATGCTTAAAAAGCTTTACTTAATGGCAAATGCAGAAGTGATTCAGGGTAAGGACAGTACCGAACCCATAAAGGTAAATTCCGATAAGCATGCATCCGTTGTGGAGAGCTTTGATAAGATCTGGGACTACTTTGAACATACGGATTTTACCGAGAATCCTCCTGAGTCAGAACTTTATGCGCCCTTACTTATGCCTCTTATAGGCGGCGGTGTAGCAAATGAAGGCTATTCCGATATCGAGATTTTCTCTCGAATAGTAGATCTGTATTATGAGAGATTAAGAAACAGCCTTCGTAAAATGGAAACACCTGCCATAAGCCAGCTTATTATCAACATAAGAAACAATACCGCCATCAAACAGGATGACGAAACAAATACCAACAGAAAGATAGATTTAAACACTGCTTTCTGGTATATCGAATACAGAAATAAAGTAAATCCTGTCAGGATACAAACTGAAATCACATAAACCTCAACCTTCAGGCTTTAACCACAAGGCTCAAAAGCCCTGCAATAATGAGTAATGGAATTGCAACCACAAATACTCCGCTGAAGATTAGCGCCAAAACAATTCCGGGGAAGAATACAAGATATAATAAGATCTTTAAGATGCCGAAGCTTAGTTTTATAGCCAATCCCAAAATCTTAAAGAAGACAACTAATAAAAAAATTGTACATAAAACACTTAACATGTCACTACCTCCTGTTCATGAAAACATGGTAGGATAGTAGTATTAAAGCTTCCTTTTTAAAAGATTAAAGGAAGATTAAAATCATCTCAGGGGGAAAAAGAAAAAAGGCCGTGCATCGAGCACGGCCCTTTATTTTTGTTATCAGATAGTGAACTGCTTAACTTCTTCATTGATGTTTTCTGCTGCATCGGCAACAGTGGAAGAGGTTTTTGCAACATTTTCACTGCTTTCTGCAACCTTCTTGGAGCTTTCAGCGAGAGTATCAACTGTGGCGGATACTTCTTCGGTGGATGCGCCCTGTTCTTCTGCAAGAGAAGCCATGTTGGTTGCAACGTCGTTGATGGTGGTCATCTTATCAGCCATCTCGCTCATGACATCATTGGTGCGGGTAAGATCTTCGTAAATACGCTGGAAGGAATCTGCAGCATTTTCAACAGCGCCTGCACTTTCGCCGATCATCTTGATATTGCTTTCTGACTTTCTTGAAAGCTCCGTAACCTTAGCGGTCATATCTTTAATGATATCTGCGATCTGAGTAGTAGCATCAGCTGAGTTACTTGCCAACTGTCCGATTTCGGTAGCAACTACCGCGAAGCCCTTACCTGCTTCACCTGCTCTTGCAGCTTCGATTGAAGCATTAAGAGAAAGAAGGTTGGTCTGACTTGCGATGGAATTGATAAGATCGATGATCTCATTAATCTTTCTTGCTGCTTCATCAACACCTTTAACTGCCTGTCCCATGTCTTCCATGGAGGAAGCGATGGTGTTCATGCGGTCTTTAACCTGACTCATATCTTTCTGTTCTTCGTGAGCCTGTTCAACAAGAAGATTCATGGTCTTTTGCGTTGCCTGTTCATCTTCCATAAGGTCACTGAAGGTCTGAGCAAGTTCGGTAGCATTAACTGCAACGTCATTAACTGCTTGAGCCATGTTTTCCATGTTATCTCTGATCTGTTCCATGGATTCTGACTGCTGAGCTGCTTCTGATTCAAGCTGCTTCGATGCCTGCTTGGAGCTTTCCACTTCGCTGGTAAGATTTGCAGATACGCTCTGGAGTGTTCTGAGAGTATCGTTCATGTGGCTGACGAAGGTCTTCATGCTTCGATTCATGTTGGCTATTTCGTCATTACCCTTATCATCTATAGTAACAGTGAAGTCACCGTCGGTAATCTTTTCGATATTGGCTGTAAGTGCTGCAACGGGCTTACGGACCATCTTAACAACAAGAAGTCTGATGATAAGTGAAATACCGATGATTCCCAGGGTACTAAGTATTACGATAACTATGATGAGAGAATTGATATCTTTCATGATATCGCTCTTAGGCGCATATGCTACGAAAATCCAATCTGTGTCAGCTACATCATGAGCTACAGCATAATATGTATTTTTATTTCCCTGAAGAGTAAGGAGCTGTTCTTCTCCGCCGGGAAGAGCTGCGCCTACGCTCTGTAAAAATTTATCATCAGGATAATCGGTGATATAATTTCCGATGGTATCCATGTTTTCATAAGCAAGGATCTGTCCCTGACTTGTGATAAGCATTCCCTTACCGGTACCGAAGATCTGAATCTGATCGATATAGTCCTTAACGCCTGTAAGCATAACGTCGGCACATACAGCGGCTTTTCTTCCGTCTGTTAAAGAAACACCGAGAATGACTGTATCACAAAGGTCACCTGTACTTGAATCAAAATAAGGCACATCGTAGTGCATGATAACACCGGGATTTGCTACTGCCTGCTTATACCAGTCTTTTTCAAGAACATTGTAATCGGGGCCCGGGTTCCATCCCGAAGGTTCATAGAAGGCTCTGTCTGAGCATCCTGCATAGATACCGGAGGGTATCATGGAACTGTGATTGAGCGTTCCCTTAAAGAAATTGAGATATGCCTGATCGCCTGCAAAGTTAACGGTGCTTAACGCATTTGCTGTTGCGGTCATGTATCCGAAGGTTTCCTGAAGCTGAATTTCGATCATGTGAGCGTCTGACTCAGCTTCTTTTTTGAGAGATGATTCCATCATATCGTTGATAACCATCCCGCCTCTCATTCCAATGAGTAAAAGAATAAAAATAAATGCCACTAAAACAACGGGGATAATAACGGAAACAAGCTTTGTAGCTATACTGGTAGTGCCCTTCTTGTTTTTCATGTGTGTAGTTCCTCCTTTTAAGCAAAAAAATAAATGCTAAAAAAATTTTTTTTTATCACAACCTCAAAGTTAAGGCCATTGTAGCATTGCCCTGTTAACGAACTGGATAATGAGATAAAAATGGTTTATAATGAAAAAAATTTTCAGAAATTTTAGTAATTCACTTACGAGGAACCGTCATGAACATAACCCAGATTAAATACGTTCTTGAAATAGCAGCTTCTTCTTCAATGAGAGAAGCGGCCACAAGATTATATGTATCACAGCCTGCACTTTCAGCAAGCATCCGAGAGCTGGAGGATGAACTCGGCATATTGCTTTTTGAACGAACAAATAAAGGTATTACCCTGACTGACGAAGGACGGGAATTTTTAACCTATGCCAAAAAAGCGGTGGGTCAGTATGAAATTCTTGAAGACCGCTATCTTTCAAAAGACAGCGGAAAGGATCGCTTTTCGGTATCGACCCAGCATTACAATTTTGCCATTAAGGCTTTTACCGAGGTGGTAAAAAGAAGCACCTCCGATAAATACAGTTTTGCAATCCGAGAGACGAAGACTCGTGAAGTAATGGAGGATGTAAGGTCATTAAAGAGTGAAGTGGGAGTAATTTCTTTTTCAAATCATGGGGAAGCATTGATTAAAAAGCTCTTTAAAGATTATCAGCTTGAGTTCACGCCTCTTATGAAGAAGGATACATATATTTATGTATGGAAGGATCATGAGCTTGCGGGAAGAAAGTCAATCTCCATAGGGGAACTTTCTGATTATCCCTGCATTTCTTTTGACCAAAGTGACGACAGTAATTTTTATCTTACTGAAGAAGCACTGTCTGACTATGATTTTAAAAAGATGATAAAGTCCGATGACAGAGCTACTTCCATGGAACTTATTGCAGAGCTTAAAGGCTATTCCATAGGTTCCGGTATGCTGTCGGGAGACGATGTGGTGCTTAAAGGCCTTGTGGCCATTAAGTTAAAAGAAGAGGATCCTCTTACCATCGGCTATATCACAAGAAAGGGAAGTATTCTTTCTTCTTATGGTGAAGAATATGTTGAGGAGCTTCTTAAATATAAGGAAATACAGTAAATCGATTTAGATGTTTAAGGCGTATCTGATGTAATATCGGGTACGCTTTTTTATTAAACCTTGCGATAACCTCAATTTATCACAGACGATTAAATCTATTAAATTTTCAAACGCAGAAACCAATGATATGCTTAATTCAACAAAAACGAAGGAGGTACTGATGATGAGAAACGAAAAGATTTTTGAGCAGCATAAAGTCATGTGTTGTATACGAATGCTTTTCTCCCGGACAGTAATAATGGCAGATGAGTTCGGATTATTCTCCGTGCCTTCTTACATGAATTGATGAATATCAATCAAGCCATTTGTCCGGGAGCTCATAAGGCCTCGGCTTTTTTTATGAAGCGGTAAAGAAACACAAAACAAAACACACAATAACAAAGATATTTAATTTAAAGGAGAAAATAAAATGAGCACATACAAATTTGAAACATTACAGTTACACGTAGGACAGGAACAGGCAGACCCCACAACAGATTCCAGAGCAGTTCCCATTTATCAGACAACATCATATGTATTCCATAACAGCAAGCATGCGGCAGACCGTTTTGGCCTTGCAGATCCCGGTAACATCTATGGACGTCTTACCAACTCGACTCAGGATGTTCTTGAAAAAAGAATAGCAGCTTTGGAAGGCGGTTCCGCAGCTCTCGCAGTTGCTTCCGGGGCAGCAGCCATATCCTATACGATAGAAGCTCTTGCAGCTAACGGCGGTCATATCGTAGCCCAGAAGACGATCTACGGCGGTTCTTACAATTTACTTGCACATACACTTCCTCAGTACGGAGTTGAGACTACATTTGTAGATGCTCACAACTTAAATGAGGTTGAAGGCGCCATAAAGGATAACACCAGAGCAATCTATCTTGAGACCCTCGGTAATCCCAACAGTGATATTCCTGATATCGATGCGATCGCGGAAATAGCACACAAGCATGGCCTTCCTCTTGTGGTTGATAATACCTTCGGAACACCTTTCTTAATAAGACCCATCGAGCATGGCGCAGATATCGTGGTACATTCAGCTACAAAGTTTATCGGTGGCCACGGTACAACTTTAGGCGGTATCATCGTAGAAGCCGGCAAGTTTAACTGGAAGGAAGGCGGAAAGTTCCCTCAGATTGCAGCACCCAATCCAAGCTACCATGGTGTTTCTTTCTATGATGTGGTAGGACCTGCTGCTTTCGTAACATATATCAGGGCGATCCTTTTAAGAGATACTGGAGCGGCTATTTCACCCTTCAACGCATTCCTTCTTTTGCAGGGTGTTGAGACACTTTCGTTAAGACTTGAACGTCATGCGGAAAATACTAAGAAGGTTGTGGAATTCTTAAAGAATCATCCCAAGGTAGCTAAAGTAAACCATCCTTCAATAGAGTCACATCCTGACAATGAATTATATAAAAAGTACTTCCCCAACGGCGGCGCATCCATATTTACCTTTGATATAAAGGGAGGCAAGGATGAAGCCTGGAAGTTCATCGATAACTTAAAGATTTTCTCACTCCTTGCCAATGTAGCAGATGTGAAGAGCCTTGTTATCCATCCTGCATCCACTACCCATTCTCAGCTTTCTGATGAAGAGTTAAAGGATCAGGGAATCTTCCAGTCCACCATCAGACTTTCCATAGGTACAGAAAATATCGATGATATCATTGCCGATCTTGAGAACGGTTTTGCAGCAATCTAATAAAAAGAAGGATATAAAAGAATCATGAGCTTAAAAATAGATTCATTGCTGATTCATGGAGGCACTGACGGTGATATAACCACCGGAGCGGTTAACGTTCCGGTGTACCAGACCTCTACATATAAACAGGACGGGTTAGGTGAAAACCGCGGATGGGAATACTCAAGAACGGGAAACCCCACAAGAGATGCTTTGGAAAAGCTTATCGCGGATCTTGAAGAAGGACAGTACGGATTTGCCTTTGCCTCCGGTCTTGCAGCCATCAATACGGTGCTTTCTCTTTTTAAGGCAGGGGACAAGCTTATTGTATCCGACAATATTTACGGTGGCACCTTCAGAATCCTTGACAATGTTTTTAAGAATTTCAACATCACCTACGAAATCGTCAACACATCGGACCTTCAATCTATCGAAGCCGCTATAGATGACAGTGTAAAAGCAGTGTACGTTGAAAGCCCCGCTAATCCTCTCCTTACAATAACCGACATCGGGGCGGTGGCAGAAATCGCGCATAAGCATAATAAGCTGCTGATAGTTGATAACACTTTCTTAACACCCTATCTCCAGCGCCCTTTAACCCTGGGAGCCGACATAGTAATCCACAGTGGCACCAAGTATCTCGGTGGTCACAGTGATACGGTATCGGGCCTTGCGGTTGTAAAGGATAAGGCTTTGGCAGACAGGTTATATTATCTCCAGAATGCTATAGGCGGGGTTCTTGCTCCCTGGGATAGTTTCTTAATAATACGAGGCATAAAGACTCTCGGTGTCCGTATGGATCGCCACGTATCAAATGCCGGAAAGATTGCCGAATGGCTTGAAAACAGCGGATACGTAAGCCGTGTGTATTATCCCGGCCTCAAATCGGATCCCGGCTACGAAGTACAGAAAAAGCAGGCATCTGGCGCAGGCGCCATGATTTCTTTTGTATTAAAAGAAAAATACGATTATCGTAAATTCTTTAAATCACTTAAATTAATAACCCTGGCTGAAAGCCTTGGAGGGGTTGAATCTCTTGTATGCCATCCGGCAAGTATGACTCACGCGGCCATTTCCGCTGAAATCAGAAAAAAAGTCGGAATAGTGGATGAACTCATTCGTTTTTCCGTGGGCATAGAAGATGCAGAGGACTTGATAAATGATTTAAAGCAGGCAATAGAAGCCTCTGAAAAGTAAGGAGACACGCTATGGATGTGTTTATGAGCATTCAGGAAATGATAGGTTCCACACCGATTCTTAAACTTAATAATTTAGGGGTAAAGAAAAGCGTAAATCTTTATGCAAAGCTTGAACTTATGAACCCTGCAGGAAGTGTTAAGGACAGAGTCGGACTGTACATGATTAAGGATGCAGAAGAAAGAGGAATCCTTAGGCCCGGCGGAACAATTGTGGAAGCCACGGCAGGAAATACGGGAATCGGAATTGCCATTGCGGCACTTAACAGAGGATACAGAGTTATCTTTACGGTACCCACAAAGTTTTCCATTGAAAAGCAGAAAATCATGAAAGCTCTCGGAGCGGAAATCATCCATACACCCAGAGAAGAAGGAATGCTTGGCGCTGAAAGAAAAGCTCGGGAAATAATCGATGCCACACCCGGTGCCATAAGCATGAAGCAGTTTCGTAATCCTGCCAATCCTCTTGCACACTATGAAACCACCGGTCCTGAAATATACAGGCAGATGGATGGTCTCGTAGATTATCTTGTCGCCGGAGCCGGCAGCGGAGGAACCTTTTCGGGAACAGTCAAATATTTAAAAGAGCATAATAAGAATATAAAGGGAGTTCTGGCTGATCCCGTGGGTTCAGTAATCGGTGGCGGCGAGCATGCCGACTACGACATAGAAGGTATAGGCAATGATTTTATTGCTGATACCATGGATATAACTCTTGTGGATAAAGTAATAAAAGTTACCGATACAGAAGCCTTTGAAGCATCGAGAACTCTTGCCGCAAAGGAAGGCATTCTGGCAGGTTCTTCTTCTGGAGCTGCATTGGCAGCAGCCATAAAGCTTTCCGAAGAAATCGAGTCGGGAAATATAGTAGTGATATTCCCGGACCGGGGAGACAGATATTTAAGTAAAGGTCTCTACGATTAAAAGTATTAAAAACTATGATGGGGCGATAGTTCCATTTATTTAGACATCAAGCCCGCAACCCGGAGAAAAGTAATTAAATAATTAGCTAAATCAAAATTCCCTGCCAATCGGCAGGGAATTTTTGCTGCCATCAATGTCATTTTTTTTTACGGTCTGATAAAATATTGTATATGTGGAAGTGCAGTTGTGGGATAAAATCTGAGGGTGCAATTACGCCACATGTTGTGGCTTAAATCGGAGTTTATGCATCAATTCCTGCGCTTTTTGGTTTTTTCGATGCTTAGACCATCAATGCTTTTTTGTTCTGGGCATCGGAATTACAGAAATTGCAAAAATCGATGTCTCAACGTAATAATGGACCACAAACCCCGTCCCCTAGAAAATGGACCACAAACCCCGTCCCCTAGGGCCATTTGCGTTCATTTTTCATTTTTTGATGACACTTTACATTTTATCGTGTATAATCCTTATGGAAAAAAATAATTTTGTATATATAAAAGGAGTACGAAAATGAATCTTTCACCTCTTCAGAAGGCGCGTTACGCTTATAATCCTAAGCTCCCCGGAATGCTTAGAGGCGGTATCGCAGAAATCTGTGTAAAGGACGGTGCAGCTACTGAAAGCGTAGCAGATCAGGATAAGATCAAAGCACTTTTCCCCAACACCTATGGTAAAAACGAAATCACATTTGCAAAGGGAACCAATACTTCCGTAGCTAAAAAGCAGGTTGTAGGCGTTATCCTTTCCGGTGGACAGGCACCCGGCGGACATAATGTTATCTCCGGTCTTTACGATGCTCTCAAGGCTACCGACAAGAACAACGTATTACTCGGATTCAAGGGCGGTCCCAGCGGACTTATCGATGACGATTTCGTAGAATTTGATGATGAATACATCAATGCATACAGAAACACCGGCGGTTTCGATATCATCGGTTCCGGTCGTACAAAGCTTGAAACAGAAGAACAGTTCAAGATTGTTACAGAAGTAGCTAAGAAGCACGGTCTTACCGCTATCGTGATCATCGGTGGTGACGATTCCAACACCAACGCAGCAGTACTTGCCGAATATATGGCAGCACATAATACAGGCGTACAGGTTATCGGATGTCCCAAGACCATCGACGGTGACTTAAAGAATGAAGATATCGAAGCTTCTTTTGGTTTCGATACAGCTACAAAGACTTATTCCGAAGTGATCGGTAACATCGAACGTGATGCCAACTCCGCTAAGAAGTACTGGCATTTCGTAAAGGTTATGGGTCGTTCCGCTTCTCATGTAGCACTTGAATGTGCACTTGAAACACAGCCCAACATCTGCCTGATCGGCGAAGAAGTTGCAGCAAAGAAAATGTCTCTTTCTGCAATCGCTTCCTACATCGCTGATTCAGTAGAAAAGAGAGCAGCTAACGGAGACAACTTCGGTGTAGCGATCATCCCCGAAGGTATCGTAGAATTCGTACCTGAATTCTCAATGCTTATTAAAGAGATCAACGAACTTCTTGCAGGAAAGAAGACAGATGAATTCAATGCACTTCCCGATTGGGCAGCAAAGTATGACTTCATCAAGAAGGGTCTTTCCGCTGAAGCATTCAAGGTATTTGAGATCCTTCCTCAGTTCGTTCAGCAGCAGCTTTTCTTAGAAAGAGATCCTCATGGTAACGTACAGGTTTCTCTTATCGAATCAGAAAAGCTCTTCTCCGAAATGGTAAAGAACGAACTTGCAAAGAGAAAAGCAGCAGGAACCTACAAGGGTAAATTCTCCGCTCTTCATCACTTCTTCGGTTACGAAGGAAGATGCGCATTCCCTTCAAATTTCGATGCCGACTACTGCTACTCACTTGGTTACAACGCATTCATGCTTATCCAGTATGGCTACACAGGTTACCTTTCCAAGGTATCCAACCTTTCAAAGCCCGCTGAAGAATGGGTTGCAGGTGGTATGCCCATCACCAAGATGATGAACATGGAAAGAAGAAACGGTGAAGACAAGCCCGTTATCAGAAAGGCTCTTGTAGAGCTTGACGGTGCTCCCTTCAAGTATTTTGCATCAAAGAGAGAAGAATGGGCAGTTAAGACTGCATTCACTTATCCCGGTGCGATCCAGTACTTCGGACCTGCTGAAGTATGTGATCTTACAACAAGAACTCTTGCTCTTGAAAAGGGTCAGAACTAATCTAAACATTAAGGCTCTGAGTTATGCTCAGGGCCTTTTTTGTAAAATTTTTACCTTTTCTTAAATTACCATGTCCTTTTGTCTATAGTGTTTCTTTTGTGATAAAATGATAAAGGCTCACGTCAATATATAAATGTGGGACCGAGGAGGTTTTTATGAAACTACTATTTGTAGATATTGATACACTGAGACCTGACCATATGGGTTGTTACGGTTATGAAAGAAATACCACACCCAACATGGATGAGGTGGCAAAAGAAGGTATCAGATTTACTAATTATTATTGTTCCGATGCACCCTGTCTTCCTTCAAGAGCAAGCCTTATCAGCGGTATGTTCGGAATAAAGAACGGTGCTGTCGGACATGGCGGAACAGCAGGAGACAGAAGGCTTGAAGGTAGAGACAGAAGCTTCTGCGACCGTTACGACATGGACAATTTCAATAACATATTCAGAAAAGCCGGAATGTACACTGCATCCGTCAGCACTTTCCCTGAAAGACATTCTTCCTGGTGGTTCTCAGCAGGATTCAATGAGACATTCAACGAAGGTCACAGAGGCGTGGAATCAGGTGAGGCAGTACTTCCCTATGTATTAAAATGGCTTGATGATAACGGAACCAAGCGTGATGACTGGTTTTTACATGTTCATCTCTGGGATCCTCATACACCTTACCGTGCACCTTTGGATTTCGGTAATCCCTTTGAAGGCGACGGTCTTGCAGGAACATGGATCGATGATGAAACACTTGACAGGCATATTCATGCAGTTGGACCTCACAGCGCCAGCGAATTAAATATGTTTGATGATAATGAAAATCCCAATCTTCCCAGAAATCCCGGTAAGATCACGGACAGAAAGGGTCTTGTCAGGGTATTTGACGGTTACGATTGCGGAGTAGCATATACCGATTATATTGTGGGTCAGATTTTTGATAAATTAAAAGATCTCGGTATTTATGATGATATGGCAATAATCATCACATCCGACCATGGTGAGAACTTTGGTGAGCTTGCAATTTATGCGGAACATGCAACAGCGGATCATGCATGCTGCAACATTCCTTTTATCATTAAATGGCCCGGTGCCCTAAAGGGACATGTGGACAATGAGCTTCACTACAGCCTCGATCTTCTTCCCACTGTAAGTGATCTGTTAAATGTAGAAAAGGGCAGATCCTGGGACGGACAGAGCTTTGTAAATACCATTACAAAGGGTGAAAAGCAGGGACGTGACAGTCTTGTTATCTCTCAGATGGCGCATGTATGTCAGCGATCAGCTCGTTTCGGAGACTGGCTCTACATGAGAACCTATCACGACGGTTACCATCTCTTTGACAGAGAAATGCTTTTCAATCTGAAAGAAGATGTTCATGAACAGCATGATGTAAAAGATAAATATCCTGAAATCTGCGCTCAGGGTGCGAAGATCATCCTTGACTGGCACGATAAGGCAATGCTTACAAGTCCTTATACATTGGATCCCCTTTGGACTGTTATGGAAGAGGGTGGACCTTTCCATGCCCGTGGTGCTCTTGAGATGTATTGTAAGCGTCTTGAAGAAACAGGAAGAAAAGAAGGCGCCGATGAACTTCGCAGGAGACATGGAGAATGCCGCAAATAAGCATATTGATAAAGCCTGCATCAGGGCTTTGTAATCTTAGGTGTAAATATTGTTTTTATGCCGATGAGATGAAAAAAAGAGATCGTTCGAATCTTGGCATCATGTCGGATGAGACCCTTGAAAATGTTATAAAGAAAACCTTTGAATTTGCCGAAGGGCATGTAAGCTGCGCTTTTCAGGGAGGAGAGCCGACTCTTGCAGGAATTTCTTTTTATAAGAAGCTGATGGAGTATGTGGCAAAATATAACATAAAGAATATCAAGGTGGATTATTCGATACAGACCAATGGTATTATCTTAAGTGATGAGTGGTGCGCTTTTCTGAAGGAGCATAATTTCCTGGTGGGAATCTCTCTTGACGGCATAAAACAAATCCATGATTCTTTTCGCCTTGATGAAAAAGAAGAGGGGACTTATCTTAAAGTTCTCAATTCGATCTCTTTATTAAGGAAATATGATGTGCCCTTTAACATTCTTACGGTAGTAAATAATAAAACCGCCCTTAAGGCGGAAAAGATATATGAAAACTACCGGAAGAACGGATTTCTCTGGCAGCAGTATATAGCCTGCATCGATCCTTACGGAGAAACCAGGGGATGCGAAGAATATTCCTTGGATCCTGAGCTTTACGGGGAGTTTTTGATATCTCTTTTCAGACTCTGGAAAGAAGATCTGTATGCAGGAAAACAGCCCTATATACGTCAATTCGAGAACTATCTGATGATTATGCTTGGAATGCTTCCGGAAGCCTGCGAGCAGAAGGGAATCTGCAGTATACAGAACGTGATCGAAGCAGACGGAAGCGTTTATCCCTGCGATTTTTACGTTTTCGATGAATGGAAACTCGGAAATCTCAACACGGATTCTTTTTATGACATATATAAGCATAGAGAAGAAAGCGGATTTATCGAAAGATCCATGGAAGAGGATGAAGAATGTAAGACTTGCCCATGGAGAAATCTGTGCAGGGGAGGATGCAGAAGACATCGCGAAGATAATGGTATTTTTCATAAAAATTATTTCTGTGAAGGATATAAAAAATTTTTTGAGGAAACCATTGATTCCTGGATCCAAATTGCAAAGGATTTTACGAAAAAATAACCCGGAAACGCCCATAAAAAGGGCGTTTCTTTTTGCTTAAAGCACACCTCCGACAGGCTTAAACCGGCCCTTGTTTTTTTACTGAATGTTAATCAAAATAGTGTAGTCTTTCTTCATAAAAAACAAGGAGGCGGAGTGTATGAAGAACTTACCTATTTTTGTAAAAATCTTACTCATTACAATTCCATTGGAGGTATTGATCCTTGTATCTGCTTTTTTACTGAGAAGTAATATGACAGATGTCGAAAGAAAAGCAGAAGATGTATATTTAAACTCCCTTTATGAGATAAACAATAATCTTCTTGCGGCAGACAGGGACTTTTATCAGGCAGAGATCGCATTCACAAGATATGCGAAGATCGCAGGTGCGGAAGCCACTGAAGTGGACGATTTCAATGAAAATGCGCAGCAGACCATCGACAAGGTCACAACCGCTGCAAAGCTTGCCGAAGGAAATGAACTTTTATATAAGGTGACGCTCTCTGACGGAGAAGATTTTGAAGCAATCTATAATAAGTTCGTTGCAGCTTACAATGAGTGGATATCAGCTTATAATGTGAGCCAGAAAACAGGTGACTATGTGCTACAGACCAAATATTTTAAGGAAGCCAGAGGCTATCTTGACAGGTTGCAGGAAATTACCGAGGAATGGGCGGTAAAAGAAGGCGAAGTGCTTCATGGAAATATCAATGCACGAATCAATACACTTTCTTTAGTCTATATCGTAGTGATCGTACTTGCCAGTGTGGCTGTATTTGTAATGGCAGGCAATATTGCAAACGGAATCAAGACTACCAAAAAACGTATGGATGTCATTGCAACCAACGATCTGTCGGAAGAAATTCCCGCTACAGGAGCTAAGGATGAGATCGGTCAGATGACAAGATCCTTTAAGACCATGCAGGAAAATCTTCGTGAAATCATTTCCATACTCTATAAAGAATCGGACGAACTGGGTGCTTCCTGTGAAGTAATGGGTTCATCCACCAGGGAAGCGGCAAGCAGCATGGATTCCATCAATAACGCAGCCGGCGAACTTGCAACAACAGCAACGCAGACAGCTACAGATATTGAAAATATAGCAAGTCACATGACCAATCTTGATGAAGTCATGAATACATCAGTGCTCAGCACAACAGCTCTTGCCAATGCCAGCGATGAGATCGGCAAGGTTACAAAGACCGGTATGGGCATAGTAGAGCACCTGACTGAAGTTAATAATCAGTGCGTAAGCGCTTTTGATACTATCTTTGAAGGAATAGAGAATATTGAGGGAAGTTCAAGCAAGATCAGTGATGCATCGGCCCTTATTTCTTCAATCGCAAGTCAGACAAACCTTCTTTCCCTTAATGCTTCAATTGAAGCTGCAAGAGCCGGAGAAGCCGGTAAGGGATTTGCGGTTGTGGCAGAAGAGATCCGTACATTATCAGATCAGTCTGCAGAAAGCGTTAATACCATCAACACTCTTCTTGAAGAGCTTCAGAAAAATACCAGGGAAGCCATGGAACAGTCCGATCGCGTAAAAGAATTTGTTGAAAAACAGAATTCCAGCGTAAACGATACCAGAGGAAGCTTCGAAGATATTATTACAACGGTTGAAGAAGTCAATAATGCCGTTGAAGGTATTAAAGAAGTCAATGAAGAAATGGCTCGAGGATTTAAAGAAATTTCATCCCTCATTGCAGGACTGTCCGCTGCATCGGAAGAAAATGCCGCAACGGCAGAAGAACTATCCGCCACATCGGAAATGGTTACAAAGAATGTCAATGCTCTTACGGATATTCAGGATAAGATGGATGTCGCAGCAAATAAGCTTTCGGATATTGTAAAGAAGTTCAAAGTATAGCACAATAAAGAAGGGCATCCCGCCCTTCTTTTTGTTTCTATATCAAACTATGCGAGGTGGCTTATATGATTAAGACAGTATATATAAACACATTGGAGGATCTGCTTCCTCTTATAACACAGCAGGAATACAGACCCGACCTCGGAAGAAACAGATCATTGTTTCTTTACAGGGGCATGACGGATTCAGGCTTTAAGCTGGAAACCACTCTTTACAGAAACTGCAAAGAGAATAAAAAGTCTTTGGAACCCTGTATTCTTAATAACTTTACGAAGTATGGAGCCCTTGAAGATCCTTTAATCGAAAAATCCGTATGGAGGCAGATGATCTTAGGACAGCACCACGGTCTTCCCACGAGACTTCTTGACTGGTCCCAGTCACCTTTGATTGCCCTTCATTTTGCTACTACGGAAGCTAATCTTGATGAGATGGAAGCTCATGACTGTATGATATGGCGCATTAACATAAAGGAACTCCATTCCATGCTTCCCGGAAGATACAAAAAGACCCTGGCTGATAACCAGACTTCGGTATTTACCGTAAATATGTTAAATGAGGTTACCACGACTCTTGAACAATATGATGAAGATATGCAGGATAAATCGATGGTCATTATCGAACCGCCTTCAATCGACCCGAGAATCGTAAATCAGTATTCCTTCTTTGCCGTAGTGCCGGATTCCATTAATTCCATTGAGGACTTTTTTGATAATCATACGGAAGATACGGTAAAATATGTGATCAGTAAGGACCTTCGCTGGAGAATAAGAGATATGCTGGATCAGCAGAATATAAGTGAAAGAATCATATATTCAGGCCTTGACGGCTTATCAAAATGGCTTGGCCGTCACTATTATGTAAAAGAAAATATTACAAAAAAAGAAGATGATCAATAAAAGAAACCCGAAGCATTTAATGTGCTTCGGGTTTTTGAATCTCATATATAATCCAATTAGGGGTTAGATCATTTTACGAAATTTGATTATTTAACAGTAACCTTTGTAAGGTGTCCGTCGGGACCCTGGTAGAAGTATAAGAAGCATTCAACATCAACTGTTGCGCCAACTTCAAGGTTTCCTACTGTGTTATAGAATTCTTCGTCGGAACCGTTTAAATAGTACTCAAGGCAGAATTCATAGTTGTTACCGTCTTTGGAAAGTGTAACATAGATATCATCGCCGGGCTCGTTGTTCTTGTAAGAAACAGCTTCAACAGTCATATCTGTGAAGGAAACCTTCTGGTTCATGTAATCTGTGATCGCATCTGTTCCAAGAGCAGCGGTAGCATCAACAGCGGTAGCTTCGAATGTTGCATCTGTACCAAATTCGAAGGTTGCGTCCATGATCTCAACTTCGCCTTCCCATTCACCCTTAACACCTGTTACGATGATTTCGGTACCGGGAACGAGCTTTGCTGCATCTTCTTCTGTACAAGCCATGTTGTAGATGAAGTAAGCGCCGTCAGCATCAGCAGCATAAACTGTGATCGTGTTATCCCACCATGACTGAGTGGCCTGAACATAAACCTTAACGGTTACTTCTTCATCAACAGCAGTTGCAGCGTAATCAGCATATGTCATGTATGCGGATTCTTCTGAAGCTTCTGTTTCTTCTTCAGCAGGTAAAACAACATCTTCTGTTTCAGCGGTTTCTTCTGCTACTACAGCAGTTTCTTCTGTGCTTTCAGCTGCATCTTTGTTACCGCAGGCAACAAGACTTAATGTAAGAGCTGAAGCAAATACTAAAGCTAAAAACTTTTTCATTTTTTCTTCCTCCTGTTTGTTTTATCAAACGACTTAATTATAATCTACGGGCATAAATATTCAATGAAAATAGAGCCATAGTTTTCCGGTTAAAACCCAAAATTTCGTGAGATTTTCACAAAATACATCTTCATGAATTGTAGCTTTTTAAACCCGCTTCTTTTGTCTGTTCCTTATTAAGCGTAACAAATAAACAAAACCAATTATTAGCCAGGTGGTTATAAGGATTGTTATAAGCACCTTTGAAGCCTTGGGAAGAGGTCCAAGATCCTCGGTAAAGCCCTTATTTAAGGAATCCAGATGATAAAGGGATATGGTCTCTTTATAGAGATTATCGATAAAGGCATCATCAACGGTTTTCTTACGCCTTACGGATTTTGTAACACTTTCGATAAGCTGACCCGCAGCATCACGAAGAGATGCCGAACCGTTAAATACAGCGGTGGTGAAGGTCTTATCCGTATTATTTAAAAGAAGAGTGGTCGCATCGATCTTTATGTCGTAATGCTCTTTATTATCGAAGCCTGCGAGCTTTAAATAATTATGATACTCTTTATTATTTCTCGCTTTCGTGGTAACGGGTACGTAGCCTTCGGTAGTGGCATAGCCTATCTGAATGTCATCCGTAAGAAGAAACTCCGCAAACAGCCATGAAGCAAGCACTTCTCCCGCATCATCCTTATTAAAGATACAGATGGAAGGCCCTTGAGATATCATGGAGATATTTCCAGCATCATACTGAGGCACGGGACGCACCACGGTCTTAAATCGCACTATATTTTCTTCACTTATATCAAGAAGAGGCGCATCTGAACCCATCCAGGTGGAACCTGCCGTGGAATCAACTGCAAATATACATTGTCCGGCATTTAAGAAGTTGGCAGGATAACCCGAGATCTTAAAGGTGGAGAAGGTTCCTTTCTTAACTTCTTTTGATAGATCAAGGAGTATTTTCTTTGTATCATCATTAAATATTTTTATATTTCCGTCAGGATCGGAATATCCGGCACCAAGCTGATTTAGCATCTGGATCATCATGTTGTCGGTGGATTTGTAAATAAAGGGTATAAGCACCTTCTGTCCGTTGATCTTAAAATTGCCTTCCGCATCCTGCTCCATGGCCTTTTCCGACACTTCAAATATAAAGTCCCAGGTTACCACATCGGGGATCTCATAGCCCAGTTTATTTACATATGTTTCGTTAATATAAAGAGCTTCCGTGGAGCGCATGAAAGGAATTGCGTAATTATGGTCGAAAAGCACTCCTTCATTTAAAAATTCCGGAATTATCTCATCATAATCGGGAGAATCGAACTTGACCTCGCTTCCTCCGAAGCCGTACCGCGGATCCTTTAAGAGCTCATCCAAAGGCACCACATTGCCGTTACCCGTAAGATAAGTGGCTATGTGGTCGGGGTATGTGATACATACATTGGGCGTGGTATTGGTGGAAATATTTGTAATAACATCGTTATATATTTTCCCATAATCCGTATAAAGCTTAAAATTAACGGTTATATTGGGATACAGCTTTTCAAAGTCCGAAATTGCCTTTCTGTATACATCCGCCTGAGTCACGTTGGTATCGTTCTTTGCCCAGAAAGTGATCTCATAATTCTTATTTTCATCAAAGCTTTCCGGTACCTGAAAGGTCGCAGTCTTTTTGGGTTTATGACATCCTGATAGAGCAAGCGGCAAAAGAAACAGTATTGAAAATCTGATTAAATTCTTTTTAATATTCATCATCCCTTGGTGCCTCCTCTCGATACCCCCTCCATGATCCTCTTATGGAAGATCAAAAAGAGAATGATAAGGGGTATTGATACTGCCACCACCGAAGCCATCATGGCAGGGACGTTCTCACGACCGAAGCCGTTTTCCCTAATCTCCTGAATACCGTTTGATACAAGAAAATATCTGGGATTATCCGTTACAAGTCTTGGCCATACGTAGGAGTTCCAGCATTCGATCACTTTTAAGATGATAATTGTGATGACTGTCGGGCGGGAGATTGGTACAAGTACCTTAAATAAGTACTTAAGATCGGACGTTCCGTCCACCTTGGCGGCCTTATAGATTTCTTCCGGCACCTGCTCAAAGTTTTCTTTTAACAGGTATATAAAGAAAACCGAAGCCACGGATGGAAGTATCAGGCCGGGGTAGGAATTTCGCATATTAAGATTGGTAATAGTCACGTAGTTGGTAATGACCACAAGCTCGTTGGGGATCATCATAAGTGACAGGAACAGTAAGAATATCACGTTCTTTCCGGGGAAATTTAGACGCGCAAAGGCGAAGGCGGAAAGCAGAGTGATGATAAGCATAAGTCCCGTTGTCACCAGGGTAAAGATCAGCGTGTTAATGAAATAGCCGAACAGTGGCACCGCCGTAAATGCTTCTTTATAATTCTGCAGCGTGGGATGCAATGTAAAAAATGCCGGTATGTATTCGCTGTTGTAGCTTCCGTAGGATTTAACCGATGTAAGGAGCATCCAGTAGAAGGGGAACAGTACGATAATACCCCAGAAAGCCAAGAAGAAGTATGTAAGACCGGTCTTTATATTGTTATAAATCTTCCGTTTTTTATTTTCCTGATTTAAGTTTTCCATGTTAAACCTCTACACATTTACCTTGTTTTTACTGATTAACAGGTTGATGACAGTGATGGTAAATACGATCACAAAAAGTATTATGGATGCGGCTCCCGCAAAAGAAGGATATCCGCCGCTGTCACCGTAGAGCATGTCATATACGTAACCGACAATGGTATTCATGCCTGCTTCATTAAGATTGGTTCCGAAAATAGCCACTTCATCGCTGTAGGCTTTAAAGGCGCCGATGAATCCCGTGATGATGAGATAGAAGATCATGGGGGATATCATGGGAAGGGTAATCTTATAGAAAATCCTGAATCTGCTTGTGCCATCCACTCTGGCTGCATTGTAATAGTCCTTGTTTACGCTTGACAGCGCACTTGTAAGTATAAGGATCTTAAAGGGCATTACGATCCAGATGGTATAAAAGCACATAACAAACATTTTGGCAGCGTATGGTCCTTCGATAAAATCAACGGAACTGTAGCCAAGACTGTTTATAAGCAGGTTAACCAGACCGTCGGAATATGGCGTTTTCTTAAAAAGGATCATAAATACCAGACCTACTGCCAGAGTATTTGTTACATAGGGAAGAAAATACAGTGTCTGTAAAAACTCCCTGAATGGCTTTATGGAATTTAAGCCAAGTGAAATAAGCAGTGCAATAAGGGTTGATAAAGGCACTGTGATAATTACGATTATGGATGTGTTCTTGAGAGCCTGGATAAAGAAAGGGTCATGAAGAACATATTTAAAATTGTAGAGTCCGTATCCGTTAAAGTTGCCCGATGCGAAATTGTAGCCTTCTTCAAGGGAGTAGATCACTACATCTATCAAGGGATATACCATGAATATTCCCAGGAAAAGAAGGGCGGGCAAAAGATACAGAAAGCCTTTATAGTTTCTATCGTTCATATTTGCCTCCCCTAGTTTTCAAGATAAAGCCGTTCTTCGGTAATCTTATCAAAGATATAGGTCTTATTCTTTTTAAGTGAAAAAGAAACTGTTTTTAAATCGCTGCGGGGCGCATCTTCTGAGCTGATGATGGCTCTTATGAAAGCTCCCGTAAAATAATTGTGGCGGGCAACAATGCTTGTGTCACGGCCCATGACTTCCACGCGCTCAAGATCGCAGGAGAGGGGACCGTTTTCATTGATAATGAATCCTTCGGGACGCACACCCACATAAACTTCACGGTCATCTAAACCGGGTGCCTTCATGACTTCGGTCTTTCCGATATAAAGCGCACCGGATCTTACGCTTCCGTAGAATATATTAATGGGAGGAGTGCCTAAGAATTTAGCAACAAAGAGGTTCTTAGGATCTTCATATACCTCCTGCGGAGCGCCGTATTGATTCATGACACCCTTATTCATTACCACGATCATATCGGAAATGGACATTGCTTCTTCCTGGTCATGGGTTACGAATACGGTGGTGATCCCCGTTTCTTTTTGAATACGTCTCAATTCTTCTCTTGTCTGAAGTCTGAGACGCGCATCCAGATTGGAAAGGGGCTCATCAAGAAGAAGGATCTTTGGCATCTTTACAAGAGCTCTTGCAATGGCAACACGCTGCTGCTGACCGCCTGAAAGTTCGGACGGCTTTCTTTCAAGGAGCTCATCTATCTGCACAAGCTTTGAAACATATTCAACCTTTTCATTCATCTGTTCCTTGGTAAGCTTCTTATCTTTCTTTAAATTCTGCAGAGGAAAAAGAATATTTCCCTTTACGGTCAAGTGAGGGTAAAGAGCGTAATTCTGGAACACAAGTCCCACACCTCGAAGCTCCGGAGACAGATCCGTGACATCTTCCTCTCCAAAGAAGATCTTGCCGGAAGTCGGCTTTTCCAATCCGCTTATCATATTAAGGGTCGTACTTTTTCCGCATCCGGAAGGTCCGAGCAATCCGATCAGCTTACCGTCCGGAATTTCAAAATTAAAGTCATTGACGGCGATTACATCCTCGGACACCTGCTTATTCCTGCCGGGAAACACCTTGGTAAGATTTTGTAAAGTAACTTTCATTATTACTCCTCTCGCTGGGTAAGATTTTATCTCTTTTAGTATATAATTTTTCAATAAACTCTTTAATATATCTGTAAATTACATTATATTAGAAAGGAAGGGAAAAAGAAAGTTCGGAGGAATATTTATGAACCTTAGATCGTACCTTCGGGGAATTGGTGCAGGACTTATTGTTGCAAGTCTCGTGTTCTATGTGGGGCTTAAGATAAACGACCGAAAACCGGAAGAAGCCATAGATAAAGAAACACTCGCCCAGTCAGTGCAGGAAGCGGAAAAAGAAGTGACTGAAAGCGTTGATATCGATGATGCGGGCGTTCATGTTATAGAAGAAGGAAATGCCGTTGATGAAAACGGTAAGATAACGGAATCGGTATCTGAGAGAACCGAAGCGGAAGAAACGGATTTTAATTCGGGCGCTGATAATAATACACCCGTTGAAGCTGAAGAAGAGTCGGAAAGCGAAGCAAACGGATCCGGGGAACAGGAAGCTTTAGAAACTTCAGGAGCGGAAGAACCTGCCATTTCCGAACATATAAATCCCCTGCCGGAAGGCGAAGAAGGATTTGTGGCAGGAGAAGATACGGTTAACATAACAATAGTACGAGGCGACAGCTCCGTAAGTGTGAGCCGCAGACTTTTCGAAGCGGGACTGATTGAATCCGCCGTGGAATTCGATCAGTATTTATGTAAGAACGGATATGATAAGAGAATCAGCGTAGGTAACTACAAAATACCATACGGCTTGGATTTTGAGGGAATTGCCAAGACCATAGCGAGATGATCGGTTAACTGGGGAGTTAATATTTACGATTTATTCGTATGATATCATGTGTAAGAGGGTAAATTTTATGGTGAAGAGACGTAAAAAGGAAGTTTCCAAGCTTTCTATTGTGAGATTGATTATCAGCATGGCCATGCTTCTTGCGTGGAGCGGTATCGCGCTTTATTCGCGCCTTAATGACACAAGAGAAACAAGGTACAACAGCATTTTTTCTTTTGGCTTCGGAACGATCATATTCTTTATAATATGTATAATGATCGTGGAGCATATTTCTTTTTTGAAACTCACATCCTACAGGAAGGCTTTAAGAAAAACTTCCAGGGAAAGTAATATAAAAAGTGAGATCATTGAATCTCTCTTTGAATCCTATGATTCTTTATTTCACATGAATTTAAAAACCAATAAAGTGGACGTAATATGTTTAAATCCCGTTTTTTCGGAGGTTGAATCGGAGCTGGGAAGAAAGAACGTGGATGCGGAAGCATATATAAATCTTTTTGCGGCAACTCTTGTATATCCTGAATACAGGGAAGAGTTTAAAGAGCGTTTAAGCGTTGCCAGGATAAAAGAAGAGCTTCAGCATAAGAAGTCCTATACATATACCTTTATGCTTCCCATGGAAGGGCAACCTAAGTATATCGAGATGAAGGCCGTGAATTCGGAAACCGATGAAAATTCCGTATATGTGGGCTTTGCTGACGTTGATAAAGAAGTCAGAGAGGAAATGAGGGAAAATTACATCGTGGTGAATTCCATGGAACAGGCGGCAAAAGCCAATGAGACCAAGGACACCTTCTTATCCAACATTTCACATCAGTTAAAGACACCTCTTAATGCGATCGTAGCTTATGCTTCGTTAATAGGTCTTGATGAAGAGGGAAAAGAACGTTCTGCCGAGTATGCAACAGACATTTTAAGAGAAACGGACAAAATGCTTAAGGCCATCAATAATCTTCTGGATATGAGCATGATCAAGAATGGCGAAATGCTTTTGGACGAATATCTTTCAAATATTAAGTATGTGGTTGAAACTTCTGTCGATAATCTCAAGGAGAAGGCTTCCGATTACGGGGTCGATATGGATTTTCAGCATGAGATCATACATGAGAATGTATTCTGCGACGGCGCAAAGCTTGGTGAGATCTGCGAAAAGATCATTGATAATGCCATTGTCTATTCCAATAAAGGAAGCCATGTAAATGTTTCATTAAAGGAATATGCCACTGTTGCCGGAAAGGCCATGTATGAAATCGTCATTGCCGACAAGGGTATAGGAATGGACAATTCTCTTGTGAACAGCATATTTGAGCCCTTTGCCCGCCTTGATGAAGCCGAGGATAAAGGGGTTCTCGGAGTCGGTCTCGGCATGACCATCATAAAGTATTATGTAGAATTAATGAACGGTACTATAGATATTTACAGTGAAAAAGGGCAGGGAACCACCGTTACGATCAAGGTTGGCTTCAGAATCAGTCCTTAACCGGGGGTATTTTATGGTTTGGAGCATTCATTTTCAATTTGCGGCTTTGGCTCTGACATTGATAGTTCTTTTCATGTCCAGCAGTGAAAAGCATCTGAACTTCACATCGGAGAAAGTATTTTTCAGATTACTGATAAGTATCATTCTGTCCATAGTTTTGGATCTTATTTCAGTATTTGCCATTAACTACAGAGATGTTTTGGGGCCTGTATGGGTTCAGATTCTCTGTAAGGCATATCTTTTATCTATAGTGGTGGTAGGATATTTGTCCGCACAGTTTGCAGTGGCGGAAATACGTTATTCCTTCAGACGCATGTGGGAGCTCATCGCTATTATCCCGGTAGCCATCGAACTGCTGGTTCTTCTTTTTATTCCCATAGGTATTCACGTAAGCGGAGGAAAGTTATATTCATACGGCTTCCCCGTTGTTCTCACATACGTGCTCTGCGCTCTTTATTTTGTTGTGTCGGTTGTGGCTGTAACTGTTCTTAAAAAATATATTTCCATAAAAAGAAGGGATGCCATTTATTTCTGGTTTTGTTTCTGGCTTGTGGGCGCCCTTATCCAGTTTTTAAATAACGAGCTCCTTATCGCATCATATATCATGTCTTTGGGAGCAGTGTATCTTTATTGTAAGCTTGAAAATCCCGAGTATCACCTGGATATGACGACTTCCGTATTTAATCGTAAGGGTTTTGCCATGATCATGCGGGAAAATCTTGATAATAACCGGCATAAATCCATTGTGGTCTTTAGGATCGGTGATACGGGAGTTATAAGTGAAATATTCGGTTCACGCGCTGTGGAAGATGCCATGGTACTGGTGGCACGGTTTGCCGATGACATTCCCGATTCCGTACTCTTCAGATTTGAAGATGATATGTTTGTCATGATATTCGATAATCCGGCTCAGGCAGAGCGTGGAATGGAGAAGCTTCTTAACCGTTCAATGCATCCCTGGGAGCTTAACGGAGTAACAGTGGAAATCCCTCTGTTCGTATCTTATCTTGAAAGCACATCTTATTTTAATGAAGTGGATGATCTGGAAGAGATCCTTTATTATTTTGCCGATGAAAGCACCAAGAGACGTCCCGGTTCCGTGCTTGCCATTAATGAAGCGGAACTTGCCAATAAGCGTAAGATAATAGATTTACAGCATGCTCTTGAATGGGCGCTGAGAAATGATGGTGTCATGGTTTATTACCAGCCCATCTATGATATCAAAGAGGGAAGATTCCGTTCATTGGAAGCATTGGTACGACTTAAGGATGAAGCAGGAAATATTCTTTCTCCCGTAAGTTTCATTGAGTTCGCGGAAAAGAATGGTATGATCCTTAAACTCGGTGAAACTATTTTCCGCAAGGTCTGTCAGTTCATACAGCGCTCAAAGCCTGAAAGATACGGTGTTGAATTTATAGAAGTCAATCTTTCGGTAGTGCAGTGCATGCAGGAAGATCTGGCCAGGACCCTGAAGGGGATCATGAGTGAATATTATGTACCGCCCTACAGGATCAATTTCGAGATAACCGAGACTGCGGCAATTAATTCACAGGCAGCTCTCCATAGAAACATGCGAGATTTAATGGATTATGGTTCATCATTTTCTCTTGATGATTATGGTAACGGATACTCCAATCTTTCATATGTGGTTGGACTACCTGTTAATATCATAAAGATCGATAAGGCTTTGGTCGGTGCATACTTTACTTCCGAAAAAGTAAAGATCGCCACGGAATATACCATCGAAATGATCCATAAGCTTGGTCTTAAGATCGTGGTGGAAGGAATAGAAACAGAAGAACATTATCAGGCATTTAAGAAACTGGGGGTTGAATATATACAGGGTTATTATTTCTCGAAACCCCTGCCTGAAAGTGAGATAGAAGCATTTTTAAAGGACTGGCTGTAAAAACAGGCGATGGATCTTTTCCATCGCCTTAATTTTTCGCAAAAAAAACCCCGGATTGCAATGACGGTTACAATTCGGGGACTTTTATCTAAATAATTAAGCCATCTTGTTTACAGCGACGCTTAAGCGGGAAATCTTTCTCGCGATAGTGTTCTTATGAAAAACACCCTTGGATTCAGCTTTGCTTAAAAGAGAAGTAGCTTCTGTTAAAGCTTCTTTTGCTGCTGCCTGATCCTTAGCATCGATAGCTGCATAAACCTTCTTGATAGCTGTTTTGCAAGCAGATTTAAGTGCTTTATTTCTTTCAGCTCTGGTTGCGCTTACTAAAATACGCTTCTTTGCAGATTTGATGTTAGCCAAGACTATACACCTCCATTTTGATCGAATACTGGTTAATAGTACATACATTAATCCGGACACGGACGATTTAATGTACACACACTTAGTTATAATAAGTGATACTTTTGCGGGTGTCAATAGAAAAATTCAATTTTTCCCCGAAAGTCAGGTGAAGTTGAGGAATTCCTCTTTTCATACCAAAAAGCAATATGCTATAATGTGCCATAGTTTGTTAGTAACTTAAGGAAGGAAACTGTTTTGAACCAGGACCACATTCGTAATTTTTGTATTATAGCACATATAGATCACGGTAAATCAACCCTTGCGGACCGTATTATCGAAATGACGGGACTTCTTACCGCCAGAGAGATGCAGGAGCAGGTTCTTGATAATATGGATCTCGAACGTGAGCGAGGCATCACGATCAAGGCTCAGACCGTAAGAACCGTTTACAAAGCTAAAAACGGAGAAGAATACATCTTTAATCTTATAGATACTCCCGGACACGTGGACTTTAACTATGAAGTAAGCCGTGCCCTGGCAGCCTGTGACGGAGCAATTCTTGTGGTGGATGCGGCGCAGGGCATTGAGGCTCAGACTCTTGCCAATGTTTATCTTGCTTTGGATCATGACCTTGATGTGTTCCCTGTTATCAATAAGATCGATCTTCCCAGCGCGGATCCCGAAAAGGTCATCAATGAAATAGAAGATGTAATCGGTATCGAAGCTCAGGATGCGCCCAAGATCTCAGCTAAAAACGGTCTCAATGTGGATCAGGTCCTTGAAGCCATAGTAGAAAAGGTTCCGGCTCCCGCGGGGGATCCGAACGCACCTCTTCAGGCTCTTATCTTTGATTCACTCTATGATTCCTATAAGGGCGTAATAGCATTTGTACGTATAAAGAACGGAACCGTAAAAAAGGGCGTGCCCATTAAGATGATGGCTACCGGAGCCACGGCAGAGGTGGTGGAAGTAGGCTACTTCGGTGCAGGACAGTTTATACCCTGTGATGAACTTTCAGCCGGTATGGTTGGTTATATAACGGCTTCGATCAAAAATGTTCGCGATACTGCTGTGGGTGACACCATAACAAATGCGGAGCATCCCTGTGATGAGCCCCTTCCCGGATACAAGAAAGTTCAGTCCATGGTTTATTGCGGAGTGTATCCCGCAGACGGCGCCAAATATCCCGATCTGAGAGATGCTCTTGAAAAGCTTCAGTTAAATGATGCTTCATTATTTTATGAGCCCGAAACCTCAGTGGCGCTCGGATTCGGATTCAGATGCGGCTTCTTAGGTCTTCTGCATCTTGAGATCATCCAGGAACGATTAGAGAGAGAATATAATCTTGATCTTGTAACTACCGCACCCAGCGTTATTTACAGAGTCCATAAAACCAACGGAGAGGTAATAGATCTTACCAATCCCACCAATCTTCCGGATCCTTCCACCATTGATTACATGGAGGAACCCATTGTAAATGCGGAGATCATGGTGACCAAAGAATATGTTGGCTCCATTATGGAGCTTTGCCAGCAGAGACGCGGTCGTTACGTCAGCATGGAATATATGGAGGAAACCCGTGCACTTATTAAGTACGAGCTTCCCTTAAATGAGATCATCTATGATTTCTTTGATGCCCTTAAGTCCCGTTCCAGGGGATATGCTTCTTTTGACTATGAATTAAAGGGCTATGAGCGATCGGAACTTGTAAAGCTTGATATCCTTATTAACAGGGAAGAAGTGGATGCTCTTTCATTTATCGTACACAAAGATTCAGCCTACGAGCGTGGAAGAAGAATGTGTGAAAAGCTTAAGGATGAGATCCCGAGGCACCTTTTTGAAATCCCTATTCAGGCCGCAGTGGGCGGCAAGGTAATTGCCCGTGAGACAGTAAAAGCCATGCGTAAGGATGTCCTTGCAAAATGTTACGGCGGTGATATTTCCCGTAAAAAGAAACTTCTTGAAAAGCAAAAAGAAGGAAAGAAGAGAATGCGTCAGATAGGTAATGTGGAAATCCCTCAAAGCGCATTCATGAGCGTGCTTAAACTCGATGAAGAATGATAAAAAAGCCGAAATCTACATACATGTCCCTTTTTGTGCAAGAAAATGCGCATATTGTGACTTTGTGAGCTTTGTAACGGATGATGCTACAAAGAAGGCTTATTTTGATGCTCTTAAAAAAGAAATAACCGGTACTGCAGAGTCCATAGGTAAAATACCCGTGGACTCTTGTTTTTTCGGAGGAGGCACGCCGAGCCTGGTGGATGAAAGCTTTATCGTAAGTACCCTCGATACCATAAGAGACTGCTTTCAACTTGATAAAGATGCAGAGATTACCATGGAAATGAATCCTGATTCGGTAAATGACAATAAATTAAGGACTTATTTTGATGCGGGAATAAACCGTGTAAGCCTTGGACTTCAGTCAACGGAAGATGATGAATTAAAGCTTCTATCAAGGATCCACGACTACGATACATTTTTACGAGCCTATGATCGTGTAAGGACCACAGGCTTTAAAAATGTAAATATAGATTTAATGAGCGGCCTTCCCGGACAGGATAAGGATAAATTCTTAAAGACATTAAAAAGAGTCATAGACTTAAAACCTCAGCATATAAGTGCATACAGCCTCATCATTGAAGAAAATACGCCCTTTTATGAAAAATATAAGGATGGCCACGGTCTTCCGACGGAGGAAACCGATCGCGAGATCTATCATGAGACATATGACACATTGGCAAAAGCAGGCTTTGATAGATATGAAATATCCAATTATGCGATCCCCGGATACGAATGCCGCCATAATACAGGCTATTGGACCAGAAAAAACTACTTAGGCTTCGGAATAGCGGCAGCTTCTCTTTATGAAAATGTGCGCATGAGTCACAGGGCGGGATTAAAAGACTATATAAATTGTGACTTCTCCCTTGAAAAAGAAGCCTTAACGAAAAAGGATCAAATGGAAGAATTCATGTTTTTAGGACTACGCCTTACAAAGGGCGTATCCAAAAAGGATTTTTATGATGAATTCAACGAATCAATGGATTCTGTATATGGAGAAGTCTTAAGTAAGCTTACGGAAGAAAAACTCATTGTGAACGGTGAAAGAGTTTACTTAACGGAGCTTGGTCTTGATTTAGCCAATTATGCCATGAGCCGGTTTCTTTTATAAAAAGCTTTTCCTGAAACGCATGGATCCCATATTTATTAAGAGTCCTTTTGCCGAGAGATTCAGTAAAGAAACAAGTATCGTATTTGGATCCAAGGGGATATTTCTTGATATTTCATCCGGTGTAAAGGCATTTTCATCCACATATTCATAGATCAGCTTTTCTTCATATGTAAGATCATTGGGAACTTCTTTTTTCGAAGCTTTTTTCTTATTGTCGCTGATATTGTATTTATCTAATAAGAATTCTTCTATGAATTCTTCGGGGGACAGGATTATTTCCGCCCCCTGTTTTATTAATCTGTTGCATCCCTTGTTAACTCTGTCATAAATACGCCCGGGAAGTGCATATACATCCTTTCCCTGCTCAAGAGCGGCATCCACTGTAATAAGTGTACCGCTTTTTTCTTTTGCTTCGATCACGCATACTGCATCTGACAAACCTGAAATAATGCGGTTTCTCATTACAAAATTAAAGGGGACGGGTTTTACTCCCACGGGATGCTCGGATAATATACAACCCTTATTGATCAGATCTTCATATAATCTTCCTGATTCTTTGGGATAGCAGATGTCGGGGCCTCCTCCCAGCACTCCGACAGAATACCCCCCTGCATTTATGCATGCTTTTTGTGCAATGGAATCTATTCCCCTGGCCATACCGCTTATAAGCTGGATCCTTCGTTTCCCGCAAAGTTCTCCTATCATTGAGGCTGCTTCTTCCCCGTAAAAAGAACATTCTCTTGCTCCGATCACCGATAGAAGGGGTTCTTCATCGGTGGGTAATGATCCAATGTAAAATAAGAAAAAGGGAGGATCGGGGATCAGCTTAAGGCGCCCGGGATAATAAGGATCCTTAAGGCTTAACATCTTTATGTTTTTTTGAAACATCTTTTCGTAATCTTTTTTATATATTTCTTCGGACTTTAAACATATACCGATCTTGGAAAGCTCCGAATCTGTGAAAAGATTATATTTTTTAAGCTTATCAAGGCTGTTTTTATTTAATGATCGAAGATTGTCAGTGACATTTATAAGTCTTTCCATCAGATCTTCTTTAATAAACGGGATGTGAGAGAGCATAAAGAAGGGAAAGCTTATATTTTCATATGTATTATCCATTTTTACCTCCTTATGTATTCGGGAAATCTGTAACAGCTTGCTTCTGCAAGATGTTTAACGGATACTTTTTCATCCCCGTCGAAGTCCGCAATGCTTCGCGCCACGCGTATCATTTTATAAAAAGAACGCATGGAGAGATTAAGGCTCTCATAGGTCTTATATAAGAAGTCTTTTGCGTCGGTATTTAAAGGCACGAATTCATCGATGCGGGATGTGGGAATCTGGGCATTGAATCTGAAACTTTCATTTTTAAATCGCACTTCCTGGCGTTTTACCGCATCCATCACCATTGACTTAAGTGTCATTGAATCAAGACCCTCAGCTCTTTCTTTTTCCATTTCCTTTAAACCGATCCTCGATACATCAGCTACCATATCGATCCTGTCTAAAATGGGGCCCGAGAGCTTCTTTAAATACCTCTCTATTGATGAATCGCTGCAGCTGCAACGGTTTCTGTCGGGATAGAAACCGCAGGGGCATGGATTCATGGCTCCCACAAGCATAAATTCGGCAGGGTAGGTAAGGCTTGATTTGGTCCTTGATACGGTAATGGTACGGTCTTCAAGGGGCTGCCTTAACATATCAAGAGTTTCTTTTTTAAATTCTGTCATTTCATCAAGAAAAAGAATGCCCTTATGGCTGAGGGAGACAAGACCCGGTGAAGCCTGCGGACCACCACCCGTAAACGCAATGGAGGATGCACTGTGGTGGGGACTTATAAAGGGACGTTTTTTAATAAAAGAAGCTTTTTCTTTAAGCTTCCCGCTGACCGAATAGATAGTTGTGACTTCGAGGCTTTCTTCATAAGTAAGGCTTGGCATTATGCCGGGGATCCTTTTTGCGATAAGGGATTTTCCCGTGCCGGGAGGGCCTGTCAGAAGAAGATGGTGGAAACCGCTTGCCGCGATGGCAGCAGCTCTTTTTACGGATTCCTGCCCGTACACATCTTTAAAATCGCAGTCTGTCAGCGGGTCTTCACTAAATGCATCCGGGTCCTCTTTAACGGGAGGTAAAAAGGCATCTTTCATGGGCTCTCCCAAACCGAGATAGGTCATTACATCCATGACACTTTCTGCGGGTATTATTTTTATGTTGTGTATAAGTGCCCCTTCTTCAGCATTTTCTTTTGGTAAGATGACCTTTTTAAAGCCCTTTTCTGCCGCCATTTTTACGATGGGAAGAACTCCCCGCACGGGAATAAGCTTCCCGTCAAGGGATATTTCACCCAAAAGAAGAGTGGTGGCCGGGTCGAATTCGGATAAATGCCCGAATACGCCTAAAAAGCCCACAGCAATGGGGAGGTCCAGCCCTGTATATTCCTTGTGCTCATCCGCGGGGGATAAGTTGATCACAAGCTTGACCGAGGGTATGGTTACCCCACAGTTTTTCAAAGCGACCTTTACTCTGTCCTTTGCTTCTTTGACGGCAGAACCGGGCAGTCCGATGATGGAGATTTCCGGTAATCCCGGTGATGCATCCACCTCCACGGTGATGAGGTCGCCAAAAACACCCCGGACTCTGCCGGAGTAAACTTTAAATACCATATATTCCTTTCTTTTTCTCCCTGAAAGATGCGGAAACCGCTGAAAACCGCTCCCGATGAACGGGAGCAGATCCATTTATTTCTTAATTCCCAGTTTTCTTAAATCTTCGTCGCTCATAACATAGCGGCTGTCCATGGTCTTTACGACATCAACGATCTCGAGGTCGTCATAGAGACGGCGGTTCGAAAGATCGATCATTTCGTTGGTGTGGAAGTTAAGTACCATGGGATGAAGCAAATCGGCATGAGATGATGAAACCACCAATGCCTTGTCACCGTTTGAAAGCTCTACGCTGGTGCCCGGTCCAAGGATCTCTATTGATTCCGTCAATGCTTCGACTGCCCTCTTGTTAAATACATCAGGATGCTCCAGCAAATAGCTTAAAGCCTTGATGGGAGACAGAGGTTCCTTATTTCCCGACAGATCCATGGAAGTTAAGTCATCGAATACTTCAGCCACAAGCATTACTCTTGTGCCTAAGAATATCTTCATCTTATCCTGCTCGCGACCGTATTTAAGATCCTGGAGGATCTTAAAGGTCTGTGCACAGATCCTTCGGATATTCTGATTGGAAGAAAATACTTCGGCTATGATCTCAAAGCCTGTTTCTTCGGCGGTATCCAGAATACGTTTGATCTCTTCGGGCTCTTCCCCAAAAAGAAGCTGAAAAGGAACGGTGGTCTTACCTATGTCATGGATCAGACATGCAAGAAGACAATCATTGACATCAGCCACGGGAGCATTCATCTTGTTACACATCATGGCAGAAAGAAGAGCAACATTTAAACAATGCTTGAATACGAAATCTTCCTGACTTCTGATACTCTGTGTGAAATTGATTTTCTTGTGAAGATGGCCGTAATTTTTCTGGATATCTCCGGCAATGATATCAAGCTTTCTTGTATGCTTGGTATTTAAGATGGCTTTAACTTCGTCCGCAAGAGCAAAGACATTTATAGCCTGAAAACGCTCGAACTCGATATCTTCCTCAGTCATTGGAGGAACGGGTTCCGTTGCGTCCAGAATATAGATTCCTATAAGACCGAAATTCTTTACGCTGGAAACTGCACCGTCGGTAAGCTTAGAGCCCCGGTCGTAAAGAAGTACCCCTTTTTTGTTGTATATGGGACGAGCGATGCGCATCCCCGGCTTTAAGTCCTCGTATTTAACGAATCTCATTAACTACCCCCATATTTAATGTCTTTTCTTTTTACTTATAAAAAGAAAAAACACCTCCGATATTGGTATTATACGTTAAGGCATAAGCACATTTCAACAATATTTTACAAATTAAGTACTTGCAGAAAAAAAACTAATAGTGTATATTTACACTCTGAAAAAGGGACATTGTAGGAAAAGTGCAAAATTTTGCATTATCTGTTTAATTTTTCAGAAACTGTATGTTTCTATTATAAGGGGAGCGCACAGGAACGGAGACTTAAAATGGCAAAATACCTGGTTATAGTGGAATCACCCGCTAAAGTAAATACCATAAAGAAATTTCTCGGACCCAATTATGAGGTTGTTGCAAGCTACGGTCATGTAAGAGATCTGCCTAAATCCCAGCTGGGTGTAGATGTTGAACACGACTACGAGCCTAAATATATTACAATCCGCGGTAAGGGCGATGTACTGGCATCACTCAGAAAAGAAGTGAAAAAAGCCGAAAAAATCTATCTCGCAACCGACCCGGACCGTGAAGGTGAAGCAATATCCTGGCATCTCATGGAAGCTCTTAAATTAAATGAAAAGAATGTTTACCGTATAACATTCAATGAGATCACAAAGAATGCCGTCAAGGAGTCTTTAAAGCATCCGAGAAGCATCGATATGAATCTTGTTGATGCTCAGCAGACAAGACGAATTCTTGACAGAATGGTGGGCTACAAGATTTCTCCCATTTTATGGGCGAAGATCAAAAGAGGCTTAAGCGCCGGAAGAGTTCAGTCCGTAGCTTTAAGACTCATCTGTGACAGAGAAGCGGAAATCGATTCTTTTGTACCGGAAGAATATTTCACGGTCACTGCCGATGTTAAAGGAAAGAACACAGGCAAGGCCGTTACCTGTAAATATCAGGGAAATATAAAGAGCAAGGCTGAAGCCGAAAGAATCGTAAATGATATAAAAAACGGCGAATTTACGGTGGAAGATGTAAAGAAAGGTGAGAGAGTGAGAAAAGCTCCCCTTCCCTTTACCACATCGACACTTCAGCAGGAAGCAAGTAAAGCACTTAATTTCTCCACTCAGAAGACAATGAGAGTGGCTCAGCAGCTTTACGAAGGCATTAAATTAAAAGAAGGAACCGTCGGTATCATCACATATTTGAGAACCGATTCCACGAGAATCGCCGATGAAGCGCTTGCATCAAGCAAGGAGTTTATTGAAAGCCAGTACGGTGCCGAATACGTAAGAAAAGAAGAAAGCGACAAGAAAAACCAGAATAAGATCCAGGATGCTCATGAAGCGATCCGTCCCACGGATGTTACAAGAACACCCCAGCTTATCAAGGATTATCTTTCAAGAGAGCAGTTAAGACTCTATACACTGATTTACAAGCGATTTCTTGCATCCCGTATGGCAGATGCCATTTATGAGACCACAAGCGTAAAGCTTGAATGCAAGGGCCATAAATTCACCATGAATGCCCAGAAAGCCAAATTCGAAGGCTTCATGACAGTTTATACGGAAGCAACGGAAAATGATGAGAGCGATGAATTCTCGGTTTCCACATGGAGTGGAACCGTGGATAAGGGTGACAGACTTCAGATAGTCGAAACAGATGCAAAGCAGCATTTCACCCAGCCTCCCGCGCATTTTACCGAAGCATCGCTGGTAAAAGCCCTTGAAGAAGACGGAATCGGTCGTCCCAGTACCTATTCCCCCACGATTTCCACCATCATTCAGAGACATTATGTGGCAAAAGAAGGTAAGAACCTTTTTGTTACGGAGCTTGGTGAAGTCGTAAACAAGATGATGCTGGAAGCCTTCGATACCATCGTAGATGCCAATTTTACCGCCAATATGGAAGCACTTCTTGACTCCATCGGAGAAGGAACCGTCAAGTGGAAGACCGTAGTATCCAATTTCTATCCGGATTTGGATCTTGCGGTTAAACAGGCGGAAGCCTCACTTTCAGAAGTAAAGGTTCAGGATGAAGAAAGCGACGAAATCTGCGAACTTTGCGGAAGAAGAATGGTTATCAAATACGGACCTCACGGAAAATTCTTAGCTTGCCCCGGATTTCCGGAATGCAAGAACACAAAGCCCTATTTCGAAAAGATCGGCGTAATGTGTCCCAAGTGTGGCAAGGATATCGTAATAAGAAAGACCAAGAAGGGCAGAAAATACTACGGATGTATACAGATCCCCGAATGTGATTTCATGGTATGGCAGAAACCCGTAGATAAGAAATGCGATAAATGCGGAAGCATTTTTGTTACCAAGGGAAACAAGCTTGTATGCTCAAATCCCGAATGCGGTAATACAATAGATAAATAATAATCGTAACTAAGACCCCTGCAGTAATTTAGGCAGGGGTCATTGTGCGAATTATAGGAAAAATTAGAAATTTCTGTATTCGGCCTAATAGATGTTTGAATTTTTGCAAAAATTATGCTACAATGTCAACACAATTATCGGATAACAGGCTTTTTGTGCGCTTTAGGAGGAACAACCATATGAGCAGTGTACAGTTATTGGACAAAACAAGAAAAATCGGAAAATTACTTCATAACAACAATTCCAGTAAGGTTGTATTCAACGATATCTGTAAGGTTATGAGAGAAATCCTTAACTCTAACATTCTTGTGATCAGTCGTAAAGGTAAAGTTTTGGGCGTGGGCATGACTCCCGGTGTTGAGACCATCAGCGAGCTTTTACAGAACAACGTTGGCGGTTTTATCGACGGCATGCTTAATGAACGTCTTCTTTCCGTACTTTCCACAAAAGAAAATGTAAATCTTGAAACCCTCGGTTTTGAAAGTACCGACGTGCATAAATTCCAGGCGGTCATATCCCCTATCGAGATAGCGGGAGAGAGACTCGGAACGTTATTTGTATATAAGACCAATACTCAGTATGATATCGACGATATCATTCTTTGTGAATACGGAACCACCGTTGTGGGCCTTGAAATGTTACGTGCCGTTAACGAGGAAAATGCTGAAGAATCCAGAAAGCTTGCCGTGGTAAGAAGTGCCATCAGTACACTTTCTTTCTCCGAAATGGAAGCTATTACTCATATATTTGACGAATTAAACGGCATGGAAGGAATCCTTGTTGCCAGCAAGATCGCGGACAGAGTGGGAATCACCCGTTCCGTTATCGTAAATGCATTGAGAAAATTTGAAAGTGCCGGCGTAATAGAATCAAGATCCTCCGGTATGAAGGGAACATACATCAAGGTATTAAATGATGTGGTCTTTGAAGAGATCGAAAAATTAAAAAGAGATAAGACTTTATAAATTGAAAAATACATCCGATATATAAGACGTAACGGACTACAATCTTTGAAAAGGGACTTTGCAAAAAGTCCCTTTTATTGTTGTTTTTACGGCATTTCCGGGCAGTCGATAATAATTATGTAAACCTACATTTAGTGCCGATAAATCAAAAAATACACAAGATTATGTGGTTTTTATTGAAAATCATCTTGTGTTTTTCATAAAAAACTTTATAATAAAATAAGGTGGGTGGATTATACACAGGCGTAACACTCACGAAAGGAGCAAAATGATTAAATCAAATGCTTTTGACTATATCAACGTCCTTGATAAAGCGGCGGATGCTTCCTGGTTAAGGAACGAAGCTATAGCCAACAATATCGCGAATGTTGATACTCCTAACTACAAAAGAGAGGATGTTACCTTCCAGAAAGAGCTTAAAAGAGCATTGCTCAGATCTCCTTACAGCTCCATGGACGAAAAGGTGAAAAACTTAAGCACCGACAGGCTGCAGGCCCGCACCTATAAAGATTATGCGGGATATGCTTATCGTCTTGACGGTAACAACGTGGACATCGAAACCGAAAACACGATTCTTGCTAAGAATCAGCTTATGTATGAAGGTCTTCTTAACAGTATAAGTCAGGAATTCAATAACCTTCAGAGAGCAATGCAGTAGGAGGTGTGATTTATGAGCATGTTTACTTCTTTTGACATAAATGCGTCCGGTCTTACGGCCCAGCGTTACAGAATGGATATTATTTCCGAGAACGTTGCCAATGCCAATACCACAAGAACCAAGGACGGCACACCTTATGTCCGTAAGGTGGTGACTTTTGCGGAAAAAGGCGGACAGACACCCTTTTCAAGAGTTTTAAACCACTCCATGGATAAGTATTCCGGAGAAGGTGTCAGAGTGGCAGGTGTTTACGAAGATCAGGTTACGGAGATGAACATGGTATATGATCCTGCACATCCCGATGCCGATGAAAACGGATATGTTACCTATCCCAACGTAAATATCATTACGGAAATGACCAATCTTATTGATGCGACCCGTTCCTACGAAGCCAACGCAACTGCATTTAATGCAAGCAAATCCATGGCTTTAAAGGGACTGGAGCTTAACAAATAAGGAGGCAGATAAATGGACGTAAACAGTTTACTCGGTACTTCGTCGATCATAGGCACAAAGGATCTCAGTGAAGGCACCATCATGAGACCTGTAAAGCAGAATGACAGTCTTTTTGCCACAATGCTTAACAATGCCATCGACAATATCAATACCACAAACAGTTATTTATCCGATGCCGAAAATGAGGAGATCAAGTTTGCCATGGGAGAGACGGAAAGCACCCATGACCTTATGATCGCCCTTCAGAAAGCATCGACAGCCCTTCAGTACACCGTTGCCGTAAGGGATAAATTCATGGAAGCATATAAAGAAATAATGAATATGCAAATCTAATCCTAAGAATATACGCATGGGGAGTAGTATATGGCGGAGAGAATTCTTAATAAGTTAAAAGAAATATGGGAAAAAATAGTAGAATGGTGGAACGGCTTTACCAATAAGCAGAAGACGTACATAGTGCTTCTTTCGGCAGCGGTAGTGGTTGCATTTGTAGTGCTCTACGCGATTCTTTCTGCTCCCAAATTCGTGCTTTTGGAACAGTGTGATTCCACAAAAGAAGCTTCAGAGATCATAACAGTTCTCGATGATAATAATATTCAGCATAAGGTTTCCGATGACGGACTAAGGATTTCCGTTCCGAGAAATGACATAAGCACCGCGAGAGTAAGCCTCGGTGCCAGCGGCATTACCGTAAAGGGCTATTCCATCGAGGATGCTCTTCAGGGAAGCCTGACCGTAACGGAAGCCGATAAGCAGAAAAAATATAAACTCTATCTTGAAGAAAAGTTGGAAAATGACTTATCTCAGGGCATTACCGGGATCAAATCGGCGGTAGTTCAGCTTTCAATCCCCGAAAACGACGGAACTCTTTTATCCAAAAATGAAGAAGCATCCGCCGCACTTACTCTTAATATTACTGATGACTTTACCAATGAGCAGGCGGCCAATGTTGCCCGCTTTGTTGCCATGGCTCTCGGTAAAAAGACCACCGAGGATATCACTATCCTTGATATGGATGCGAATCTTTTGTTTTCGGGTGACGATTCTTCAACCGTATACGGTACCGCCAGCAGCCAGCTCGGTGTAAAGAAGGAAGCGGAGGATTTAGTTAACTCATCCGTAAAGAAGATCCTCCAGGGTACGGGAGAATTCGGAGACATCAAGGTTTCTTCAAGTCTTGTAATTGACTTTTCCACAACTCAGAAAACAACTCACAATTATACGCCCGCAGAAGGCCAGTCCCAGGGCGTTCTTTCCGAGGAATCAAGCTATACATCCGATTCCAGCGGCGGAACCTCCGGCGTTCCCGGAACCGACTCCAATTCGGAAACATCATATCAATACAATACCAATGATTATTCTTCGGAAACAATCGAAGAGTTATACAGAAAATATCTTCCCAACGAATATATCGAATATCAGGATATCCCTGCGGGAGTTATTGATTATGCGGCATCCAGTCTTGCTGTTTCTTCCACCAATTATGTGGTCATCAACGAGGATGATGCGAAGAAGCAGGGCCTTCTTGACGGAATCACCTGGGAAGAATATCAGGCAGCCAATTCGGAAAGACGAGTGGTTCCCGTATCCGATGAACTTATAAGCGCGGCATCCGATGCCAGCGGTATTCCCGAGAACAACATTACCATCGTGGCCTATGAAGAAAACTTCTTCGTGGACAGCGAGGGACTTAACATAGATATTTACGACCTTATCCAGGTTATTTTAATAGTCATTATTTTAGGCTTGCTTGCAGTAGTGGTATTGAGAAGCATGAGAACGGAGAAGCAGGAGGAAGAAACGGAGGAACTTTCCGTGGAAACCCTTCTTCAGTCCAATCCCGAGCCTCAGCTTGACGATATCGAACTTGAAGAAAATTCAGAAACAAAGAAACTCATTGAAAAATTCGTGGATGAAAATCCCGAGGCAGTGGCGAACCTTCTTCGCAACTGGCTCAGCGAAGAATGGGGTTAGTATATTAAAGGGGTGTTAGAAAATGCCGAGACAGACAGAAGAAAAAGTAACGGGGCTTCAGAAGGCTGCGATTCTCTTGATTGTATTGGGGCCTGAGCGTTCCGCTACGATCTTCAAGCATCTTAAAGAGGAAGAAATTGAAGAACTTACGCTGGAAATAGCAAATACCAGAAGTATAACTCCGCAGTTAAAAGAAGCTGTTCTTGCGGAATTCTACGAGATTTGTCTTGCACAGCAGTACATATCCGAAGGTGGTATCGGTTACGCAAGAGAGCTCTTGGAAAAAGCTCTCGGTTCTGACAAAGCTTTGGATGTTATCGGAAAGCTTACCGCTTCGCTGCAGGTTAAGCCCTTCGAATTTGTGCGAAAAACAGATGCTACCCAGCTTCTCAACTTTATACAGGACGAACATCCTCAGACTATCGCCCTTATTTTATCCTACCTTTCAGCATCCCAGGCAGCCCTTATCATTTCGGCGCTCCCTCCGGACAGACAGTCCGATGTTGCAAGGCGTATTGCCGTTATGGACAGAACCAGTCCCGATGTCATCAAGGAAGTGGAAAAGGTATTGGAATCCAAGCTTGCATCCCTTATCAACCAGGACTACACCATTATCGGTGGCGTAGATGCGGTTGTAGATATCTTGAATACTGTAGACCGTGGTACGGAAAAACATATCATGGAGACTCTGGAAATCGAAGAGCCCGAACTTGCCGACGAGATCAGAAAGAAGATGTTCGTATTCGAAGATATTCTTTTGCTGGAAGACCGCGCTATTCAGAGAGTGCTGCGTGAAGTTGATAATAACGACCTTGCTATTTCACTTAAATCTGCCAACGAACAGGTTCAGACAGCTATTTTCAACAACCTGTCAAAGCGTCTGGCTGTAATGATCAAGGAAGATATGGAATTCATGGGTCCTGTACGTATGAAGGACGTAGAAGAAGCACAGCAGAAGATCGTAAATATCATCAGAAAACTGGAAGATGCCGGCGAAATTGTAATTTCACGAGGCGGAGGAGACGAGATAGTTGTCTAGTAACATTCTTAAAGGCGGTTTCGTACAGCTGAATACAGACAATACCAGGGTAATAGATGTTAATGACCTTGTTAAGAAGCGCATCGAGGAAAGCGAATCCGGATTACTTAGAGAACGCACCGATGAAGTGCCTGAGGAGCAGGAAAGAGTGCCCCTTACCGATGAAGAGGGGAATCCTGTGTTTGACGAGGACGGGAATCCTGTTTTCCTGGAACCGGAAATACCTGAAGATAACATATCGGAACTCACTAAGGATTCCGATGCACCCATTGTTCTTGACCCCGCGGAAGTAAGAGCGGAATGTGACGAAATGATAAAGGATGCCGAAGCAAAGGCTGAAAAGATCAAGGAAGATGCAAGGGATTATGTAAAAGAAAGCGCTGAAAAGGCAAGGGAAGACGGCTATGAAGAAGGTAAGGCTCTGGCTTATCAGGAGCTTGAATCCGAAAGAGCTGCTCTTAATGAAGAACGCGCTGCAATGCAGCTTGAATTTGAAAATAAGTTAAAAGAAATAGAACCCAAAATGGTAGATGTTATAACCGATATCTACAGTCGTGTATTTGGGGAAAATTTCTTTTCAAGGCGTGACGTAATGGTGGCTCTTTTGAACAGAGCCCTGCTTTCCATCGATACCGAGGAACAGATTGTTATTAATATAAGTCCTGCGGATTATGATCTCCTTATGGGCATGAAGGCTTCGATCTTAGAGAAGATCTCTTTAAATCTTGAACCTGAAATCCGCCAGAAAGAAGATTTGCTGCCCGGTCAGGCTAAGATCGAAACGCCCTACGGAATCATAGACTGCAGCATTGATACAGAACTGAGAGAATTGACGAGAACACTTAAAATACTTTCCCGTGAAGGACAGAATGATTCATGACATTGGATATCGATTTTGAAAAATATTATCGATTGAATAACCGGACTTTTTTTAAGTCACAGGGAAAGATTGCCAATGTGGTAGGTCTTACCATAGAAAGTCTCGGACCTGATGCAAAGCTTGGGGACCTGTGCTCCATTTATTCCAAGGACGGAAGTCATATCCTTGCGATTTCCGAGGTCATAGGCTTCAGAGATGGAAAGACTCTTCTTATGCCCTTTGAAAATGTGGACGGCATAAGCACGGGCTGTATTGTTGAAAATGAAAATCATCCATTGGAAGTTACGGTAAGTGACGACCTTCTTGGACACACTCTTGACGGCCTGGGACGCCCCACGGACGGAGCAACGATTTCGGGAGTTCCTTATCCTGTCGAGGCGCTGCCTCCGGATCCCATGTCAAGAGATATCATAGATACGGTTCTCCCCCTGGGGGTTAGAGCTGTTGACGGACTTCTTACCATAGGAAAGGGGCAGAGAATCGGTATATTTGCAGGTTCCGGTGTGGGTAAATCCACACTTCTCGGTATGTTTGCAAGAAATACCAAGGCTGATATCAACGTGATCGCTCTTATCGGAGAGCGTGGCCGTGAGGTAAGAGAATTCGTAGAGAGAGATTTGGGTCCTGAAGGCATGAAGCGGTCAGTGCTTGTTATCGCTACCAGCGATAAGCCCGCTCTTGAACGTACCAAGGCTGCAAAAACCGCCACCACCATTGCGGAATATTTCAGAGACCAGGGTAAGGACGTGCTCCTTATGATGGACTCGTTGACAAGATTTTCCATGGCCCAGCGTGAGATCGGACTTGCCAGCGGCGAGCCTCCCGTATCCCGCGGTTATCCGCCTTCCGTATATGCTCAGATGCCGAAACTCTTGGAACGGGCAGGCAGAGGAGAAAGGGGCTCCATCACAGGCCTTTATACAGTGCTTGTAGACAGTGATGACTTTAATGAACCAATAACCGATACTGCCAGAAGTATTTTGGACGGCCATATCGTATTGAACCGTAAACTTGCGCAAAAGAACCATTATCCCGCCATTGATGTACTTCAGAGCATTTCCCGTTGTATGTCCCAGGTGGCAACAAAGGAACATAAAAAGATAGCGGGAGATATCAAAAATCTCATGGCGACTTATCAGGATGCCGAAGATCTTATAAACATAGGTGCCTATAAAGCGGGCTCCAATGCCGAGATCGATGAAGCCATCAAAAAGCATGGGGAAATAAAGAATTTTCTTTTGCAGGCTACGGATGAGAAAGTGGATTTTGAAGATACCGTAAGTGCCATGGGCGCAATCCTTGAAGAAGGGGAAGTAGATGGCTAAGTTTTCCTTTAGGCTTCAAAGCGTATTAAATTTAAAGATCCGACTGGAAGAACAGCAGCGGACTGTTTTTGCTTCCACGCGAAAACGTTTAAGCGATGAAGAAGAAAAGCTTGAAGAGCTATATACACGCAAGGCTTTCTATGAAGAGGAAGGTCGGAGCATGTTAAAAGAAAGCCTTCATGTTATGGATATCCTGGCAAATGGCAATGCCATTGAAAGAATAAAAGAATATATCGAAGACCAAAAGGCCACCATCAGATACTGGGAAAACAGGGTGGAAGAAGAACGTTTGAAACTTGTTGAAATGATCAAAGAGCGTAAAATGTACGAACGACTGCGTGAAAAGGCCTTTGAAGAATATATGCAGGAAGAAAATCACACTGAGGGTGTGATCAATGATGAACATAACAGCTTCGTGTACGGCGAAAAGACCAGGAACAAGAATGCGGTTTAGTTCATAGGAGGTACTTGTGGCTAAGGAACAAAGTGCATCTGCCGTTGAAAAGAACAAATTAAAAGAAGACAGGAAGCGGCTGAAAGACGAAGAGAAAAAACAGAAAAAAGACATAAAAAAGCGTGCCAAGGAAATAGCCAAGAAGCAGGCGCAGCTTGAAGATGAGGAGGACCCGAAAGGCTTTTCCACATTCTTTGTTACTTTGATAATCGTGCTTGTATGGCTTGCCATCGTCGCTCTTATCATAAAGCTTGATGTTCTGGGCCTGGGTTCTGAGGTAATGGCGCCTCTTCTTAAGGACGTGCCGGTATTGAATATGATCCTGCCCAATGATTCCGTTACGGAGAACGATGACGAGAATGCTTACGGCGGATACAGAAGTCTTAAGGAAGCCGTTGATTATATCAATGTGCTGGAACTTGAACTTGAGCATGCTCAGGCTGTTAACTCCACCAATGCGGAAGAAATAGACGAACTGGTAAAAGAAGTTGAACGCCTTCGTGAATTTGAAAAGATGCAGGTGGAATTCCAGCGAATCAAGGAACAGTTCTACGAAGAGATCATCTATTCTGACGAGGGACCGGGCGCGGAAGGATATAAAGCTTATTATGAAAGCATTGATCCTACCACTGCGGAAGCTTTGTATAAGCAGGTAATAAAGCAGCTTGAAGAAGATAAAGAGATTCAGGAATATGCGGAAGCCTATGCGGCAATGAAGCCAAAACAGGCGGCATCCATTTTTGAAAGCATGAAAAATGACCTGAATTTAGTGGCAAGAATACTTGAAGTTATGGACACGGATACAAGAGGAAAGATCCTCGGCGCAATGGATCCGGATGTTGCGGCAAGCATTACAAAAATAATGAATCCTGAGGGTTAAGTTTTGTTATAATACGCCGATATATGTAATGTAGGGGCAAGGGTAATGGATAATTATGCTTGTCTTTGGCACATTAAAAGGACCTTGAAAACTGAAGAGAGGAGGAACAAAATGACCAGTACACCAGTGATGGGAGCAGATATCGCAATGAATCTTATAAATACTCCCGCACCAAATGTAACAAAGCAGGGTGGCATGGATTTTAAAAGTCTTATGGATCAGTCGGAACAGAATTTAAAGTCTGAAGGAGATGAACCTAAGACAGTTAAAGCCGACAAGGTAAATAAGACTCAGGAAAATCCCTATGACACCAGGCAGGTTTCCGATAACAAGGAAATCAAAGAAACATCGGTCGAAGTAAAGTCGGAAGAACCCACCGAACAGGAAGTTGATGAGGTGGTTGAAGCGGTTAAAGCTGTTGAAGAGAAGATCTCCGAAGAGCTTGATGTATCTGTTGAAGATATCGAAGCCGTACTTGAAACCCTGGGACTTCCCACAGTTGCTTTACTTGATGTAAACACTCTGCCGGAGGTTGTAGCAGAAATCGAAGGAGTTGACAGTCTTTCTTTTGCAACAGACCAGGAATTATACGGCAAGTTAAACGAGATCAAGGATTTCACGATTGAAAATGTGAAGGCTTTGGCTGAGGAGATAGGAATCCCGGTTGAGGAATTTGAAAAAGCAATCGAAGAATTCAAGATCCCTGAAGAAGAGATCATCGAGGAAGTAAATCTTAACGAAGAACCTTTGGTTAAGAATTCCGATGTTAAAGAAACAAAGAGCTTCGACGAAAAAATCGAGATTAATGTTTCCGAGGATGTTAAGGCTCGCGAAACAAAGAGAACGGATTCTTCCGAAGAAACAACTGTTAATAAAGCAGAAACCGAAGAAACAGTTCCTGTTAAGACAGCTGAATCCGACAGAAGAGAAGAAAGACACGGCGACAGACATGACTCGCCCATGAGCTTTGCGGAGAACCTTTTAAACAAGGTATTCGATAAGCTTAATGAAACCACTGAAGCGGTCACCTACACCGAAATTGATGCACAGAGAATCATGGAACAGATTACCGAATCCATTAAGGTAGACATTTCCAATGAATTATCTGAAGTGAATTTAAAGCTTCATCCCGAATCCCTCGGCAGTGTAAGCGTTAAGATCTCAGCCAATCATGAAGGTATTTTAACAGCTCATTTTACAGCACAGAATGAAAGCGTTAAAGCCATCATCGAAAGCCAGGCGGTAGTCTTAAGAGAAGCACTTGAATCAAAGGGTGTTACGGTAGAGGCTATTGAAGTGGCAGTACAGAGTCACGAATTTGAAAGAAACTTAAGCGACCAGGGCAAACGTCAGGGCAGTGAAGAACGTCCGGGAAGACGTGGCGTGAGAAGGATCAACTTAACTGAAGATTCTACTGAAGTTTCCGAAAATCCCGATGATGAAATACTGAAAGAAATGATGGCACAGAACGGTAATACGATCGATTACAGTGCATAGGAGGAAAAATGGCAAACGATAATATTTCAGCAGTAGTAAGAGACGGAGTGCTTCAGTCATCCACTGCATCAAGTATCTCTCTTTCATCAGAGACCAAGACTTCCAATTCAAGCCTTGACAAAGATGCATTCTTACAATTACTGGTAGCACAGATGAAATATCAGGATCCTCTTGAACCCACCGACAACACTGAATATGTTGCACAGCTTGCAACCTTCTCGGAATTGGAAGAAATGCAGAATTTAAGTTCTACAATGTCATTCCAGAGAGCCAGCGGTCTGGTAGGTCAGGAAGTTGTTTGTAAAGTAACAAATGCTTCCACGGGCGCCACCGAATATGTTCAGGGTATTGTGGATTATGTAGTATATGAAGGATCCAAAGCATATCTTTCAATCGATGAATCACTCTACAATGTAGATGATGTTTACCAGGTTATGGATGCAGAATACTCCGCAGCATATAATCTTGCACAAAAATTTATTTCAGCTCTTACGAACTTCCCTAAAGTGGACGATATAACACTTGAGTACGAAGATTCCGTAAAGACAATGCAGGAAACCTACAACGCCATGAATTCATATCAGAGATCCTTCTTAAACCAGGATGTGGTTGATAAGCTTGCAGCTTATGTAAAGAAAATCGAAGAACTGAAGTCACAGGCATAGGAGAAAGCGCGAGGTAAGGAATATGGATATTCAAAAGAATAATTTCCTTTCCATTGAGCAGGTCCAGGACCGTTTCTTAAACAACAAGACAGGTTCTTTAAAGAACACGCAGGAAAACACAGTTTCTTTCAAAGATATTCTGAGAGAAAAGTCAAATCCGGTAAGCGTACCGGAAGAACTTAAATTTTCCAAGCACGCCACAAACAGATTGACTGACAGAAACATATCTCTTTCGGATGAACAGATGGAGAGACTTACGAACGGAACAGACAAAGCCCGAGAAAAGGGAATAAAAGAATCGCTGGTACTCGTTGATTCAATTGCTTTTATAGTAAACATTCAGAATAATACGGTGGTTACGGCAATGGATCGAATGGATGCGATTGAAAATGTATTTACAAATATTGACGGAGCAGTAATAATCTAGCCGGACCTTTTGGAGGCTAAAGCTTCTGACTGACAGAGGAAGCAGCTGCTCGGCTATAGGAGGTCATTCATTATGATGAGATCAATGTACTCTGGTGTTGCAGGTTTAAAAACACACCAGACAAAGATGGACGTTATCGGTAACAATATTGCCAACGTAAATACCGTTGCCTACAAGTCCAGTTCTATCACTTTCAGTGAATTAATGTATCAGACAACTCAGAAGTCCAGCGGACCTAATGAGTTAACCGGTACAGGTGGTACCAACGCCCGCCAGATCGGTCTTGGTGTTCAGTCAGGTGCCATTAACACTTCCATCTCTTCACAGGGTGCAACACAGACAACCGGTAACCCTTTTGACTTATGTATTACCGGCGACTCATTTTTCATAGTAAGCGACGGCTCCACCAATTTCTTTACAAGAGCCGGTGCATTCAACGTAGACTCGATCGGTAACCTCGTTATGACAAGTAACGGTTACAACGTAATGGGTTGGAACGCTGATGACGCTACACAGACCATTACCAAGAACTCTGTTCAGCCTTTAAGAGTAATGGCAAAAGAAAAACTTACATATCCCCCTGAAGCCACATCAAAGTCTTATATTTCAGGTATTCTCGATAAGAACGACCCCGATGTTGCAACAGAAGCAGGTAAGAAAGTAAACCTTATTTTCTATGATAACTTAGGATATTCCTATACAGCAAAGTGCAGTATCCACCAGACCACCAACGACGGCGAATACTACGTACAGCTTGACGATATTCTTGATGCCAACAGCACATCCATCGTTGAAAAATACAATGGATTGGAATTAAAGGATCTCGTTAAGATTAATACAGGCGAAGGATATACAGCAGATATAAGCCTTGCTTACAATTACGTAACAGGCGTTGAATATTCAAACGGAAGTCTTGAATATCCCAATGCTACAGGCGGCGGAACAACAACAGTTGCTTTAGGCACAACACTTACACCCGATCCTGCTACAGATCCTACAAGATATACCTATGAGAACGCTACGGGCACACCTAATCCCGCGATCACGGCAATGCTTACGGGAGCGTACGGCTTAACTCAGGCTGACGCTGAAAAGGTTGTAGCATTCGAAATCGACCAGACAACCGGCACTCTCACAGTGACAAAGAAGGACATCGTAGGTGCAAAGCTTCTTTACAACACTGACAACGGATATTTCTCAAGCATCGACGGCGTTAAAAACATCACTCTTGATTTCGAAGACAGCGTAACAGACGCAGACGGAAATAATATCTCTCTCAATCAGTTTAAAGATATCGCAATGGACTGGTCCGCAACCAACATGTACAACAACTCCGGTACATCTACGATCGGAGCAACCAGCGGTGACACAGACGGTATCGGTTCCGGACGTAAGTTAGGTAACATGACCGGTATTACAATCCAGACCAACGGTATGATCTATGCATCATACGACAATGGTATGACAAGACTTCTTGGACAGATCGCAGTTGCAGAATTTACCAATGCCGCAGGTCTTGAAAAAGCAGGTGACAACCTCTATCAGGCATCCCTTAACTCCGGCGAATTCGACGGCGTGGGTGTTGATATCACAGGTTCCGGCGGATACATGACCACAGGCGTTCTTGAAATGAGTAACGTAGACCTTTCCGCAGAATTTACCGAAATGATCACAACACAGAGAGGTTTCCAGGCTAACAGCCGTATCATTACAGTATCCGATACAATGCTTGAAGAACTGGTAAATCTTAAGAGATAAACTTCATAACATAAGCCTTAGGGGAACTATATAAAGTTCCCCTATTTGGCTATTTAAAAAGGGAGGGCTACATGATCGAAGTTACTAAGTTAAACGGCACGAAAATCCTTGTAAATGAAGACCTTATCGAGGTTGTGGAAGAGACCCCGGATACAGTGATGACACTGGAAACGGGGCGCAAAATTATTATAAAAGAAAGTAGACAAGAGGTAATAAATTTAGTAAAATCGTATAGAAAGGATATTTTTGCGAACTCTTGCAAAATTGACGGGTGAGTATAAATGGATTTATCGTCGATCATTGGTTTGGTCGTATGTTTTCTCCTGGTTATTTTTGGTATCGTTTATGGAGAGAACGGTATTAATTTCGGGGCTTTGGTTAACTTCATCGATATTCCTTCCGTAATCATCACAATTGGTGGTACCTTCAGCTGTATGTTCATGTCGTACTCCATCAAAGATTTCATCGGAAACCTGAAGAGTTACACCCAGATCTTTAAGGTCCCCAAGGTTAACACCCAGGAAATCATCACCAAAATAATTGATCTCTCTAACGTTGCAAGAAAAGAAGGCCTTCTTTCTTTGGAAGAAGCTGCCGGAGACCTTGACGACGCTTTTCTTAAGAAGGGTATCCTTCTTATCGTTGACGGCACAGACCCCGAACTGGTAAGAGCCATTATGGAAACGGAATTAGCCAGTGTGGAAGGTCGTCATAGCAAAGTAATCACATATTATGAACGTTTCGCGGCAATGGGTCCTGCTTGGGGTATGATCGGTACTCTTATAGGACTTGTTAACATGCTTAACAACATGGAGGACGCATCAAAGATCGGTCCCGCCATGTCAGTTGCCCTTCTTACAACATTATATGGTTCACTTATCGCCAACTGGTTGTTTACACCCGCATCCTTCAAGATGAAAGAAAACAACAATATGGAAACCATGAGTAAGGAAATCATGATTGAAGGCCTACTTTCGATTCAGGCAGGTGAAAACCCCCGAGTAATCGAAGAAAAGCTCAAATCCTTCCTTTCACCGGCTGACAGAGCCGCAGCGACACCTCAGGAGGGAGGCGAAGAGTAGTGGCAAGAAAAAAGAAAGAAGAAGCTCCCCCTTCCCAAGGATGGAAAGATACCTTCTCGGACCTTATGAATCTGTTACTTTGTTTCTTCGTATTGCTTTTCGCATCATCCAATGTTGATGAAGCAAAATTTGATGAAATCGCAGCTTCATTCCAGTCCACCTTCAGTATCTTTCAGGCAGGTTCCACTGCAGTGGGAGACGGAGTACTCATAAGTAACGGCGTAAGCCAGTTAAATGAACTGAGCGAATTCATCAACAGCATGGGCGCCATGGCTGATAATGACGAAATAGCTGAAAAATTCGATGAGTTGCAAAATGAGCTGGAAGCGGTTGAACAGGCAAAGATGGAAACATCCGAACAGCTGGCTGAACAGATAGAAGAAGCTCTCAATGAAAACAACATCGGCGACGAAGTTGACATAGATTTTAATTCACAGTATGTACAATTAACTTTAAGGGGCGCGATTCTGTTCGATCCCGGTTCCGCAAAGATCTCTGAAGGCATTGTTCCTACCCTTAGAAAAGTAGGGATGATCCTTGACAGATATGCAGAATACGAAATCGAAATAGAAGGCCATACGGATAATGTTCCGCAGCATAATTCTCAATATGCAAGTAATGATGAATTATCAAGTGCCAGAGCCCTTTCGGTATTTGAGTTTTTCGTAGCAAATACCGGTCTGAGTCCCGCCCTCATGAAGCACTCGGGCAGGGGTGAATATGTTCCCATCGCTGACAATTCAACAGCAGAGGGACGCGATAGAAACAGACGTGTTGAGATTAAGATCTATCATGCGTTAAGTAATTACTAATTGATTTAGGAGAGTATAGACAGAATGAAAAAGAATTTGATTTCGGTTCTTATTTTGGCTCTTGTTATAGTGGATATCGTGCTTACCAGCATCCTGCTTTTCTCATTGGCATCCCCAATAAAGAAAACAAGTAATCTTGTAACTCAGATATCAAGTGTTTTAAGCCTTGAGCTTGAAGGCCCCAGTACCGAGGAAACAAGCAAGGTATCCATCGACAATCTGGTACCTCATGATATTGATGAAGAATTCACTATTCCTTTGAGACACAGTCAGCATATGGATGAAAACGGCAATATCGTTACCGATAACAAGGATCACTACTGTATCGTAGAAGTTTCCCTGATGCTTAATTCAGCCAACGAAGATTATGCCAAGTATGCTGAGACCATCAGCTCCCACGACAGTATGTTCAAGGGAATCATCGTTGATGTTATCGGAAGCCACTCACTTGAAGAAATCCGTGATGACACAGAAAGCGTCAGAGAAGAAATACTTAATTCCATCCGTGAGCTGTATGACGGTTCGGAATTTGTATATAAAGTTAATTTTACCAATGTTATGTATCAGTAAGATAAAAAACATAACAGAAGGAGGTGAACTTCGTGGGCGAGGTTCTGTCTCAAAATGAGATAGACAGTTTGCTGGCAGCTCTAAGTACCGGTGAACTGGATGTGGACGAAATGCAGGGCAAAGAGGATAAGCAAGTCAAGAATTACGACTTCAAACGTCCGGCGAAGTTCTCAAAAGAGCATTTACGTACACTTGAAATTATTTATGAACATTACGGTCGATTACTTGCAACGACCTTACCTGTATACCTTCGAAAGAACATCCAGGTAACGGTGGCAAGTTCGGAAACAGTTACTTTTTCCGAGTTTACAAACGCACTTTCAAACCCTGTAATTCTCGGTATAATAAATTTCCAACCGTTAGGTGGTAATATAATACTAGATTTGGCCGCGAACCTTGGTTTTGCCATGATTGACAGAATGCTTGGGGGTAAAGGCGTACCACTTGAAAAGAACCGAGACTTCTCTGATATAGAGATGTCGATAATTGAAAAGATCCTGATCATTTCATTGCAGATGATGCGTGAACCCTGGAAGAACGTATTGGATATTTCTCCTATCCTGGAGCGAATAGAAACCAATCCCCAGTTCGCACAGGTTATAGCACCCAACGAAATGATCGCCATTGTCACTCTAAACATGAAGATTGGCGATGTTGAAGGATTCATGAATGTCTGCCTTCCTTACTTTACTTTGGAAAGCGTCATGGACAAATTGAATACCAAGTATTGGTTCTCCACAATGCAGGATACCAATACGGAAGATTACCAGATGTACATCGAATCACTCATTAAGAGAGTTGATGTTCCTTTGAAGGTTGTAATGGGTAACAGTAAGATTTCCGTCTGCGATTTCATTAACCTTCAGGTTGGAGATATAATCCGACTGGATACCAACGTAGATTCGGAATTAGATGTATATGTGGGAAATATAAAGAAATTTACCGCCGTACCGGGTACCGACAAAGACAAGTACGCGGCACGGGTTACTACGATACTAAGGGAGGAGGAATAAAGCATGGATGGAATGTTATCTCAGGACGAGATAAATGCGCTGCTTAGCGGAATGGATCCGGCTGAACTTCAGGCTCAAGCACCCAGCGCACCCACTGAGAAACCCGAGCCCTTCACCAGAGATACTGCCGCCTCCGATGACGAAAGTCTTTCAGATGTCGAGAGAGATGCGGTAGGTGAAGTTGCCAACATCAGTATGGGCTCTTCCGCAACCACACTTTACTCATTAGTTAACAGAAAAGTTAACATTACTACACCGGTTGTTTCCATGGTCACATGGCAGAGCGTAATTGATGATTACGAAAAGCCCTGTGTATTTATTCAGATTCATTACACCGCCGGTTTGGACGGTACCAATATTTTGGTATTACGTGAGCACGATGTTAAGGTCATCACCGACTTGATGATGGGAGGCGATGGTACCAATACGGACGGAGAGTTGGGAGAATTACACTTAAGTGCAATTTCCGAAGCCATGAACCAGATGATGGGTTCTGCAGCCACTTCACTTTCTACAATGCTTGGCACCATGATCGATATCAGTCCTCCGGATGCAAGCCTGTTAGACTTAACTGAATTCCAGAACGGAGAAGATATTGCACCATTCCTGGGAGGGTCATTTGTAAAGATAGCCTTCTCAATGCAAATAGATGATCTGGTTGATTCAACCATCATGCAGCTATACCCCATTGACTTTGCAAGAAAGCTCGTTAAGACATTCCTTGAACAGTCGGGAGGCGGAGCAGCTGAAGCAGAACCGGAACCCGCACCTGAAGCAGCACCGGAACCTCAGCCTCAGCCACAGCCTCAGATGATGGATCCGGGTATGGCTCAAATGGGAATGGGAATGCCCCAGATGGGGATGCCACAAATGGGAATGCCACAGATGGGAATGGGGATGCCACAGATGGGTATGCAGATGGGCATGCAGCAGATGAACGTGCAACCTGCACAGTTCCAGAGCTTCAGTCCCGAAATGATAGCCCAGCAGGCACACGAGAACATCGGATTGATTATGGACGTTCCGCTAAACGTAACCGTCGAGCTTGGACGAACCAGCAAGTCCATATCCGAGATACTCGATTTTTCACCCGGTACAATCATCGAACTTGACAAGATCGCCGGAGAACCGGTAGACGTACTTGTAAACGGTAAGTTCGTTGCAAAGGGAGAAGTTGTAGTACTTGAAGAAAGCTTTGCAGTTCGTGTAACGGAAATTATTAAATAGTAATCAAACCCAAGGAGTAAAAGATTATGGCAAAAAATATTTTAATTTGTGATGATGCTGCTTTCATGAGAATGATGATCAAGGATATTTTGACAAAGAACGGTTATGTCATTGTAGGCGAAGCCGAAAACGGACTTAAGGCTGTTGAAAAATACAATGAATGCAAGCCCGACCTTGTTCTCATGGATATTACAATGCCTGAGATGGATGGTATCCAGGCATTAAAGAAAATCAAAGAAACAGATCCCGGTGCAATGGTTATCATGTGTTCAGCAATGGGTCAGCAGGCAATGGTTATTGAATCCATTCAGTCCGGCGCAAAAGACTTCATTGTTAAGCCTTTCCAGGCAGACCGAGTATTGGAAGCTGTTAAGAAGGTAGTAGGCTGATGTTTCTTATAACTGCCACTGCAGGTTCCACCATTGCGCAGTTTTTTACGGTCCTATTAATATTTATATTTGTTATAGCCATCACTCTTTATACCACTAAATGGGTGGGTGGTTATGCCAAAGAAAAAAATATAAGCGGTAATATTACCGTTATAGAGTCCAAAAGAATTGCTCCCAATAAATACGTGGAAATCGTTAGGATAGGAGAGCAGTATTTCGCAATTGCATTGGGTAAAAATGAGGTAACCTTTTTGGGAGAGGTTCCCTGTGAATCACTTGTTTTTCCGGAGGAGACCGGAACGGGAATGACCTTTAAGGATTTCCTTAACAAGGCCAAAGAGGTTAAGAAAGATAACTAAATGAAGAGATTTCTCATGTCAATATGCCTGCTTCTTTTGGTGGGCATATTGTGTATCAATGTAAAAACAGAATCCTACGCCGCAGAATTAAGACACGGCGTAGATTCCAATTTACAGACAGGGGATACGGAGTCTCGAACCTTTATTGAGGATTCGGGGACATCCGAAACTCCCGAAGACCTGAAAGAACTTAATATTTCCAACGATTTGACCATTACCTACAATAACGGTAACGGCGAGCTTTCCGGCTCACTAAGGATTTTCCTTACACTGACCATGATAGCCCTTGCGCCGTTACTCATCATTATGCTTACCTCTTTTACGAGGATAATCATAGTGCTTCATTTTACAAGGTCGGCACTTAATACCAATACGGCGCCTCCTAACCAGGTAATGATCGGTCTTGCTTTGATACTTACATTCTTTATTATGAATCCTGTATTTACGGAAGCCTACAATGAGGCGATAGTCCCCTTTGACAAGGGTGAGATCACTCAGCAGGAAGCCATAGACACAGGATTAAAGCCTTTTAGGCAGTTTATGTACGGACAGACTCAGATTAAAGATGTTCGTATGTTTTCGGAAATCGTTGAATATGAATGGGACGGAGAACTTGAATCCATTCCCAACTATATTCTGGTTCCAAGCTTTATTGTAAGCGAATTAAGAAGCGCATTCATGATCGGATTCGTAATCTACATTCCGTTCATTGTAATAGATATGATCGTGGCGTCAACACTCATGAGTATGGGTATGATGATGTTGCCGCCCACCACCATTTCCATGCCGTTCAAGATCCTTTTATTTGTTCTTGCAGACGGCTGGAGCCTTATTATCGGATCTTTGGTAAAGTCCTTTAAATAACTAAGAAAGGGAAGGGGTTAGGGTATGACAGTTGATGAAGTCGTAAAAATGTGCAGCGATGCATTGTTCATGATAATTAAATTATCTGCTCCGATTCTTTTGATCTCTCTTGTAATCGGTCTTGTAATCAGCATTTTTCAAACTGTAACTTCAATTCAGGAACAGACTCTCACCTTTGTTCCCAAGATTATTTGCGTATTTTTGGGCCTTATGCTCTTAGGATATTGGATGCTCGGAACCTTAAGGGATTATATGATCCTCCTTTGGGGTAATTTCGCCATGTATATAAAATAGCGGGACGGTTAAATGGTAGATCTTTCATTTTCAATGACAGAACTTGAATATTTTCTATTGATCGTGGTCCGGGTTACGGTATTTATTTATGCAGCGCCTTTTTTCGGCATGGCCAACACGCCTAACCGCGTAAAGATTGCCATGGGTGTATTGATATCAGCTTTGATCTATCGCATCGTTCCCATTACGGAGCTCCCCTATAACACGGTGCTCATGTATTCGATAATCGTGTTAAAAGAAGCTGTTACGGGACTTCTGATCGGTTTCGGAGCCGGAATATGTACTTCAATACTTAACTTCGCAGGTCAGATGGTTGATATGGAAACCGGTCTTTCAATGGTATCTCTTATGGATCCCGTAAGCCGTGACAGTGTTACCATCACCGGTACATATTATCAGTACGGAGTAATGCTTCTTTTGCTGATAAGCGGTCTGTACCAGTTTGTACTCGGAGCATTATGTGAAAGCTTTAGATTGATACCTGTTAACGGGGCAATCTTCAATACGGAAAAGCTTCTTTCATCCATCGCGGTATTTTTGGTGGATTATCTGGTAATGGGCTTCAGGATCTGCCTTCCGGTATTTGCCAGCATGCTGTTGCTTAACACGATCTTAGGTATACTTGCCAAGGTTTCGCCGCAGTTAAACATGTTTGCCGTAGGTATTCAGTTAAAGATCCTGGTGGGTATTGCGGTCATGTTTATCACCGTGGGCCTTCTTCCCGGCGTATCCAACATGATAATGTCGGAAATCAGAAAGATGACAACCCTGTTTGTGGAGGCAATGATGTGATTTTAGAATATAATCTCCAGTTCTTTGCCGACGGTCCCGGGGGCGAGAAAACAGAACCCGCCACCGAGAAAAAGAAAAAGGACGCCAGAGACGAAGGACAGGTTGCCAAAAGTAAAGAGATAGAGAATTCCCTGAGTCTTTTTGCCATGTTCTTAATCTTAAGATTCTGGATAGGAAGCCTCGGAACCAATATGGTGGGTCTGTTTTCCACTGTATATGCGGGAATTCCCGAATATATAAAGAACTATGACGGCTTTGTAAATGCCAATGACATAATCGGTCTGTACGGCCAGATAGTTTTTGAAATACTGGTTCTTATTGCACCGGTACTAATCGTAACCTTTATGGTTTCTTTTATAAGCGACGTGGCACAGGTACGGTGGCATCCAACTGCTAAGCCCCTGATGCCCAAAGCCAGCAAGATAAATCCCATAAAGGGTTTTCAGAAGATATTTTCTAAGAACGCTGTCGTTGAGCTCATAAAGGCGATTCTGAAAGTAATAGTCGTTCTTCTGGTTGCATATAATTACATAAAAAACAATGCGGAAGGCCTGTTCCTTCTTTATGACATGTCCCTTAATGCCGCGGTTTTCCACGCAGGAAATCTGGTTATAAACATGGGACTCAGAGTGGCCTTCGCATACTTGATAATCGCCTTTGCGGATTATGGTTATCAGCGTTGGAAATATAATGACGACCTGAAGATGACCAAGCAGGAAGTAAAGGACGAATATAAGCAAATGGAAGGTGATCCCCAGGTTAAGGGTCGTATCCGGCAGAAGATGAGAGAAGTGTCACAGAGACGTATGATGCAGAACCTGCCGAAGGCGGATGTGGTTATCACCAACCCTACCCATTTTGCGGTGGCAATCCTCTATGATGCCGACAAATACGATGCCCCCATTGTTATTGCCAAGGGCGCGGATTTCTTAGCTCAGCGCATCAAGGAAGTTGCAAAAGAAAATGATATAGAAATTGTGGAAAATAAGCCCCTCGCCCGTATGCTTTATGCTAATGTAGAAGTAGGGGAAATGATTCCTCAGGAGCTTTTCCAGTCAGTAGCGGAAGTACTTGCTTTTGTATACCGTTTGAAAGGAAAGGTGTAAAATAAAATGAAGGAGGTAAAGACATGAAAAAAGCTGATCTTGGCGTTGCAATTTATATTCTTGCGGCTTTCATTATGCTGATTGTGCCGATACCTTCATTTTTATTGGACATGATGCTTGCCATCAATATTTCTCTGGCATTCCTCATTATGTTCGTATGCATGTTCTCAAAAGAAGTGCTGGAAATGTCATATTTCCCCACGATCCTTTTGTTCACCACCATTTTCAGAATTGCCCTCAACGTTTCCTCCACCAAGCTTATCCTTACAGACGGTAAGCCCGGTAACGTGGTAGAAACCTTCGGCTCCTTCGTGGGAGGCGGAAATCTGATCGTCGGTGTCATAGTATTTATCATTCTTGTACTTATTCAGTTTATCGTAATCAATAAAGGTTCAGAGCGAGTAGCGGAAGTAACCGCACGTTTCACTCTGGATGCAATGCCCGGTAAACAGATGGCTATCGATGCCGACTTAAATACCGGCGCCATTACAGATGCTCAGGCAAAAGAAAGACGTGAAAAGATTCAGCAGGAAGCTTCCTTCTTCGGTTCCATGGACGGTGCCGTTAAGTATGTAAAGGGAGATGCTGTTGCAGGTCTTATTATTACAGTCATCAACCTGGTGGGCGGTATTGCCATGGCGACAACCCGTGGAGAATCCATTAATACGGCTCTTTCCACTTACACGATCCTGACTATCGGTGACGGACTTGTTTCTCAGGTACCATCTCTTCTTATATCTTTATCAACCGGTATCCTTGTTACCAAGGGATCCGGCGCTGCAGATTTCGGAAATGTCCTTGTGGGACAGCTTTTCGGAATTCCAAAGGCCCTTTATTTTGTGGGTTCCACCATTGCAATCCTGGGTATTGCAACGCCTCTTAATGATGTGCTCTTCGTAGCTCTCGGTGCTACCTTTATAGTTGCAGGTCGTGTAATGCAGGGTTCCATGGAGGTACAGAAGATAGAGACGGAGGCGGAGCAGGAAGAGGAAGAAGCTCAGGAGATCAGGCATTTGGAAAATGTTACTTCCTTACTGCAGGTTGACCCCATCGAACTTGAATTCGGTTACGGTATTATTCCCCTTGCCAATGTAAGTCAGGGCGGTGACCTTCTCGACCGTGTTGTTATGATACGTCGTCAGGTGGCTTTGGAACTCGGTACCATCGTTCCCATTATCCGTTTAAGAGATAATATTCAGCTTAATCCTAACCAGTACATTATAAAGATCAAAGGTATCCAGGTTGCGGAAGGAGAGATCCTCTTCGACCACTATATGGCAATGAATCCGGGATACGTTGAGGAAGAAATAACAGGTATTCCCACATTTGAACCTTCTTTCCATTTACCTGCCGTATGGATTACGGAAGGACAGCGTGAAAGAGCGGAAAGCCTGGGATATACCGTCGTAGATCCTCCCAGTATCATCGCGACCCACCTTACTGAGATCATCAGACATCATATTGCAGAGCTTCTTACAAGACAGGATGTTCAGACTCTTGTCAACAATTTAAAGGAATCAAACCCCGCCGTTGTGGACGAGCTTGTGCCTAAGCTTTTATCACTTGGTGAAGTTCAGAAGATTTTACAGAATCTGTTAAAAGAAGGTATTTCCATACGAGATCTTCTTACAATATTCGAAACTCTGGCAGATTACGCCAGTACCACCAGAGATACGGATGTGCTTACCGAATACGTGCGTCAGGCCCTTAAGCCTGCGATTTCAAGTAAATACTTCCCTCAGAACGATACTACCAGTGTAGTAACACTCGATCCGAAGCTTGAGCAGGAGATCATGTCATCCGTTAAGCAGACGGAGCAGGGAGCATATTTAACACTTGATCCCGAACGCACCAAGGCAATTGTCAACGCCACCGGCAAGGAAATCGAAAAGCTTGACAGTCTTGGAAAGAATCAGATTATTATCACTTCACCCATTGTCAGAATGTATTTTAAGCGACTTGTGGAGGATTATTACAAAGATTTATCGGTTGTATCCTACAACGAAATCGAATCAAATGTTGAATTACAATCAGTTGGAATGGTGACAGCATAAATGATCATTAAGAAATTTCAGGGAAAAACAGAAAACGAAGCCGTGGAGGCGGCCAAAAAAGAGCTTGGCAACAATGTGGTCGTTATGAACGTTAAAAATGCCAAGAAAAAGGGACTTTTTTCCTTTATGCGCCCTCAGCTGCTGGAAGTAACCGTGGCTGTAGAGGATGAAACGGAAAGAAAAGAAATACCAGCTCCTCCCGTAAGAGAAAGAAGCATTACCGAAGCTCTCGGTAAAATCGCTCCCATAGTTGAACGCGTGGAAAATGAAAAGAAGGAAGCCGGCAAATCTCCCGATATCGAAGAAAAGCTCGAAACACTTCAGAATCTGATCGAAGAAAATTTAAAGAGGCCCGAAGAAGAGCAGAAGGAAGAAAAGACTTCCGAAAAGAAAGAAGAGAATGAAGAAAAGGACGAATTAAGCGTATTCTACGATCTTCTTTATAAAACCATGAGTGACAACGAAGTGGATGCAGAAATCGCAAATCAGGTCATTGATGAAACAAAGAAGACCACCAAGCCCGGTACTCCCTTTGATGCTGCTTTGGCAGGAATCTACCAGAAGCTTATCCTGAAATTCGGTAAGCCTTCCTGTATCACACCTGCGGAGAAAGGACCCAAAACAGTTTTCTTTGTAGGTCCCACAGGTGTAGGTAAGACTACCACCATCGCTAAGATCGCTTCCAAATTCAGTGTTGAAGATAAAAAGAAGGTAGCTCTTCTTACTGCGGACACATACAGGATCGCAGCTGCTGAGCAGTTAAGGACCTATGCCAATATTCTGGAAGTTCCATTCAGGATCATCTATACCATTGAAGAAATGGAATCCGCATTAAGCGATTTGAATGATTTTGATTATGTATTTGTAGATACGGCAGGACACTCTCATCAGAACAGCGAGCAGAAGAGTGTAATGGGTTCTTTTATCCATTCCGTAGACGGAACCGTTGAAAAAGAAGTGTATCTTGTGGTAAGTGCCACAACAAAGTACAGGGATTTAAAGAGTATCGCGGATGCATACTCAGAGATCACGGACTACAAGCTTATATTCACCAAGCTTGATGAGACCACCGCTCTCGGAAATTTACTTAATTTAAAACTTTACACCGATGCGGACCTTTCATATGTGACATGCGGACAGAATGTCCCCGATGACATAGAAGAATTTAATGCGCAGAAGACCGTAAAGAATCTGCTGGGAGGTAAGAGATAGTATGGACCAGGCAGAACAGTTACGTAATATTATAAAGGCGAGCAATGTAGCTCCCAGACCCGTGGCAAGAGTGATTACCGTTACCAGCGGTAAGGGCGGTGTGGGTAAATCCAATACCTCCATAAATCTTGCAATACAGTTTAGAAAAATGGGACAGCGGGTAATAATTCTCGATGCGGACTTCGGACTTGCTAATATCGAGGTTATGTTTGGCGCAGTACCGAAGCACAATCTGGCCGACCTTATTTATCAGGGAAAAAGCATAAGAGATATCATCACCTGGGGACCAATGGAAGTAGGCTTTATATCCGGAGGCTCAGGAATTGCTTCCATGTCCAATTTAAATCGAGAACATTTAACTTATATAATTCAGAATCTTGCGGAACTTGACGCTATAACTGATATAATAATAGTGGATACCGGAGCGGGAATATCAGATGCGGTTCTGGAATTCTTAGTTGCGAGCGGAGAGATCCTGGTGGTCACCACTCCCGAGCCCACATCCATTACCGATTCCTATTCGCTTTTAAAGGCTCTTGCACGTCATCAGAGATTTTCATCGGAAAATTCTCAGGTCAAGGTAATTGCCAATAAGGTTATGAACGGTTCCGAAGGTCAGGCTTTATTCAATAAGCTTAATGCTGTTGTGGCAAGATATTTAAAACTGCCTTTAAATTATCTTGGAGCGGTTCCGGAAGACAGTTTGCTGAGCAGGGCCGTAATGCAGCAGATGCCGGTTTCCATTCAGAACCCCGGCGCCAAGTCATCCCTTGCCTATGAACAGATAGCAAGGACCCTTATGAATAAGGACAATACTCAAAGTGTTAAGAAACGAGGCATGGCTGCTTTCTTTTCACATATAGTTGTGGGAAAGAAGACGCAACAAAATCAGTAATTTCCGGAGGAAAAGCTTATGCTTACCAACTATGTATTTGCAGGGGACAAGGTTGAACTCCAATCCGTGGACGATCTCTTCGGAACGGATTCTGCGGGAGGGAAAACCTACACTACCAAGGTCTTCGATGTTTTGGACGAGGACAAGCTGGAAATAGTGATGCCCATGGAAAAGACCAAACTTCAGCTGCTCCCCGTGGACAGCGAATATGCATTATATTTCTACACAAACCAGGGACTGTTCCAGTGTTTTGCGAGAATATATGACAGATATAAAAGTAACAACGTATATGTGCTTGCTTTTGAACTTACCAGCAATTTAAGGAAGCATCAGCGCCGTGAATATTATCGATTCTCCTGCGTTATGGATATGAGAGTGAGAGAATTGAAAACCGAGGAGCTTCAGGCATTGTCGGAGAAACGGACACTTATAGTACCCGGGCTTCCATTAAGACGAAGCATGATATGCGATATCAGTGGCGGCGGCATGAGATTTATATGCGACGTGCAGTATGAAGAAGGTACATATTTATATTGCACCTATGAACTTGAAAAGGACGGAGAGGTAAAGGACTTTGATATTATCGCAAAGGTCCTGACCGTTAAAGAGGTTCCCAATCGCCCGGGAGAGTACGAACACAGAATACAGTACATTAATCTTGATCACGATGATCAGGAAGAGATTATTAAATACATATTTGAAGAAGAACGCAGGCTTAGACGAAACAGGAAAATTTAAATTATCAGACAATTAACAATTAATTAATTATATTTTTGAAATTGGAGCGAGAATATGAAAAATATTTTAGTAGTTGATGACTCTGCACTCATGAGAAGCGTAATGTGTGATATAATCAATGCGGATGGTAGATTCCAGGTTACCGATCGCGCCACTAACGGCGAGGACGCCCTGAGACTCTTGGAGCATAGAACATACGATGCAGTAGTGCTTGATGTTAACATGCCGAAGATGACGGGACTTCAACTGCTAAAGGAATTACGCGACCGGAACATTTCAGCCAGAGTTGTTATGGCCAGCACCGACACCATGGAGGGAGCCAAGACAACACTTGATGCGCTGAGCCTAGGTGCAATCGACTTTGTCCACAAACCTGATAGCGCAAAAGAATGTCGCGAGGGCGTATTCGCAGAAAAACTCATCAAAATTGTTGAGGTTGCCTGTGAAAGCAAACCTTCAACATTCGAGGAGACGAAAGAAAATAAGGAAGCAAAGCATGAGGTTGTTACCAAGCTTGCAGACCTTGCAAAAATTTCTTCTTCCACTATCAAAGACAAACAGATTGTGGCACTTGCCAGTTCCACGGGCGGTCCCAAAGCTTTACAGGAAGTTATTCCCTATCTTCCCGCTAATCTTAAGACACCGGTGGTAATTGTACAGCATATGCCCCAAGGTTTCACAAAATCCCTTGCAGAAAGACTTGATACTCTTTCAGAGATCAAGGTATCGGAAGCAGAGGACGGCGAAACACTTGAAGCGGGACATGTTTATATCGCAAGAGGCGGATCGCATTTAAATGTTGACTCCATAGGCGGAAAGTTTAAAATCCGCTACAGTGACGAACCCACCAGAGAAGGTGTTAAGCCATGCGCCAACTACATGTACGAATCCCTTGGATCGGGAATCGCTGACAGAGTCGTATGTGTTGTGCTCACAGGCATGGGCATGGATGGAACAAGAGGAATCGAGAATCTAAAGAAGACAAAGAAAACATACGTAATCGCACAGGACGAAGACTCCAGCATCGTATATGGAATGCCTAAGAGTGTTAAAGTCGCAGGACTCACAGATCAGGTTGTTCCTCTTAAATCGATAGCTCAGGAGATCATTATGAACGTGGGGGTCGACTAATATGGATGTAAGCCAGTATCTCGATATTTTCCTTGACGAAACTAAGGAACACCTTCAGAACCTCAATAATCAGATCTTGGATCTTGAACAGGATTCTGAAAATATGGACACAATTAATGAAATATTCCGTGCTGCCCATTCCCTTAAAGGTATGGCAGGTACCATGGGATATAAGCGCATGCAGAATCTTACACATGACATGGAGAACGTATTCTCAGAAGTACGTAACGGAGCAATCAAAGTAACTCCTGACATGGTGGATGTTCTGTTTAAGTGCCTTGATGCATTGGAAGGATACCTTTCCACTATTCAGGAAACTTCCGATGAAGGTACCAATGAAAATGAACCTCTTATTAAAGCCTTAAATGATTTCTTAAACGGAAAGGGCGGAGCGCAGCCCAAGAAAGAAGAAGCCAAGGCTGAGGAACCCGCTGAAGAAACAGCCGCTGCCGATGCGCCCGCATCCGAAGCCGGTCTTGTTGAAAAGTGGCAGAATATCAAATTAACCGATACAGAGAAGCATCTCTTTGAAAAAGCTAAAGAAGAAGGCAAATTCTTTTACGGTCTTACCGTTTATATTCAGGAAAGCTGTATTCTTAAAGCTGCAAGAGCCTTCCTTGTATTCAAAGCTCTTGAAGAACATGGAGAGATCATTCTTTCCAAGCCTTCAACCCAGGATATCGAAGACGAGAAATTTGATTTTGATTTCAGCGTTATCGTTGTAAGCGGCGAACCTATTGAAAAGGTTGTTGAAGCAATCAAATCCGTTTCCGAAATTGAAGATGCAGTCGGTCGTGCATTAACAGATGCAGATTTCAATGCTGTAGAAGCAGGAAGCTCATCTCAGGAAAGCACAGCTAAGACAACAGCAGTTGCCTCAACCGAAGGTGATAAGCCCAAGGCATCCGGCGAAAAGAAAGCCGCAGGCAAGCCTGTTGTTAACAGAACAGTTCGTGTAGATATCGAAAAGCTCGATGTTCTCATGAACCTCGTCAGCGAACTTATTATTGCAAAGAACTCTCTTGTATCGGCATCCAATACGGATGATGCACAGAGATCCAGTTCTTTCAATGAACAGATTGAATATCTTGAATCAGTAACCACCAACCTTCACGAATCAGTTATGAAGGTTCGAATGGTTCCTATCGAAAGCGTAGTAAGTAAGTTCCCTCGAATGATAAGAGATATGCAGAAGACTCTTAACAAGAAGATGGAATTACATATGAGCGGTGAGGAAACCGAACTTGACCGTACCGTGGTTGACGAAATCGGCGATCCTTTGATGCACTTATTAAGAAATTCAGCTGACCATGGTCTTGAATCCGCAGAAGTAAGAAAGCAGCGCGGCAAGTCCGAAGTCGGTAACATTTTCTTAAAGGCATATCAGGATGGTAACAACGTTGTCATCGAAGTTGGTGATGACGGTAACGGTATCGATGTTGCCAAGGTAAGAGACAAAGCCATTCAGAAGGGAACAATCACTCCCGAACAGGCTGAGAACATGTCCGATAAGGAAATTATCGACCTTTTATTCTTACCCAGCTTCTCGACAGCAGAAAAGGTTTCCGAAATCTCCGGACGAGGCGTTGGTCTTGACGTAGTTAAGTCAAAGATTGAAGCTTTGAGCGGTGAAGTTGAAGTAAGAAGTAAGCTTGGAGAAGGCAGCACATGGATAATCAGACTTCCTCTGACCCTTGCAATCATCCAGGCACTGATGGTTATCGTAGGCGACGAGAAATATGCTATTTCTCTCGGCTCCATCCAGACCATCGAAGATATACCCACATCTGAAATCAGACTCGTGGAAAATAAAGAAGTTATCCAGTTAAGAGGTACCGTTATTCCCCTTATCCGTTTAAACGATGTAGTTGGAATCGAATCCTCAAAGGCTCCGGATGACAACCTTGTAGTAGTAATCGTTAAGAAGGGCGATCGTTTGGCAGGTCTTGTAGTTGATGAATTAATAGGCCAGCAGGAAATCGTTATTAAGTCCCTTGGCAAGTATATTAGCAAGTGTAAGTTCATCAGTGGCGCAACTATCCTCGGTGATGGCGAAGTTGCATTGATCATTGATGCCAATGCGTTGATTTAGTGAGGAGGGATAAAAATGGATGAATTAAAAATCGTTAACGAAAACGATACAGCCCAGTACATAGTGATCAAAATTGACAATGAACAGTTCGGTATCAATATTTCCGTAGTTGATAACATTGTTAAGATGACTCACGTGACCAGAGTTCCAAAGGTAGCCTCCTATTTAAAGGGTGTTATTAACTTAAGAGGTGAGATCATCCCCGTTATGAGTTTAAGACTTAAGATGGGTCTTAAAGAAGATGAGATCACCAAGGCTACCAGAATCATAATCCTCAAGCTTGAGCAGCACGGTAAGATCGGTTTCATCGTAGATGAAGTAAAAGAAGTTATTACTCTGGAAAGCTCACAGATTGAGAAAGTAGCAACCGATACTTCCGCAGATAAAGTTACATTCGTACAGAGTGTAGGTAAGTGCGGCAGCGAGTTAATCTCTATTCTTGATCTTAATTCACTTACAGTGGAAAAAGAATAGCACTATGGGGAGCATAATATATGGATGATTTAAACATCGAAAAAGTTTCCGAACAGTATTTTGACGTATTAAAAGAAATCGGAAACATCGGCGCCGGTAACGCGACCACAGCATTGTCACAGCTTATCAATGCCAAGGTTGACATGAGTGTTCCGCAGGTTAAACTCCTGGAGTTTTCAAAGCTTGGCGAACTCATGGGCGGCGAAGAACAGATAATGGCAGGAATCTATTTATGTGTTGAAGGAGATATCTCCGGCAGCATTATGTTCCTGTTGGAAAAAGGGTCTGCAAAGCACCTTGTAAGCAAACTTATGATGGGCATGGAATCTCCCGGGGATGACTTTGGCGAGATGGAAATGTCAGCTCTTAAGGAGATCGGTAATATTATCACCGGAGCTTATCTGAATTCATTATCTACTCTTACAAATTTAAAAATCTATCCATCGGTTCCTGATTTAACAATTGATATGGCGGGCGCTATTTTAAGCGTCCCCGCCATTGAATTTGGAACTCTGGGTGACAAGATTTTGCTTATTCAGAACCAGTTCTTTGATGATTGCCAGATTGACGGATACTTTATTCTCGTACCCGATCTTGAGTCCTACGCAAAAATTTTAAGTGCTTTGGGCATTATGTAACACGATAACAGGTGGATAATTAATGAGTGAAGTAATAAAAGTTGGGATGGCGGATCTCAAGGTTTGTATAAGCCCGGACAGTATCACTACGCTGGGCCTTGGTTCTTGTGTGGGTATTGCCATGAGAGATCCCGTTACAAAGGTAGGAGGCTTGGCACATGTTATGCTTCCTGATTCAACCGCCATTCATAATAACAGTAATATTATGAAATTTGCAGATACCGGTATTGCTGAGCTTGTGCGCCTTATGGAGAAGGCGGGGGCCAACAGATCGAGGCTTGTAGCCAAGATTGCCGGAGGAGCCCAAATGTTTGCTTTTCAGAATAAGTCAGACCTTGTAAGAGTCGGAGACAGAAATGTGGAAGCGAGCAAAAAAAAGCTTGCGGAATTAAAGATTCCCATAATTGCAGAGGATACAGGAAATTCATACGGACGTACGGTTATCTTTTATCCTGAATCAGGGGATTTCGTGATAAGAGCCGTGGGCAAAGAAGAAAGGGTTATTTAGGGTATGACCAGAAAAGAATTGCCGGTGGTGTTGACGCTGGCGGCTTTGGCAGCCACAGCGCTTATCGTTTATTATAAAGGCTACGGCCTTATAACAATGTTGATTGCGTTGTTGGCTGTTTTTTGTGTTTTTTATTTTATTGGCACAGTTATTCGCATGGTACTTGATTCTTTTTATGCTGAGAATAAAAAGCGAAAAGAAGAAGAAGGCGAGGTAATAGAAAAAGAACCATCAAAGGATGAAAATCCTCAAGAAGGTAAAACTGTGGAGAAGACCGAAGAGAATGGAATCAAAACGGAGGCAGGAGAAGAGTAAGCCTATCGGGAATGATTTCTAAAGGGGATTATAATACATGGATGAACAGGGAAGAAAAAAACTTTGGGATGATTATTCAAAGAAACCTACCCCCGAAGTCAGAGAGCAGTTAATACTGGAATACGCTCCGTTGGTGAAATTAGTCGCGGGGCGCCTTAGCATGTATTTAGGGTACAATGTAGAATACGAAGATTTGTGCAGTTACGGTATTTTCGGACTCATTGATGCCATAGATAAATTTGATTTTGCAAAAGAAGTCAAGTTTGAAACCTATGCAAGCTTACGCATCAGAGGTTCTATCTTAGACCAGATCCGTAAGATGGACTGGATTCCCAGAACTGTCCGCCAAAAAGAGCGTCAGCTGGAAAATGCCATGCGTGAGATCGAGGCTGAAACGGGACACAAGGCAACGGATGAGGAAATTGCCAAAAAGTTAAATATTTCCGAAGACGAATTAAATGAATGGCAGTGCCAGTTAAAGGTTACCAATGTAGTATCCCTGGATGAATTTATGGAGCAAGGGGTAGAAGCTCCCACCGAGAAAAATCTCACATCCAGATTTGAAGAGCCTGAAGAGGTTATTGAGAAGGCCGAATTAAAAGAAATGCTCGCCAAGTCTCTTGAAAACCTCACCGAAAACGAAAGAAAGGTCATTCTTCTTTATTACTATGAAGAATTGACATTAAAAGAAATAAGCTACGTGCTCGAGGTATCAGAATCAAGAGTTTCGCAGCTTCATACACGAGCTTTACAGAAAATGAAAGAAAAGCTTGGAAGATACATGGGTATTTTGATACAATAAGGATGAAAGAAGGTGAAACCTTCTTTCATCCGGGACAATTGGCTTCGCCAATTGTATAAGGGAAAATTAGCTCTGCTAATTTCATCCGGGACAATTGGCTTTGCCAATCATCTTGCATTGAGAATTATTTTGGGGGTTCTTTATGAACGGTTATTTTCAGATTATTCCTAAGAACGGCATGTGTGCCATCAAGCTCTTTCCGCCGAAGGATGGCGGAAAGCCTATTTCCCGCGAAGAATTAACTGAATACTTGTCTATTAAGAATATTTCCTATGACATAAAGGAACTGGCTTCAAACTTAAATTCACTTTCCGATGAAGAAGTGATCTTCATGACCACTACGGAATTTAAATATGCATTGGGTGAGACCGCCAAGGTATTTATTGCGCCCGACAACATGTCGGTAACCGTAAGACTGATTCCCCCATTCCTGGGAGCGGAAGTAATGTCAAGAGAAGAATTCCTTCGTGAATTTACAAGCCGTGGCGTTAAATTCGGACTTGATGACAGTGTAATAGATGATTTTCTTAAAAACAGACCTTACTGTACCGACGTTGAAATTGCAAAAGGTCTTCCTCCTGTACAGGGAAGTGATGCATCAATAGAATACTTCTTTAATACAGATCCCAGGATCAAGCCTACATTAAATGAGGATGGTTCCGTAGACTTCTTTAATTTAAATACCATTAACCACTGTGAAAAAGGTCAGCTCCTTGCCAAGCTTACTCCTGCAGTATTCGGTACTCCCGGTATTAATGTAAAGGGCGAGAGGATCCGTCCGAGAGAAGTAAAGCAGTTACAGTTAAAATACGGACATGAGATCGAATTAAGCGAAGATAAAACAGAGATCCGTTCCATGGTAAACGGTCACGTTAACCTGGTAGAAGGAAAAGTTTTCGTATCAAGCGTATTCGAAGTTGAAAACGTTGATAACAGCGTCGGCAATATTGAATATGACGGAAATGTATGTGTTAACGGTAATGTGTGCGAGAACTTCACCATTAAAGCCAAGGGAAACATTGAAGTAAAGGGTATTGTGGAAGGCGCCTTTCTTGAAGCCGGCGGAAATATTACAATTGCCCGCGGCATGAACGGTATGCACAAGGGACGCCTTACTTCCGGCGGCAATATAGTAAGTAAATTCTTAGAGAATGCCACCGTAAGTGCCAAGGGTTTTGTTGAAGCAGAATCCATCATGCACAGCAATGTAGTGGCAGGAACCGATATCAGAGTAATCGGTAAAAAAGGTTTCATAGCCGGCGGACGTGCCGTTGCCACCAATACCATCGAAGTTAAGAACCTTGGTTCATCAATGGGTGCAGATACTGTGGTTGAAGTTGGTATGGATGCAACATTAAAGCAGGAAATCGCAGCTCTTAAAAAAGAGATGCTTCAGCTTGATAAATCTCTTGCAACCATTAAGCCCGTGCTGGACGGAGCAAGAATTAAGCTTACCAGCGGAGTCAAGATGACTACGGATCAGCTTACACAGATCCAAAAACTAGCTAAGATCAGCAAAGAACAGACAGACCGTCTTACCGAAATAGAAGATCAGCTTTCAAAGATTGAAGAACCCGGCGATGCCGAAACTGCAGGTCAGGTAATAGTAACCGGCGATGTATATCCCGGCACAAAAATATGTATAGGAGATGTATCAATGGTAGTTAAAAGCGCCATGAAATATTGCCGCTTCGTAAAAGAAGCCGGTGATGTTAAGATGGTTGCTATCTACTAGTTTCTTTCGAGGGGAAAGGAGTAATTTATGGGACTCGGACCGATTGAACTGAATGTATCTGTATCACGGGCTCAGGATTTTGCCGCTATCAGACACAATGAGGAACACAAGGGAATGCTGGATCAGGCTAATTTCAGCCAGACCTTTAAGTCCGAAACTGAGGAAAAGTCCAATACCGTAGAAAGAGCCAATGACGTTTCCAATTATCAGAAGCAGTTTGATGCAAAAGAAAAGGGAAACGGTCAGTACAGCGGTGACGGAGGCAAACACCGCAACAAAGACCATGACGAAGAACACGACGACGGAAAAGTTGTTAAGAAGACCTTCGGGCAATCATTTGATATAAGGATATAGTCAGTGATGGATAGTTATATATTGCTTGGCATTGTAGGTGTGTTGGGACTTATATTTTTTGTCCTGAGCTTTATTTTGCCTGAAAGAAAGAAGAATAAAGAAGAAGAAAAAGAGACGGAAGAGCGGATCAGAGCCTTTGTGACCAAGGAGCTGGAGGGCGCTAAAGAAAGAATAGATGACATGGTGGAAGAGACCGTGAACTATTCCGTTGAAAAGACCGAGCGCGCTCTCGAGAAGATGTCCAATGAAAAGATAATGGCAGTGGACGAATATTCCGAAACCGTACTTGAAAAGATTAATGCCAATCACAACGAAGCGGTATTTCTCTATGACATGTTAAATGACAAAGATGAAAAGCTTAAAAATACCGAGCAGGAATTAATAAAAGAAAAAGAAAAGACCGAAGAAGTAAAGAAGGAAATAGAAAAAAAGCAGGCTGAAGTAATCGCGAAAGAAGAAGAACGCAAAGAAGCAGACGATGAAAAGGAGCCTGATTTCAGACCCTTTATGCCGGAACAACTTGTACTTCGTGACGGAGTGGCAATTCCCAAAGCTGAGGCTGCGGCATTCAATAAAGAACCTGCAGAAAAGAAGAAAGATACAGTAAAGACTACCGGCGAAGCTGCTGCACCCAAGAAAAAGACTGCATCAACAAGTAAGAAAAAAGCGGAACCTAAAAGAAATCCTGCAAATAATGTATCCCTTCATTTCGATACCGACAATGACGGAAAAAAGAATTCCAATGAAATGATTCGAAAGCTTCATGAACAGGGCAAATCCAATATGGCCATTGCAAAAGAACTCGGCCTCGGAGTCGGAGAAGTAAAGCTTGTAATCGATCTTTTTGCTTCCAAGAAGTAGTTTTAAGTAAGATAATCTGAAAGTGCAGCCCTGTGGTTGCACTTTTTCAAGGTTTTTCCCATAAATTCAAAGTTTTCTATTGAAACCCCGATGATAATATGTTAAACTGACAAGGCTGTGACTAAAAGGCACGTGTATTTTGCATGCTTATTGCTTCCGCCGTCGGTGCCCTTTGACGCGAAGGTTGACGGGAAAACGGGATACACGGATGATTAACCAAAATGGAGGATTTTAAAATGAGCGTTATTTCAATGAAACAGTTACTCGAAGCAGGTGTTCATTTCGGACATCAGACAAGAAGATGGAACCCTAAGATGGCTCCCTACATCTTCACAGAAAGAAACGGTATCCACATCATCGACTTACAGAAGTCTGTAGGTAAGGTTGACGAAGCTTACAATGCAATCTCTGATATTGTAGCTCAGGGTGGTACAATTCTTTTCGTTGGTACAAAGAAGCAGGCACAGGATGCTGTTAAGACAGAAGCTGAAAGATGCGGAATGTACTATGTAAACGAAAGATGGCTCGGTGGTATGCTTACAAACTTCAAGACTATCCAGTCCAGAGTTGCAAGATTAAAGGCTATCGAAACCATGTCTCAGGACGGAACTTTCGACGTTCTTCCCAAGAAGGAAGTTACAAACTTAAAGAAGGAATGGGAAAAGCTTGAAAAGAACCTTGGCGGTATCAAGGACATGAAGAGAATTCCCGATGCTATTTTCGTAGTAGATCCTAAGAAGGAACATATCTGTGTTCAGGAAGCACACTCACTCGGTATTACATTACTTGGTATCGGTGATACTAACTGCGATCCTGAAGAACTTGACTATATTATCCCCGGTAACGATGACGCTATCAGAGCAGTAAAGCTTATCGTTTCCAAGATGGCTGACGCCGTAATCGAAGCTAACCAGGGCGAAGCTGTTGACGCTGCAGATGCTAATGCTGATGTAGAAGCAGTTGCAGAAGATATCGAAGAAGTAGCTACAGAAGAATAATAAGCCACAAACAGGAGGATAAGATCATGGCAGAAATTACTGCAAGCATGGTAAAAGAATTACGTGAAATGACCGGTGCCGGCATGATGGATTGCAAAAAGGCACTTAACGAAACCAACGGCGATATGGAAGCAGCTGTTGATGTATTAAGAAAGAGCGGCGCTGCTAAGGCTGAAAAGAAAGCAAGCCGTATCGCAGCAGAAGGTATTACCAGAGTTGCTGTAGAAGGAAACAAAGCTGTTGTAGTTGAAGTTAACTCCGAAACAGACTTTGTTGCAAAGAATGAAACATTCCAGGCATTTGTTGAAGCAATCGCAAAGCAGGCACTTAACTCTTCCGCAGCTGATGTTGAATCCATGATGGAAGAAAAGTGGGTTGAAGATGCATCAAAGACCGTTAAGGAAGTTCTTGTTGAAAAGACAGCTACCATTGGTGAAAAGCTTTCCTTCAGAAGATTTGAAAAGGCTGAGGGCGAATGTGTAGTATCTTACATCCATGGTGGTGGTAAGATTGGTGTTCTTGTTGCAGCTAACGGCGCAACAGGCGACAATGTTAAGGAAGCTCTTACCAACGTTGCAATGCAGGTTGCAGCTATGAACCCTCAGTTCGTATCAAGAGATGACATCTCTGCTGACGAACTTGCAAAAGAAAAAGATATTACATTAGAAAGCGCATTAAACGATCCTTTCTCACTTCCCAAGCCCATCTTAAACAAGCTTATTGAAAGAGCTATCAATGAAAACGTATGGAGCGCTGAAGATAAGGCTATTTACGAAGAGAAGAAGTCTAACATGAACTATCTTCCCAACTTCTTATCAGATGCAGCTAAGGCTCAGCTTGCAGAACTTGCAGTAGCTGATAAGGCTAACATCTCCGCAGATAAGATTTTTGCAGGACTTGTTGAAGGTCGTATTTCAAAGCACTTAAAGGAAATCTGCTTACTTGATCAGGTATATGTTAAGGCTGAAGACGGAAAGCAGTCCGTAGGCGCTTACCTTAAGTCAGTTGATGCCAACATCAAGATCGCTAAGTTCGTTCGTTACGAAGTTGGCGAAGGTATGGAAAAGAAGGTTGACGACTTCGCAGCAGAAGTTGCAGCTCAGGCAGGTTTATAAGATAGACCCTAATTTAAAGATTAAGATAAAAAGACCAGTGCTTATGCATTGGTCTTAATCTTTCTATAGCGGTATTTTGCTATCTTTATGTAAGAAATCATTGAAGAGGTAAATATGACTTTAGATTTATATATTAATGCCATTTTACTGGGAATTGGCCTTGCCATGGATGCTTTCTCGGTTTCCGTGGTAAGCGGTCTTAGCGACCCGCATATGAAAGCCAAAAGATCCAATACCATTGCAGGTACTTTTGCGGGATTTCAGTTTTTAATGCCGGTGGTTGGATATGTGGTGGTGCGGTTTTTGATCACTATATTTAAAGTTTTTGAACAGTACATCCCCATAGTTTCATTGCTGGTACTGTCATATATAGGTATTAAGATGATAATCTCCGGATTCTCTTCAAAAGAAGAAGTAGAGCCCATAACCAACGGAACCCTTCTTTTAATGGGAGTGGCAACTTCCATAGATGCACTTTCCGCAGGCTTTACATTTGCTGAATATACCATTTCTGACGCCTTAATAAGCGCAGGGATCATTTTGCTGCTTACATATGCAATCTGTATGGTCGGAATCTATTTGGGCCGTAAGATCGGCGATAAACTGTCGCAAAAAGCCCCAATACTTGGCGGTATCATATTAATAGCCATTGGCCTTGAAATATTTGCAAAATCATTTATGTAGAAAAAAGCTCTGTGTCACAAGACACAGAGTTTTTTGCATGTTTATGAATTTAACTAGAAAATTAAATTGACATTTTACAATGAGACATATAAAATTAATGTAAACTATTAACAAAAAAAGTAAATAGGAGGCAGTATGAAGAAAGAAGACAAACGAGAGATGGCGTTGATGAATCTTCTTTGGGATGCTGGGGGACCGATTACATCAGTTGAGATATTTGATTGTCTCACCGATGTAATGGAAAATATAACTTACACACACCGTACCATTACATCGTTACTTAATAAGGGTATGATAGTTGTCAGTGGAATGGAGCGTGTAAATACACAATATGCCCGGACTTTTACCTTTGCTGTTTCACGAGAAGAATATGCTGCCAGGAAGATTGCGGAATTGGGAGTAGGAATTGATAGATTTGGCGACGTTGCCATGGCATTGGTTAAAGAGAAACTGAATTTTAATAAAAGTAATAAAGAAACAATAATTGAGGAGTTGAAAGAAGTAATAAGCAAATTAGAAGAATAAAGCGAGGCTGATATATGTTACTTACATCATTTTCTTTTGCAATGTCCGTTTGGACAGTTATTTTTTTGATGATTCTTTTCTTTCTATACAGGTATTATGGGGAACAAAGATACGAAATGGGAACACTCATTTTCGTATTGTCTTTATGCCTTATTCGTACTGTGCTTCCCTTTGAGTTTTCATTCACAAAGGTAGTACCATTTAGATTCTTATATAATCCCATTTTTGATTTTATGACATACAAGTTAATATATGGTATCCAAGTGTGGATGGTGCTACTTTGCATTTGGATTCTTGTAGCTGTAATTGGGATGATACGCTGCATTGTACTTCGCGTGACTTTATCAGGATGGGTAGAAAACACCGGAAAAGACATAACTGATTTAGTAGTCGAAGCCCTTGATAGTGTAAAGAAAAAAACAGGCAAGGCAATAAAAGTTAATGTATACGAGATTCCCGGTGTTGTTTATCCGTTCAGCTATGGACTATTTAAGAAAGTGATTGTTATACCAGAACATGAGAATGAAGAAAAGCTATATTACATTCTTCTTCATGAATATCAACATCAGGTTCATGGGGACCTGTGGATCATGACAATTATTGATTTTTGGGTAGCATTTTTGTGGTGGAATCCTTTTTCTTATTTGTTACGCCACAAGATGGAAGAAAACCTGGAATTAAACTGTGATTATCTGGTGACCCGAAGTATGAGTGCAATTGAGAAAAAAGCCTATCTTAAGACCATAATGGCTGCGTTAGCCGGCATTGCTGATAACCAGCAAAGATTGCTGGCGTCAACAATCGGATTGGTAAAGTTCAAGAAAGATGCATTTATTTTGGAAAGATTTAAAAGTGTCGTTGCAAATAGAAATATAGTTTTACTAAGACTAAGATCAATAGCCTTTGTGATTATTTGTTTGCTCTCTTTTGCAGGTTCGTACACATTCATATTTCAATCATCGTTTCCCATGGAAGATAACAATGAAACCGGATTTGAAGTAGTTCCGGATGAAATGCGAATAATAGAGTCGGGCGAGGGTTATTACGTGTACAAAGAAGATACGCTAATAGGTTTGATAACAGACTATGATAGTTTGATACCTCTTATTGAATTGGGAGTTGAAATTGTCGAAAGTGGGGAAGAAATATGCGAATAAAGATAATTATATTTGCGACGATAATTATGTCGTTTATAAAACAGCCGGTAGTATCGGCGATTGAATTTACTGACTATAAAAATATGAATGAAATTGTGATAATGGCTGACACAATCACTCTTAAAACAAGATATTATAACGGTGTCTTACAGTACCGCCATTATAATGAAACAAAGAAAAGGTGGGTTGAAACAGACTGGATTAACTATTAATAAGGCTAGCTTAACAGGAGGTGGTTCTATGAGTGCATAAAAAATCCACATAAATCGAAGCCGCGACGCTCCTGCATAAAATGCAGATGATCTATGTGGATAACATTATTATACCCTTTAACAAACTTTTTTCAACAAATTACTCTAAGAAAGGGATTGAATGATGAACAGAACAAAAAGAATTATTAGCTGGTTGATGCTATTGGTATTGCTGACAGGAAGTATTCCTGCTGCTGCAAGTTCACGATATGATCTTGTTGGGCACTGGAGCGATATGGAAACATCAATAGGTACACAGAGTTTATTCATGGTAAATGCCTGGGATCCTGTGTGGACATTACGATCAACTCAGACATATTCCTTTACCCAGGGAACTATTACATTGAAATCCTACACGATGGAGCTGCTAGATGGTTCAAAATTATGCAAGGGGACCACAACGCATTCTACTTCATTTAGAGGCTATGTACGTGCGAGGTTTGAAAATTTGTTTAGAGAAGTAGATCCAGGCTCTGATTCGGGCCGCGTTTACAGCTATAAAGGTGCCACTGCAGAGACACCGGTAGGCCCTTATGTCGGATATGTGACAATCGCCCATACATACTGTGGAGTTGACTAAAAGGTTATGGTGCTGAGTATAATTTCAGCACCACCTTTTAAGGGAGGTATTGCTTGAAAATCAGAACATGGCTGCAAATTCATAGAGAAGACATTGTACTTTTCTTTACTTATCTATTAACACTTTATGTGACTAGCCAAGTGGTTATTCTTTTTTCGAATGCTTCGCAAATAGGAAAGGAATCTACAGAAGGCCTTGGCGGAGATAGGATAGAGTTTACTGTAACCGGCTCAGATATAATTGATTTTTCTTTTCTTGATGACATGTTTGATTATGCTGTTCTGATTCGGGTAAATAAATATGAACCGGTATACGAGATTGTAAATACTGATGGTTTTTTTACGATTGCCGGTATTGAGGAGCAGTTTAATAAAAGACAAATCAAAGATAAAGAGTATAACTTACTTTATGGCAGTGAATCTGCAGAACTATTTTCTATAGATTCATTTCTATATAACGGAAGGAAAACAAAACCATATGGGATGTTTACATCAGAACATATTGGCATGAATTACATGCTATTTCTTGTGAATAACAATTATGAGTACTTGAGTGCCAATACATTTCTTATTTTAGGAAATACAACAGATATAATATTTGAAAGAATCGTAGATGAGTTGGGAAGAAAAAATGTAAAAAAGATAGAATCAGCCTACTCAAAAATATCTGATCATATAGGTATTAGAGAAGATGCTATTTTGCTGATTGCAATATCTATATTTTTGGTTTTGGGTAGTTTGATAATGCTCATATATTGGTGGAGCCTACAATTTGAGGATATAAAGACGGTATCACATTATTTCGGATTAGTGAATGCAAATACATATATAATTCGTGCCTTTTCTATTATTATTTTTTTGGCAGATGCTGTAATTCTCTTATTAATGCGAAAGAGAGAAATACTTTATATAGTGTCAACACTTGTTATCGTTAATATTACATCCATATTATTGCTGTTGCCCATTGTTTACAATAAAAAAGAAGAGAGATACAATGCGTAGACTACTTAATGAAATCATTTTTGATTTGAAAAGAGCACATAAGGTACCATTTCTTTTTCTTATACAAATATCAATTCTCTGCATAAGCGTAAACTATGTTTATTTATTTCATGCAGAAACAATTAGAAACGAAAAGGAGAATATTGAGGAAGATAAGGCAGAGGGCTGCTATTTTTTGATGGATAATCTTGTTGGTGAGTATGAGGAGGAGTATCTTAGTAAGCCTGATTCACTCTTTAATCTAAAAAGATTTGCGCTGGAATTAGAAAATAGCGGAATGGGATATGTAGAAATCTATCCTAATCCGGTGGTAGTAGTGGCGGATGACATTCCCGAGACAATGCTTTATCGATACGAGGAGGGAGACGCCAATGCTATGCCATTTGAAACCGAATATGGGAAAGCATATGAAGTAAAATGTGTTTTTATAGGTGAGAATAGAGAGCAGAAAAACACGCTGTGCAAGGATAAGGCAGATGTGCTTAAAGATTTTACTAAGTGCAGTGATGATGAACTTCCCTCAATAATATTAGGGTATGGTTATATAGATATTTATAAACAAGGAGATATTATTGAAGTCATTTCTCCCATAGGCGGCTATGATCGTTTTCAGGTTAAGGGCTTTTTGGAAAAGGGAGAAAGCATGATGATTAGAAAAAAATATATAAATCTCGATCGATATGTGTTACTTCCAATGCCGGATAAAAAGGCCATTCCTGTGTCAAAGGATGATTATTCATACGCACTTGCTGAATGTTTTTTCAGAATAAACGGTCAGTTTTTAACAGATAAATCTCCGGAGGAAATCCAAGAATATATTAATGAGACCTGCAATAAACTGGGGATATTTCCAGCATCCTCAGTGAGCAACGCAAAAAATGCAGAGGCAGCAATAACAGGAACTGCGGTTGAAACTATTTTAACGATTTTCGAGGAGATGCTGGGACTAATTGTTTTTTTCTCTGTCATATCTTCCGTGATATTCGTGTACCTGAAAATAAGAAACAATATAAAGTATTATGCAGTACTTCTGGCATATGGTTATTCAAGGCTTGAACTATCATTATTGATTAGTACATCTTGCGTGATTATTCAAGCGATGGCTAATGTAATATCATTATTAATAACTTATTTATACAGTGAATTGCTGGGAATGCCAATCATGCTAAAACCTATGATTTTAGTTATAGTAAACGGATTTATTTTTTCTGCGGAAATAGTAGCTTCATCTATAATTGTTAAGAAGATAAATGTAGATACAATATTAAGGAGGCTGAATGATCACGCTGTCTAATATAAAGAAATATTACATGGATGGATATGATAGGATTGAAGTGCTTAAGGGCGTTTCCTTTTCAGTAAGAGAAGGAGAAATGGTCGCGATAATGGGGAGAAGCGGGAGTGGCAAAAGCACGTTAATCAATATTATCGGAGGTATTATATCGCCGGATGAAGGAAATGTATTGATTGATGAGGCGTATACTGATTATTCAGACGAACGCGCGCTTTTAAAACTGAGAAGGGAAAAAATAGGATTTGTTTTTCAGGATTTTGCGCTGATCAATAAAAAAACTGTACTGGAAAACATAACCTTTGTAGTAAGAAGCAAGAATTATAAGGATAATAAGTATGCTAAAGTAAAACAATTGATAAAAGACGTGGGTATGGCTGAAAAAACAGACAAATATCCTTTTCAATTATCTAATGGGGAGAGGCAAAGAGTGGCAATAGTGCGAGCACTAGTGGATAATAAAAAGGTAATACTTGCTGATGAACCTACAGGCGCTCTCGACAGTGAAAATGCTGAAAAAATTATTAACATATTAAAAAAGAAAGTTAAGGAGGATGACAGAATCGCAATCATAGTGACTCATGATTCAGAAGTAGCTAAACATTGTGATAAAATCTATTATATGGACTATGGCATTTTAAAAGAGAAGGCACTATAGATAGCTTGAATATAAATAAATCTAATAAACAATTATAGGTGTATCCATATCAACATTTTCATATATGATACCTGCGGCTTCTAACGGAAGATTTACACATCCGTGGGAGCCGTTTTCTAAATAAACATCACCGCCGAATTCTTCAGGAGAACGCCAGGTGGCATCGTGGAAACCGATATTTCCGTCAAAAGGTACCCAGTAGGATACCGGATCGTTCCAGTCAGGGCCTTTTAATATGGTATCGCGCTTTTTAAAGGTGACTGCGAAGATTCCGCAACGTGTATTTGCACCCGTCTTTACATCTCCGGTGCAACAAGGCGATTCGACAATAAGTTCCCCGTTTTTATACATCCAAACATGCTGATCGGCTATGCTTACTTCAAAATATGTGCCGGCAATCTCATTGAAAGGATCTCGCCTTCCCATAATGGAAAAGACTACATCCATGTTGCTGTCATAGTCTTTTAAGAGAGCTTCTTTTAAGGCGGTTTTTGTAGCATCTACATCAAATTTCCATCCGTAATTACCCTTGGTAATGGTAATATCTTCGCCGGTGGATGTGTGAAATGAGCGTGCTTTTCCGTAGGTCTCGTATTTATCTCTCAGATAAAGAATATATTCATCAAGCTTTTCTTCATTAAAAAGAATGAGCCCGTCCTTAAGAAAGAGCATTTCCTTCATGATATCTTCAGGAATAAATTCTTCATGATTTCCTATGATAACATTTACCGTTTTATCTGAAAGGGATTCAAAATATGTATCCAGATCTTCGTCATCAATAAGAGCGGAGTATGTATTTGAAGAAGTCTCTGCAACAGGCAATTCAGCACTGTAGGATATAATCTTTTCTGAAGGAGCAGAGACGGTAACACAGGCAGCTGTAACAGAAGCTAATATGGCCGTCAATGATGGTATTAATAATCTTAAATATTTATTTCTCATTTTTATTCCTTAAAATCTTTGTGTTTATTTTTTACCGTAATTATTGTTAAAAGCCTTTAATTTACGGGGTTTGTCACCCCTTCTTTCAAGCATACATGCGTATGATATCACGCATTTCTTAAATAGTCATTAAGATTCTGTAGTATTTTAACAAATATACGGAACTAAATTTATGAAAATAGTTGCATTGACTTCAAAACACCCACATGATAGAGTGAAGTTAGTTAATCGATAAACGAGGAATTATTTTGCATTATTGCCTTAAACAGGAAAGCATTAATGCATTATTTTTTCAAAAGTAGTAAAACGATTAACCGAAAGGAACCATATGAAAAAGAAAATAATAAGCATTGCACTTTCAATTGTTCTTTCTTTATCCCTTTTTTCCTGCGGACAGCCCGCTTCAAAGGTTAAAGATTACGGGGAATTCGGAGCAAACGGTCGTACACCTTCCTGGACAAAAGACCTGGTAATGTACGAAGTTAATGTGCGTCAGTATACAAGTGAGGGTACTTTTGATGCTTTTAGGGAGCATCTTCCGGAACTGAAGGAAATGGGCGTAACAGCTCTTTGGATCATGCCTATTCATCCTATTTCCGAGACAAAGCGCTCAGGTAAGCTTGGAAGCTATTATTCAATAACGGATTACAGAGATGTAAATCCTGAATTCGGAACTCACGAGGATTTCAAGGAACTTGTTGATGCAGCTCATGCAGAGGGCATGTATGTCTTAATGGACTGGGTTGCCAATCATACGGGATGGGATTCTCAGTGGATTAAGGACCACCCCGACTGGTACACCCAGGATGAGAATGGTAACATCATCTCTCCTTTAAATATGGGATGGCCCGATGTTGCGGATCTTAATTTTGATAATCGTGATATGCGTAAGGAAATGATCGAATGCATGAAATATTGGATTACGGAATTTGATGTGGACGGTTTCAGATGCGACTATGCAAGCGGCGTTCCCGTTGATTTCTGGGATGAAGCGAGAGCTGAACTTCAGCAGGTTAAGCCTGTGTTCATGCTTGCAGAAGACGGAAGCAGCGACTCTCTTTTGGTGAATGCTTTCGATATGAATTATGGTTGGTCTCTTTACGATAACCTCTTACAGGTGGCCAGAGGAAATAAGAAGGCGGTAACTGTTAAGTATTATACGGGAAAGGAACTTCCTTCTGACGGTTTCACTCTTAACTTCCTTGATAACCATGATAAAAACTCCTATGAACATACCATAGCAGAAGGCTTCGGATATGATGCCATTCCCGCAATGTTTGCTTTAACCTACACCATTCCCGGAGCACCCCTTATATATTCGGGCGATGAAGTTGGTCTTAACCAGGTGATTCTTTTTACATCTAAGAGTACGATTCGCTGGAACCAGCAAAGCCATGATTACAGAGAGTATTTAAGAGCCCTTGCGGATATCAGAAAAGAAAACGAAGCACTCTTCACAGGTTCTTTCGGCGGCGAAATAGTTTTTGAAAAGACAGAAGACGAGCATGTGCTTTGCTATCACCGAGATACGGAAGATAATTCAATTCTCTGCGTACTTAACTTGAGTGACAGGGAAGCTTCGGTGGATCTTACAGGCCTTACGGATAAGAAGGATAAGGTTCTTTTACGTGGCTATGGAGAAAACGAAAGAGACCTGACAGAAAAGAAAATAGATGCTGAACTTTTAGGTGAAGTTACCTTGAAACCTTGGGAATACATAATCATTGAAAGATAGGTTAAGGTTTGTTATGATTCATTTGGTTAACGTGTTAACCAAATGGGAGAATGAGGTATTAATATAATGACACTTAAAGATATTGCCAAAGAAGCAGGGGTCAGCACCGCGACGGTTTCTAACGTTATTAACGGAAATCATCACAAGGTTTCCAAGGAAACTATTGATAAGATACAGAAGATCATTTCGGAAAACGACTATACACCCAGCGCTACAGCCAGAAGTCTTATTAAAAAAGAAAGTAAGATCATCGGTGTGGTAGTACCTAACCTTTCGGAACACGATCCTTTTTCGTCAAGCCCCTATAACACTCAGATTTTAAGCTGGCTTGAAAATTATATCCGTAATCAAGGATATTACATGATGATAAGAACTGTAGGAAGATGCCAGGATATTTTACAGGCATTCCTCACCTGGAATATAGACGGACTTATCCTTCTCGGCGCTTTTAAAGAAGAAGCGGAGGAAATAAGAGAGAGAGTTAAGATACCGACAGTATATCTTGATACATATGCAGAGGGCATTGCCAATGTCGGTATCGATGACTACATGGGTGGATATCTTGCGGCAAAATACCTTCTTAACAAGGGACACAGGGATATTGCTTTTGCGGGACCTGTCACCACAGAAGGTGTTATTGCAACCCGTTTTAAAGGCTTTTGTGATGCATTAAATGAAAAGGGACTGGAATTCAACAATAATCGTTATGTTGAAGCCATGACTTTCTTTGAAGACGGCGTAAAGGCAGGAAAGAAGCTGGCATTTTTAAAGGATAAATGCACAGCATGTGTATGTATGTCGGATATCCTGGCCTTTGGCATAATGGAAGGCTTAAGACTTTCCGGATTAAGAGTTCCCGAAGACATCTCCGTGGTAGGATTTGATAACCTGCCGGAATGTAAATATTCAAACCCGCAGCTTACAACGGTTTCTCAGAATATTAAAAAGAAGGCATGTCTTGCGGGAGATCTTCTTTTTGAAATGATAAATTCCAAGAAGCCGGTTATCTGTAACCACCAGGTTACTGTCGAAATTGAAGAAAGATTTTCGGTAAAACAACTGTGAATAAATTATATTTAGAATCCATATACAGCGACGGAAGCGTTTTTTACGTATCAAATCCCGAGCCTGAAATCGATGAAACCGTACAGGTTTCACTGAGAGTACTAAAAGAAGCACCTGTGGAATGCGTTCTTTTACGAAGCGTTCATGACGGTGCCGAACAGATCGATAAAATGGAACTCGGTCGCGAGGAGGGTGGTTTTTCCTATTATACTGCGCCTCTTACCATGACGGAAAATAAAATTGAATATCGCTTTATGGTAGTTACCAAAAACTGTATCTACTACTATACTCAGAGGGGCATTCAGACCTACATACCCGATGAGACTTATAATTTTAAGCTTCTTGCGGATTACAGAAAGCCCACCTGGGTTCGTGACAGTGTTTTTTATCAGATTTTTCCCGAGCGTTTTTGCAACGGAAATCCCGATAATGATGTAAAAGACAATGAATATGAATGCCATGGTTTTAAGACCATACAGCATAAAGATTTTAAAGAAGATGCGGTTCCCTGGTCCATCGGACACTGCGCCGACTTCTTTGGGGGAGACCTTGAAGGGGTAAAAGAAAAGATCCCCTATCTTAAGAAGCTTGGAATCACGGCAATTTACTTAAATCCCATTTTTGTTGCGCCCTCCAATCATAAATACGATTGCTCCGACTATTTCCATGTAGATGAGCATTTTGGCGGAGACAAAGCTTTGGCTGAGCTTTCCGAAGCTCTCCACAAAGAGGGTATGAAGTTAATGCTCGATATATCCATCAACCATACCGGCGTTGACAATAAATGGTTTGTAAAGGGCTCTGAATACTATGTATGGGAGCCTGACGGAAGTTATAAAGGATGGGCGGGAGTAAAAAGCCTTCCTCAGCTTGATTACAGATCCGACAAATTAAGACATGTAATTTATAAAGATGATGATTCGGTACTTAAAAAATGGCTCAAACCGCCGTATAATATTGATGGATGGCGATTTGACGTAGCCGATGTATTTGCCCGATACGGACATGTACAGTTATCTCATGAAGTATGGAAAGAAATCAGAAAAAACATTCGCGATGTTAACAGTGACGCATACATCCTTGCTGAAGACTGGAGCGATTGCAGCCCCTACCTTCAGGGAGAGGAGTGGGATTCTCCCATGAATTATGCAGGATGTGCCCGTCCCTTAAGACAGTTTGTTGGCGCGGGAGATTTATTTAATCTTCGCTGTGAAGAATTAAATCGCGTAAATTATAAGATGACGGCGGAAGATCTCGCAGGCCGCATAACTGCTTACCTTTCAAAGCTTCCATACGTTATATGGGAAAACCAGTTTAATCTTATCGACAGCCACGATGTATCCAGACTGTGTCACCACAATCTTAACAAGGAAGAGATAAGGGGCGCCTACATAATGCAGTTCATGCTTCCCGGATGTCCTTCCATCTATTACGGTGACGAAGCCGGCATAAAGGGTGTTGTGGGTGAAGATTACGGAGCAAGATTTACAATGCCTTGGCATGAAGATATAGAAGCCAAACCTGAATATTCTTTTTATAAGACATTAATAGATCTTAAAAAGAATATGAGAGCTTTGTCGGATGGCGGTATGAAGATCATGTATGCTAAGGATTATGTATTCTCCCTTGCAAGATTCACTGACAAAGAGGCAATCGTTACATGCATGAGCACTTCCGATAAGGACGAGGAAACAGCTCTTAACTTAAAGGCCATCGGTGTAAAAAAATTGGCATCAGAAGTATTTAACAGAAAAATAGAGGCAAGAGCAGAAGGGGATTTAACTTTCGTGAAGCTACCCGCTCACGAAACTCTTGTTTTCACATGTGAAATGGTGTAGGAAGTTAATTTTTAACTTCCTACATTTCGTAATAAAGAAAATATTACAAAAAAAGAAGGTTAGTATGATTAAAGAATGCAAAGAATTTGTAACAAACTTAACTCCCGTTACGGACAAGAAAAACGTGATCATTAAGGGAAGGGTCAGAATAAGCGTTTTGACCGAGAGACTTTTAAGAATAGAGGAGTCTGAAAACGGCGATTTTATCGATGCTGCCACACAGATCGTGGTAAACAGGCAATTTGCGGATCCGGACTTTACCGTTACCCATGAAGGCGAAGGCATAGTACTTAGGACAGAGTATCTGACTCTTTATTACAAGGGCGGAGCTCTTTGTAAAAACTCTTTATCAATAAAAACTGTAAGTAATTCGATGGAAAAGACCTGGAATTTCGGAGAGGAGATCACGGATTTACAGGGTACCGCAAGAACTCTTGACAGTGTTGACGGACCTACGGAGCTTGATCACGGGATCGTATCAAAAGAAGGCTTTGCCGTTTTGGATGATTCAGAAAGCTTTCTTTTTACCGAGGATGGGTGGCTTAAGGCTCGGGATAATAAAAATAAAGATTTCTACTTCTTCGGATACGGTCATGACTATATAGCCGCATTTAAGGACTTCTTTAATCTCTGCGGGAAGCCCGAAATACTTCCGAGATTTGTATTCGGTAACTGGTGGAGCAGGTTCTATCCCTATACTGAAGAAAGCTATGAAAAGCTTATGGATGAGTTTGAAGAGCGCCAAATACCTCTTTCCTGTGCCGTTATCGATATGGACTGGCATTTAACGGACATTCCCAAGGAAATCGGCGGAGGATGGACGGGTTACACCTGGAATCCCAAGTACTTCCCGGATCCCAAGAGATTTTTAGATAATCTTCATAAGAGAAATCTCCATACCACTCTTAATGTCCATCCGGCGGACGGAGTACGTTATTTTGAAAAAAACTATGACAATCTCTGCAGGAAAATGGGCATGGATCCCGAGAAAAAGGAATGTGTCAGATTCGCTCCGGGAGATAAGAAGTTTTTAGAGAACTATTTTAATGAGATCCTTCATCCCATGGAAGAAGAAGGCGTTGATTTCTGGTGGATAGACTGGCAGCAGGGAAGCAAAGTGGAAGGATCGGATGTTGACCCTCTTTGGGTTTTAAACCATACACACTTCCTTGACAGTAAAAGAAACGGAAAGAAGGGCCTTACCTTTTCCCGTTACGCAGGACCCGGATCCCATAGATATCCCATAGGATTTTCCGGTGATACCATGACGACCTGGGAGTCCCTACGATTCCAGCCTTTCTTTACTGCTAATGCCACCAATATCGGCTATACCTACTGGAGCCATGATATAGGCGGACACCAGTTCGGCAAAAGAAATGATGAGATGACGGTAAGATGGGTACAGCTCGGAGTATTTTCTCCCATAATGAGACTTCACTCAACAGCCAATGCTTTTTATGGTAAGGAACCCTGGAATTACGGTCCCGAAGCTGAAAAGATAATATCAGAATACATGAGATTAAGGCACCGGCTGATCCCTTATATTTATTCGATGAATTATCTTACGGCAGAAGAATCGGAGCCTCTTATAAGACCCCTTTATTACATCGAGGACGTTGAGGAAGCCTATGAATTCCCCAATGAATTCGGCTTTGGCACACAGATGATTGTTCATCCCATAACCGAAGAAAGAGACCGCGAGGCATTGCTTACGGAGATTGAGTGTTATTTACCTAAGGGAATATACTATGATTTCTTTACAGGTCTTAAATATGAGGGAGGCAGAAGGATTAAAGTCTACAGGCACCTTGATGAGACTCCTGTCTTTGTAAAGGCGGGCGGCATCATCCCTCTCGATGAAAACTTTAAAGAAAGCCATTTAAAGAATCCCGTTAAGCTTGAAGTAAGAGTTTACGAGGGCGCCGACGGAAGCTTCACATTATATGAAGATGACAATTCCGAAATGCTCGATTCCCAAAAAGCGAAGACAGTATTCACATATGATGATGAAAAGAAACTTCTGTCCATAAAGGTTAACGACGGTAACGGGATTTTACCTGAAGAAAGGAGCATCAGGGTGGTCTATACGGGTAAAGGCACATTAAATATTGAATCGGATGTTAATGCATCGGTTGAATATGCGGATCTTAATAATAAAAAGAAGAGGATCTTTGATATTTTAAACCGTGCCCAGGTATATTATGACTCAAAAGAAAAGATTTACAGACCTCTTAACAAGCCTGAAGTTACCAAAGAAGATTTCGATGCCGCATGGGATATTGCATTAAAAGAAGATATACCTGCAATTCTCAAGGACGCAATAAGAGAAATCCTTGATTCTGCGGACATTTAATCGATTAACTAAAATCGTGATTTTTAACAAAAATGAAGGCTAATATTTATTGCTTTTGAAGTATGCAATTTCGTTGACATTAAGCCTTTAAATAGAGTATAGTAAAAATGTGGTTAAACGAATAACCTATTCATTAACCACTGAGTCATTTCACTATTATCTAGGAGGATTAAAAATGAAGAAGAAAGTATTGGCACTCCTTCTTACCGCAGCTTTATCCGTAACAATGCTTGCAGGCTGTGGAGAGAAGACAAGCGTAGCACCTGCCGCAAACGGTGGCGACAACGGCGCAGCTGCTACAGAAGTACAGAAGGTTACATTAAAAGTATGGGCACCTGAAGAAGATATGGAAATCACATATGATATGTGTGATAAGTTCCAGGCAGCTCACCCCGAATTCGAAATCACTTGGGACCTTGCAGTTACAGGTGTTGATGAATCCGGTAACAACTTAACAACAGACCCTGATGCAGCAGCAGACGTATTCTTAATGCCTTCAGGTTCTATTCCTGAATTAGTAAACGCAGGACTTTTATTACCTATCACAGCAGACATTGAAAACGTTAAGGCACTTTACTCTGAAGGCGCTATCAACGCTTGCTCAAGAGACGGTTTTGTATACGGTGTTCCTTCAACACCCAACTCATGGTTCATGTACTACAACAAGTCTCTCTACACAGAAGACGAAGTTCAGAGCCTTGAAACCATGATGGCTAAGGATCTTGGCGATGGTATCGCTAACTTCTCCTGTACCATTACCAACTCCTGGTACATCGAAGCATTCTTCTATGCAGCAGGATGTACACTTTTCGGACCTGACGGAACAGATGCAGCTGATTGCACATGGAACAATGAAGCAGGTCTTGAAGTTGGTAAGTACTTAATCGACCTTACACACAATCCTAAGTACCTTGAAGATCAGGACGGTGTAGCAGGCGCAAGAATGAAAGAGGGAACTCTTGCAGCTCTTTGCTCCGGTACATGGGCAGCTGAATCCGTTAAGGAAGCTTTAGGTGACAACTATGCAGCAGTTGAACTTCCTACCGTAACAATCAACGGTAAGACAGCTCACCTCTCAAACTTTGCTGACTACAAGTGCTACGGCGTTAAGTCTAACACTCAGTATCCTTTAGCAGCTCAGTTATTTGCTGAATTCCTTTCAAACGAAGAAAACCAGCTTATCAGATATGAGAAGAACAACACAACTCCTACCTGCTTAAGCCTTCAGGACAACCCCGCTCTTCAGGAAGACCAGGCTTCTCTTGCTCTTCTTGCACAGACACAGTATTCCACACCTCAGCCCGCAATTGCTCAGATTTCTCAGTACTGGACACCTGCTCAGGCACTTGGTACAGGAATCTTCGACGGAACAATTACTGAAGCAAACCTTCAGGAAAGCCTCGATGCATGTGTACTTGGTATCACATCAACTTTAACAGAATAATCTAAGTATTAATTGCCTCGCTCCCCTGGGGGCGGGGCAATTTTTGTTAAGACCTTGCTGTATAATAAGATATACAGTGAAAGGCAGGAGAAAAACATGATTCGTATTTTTAAGAATGGTGACATTTTTACCAAATTGTCGTTTTTAATATGCGGTCTTTCCAATATGGTGAGAGGGCAGATAGTTAAAGGTTTAAGCTTTTTGGCCATTGAAATTGCGTACTTTTACTATATGTTCACCACGGGTATTGAAGATCTGTCAAAGATCGGCACTCTGGGAACAACCCAGCAGGGCATGGTTTTTGATGAAAAGCAGGGCATCATGGTTATGACCCAGGGTGATAATTCCATGCTTATCCTGTTGTTTGGGGTAATTACCGTTGTGCTTACCTTTACATTCTTTGCTTTCTGGGCAGTGAGCATTTATTCCGGAGAGCAGGCAAGACTTGCAAAAGTTCATGGAAAGAAAGCACCGGGCTTTATTGATGATGTTAAATCACTTTTTAACGACAATATTTACAAGCTCTTCCTTGCCGTTCCCGTATTCGGCATTCTTACATTTACGGTTATGCCTCTTATCTACATGATATTAATGGCATTTACCAACTACGATGTTAACCATCAGCCCCCCGGAAATCTTTTCACATGGGTAGGCATGGATAACTTTAAGGCTCTTATTTCTTCCACCAATGTATTATCAGATACTTTCTGGCCTATACTCGGCTGGACCCTTTGCTGGGGATTTATAGCAACCTTTTCCTGTTACTTTGGCGGAATATTCCTCGCAATGGTCATCAATTCCAAGGGTATCGCCTTCAAAAAGGTATGGCGAACCATTTTCGTAATGACCATGGCTATTCCTTCTTTTATCTCACTCCTTGTCGTAAAGACAATGCTGGGAAAGAACGGTATTATCAATGTATTACTTAAAAACTGGGGATTTATAACGGAATCAGTCCCTTTTCTTACAGGTCCTTTATCCGCAAAGATTACGGTTATCGTAGTTAACATGTGGATTGGTATTCCCGTTACCATGCTTATGGTAAGCGGTATTCTTATGAATATTCCCGGGGAGTTATATGAAAGTGCAAAGATTGACGGCGCTAATCCCGTTAAGACTTTTACCAAGATCACTTTCCCCTATATGCTCCACGTTACAACACCTTATCTGATCACCAACCTGATCGGAAACTTTAATAACTTCGGCGTTATCTACTTCTTAACGGGAGGCGAACCTCTTACCCTTGATTACTACAAGGGCGCCGGAAAAACAGACTTGCTGGTTACCTGGTTATATAAATTAACCAATGACAGTAAGGACTACAACCTGGCGGCAACGATCGGTATTGTTATCTTCATCATTTCCGCCACATTCTCCCTTATCACCTATTCAAGGTCTAAGGCCGTAAAAGACGAGGAGGGATTCATGTAATGAATAAGATAGTTATCGGAATGAATTTAAAATACAGAATTCCCGCACTCCTTTCTCTGGCAGCAGGTTTTATCGCAATGTTTATAAGCGTTGTGACAGTGGGAGATAAAAGTTTTAACGCACTTACCATGGCGACCATGACAATGGCGGGCAGTAAATTTACTTATTCCTATGCCATGATCGTAGCACTTTACGTAATTGCCCTTGTTCTCGGACTGATCCTTTTCTTCATGCCGGGTAAGCTTGTGGGTAAATGTCTTGCGGTTGTATCGGCTGCAAAGTGTGTATCCGTAACTCTTGTAATGTTTATGACCAAGGCTGTTGTTGACAGTAATGCGGCTTTCGGCGGCAAGTTCATGGTCAAGGACTTTTCACTGGGCTACTGGCTCATGCTTGTATTATCTCTTTATGAGCTTATTAATGTCCTTAAGATCAACAAGATCAATACCGGATATATTCTTTTAACCGTTATGAGTATAGTGTGGCTCTTCCCTATTCTTTGGATCGTTCTTACATCCATAAGAAAAGAGCAGGGTTACTATGTGGGATATTTCTTCCCTAAGGGATATACGATTGAGAATTTCACCAACCTCTTTAAGAACAACAGCGTTATTCCTTTTGGAAAGTGGTGGATAAACACCTTCATAGTTGCCAGCGTAAGCTGCGTATTGGTAACTCTCATTATCTTAATGACCTCCTTTGCATTAAGCCGTGTGAGATTTGAAGGTCGTTCACTTTTCATGAAGATCATTCTTGTAATCGGTATGTTCCCGGGCTTCATGTCCATGATCGCCGTTTATAATATCTTAAAGGGTATCGGTCTTGCCCAGACACTCGTTGCCCTGGTAGTGGTTAATGCTGCCGGTGCAGCCATGGGCTATTACATCTGTAAGGGATTCTTTGATACGATTCCCAAATCTCTTGACGAAGCCGCGATCATTGACGGCGCAACGAGATGGCAGATATTTACGAGAGTAACAATTCCTCTTTCAAAGCCCATTATTATTTACACGATCCTCACTTCATTCCTGGGTCCCTGGACGGATTACATCTTCCCCAGTATGGTGCTGGGTGACAAGCAGTCCATGTACACGGTTGCCATAGGTTTAAAGTGGTTAACGGATTTCCAGAGAATCGATACATATTACTGTCAGTTCGCTGCCGGTTCACTTATGGTTTCGGTTCCCATCGTAATTCTCTTCATTGCCCTTCAGCGATTCTATGTAGAAGGCCTGTCGGGAGCTGTAAAAGGTTAAATATTTTAAGGCACGGAACAATAGATTCCGTGCCTTTTTACTTGTATAAGAACTCTTAAAATGATAAAATAACCAGAAAGATTTTTATTCGGGGGTTACTCTTAAAATGGACGAGGAATTAAGGGAATTGTTCGAGAAGCTGGATGATACCGACGATAAGCTTCTTGAGCTCTTCGTTTATCGCTTAAATCTGCTCAAAGATATAGGCGCTCTCAAAAAAAGCAAAGATATGGAAATCTACAATCCGGAGCGGGAGAGAGCTACTGTTTCAAGGCTTTTAAAGCAGGCGCCGGAGGAATTTCATGCAGCTATTGATGCCATCTATGCCAAAATTTTTGAGGTATCCGGGACTATTCAAAATAAAAAGAAAAGATGATGTATTATGTTTTAAATCTTTCTTTTCTATGCTACAATGATGTTTAAGATGTTTACGGAGGTGAGTTTTGTTTGGATAGGAAAAAACGTGTAAAACGTTTGAAAAGACTCATCATCGGAACCATCATTACACTCATGGTTTTACCAAGTGTTCTGGCCGTATTTTTCTTTTTCAGATACAAAGATGCCGAGAGCAGGTATCTGAAAGCTCTTGACGATATTAATTTCTATCTTGAAAATCACAGTGAGATGGAGTTTCTGGAATCGGATGCGCCGGCAAGCCCGGAAGCCGAAGTCCAAGTCGCCAATCAATATAAGGATCTGACCAAAGAAGAGATTGAAAAGCTTCAGCTTTCACCTGAGGAGGTTTATGCAGGCTATACCAAGGTTTATCTTACCTTTGATGACGGCCCAAGCTCCAATACGGCACCGATACTTGATATTTTGAAAGAATATGATGTTCCCGCCACTTTCTTTGTAAATCGACGGGACGGCAGGAATTATGAGAATCTGTACAGGCGTATAGTTAACGAAGGCCATGCGCTGGGGCTTCATTCCACAAGCCACATTTATTCCGAGGTATATAACAGCGAAGAGGATTTTAAGGCAGATACCAAGGAGCTTCGCGATTTTCTGTATATGGTAACGGGGGTTGAGTCGGATATCTACAGATTTCCCGGTGGCAGTTCCAACCATGTAAGTAAGATCGATATGCATGTATTTGCAGATTGTCTTGAAAAAGAAGGCATTGTTTTTTTTGACTGGAATGTATCAAGCCAGGACGCATCCAGCGTTCCGCAGACCAGGGAGTCCATTGTAAGGAATGTTAAGAAAGGTCTGGAGGGAAAAACGGAAGCAATCATTCTTTTTCATGATCTTGGGAGTAAGGATGCCACAGTAAAGGCACTTCCTGAAATAATAGAGTATATACAGGGTATGGATAATACAGTTATTTTACCGATTACTAAAGAAACCAATCCGATACGGCATTTATCGGTTGAATAAAAACGGAGGACATTTATTATGGGATTTTTTACAGATTTGAAAGAAGACCTTTCTCAGGCAGTCAATGAATTGGATCCTGAAAACAAGGACTCTTTGGAGGTTAAGGAAGAAGCTGCTGAAGAGGTTAAGCCTGAAGAAGAAAAGAAGCCTTCAAAGGATAAGAAAGAAGAGAAGAAGGAAGAAGCATCTTATGATAAGACCTTCACATCTTCCAAGGCATCCGATGAAATTGCCACTATCACGGAAGGCATGAGTATCGTCGGTGATATTACTTCAAACGGTTCCGTTGATTTATACGGCTCCATTCAGGGTAACATCCAGATTCAGGGTAAGTTAAATATCATGGGATCGATCGAAGGCGATTCCAAAGCATCTGAAATCTATGCAGAAAATGCTAAGATTTCCGGTGAAGTAAACAGCCAGGGTTCAGTTAAGATTGGACAGGCTACGGTAGTGATCGGTAACCTTTTTGCCACAAGCGCAGTTATTGCAGGCGCGGTAAAGGGTGATATCGATGTTAAGGGTCCCGTTATCCTTGATACTACTGCCATTGTTATGGGAAATATTAAGTCAAAGTCCGTACAGATCAACAACGGTGCGGTTGTAGAAGGTGTCTGCTCACAGTGTTATGCAGATGTCAGTCCTACATCCTTCTTTGACGATTTCAAGAAAAATAAGAAATAAAGTGAGGAATTTATGCGTATCTTATTGAAGCTTAGCGGAGAAGCTCTTGCAGGAGACAAAAAGACAGGTTTTTCCGAAGAAGTTGTCAGAGGCGTAGCAGCCCAGATCAAGAAGATTTCCAAGGACAACCAGATTGCGGTTGTAATAGGCGGTGGAAACTTCTGGAGAGGAAGAACCAGCGAAAACATGGACAGAGTTAAAGCAGACCAGATCGGAATGCTTGCAACTGTAATGAACTGTTTATATGTTTCCGAGATTTTCAGAACCGAAGGAATGGACACTGAAGTATTTACTCCTTTCATATGTTCCACCTTCACAAAGCAGTTCTCCAAGGACGAAGCTTTAAAATCATTAAAAGAAGGTAAGATCACTTTCTTTGCGGGAGGCACGGGACATCCCTACTTCTCAACAGATATGGGTACGGTGCTCAGAGCCGTTGAAATTGAAGCAGATGCAGTTCTTCTTGCTAAATCAATTGACGGCGTATATGATGACGATCCCAAGACCAATCCCAATGCAAAGAAGTTCGATGAAATATCATTGGAAGAAGTGGTTAAGAGAGGCTTAAAGGTTGTAGATACCACAGCCAGCGCTCTTGCTCTTGAAAATAAGATGCCCTTCAGAGTATTTGATTTAAATGAAGAAAACAGTATTGTAAATGCTTTAAGCGGAGAATTCCACGGTACGATAGTAAGCGCATAAAGGAGATAAATATGGACGAGAGAGTAGCTCAGTTTAACGAAAAAATGCAGAAAGCATTTGATTATATGTATTCAGAACTTCAGGCGATCCGTGCGGGAAGAGCAAACCCCCATGTGCTTGATAAGCTTAAGGTTGATTATTACGGAACACCCACACCTATTCAGCAGGTTGGTAATATCACCGTTCCCGAACCCAGGATCATCCAGATCGCACCTTGGGAAAAATCCCTTATTAAGGATATTGAAAAAGCCATCATGGGCTCCGATGTGGGTATCACACCTTCCAACGACGGTTCCGTAATACGACTTGTATTCCCTGAACTTACGGAAGAAAGACGTAAAGAAATCGTTAAGGACGTTAAGAAAAAGGGTGAAGATGCCAAAGTTGCCATCAGAAATGTACGTCGTGACGGTAACGAAGCATTTAAGAAGCTTGCAAAGACAGAAATTTCCGAAGATGAAATCAAGAAACTTGAAGATGAACTTCAGAAAGTAACAGATAAATTCATTAAGGATATTGATTCGGCTGTTGAAGCAAAGGCAGAGGAAGTTCTTAAAGTTTAATCAGAAAATCTATTGGCAGGAGGAACTACTCTTCCTGCCTTTTTTCACTTTAACGGATTAAGGAGAAATATATTGAATATACCTAATCATGTTGCCATTATCTTAGACGGTAACGGCAGATGGGCGAGATCAAAGGGCATGCCAAGAAATTATGGTCATGTTCAGGGTGCAAAGCAGGTTGAGGTTATATGTGAAGAAGCCTATAAAATGGGGATCAATTACCTCACCGTATATGCTTTTTCGACTGAGAACTGGAAGAGACCCAAAGAAGAAGTGGATGCACTTATGAAGCTTCTTCGCGATTATATGAAGGGCTGTCTTAAGACCGCAGCTAAAAACAATATGTGCGTTCGTATCATTGGCGATAAGACAGGCCTTGATGAGGATATACAGCTTAGAATTGCGGAACTTGAAGAAGCTACCAAAGATAATACCGGACTTCATTTTAATATTGCCATCAATTACGGCTCGAGAGATGAGATCCGAAGAGCTTTTATAAAAATTTCCGAAAAAATTAAGAAGGGCGATATTGACCCTGAAAATATAAATGAGACAATTATCAGTGATGCTTTGGATACCGCAGGTCTTCCGGACCCGGATTTACTTATCCGAACCTGCGGAGAACTTAGATTATCCAACTTCTTACTGTGGCAGATATCCTATGCCGAAATCTATGTAACCGATGTTCCCTGGCCCGACTTTACAAAAGAAGAGCTTGTAAAGGCAGTGGAAGCTTACGGAAAGAGAAACCGTAAATTCGGAGAAATAAAGGAAGGTTAAAGATATGTTTTGGAAGCGTACATTGAGCGGAGCTGTTTTATTACTGGCTTCCTTTGTATTTATCTATCTTGGGGGAGTTTATCTTTCTTTTGCAGTGGGCGCATTATCAATAGTTGCCTATTTTGAAATGACCAGAGCGCTGGGACTTAAATGGAAAGAAGAATTTAATTATCTTACCGCATGGGGCTATGTGGCTATTGCAGCCCTTTATATCTGCATTGCTTTTAAGGTATCCAATATTTTTCTTGCAATGACAGCGGTGCTTTCCGTGATCGTATTCCTTGCGATCTATGTGATCAAATTCCCCAAATACAAAGCGGAAGATGTTACGGCTTCCGTATTCTCTTTTATGTACGGACCTGTAATGTTAAGCTTTCTTCCCTTAACAAGAGGCCTGGATAAGGGATTTTACATTGTATGGATGATCTATATCTGTTCATGGGGCTATGATACATTTGCTTATCTTGTGGGCATGGCCTTTGGTAAGACCATCGGAAACCATAAGGCTTTTCCTGTTCTCAGCCCTAAAAAGAGTGTTGAAGGAATTGTGGGAGGAATCCTTGGTGCCGCACTTCTTGCATATATCTACGGAAGCCTTCTTTTACCTGAATACACATGGATCCTTGTCATTATGGCAATTCCGGGGGGACTTATAGCTCAGGTCGGTGATCTTGCCGCTTCTGCAGTTAAGCGAGATCATGATATTAAAGATTACAGTAATCTGATCCCGGGTCACGGAGGCGTATTGGATCGCTTTGACAGTATGATCTTCACTGCACCTATCATTTACTGTCTTACATGTTTACTTATGTTAGGAATTTAGTATGAAAAATCTGGTTTTACTTGGTTCCACAGGCTCTATCGGGACCCAGACACTTGAAATATTAAGAGCTCACGAAGGGTATCATGCATTGGCACTTTGTGCCGATAAGAACGTATCCCTTATAGAAGAGCAGATTCGCGAATTTAAGCCGGAATTCACCGTTATGTACAATGAAGAAGCGGCAGCTGATCTGAAGGCGCGGATCAGTGACACAAACACCAAGGTTTTATCCGGTATGGAAGGGCTTCTTACCGTATGTACCGATGAAAGAGCCGATGTAGTGCTTACGGCTTTGGTAGGCATGATCGGTATTCGCCCCACAATAGCGGCAATAAAAGCTAAAAAGACCATTGCTCTTGCCAATAAAGAAACTCTGGTAACGGCAGGTCATATCATAATGCCTCTCGCAAAAGAAATGGGTGTTAAGATCCTGCCCGTTGATTCCGAACACAGTGCCATTTTCCAGTCCATGAACGGTGAAAACCACGGAGAGATCGAAAAGATCCTGCTTACAGCTTCAGGCGGTCCCTTCAGAGGCAAGAGTTATGATGAACTTAAGAAGATGACAGTGGAAGATGCTCTTAAGCATCCTAACTGGAGTATGGGTCGAAAGATAACAATAGATTCAGCCTCCATGGTCAATAAGGGCCTTGAAGTGATCGAAGCAAAATGGCTCTTTGATGTGGAACCTGAAAGAATACAGGTGGTGATCCAGCCTCAGTCCATTATCCATTCCATGGTTGAATATGTGGACGGCGCAGTAATGGCAGAGCTGGGAGTTCCCGACATGAAACTTCCCATTCAGTATGCGCTTTTCTATCCCAACAGACTTACAATGGAAGATAACAAGGTTGACTTTTTCAAGTTAAAAGAAATTACCTTCTTTGAGCCTGATAACAATGTATTCAAGGGACTTCCCTTAGCCTACAGAGCCATAAAAGAAGGCGGCGTGATGCCTACGGTCTTTAATGCTGCCAACGAGCTTGCGGTAAGAGATTTCCTGAATAGGAAGATTGCTTTTACAGATATCTATGAATATATAGAAGCGGCCATGTCGGAAGTTAAGAATATTGACAATCCCACTGTTGAAGAGATCCTTCAGGCTGAACAGGCTTCATATGCGGCAATAAAAAGAAAATTCATCTAGAGGTTTAGACTTTGGTTTCTATTTTATGGTTTATATTAATATTATCCGTGCTGATAATATCCCATGAATTCGGGCATTTTATATTGGCGCGGGTCAACGGAATAAAGGTTATAGAATTCTCCATGGGTATGGGACCCACGATTTTTTCTTTTACCAAGTCAGGCACCAAGTTTTCGCTTAAGTTACTCCCGATAGGCGGAGCCTGCGTTATGGAAGGAGAGGATGGCATCGCATCCGACAGTGAGGCGAAGGGCATTTCATTCAGAGAGGCAAGTCTCTCATCCAGGATTTCCGTGGTAATTGCGGGCCCCATGTTTAATTTCATTCTGGCCTTCCTTTTCTCCATGATAATCGTGAGTTATACAGGTATCGACCTTCCCGTCATTCAGGGTCTGACAGAAGGATTTCCCGCTGCCGAATCGGGCTTACAGGAAGGGGATCTGATGCTCAGTGTTAACGGCGAAGCCATTCACCTGTGGAGAGAACTTATTTTGGACAGCCAGTTAAATGACGGCGAAACGGTTACCATCGAATATCTTCGTGACGGTGAAAAGGGTGTTGCCACCTTCAAGCCTGAATTTGTTGCGGAAGAAAACAGATATCGATTCGGTATCGAGGGCGGTACTGCCTACGAAGACTGTAAGGGCTTCGCGCTATTTAAGGGAAGCTATTACGAACTCAGATTTAACTTTTTAAATACCCTCAAGGGTCTTAAGAGCATGTTCCTCGGCAAAGTATCAAGAGACAGCATTGCAGGACCCGTGGGAGTTGCCCAGGTAGTTGATGAAACATATGATGAGGTGAAAGAATACGGTGTTGCGGCAATAGTCCTTACCATGATGAACATCGCCATGATACTCAGCGTAAACCTTGGAGTCATCAATTTACTTCCTCTTCCGGCACTGGACGGAGGAAGACTGGTATTTTTACTTGTGGAACTGGTGCGTGGTAAACCGGTACCTCCCGAAAAAGAAGGACTGGTGCATTTTGTGGGAATTATTCTTTTCTTTGCATTGACAATATTTGTATTGTTTAATGATATTTCAAGATGGTTAGGAGTTTAAAATGTCATTTAGAGATAACACAAAAGAAATTCACATAGGTAACAGAGTAATAGGTCACGGAAATCCCATTCTCATTCAGTCCATGACCAACACAAGAACAGAAAATGTAAAAGATACAGTGGCGCAGATCAGGGCATTGACTGCTGCGGGTTGCGAAATCGTGCGAAGTACCGTCCCCACACTTGAAGCTGCGGCCGCCATAAAGGAAATAAAAAAGGAAATAACGATTCCTCTTGTCGCAGATATTCATTTTGATTATAAATGTGCCGTGGCAGCCATTGAAAACGGCGCCGACAAGGTAAGGATCAATCCCGGAAATATCGGAACCGATGAGAAACTTTTAGAAGTAGTCAAGGCTGCTAAGGAAAGAAATATTCCCATAAGAGTGGGTGTGAATTCCGGCTCCCTTGAAAAGGATATCTTAGAAAAGAACGGCGGAGTTACAGCGGAGGGCCTTGTTGAATCAGCGTTAAGAAATGTTCAGAGAATTGAAGACATGGGCTATGACAACATGGTTGTGAGCCTTAAATCCACCAACGTACTTATGTGTGTGGAAGCTCACAAGCTCATAGCAGGAAAGACTCCTTATCCTTTGCATGTGGGCATTACCGAGTCAGGAACTGCCTTCAGCGGAAATATTAAATCGGGTCTCGGTTTAGGTCTCATTCTTTCTGAAGGAATCGGAGATACCATAAGAGTTTCGCTTACAGGTGATCCTTGTGACGAAATAAGATCTGCCCGCATTATCTTAAGGACCCTGGGTTTAAGAAAAGAAGGCATAGAAGTTGTATCCTGTCCCACCTGCGGACGCACAAAGATCAACTTAATCGCTCTTGCGGAAAAAGTAGAAAAAATGGTGGAAGAATATCCGCTTAATATAAAGCTTGCGGTTATGGGCTGCGTTGTAAACGGACCCGGCGAAGCAAGGGAAGCAGATCTTGGTATCTGCGGAGGCGATAAAGAAGGCCTCTTGATCAAAAAGGGAGAAATAATACGGAAGGTTCCGGAAGGCGAGTTACTTAATGCATTAAAAGAGGAACTGGACCATTGGGAAGGTTAGCGGTATGGAAAAGGCGTTTTTGGACGTATTCGGTAATTTATCATTAAAGAAAAATACAAGAGAGATCCTTGAAGATGTCATAGTCACAAAGGTTTCCACCACAAAGCGCCAGGATATACTTAAGGTTTACATAACAAGCAATCATATCATACAGAAAAAAGATATAAATCAAGTGGCGGACGCTATTAAAAGAGACATGTTTAATAACGTCCCCATTCTTGTAAAAATAGTGGAAGAGTATCATCTTCCCGATTCTTACACACCAATCACCCTGTTAAATGAATATATGGAAAGCTTTCTTTTGGAGCTTTCCGAGACTAACAGAATACTTGAAAATACCCTCAGAAAGGCTGAATTTACCGAAAACGAAGAGGGTGTATTAAATATTACTCTTCCTGACCGCGAGATCGTAAAAAAGCGTGAAGGAGAGATTTTGGAATGCTTAAATTCCGTTGTATGCAAGCGTTTCGGCATCAGCGGAAGATTTTCTTTTTCCTACAAGGAAGAAGAAGCTTCAAACAGAGAAGAGTGGGATGAATACAAGATTCAGCAGATGGTAAGCGAACGCTTAAAGAATCTTGTTAAAGATGAAGACAATGCTGAAAATGCGCCTAAGGAAGCGGAAGCAACTGAAACCGGCAAAGAAGAGGCAGCCAAAGCCTCCAAGGCGGAAGCACCTAAAAAGGAAGCTCCCAAAACTGAAGCCACCAAGAATAAAAAACCTTTTGAATATAACGGTAAAAAGTTCACGGGCTACAAAAAGCGCGACACTTACGAAAAGAGCGATAATCCCAATGTTATATACGGTCGCGAGATCGATGAGGAAGAAGATATTACCCGTATTGAAGATATCATAGGTGAAATCGGCACCGTTGTTATAAGGGGTCAGATCATAGCTACCGACAGACGTGATATCAGAAATGAACGCTCGATCTACATGATGAATGTTACGGACTTTACTGATACCATTCGTATCAAGGTATTTTTAAAGACCGAGGATATGCCTGAATATGAGAGTAAGCTTTCAACGGGAAAATTTATAAAGCTTAAGGGTAATCCGCAGTTAGATCCTTACGACAGAGAGATCGCCATTTCTTCCGTTAACGGGATCATGGTATCAAAGGATTTCAGAGAATCGAGAAAAGATCTTGCTCCCATGAAGCGAGTGGAACTTCATTGTCATACCAAGATGAGTGATATGGACGGTGTTTCCGAAGTATCGGACCTTGTTAAGAGAGCTTACTCCTGGGGACATAAGGCCATTGCCATTACGGATCACGGCGTGGTGCAGGGCTTTACCGATGCCAACCATACCTGGGAAAAGCTGTGGGACAAAGAAAAAGAAAAGCTCAAGGCTGAGGGTATTGAAAATCCCGACAGGCAGGACTTCTTTAAGGTTATATACGGAGTTGAAGGATATCTCGTTGATGACCTTTCGGAAACAGTGATCAATCACAAGAATAAGACTCTTGATGAAACATATGTGGTATTTGATATAGAGACTACGGGTTTTTCATCCGTAAAGAACAAGATCATCGAAATTGGTGCCGTTAAGGTAAAAAACGGCGAAATCATCGATAGATTCTCGGAATTTATAAATCCCGAAATACCGATACCATACAGGATCACAAAGCTTACATCCATTACTGATTCGGATGTGGCGGATGCTGATACAATAGAATCCGTGCTTCCCAGGTTTACGGCTTTTTGCATGGACTGTGTTCTTGTTGCGCATAATGCGCGCTTTGATACTTCTTTTATCAAGGAAAACTGTAAGCGTCAGGGAATACCTTATGATTATACGGTTGTTGACACGCTTGGTATGGCAAGAGCCTTTCTTCCTGAATTAAACAAGCATACTCTTGATGCTTTATGCAAGGAATTTAATGTTATCCTTGAAAACCATCACAGAGCTATTGATGATGCCACCGCTACGGGAGAGATCTTCATTAAGCTCTTAAAGAGGTGCGAAGAAAAGGGCATTACCGACTTAAAAACCCTTAATGATTTTTCACGTGTCAGCGATCATACCATCAAAAAGCTTCCAAGCTATCACATAATACTTCTTGCTAAAAACAATACGGGGCGTATAAACCTCTATAGACTTGTATCAATGTCCCATATTAAATACTTTGGACGTCACCCCCGTATTCCGAAATCGGAACTCATGAAATACAGGGAAGGTATTATCGTGGGTTCAGCCTGCGAAGCCGGTGAATTGTACAGAGCGATCCTGGATGAAAAGAACGAGGATGAGATCGCAAGGATCGTAAATTTTTATGATTATCTTGAGATTCAGCCAAGGGGCAACAACGCCTTCATGATAGACAATCCCAAGTTTGAGAATGTTAATTCCATGGAGGATGTATTAAATATCAACCGCGAGATCGTGAAGCTTGGTGAGACATATAATAAGCCCGTTGTAGCTACCTGTGATGTACATTTTATGGATCCGGAGGACGAGGTCTACAGACGGATCATCATGAAGGGTCAGGGCTTTGACGATGCCGACAATCAGGCACCCTTATTCCTTCATACCACCGATGAAATGCTGGAGGAATTCGGTTATCTCGGCCGTGATAAGGCAATGGAAGTGGTGGTTACGAATCCCAACATAATCGCGGACCACATAGATTCAATTAGTCCCGTGCGACCCGATAAATGTCCTCCCATCATTGAAAACTCCGATCAGATACTTACGGACATTTGCTACAACAAGGCTCATGAAATGTATGGCCCCGATCTTCCTCCGATCGTAAAAGAAAGACTTGAGCGAGAACTTAATTCAATTATAAAGAACGGTTTCGCCGTTATGTATATCATTGCCCAGAAGCTGGTATGGAAATCAGTGGAAGACGGTTACCTGGTAGGTTCCAGAGGTTCCGTAGGATCTTCTTTTGTAGCTACCATGTCCGGTATTACGGAAGTTAATCCCCTGGTGCCTCACTATTATTGCTCAGAGTGTCATTATTCGGATTTTGATTCAGATGACGTAAAGAAATTCCGCGGTATGGCGGGAGTGGACATGCCTGATAAGAAATGTCCCAAGTGCGGCGCTCTTCTTAAAAAGGACGGATTCGATATTCCTTTCGAAACCTTCTTAGGATTTAAGGGCGATAAGGAGCCAGATATTGACTTAAACTTCTCAGGTGAATATCAGTCGAAGGCTCACAGATATACGGAAGTAATTTTTGGCGCAGGCCAGACCTTCCGTGCAGGAACCATAGCAACTCTTGCCGATAAGACGGCATTTGGTTATGTAAAAAAATATTATGAAGAAAAGGGCATAAGAAAGCGCGACTGTGAGATCGACAGAATAGTGCAGGGGTGCGTTGGTGTAAGAAGAAGTACCGGTCAGCATCCAGGCGGAATCATAGTGCTTCCCATCGGACAGGATATCAATTCTTTTACACCTGTTCAGAGACCCGCTAATGATATGACGACTGAGACTATTACCACTCACTTTGATTATCACTCCATAGACCATAACCTTCTTAAACTTGATATACTGGGACACGATGATCCTACCATGATAAGGATGCTCCAGGATTTAACGGGAATCGATCCTATCAAGATCCCCTTGGACGATCCCAAGGTAATGTCCCTTTTTGAAAATACCGAGGCCTTGGGGGTTTCTCCCAAAGATATCGGCGGATGCGAACTTGGATGCCTGGGTGTACCGGAATTCGGTACTGATTTCTCCATGGGCATGGTACAGGAAGCAAAGCCCAAATATTTTTCGGACCTTATTCGTATTGCCGGACTTTCTCACGGTACCGATGTATGGCTTAATAACGCTCAGGATCTTATTCGTAACGGAATAGCCACCATTTCGACCGCCATCTGTACCCGAGACGATATCATGACATACTTAATTAACAAGGGTGTTGAATCGGAAAAGTCCTTTAAGATCATGGAAATGGTGCGTAAGGGTAAAGTTGCCGGAGGCAAGTGCGATAAATGGCCTGAGTGGAAAGAAGATATGCTGGCTCATGATGTTCCTGACTGGTATATCGATTCCTGTGAAAAGATCAAATACATGTTCCCGAGAGCTCATGCGGCAGCCTATGTAATGATGGCCTGGAGAATCGCTTACTGTAAGGTATACTATCCTCAGGCTTATTATGCGGCCTTCTTTTCCATAAGAGCCAAAGCGTTTAACTATAAGACCATGTGCTTTGGCAGGGAAAAACTGGAAGAAGAATTAAAGAGGCTGAGAGCCCTTCCCAATCCGACTCCCAAGGACGAAGACTCCATAAGGGATGCTCGAATAGTGCAGGAAATGTATGCCCGTGGCTTTGAATTCATGCCGATTTCATTAACAAAGGCAAAGTCAAGGCTCTTCCAGGTTATTGACGGAAAGATCATGCCTTCCTTCTTAAGCATAGACGGTCTTGGTGAAAAGGCGGCAGATTCCATAGTGGAAGCTGCCAAAAAAGGAGCTTTTCTTTCTGTTGACGATTTTAAGACCCGCTCCAAGGTTTCACAGACGATAGCCGATGAAATGGCTGAGCTCGGTATTTTGGGCGATATACCCAAAACCAACCAGATCAGTATATTTGATTTTGTAATGAATTAATTGTTTCTTTTTTCAGAATAAAGAGATACAATAAGTATGTTAAAAAAATACTAATCCCGGAGTCTTTGTTTCCGCGGAGTGATTATGAGGAGAGTAAATTATGAACCAGGAATATTTTGATTTATTGCAGAATTACAACTTTGGCAGTTCCATTATTGCAAATCTTGTATCAATTGCTTTATCCGTTTTACAGATTGTTGCTTTATGGATGCTCTACGATAAGGCAGGTCAGCATGGCTGGGCAGCTATCGTACCTTTTTATTCATCTTATACAAGATTTAAGATTTCCGGAAAGAAGAACTTATTCTGGGCATCTCTTGTAGCAGAACTTCTTACATATGCTGTGACCGGATATATGATTTTCACAATATTCATGGTAGCGCTTGTTGGCGGCAACGAAAACGAAATGATTATTAAGATTGTTTTGGCAATACTTTTACTTATTGTTCTTGCCATTGTTGAAATTGTATTAACAATCATCATGTGGGTAGGATTCGCCAAGGCTTTCGGACACGGCGGCGGATTTGCTGTTGGTCTTATTTTCCTTTCTTCAATCTTCCTTATGGTTCTTGCATTCAATCCTAAGACAGAGTTTGTAGGATTCGGTGGCAAGAGAGAAGATGAAGCAGCAGCACCTGTTGAAGAAGTCGACAATTTCTAATTCTTTAAAATACCTATTGCAAATTTTAATCAAGTAGTTTAATATTAACGAGTGCCTTCTAAAGGCACTTATGGCTGATTGGTCAAGCGGTTAAGACGCCGCCCTCTCACGGCGGAATCAGGGGTTCGATTCCCCTATCAGCTGCTAAAGAAGATGTAGCATATGCTGCATCTTTTTTTGTGCTTGCTTTTCAGTAGCTCTTTTATTGCAATATGAAATTCATACTGTAACTGCGATAAAAATCAGTAGTTTATGGCTTTACTATTGCCGAATATATCGCAATATGAAAAAGAAGGAATTCTGCGATAGGAATTCCTTCTTTTTGTATCGCAAATCAGGCTCAGAAACAGTATTGCGATATATGGTTAACATAACAATAGGGAAATAGCTCATTCCGTATCGCAATTTGGGATAGGAAATGGTATTGCGATACAAAGTTTACATAACTCATGGAAGAACGAAAGGCGCGTGCCGAATAGAAGGGCCAATAGTTTACATAACTCAAGGAAGAGTAATAGGCGTGAGCTTCGGGGAAGGCCTGCGTTTTTATAGCAATCAGTTAATGCCTGTTATGTGATAATTAAGTGATAATTTCACTTGCAATGAGGAGGAGCGGACATGAAGAAAAAGTATGCTTTGTTACTGACGGTGGTGCTTTTAGTAAGCGCAGTCGGATGCGGGAACAAACAGGCTGATGAATCAGCACCTGTTAAGGAAGAAACGGTATCCGTAAGCGTGATCGAGGAAAAAGAACCGGAGCCGTCAGTTTCTTTATGGGGAGATAAAGTCTTTACCAAAGAAGAGGTAAATGCGGCTATTGAAGAAGGCTTAAGCGATAACTGGGAACCTTACCAGATAAATGCCGTAATGCAGAATATGTACGGCCTTCCTGAGAATGTGCTTTCATCCCTTGAAAATGCCTTTGGCGCTTATAAATGGGAAAGCTATACAGGAGTATTCTTCAATGACTGGACAGAATATTTCAAGGATCACAGCGGTGAGGATTCCGGAGTTGAGAAGGTGCATGCGATACTTGATTTATATGGTATTACGCCTGACACGCAGTTCCCGGCTTTTTCTTCTGCCGAGATCTCAAAAAGGCTTGAAGATAATCCTAAAATTGACATGTCTCAATATGCGACCTACGAAGACGGAGATTCGTTCTTTTCATACTTTTCTTACTATGGATGCGAGGTACTCGCGCAAAATGATTATGTGAAGATTGAAGGTCCCCGTGACATTACGGTGGACCCCTATGAGCAAATAAACAGAGTTGTGCGGATCACAAATATCTCTGACGGACCCGTATATGTTCGATATTCATTCATCGATAAGTGTGGCACTGACAATGAAGATGATACCAAGTATATAAAGGCACTGCGGTCACTTCCGGATTATGATGCGGCCTACGATAAGATCGATTATCTAAAGGACGATATTACGACCATGGCATTTTTCCCGAAGGACATTCTTTATCCGGGAGAAGTTACATACATGAATATCGTGTCGTCGGGACACAAAGATTACAACTGCCATTGGTATTTTGAAACATATCAGATCTCTGAATCAGCTATTGAAAAGCAGTATCTTGGAGACCAGGAAGGCGGAGAAGCTCTTGCCGGTATACGCACAAACAGTAAGAGTGAAGATATCGCCCTTATTTTAAAGAACAGGACAAGACCCATTGAGGAATGCGAGTATAAATACGCAACCATAAAGGGAACTCTTGTTAATACTGAAGGCGAGCCTCTTTCATTTATGCCTTTCAGATTTTCCGGAACGGACGGGCTCAGCAGCACGGTAGAAACAAAAGAATATTTTACCTCGGTAGATGGAACATTTTATATAAAGGCACCGGTGCTTCTTTATAAAACTGATGAAACCTATGCGCGCTACACCATTTTTGTTGACGGTGAAAAAGCACCGATAGACGGGAAAATGAACACCATGGTGATAGGGGAACTCTTTGCACTTGACGGTGAGATACAGGAAGGAGTTAAGTATTCCGACTTTGTAAAGGGAAAGCGAATATACGGGCAGAAATCGGCCTTTGTGCAACCCACGGAAGAAAAAACCTATGAAATGACCATAGTGGTGCCTGATAAGCTTGATTATCTTGTTTATGATTACGCTGAAGAAACAGACTATGGCGGACAGGCCAATTACTATGATTACGGCGGTGATATTTTTGCCACCGTTAAGTTCCATGATGAAGAAAGAGGTGCCAATAAAACGGCATATTTGAATGTCTTCGACCATGACGGAAATCTGATCCTTCGTAAACCTACGGGTATCCAGACATGTTGTGTAGAAGTAAGTCCCGATGGAACTCTCGTAGGCACCAATGTTACTCCTGCCGATATTGTAAAAGAAGATGAAATGGACATGGATTATCCTGCAAACGTCGGCCGTGCCACTATCTATGACCTTGACGGCAATGTGGTGTTCGAATTAAACACGGGAACCCGTGTAATCGCGATTTCCCATGATAATAAATATGTTGCCTTGGATGTAAACGGTAATGACTGTGTGGGAATCATGGAAATTGCAACTAAAAAGATTATCTGGCAGGATTACCGTGGAGCACAGATAAGATTCTTGATTTTCTCGGAGGATGATTCGGTTCTTTACATGGGAAGCCAGGAATGTATTGCGGCCTATGATGCAAAAGACGGCACTATGCTTTGGCAGACCTTTACGGGAGCAGGATTCCCCATCGACATGATCATGTCAAGTAAATATATTTTCGCATCTCCCAAGGGAGGAACCGGCGGTAATGATGATAAGCTTCTTTGTATAGACCGTAATACGGGAAAAATGAAATGGACCTTCCAGACAGGTTCCCGTGGCACCAAGCTTACCGTATCCCCCGACGAAACCATGCTTTTCTGGGGAAATGATACAGGCGCGAGAGATAACGGCCTTTATATACTTAATGCAGAAACCGGTGAGCCGCTGTGGACCGTAAATTATGGTGGACAGGCCGCTTGGTTTACCTCGGATTCCGAATATGTGGCAATAAAAGACTACGGTATTCTGGAAGTCTTTGACAGAGACGGAAGAAAGGTTGCCACCACTTCCTGCGGTTTCAATTCAAAAATGAGCTGGTTTGTCTATATAAAGGACGACCTTTCAAGAATGTTAAATATAGCAGGTGGCGGAGGCGAAGGAAACTCCGGATGGCTTTACAATATGACCCTGGAACCCGGCTATGACAGGACCTTTATCGATAAACAGAGACAATAAGGCTTGATTTAATACATGGAGAATGGCTTATGAAGAAAAAAACAATTCTTTTTCCCGTATTTTTATTAATACTTACCCTGGCACTTGCTGCCTGTGGTAAGACCGGCACAGGGTCACAGGATATAAATGAATCGGATTCCCTTAAAAACGCCGAAGAAAGCTTAAATAAAGACGGAAGCTATACGGTTAAAAAGGGAGATCTATACATAGGCATTAATTATCTCTTTGAGGACGGCGAATACTGGGAATTAATGACTGTATGCAAGAGTGGCAAGGTAGTTGACTGCGGAAGAAACAGTGCCCTTATGCGCTTTATGTTAAAAGAAGAATACGTAGGAAAAACTTATGAAGAAGCCTTTAAAGAGTTCTTTTACCTGAACAGACCTGAAGAAGACCACGGGGAAGTCAAAAAAATATCTCTCATAATCATGGATGATGACAAAGAGAGTAAGTATGAATCGATGCTTAAAGACTTAAGGGATGAAATCGCTCCTAAGGCAGAAATTGCATTTACAAGGGATGATAAGTGGCATTTTGATGAAGCTATAGTTGATTTTACTCTCGATTACGTAGTGAGACTTAAGGAAGAAGAAGGAAGAAAAGCCGAAGAAGCTGCAAGAATTCAGGCAGAAGAAGACAGGATTAAAGCAGAAGACGAAAAGCATGCGGCCGAAGAGGAAGAAAGAAGAAAAGAAGAAGAATGGCTTAATTCCCCTGTAAGCACTATGGCGGAAATCAGAGAGCGATATGAAAAGAACGCGAGAAACTTTACTCTTTCCAATGATTTGGTCATGGATTTTGATGAAGGCGTTCCCATCGATATTGAGATAAACTGCGACAACCATGCGGTTATCATTAAGGGTTGCTTCGGTATGGAGCTTAAGGGAAGCGAAGTAAGCCAAAGATGCATTGAACTTAAAAATGCATCAAGCGTGGATATGTCCGGGTTCTCCATAAGTGATGTTTCTTTTAAGGATGAAAACTGGGCTCCTGAGGACAGAGAAAACGGAGCACGCTATTATCACATTATTGATATATTCAATACAAGCTATAAGGATGTTACCTATCCTGAAGGTATTTTAAACAGAGACGACTTTGACGGAAGGGACTATTCCGTATTCGAAGGTTACTTTATGTGTGAAATAAATGATGATGGCGATCAGGAATGTATTACCTTCGTGGGTCCTCGTGCCACATATGAATATCAGCACGAAAAGGATACGGCTGTTGTCACGGAAATTCTTACAAAGGGAGACGCTTTGAGTATTCTCGGAGAAGATTATCACGGAGGGTACGATGTGTGGACGGACGTTACAGTGGATGTCGGCAATGTGACACTTCCCAATCAGGACTACATGGGAATGACTCTTAGGCCCGGAGCTAAATTAAAGGTAACAGGAACCATTGCACTTACGGGCGGAAAGCTTGACTGGGAAGTTAATGAATCTGACCAGCTGGATCTTCGCGGTCTTACACTTGTGAAAAAACATCCTTCACCTGACATGGTTAAGATTCGCTATAACAGTAAAGCAGGACTTAACACAGACTTACTTAACGTAAAAGCAGGAAAGGGAAAAGTAAGTTATGTTCTGGGCGAGGAAGTCTTTGATATTTCAATCTGGTAACAGATTGGGAAAAGTCTGACAGTAAATAAGTAATTTCTCATGGCGTTTTTCTTCTGTTTATGAGAAAATAAGAAGAACAACGTTAGGAGATAAATTTATGAAAATACTGGTACTGGGTGCTAACGGAAATCTTGGCACGAGCCTTATTCCGAAGCTTAAGAAAAATGCGGCATATGAGGTAATTTCTTTTACAAGAAACGAATGTAATGTTCTTGATAAAAAAGATTTAACGGAAAAAATCACCGAATTAAAGCCCGATGTGATTATAAACACCGTTGCGTACAATAAGGTTGATGCCTGTGAGCTTGATTTAAAGGAACAGCATCTTGCAATAGATTTAAATCTGAATCTTCCTAAAAACCTTGCGGAAATCGCCCGGAATATAAATGCGAAGCTTATTCATTTTTCCACCAATTACGTTTTTTCCGGCGAGGAAGCTTCATATGATGAGGAAAGCAAGCCGGATCCCGTAAACTTTTACGGATTATCTAAACTTTTAGGTGAAGAAGCGGTTTTAGCGGAGATGTCACTGGGTCTTAAGGCAGCGGTAGTGCGCGTTTCCAATATTTACGGTGTTAAAGGTACAGGTATTTCTTCAAAGCCCAATTTCTTTGAGACCATGTTAAAGGTATCAAAGGACCGCGAGGAAGTTACCGTAGTCGATGATGAGCTTTGTACCTTCACATATTTGGATGATATTTCAGATAATCTCATTAAATATCTTGAAAAAGAAGACTTTGAAGGAGTGTTCCATTTCGTGAATACGGGAGTTGCATCCTGGTATGAAGCCTGCAGGCTGTTCTTTTCATACATGGGTGTGTCAACCCGGGTCCTTCCGATTTCCGGAGATGAATTCAAACGTCCCGCAAAGCGTCCCCACAGCGCATGCATGGTGGCAACAAAGACGGTACCCATGAGAGATTATAAAGAAGCACTAAAAGAGTACGCAGAATCTCTGAAATAATGAAATTTATGAGGACAGACAGTCCCGATAAATGATATAATAAGACAGTAAAATTTTAAGGAGGGTAAGTATATGAAGTACGTATGTAAAGTGTGTGGCTATGTCCACGAAGGAGATGCACCTTTGGCTGAATGCCCTAAGTGTCATCAGAAGGATGTATTTGTTGCCATGGATGAAAAGAAGAGTCCCTATGCAGGCACAAAGACAGAGAAGAACCTTCTCGAAGCCTTCGCAGGTGAAAGCCAGGCAAGAAATAAATATACATATTTTGCTTCCGTTGCCAAAAAGGCAGGATATGAACAGATCGCAGCTTTATTTTTAAAGACTGCAGAGAATGAAAAGGAGCATGCTAAGCTTTGGTTCAAGCATCTTGGATTACTCGGCAATACACAGGAAAACCTTAAGGCTGCCGCAGACGGTGAAAACTTCGAGTGGACCGATATGTATGAGCGTATGGCAAAAGAAGCAGAGGAAGAAGGATTCCCCGAACTTGCAAAGCAGTTCAGAGGTGTTGCAGCCATCGAAAAGCATCACGAAGAGCGTTACAGAAAGCTTCTTCAGAACATTGACAATGCCGAGGTATTTAAGAAGGCCGGCGTTACCGTTTGGGAATGCAGAAACTGCGGTCATATCGTAGTAGGTACCGAAGCTCCCGAAGTATGCCCTGTATGTAATCATCCTCAGAGCTATTTCGAAGTAAATGCGGAGAATTACTAAGTAAATAAAGACCCGTAGGGGGGCTATTTACGATCGATAATAAAGCAAGAAAATCCCGAGGGGATTTTACTTGCGCCCGATAATAAATCGCAAAGCGATTTATTATAAAGCGCAATTCTAAATACAAGGAGGGTTTCAAAATGTTATTTTTCAGATGTGAGAAATGCGGTAATTTTATTACATTTTTAGGCAAAAAATCCGGATGCACTCCCATGTGCTGCGGAGAAGAAATGAAAGAAATAACCCCTAACACCGTGGATGCGGCTGTTGAAAAGCATGTTCCCGATGTTACTGTATCCGGCAACAAAGTAACTGTTAAGGTCGGATCTGTTGAACACCCCATGATGGATGCACATTACATCCAGTTCATCATTCTTGAAACCGAAAACGGATTTAAGAAGGTGGATTTAAAGCCCGGCGATGTACCTTGTGCCGAGTTCCTGCTTGCCGATGGTGAGAAGGCTGTTGCAGCTTATGAATACTGCAATCTTCACGGCCTCTGGAAGAAAGATCTGTAAGGTGAAAGCCTATGGATAATACAGCTTTATACCGATTAAGTTATGGTGTATTTATGCTCGGTGCCAATGCCAACGGTCGCAAGAACGGATGCATAACAAACACCTGTATGCAGGTAGCCAATTCCCCTACCAGGGTAGCTATTTCAGTCATAAATACCAACTTTACATGTGATCTTATCAAATCAAGCGGAACCTTCGCTCTTACCATGTTGAGTGAAAAGGTTACCTTTGATACCATTAAGCATTTCGGATACCAGTCGGGCCGCGACGTGGACAAGATCACCGATTTGAATCTTCCCACCGACAGCTTCGGAAATCCCTATTTAGACAGGGAATCCGTAGCCTATATTTCCTGTAAGGTCTTATCATCCCAGGATCTTGGAAGTCATACATTATTTATTGCAGAGATTATAGATGCTGAAGTCCTGAATAAAGACTTAAAGCCTCTTACCTATGCTGACTATCAGGATCATGTTAAGCCGAAGCCAACTGAAGCTCCCAAGGAAAAGAAGATCAAAGGCTGGAGATGTAAGATCTGCGGTTATATCTATGAAGGAGAGACTTTACCGGCTGACTTTGTATGTCCCGTATGCGGACATCCTGCTGATGATTTTGAACCTATCTATGAATAAGAATTAATTATCAATGATCATGTGGCTCTGCCTCGGGGCAGGGCCATTATCATGATTAAACCCGGTATGACGGGGAGTACACAGGGGGAAATATGCATCTTTTACCTGAACCTAAATCAGTAAATATTCATGAAGGGATATTTTTTAATCTGTCCCGTAGTGCGGAAATATATATACATGCGGATCCTGTGGGAAATGCCAAAATCTACAGGGATATACTTACAAAAGAAATTAATGACAGTATCAAAACTCCCGGCGCCAAGAATCATATTGTTTTTAATAAGTTCGACGAAAGCCTCAATGAAGAAGAATACAGAGTTCAAGTAAAAGAAAAAGAGATTCTTTTGACAGGCGGCTCTGAAGCGGGGCTTCTTTATGCTGTTCAGACCTTAAGACTCTTAATACGTGAATATGGGGAAATGATTCCTGCGATGGAATTAAAGGATTATCCATCCATAAGAACCCGCGGCTACAGCTATGATACTACCAGAGGTCGTGTTCCAAAGCTCTCCGAGTTAAAGAGAGTGGTGGATTTAATGAGCCTTTTTAAATTAAATCATCTTGAATTAAATGTGGAGCATTCTTTTGAATTCATGGCAGAAAAAGAAATCTGGCAGGGATTAACACCATTGACTAAAGATGACATTCTTGCTCTCGATGAATACTGTAAGATCTTCCATATCGAACTGGTACCGATGATTGCTTCATTCGGGCATCTGTATCACCTTCTTCAGTCGGAAAAATACAGTAAATACTGCGAGCTTCCGTCAGATCCCAAAGAGCCCGTTTCCATGATAAACAGAATGAGACATCATACTCTTGATGTTACCAATATACGTTCTTTTGAACTTGCAAAGCACAGGATAAAGGAATTCTCAAAGCTTTTTTCATCGGATAAAGTGAATATCTGTGCCGATGAGACCTTCGATCTTGGCAAGGGTAAAGCTAAAAAACTCTGCGAAGAGAAGGGAACAGAGAATGTCTATATCGATTTCTTAAATAAGCTATGTAATGTGGTCAAGGATCTTAAAAAAACGCCCATGTACTGGGGTGATATTATTGTAAAGAAACCGGAAATATTAAAGCTTTTACCGGAGGATTCCATTCTTCTTAACTGGGAATATGAGCCTGATGTAAAAGAAGATAATATAAAAGCTTTTGTAGAAAACGGCGCTAAGAATATCTTTGTATGTCCCGGTGTTCAGAGCTGGAGTAATTTGATAAATGATTATACGGGAGCCTATGAGAACATTTCAAAAATGTGCGCGCTCGGACATAAATACGGAGCCATAGGCGTTCTTAACACGGACTGGGGCGATCTCGGTCACATCGGGCATCCCGAGTGTTCAAACCCTGCAATTATTTATGGCGCCAACTTCTCATGGTCCGATAAGCCCATGTCGGAGGAGGATATAAATAAAAGTATTTCAATCCTGTTATTCAAGGATAAAACCGGTACCTTTATGTCTCTATTAAAGACTCTTACGGATCTTGAGCCCCATGGCTGGTGGTGGCCAATTGTTTCTTATAAAGAGACAAAAGAAGGCATTGTTCATGATATAAATGATTATTCCCAATTTGAAAAGACGGATGTTCTCACCAATCATGTAAGTGAAGAAAAGGCCATGGCTTTAAGCTCGATATATGCCGGAATTAATGATTGCATTTCGAAGATAAAGCATTTTGAAAATGTAGATTACCACGTCAAGACGGTTTACATAACAATGGCTCAAGGCATGCTGGTACTTGTAAGAGCCCTTATGATGATCATGGGAAAAGCCTACAAAAAAGACTTTTCCGGAGGCGTTTCGACAGATCTTACAGATCTTAAGAAGACTACGGAACACTGGTTTAAAAATTATATCGCTCTTTGGCATCATACATCAAAAGAAAGCGAATTATTCAGGATCCGTGAGGTTTTCGAGTGGTATCTTGAGGATATGAAGAATGCCTGAAACTTGAACTTAGGGCGTGATTAATGTATTCTTATAATTGTTATGGAAAAGAACGGTGAGAGGGTAATTTATTACCGCGATGAACTTAATGATGAATTCTCCGAAGCTGTGATCGAACCTAAATTCATAGGGGATGACTACGACTATAAAGGTGGCTTTTTGCGTGCACTGGGCCGCCTTTTTATTTATGAGTTTCTTGCAAAACCCATTGCGGAAATTTATTTAAAGGCTAAATACGGTCATATCATTGTAAATCGTGAGTGCCTCAACGCATGCAAGGGTAAAAGTATTTTTTTATACGGAAATCATACCAATGCTTTGGCAGATCCGCTTATTCCTCAGTTTATAAGTTTAAACCCAAGCGTTTATTTTATAGTTCATAAAAACAATGTGTCCATGCCCTTTTTGGGGGCACTTGTTCCATGTCTTGGCGGACTTCCGTTACCTGATACACTTAAGGCCACAAAGAATCTTCATAGAAGGATAGAAGAGCTGGTAACAGGGAAATATCCTCATACGGTGACGATCTATCCGGAAGCTCATATCTGGCCATATTATACTAAAATACGGCCATTCACCGATGCTTCTTTCGGATATCCCATGACCTTTGATACTCCGGTATACTGTTTTACCAATACCTATCAAAAGCGCATGTACAGAAAGACTCCAAGGATTGTCACATACGTGGACGGCCCCTTTTATTTTGACAAAGAGAAGCCGCGTAAAGAGGCAAAAGCGGAGCTTAGGAATGCGGTTTATGAAACCATGGTAAAAAGAAGCACCGAAAACAATGTAGAGATCATAAAATATATAAAGGCAGACTCATGAATATTTTATTTTCAGGAAATGACAAGGTTTTTGACGGAGTACTTACCGCAAGCCTGTCAATATTTAAAAGAACAGAGACAAAAGAAAGCTTTAAGATCTATGTGATGACCATGGATGTATCTCATTTAAATCCCAATTATAAGGCCATCTCGGAAGATAAGATTTTCTTTTTAGATAAAGTTGCAAAAGAATATAATCCGGAAAATTCTGTTGTAAGGCTTGATGTTACTGAAATCTACAATAAAGAATTCGCGGGATCACCCAATGAACAGTGTTATTGCTCACCTTATACATTGCTCAGGCTCTTTATGGATCTTATTCCCGATATGCCCGATAAGATCCTTTATCTTGATGTGGATATATTATTAAACCGCGACATAAGTCTTTTATATGATATTGATGTTACGGATTATGAATATGCCGCAGCAAGAGATCATTACGGAAAATATCTGATACATCCCAATTATATAAATGCGGGAGTTCTTCTTTTTAACTTAAAAAAGGTAAAAGAAACGGGACTGTTACAGAAGGCAAGAGAGTTGATAAAGACTAAAAAGCTTACCTTTGCGGACCAGAGTGCCATTTACAGAAGCACCACCCGTAAGCTTATGCTGCCGCAGAAATTTAACGATCAGAAGTTTTTATGGAAAGATACGGTAATACGGCATTTTTCAAAGCGTCTTTTCTATCTTCCCTATCCTCATACGGAAAATGTGAAGCAATGGAATGTGAGCCGTATGTACAGAGTGTTCGGCTACAATCAATTTGATGACGTAATATATGAATATCTTTACTGGAAGGGTAAATACGAGCATGAAACTTGTTAATTTAAGGAAGTTAAATATTCTTAATGAACATAATAAGGTTATTCCCATATTTTTTGCCTGCGATGACGGCTATGTAAAGTATTTAATGGTGGCATTAAGGTCACTCATCGATAATTCCGATCCTAAAAAGCGCTACATGATACATGTGTTAAGCACTTATATAAGCGAAGATAATCTTAAGAAGCTTAAGTCCATGGAAAGAGTAAATGTATGGATCGAATATTTTAATGTAAGCGCAGAACTTGAGAAAATAAAGAAGATGCTGTCGGTAAGGGACTATTACTCACTTGCTACCTACTACAGGATCTTTATTCCGGAGCTCTTCCCGGAATATGACAAGGTTCTTTATCTCGATTCGGATATCATTATAAATCGCGATATCGCAGAGCTTTACAATTTTAATCTTGGTGACAATTACGTGGGAGCCATTCAGGATTATCTCATAGCCAATGTGGAAACCTTCGGAGATTATGCGGAGAATGTACTCGGTATATCGAGATCCGCCTATTTTAACGCAGGAATACTCCTTATTAATTCAAGGGAATTCAGAAAAAAGCATCTTAAAAAGAAATTCGTTGAATTACTTAATACATATACCTTTGTGGTAGCCCAGGATCAGGACTATCTTAATATTCTTTGCCAGAACAAGGTTCTTTGGTTGAGATCAAGATGGAATGTCCAGATGGCGGAAGAAAATATACGTCCCCTCGAACAGATCGGGATCATTCACTACAATTTTGCCGAAAAGCCCTGGCATAAGAAGAATATGAAATATGGTGATGTTTTCTGGAATTATGCGGAAAATACTCCCGATTACGGTGTTCTTAAATACCTTCTGTCTCAATACAGTGAGAAGGATCAGAAGAGAGACCGGGAAGCGGGAGAGCATCTCATCGATCTTGCCAAATCAGAAATTGCCAGCGATGACAATTATTTCAGACTGTTTTTAGCAAACCAGCACAGGAGCATAACGAGGCAGGAGATAAAAGAACGTATCGCCCAGTACGAGCGTGAAGGACGTTTTGATGAGGACGTTGAAGACGATCCGCCATCAAGAATGCTTATGCCTGATGAGATCGATTATCTCGACCGAAGCATAAGAAAAAGGATTTCTACAAGATATGCTTTCCAGATGGCACGCTGGTTTGTACGATATCTTATCCGTAACAAGCAGCTGGTCATCAAAGAATATAAGGGCCTTGAAAACTACAGAAGTTTAAAGAGCGGCGCGGTCATCACCTGCAATCATTTTAATGCTTTTGACAGCTTTGCAATGCAGATGACATATGAAAAATCGCGACAGTTCCATCGTAAGTTTTACAGGATCATCAGGGAAGGAAACTATACCAATTTCCCCGGATTCTTCGGTTTCTTAATGCGTAACTGCAATACATTGCCTTTAAGCTCCAACTCAGATACCATGAAGAAGCTTTTAAAGGCAGTTGATAAGATACTTCAAAGGGGAGATTTTATATTGATCTATCCCGAGCAGAGTATGTGGTGGAATTATCGTAAGCCCAAGCCCTTAAAGAGGGGCGGCTTTATTTTCGCCGCAAGAAATAACGTGCCGGTGCTTCCCTGCTTTATTACCATGGAGGATACCAACATACCCGGCGAGGGCGGATTCCCTGTGCAGGCGTATACCGTACATATAGCTCCTCCCATTTATCCGGATCCCAACAAATCAAAGAACGAAAATGTCAAAGAAATGATGCAGAAGAATTTTAAGATCTGGAAAGAGATCTATGAAAGCACCTACGGAATTCCTTTGACATATACTACCGAGAAGAAGGATAACCGGTAAGATTTATGCTTGATAATCTTATATTCAGTCTGAATGCCACCATTCCGATCTTCTTAATGATGGTGATCGGCTATTGTTTAAAAAGAATAAAATGGATCGATGAAAAAGGTGCAGGAACTATTAATAAGCTTGTATTCCGCATCTTTCTGCCGGCAATGCTCTTTAAAGATGTGGCAGAGCAGGATTTTTCTCAAGTCTGGGACAATAGATTTGTGCTTTTCTGTTCTGTTTCAACATTCTTAAGTATCATGATCGCGCTATTCTTATCACGATTCTTTTGTAAGGATAAGTCGGGGATCGGAGAGTATGTTCAGGCATCATACAGAAGCGCAACGGCAACCCTTGGTATCGCTTTTATGACCAATATCTATTCGAGCGTTTCCATGATGGCACTTACCATAATAGGTGCCGTACCCATTTATAACATAGCTGCCGTTCTTCTTTTGTCATTAACCGCACCTTCAGAAAAAGAAGATAAGGATAAGACAACTTTAGCCTTAATAAAGGATGCGGCATTTAGTCTTGTGACCAATCCGATCATATTAAGTATTGCAGGCGGTTTGATATGGTCACTTTTGAAGCTTCCACTTGTACCGGTCTTACATAAGCCTGTGACATATCTTGCATCCGTCGCATCGACCTTGGCTTTGATCGGCCTCGGTGCAAGCTTTGAATTCAGTGATTTAAGAGACAGTCTCCGTGAAGTCATCTCAGTTAATATAAATAAACTGTTATTGTTTTCACTTTTGTTTTTACCCCTTGCCATTTTTCTCGGATTCAGAGATGAAAAGATCGTGGCAGCTCTTATAATGCTTGGTTCAGCTACCACATCAAGCAGCTTCATAATGGCAAAGAATATGGGGCATAAGGGAGTTATTTCAGGTTCAGCCGTTATGACCACCACTTTGTTCAGTGCATTTACATTAACCTTCTGGTTATTTATTTTAAAAACTATGGGATATATCTAAGGATTCATCATGGCGATTGAGAGAGAAGATATTCATACAATTAAATATTTTGATTATGGTGAAGCCTTTTACGGCTCATATAAGGGCATGCGCTACAGAGTGGCGCTGGAACCTCTTGATTTCATCCTTTATAAATCAAAAGAAGATAAGGAAAAATATAATATAAGAGCATATGCCTGGAAGGAACCCTTTAGTTTTAATGAGGTCAATACTGATGAGGAAAAGAAGCGTATTGCTTCATTAACCTGCGAGGATTTTGAATTTACGGAAGAAGGCATTGTGAAAGCGGTAGAATGGCTTAATATTAAGCACGAGGAACTTGCATAAGAAAAATCAGAATCAAAAAAGACTCCTTACCAAGGTAAGGAGTCTTTTTTTTTATCATCTTATAATTCTTCTTTAAGCTTATTAGCAGATGAAAAGATATTTTCAAGATGTTCATTCATATTGTTCATGTATTCCACATTCTTTTGGCTTATGTCGCTGGAAGTTTCGGCGGAAGCCGCAACCTCTTCGGTGGTGGCGGAAAGATTGGTGATGGAATCCATTATCACTGTGTTGGCCTGCACCACATCCGTGATGGTTCCAATGATCGAATTAATCGAAACCGTAAGGTTTTCAACATTATCATGGATGGCCGTGAATTTTTCACCGGTGAAGCCGATCATTTCATTTTGCTTTTCAACCATTTCGGCGGTTCTGCCCATATTTTCGTTAGCTGTATTGATATCTTCCGTGAGCTTTCCGATTATCTCGGTGATCTTTTCGGTTGAATCCTTGGTTTCTTCAGAAAGCTTTCTGATTTCATCCGCTACAACCGCAAATCCTTTACCGGCTTCGCCGGCGCGGGCTGCTTCAATGGAAGCATTTAATGCAAGCAGATTGGTCTGGCTTGAAATATTAAGGATGGCTCCGATGATATCTTCAACCTCGTGAATTCTCGATGCAAGCTGAAGAGTGGCATCCTTGGTGGTTTCATTTATTTCGGCTGTTTCTTTTGCCTGAGCCTTAAGATCTGAAATGATCTTAACGCCTTCGTTAACATTCCTGGTGGTTTCCTCGGAAGCTATTCGCATCTTTTCTGCTTCTTTTTCGGAATCAAGAAGATTATCCTGAATCCTTCCCGTCATTTCCGTCTGTTCATTGATGGATTCGGCAGTGGAATGAATGGAAGAAGATATTTCGGAAATCGATGTATTACTGTCATCAACGCTTGTATTAAGGGATGCGATAATGGACTTAGTCTCTTCCAGAGCACCGATAATACCTGTTGTTTCGGAAAGGATGATTTCAGATGTTTTCTTTTGCTGCTCAGCATGTTCCATGAGATTTGCAATCTTTTCACCATCCTGTTTTTCCATGAGGTTTACCATTACAACACCCTGGATGACCATAAAGAATGCAAAGATAAGATTGATCGTAACCATCATTGGTTCGGAACGGTCCGTTAGCATGTAATATATATAATAGATTATATTAACGGCTGCACAGGCAATGGCGGCTGTAATTGTTGATTTCTTCTCCATGTCGAGAACAACGATAAGAAGCATGGGAACCATTATCACATAGAGATAAGGCTGACCGCCTGTCAGGAAAAGAAAAGCATATCCCGCAGAAAGAAGATAGAGGCAAATCTTCTGGGTCACATCGCCATATAATTTGGCAATGATACAGACAGCACAGAATATGGCGCTGACTCCAAGAAAGATGGTCCTTAAAGTGCCCAGAGTCGTGCCCTTTCCGTAAACGTAGGAAAGCGCGGTCATAAAGATAAGCGTTAGAACACGCACATAAAAAGTAAAAATGGTTTTTTCGCGACTGTGTCGCTCCTGGATATTCATATGAGACCTCCTCATAGCAATTTATAGTTCAAAATACTTTAATATGAATTATAGCACGAAAATAAATCATATTAATTAAAAAAATAAGAAAATTTTCAGTTGACTTTTATGCTTTAACGTGATATAAAATTTTTAAACCGATGAGGAAGAGTGAGTAAGTTCATTTTTCTGTTTCACAGAGAGCTGCTTTAGCTGAGATGCAGTAACAGGGCTTGGACCGAATGGACTTCCGAGGGCAATCAGAAAGATTCGAGTATGTGCGCCGGGGCTGGACTCCCCGTGAACAAAAGTCAGCATATGAATGTATGCGTGAGAGGGCGTTTAAGACGCCAAGCCGGGTGGCACCGCAGGAGATTATACATCCTGTCCCAGCAAAATTACTGGGACAGGATTTTTTTATATCCATCCCGAAATTGCAAAAAACGGAGGAAAGAAAAATGAAGAAAGTAAAAGTATTAAGTATTGTAATGGGTCTTATGCTGACCCTCACAGCATGCGGAGGTTCTGCAACTTCCGATATTTCAACAGGACAGCTCGGTTCTCCCGAAACTGTTGCACATACCGCAACATATAAGGTTGGTATCTGTAATTATGTTGATGATGCTTCTCTTAACCAGATCGTTGCCAATATTCAGGGTCAGCTTGAAACCCTCGGAAATGAAAACAATGTTAAATTTGATATTTCATATGATAACTGTAATGCAGATGCCAACGTTCTTTCTCAGATCGTAGCTAACTTCGTGGCAGATGATGTTGATCTGATGATCGGTGTTGCAACTCCCGTAGCAATGACAATGCAGGGCGCAACAGAAGACAATCAGATCCCTGTAGTATTTGCTGCAGTATCAGATCCCATAAGCACAGGTCTGGTTGCATCTCTCGACGCACCCGGTGCCAATATCACGGGTACATCAGATGCTCTTAATACAGAATCAGTTATTAATCTTATGTTTGCTACAAATCCTGATTTAAAGAAGGTAGGTCTTCTCTATGACATCGGTCAGGATGCTTCCACTTCAGCAATAAAAGAAGCAAAAGAACTTTTAGGCGCTAAGGGCGTTGAAGTGATCGAACGCACCGGTACCAATGTTGATGAAGTTGTTCTTGCGGCAGAAGCACTTGTAAATGACGGCGTTGAAGCTGTCTTCACACCCACCGACAATACCATCATGCAGGCTGAATTATCAATTTATGAAACCTTCAAAGAAGCAAAGATCCCTCATTATGCAGGTGCAGATTCTTTTGCTCTTAACGGCGCATTCTTAGGATATGGCGTTAACTATGCTAACCTTGGAAAAGAAACAGCTGAAATGGCTGCTGACATTTTATTGAACAAGAAGAATCCCGCTGATGTAGCAGTTCGTACTTTTGATAACGGTATCGCTACAGTAAACACAGAATTACTTAATGCTCTCGGACTTAAATTCGAAGATATTGAAGCAGCATTCGCTCCCTTCTGCAGCATGGTGCAGAAGATTGAAACGGCAGAATCTTTCAACTGATATGAGGTTTTTGATTTATGATTTCTTTGTTACAAACAGCGTTGGAACTGGGACTTATAAGTTCACTTACGGTTCTTTCACTGTATCTAAGCTATTCAATGTTAAATGTATGTGATCTTTCCACTGACGGCGCCTTTACACTGGGCGCCGCTGTGGGAGCCATGGTAGCCATTGCGGGACATCCCTATTTATCTCTGGCGGCAGCCATGACAGCAGGGGTCATATCAGGCTTTATAACAGCTATTTTGCAGACTAAATTCGGAATAGACAGCTTACTTGCCGGTATCATAGTAAATACCGGCCTTTACTCTGTTAACATATTTGTCATGGGAGGAAGCTCGCTTCTTAACATGAATAATACTGAAACCGTATTCAGTAAGATGAAGAATTTATTAAAGGGCACTGCCTTTCAGTCAGTGAGCAAGCTTGTTGTTGTGATCGTTGCAGTAACTCTTGTGGCAGCATTCCTGATCCTTTTCTTAAAGACAAGACTCGGTATTGCCATCAAGGCTACAGGTAACAATCCCAACATGGTACGTTCTTCTTCCATCAATACCACAAGCATAACCATAATCGGCCTCTGTGTTTCCAATGCTTTTACGGGACTCTCAGGAGCGCTTCTCGGCCAGTACAACAAGGCTGTAAATATCGATATCGGAACAGGCATGCTGACGGTTGCTCTTGCATCTCTTTTAATGGGACGTCTTTTCTTTAAGAAGCACGGCGTAAGAATGGGAGTGATAGGAGCCATCATCGGAGCCGTTCTTTTCAGACTTGTATATACATTTGCATTGAGACTTAACATGCCCGCTTATTTACTTAAGCTTATTTCATCCCTCATCGTGATCATTGCAATTGCGGGACCTTATTTCAGCAATAAATACAAGACCGGTTTGGAGAGAAAGAAGCTTAGAAGGGAGGAACGTGTTGATGCTTAAGATTTCAAATGTATCAAAGACCTTTAATCCCGGCACGGTTAATGAAAGAAAAGCTCTTAAAGGAATTGACTTAAATGTAAAGAAGGGCGATTTCATCAGCATTATCGGAAGTAACGGTGCAGGCAAATCAACTCTCTTTAATGCTCTTACAGGGGCATTTTTAGTGGACACGGGCTCCATTATACTGGATGGCGTGGATATCACGGACATGGAAGAGCATAAGCGTTATCGCATGATCGGGCGACTTTTCCAGGATCCCATGATGGGTTCCGCTTCCGCCATGAGTATCGAAGAAAATCTGTATTTATCTTCAGGCGAAAACGGATGGCTCGGACGTATTTCGGAAAAGGACAGAAAGAATTTCAGAGAGAAGCTTGCGCTACTTGATATGGGTCTTGAAGACCGAATGAAGAATCCCGTCGGTTCTCTTTCGGGAGGTCAGAGACAGGCATTGACACTTCTTATGGCTACATATCATGTGCCTAAGCTTTTGCTTCTTGATGAACATACGGCAGCTCTCGATCCTCAGACAGCAGAGAAGGTTCTTGATATTACAAAGAGAATAGTGAGTGAAAATAACATTACATGCTTGATGGTCACTCACAATATGCAGTCGGCTCTGGATATCGGAAACCGCACCATCATGATGAATGACGGTAAGATCGTATATGATGTTGAAGGAGAAGATCGTAAGGGTCTTACGGTTCCGGACCTCCTTAATTTCTTCAAAGAAAAAGCGGGAGCGGCTCTTGATAATGACCGTATGCTTATGGTAAATTAATGCCATGGATGATAAAAAAATTAATGAGATCGTAGAAATGCTTGATTCTTTTGCCTCATCCGATGATAAGGCAAGAATGAAAATAAAAATGTCGGAGGAGTTGGAAGAAGGCACCGTTAAGCGTGAATATCATCACGGACGCTGTGATATCGGAAGTGCCTTCGCAAGGGGTAAGACCTTTGATCTTAACAACACCGACCGTTGCAATTAGATAGTTCTATGGGATTATCTCATTGCGATCACGAATATTACGGTAGGATTATGTCCTGCCGTTTTCTATGATTAATGGAGTATTGTATGGTTTATACATTGTTTATTCAGGCGGTAATCATGTTCTTACTGGCCGGGATCGGATATATCATGTTTAAGACGGGAAAGATCACCAATGAAGGAAGTAAGACCATTGGTAACGTTCTTATTTTTCTTTCCCTTCCCTGTGTAATGATCAACGGGCTTGTGCATGAAAGAACACCGGAAACCATGATGGGGCTTTTGCTGAGCGCTTTATTTGCGGCAGTTTTATTATTGATCTCCATGATAGTTTCCAAGGTCTTTTTCAGATCGGATGCTATTGCGGTTTTCTCATCATCATTTTCAAATCCCGGTTTTTTTGGTGTACCCCTGATTATAGGAAGTCTTTCTTCCGACGCCGTATTTTTCATAGCTTCATTTATTGTATTTCTTAACATTTTGCAGTTCACCTACGGCGTATTTATCATGACCCTTGATAAGAAGAACATAAGCATTAAGAATATTTTAAAGGCTCCTGCCATAATCGCAATGTTTATAGGTCTCTTTTTCTTTTTCACGGGGCTTAAGATCCCGAAGATCCCGGCAAGCATCATTCAGAATATTGCCAACTTAAATACTCCCCTTGCCATGTTTACCATCGGTGTTTATATGGCACAGACCGATATAAAGAAGATGTTCTTAAATAAAAAGAACTATTTTATATCTCTTACAAGACTTATCGTGATCCCTGTACTTTCAATTTTTGTACTGTTTCTTTTACCTGAAAAGTATATGGATATGAGATATGCTCTTTTGATCGCGGCAGCGTGTCCGGTGGGAGCCAATGTCGCAGTCTATGCCCAGATCCATAATAAGGATTATGCCTATGCCGTAGAGGGCGTGGTCATTTCCACTATCTTTTCGATTTTGACCATTCCCGCCGTGATCTATCTTGCGGAAATTTTATGGAAAATCTAAAAAATGTGCCGATTGGCACATACATATTTTTCACGACCTTAATATAATGAAGATGTGTAAAAGATATATAGTAATAGATTGAAGCGGTCGTGCATTTTATGCATGACTGTTTTGCGTTTACGGACTTTTTAGAGAGAATGTTATGTACAGACAGGCACTTGTTATCGGAAGATTTCAGCCCCTTCACAAAGGGCATGTCCATATAATCGAAGGAGCACTTAAAAATGCTGAAAAAGTGCTCATTCTGATAGGTTCTTCCCAGGAATCGGGAACATATAAAAACCCATTAACCTATGAGATCAGAAAAGACATGCTGGAGAAAACATTTGATGAGTTTATCAAAGCAGGCCGCATCATGGTAAAGCCACTCCCGGATGCAGGTCTTGGAAATGTATCCGCCTGGGGTGATTATGTCATGGAAAAGGCGGAAGAAGCTGCGGGAGAGGTGCCGGACCTTTTCGTAACAGGAGAAGAAGAGCGAAGAAAAAGCTGGTTTGAAAATTACTCCATCGCCGAGATCGTGGTTTCAAAAGTCGGTGATTACAGCGCGACCAAAATACGAAAAGCCCTTCTTTCAGCTGATTTTGATTCCTTTAAGGAGTCGGTCCCTAAAGAGATCACGGTTTATTATGATCTGTTAAAAGAAGCGGTTACGGAAGCGGAGAATAATAAAGATTCCGCAAGCATTTAAATAAATTAAGGGTTATTGAAAGAAAAAATATGACAGGCAAAAGTAAGACATTAAACAATAAAATATTATGGACTTTAAGCTTTGTATTCGTAGCTTTGTTCTTTATATGGGCTCACAGGTTTACAACGGAACATCTTTCGGATGATGCCTGGTTCAGCGTAATGCTGGATGGTTCAAGCTTATATAAATATCTTCATTTCAGATACTTTAACTGGACCTCAAGATTATTGATAGAAACATTGGAAGTCACATTGACACGTGTGAATTTCTTAGTGTGGCAGGCTCTTGATGTAATAATGATCCTTTTGCTTATATGGGGAATATGCGAACTTACCGATGCCAAATATGCGTTGGCTCCTTTGTGGTCAGCATCCCTTTTATGCTTCATCCCCGCAGGGATCCTCTATCAGGCAGGCTGGGTATCTACAAGCGTAAATTATATCTGGACTTCTGCTGCGGCGGTCATTTCACTTCTTCCTCTTAAAGGTAAAGGTAACAGATGGATAAGCCTGTTATTTTTAATATTCGCATGTAATCAGGAGCAGATCCTGGTCATCCTTCTTGCAATATTTTTGATCTATTTTATCAGCGAAAGGACAGTAAAAATTCCTGAAACTGTAGTGATCGCTACATCCCTTATATGGACGCTTACCTGCCCCGGTAATGCCGCCCGCACCGCAGCTTCTTTATCTGGGGACTATCCGGGATATGAATACTTATCTATATTTGATAAACTTAAAGTCGGCATCCTTGATTGCATCTCTTATTTTCCTGCAGGAGGCGCTAACCAGATCATTCTTATCGTATTTACGTGCTCTGTAGCGCTGGTTATTTTTTATAAGATATTTGCAAAAGAAAATCTTAATCAGATTTATGGTTTACTTTCGGTCGCATCTGTATTGATACTTATATTTACAGGTTTCCCCATAAGACATATTGTTGCGGGAGGAGAGCTTATTAAAGATCCTTATATGTATGATCTTTTTTCGAATAAATATCTTTCTTCACACGAATATTGCCTTTATGAAGAAAAGAATGTGACACTGGAGATCTTGGCTTTTATAATTCTTTTTATTGTTATTCTTTTTCTTTTATTTAAAGCGGGGGATAATATTAAGGAATCCGTATGGCTTTCTTTTATCTTTCTCATTGCAATAGGAAGTAAAGTGATGCTTGGATTTACCCCGTCAGTATATGCAAGCGGATTCAGACCGGCATTTCCCGGATCCGTTATGATACTGGGGCTTAGTTTTTATCTGTTGAACAAGCTTCCTGAAAAGGTAAGAAATATATGCGGAGGGATCGCCATGATCCTGGCAGTATTTATGTTTAGATTCATTGTGCCCGGTGAAACATTTTAAGATTAAAAGAGCTTCGGAAAACCGAAGCTCTTATTTTATCCTCTGTATAATTTAATGATCTCGTCTCTCTTTTCTCGTGAAATCTTTAATTTCGGGGAATTCTCCCAGCCATCGTTGGTTTCTTCATTTTCAACAATTAAGCAGCTTGTATTCTTTTCAAGAGTGTGAGTGTGCCATACACCTTTTTTTACCGTATATGCCTTTAATGGCTCTAAATGTGTAGCAGTAACCTTTCCGGGTTCATCGCCTGTTCCGGCAGTAAAGAGGGTGAAGTCACCCTGCAATAATACAAAGACCTCATCGGTATAAAGGTGCTTTTGCATATTATCAATGTTTTCAACTTCAAGTTCGTCAATGTAATTTAATATAGCTACTTTCCAGTGCTCGAAATGAACAATGGGTTTATACCCCTCATCAAGATATTCGGAAACTTCAATATCCATAATCATACCCGTCCCTTCAAAAATATATTTATTTAAGTATACAGTAAATTTACTTCATGTGCTATTATAAAAAGAAAAAACGCGGGAGAAATACCATGAAGCTTGAACCAATTGTCCTGTCACTTCTTGACACGGACCTATACAAATTCAATATGGATCAGGTTATTTTTCATAAGCATACGGATCTGACCGGAGAATATCATTTTAAGTGCCGTAATGAGGGCACGGTTTTCACTGAAGAAATGCTTGATGAAATAGATGAGCAGATAGATTATCTCTGTCGCCTTCGCTTTACCAATGAAGAGCTTGATTATTTAAGATCCATAAGATTCATTAAGAGTGACTATGTGGAGTTTTTAAGACTCTGGCATCCGATCCGCGATTATGTGAATACTTCTCTTGATAATGAGGGGCATCTTTCTGTTATTGTAAAGGGACCCATGTTTTCCGCCATGCAGTTTGAGATCTATTTATTGGAAATCATTAATGAAGTATATTTTAGATTTAAATTTGATTATGACAAGCTCCTTTCTTCTGCAAAAGAAAGACTTGATGCCAAAATAGAAGCCTTCAATAACGGAACCTATACTTTTAAATTTGCTGAGTTTGGCTGCAGAAGACGACTTTCAAGAGAATGGGAAGATGAGGTAGTAAAGAGACTTTGCTTTGAAACAAAGAATTGCGTGGGAACAAGCAATGTGTATCTTGCAAAGAAATATAATGTAACGCCCATCGGTACCTATGCTCACGAATTCGTGCAGATGTATCAGGGCATAGATGAGATTCCTTTAGCTTATACCAATCATTATGCCATGAAGGACTGGTACAACGAATATAAGGGCGATAACGGTACGGCTCTTACGGATACGGTAACAACGGATTTGTTCTTAATGGATTTTGACAGAGCCATGGTCAATAACTATACGGGCGTGCGTCATGATTCCGGCGATCCTTATGAGTGGGGCGAAAAGATCATTGCTCATTATAAGAAATATGGCGTAGACCCCCGTACCAAGCTTTTACTTTTCAGTGACAGCCTTGATTTCGACAGAGCGGAAGATCTGTATAATTATTTTAAGGATAAAGCGAAGGTTTCCTTTGGTATCGGAACCTTCTGTTCCAATGATACGGAAGAAGAAGCTCTTAATATCGTGATCAAGCTTCAATATGTTAACGGTCGTCCCGTTGCAAAGCTTTCCGACAGTCCCGGAAAAGCAATGTGCGATGATGAAGAATATTTAAAATACCTCGTGCGATCAGTAGACTTCAGATTAAACAGGGTAAAATAAAAGTCATAAAAAAGCAAAATGGTCCGGGATTTCCCGGACCATTGTTTTTAATTCTCTCAGTATTATTCAAACTTGATTTTAAATTCAGTGATGGAACCTTTTTTATCTGCCTCAAGTTTGTTACCATATTCTCTGCCTTCAAGGGTCCCCTTGAAGTCGATTCTGTCGCAGCGTCCCCACCAGGGTTCGATACATACGAAATCAGCTCCGGGATTCAGGCTTGACCAGATACCTACAAGGGGTGCAGCAAAGGAGACTGTGATATAGGGCTTCTTATCTTTATCAAGAATTGAAATAGAATCAACCTGCTTGTTTTCAAGTACAAGAGCATCCTTTTTGAAAAGATCGTCGGCAATTTTCAATGTATTGTCTGTAAGGGCGTATTCAGTCTTTTCGTAAGTCGCGAGGCCGGTATTTAAATCTATGTCGGAACTTATTATCTTTTCAATCTGCTCGTTGTTACGTCCGAATTTTAAGAAGTAATCATGGCGAACCCCGTCGGAAATGGGACATTTAAATCCGGGGTGGCCTCCCACTGAATAATACAATGTACCGTCATTCTTGTTTTCTACAATGTATCTTACGGAAACGGATCTTTCTTCCAATACATACATGATTGAAAACTTAAATTTGAAGGGATAAATTTTTCTTGTTTCTTCAGTATCTTCGATGTAAAGAACGACAGCGGAGCCTTCGGGATACTTTACGTTAAAGTAGGGAGTTTCTTTTGTATCTCCCACAGTAAAGCGGGTATCCCTTGCAAATCCGTGAGGTGTTGTGGGATATTCTTTTCCTTCGTAAGTATACTTTGCATTAACGCATCGCCCTACAAAGGGGAAAAGAACGGGAGATACGCGACCCCATACGTTTTTATCGCCGCTCCACATGTACTCTTTTTGGGTGGCTTTTTCTTTTACGGATTTTATTTCAGCACCCAGTTCGTCGATTTCTACAGTTAACAGTTCATTTTCAAGTTTTAACATCAGTTGTCCTCCAAGGCTTCCAGGCCCTTTGTATTTTTTATTTTTTCAGCTTTTATATTCTTTACAAGGAGAGTAAAGAGTATGAAGCTTAATAAAACCAGAATTGATGAGTAGAGAGGAAGTGCGCGCCATACTCCCGACATGGTAAATATGAATCCAAGCAGTATCGGAGTAACGGTCTGTGCCGACATGCTGGATGCATAATAGAAACCGGTGAATTTACCGATGTTCTTTGAAGAGCAGAGTTCCACTACCATGGGGAAGGAACAGTTATGCACAAGAGCCATGCCGTAGCCCTTTATCGCCCATACCGCGAATAAAAGGGAGGGGAAAGCATATTCACCCTTTGCGCCTGTCACAACGCCCGTGGGAGTCACAAAGCACATAACACCGAGAGAAATAAGGGCTATGAAGAGACCTGCCGAGATGGTCCATTTTCTTCCTATCTTATCGGCAATGTATCCTGCGGTTGCGAAACCTATAACGGAGGCAAGTCCACCCACAATGGTCATGATCATTGTGGCGCTGGATATGGAATTAAGATAATAGATTACGTAATTGCCGATATAGGTGCTGATGGCATTATCGGACATGAACCACAGAAATTCCGCAAAGAGAATGCAAAGAAGCATCTTCTTGTTGGCAGAGCTCATGGGCTTGCTGTCATCGATGGGCGTTTCAACTGCAGCCATTTTTTCACCCAGGTCAAGTTCTTCCTTCAATTCTTCTTTAAGTTTATTTTCTTTAATGGTAAAGAAAAGCACCATGGCGGAGATCACCATCAGTACGGAAGCGACTATAAAGGGAATCTCGATGGTCCAGATGTTTCGCTCGACGGAATCTGAATTTATATAGTCGGAAAGCTTTAAGAAAATGCCGAGAACGGTTGCCGCAGCGCCGCCTAAATATCCCATGATATTTATAATGCCGTTTGCTTTGGCACGAAGGGGCTTAGGTGTGATATCGGGCATGAGAGAAACCGCGGGATTACGGTACATCATCATAAACATCAGCACTATGGCCATACAAAGGACCATTCCGAAGATATTGTTGTAATGGAAAAATAAGGGGATAAAAGGAAATGCAAATGCAGCTACAAAGGTACCGGTTAAGATATATGGCATTCTTTTTCCTATGGGCGACTTGGTCTTATCTGAAAGTGAACCGAAAATCGGAAGCAGTATTAAAGCCGCCAGATTGTCGCAGGCCATTATAATACCAACAAGCCACTGGACATTTAAAATGGAATGGGCATCCTTTAACTTAAGCTCTGCGGAAGTGACACCATACATTCTTTTTGCAAAAATATCCGTTAAAAATGTGGGACACCAGGAGTCGTAGACCTGCCAGAGCAAAAGAATTCCGAAAAAGGCAAAACCTATAAGAAAAGTTCTTTTTTTGTTAAGCTTCATATTAACCTCCCCTAAATTGATTATTCCTATAAGTAGAGTGTACTTATTGTACAGATTGCACAAATTTGCACTTCATTCTTTATTATATTATGTAATTTATTAAAAGTGTAGAGATTTCTGAAAAAAAGGAATAAGATTGTATCAATAGGATAAAGGAGATGTGAAAGGTATGTTTAACTGGTGCTTTATAGGTGCGGGAACTCTCGCAAAAAGTGTTGCAAAAGAAATTACGGCTTCGGGCCGTCATAAGATCGTATCTGTATATCAGAGAAACGAAGAAAAGTGTAAGGAATTTGCAAAAGAATATGATGCGCTTCCCTGTAAGACTGCGAAAGACGCCATGAGCGCAGAAGGTGTTGACGGGATATATATTGTTACACCCCATTCTTCTCACTATGAGTACGTGAAGCTTGCAATCGATTTAAACAAACCCGTGCTTTGTGAAAAGCCCTTTACCGTTACAAAAAGCGAAGCGGAGGACTTATTTAAGCTTGCAAAAGAAAAGAATGTATATGTAACGGAAGCCATGTGGACTTTCTATGCGGCTCCCGCAAGAAAGGTTCTTGAATGGAAAAATGCCGGTGAATTCGGTGATATCAAGAAGGTGAAGCTTTCTTATATCATGAATGCCTATAAATATGCGCCGAGACTTACGGACCCGCTTGTTGCAGGAGGCGCTCTTCTTGATATAGGCGTATATCCCCTTACTTATATCTACAGACTTTTCGGTATGCCCGATAAGATAAAATGCCGGGGTAAAATCAAAAATGGTGTTGACTATCATGAAAAGATTAAATTATATTACGGAGAGCGGGTATTTAGCGCATCGGTTTCTATGAAAGATCCGAGGGTAAAGGAAGATTGCCTGATAGAAGGCACCAAAGCCCGTATGTTTACTCATCACTTCCATGTGACCGACAACGTGACCCTTGTAAAACGCGACGGATCAAAAGAGCAATTTAACGGACCAAGCTCCATGTTAAATGAATTTGATCTTGTAGCGGGAGAAATAAAAGAAGGATTGATCGAAAGTCCCCTTGTGCCCCATGAAGCGACAGTGAATGTCATGGGCATCATGGATGAATGCAGAAAGCAGATGGGACTTAAATATCCATTTGAAAAATAATTAAACGGAGATTTTATGGCAGATTTAATATTCGATATTGACGGAACTATCTGGGATACCACCGATATTGTGGCAGAAAGCTGGAACAGAGCGGCAAAGGAATCAGGCATAAAAGAAGAACGATGCATGATCACCGGCGCGATCCTTAAAAAAGAATTCGGAAAGCCCATGGATGTTATTGCGGACGACCTTTTCGGTGATCTTGATCTTAATAAAGGTACCATCGATAAGATAATGGAATTATGCTGTGATTATGAGCAGCATGATATCGAAGTTAATGAAGAGGATTTAACATATGACGGCATAATCGAGACAATGCGTGAATTATCCAAAAAGCATAAGCTCTTTATCGTAAGTAATTGTCAAAGCGGATACATAGAGCTTGTCATGAAAAAGAACGGCATCGAGGATATTATTTCAGACTATGTATGCTTTGGTGATAACGGCTTACAGAAGAGTGAAAACATAAAGCTCATTATGGATAGAAATGATTTAAAGGATGCCTACTATATAGGCGATACCATGGGAGACTTTCTTTCTACCAAAGAAGCGGGAGCTAAATTCGTATTTGCATCCTACGGCTTCGGTGATGTTAAAGAACCCGACTTCATCATAAAGAGCCCCAAAGAGTTGAAGGACATACTAATGTAATGTTAATATTTTATATATAGAATATAGCCAGAATGTTTTGCAAATATATGGAGGTTTCAAAATTGAGTGACTTAGATAATCTTGCGGCTTTAAAAAGAATGCTTGAAAATAAACCTGAAGAGCAAAGCGAGAAAATAGCCAGAGAAAAGAAACTTATTAATGACATAAACGCAATTTTAAACGGACACCAGAGCGGATCGGTGGATTATTCCGCAGTTAAGGCCTATGATCCATTAAAGGTTGTGGAATTCTTAAGTAAATCCTCCGACGAGGTTCAGAGAGTTTTAGGCGGGGAATGGCTCAAGATGGATCCGATGGCTTTTGAAGCATTAACATATACCGTAAAGCAGAAAATTCAGAAATCAACTCTTTTACTTGATTGGAATTCTTAATGGAGACTAAGGCATGATAATGTATCATGCCTTTTTTTATTAAATATTTCAGGTTTGGTTCAGGTTCTTTTATTATTCTTAAAAGAATAAAGGAGAGTTTAGATGCGGATACTCATTGCAGAAGATGAAATTCAAACGGCAAAAGCATTAAAGGTGCTTTTGGAAAAAGCGAAAAATAATGTTGATATAGTCTATAACGGGGATGATGCCTGGGATTATATAAAGAATGAATCCTATGATGTCATCGTGCTTGATATCATGATGCCCGGGAAAAGCGGCCTTGAAGTATTAAGGCTTTTAAGAAATGAGAAGAATAAAACACCGGTGCTTCTTCTTACAGCGAAGAGTGAAATAGAAGACAGGGTAGCAGGGCTTGATGCGGGAGCGGATGATTATCTTCCGAAGCCCTTTGCAACAAGTGAGCTTATTGCAAGAGTAAAGGCCCTTGGCAGGAGAAGCGACAATTATTCTGATTCTGTTAAGTGCCTTGGGAATATGGAACTTGATGCAAATCGATATGAACTAAGAACGGATAAGGGCACAGAGAAGCTTACAAATAAAGAATATCAATTGCTGGAGCTTTTCATCATGCATCCCGGATATGTATTTTCAACACAGCATTTAATGGATAAGATATGGGGCTACGAATCGGAATCGGATATTGATGTAGTATGGACCCATATAGGATTTGTAAGAAAGAAACTTAAAAAGCTTTCTGCCGAGGCGGAGATAAAGACCATTCGCGGTACGGGCTATTCATTGGAGGTAACATCATGCTGAAACGTTTAAGATGGCGCTTTATAGCATCTTCCATGATCTCATTTTTTACGGTGGTGGCAGTGATAGTAATTCTTTTAAATGTGGTAAATTATCATGCCGTCACTAAAAAAGCGGATCAGACCCTTTCATATATAGAGGATTTTGAAAAAGGCTTCAGGACTGAGGGAAGATTTATGCCTCCTCCCGGAGAACGTTTCATGAAGATGCCCAATGTGGAAGATAATTACATGACCCGATTCTTTGTCGTAAGATTTAATGAAGAGGGTGAAGCATCTTCTTTTTACATGGATTATGTAGCAGCAGTCGATGAAGTAAATGCTGTTGAATACGGCATTAAGGCCCTTAACGGGAAAGGTGACAGGGGCTATATAAAGGGCTATAGATATAAAAAGCTTTCCCTTGGGGATTCAACTGTAATAGTTTTCTTAAATGTGGAAAAAGAACTCCAGTCCATGCGACTTTTATGGGTTTTGTCCGCGCTTATTCCTTTTGTGATATTGCTTCCCGTATTTATATTGGTGGTTATATTCTCAAAGAAAGCGATCAGCCCCATAGCTGAAAATATTAAGAGGCAAAAGCAGTTTATAACGGATGCGAGCCATGAACTAAAAACACCCCTTACATCCATATATACAAGTGTGGATGTGATCACGGCAGAGCATGGTGATGATGAGTGGACCGACAATATAAAGAAGCAGACAGAGCGAATGTCAAAGCTGGTAAGTGAGCTTGTAACACTATCGCGACTTGATGAAGATATTCCGGTTCCCAATAAAGAAAAGTTTTCGCTTAGCCAGGCCGCCTGGGAAATCACGGAAGTCTACACTCCGGAAGCAAGAGCCAAGGGCAAGCATCTTGAAATAGATATAGAAGAGGATGTGAATCTTTTTGGCGACAAGTCTGCCGTTCAGCAGATGCTGTCGGTATTACTTGATAATGCTCTTCGCTATTCAACTCCCGAAGGTGATATTAAATTCACTCTTAAAAAGAAACACTCCAAATCCGAAATCGTAGTTTATAATACCTGTGATTATGAGAAACCACCGGAAGTTGATAAGCTGTTTGACAGGTTTTATCGCCCTGATGATTCGCGAAGCACCTTAACGGGCGGTACGGGTGTGGGGCTTGCCATAGCAAAGGCGGTAACGGAAGCTCATGGCGGTAAGATAAGGGCTATATGCCCGGACGGAAAGTCTATGACAATTAAAGTAAATATATAGTTTAAAGAAGGTCGAAGGGCCTTCTTTTTTTTGTACAAAAAATATTTTTTAAAAATTTAATTCGTTTTAGGTTCATTTCAGGTTGAACCAATATGATGGTTTCAGTAAATCGAAAGGAGGGCAAATATGAAACAGGAAGAAAATTACCGACACGAGCTAAAATATGCAATTCCTTTTGCGGATTATTTGAGCCTTAGAAACAGACTTAAATGCATAATGACAACGGATCCCCACGCTGACAGTAACGGGCTTTACCAAATAAGAAGTGTTTATTTTGATAACAGCGACGATAAAGCCTTAAGAGAAAAAACAGATGGAGTGGCAAAACGAGAGAAATTCAGAATCAGATACTATAACGATGATCTTTCTTTTATCACTTTGGAAAAGAAAATGAAAATCGGAAATCTTTGCTTAAAGTATGATGCAAGGATTACTGAAGAAGAGTTTAAGAAGATTATATCCGGGGATATTGATTTTATTAAGGACCACGAAAATGTGCTTTTAAGAGAGTTCTATGCAAAGCTTAGGTATCAAAGACTTGAGCCCAGGGTGTTAGTTTCTTATGTGAGAGAACCCTATGTGTATAAAGCAGGAAATGTAAGAGTTACTTTTGATTCCAAAATCAGAACATCCCTTTATCACAGAGACTTCTTATCAGAAAAGATTTCCGATATAAGCGCAACGGATAATCCTCAGGATATGTTACTTGAGATTAAATATGATGAGTTCTTACCTGAAATTATCAAGAGCCTTTTACAGGTTCCCAATTTAAGACAGCAGGCCTTTTCAAAGTACGGTGCCTCAAGAAGATACGGTTAATTATAAAAAGGAGAAATAAAATGACATTCAGCGATATTTTCAAATCAAGTTTTTTAGAGAGCGTAACAGAATTTTCAGCATTGGACACATTTATAGGTATGGTATTCGCACTGGTTATCGGTCTCTTTATTTTCTTAATCTACAAGAAAACATTTAACGGCGTTATGTATTCAAACGGTTTCGCCATGTCCCTTGTGGGGCTTTCCCTTGTAACGACCCTGGTAATCATGGCAGTTACATCCAATGTAGTATTATCCCTCGGTATGGTGGGTGCTCTTTCCATCGTGCGTTTCAGAGCAGCCATTAAAGAGCCCATGGAAATTGTATTTTTATTCTGGTCCCTTGCAGTCGGTATTGTAATAGGCGCGGGCATGATCCCTTTGGCAGTTATCGGTTCAGTGATAATCGGAGTGATCCTCGTTCTTTTTGCAAACAGAAAGACCACAAGCACTCCCTATATTCTTATTATAAATCTAAAAAACGATGAGGCAGAAGAAAAGGCAATGGACTTAGTAAAGAAATCCGTTTCCAAATATATTATCAAATCAAAGACTGTTAATGCATCGGGCATCGAGCTTACGGCTGAAATCAGAGTTAAGGATGCGGCTGCAAGCTTTGTCAATCGGGTAAATGAAATAGCCGGAGTTGAAGGTGCAACTCTTGTTACCTTTAACGGCGAATACATGTCATAAAGGAGGCGAAGGCCATGGCTTCTAATAAGCACATTCACATTTTCATAATAGCTGCCATGTCCGTTGCAGTCATAATATGTATGCTGGCTGTTTCTTTTTCCGATACGCTGGTTGATTTACTGGGCGGATACGGCGTAAGCATGGAATATGAATCGGCACTTTTTGATACGGATGAAGTGATAGATGTAAATATCATAATGGATGAAGAAAGCTTTAATGAAATGCTTTCAAATGCCATATCCGAGGAATATTATGTCTGCGACGTGATAATAAACGGTGAAAGGATAAATAACGTAGCCATAAGACCCAAGGGAAATACCAGCCTTTCTTCAATAGCATCGGATCCGGATACGGTGAGATACAGCTTTAAGCTTGAATTCGGCCATTTCGTAGAGGGACAGACCTTTATGGGCCTTGATAAGCTTGTATTAAATAACAGCTATGCCGATGCCACCAACATGAAGGAAGCCCTTATATACGATATGTTTGAGTTTCTGGATGCGGACGCCTCCCTCAATAATTTTGCCAAGATATCCGTAAACGGTGAGTATTTCGGTGTATATCTTGCTCTTGAAGCAGTGGAAGAGAGCTTTATGTTAAGAAACTACGGCACTCAGGACGGGGAGTTATATAAACCCGAGAGCATGGGCATGGGCGGCGGCCGGGGAGGCTCATCTGCGGGAACAGGTGGAGCTGACTTAAATTATATTGATGACGATCTTGATTCATATTCAACCATCTGGGACGGAGAAGTCACCGGTACAAGTGATTCCGACCATAAAAGAGTGGTCGAGGCTCTTAAAAATATAAGCGAAGGTAATGACATAGAAAAATATATGGATGTGGATAATATACTCAAGTATATGGCGGTTCATACATTTTCTGCCAATGAAGACAGCTTGTCAGGTTCCATGGCACATAACTATTACCTTTATGAATATGACGGAAAACTAAATATAATTCCTTGGGATTATAATCTGGCCTTTGCGGGAATGGGAAGAGGCAGGGAAAATGGAGAAGAGGATCGCGAATCAAATGCAACATCACTTATCAATGATGCCATCGATACGCCCTTTTCCATAACGGAATTTTTTGATGCCCTTCTTGAAAATGAAGAGTATTTAAATAAATATCATGAATATCTGAATATGCTGGTGGAAGAATATGTATACGGCGGACGGTTTGAGGAAGTCTATGAAAGCTATAGAAATACCATAGATGAACTTGTGAAAACGGATCCCAATGCTTTCTATGATTATGAAGAATATGAAAATGCCGTAAGCGTATTATATGAAACAATAATGCTTAGAGCAGAAAGCATTGAAGGACAGTTAAACGGATCGATCCCTTCAACCGATGAAGGACAGAAGGCGGAATCTGCCTCCCTGGTGGATGCATCTTATATTAATTTAAGCGATATGGGTTCCATGAATATGGGTGGCGGTGGCGGATTCAATTTCGGAAATCGTGAGATGGCGGATGCAGGCGATATGACCTCCGGAGCATCCCTTGACACGGAAGAATCCGAAAGGGTTCCGGGAGCCGGCGGACTTGACTTTGGAAATATGCCCGATATGGAGAATTTTAGTCCCGGGGATATGCCTGAAATGGGTGAATTTCAACCGGGAGAGATGCCTGAAGGCGAGAATGCTCAGGAAGGTAACATGCAGGGACGCCCGGGACGAGGCGGCTTTAACCGTGGAAACATGCCCAATATGGGAGAGTTCGATCCTGAGAATATGCCCAATATGGGAGACTTTGATTCTGAGAACGTGCCCGACATGGGTAACTTCCAACCCGGTAACATGCCTGGGGCGACAGGAGGTTCATTCTCAAGCTTTTCGGTAACCAATATTATTATCTATGTGGCTTGCCTTGCAGGCATGATAGTGGCGATAGTAGTTATAAGCCGAGTTAAGAGGAATAAGTAAAAACAAAACCATACGCGGTTATAAAATAGCCGGTATGGTTTTTTGTTATGCTTCTTTTTTTAGTTTATTAAAGACGATTATAAAGCAAATCAAATGTACCATTGTGGTAAGTATCCAGGATACGGGATAGCTTATGTACAGGCACTGAAGTGTGTGCTCATATCGGAACACCGTATATATCCACAGGATTCTCATACCGCATGCACCGAGCAGCGACACAATCATTGGCATGATGGCGTATCCCAAACCTCTTATGGCGCCTACACATACATCCATGGTTCCGCAGGTAAAATACGTAAGCATGATAATGCCCATTCGTAACATGCCGTATTGAATTACCACATCCTTATCAGCGGTTCCTGCGTAAACAGATAAAAGGTTGGGGCCGAATCTGTATGATAAAAGTCCCAGGGTCAAACCGTTAAAAATGGCAATACCCATGCACATAAAGAAGACTTTTTTTATACGGTCAAATTTATGAGCTCCGTAATTCTGACCCGTAAATGATAAGCAGGTATGGTGAGCTGCGTTCATGGCGACATATACAAAACCTTCGATGTTGATGGCAGCAGCATTTCCCGCCATGGCTCCGGCGCCAAAGAAATTAACGGAGGACTGAATCAATACATTCGAAATAGAGAAAATCGCTCCCTGAAATCCTGCGGGAAGTCCCAGACGAAGTATCATAAGAAGCTTTTCTCCGGATATTCTGAGTTCCGATAATTTAAGCCTGTAGCACTCGTGAGTCTTTAACAGGCAGTTCATGGTAAGCAGGGCGGAAATTGCCTGAGATAAAACAGTTGCATAGGCAACACCTGCAACTCCCATATTAAATACCACAATAAAAATCACATTGCTGATTGCGTTTATTACACCGGCAATGGTGAGATATTTAAGAGGTCTTTTGGTATCTCCGATGGCTCTAAGTATTGCGGCACCGAAGTTATAAAGCATTGATACCGGCATTCCCAGAAAATATATCCTTATATATTTGCTTGATAAAGGAAGTATTTCTTCCGGAGTTCCCATAAGTACCAGAATCTTAGGTGCGAATATAACGCCCAAGAATGCCAATGTGGCACCGGATATAAGAGCTATAAGCACTGAAGTATGAACCGTTTCAGACACGTCATTTTCTTTTCTCGATCCAAAGAAACGGGCAACTAACACGTTGGTACCGATGGACAGGCCTAAAAATACATTCACCAAAAGATTTATTAATGATGATGTGGAGCCGATGGCAGCTAAAGCATTCGAACCTACGAACCGACCCGCCACAATCATGTCGGCTGCGTTAAACAAAAGCTGCAATATGCTTGATAATATTAAGGGAATGGTAAAAGAAACTATCTTGGGAAAGAGAGGTCCTTCACACATATCAATCGAGTAATTTTTATTTTTCATAGGCCTATATTATCACAAGGAATAAAATATACATATTAACGAATCTTAAAAATAAATAAATTATGGAATTAACACTTGCAAAGGGGCAGGTTAGGTATTATAAAAGTATATGTGACAATAATTAGCACTCGAAATAAAAGAGTGCTAACAACATAAATTTCAAGGAGGCTAAGTCATGAAGTTAGTACCACTTAACGACAGAGTCGTATTAAAGCAGATGGTTCAGGAAGAAACCACCAAGTCAGGAATCGTTCTTCCCGGCCAGAATAAGGAAAAACCCCAGCAGGGTGAAGTTGTAGCCGTAGGACCGGGCACCGAAGATGTTAAGATGCAGGTTAAGGTAGGAGACAAGGTTATCTTCTCCAAATATTCAGGCACAGATGTAAAGCTTGATGAAAATGAAGAATATATTATCGTGAAGCAGGATGACATTCTTGCGATCGTAGAATAATCGGGAGGCGATTTAAATGGCAAAGGATATTAAATACGGAAGTGACGCCCGCAAGGCTTTGGAAGAAGGCGTTAACAAGCTTGCAAATACAGTAAGAGTAACACTTGGACCTAAGGGAAGAAACGTAGTGCTTGATAAGGCATACGGCGCACCCCTTATAACCAACGACGGTGTTACCATCGCAAAGGAAATCGAACTTGAAGATGCTTTTGAAAATATGGGCGCACAGCTTGTAAAAGAAGTTGCTACAAAGACCAATGATGTAGCAGGTGACGGTACCACAACAGCTACAGTTCTTGCTCAGGCAATGATCAATGAAGGAATGAAGAACCTGGCAGCAGGCGCAAACCCCATCGTATTAAGGAAGGGTATGAAGAAGGCTACAGATAAGGCTGTTGAAACCATTAAGGAAATGGCTCAGAAGGTTAACGGTTCCGAACACATCGCCCGTGTAGCAGCAATCTCCGCAGGAGACGATCAGGTTGGTGAAATGGTAGCAAAGGCCATGGAAACAGTATCCGGCGACGGCGTTATCACCATTGAAGAATCAAAGACCATGGAAACAGAACTTGAACTTGTAAAAGGTATGCAGTTTGACCGTGGTTACATTTCAGCATATATGGCAACAGATATGGATAAGATGGAAGCGGTTCTTGACGATCCCTATATCCTTATCACCGATAAGAAGATCAGCAACATTCAGGATATCCTTCCTTTACTTGAACAGATCGTTCAGAGCGGACAGAAGCTTTTGATCGTAGCAGAAGATGTTGAAGGCGAAGCTCTTACAACTCTTATCGTTAACAAGCTCCGCGGAACATTCAATGTAGTTGCCGTTAAGGCTCCCGGCTATGGCGACAGAAGAAAAGCAATGCTTGAAGATATCGCTGTTCTTACAGGCGGACAGGTTATTTCTTCCGAACTCGGTCTTGAACTTAAGGATGCAACGCTTGATATGCTCGGCCGTGCTAAATCCGTTAAGGTTCAGAAGGAAAACACTGTTATCGTTGACGGCGAAGGCGACAAGGCAGCAGTTCAGGGTCGTATCGCTCAGATCAAAGCACAGATTGAAAAGTCCACATCTGACTTTGATAAAGAAAAGTTACAGGAACGTCTTGCCAAGTTATCAGGCGGCGTAGCTGTTATCCGTGTAGGTGCTGCAACCGAAACAGAAATGAAAGAAGCTAAATTACGTATGGAAGATGCTCTTGCAGCAACCAGAGCAGCAGTAGAAGAAGGTATCATCTGCGGTGGTGGTTCTGCATACATCCACGCTTCCAAAGAAGTTAAGAAGCTTGCAGATACACTTTCAGGTGATGAAAAGACAGGTGCCAATATTGTATTAAAGGCTATGGAAGCTCCAATGTTCCATATCGCAGCCAATGCAGGTCTTGAAGGCGCAGTTATCATCAATAAGGTACGTGAATCCGAAGTCGGTATCGGTTTCGATGCTTACAAGGAAGAATATGTAGATATGGTTAAGGCCGGAATTCTTGATCCTGCCAAGGTTACAAGAACAGCACTTCAGAATGCTACATCCGTTGCAAGCACATTCCTTACAACAGAATCTGCAGTTGCAACAATTAAAGAACCCGCTCCCGCAATGCCCGCAGGCGGCGCAGGAATGGGTGGCATGTACTAAGCCGACATACATATACTTGCTTTTTTACGGGCCTTGTGTTATTATACACAAGGTCTGTTTTTATGCAGACCGGTAACATAAACCCTCTTTAAAGTTTTGGGAAACTCCAACCCTTTACTTTGATCCGGGCGATTTCAGAAATACAGGAGGAAAAAGAAATGATTTCTAAGGAAAAGAAACAGGCTATCATCAAGGAATATGCCAGAACAGAAGGCGACACAGGTTCACCTGAAGTACAGGTAGCTGTACTTACAGCAAGAATCCAGGAGCTTACAGAGCACCTTAAGGCTAACCCTAAGGACAACCACTCTGCAAGAGGTATGTACATGATGATCGGTCAGAGACGTGGTCTTCTTAACTACCTTATGAAGACTGATATCGAAAGATATCGTGCTTTAATCGCTAAGCTCGGTCTCAGAAAGTAAAAACATACACAGGGGTGGGTTTTATTATCCGCCCCTCTTGTTGTTTTTATAAGCGATGAAATTTTGAAATTAAAAACGAGTAGAGGCTGACACGAGACCACTGATGAGTCTCGGAAATTCCGGTATTCATCAGTAGTTTCGGCGCCTTTACTCCGAAAGAAAAAAGGAGAAAGATATGTACGAAAGTTTCAAAATGGACCTTGCGGGCCGTGAACTCAGAGTAGACATCAACCGTGTTGGTAAGCAGGCTAACGGCTGTGCTTTCATGCACTATGGTGATACTACAGTACTCAGTACCGCAACAGCATCAGAAAAGCCCAGAGACGGGATTGATTTCTTCCCTCTCTCAGTTGAGTATGAAGAAAAATTATACGCAGTAGGTAAGATTCCCGGCGGTTTCAACAAGCGTGAAGGTAAGGCATCCGAAAATGCGATCCTTACAAGCCGAGTAATCGACCGTCCCATGCGTCCTTTATTCCCCAAGGATTACAGAAATGATGTAACCCTTAACAACATGGTAATGTCAGTTGATCCTGAATGCCGTCCCGAACTTGTGGCAATGCTTGGTTCCGCAATCGCAACCTGCATTTCCGATATTCCCTTCGACGGTCCCTGTGCCACGACTCAGGTTGGTCTTGTTGACGGACAGTTCATCGTTAACCCCAATCAGACACAGTGGAAGGATGGAGACCTTCAGTTAACAGTTGCTTCCACAAAAGAAAAGGTTATCATGATCGAAGCAGGCGCTAAGGAAATTCCCGAAGCAAAAATGCTCGAAGCAATTTATATGGCTCATGATATCAACCAGACGATCATCGCATTCATCGATGATATCGTAGCCAAGGTTGGTAAACAGAAGCACACCTATGAATCCTGCGCAGTTCCCGAAGAATTATTTGCAGCGATCAAAGAGATCGTTCCTCAGGACGAAATGGAAAAAGCTGTATTCACTGACGAGAAGCAGGTTAGAGAAGAGAACATGAGAGTCATCACCGAAAGACTTGAAGAAGCTTTCGCAGATAACGAAGAATGGCTCGCAATCCTTCCCGATGCTATTTACCAGTACGAAAAGAAGACAGTAAGAAAGATGATCCTTAAGGACCACAAGCGTCCCGACGGTCGTGAGATCACACAGATCAGACCTCTTGCTGCAGAAGTTGATATTATCCCCAGAGTACATGGTTCTTCCATGTTCACTCGTGGTCAGACACAGATCTGCGACGTTTGTACTCTTGCTCCTTTATCCGAAGTACAGAAGGTTGACGGACTTGATGAAAACGTAACAGCGAAGAGATATATGCACCATTACAACTTCCCTGCATATTCCGTAGGTGAAACCAAGGTAAGCCGCGGACCCGGACGTAGAGAGATCGGACACGGAGCACTTGCTGAAAGAGCACTCCTTCCCGTTCTTCCTTCAGAGGATGAATTCCCTTACGCAATCAGATGCGTATCCGAAACCTTTGAATCCAACGGATCCACATCAATGGCATCAACCTGTGCATCCTGTATGTCCCTTATGGCTGCAGGTGTTCCCATCAAGAAGATGGTTGCAGGTATCTCCTGTGGTCTTGTAACAGGTGAAACTGATGACGATTTCGTACTTCTTACCGATATCCAGGGTCTTGAAGATTTCTTCGGTGACATGGACTTTAAGGTAACCGGTACTGTAGACGGTATCACAGCAATTCAGATGGATATTAAGATCCACGGTCTTACAAGACAGATTGTTGAAGGCGCTATCGCTCGATGCAGAGAAGCAAGACTCTTCATCATGGATACATGTATGAAGCCTGCGATCAGCGAACCCAGACCTACCGTTAATGAATATGCTCCCAAGATCATCTCCGTTCAGATCGATCCCGAAAAGATCGGTGATGTTGTTGGTCAGAGAGGTAAGACAATCAACGCCATCATTGATGAAACAGGCGTTAAGATTGATATCACAGATGACGGTAAGGTTTCCGTATGCGGAACTGACGCTGCCATGATGGATAAGGCTGTTGAATACATTAATACGATCGTTTCCGACTTCGAAGAAGGAAAGATTTACAAAGGTAAAGTTGTAAGTATTAAGGAATTTGGCGCATTTATCGAATTTGCACCTGGAAAAGAAGGCATGGTTCATATTTCCAAGATCAGCAAGGAAAGAATTGAACATGTAGAAGACGTTCTTACATTAGGAGATAAGGTAACCGTTAAGTGTCTTGGAAAAGACAAGATGGGACGTATCAGCTTCTCCATCAAGGACTGCTTAGAATAACATGACTTTTTGGACCGGGAGAAAAGATTCTTCCGGTCCTTTTTTTACATGAGGAAGCACATGAAAAAATTTATTTATCTGCCCTTTGTGGCATTGCTCGTATGCTTAGACAGATTCTCAAAGATTTGGATTGAGAATAACTTAAAGGGAAAAGAAAACATAAGAATAATAAAAAACATATTTGAACTTGAATATGTGGAAAATACGGGAGCCGCTTTTTCAAGCTTTTCCGGACAACAGGGATTTTTGATCGGTTTAACAAGCATTATTCTTTTGGTGCTCATTGTATTGTTCTTAAGAATACCCGATACCAAAAGATATATAGGCTTAAATCTTTCTTTTGCCATGCTTATATCCGGAGCGGTTGGGAACATGTATGACAGGATCTTCAAGCATTATGTTGTGGATTTCTTTTATTTTGTGCCCATCAATTTCCCGAGATTCAATGTGGCGGATGTACTTATCTGTGTGTCCGTGGGACTTTTGATAGTATTATTTATGTTTGTATATAAAGAAGAGGAGACAGATTTTCTGTTTCACATTAAGAAAAAATAGATTAATCGGTTCTTTGAAAGGATTTAGTTAAATGGGTAGTTTTGACAAAGAGATAGAAAGAAGACGTACCTTCGCCATCATATCTCACCCCGACGCAGGTAAGACAACACTTACGGAAAAGTTCTTACTCTACGGCGGACAGATCAATCTGGCAGGCTCCGTAAAGGGTAAGGCTACAGCCAGACACGCGGTTTCCGACTGGATGGAAATCGAAAAAGAAAGAGGTATTTCCGTTACTTCTTCCGTATTACAGTTTGATTATGACGGATATTGCATTAATATTCTTGATACCCCGGGACACCAGGATTTCTCGGAAGATACATACAGAACCCTGATGGCTGCCGACTCAGCGGTCATGGTAATCGACGGCGCAAAGGGCGTAGAGCCCCAGACCAGAAAACTGTTCAAGGTCTGCGGCATGAGAGGCATTCCGATCTTCACATTCATTAATAAAATGGACCGTGATGCCAATGATACCTTCGATCTTCTTGATGAAATAGAAAAAGAACTCGGAATTGCAACTTGTCCCGTTAACTGGCCCATCGGTTCAGGTAAGAATTTTAAGGGAGTTTATTCCAGATTCGAAAAGGCGGTTTATACCTACGAAGATACTAAAAAAGGTACCAAAGAAGGTGAGACCACTGTTATTTCCATAGATGACAAAGATGCTGTTCTTAAGCTTATCGGAGATGATGCATATTCCAAATTGAATGATGAGATCGAGCTTCTCGACGGAGCCAGCGCTGATTTTGATATTGAAGAAGTAAGAAAGGGTAAACTCACTCCCGTATTCTTCGGATCCGCCTTAACCAATTTCGGTGTGGAAGTATTTTTACAGAACTTCTTAAAGATGGCTACAACACCTCTTCCCAGAGTTTCTCTCGGAGAAGAGATAAATCCTTTATCCGATGAATTCAGTGCTTTTGTATTTAAGATCCAGGCCAACATGAACAAAGCTCACCGAGACAGGATCGCTTTCATGAGGATCTGCTCAGGTAAGTTCGAGGCCGATAAAGAAGTCAAGCATGTACAGGGCAATAAGGTAATGCGTTTATCCCAGCCTCAGCAGATCATGGCGGACGAACGTAAGATCTTAAGTGAAGCCTATGCAGGGGATATAATCGGTGTATTCGATCCCGGCGTATTTTCAATCGGTGATACCGTATGTGCTCCTAAAGCAAATATCACCTATGAAGGTATTCCTACCTTTGCTCCCGAACATTTCGCTCGTGTTCGTCAGATCGATACCATGAAGCGTAAGCAGTTCATAAAGGGCGTATCACAGATCGCTCAGGAAGGCGCCATTCAGATATTCCAGGAGCTTAATTCCGGTATGGAAGAAATCATCGTGGGTGTTGTAGGTGTTCTTCAGTTTGATGTACTTAAGTATAGACTTGAAAACGAATACAATGTAGAGATCCGTCTCGAACCCCTCCCCTATGAATATATCCGCTGGATCGACAATAAGGATATCGATGTGACAAAGCTCACCGGTACTTCCGATATGAAGAAGGTTACTGACCTTAAAGGTCGTCCTTTGCTTTTATTTGTCAACTCATGGAGTATCCAGATGACACTGGACAGAAACAAGGGACTCATGCTTTCTGAGTTTGCAAAGAACTAGTTGTTTGGTATAATTATTATATCTATGTAGACACACGGAGGAAAAACAATGCAGGCAGAAAATGTTGAAAGCAAAGTAAAGATTGCCAATGATGTTGTTGGCAAAATCGCCACCATCGCAGCCCTCGAAGCAGACGGCGTAGTGGCAATGGGTAATAATATTACCACTGAGGTTCTTTCCAAGGTGGGCATGAAAAACATAATGAAAAATGTGAAGGTTGATATCTTCGGTCACGACGTAAAGATCGATATTGCGGTTACCGTTAATTACGGCATCAATATTCCCGCAGTATCAAGCGCTGTGCAGGATAAGATCAAGCAGGCCGTTGAGAACATGACCGGTCTTTCCGTCAGCGATGTTAATGTCAGGATCGCAGGTATTGACTTACCGGAGAATAGATAATGAGAAGAAGTGAAAGAAGAGAGATTCTTTTTAAATTGTTGTTCAGAACGGAATTTGTAGATATTTCCGAAATGCCTGAGCAGATGCAGATGTATTTCACCGTTGATTATGACGAGGAAAAAGAAATTCCCGAAGATATCAGGGACGAGATCATCAAAAGAGAAGAACAGATAATGGAAAAGCTTCCGGAGATCGATAAAGAGATTTCCGAACGTGCAACAGGCTGGACCATCGACAGAATGGGCAAGGTCGATCTTGCCATCATCAGACTTGCAGTATTTGAAATATTGTTTGACGATGAAATACCGGTAGGTGTTTCCATCAATGAAGCGGTGGAACTTGCCAAAAAATACGGACGCGAAGAGTCCGGCGGTTTCGTAAACGGAGTTTTGGCTAAATTTGCAAAATAATATTTACTCGGTTTCACAAATTAATAACTATATAAAAAATATGTTCCTTACGGATGGCTTTTTGCAGAACGTGACTCTTCGAGGAGAGGTAAGTAACTGCAAGTATCATTCTTCGGGGCATATTTATTTTTCCATGAAGGACGAAAGATCCGCCATCAGATGTGTAATGTTTGCATCAAACAGGCGGGGCCTTGACTTTCTGATGCAGGACGGCATGAAGATCGTGGTAAAGGGTTCCGTCAATGTTTATGACCGTGACGGCTCCTACCAGGTCTATGCGACTTCCATTGAAAAAGAAGGGCTGGGCGACCTTTATGAGGAATATGAGAAGCTAAAGAAACGACTTAGCGAACAGGGAATGTTTGACAGTGAGTATAAACGTCCAATTCCTAAATATGTGAAGACCATCGGGGTTGTTACCGCTGAAACCGGTGCAGCCGTAAGAGATATTATCAATGTAAGCAAAAGAAGAAATCCGGGAGTTCAGATAGTTCTTTACCCGGCCATAGTTCAGGGGGAAGAAGCTCCCGCAAGCATCATTGCGGGAATCCGTGCTCTGGAAGAATATGGCGTTGATGTAATGATCGTGGGACGCGGCGGCGGTTCCATTGAAGATTTGTGGGGATTTAATGATGAAATGGTAGCGCATGCCATTTTTAACTGCGATGTGCCCGTGATCTCGGCCGTTGGTCATGAAACGGATTATACCATTGCTGATTTTGTATCGGATCTGAGGGCTCCCACCCCTTCGGCTGCGGCAGAGCTTGCCAACACCGACATGATGGCGGTGTTATCCGATCTGGAAGATAAAAAGATTACAATGAACAGGCTCATAAAGAATAATCTTGAAAGAAACAGAAGAAACCTTCTTTTGCTTAAAGAAAGATTAAATAAATTGAGCCCTCAAAATAAAATAAATCAATATAAATTAAGATTGGATCATTTAAGATCCGGTCTCGACAGTGCCATGGAAGGTATCATCAAGGATTATAAGCATAAGCTTAGTCTTATGTCGGAAACCTTAAACGGTCTGTCGCCTTTGGCAAAGCTTCAGGGGGGATTCTCATATGTGGCTGATGCCGGGGGTAAGAATATTAAATCCATAAAGAGTATAAATAAAGATGACGCTTTAAAGGTATATGTATCGGACGGTGTCATAGAATCAAGGGTGACCGGTAAGGAGGAGATCAAATGGCAGAAGAAAAGCAGTCAGTAGATGAAATGTTTCAGAATCTTGATGCGGTCATAAAGGAACTTGACGGTGAGGATGTGGCTCTTGAAAAGGCCTTCAGCCTTTACGAAAAGGGAGTCCATCTGGCGGGTCAGCTGCAAAAAGAAATAGACTTAACGGAAAAGAAAGTTCTTAAGCTTACAAAGGATGGTGAGGAAAGTGTATTTCAATGATGAATTAAGTGAGAGAGTAAAAAAGGTTGAAACTCTTTTGGAGGGCGTTCTTGATATCGACGCGGGAAAGGCCAATGACCTTCTTACCGCCATGAGATACAGTGCCCTGAACCCCGGTAAGAGACTTCGCCCCATTCTTATGGAGGAAACCAGCCGTCTCTTTCTTGGCGACGCTCCTGAGCTTCCACAGTTCATGGCAGCCATCGAACTAATCCATTCATATTCGCTGGTTCATGATGATATGCCCTGCATAGATAATGATGAATACAGAAGGGGAAGAAGGACAACTCATGCAGTATTCGGTGAAGACACGGCACTTCTTGCGGGAGACGGTCTTCTTAACTACGCATACGAAGTTGCGATCAGTTCCTTTAAACACACAAAAGACCCCGTTAAATGTGCCAAGGCTTTAAAGGTTCTGTCGAAGAAAGCCGGTATTTTCGGCATGGTCGGCGGTCAGGCTCTGGATGTAAAGAGCGAAAAGACCAACAGACTTCTGACAAAAGAAGATTTGCTTTTTATTCATAAAAATAAAACAGCGGCTTTGATCGAAGCTTCCATGATGATCGGCGGTATTTTGGCCGGAGCATCAGATGAGGATGTTAAAAGACTGGAAGAAGCAGCTACAAAGATCGGTATCGCCTTCCAGATAAGGGATGATATTCTTGATGTTGAAGGTTCTTTTGAAGAGCTGGGTAAAGACATAGGCTCCGATGAAGAAAACGGCAAAGAAACCTACGTGACTCTTTTTGGCATGGATAAAGCCAAGGAAGATGTGGAAGCATATTCCGAAGATGCCCTTAATATTTTGAGTTCTTTTACCGTAAAGAACCCCTTCCTTGAAGAATTGGTTGAAAACCTTGTGCATAGGAATAAGTAATGTATAGATATCTTGATGAAATAAAAAAAGAAAATGACATAAAGAAGATACCCGAAGACAAGTGGCCCGTACTTGCTGATGAAATAAGGGACTTTCTTATTGAAACCATCAGTAAGACCGGCGGACATTTAGGTTCAAACCTTGGAACCGTTGAACTTACCATGGCGCTTCACTTATCTTTAAATCTGCCCAATGATAAGATCATCTGGGATGTGGGACATCAGTCATACACGCATAAGCTTCTTACGGGAAGACGCGAAGGCTTTGAAACCCTTAGAAAATACAAGGGTATGGCGGGCTTCCCCAAGAGAAATGAGAGTCCCTGCGACAGCTTTAATACGGGACACAGCTCAACTTCAATTTCAGCAGGCCTCGGATATGTTAAGGCGAGAGAATTAAAGGGCGAAGATTATACAGTTGTTTCCGTTATCGGAGACGGTTCACTTACCGGCGGTATGGCTTATGAAGCATTAAATAATGCTTCAAAGCTTAAGACCAACTACATCGTGATACTTAATGACAATAACATGTCCATTTCAGAAAATGTGGGCGGTATCAGCAAGTATCTTAATGATATAAGAACTGCCAATACATATCTTGAGCTGAAAGAAAATGTATTTAACCGCTTAATGAATATTCCCGGCGGTGAAGAAGTTGTTAAGGGTATCAGAAAAGCAAAGAGTACCGTAAAGAGCCTTGTGGTTCCCGGCATGTTCTTTGAAAACATGGGTATTACCTATCTTGGTCCCGTGGACGGTCACAACATTCGAAATATCATGAATGCTTTAAGTGATGCTAAAAGGATCAAAGGCCCCGTGGTCGTTCATTTGATCACCAAAAAAGGTAAGGGATTTGCTCCGGCAGAAAAGCATCCTGCAAGATTCCATGGTGCAGAGCCCTTCGAAATAGCAACGGGACTTCCTAAGTCCCCCAAGACCGCTTCTTCTTATACGGATATCTTTTCTACCTGTATGGTAAAGATGGGAGAAAGGGAAAAGGATGTATGCGCCATAACGGCTGCCATGCCTGATGGCACAGGTCTTAAGAGATTCAGGATCACATACCCCGACAGATTCTTTGATGTCGGAATAGCGGAAGAACATGCGGTAACCTTTGCCGCAGGTCTTGCAGCAGGCGGATTAAAGCCCGTTGTATGCATTTATTCTTCTTTTTTACAGAGAGCATATGATCAGATAATCCATGATGTATGCTTACAGAATCTTCATGTGGTATTTGCCATAGACAGAGCAGGTCTGGTAGGAGCAGACGGTGAAACTCACCAGGGGATTTTTGATATTTCCTTCTTATCATCAATACCCAATATTGAGATCCTTGCTCCCAAAAATAAATGGGAATTGTCCGACATGCTTAAGTATGCGGTTGCCGCCGAAGGCGCTGTCGCAATAAGATACCCGAGAGGCACGGCCTACGCGGGGCTTGAAGAATACAGAGCTCCGGTGGAAAGAGGTAAGGCTGAACTTATTTATGATGAATCGGGAGTAGCCCTTCTTTGTTTAGGATCCATGGTAAAAACCGGTGAAGAAGTGAGAGAACGCCTTAAATCCGAGGGTATCCCGTGTTCACTTGTAAATGCAAGATTCGCAAAGCCCATAGATGAAGATATGGTAAGATTTTTAGCTTCAAAGCACGATCTGATAGTGACGCTGGAAGAAAATGTAATCAGCGGCGGATTCGGAGAGCATGTGCTTGATTTTATAAACGAAGACGGATTAAATGTTGATTTTCTTAATATCGGTATTCCCGATGAATATGTGGAGCATGGAAATGTTGATGCTCTTAAGAAAGAGATCGGCATAGATGCCGACTCCATTTTCGACAGAATAATCAAGAGTTTAAAATAATTATGAAAGAAAGACTTGATGTATTATTGGTGGAAAGAGGCCTTGCTCCTTCCCGTGAAAAAGCAAAAACCGTTATCATGGCGGGAGATGTTTTTGTAAACGGTCAGAGGGAAGATAAGGCGGGTTCCACCTTTGACCCTGAAAAAGCGAATATCGAAGTCCGGGGCGTAAAGCTTAAGTATGTAAGTCGCGGAGGTCTTAAACTGGAAAAAGCGCTTCAGGTTTTCCCTATCGATCTGAAGGGTAAGACCTGTATGGATATAGGCGCTTCCACCGGCGGCTTTACGGACTGCATGTTACAGAACGGCGCGGTTAAGGTCTATTCCATTGACGTAGGTCACGGACAGCTCGCATGGAGCTTGAGAAATGACGAACGTGTCATATGCATGGAGAAGACCAATTTCAGATTTGTGACCAAGGAAAACATTCCTGAAGCAGTTGACTTTGCAAGCTGTGATGTTTCTTTTATCTCTCTTACAAAAATACTTGAGCCTGCAGTCAATATAATCGAACCCGGCGCGGAAATGGTGGTGCTTATTAAGCCCCAGTTTGAAGCCGGAAGAGAAGAAGTAGGAAAAAAAGGCGTAGTTCGTGACAAAAAAGTCCATCAGGATGTAATATATAAAGTAACGGAATATGCAAAGACTGTAGGTTTTACCATTAAGGGTCTTGATTATTCTCCCGTAAAGGGACCGGAAGGTAATATTGAATATCTTCTTTTCCTTGAAAAGGGACAGGGAAATGCCATAGAATATAATATTGAAGATGTAGTTAATAAGGCTCATGAAGAGCTTGATTAAACCGGAGGAAGTATGAATAGGTTTCTTGTACGTACAAATGAATCCAAGGACAAGGGCTTTGTCTTGACCGATAAGATAAAGGATTTTCTTGAGAGTAACGGAAAGATCGTAGATGTGGAAGTAATGGATGACGAAAAAATCTACGGTAAGGAAATGCCCATTACTTTTGATGATGGAGAGAAGCCCGATGCGGTAATAGTGCTCGGCGGCGACGGAACAATGCTCAGAGCTGCCAGAGATTACGTGGATCAGGAAATACCTTTGCTTGGTGTTAATCTCGGAACTCTCGGATATCTTGCGGAAGTTGACCAGAGCTCCGTCATTCATTCTTTAAGCAAGCTCCTCGCGGGAGACTTCGGAATTGAAGAAAGAATGATGCTTGAAGGGAATATCATACGTGGTTCCAAGCTTATCGGCAATACCATGGCTTTAAATGATATTGCGGTTTTAAAGTCACAGCCCTTCAGAGCAATTCATTTTGATGTATATGTAAACGGTCAGTTTTTAAAATCCTACAGCGCCGACGGTATTCTTGTTTCGACTCCCACCGGTTCCACAGGATACAATCTTTCTGCAGGCGGCCCCATTGTAGAGCCTTTTGCGGATCTGATCGTACTTACTCCGATCTGTCCTCATACCATTAATTCAAGAAGCATTATTTTGGCTGCAGAGGACGAAGTGATTATTGAGATCAAAGATGCCAAGGCCGGCGGCGTGGAAAATGCTTTTGCCATGAGTGACGGCGCTGCGCATTTTGATATAGAGACCGGTGATACCATTGTGCTCCACAAAGCCGAGAAGCGCACAAGGATCATAAAGCTCAATAAAATAAGTTTCTTAGAAGTGTTGCATCAGAAGATGACAGATTAAAACCATAGGGGATTATGCATGAAAAACGACCGACATGAAATGATACTTTCACTTATCGAGAATTACGAAATCGAGACTCAGGAAGACCTGGCCCAGAAATTATCGGATGCCGGCTTTTCCGTAACACAGGCCACCGTTTCGAGAGATATCCGGATGCTTCATCTTTACAAGAAAAATCTCGGAAACGGTCATCAGAAATATGTGGCGGAAAAAGAAACAGATCACAATTTGGATGCTAAATACAAGAGAGTTCTTAAGGATGGATTTGTATCCATTGATATAGCACAGAATATTCTTGTACTTAAAACGGTCGGCGGTATGGCCATGGCTGTGGCTGCCGCAGTGGATGCCATGGAATTTGGCGAAGTCGTAGGCTCCATTGCCGGTGACGATACCATTATGATGGCGATCCGCACCAAAGAGGATGCGGAAAAGCTTCTTGTTAAGATCAAAGAATTCGTGGGGGAATAACGAATTCTGTGGGGAATTGGTAATACGGGAGAAAATTCGATCGGAGTAATATGTTAAATTATTTACATGTTAAGAATCTTGCGCTGATAGAAGAATGCGAGATTAATTTTTCCAAGGGGTTAAACATTCTTACCGGTGAAACAGGTGCCGGTAAATCCATACTTATCGGTTCCGTTAATCTGGCTCTTGGGCAAAGAGCCGAGGGAGATATTATCCGCACGGGGGCATCGGAAGCTCTTGTGGAGCTTGATTTCAGCGTAGATGCAGAAATAAAAAAGCTTTTATCGGATATGGACATTTCGGATTCCGAAGATTCTTTATTCATTTCAAGAAAGATCACACCCACAAAAAGCATATACAGAATAAACGGTGAAACGGTTACGGCAGGTACGGTAAAAGAACTTGCCGCAGCCTTAATTGATATACACGGACAGCATGAACATCAGTCCCTTCTTAAAAACAGTAAGCAGCTTCAGATGATCGATGCTTTTTATCAAAAAGAAATAGAGCCTGCCCTTGAAAAGGTGGCTTTATGCGCTGCTCAATATGAAGCTACGGAAAAAGAACTTAGCGAATTAAGAGAAAAGGCTCAGGGCAGTGACAGAGAGATAAGCTTACTTTCCTATGAATGTAAAGAAATAGAAGATGCTGCATTGATTGAAGGGGAAGATGAGACACTTGAAGAAGATTATAAAAGAATGCAGTCTTCCGAAAAGATCATGGCTCTCTTAAATGAATCCGTTAATTATCTTGCTGCGGAAGATAACGATAATGCGGGAAGCCTGATCCAGAGATCCCTTCAGGCTGCATCAAGAGCCGCAGGCTATGATGAATCCTTAGATCCCGTTAAGGATGTCTTATCCGAAGCAGAAAGCCTTATTGGCGATTATTTATTTAAAATAAATGATTATCTTAATACATTGGATTTTTCCGAAGAAGATTTTGTAAGAACTGAAGAAAGACTTAATGTAATAAATAATCTTAAGATGAAATTCGGTCGGAGCATTCCTGATATTTTGGAGGCTTATGAAGAAAAAAGAACCTTGCTCGATAAGCTTGAAAATATCGAAGAGTCATTAGCTAAGGCAGAAGAAAAGATTAAAGAATGTAAAAAAGCATATCTAGATGCGGCAACAAAGCTTCATGAATTAAGATTAAAAGCCGCTGTTGAGTTTTCCGAAAAGCTCACGGGCGAATTGCTGATGCTTAACTTTAATAATGTTAATTTTAAAGCTGAGATTATAAAGGATGAAACAAGGATTTCAAGAAAAGGATTTGATGATGTGGAATTTATGATTTCCACCAATGTGGGAGAACCTCTTCGTGAAATGAAGAATGTTGCCTCCGGCGGTGAACTTTCAAGAATCATGCTGGCGATCAAGACAATACTTGCAAAGCGTGACAGGGTGGACTCACTTATCTTTGATGAAATAGATGCCGGAATAAGCGGAAAGACCGCCTGGGAAGTTGCTAAGAAGTTAAAGCTTTTATCTAAAGAACATCAGGTTATTACAATAACCCATCTTCCTCAGATTGCGGCAGCTGCGGATACTCACTTTGAAATAAAGAAACTCGTTTCCGGTGATAAAACCGTAACCGTTATAAGCATTCTTGATGCAGAAGGAGAGATAAGAGAACTTGCCCGTCTCTTAGGCTCCGATAATCCTTCGGAGGCTGCATTGCTTAATGCAAGGGAACTAAAAAAAGAAGCATGCTCATAAAAGTATGACACTATATATTGTGGAATAAATGTGGTATAGTTAGAATATAATGTGAAAAAAGAGGATATTTTATGAAAAAGATTCTTTTTGCAGCATCAGAATGTATTCCTTTTATCAAAACCGGCGGTCTTGCGGACGTGGTGGGGTCACTTCCAAAGTCCATTGATAAGAGATATTTTGATGTGAGAGTTATCTTACCGAAATATGCCTGCATGAAGGAAGAATTCAAGTCCAAGCTTCAGTATCTCACTCACTTTTATATGGATTTTAATTATAAGAATGAGTATGTGGGAGTGCTTACAACGGAACTTGATGGGGTTACTTTCTATTTTATCGATTCCGAATACTATTTCTCGGGACCTTCACCTTATTGTGGAGACCCTCTTTTTGAGATCGAAAAGTTTGCTTATTTTTCAAAGGCTGTATTATCATGCCTTCCCCTTATAAATTTCCAACCCGACATTCTTCATTGTCATGACTGGCAGACAGGTCTTATTCCTGTTTATCTTCATGAGCGTTTCCAGGGCGATATGTTCTTTATGAGCATGAAGAGCATCATGACGATACATAATCTTAAATTCCAGGGACGCTGGGATGTTAAGGCAGTGCAGAATATCACCGGCCTTTCGGGATACTACTTCACTTCCGATAAGATGGAATCATATAAGGACGCAAACCTCTTAAAGGGAGGGCTTGTATTCGCTGATGCGATTACAACCGTAAGCGCTACATATGCAAAAGAGATCATGACGGACTTCTATGGCGAAGGCTTAAACGGACTTCTTGCTGCGAGAGTTAATGATCTGAGAGGTATTGTAAACGGAATCAGTTATGATGAGTTCGATCCCGCGAAGGATAAGGCTCTTAAATATCCCTTTAACATTGAAAATTTCAGAACGGAAAAAGTCAAGAACAAGCTGGCTCTTCAAAAAGAGCTGGGACTTAAGGAAGATAAGAAAACCATGATGATCGGTATCGTATCAAGACTCACCGATCAGAAGGGCTTTGATCTTATCGCATATATGATGGATGAACTCTGCCAGGACGGAGTGCAGATCGTGGTAGTAGGAACCGGTGAGGAACGCTACCAGAACATGTTCAGACATTTCGCATGGAAGTATCCCGATAAGGTTTCTGCCAATATTTATTATTCAGACGAGCTTGCCCATAAGGTTTACGGAGCTTCGGATGCATTTTTGATGCCATCACTCTTTGAACCCTGCGGTTTGAGTCAGCTTATAGCTCTTCATTACGGAACAATTCCCATTGTCCGTGAAACCGGTGGCCTGAGAGATACCGTAGAACCCTTTAACGAATATGAGAATAAGGGAACGGGCTTCAGCTTCGCCAATTATAATGCTCACGAAATGCTTTATACCGTACGTAACTGCGAAAGGATATATTACGATAAAAAGCGTAAATGGAATGCCATGGTGGAAAGAGCCATGGAGCAGGACTTCTCCTGGAAGAAGAGTGCATTAAAGTATCAGGAAATGTACGACTGGATGATAGGGTAGAATAATCCCGGGTATATAGGAGTTTTACATGAAAAAGAATTTACATTCACTTTTGATAATCAGCGCATTGGCAATTGCACTTTGTGCCTGCGGAGGGAAGAATCCCGTGAAAAAATCAGAATCAGGTGCCGCAGTTACAGAGCTTTCCGCTCCCGTCGGTCTTTCTTTCAGGGAAGAAGAAGGAGATGGGGTTTTAACATGGGATGCGGTTACGGATGCTGCAGGTTACAGGATCTATGCGGGTGAATCAAGACTAAATGATTCTTTTACCGAGATTACGGAAAAAGCAATTACCGAGAATTCCATTAAGGAATCGGAGCTTGACAGATTGATCGAAAAGCTTAATAAGAAGGAACCGGTTATCACCGAGAAATATCCCTATTTCAAAGTTGTTTCCGTAAACGGAGATGTGGTAAGTGATTTTTCCGCACCTTTTTCAAAAGAAAATGAGATTTTCGGCGAGAATACTTTAATATATTCCACCAAGGATAATATTGATGCCGTCAACGAAGAACTTCACAAATTGTTCCTTCGCATGGAAATGGCGCAGTTTGAAGATAAGCGTTATTCTGTTATGTTTAAGCCCGGAAGTTACAATGAAGCCCTCGAATTAAATATGGGATTCTATATGGATGTTATGGGTCTCGGACTTATTCCCACAGATACCGTTATTCCAAATTTCAATTGTCCCGCCACATGGCTTGGCGATGCGGGAAACCATAATGCAACCTGTAACTTCTGGCGAGGCGTTTCCAATCTGACCGTTGATAATACGGTTATGTGGGCTGTATCCCAGGCTACATTTATGCGTCGTATGGAGATTCACGGGAATCTTTACTTACATGATAATGGCGGATGGTCCAGCGGCGGATTTTTATCCGATTCCGTAATCACAGGAGTAACGGATTCAGGTTCCCAGCAGCAGTGGTTATCAAGAAACTGCGACTGGACAAAGTGGACCGGCGAAAACTGGAATATGGTATTCGCAGGTATTGAAGAAGGAAAGGCTCCCAAGGGAACATGGCCTTCCACAAAATACACAACCGTAGAAGAAACTGCAATTCAGGCTGAAAAGCCATATATATATCTTGATGAAGAAGGATACAAGGTATTTTTACCAGACGTATTAAATAATACAAAGGGTATTTCCTGGAAAGAAAATAAAGGTAAGTCCATCGATCTATCGGAATTTTATGTAGCGAAAGCAAGTGTTGATACCGCAGATACTATCAATGAAGCATTGGCATCCGGAAAGAATATTATTTTAACTCCCGGTATTTATAAAACCGACAAAGCAATTGAAATTAAGAATCCCGACACAATCTTCCTTGGAATGGGACTTGCCACATTAAGACCCGTAAATGGTAATGTGGCATTGGAAGTGGCAGACGTGGACGGTGTTAGAATTGCAGGGGTGTTATTCGATGCCTGGGAAGAAAAATCAGAAACTTTACTTAGAGTCGGAGAAACGAACGCAAGTAATGACCATTCCGCAAATCCCATAGTATTAAATGATACCTTCTTCCGCGTAGGTGGCGTTACCAATAATAATACTTCAGTTGATTCCTGTGTTATCATAAACAGCAATAATACCGTAGGTGACAATCTCTGGGTATGGAGAGCCGATCACGGAAGCGGAGTTTCATGGACAGCGAATTATGCCAAGAACGGTATTATCGTAAATGGCGATGATGTAACAATGTATGCTCTTATGGTTGAGCATTTCATGGAATATCAGACAGTATGGAACGGAGAAAACGGAACAGTTATCTTTTATCAGAGTGAGCTTCCCTATGATGTTCCGAGACAGTCTGAATGGAAGAGTGAAGACGGAAAAGTTAACGGCTTTGCTTCCTACTATGTAAATCTCGATGTTGAAAAGCATAATGCATATGGTATCGGTATTTATTCCTATAACAGAGATGCTGTAGTGGAAGAATATTGTGCCATGAGAGTTCCCGAAGTACCGGGCATGAATTTAAACAATGTATGCGACGTAATGATCACGGGTAATCCCGGAATCTCATATGTAATAAACAGTTACGGAGGCCACGCATATCGTCCAGGAACAAGATGTATCATCACAAACTTCCAGGAAGAACTTGCGAAAGCTAAAGAAGAATAATAATAAGAATAAAAAATAAGGACAGGTACTATTTGTACGCTGTCCTTATTTTTATTTTTATATAATTACCAGTCGGAATCCCAGTCGGATCCGCCTGAATCCCAATCGGAACCCGAGTCCCAGTCGTAGTCATTGTCGTAATTGCTGTAGTCGCTGCCACTGCCGCTACCGCTGCCGGATGACTGCAGGAAATCTTCATAATAGTCACTGTCTTCAAATGCCGTAATACTGTTATCCCAGTCGGCTCCGGCACCCATGAAGTATTCATAATCCGATGGATTAGTGATTATTTCAACGGGAAGCTCATCTTCAAAGTATACTCTCGAATAATCATCGACATCATTATCGTATGAATACCAGTCATTCTCATATCGTACGTAGGTGTGGTTATCGTACATAAAGTACTTGGGCACCATGTAGGCCTTTAAGGGAATTGATATTAAGAATGCAAATATCACTGCCATGGCTACGAAAATAAGCCATCCTGCCTTTATCTTTTTACGAATATTCTGCATCACATTCGTATGATAACTTAATATATATGTGACAAGGGCCGCTACAAGACCTAAGACAATAGAAGCCATCACAACCTTCGACATAGAGCTTGCAAAGCCTTTGAAAAACACCGCTCCGGCAAGCAGGATAAATACCAATATGTATCCGAAGAAGGAGATGGAAGCACCTAAAATGGCACTCTTTGCGAATCCGCCCGCTGTGCCTTTCCTGTTATTTCCGACATTTCGCGATTTCTGATTCAGGATCTCGGATTTAAGCTTTAAATATATTTCGTTAACACCATAAGCTTCGTCGGTGCCTTCATATCTGATGGCACGTGTTCCGTCAGCCTTATTTTTATAAACGATAACCTTATCGCCATCCCGGTAAATACCGAAGGCTCTTGCACCTTTATAATCTTTACCGATAAAGAATCTGGTTACATCCTCCGGAGGGAGATTTCTCTGCTTGTACCAGAGCTTCAGTTCTTCAATTGTTTTTGGTGTTCCGTTGACTGTTCTTCGAAAGTTTTGATTTGCGGCTCCGCAATTGGGGCAGACAGATTGATTGTCATCGATCATGGAAGAGCAGTATTCACATTTTACCTTCATTCTTTTGCCACCTTTATATTACTTATATCTGTATCGATCATCATGGAATAGTTGGTATAGTAAACCACAAATCCGGGCTTTCCGCCGGAGGGCTTCTTTACATTCTTTTTAAGCGTATAATCAATTTCAACCTTTTCATTTTTACGCCCGGCGGAATAGTAGGCAGCTAGGCGGGCCGCTTCCTCAAAGGTGGTATCAGGAACCTCTTTATTATCCGATCTGATTATCACATGGGATCCGGGCATTTTTTTGGCATGGAACCACCAGTCGCCGCCGTTTGCATATTCAAAAGTAAGCTTATCGTTCTGGAAATTGTTGCGTCCCACAAAAATATCAAAACCATCGGAGCTTAGGTAATGAAAAGGCTTTGATGTGATCTTTTCCTTTTTCTCATGACCGTGGCTCTTTATATAGCCTGATTCTTTAAGTTCTTCCTTTATTTCTTTTAAATCCCCTTCGCATACTGCTATATCAAGGGAAGTAAGAACTGACTCAAGATGAGTGACCTCTTTTGAGACCTCTTCAATGATGGAAGTCAGGTTCTCGGCTGTTCGCTTAAGCTTTCCGTATTTTTCAAAATATTTTTTCCCGTTTTCCATGACGGAAATATCAGGGTCTAATGGTATGGTCACAGGGGCATTTGTGTAATAATTTATCGCTTCAAAGCTTTTACTGCCTTCCGGAACAGAGTAGCCATAGGTATTTATAAGTTCACCATAGATACGGTACTTATCCTTTTTCTCCGTATCTATAAGCTGTTTCTTTTGCAGATCGAGTTTTTTTACATTTCTTTCAAGGGCGGTCTGAACTATTTTCCGTAAATCAGCGGTTTTCTGCCGCATTAACACGACCTGGGATTTTTCTTTGTAAAAGCCTGAAATAAGCTTTGATATGGAATCATATCTTCTTACGTCAAGATCTTTATACATGGTAAGCGGGAGGGCTGCATATTCAAGAGGCACGTTTTTTTCATATATTACCTCCGGGGCAAAAGAACCTTCCGTTACATCATCAAGAACCGAATAGAATTCTTTAAAGAGCTTTTTTAAATCTTTTGCTCTGTCCGAATCCGCATCCACAAAAATACTTACGGATGTTTCGGGATCGACACCGGCGCGGCAGCATATTTCCGAAGCCATTACGGGAGAAAAACCCGTGAAACTTCCATATATTGCTTTGAAAACCTCGGTGTGAGAGCTTAGTATTATTTCTTTAAAACTGTCAAAAGTAAGATTTTCTTTTTCAAGAACGGGATCTGTTTTATCCTGTGTTTTGGGAATAAAGTATTCTCTTCCCGGCAGAACCTCACGTACTGAACTCATGTTATGGGATACATGCTTTATTGCATCAATGATCATGTCCTTATGGTCGGTGAAGATGATGTTTGAGTGCTTGCCCATAAGCTCCACATACAGGTGCTTTCTGCATAGATCACCCATTTCATCAAGATGCTCCAGAGTAAATTTGACAACTCGTTCAAGCCCCGGCTGGGTTACGGAAATGATCTTTGCATTGGTTAAGTATTTCCGAAGCAGCATGCAGAAATTGGGAGCATTTAAAGGGGACTGTTTGTTTTCTTCCGTTAAATACATCAAGGGGAGGGATGCATCGGCGGATATGAGAAGGCGCAGAGTGGCAGAATTTCCCTTTATGGTAAGAAGAAGCTCTTCTTTTTCCGGCTGGGCAATTTTGTTTATTCTTGTATTCTGAAAAGCGTCGCTTAATTCTTTTGTGAGAGCGGCAACTGTAAATCCGTCGAATGCCATATCAAACCTCTTTTTAAATAAACTCAGAATATTTTAACATAATCAGGGGAATATTGACTATAAACATTATTTTTTTTATAATTAATCAGGGTATGCAACAGGTTAGAGAAATTGCATACCACACTAATGTATAAGAGGTATGGCTCATGATAAAGAGTATGACCGGCTTTGGTAGAGCAGAGTATGCCGACGAAAACCGTAAATTTACCGTGGAGATCAAATCGGTAAATCATCGTTATCTTGATATGGCTATCAAGATGCCGAAAAAATTAAACTTCTTTGAAGCTCAGATTCGTAACGAGCTTAAGAACCACATTCAGCGTGGTAAGGTGGATGTTTTCATTACTTATGAAGACTACACGGAAAATACCGCAAATATCAAATATAATAAGGACATTGCCGCAGAATATCTTAAATACTTAAAAGATATGGCTGAAGAATTCGAGCTTGACTGCGACGTGCGCGTTTCCACTCTTTCAAGATATCCCGAAGTCTTCACTATGGAAGAAGCGGATGTTGATGAAGAAGAGATTTGGGCAGGATTGCAGAAATGCATAAACAATGCCGCAGAAAAGTTTGTGGAAGCAAGGATCAAGGAAGGCGAAAATCTTAAGAATGACCTTATCGGAAAGCTTGACGGAATGCTTTCTCATGTGCAGTATATTAAGGACCGCGCACCTCAGATCATTGCAGAATACAAGAAGGGTCTTGAAGAAAAGATCAAAGAGCTTTTACAGGATACCAAGGTTGATGAAGGAAGACTTTTGACGGAAGTTACCATTTTTGCCGACAAGGTTTGTGTGGATGAAGAGATCGTGAGACTTACTTCTCACATCGAAGCCACCAAGAATACCCTTATTGAAGGCGGCAGCATCGGCAGAAAGCTTGATTTTATCGCTCAGGAAATGAACCGTGAAGCCAACACCATTCTTTCAAAGGCTAATGATTTAAATACCAGCAATCATGCCATTGAACTTAAGACTGAAATTGAGAAGGTACGTGAACAGATTCAGAACATTGAGTAACGGGGCATGTTCTTTTTATCGGGTAAGCGTTAGATTCAGTTAAGAGGTTTTATGAAAGGTATTTTACTGATTATGTCCGGTTTTTCCGGCGCAGGAAAAGGCACATTGCTTAAAAAACTTTTAAAAGAGTATGATGATTATGCTTTTTCCGTTTCCATGACCACCAGAGCTCCCAGACCTGGGGAAGAGGATGGCAAGGATTATTTCTTTGTAACAAAGAAAGAATTTGAAGATAATATTGAAAAAGGCGGCTTTTACGAGTATGCTTCTTATTGCGACAATTACTACGGAACCCCCAGGGAATATGTAGATTCCTGCTTAAATGCCGGAATGAGCGTGATTCTCGATATCGAGGTTCAGGGTGCGTTGCAGATAAAGAAGAAATTCCCCGAAACTGTAATGGTTTTCGTGGTGCCCCCCAGCATTGCAGAGCTTAGGGCTCGCCTAAAGGGACGCGGCACGGAATCTGATGAAGTCATCGAAAAGAGAATTCACAGGGCAAAAGAAGAATTTGAATTTATCAAAGAGTACGAGTATATTGTTGTTAATGACGATTTGGACGAAGCGGCCAAGACCCTCAACTCCATCGTCACTGCCGAAAAGCATAAGAACGTAAACACTAATCAGACAGTTAAATTAATAGAAGACGAATTAAAGTCAGTTTAAAGGAGAAAAGATATGTTACACCCTTCATATTCAGATTTAATGAAAGTAGTAAACAGCGACTGTGAACCCGGCGAAGCCAAGGTAGTAAACAGCCGTTATTCCATCGTAATGGCTACAAGCCGCAGAGCACGTCAGATCATTGCAGGTGACGAACCCTACATCGACGTTGATAAGAAAAAGAAACCCTTGAGCATTGCCGTTGAAGAATTAAATCAGGGCGGTATCAAGATCATCAGTGACGAAGAAGATTAATATTTTTAAACCGAGGGAAATACCTAAGGGTGTTTCCCTCGTTTAAGGTTTAAGGAGACAGTGCCATTCATGAAGATATTTTTTGTATCCCTTGGCTGCGATAAAAACCTTGTGGATTCGGAAATGATGCTGGGCGAATTAAGCGAAGCGGGACATACCATCACCGATTCCGAAGATGAAGCCGACTGCGTTGTGATAAATACCTGCGGTTTTATCGGTGACGCCAAAAAAGAAAGCATCGATACCATCATTCAGTACGGAAACCTTAAAAAAGAAGGTAAGCTAAAAGCCATTGTGGTAACAGGCTGCCTTGCTGAAAGATATACTGAAGAAATAAAGACAAGTCTTCCCGAGGTGGATGCAATTCTCGGCACCATGGCCATTGATGAAATAGTTAAGGCCTGCGAAGATGCCGTAAATGGCAAAAAGAATGAAATAAAGAAGCCCCTTGACGGAAGCATCGTATACGGACTAAGGCGCCTTGTAACAACGGGTGGCCACTATGCATATCTTAAGATCGCGGAAGGCTGCGACAAGCGCTGTACGTACTGTGCAATTCCTTTTATGAGAGGAAAGTACAGAAGTGTTCCCATGGATGTTCTTTTGAAAGAGGCAAGAGATTTAGCGGATTTTGGCGTAAAAGAACTTATCCTGGTAGCTCAGGAAACCACCCTTTACGGAAAGGATCTTTACCGGGAAAAGAGTCTTCACAAGCTTTTACATGAGCTTTCCATGATAGAAGAGATTAAGGGTATCAGGATTCTTTATTGTTATCCTGAAGAGATCTATCCTGAGCTCATAGCTGAAATAAAGAATAATAAAAAAGTACTTCATTATCTTGATATGCCCATTCAGAGCGCTTCGGATAACGTTCTTAAACGCATGGGCAGGCGTACCAATGAAAAAGAATTAAGAGAAAGGATCTCTGACTTACGACGTGAGATACCGGATATCTGTTTAAGGACCACTCTTATATCAGGCTTTCCCGGAGAATCCCGCAAAGATTTTAAAAAGACCCTTTCTTTTGTGAAAGAAATGCAATTTGACCGTCTCGGAGTCTTCACTTATTCAAGAGAAGAGGGCACGGGCGCAGCCGCTCTTTCCGGTCAGGTCCCTAAATTCATCAAGAATTTAAGACGTAATGCCATCATGAAAGCTCAGCAGGAAATTGCTTTTAAAAAGGCGGAATCTGAAGTCGGAAAGACTTTTACCTGTCTTGTTGAAGGAAAGCTCCCCGAAGACAATGTGTATGTGGGAAGGACCTATAAGGACGCCCCCAATGTGGATGGCTTTATATTCTTTGAAAGCGGAAGAGATTTAATGTCCGGAGATGTGGTGGATGTTAAAGTAACCGGCGCCGATAAATATGATTTGCTGGGAGAGGAAATTTATGAATTTACCGAATAGATTAACTGTTTTACGAGTAGTACTCATTCCATTTTTTGTATTCTTTTTATATGCGGATTTTATCGCATTCAATAATTATTATGCGGCAGCTGTTTTTATAATAGCTTCCTTAACGGATTTTCTTGACGGTTACATTGCCAGAAAGAACAATCTTGTAACCAACTTCGGAAAATTCATGGACCCTTTGGCAGATAAGCTTCTTGTGGTTTCGGCTCTTGTTTGTTTATTATCATTAAACAGACTTCCGGGAGGAAATATTATCGCAACGGTTTCAGTTCTTATTATTGTGGCAAGAGAATTTATCATAAGCGGTTTCAGACTTGTGGCAGCCGATAACGGAATAGTCATTGCGGCCAGCATGTGGGGGAAAGTAAAAACAGCCACCACCATGGTAGCTATAATTCTTCTTTTGGTTGTTCCTGAACTTACGATCTTAACCGTTCCTGCAGATATTCTTTTCTATATTGCGATAGTTTTGACCGTTGTGTCACTTGTTGATTATCTTGTAAAGAATAAAAATGTGTTAAAAGAAACAAAGTGATCGGGAGTGGGTATGAAGGAAGTTATTGTTGAGATTGTTTCAGTGGGGACTGAAATATTACTTGGAAATATAGTTAATACCAACGCGCAGTTTTTGTCGGAGCGTCTGGCTGATCTGGGGCTTTCCGTTTTTTATCAGCAGGTGGTCGGAGATAATAAGGAGCGCTTAAAAGAAGCAGCAGGTCTTGCATTAAACCGTTCGGATGTTGTTATTTTCACGGGCGGATTAGGTCCTACCGACGACGATCTTACCAAAGAAACGGTGGCAGAGCTTGCGGGTAAAAAGCTTTCTTTACATGAAGAGAGTAAAGAAAGGATCGAGACATATTTTAAAAAGAAAAATGTTGAGATCACCGAAAATAATTTTAAACAGGCAATGATTCCGGAAGATTCCATCGTATTAAAAAATGATAACGGCACGGCTCCGGGAGTAATAATTCCCTGTGGCGAGAAAAAGGCGATTCTTTTGCCCGGACCTCCCAATGAACTTATTCCCATGTTCAACGAATCGGTGGTGCCCTATTTAAAAAAGCTTTCAGGAAGAGTTTTTTATTCACAGACCGTTAAGATTTGTTCCGTGGGAGAAAGCAAGGCAGAAACCATAATAAAGGATCTTATCGATAATCAGACCAACCCTACCATTGCAACCTATGCAAAGACCGGTGAAGTGCATATTCGCGTGACCGGCTCTGCTGAAACGGAAGAAGAAGCTCATCGCATAGTGAAGCCCGTGGTAAAAGAAATAAAGACAAGATTCGGAAACAATATCTATACAACTCTTGCAGATGTGACGCTGGAAAAAGCGGTAGTGGATTTACTGGAGGCAGGTTCTCTTAAAGTCCAGACGGTTGAATCCTGTACGGGAGGCATGGTAGCCGCAAGACTCATAAATGTTCCCGGCGCTTCCAACGTGTTTAAATCAGGTCTTGTGACCTATTCAAATAAAGCAAAAAGAAAGCTTGCCGGAGTTAAGAAGGCAACTTTAAACAAATATACGGCGGTAAGTGAGCAGACTGCAAAAGAAATGGCAAAGGGTACGGATTTAGGCCCCAAAGCCGATGTCATAGTATCGGTAACCGGTTATGCAGGTCCCGACGAAGAGGATGGAACTCCTGTGGGTCTTGTATATATTGCATGTAATGTCTGCGGAAAAATGACCGTTAAAGAATTTAATTTTACCGGTAACAGAGCTAAGATCCGCGAATCAGCCACGGTAAATGCGCTTATCCTGATGCGTGAATGCATACTGGAATATTTAAGCGAAAAGACATTCGGATAAAAATAACCTCTTAAGCAGAAATTTAATTTTCTGCCTGAGAGGTTTTTTATGGATTGAGACTTCATTTGCTTGACATTGTCTCATAAATAGATGAGAATAGTGGAGCAGAGATGTCTCTGCATCTTCAGAATCCTTTAGTTATTCACGAGTCCCGTTTATGGGACATTTTCCATGTTAATTTTTAAAAAGAAAATCAAAAACACTTATTGACAAACAAGAACATTCGTTTTATTCTGTTTATAGAACGATTGTTCTTACAGAGAGGAGCCATTATTATGGAGAAGGATCAAAAATTACGTGCCCTTGATGCGGCATTGGGACAGATTGAAAAGCAGTACGGAAAGGGAGCAGTCATGAGACTCGGCGATCCCGCCGCACAGATGGAGGTAGAGACAATCCCCACAGGTTCATTGAGCCTTGATATCGCTTTAGGATTAGGCGGAATACCCAAGGGAAGAATCATTGAAATCTACGGACCTGAATCCAGTGGTAAGACAACCGTTACGCTTCATATGATCTCAGAAGTACAGAAGAGAGGCGGCATTGCAGGATTCATCGATGCTGAACATGCTTTGGATCCCGTATATGCCAAGAATATCGGTGTAGATATAAACAATTTATATATTTCACAGCCTGATTGCGGTGAACAGGCACTGGAGATCACAGAGACCATGGTTCGTTCCGGAGCCATCGATATCGTAGTTGTGGACTCGGTTGCTGCTCTTGTTCCCAAAGCAGAAATTGACGGTGAGATGGGTGATTCCCATGTGGGTCTTCAGGCGCGTCTCATGTCTCAGGCATTGAGAAAGCTTACCGCGGTTATCAGTAAATCCAACTGTACCGTTGTATTTATCAACCAGTTACGTGAAAAAGTCGGTGTAATGTTCGGTAATCCCGAAACCACCACAGGCGGTCGTGCCCTTAAATTCTACTCTTCGGTACGTCTTGACGTAAGAAGAACCGAAGCTCTTAAACTGAACGGAAATGTTATCGGTAACCGTACAAGAGTTAAGGTTGTAAAGAATAAGATTGCACCTCCCTTTAAGGAGGCTGAATTTGATATCATGTTCGGTAAGGGAATTTCCTACGAAGGCGATGTACTCGATCTTGCTGCAGAATGTGATGTAATACAGAAGAGCGGTGCATGGTTTGCTTATGAAGGCAATAAGATCGGCCAGGGTCGTGAAAATGCAAAGCAGTATCTTGCAGACAACCCCGAGATTCTTTCTGAGGTAGCTCTTAAAGTAAGAGAGCATTACGGACTTCAGACTGATGTACCTAAGGCCAAAGAGGAAGAGTAATGTTAATTCAATCCTTAGAACCTATTACAAAAGACAGACACAGAGTTCTCCTTGAAAACGGGGAGAACTTTGTTCTTTATAAGGGCGAGATACGCCATCTAAAGCTTAAAGAAGGCATGGAATTGTCTGATAAGGACTATGACAGCATCATGCATGTTTTGCTCCCTAAAAGGGCAAAATTACGTATGATGAACCTTTTAAAGGTGAAGGATTATACCGAGTACCAGTTATCAAAAAAGCTTCTTGATGCAGGTTATCCAAGACCAATAGTGGAGGAAGCCCTTGACTATGTTAAGTCCTTTAATTATGTGGATGACTTAAGATATGCAAAGAGCTTTATATCATCCGAAGCCGGCAAGCGAAGCCGTAAAGAAATAGAATTAAAGCTATTACAAAAAGGTATTCACAAGGATGTAGCGGCCGAAGCTTTTTATCTTGTTTCAGGTGATTCGGAAGAGGGTATGGGAAAAACCTTTGATGAAAGAGAAGTGATCTTAAAAGCCCTTAAGAAAAAGCATTTTACAGGTGAAGAAAGCTATGAAGAAAAGCAGAAGATATTAGCCTATTTCTATCGCCGTGGCTTTGATATGGAAGCTGTTTATAAGGCCATGGATGAGCTCAGATAAAAGAACGTTTTAATTGCTCAAATCCTTTCTTTTGCCCCTTTGTTTACTTGACATAACATGGTTTATATCATAGAATGATTATGTTGTGAAATTGTATGTTAGAATGCCCTACATTCTATATGTATATTACACTATAATTTAATAAAGGAGGCTAACCTGTATGGCGACGGAAATGATTATTTCAATCGTCGTAGCAGTAGTTGCAGTCCTGGCAAGCGTTCTTTATTCTGTCTTATCCAATAAGAAGATTAAAGAAGCTAAAGCAAAGATTGGAAATGCCGAAACAAAGGCTCGTTCCATTATCGATGAAGCATTAAGAGAAGCTGAAGCCAAGAAGCGTGAAAGCCTGCTTGAAGTTAAGGAAGAATCCATTCGTACCAAGAATGACCTTGACAGAGAGATTAAGGAACGCAGAGCTGAAATCCAGCGTAATGAGCGCAGAATCCAGCAGAAGGAAGAAAACATCGATAAGAAGACTGAGGCTATCGAGAGAAAAGAAGCCAGTCTTGCAGCCAAGGAAGAAAATTTGGCAAAGCAGAAAGAACAGATTGCCAAGTTGAATGAAGAACGCATACAGGAACTGGAAAGAATTTCCGGATTAACCTCTGAACAAGCAAAAGAGCACTTATTAAAAATTGTTGAAGACGATGTGAAATTGGAAACTGCCAAGCTTATTAAAGACATGGAGCAGTATGCCAAGGAAGAAGCTGATAAGAAGGCCAAGGAATATGTTGTAACATCCATCCAGAAGTGTGCAACAGATCATGTGGCAGAAGCAACCATTTCAGTTGTTCAGCTTCCCAATGATGAAATGAAGGGAAGGATCATCGGTAGAGAAGGTCGTAACATTCGTACCATAGAAACTCTTACCGGCGTTGATTTGATCATCGATGATACTCCCGAAGCAGTCATTCTTTCAGGGTTCGATCCTATCAGAAGAGAAGTAGCAAGAATTGCCCTCGAAAAGCTTATTGTGGACGGACGTATCCATCCCGCAAGAATCGAGGAAATGGTAGAAAAGGCACAGAAGGAAGTTGATACCATGATCAAGGAAGAAGGCGAGGCTGCATGTCTCGAAGTCGGAGTACATGGTATTCATCCTGAGCTTGTTAAGTTACTTGGTAGAATGTGCTTTAGAACCAGTTATGGTCAGAATGCATTGAAGCATTCCATCGAAGTTGCTCAGTTGTCAGGTTTACTTGCGGCTGAGATCGGATTGGATGTTCGTGTTGCTAAGCGTGCCGGATTACTTCATGATATCGGTAAAGCTGTTGACCATGATATGGAAGGCTCACACATTCAGTTAGGTACTGATCTTTGTAAGAGATACAAGGAATCTCCCATTGTTATCAATGCTGTTGAAGCTCACCACGGTGATGTTGAACCTCAGTCACTTATAGCATGTATTGTACAGGCTGCTGATGCGATTTCCGCATCAAGACCCGGTGCAAGAAGAGATACTCTTGAGACTTATACTACCAGATTAAAACAGTTAGAAGAAATATCCAACAATTTCAAAGGTGTAGAAAAATCATTTGCTATTCAGGCAGGTAGGGAAATTCGTGTAATGGTAGTTCCTGAACAGGTTACAGATGCCGATATGGTTATTTTAGCTCACGATATCGCTAAGAAGATCGAAGAAGAGATGGAATATCCCGGTATGGTAAAGGTTAACCTGATTCGTGAATCACGTGTAACTGACTACGCGAAGTAAAACAAAAACTTAGAGCTTTAGGGATTTCCTTAAAGCTCTTTTCATAGGTTTAAATAAAAATTTCGAGGATTTGATTAGGATGAGGATTTCAAACAATACTTACGAAACGGCATATAAGCAGTTTAAACTTGACTGTAATATTGATGAAGCGGAAAAGATTAATGAGCATATATATTTGGCACCGACGAAGATTAATAAGGGCATGCGAATCCATGAAAAATGCGATCTTTTTTTCAGGGCTGTTTCTTTTCTCGGTAATGTATATGTTATGGCTGATGAGGATACTGTTCCCGGCTGGCGGGAGATTTTTAAGAACAGTTCAGCCGATTGGTTTTTCAGCTTCGATAATTTAAGAAAGATAGATTATATTTTAAAAGAATATGATAGGGAAATCCTTGATACACATATTTATTATCTTCCCGATGAGGACTTTGCCGTAAGAGAATCACTCACTGATGTTAAGTATTATGACGAAAAGGAAATCGCCCTTATTAAAGAAACTAATCCTTTTCATAATGCTTTATGCTATTCGACAACTCAACCCGATGTAATTGCTGTTTCAAAAGCTGATTCAGATAAAGAAGTAGCAATGGCGGGAGCAAGCAGGGATGGAGAGTATTTATATCAGATAGGAATAGATGTGTTACCTGAATACAGGGGAAAGGGACTTGCCGTATCCCTTGTAACTGAATTAAAGCAGCATCTTTTAAGGGAAGGAAAGCTTCCTTTTTACGGAACATCTGAAGGACATTCCTTATCCAGAATGGTAGGCGTTAAATCAGGATTTATTCCTGCTTTTTCAGAAATACTTGCATGTAAAAAGTAATTTATAAGTATTTATGATACTAAAGAAAAAGGTGGTCACCTTTTGATATGTTTTTTCGGGCGCATATCGGTAAGTTGACCACCTTTTATTTAATTCATTTTAAATTAGTTTCTTGTCAAAGCTTCTCCTGCCTTGTTAAGTCCAAATCCGTAAGAGAAGAGGATTTCTGACTCGGGAAGAGAGAATTTGTCATTAACATTTTCGGGATCTTTAACCCAGGTCATGGGAAGTGTTCCGGTGAAATCGTAGTCACCAAAGAGCACATCGGAGATTCCTTCGCCTTCTGTACCGGGAAGAAATGCCATTACTACGGCATCGTATTTATCAACATATTCGGTGATATTAATGGGTCTTCCTGCAATCACAATAAGAACCTTTAAGGGGTCATTGCCGTTTTCCGCAATGCTTTCTTCTACAGCCTCAAGAACCCGGCCGTCAGCACTGACAGGCTTTAATCCGGTAGGTGTTGTATCACCGCCTGTTTCAGAATAAGGATTTTCACCTACGACGGTAATGATCAGATCGCTTGCTTTATCAAGCTTACCGTTTACTGAATGTGATACGGCTGCATGATCCTTTACTTCATCATATATAGCCTGAATTATGGGAGTACCCTTTGTGATGTTACCGGTCCTTCCTTCCCAGGCAATGGTCCATCCACCGCACTGACGTCCAATGTCATATGCAGCGGTACCGCATAAAGTGATATTGGTTGCTTCTTTTATCGCATCAAGAGCGAGACTTCCGTTTACATCGCCGTTCTTTAAAAGAACAAGACTTTCTCTTACTGCTTTTCTTGCAACTTCTCTGTTTGCTTCTGAGCCGAACTCTGCAAGTAATTCATTTTCGTGAGCAGAATTGATTTCTTCTTCAAACATATTGCTCATGAACTTAACTCTTAAAATACGGGAAACCGCATCATTAAGTCTTTCTTCTGAAATCTTACCGTCATTAACGAGCTTGACGATTGTCTTTGCACAGCCTTCCCAGTTCTGAGCTTCCATAAACATGTCCACACCTGCATTAAAGCAGTTGGCAACCTGTTCATCATATGTGCCCTTACACTGGCCGATGGCATTGTAGTCACTGATTACCATGCCCTTGAAACCTAATTGTTCTTTTAACACTTCTGTAAGAAGATGATGATTCTCATGACATTTAAGACCGTTGATGCTGTTATAGGAAGGCATTACGGTTAATACGTTATTGTCTACGCATGCCTTGTAAGGATCGAGAACTCCCATGGAAAGAAGCTCATCAAATTCTTCAGGGGTCATCTTAACATCGCCCTGGTTTTTACCGTTTTCGGTATAGCCTTCACCGATGAAATGCTTTGCGCAGGCGATGATCGCATCTTCGGGCATATAATCGTTATCTTTTACATTGCCTTGAAGAGCTGCCACATAGGGACCTGCAAGCTTTGCAACATCTTCAGCTTTTTCACTGAAACCTTCGTAGGTTCTTCCCCAACGTTCATTCTGAGGATTAGCAAGGCAGGGAGTGAAAGAATACTGAACACCTACTGCACGGACTTCTTTTGCTACCACATGACCGATTTCTTCCATAAGCTCAGGATCATTGGCTGCGCCGAGACCGATGTTATGGGGGAATACCGTAGCGCCGTAAATATTGTTATTACCGTGAACTGCATCGATTCCGTATAAAAGGGGAATGCCGAGCCTTGTTTCAAGAGCGGCAGCTTTTAATTCGTTAACACGATTCTGCCAGTCGGTGGGGTTGTTTCCTGTTGTGGGAGCGCTTCCGCCACCGCTTAAGACTGAGCCGATGCCTGTGTTTTTTACATCTGAAACAGAAACACTTGCCTGTTCACCCTGCACACACTGAAATGCTTTTTCTTCAAGGGTCATTACCGAGAGAAGAGCGGCAATTCTTTCATCTACGGGTAAATCTTTATTTAAATAGATTTCCTTGGCTTCTTCTAAAGAAAGTTCTTTTACTTCTTCTACGGATTCAACGGTGGAATCTGTGTTATTTTCACCGGAAACCGCTGCTTCATTTGCATTGCCACATGAAGAAAAAAGAAGAGTGGCTGCAAGAAGCATACTTAATAATTTCATTGACTTATATGTTTTCATAAGTACCTCCTGTCATGATTAGTATCATAATGCATTTTGAAGCATTTTTAAAGAAACGTTTTTTTGCTTAGGTGTATTTCTTTTATGGGTAATTTCGGATATAATTAATTGTAATTATTTCTTATCTGAGAGGTATTTGTTATGAATTATGACGTTATTATTATAGGCGCAGGCCCCGGAGGTATTTTTTCAGCTTACGAGCTCATGAAGAAGGCTCCACAGCTTAAGGTTGCCGTATTTGAAGCCGGCAATACTCTTGATAAGCGCCATTGTCCCATAGATGGAAAGAATGTTAAGAGCTGTATCAAGTGTAAGACCTGTTCCATTATGAACGGTTTTGGCGGAGCAGGTGCTTTTTCGGACGGTAAATACAATATTACCAATGATTTCGGTGGCACTCTTTACCAGTATATCGGAAAAGACAAGGCAATCGAGCTTATGAATTATGTTGATGATATCAACATGTCCCACGGCGGAGAAGGAACCAAGATGTTCACGACTGCGGGCTCCGAATTTAAGAAACTTTGCATGCAGAATAAGCTTCATTTACTGGATGCTTCCGTGCGTCACTTAGGTACTGATATTAACTATATCGTGCTCCAGAACTTATTCAATGAAATGAAGGATCACATCGATTTCTTTTTCAATACTCCCATAAGAAGCATTGAAGTAATCGATGGTGGTTACAGAGTGAATCACGATAACGGTTCCTGCGAAGCACCTAAATGTATTGTATCCGTAGGACGTTCCGGCAGTAAGTGGATGGAAGAGGTATGTAAGTCCCTTAATATCGATACCCTTTCAAATCGTGTGGATATCGGTGTCAGAGTTGAACTTCCCGCAGAGATTTTTTCTCATTTAACAGATTCACTTTATGAAAGTAAGATTGTGTACCGTACATCCAAGTTCGAAGATGCGGTTCGTACTTTCTGTATGAACCCTCACGGTATCGTTGTTAATGAAAATACCAACGGAATCGTAACGGTTAACGGTCACAGTTTTGAAGATCCCAAGATGAAAACAGAGAATACCAACTTTGCACTTCTTGTTGCAAAGCATTTCTCTGAGCCTTTCAAGGACAGTAACGGATACGGTGAAAGCATCGCGCGTCTCTCCAATATGCTTGGCGGCGGCGTTATCGTCCAGAGATTCGGAGATCTTGAGCGCGGAAGAAGATCCAATGCCAAGAGACTTTCCGAAGGTATGGTGCGTCCTACCCTTGATGCGACTCCCGGTGACTTAAGCCTTGTGCTTCCTAAGCGTATCCTTGATGGTATTATCGAAATGATCCATGCACTGGATAAGATCGCGCCCGGAACAGCCAATGACGATACACTTCTTTATGGTGTGGAAGTTAAGTTCTACAACATGGAAGTTAAGCTTGACGAAAATCTTGAAACAAATCACAAAGGCCTCTACATTATCGGTGACGGCAGCGGTGTAACACATTCACTTTCACATGCTTCTGCCAGCGGTGTGTTTGTAGCCGATAAGATCATCGAACAGTTATAATTATGCTAAAAGAAAAAGTTATCTTATTTTCAGCTGATACCGGTGAAATAAACGGTATCAGCGCTGAAAATTCAATACTGGAATTAAAAGAGCTGGCAGAAACCGCGGAAGCGGAGGTATGCGGAAGCCTTATCCAAAAACGTGAATCAATTCATCCTGCCACATATCTTGGTCAGGGAAAAATCCAAGAATTAAGAGAAATGATAGAAGAATACGATGCGACAGGTGTAATCTGTGATGATGAACTTACACCTACACAGATGCGTAATCTGTCCGATGAACTTGATACCAAGGTCATGGACAGGACCGTATTGATTCTTGATATCTTTGCAAAGCGTGCAGGAACTGCAGAAGGTAAGATTCAGGTGGAGCTTGCTCAGTTAAAGTATCGCCTTACAAGACTTGCGGGATACGGTAAGCAGATGTCCAGACTTGGTGGCGGTATCGGAACAAGAGGTCCCGGTGAGTCAAAGCTTGAGTCAGACAGAAGAAGCGTCTATAAACGTGTAGCCAAGTTAAATCGTGACTTAAAAGAAGTTACAAGACACCGCGAAGTTACCAGAGCACGCAGAAACAAGAACAAGATTCCCGTAGTAGCAATAATCGGTTACACCAATGCGGGCAAGTCAACATTGCTTAATAAACTCACGGATTCTACGGTTTTATCGGAGGATAAGCTCTTTGCAACTCTTGATCCCACCACCAGAAATTTCAGGCTGTCAAGCGGGCAGGAGATTCTTTTAACCGATACGGTTGGTTTTATAAATAAGCTTCCTCACCATTTAGTCGATGCCTTCAAAAGTACTCTGGAAGAAGCAAAATACGCTGATGTTATTTTGCATGTGGTGGATGGCTCCAATGAGACCCATGACAGCCAGTCGGAAGTGGTTTATGAGACTCTTAATGAACTTAAGATTTCAGGAAAGCCCATTATTACTTTGTTCAACAAGTGTGACAGGAAAACCTTTGATAAAAACGCAAGGGATTTACGGGCAGATCGGGTCATCTATGCATCCGCTGTAACCGGTGAAGGTCTTTCGGAACTTGCGGACTGCATGTCAGACATTATGAGAAGTGACAAAGAATATTTCGAAGGTACAATTTCTTTTACCGATGGCTCATTATTAAATCAGATCCGAAGCCTCGGGGAACTCAT